>JAESGJ010000006.1_pt1 | contig 448840 bp, 428 predicted proteins | sample 9266241 | NCBI WGS metagenome assembly JAESGJ01 (sample SAMN14514841, study PRJNA621669) | algae metagenome | isolation source: Brasilonema octagenarum HA4186-MV1 and co-occurring heterotrophs from wet... | place: USA: Manoa Valley, Hawaii | collected 2009-07-20
CAGCACCGGCTTGTCGGACTGGATGACGTCGGTGTGGAAGCTGTCGTCCGTGATCTTCTTGGTGGCCATCGTTTGAAACTCCTTCGTCCGCCAATCTAGGTGCGGGCACTGCGCGGCTCAACGGCCATCCGGCAAGCTTTGCTCCATCGTGGCGAAGCGCGGCTTTTGCGTCGCCAGTATCTCCGTCGGGATCGGCACCAACGTCGGCCCGGCGGTGTAGAGGAGGGCCGCCTCGACTGGCCGATCCGGGAATATCACCTCAAGCGCCGCCACATAGGCCCCCATCTGTCGCAGGTGATAAGACGGCACGTCGGCAAGGCTCGTCGCCGGCTGGCGGCTCGTCTTGAAATCGACGATCTGTACCCGCTCATCCGTCACCAGCAGCCGATCCACCGTGCCCGCAACCACTTGGCCGCCAGCAACGATCGCGCTGATTGGTGCTTCGCCGAGTGAACCGGCACCGAACAATGCCGCAAATCGCGGATTTGAGAGGATGCCGCAGACTGTGTCGATCAGCGCGGATCGCTCCTCGCTGTTATGCACCTGGCCGACCGTGGCGAGCCACCGGTCAGCCGCTGCTGCGCGCTGGTCCGGCGCGACAGCTGGCAAGCGTTCGAACAGACTGTGGATCAATCGACCGCGTTCAGCGGCGGCGCGCATCGCGGGCGTCGGCGGAGGATCAGCCACCAGATCCTCGCCCATCGAGGATGGGGCGAGCGGCCGTGGCGGCCGTGCTTCGGGCGGTGCTTGCTTGCGAGCCCAATCAGGCAGCGTCCCTCTGCCGTCCACGAACGTAGGCCGTACCGGCGCCGCGGCGACAGCTTGAGGCGCCGGATCACCGCAAAACACGCGCTTGCCCTCATCTGCGACACCCAGTGCGTCCATCGCTCGCGCCGCGGCTCCATGCCAGCTCGCCTCGGGGACCCCGTTGCGATACCGCGGCCCGAGCGAGCCTGCGATGACCAGCCTCTCCTCGGCGCGCGTCGCGGCTACATAAAACAGCCGCCAATGCTCCTGCTTCTCGCGCGCGGTGACAGCCGCAACTACCTGTTCGATCGGGCCGGCGCGTTCGGCCGCGCGCGGTGCAAATACCGGGATCGGCTCGGTAAGCTCCTCCGGCGTCCACATCAGCGTACTGCTTCGCGTCGCGTCCGGATCGCTCGTCGCGTCCGCCAGGATCACCACCGGCGCCTGCAGGCCCTTGGCGCCATGGGCGGTCATCACGCGGACAGCCTGATGTGCTCCCTCCGGCTCACGTTTCACTTCCACGTCGCCGCGATCGAACCAGTCGAGGAAACGCTGGAGCGATGGGGTCGCCGTGGTTTCGAAGTCGAGCGCCGCGCTCAGCAGTTCCTCGATCGGATCGCGCGCTTCCTCGCCAAGCCGCGCCAGCAGCTTGCGTCGACCGTCGAGCGTGCCAGACAACAACTCTTCCAGGAACCGGTATGGCGTCGTGAAATCCGCCCGTGCCAGCATCGCATCGAGTGGCACCAGCAGATCGCGATGCGCGTCCGACAGATGCCGCCACAGGCTGCCCTTACGCGGCACTCCCCGCGCCAGAAGCTCTTCCTGCGTCCAGCCGATCAGCGGCGAGACGAGCAGGTTCGCAAGGCTCAAGTCGTCGTCCGGCTGCAGCACGAATCGGATCGCCGCGAGCATATCCTGCACCGCCAGCGGCGCATTCAGCCGCAAGCGGTCGATGCCGGCGACCGGCACGCCCTCGGCATAGAGCCGGGCAACCAGCAGCTGCGCGATCTCGCCGCGCCGCTTCACCAGGATCATGATGTCCTCTGGCCGGATCGGGCGTCCCTTGCTCTCCAGCATGACGCCATCGTCGAGCCATTGCTTCACTTGCTTGGCGATCCGCCCGGCATTGCGACGCACCGCGTCGTCCAGCCACTCCTCCGGTCCGTCGTCTTCTGCCTCGCCCGAGACAATCGGCGGCCACAGCTCGACGAAGCCCGGACCGGGAACTTCGCTGGCATGTGCCGGCGTCTCGCCCTCGAGCCCCAGCGCGTCGGGGCCCAATGCCTCGATCGCCGCATCCACGAACTGCAAGACAGGCCGCGTGGATCGAAACGAGGACACCAGCGACAGTTGCTCGAAAGGCAGTCCGCGCTCATCGTCGGGCATTCGCTCGTCGCCGCGCACTTCTTCGGCCTTCCGGGCGAAGAACTGTTCCGCAGCCCGGAAATTGACCGGGTCGGTCCCCTGGAAACCAAAAATTGCCTGCTTGTGATCACCGACCGTGAACAGCGTTCGCGCTGAGGGCGCGTAAACGCCGCGACCGACGAAATATTCGTCCACCAGTGCACGAACGATCCGCCACTGGGCGACGTTGGTATCCTGCGCCTCGTCGATCAGCACATGCTCGGTCGTCTGATCGAGCTTGAAACGGACCCACTCACCGATCCCCGGGGTCTCGAGCAGATTTACCGTCGCAGCGATCAGATCATCGAAGTCGACCACCCCGCCGCGCCGCTTCGCCTCATGATAGGCGCGGGCATATTCCCGCCCTACAGTCAGCCCCTCGGCCAGCAGATCAGCATATGCCGCCCGCTCGCGCAGGCTAAGCAGTTCCGCGCAATGGTCGCCCAGCGCCGCCGCGATCTCCTCATAATCGGGATCTGCTGCGACCAGTTTCGCGGATGCCTTGCGCGCTTCGCCCTTGCCGGTGTGAAACACGCTCCTGAGCCCGGACAGGCCAGCCACCTGCTCTTCTATTCCCATCGCGAGCCAGCTGGTGATCGCGTCGGCGTGTTTGCTCCCTGTCGCCGTTCCCCAGCTGCGGTTTGCCGCCACGATTCGCTCGAGCATCGCGCAGTCGATCGATTGGCAACCCTCTGCGATCACCGCCTCGATGTCACCGGGTGGCAGCCCCAGCGCGCGACGCAGCCACGGTTGGATGCCGCTCGGCAAGGCATCCAGTGCACGCCCCGCACGGGCACAGTCATTGAGGAAGCGCTCCGCGCCCTGTTCGCCCAGCCGCACGCTGAGCCGCCCGATCGCGTTCGTTGGTCCGTCGCGCCCTTCGCGTTCAGCCGACACCAGCATGTCCGCGAGGGTGCTGCGCGCCAGCACCGCTTCCTCGCGCGCTTCGATCGGGCGAAATCCCGGGATCAGGTCCGCCTCGGCAGGGAAAGCGGCCAGGAGCCCTTGGCAGAAGCCGTGGATCGTCTGGATACGGAGGCCGCCGCCCGGAGCATCCAGAACCTTCGCGAACAGCGTGCGCGCGCGATCCTGCTGCACCGGATCGGCGGGCTCACCGAGCGCCTGGAGGTCAGCAAACAGCGCCGATGGCTTCATTCGCACCCAGGCCGCAAGCCGCTGGCTCACGCGCGCCGCCATCTCTGCAGCGCCGGCCTTGGTGAAGGTCAGGCAGAGGATCGCTGCTGGATCCACGCCGCGCAACAGCAGGCGAAAGACGCGCGCCGACAGAACCTGCGTCTTGCCAGTCCCCGCCGACGCGGAAAGCCACACGTGCGCGTCCGGCGCGCTGGCGCGCCGCTGTTCGCCGCGCAGCGGGGGTAGCGGCCGAAGTGTGCTCGTCATGCGCGAGCCTCCCTCACGGTCACCTCAGCTCTCACGGCCATACCATTCGTCTCGGCGCATCAGCTGGTCGTACTCCGCATAGGGCGCGAATTCCGGGTGCAGCTTGGCAGTGAATCCCTCGTTCCCCGTCAGCCATTTGGCTGCCGCCTCGGCGAAGACCCGCCGCGCTTCGTTCACGAAGTCGGCAGTCGGAATACGGTCGTTCTTCCCCGCTGGATCGACCGGTGTGGAGATGCTGCCGAACGCCTCGCGGTATTTCGCCAGCGACCAATATTCGAACGCGCCGGCAGTACCGGAAATGCCGGCGAAGCCCCCCGCCTCGGCAATCGCACCCAGAAGCCCCAGCTGCATCGCAAACCCGGCCCGAACGGCGGCCGCTGACGGCGCCTTTCCCGTCTTGTAATCGATGATCCCCAGTGTGCCGTCCGGCATCCGGTCGATTCGATCGAACCGGCCGCTGAGCGTGACGCCGGCAATCTCCGCCGCCCCTTTCCCTTCTGCGGCCAGCACCTGGCGCCCTTCTGCGACTTCGGCGGCCATGCGCTCGGCGATCCACTCCACCGCGGCAAGCAGCCTTGGCTGCCACAACGCACGCAGCAACGGATGCGTAGTCGGATCGCGGAGCATCGCCAACGCGCGCGGTTGAAGCTTTTCCACCGCACAGCGATCCTGCCGCGCCCATTCCTCAAGGATGCGGTGCACCTCGGTGCCGCGCCACGCGGCGCTCGGGTCCGCATCCACAGGGTCAAGCGCACGCAGCCGCAGGATCTGCTGTGCATAGAAAGCAAACGGGTCCGCCTTCAGACGATCGACTTGTGTGACCGAGATTTCGCGTGGCCGCAGCGCGGCCGATGGCTTGGGCGCGGGCTTGCGCGCCGGCAGCGGCGTTCCGCCATCGTCGAGCAAGCGGACCCACTGGATCAGCTCATCGTCACGCGCCCGGTCGAACTCATCGCCCGCCATCGCCGCCAGACGCAGCCAAAGTCGCGAGGGGATCGCCGGTGATCGGGCATCACGGCGCGAGCGGGTTATGAGCACCTCCGGCGCGCCGAGCCCCTGGCCGAAATCATGGGCGGCGACGCCGATCGCGCGCTCCAACCCCGGCAGACCAAGCGCACTGCGGATCCGCGGCGCCAGCCATGGGTCCGGCGCCGGACTCGCCGGCCATGTCCCTTCGTTCAGGCCGCCCAGGATCATCAAGTCCGCCGATTGCAGCCGGGCTTCGATCAGGCCGTAGATCGCCAGGCGAGGATGGCCGCCCTGCGGCGGCCGCACCGCCACCTCGTCCATCAACAGACGAAGCATCGGCGCCAAATCCTTCGGCGCAACGTTCTCCGGACCAGCCGGTGCCTCCGCTTCCAGGTCACTCAGCAGGTCCGCAGCGGCGCGTCCAGCCGGCCCGCGCCACGCATCCTCACCGGCCAGTGCGCCGGCAGCCTCGCGCAGCGCCGCCACCAGGTCACGCGGCGGCCTATTGGGATCGCCAAAAACAGCTGCCAGCGGATCGAGCAGATCGCGCATCTCGCGCCACCAGCTTCCCGCCTTCTCGCCCAGCTTCTCTTCGATGCCATCGAGCCCCGGGGCCGGTCGCGGCCCGCGCAATTCACGGTCCAGACGGCGCACTGCTTCCAGCCAGCGCGCCCGCTCGTCGCCAGCGCGCACCAACGGGTGCTTCAACAGCGTAAGCAGCGGAAGTGGTGCAAACCCTTCAGTAGTCGCTTCAACGATCGCGGTCAGGAGGGTTCCGGGCGGCGTGATCGACAGCGGCCGTCCGGCCGTATCGTCCACCTCAATGCCCCAGCGGGCGCAATGCGCAGACACTCGGCGCGCAAGAGCTCGATCAGGGGTGACGAGCGCGGCGGTTCGCTCCGGAACCTCCAGCGCCTGCCGGAAGGCGAGAGCAATCGCCTGCGCTTCCTCGGCCGGCGTCGCCAACTCTGCGACGCGAACGCCAGCGAGTTGTCGCTGCTGCGGGCGCAGCTCGGTCCAGCGCGCAGTGAATTGGGCGGGGGCAAGCGCCGTCGCGATCCCACGCCCACGCGCGGCCGAAGCATCGTGATCGCTGCCATCAGGCCAGGAGCGCACATCATCGCGCGTGGCCCTCATGCGGATCAACAGCTGCTTCAAGTGGAACTGCGGATGCACCTCAATTGAACGGGGAACTCGCCCGGTAACCGGATCGGCCGGATGCGGCCCTAGCGCGTCCCATTCTTCGTCCGGCATCGCGCGATCAACGCCTGCAAGAACCACCAGGCCACGTGGCAGCGCAGCGACGCGCGCGAGCATCGCTGCTACGGATGGCGCTGCGTCGGTGATGCCAGCGGCGCAGACGAAGCCCGCTGGCGGTGAGTGCGCCCAGCGGTCGGCCACGCGTCGCAGCAGGATCGCCCGCCGCGCCGCCGAATCGATCAGACCTAGCCGCGCCAGCTCGCCCGGCCAGCGTGCGTTCACCGCGCTGAACAACGCCAGTGCTGCGCGCCAATGCTCGGTCAGTTCGCCAAGGTCGAGCTCGGACAGCCGCGCCGGGTCGACATCCTCGACGATCAACTGATCGAGCGTCCGCGCGAGTTCCCCGGCCAGGCGGACCGCCTCGGCAGCCTCCAGCGAAGGCTTCGCCTCCTGCACCAGCCGCGCCAGGATCATGCGCCGGGCAAGCGGCGCTATCGCAGGCGGCGGCGGATCGGACGCATCCACCGGATCAAGCGCGGCCCCGATCGCCTCGCCCAGGTCGTCCGCGCCGATCGCGACCAGTCGTGGCAGCACCAGCGCCCCGCCGCGCGCCCGAACAAAGGCGTTGGTCACGGCAAGCTTCGCGCGGTTGTTCGGCAGCAGCACGAGCCCCCGCGCAAGTCCCAGCGGCTCGTCGCCAAACCGGCGGATCAGCCCGGCGACGAGCGCGTCGGCGAACGCGCGGTGCGCCGGGATGGTGTAGAGCCGCGGACCGCGCGGCTCAGACATGGCTGCGGAGTGCCTCCGCGCGCTTCACCGCCGCCGGCGTTCCCACGTCTACCCACAAGCCTTCGTGCACCACGCCATAAGCTCGGCCGGCCGCAATCGCGCGCTCCCAGAACACCATGGTCGAGAACGGCCCCTCGGGCGCATCCACCAGGATCTTGGGGTTGAGGATCTGGACGCCGATATAGACGAACGGCGCCACGCGCCCCGGCTTGCGACGGCTGGTGATCCGGCCGTCTGCGTCGAGATGAAAATCCCCCTGCCCGCCGTGGCAATGCGCGCGTGCCAACGGCAGCAGCAGCAGCAGCGCGTCCATCTTCTCCGGGTCCCAACGCGCCGCCAGCAGCGACAGCGCGTCCACCGGGCCGTCCAGCCAGTAATTGTCGCTGTTAACGACGAAGATCGGTTCGTCGCCAAGCAGCGGCTTGGCCTTCATCAACCCACCGCCGGTCTCCAGCAATTCGCCCCGCTCGTCCGACACGGCGATGTCGATCCCGTGGATCGAGCCGAGATGGCCCTCCAGCGTATCGGCCAGATAATGAACGTTGACGACCGCGCGCTTCACGCCGGCCGCACGCAGATGATCGAATGTATGATCGAGCAGCGATTTGCCCGCCACAGGTATCAACGGCTTCGGCCGCGTCGCGGTGAGCGGGCGCATCCGCTTCCCCAGCCCGGCTGCCATCACCATCGCAGTGGTCGGCATCTTCCCCGGCAATGCCGGGCGGATCGAACGCGGCGCGCTCATCGTTCGGCCAGCACCAGCGGGTCACCGCGGAGTTCCGGCGGGATGTTCGCGTCGAACCATGCCGCAACCGGGCCGAGCACAGGGAAGCTCAAGTCACGCTCCAAATAGGCCCAGACACGCGGGCAAAGGGCTGGATAACGCGGCTTGCCGTCGCGCTGCCACAGCCGGGTAAAGATGCCGATGATCTTGGCGTTCCGCTGCGCGCCAAGCACATGATAGGCGTTCATGAACGCTTCTCCATCGCCGGTTGCAGCGCGGTACCGCGCAATCATCGCGTCCTCGATTGAGGGATCGACGTCACGCCGTGCATCCTGAAGCAGCGATACGAGATCATAGGCTGCGTGACCGGCGAGCGCATCCTGGAAATCGAGCAGGCCAAGCGAGCGCTGCTGGCCCACCAGCATTAGATTTTCGGCATGATAGTCACGCAACACGGTGACGGCGCGATCATACTCCGCGTGGCCGAGCACCTTGTCCCACGCGGCGGTATAGCCGGCTACATCCACCTCAAGCCCGATGGCCGGGCAATACCATTCTACCAGCAGTGTCGCCTCTCGCTGCAACTCCGCGCGGTCATAGGGTCGCCAATCGCCCGCCGGATGCGCGCGCAAAGCGACCAACACATCGACAGCCTCGGCATAGAGACTCACGGCTGCGTCAGGATCTTCGTCGATCGCCTCGCGCATCCTCGAATCGCCGAAATCCTCGATCAGCACCAATCCTTGGCGCTCGTCATAGGCATTGATCTTGGGTGCCGCGAACCCGCGGTCGGTCAGCCAGCGCGCGACTGCGAGGAACGGCCGCGGATCTTCGTGCGGCGGCGGCGCGTCCATCAGGATCGCGCTGCGTCCCGCATCGACAACACGGAAGTAACGACGGAAGGAAGCGTCCCCGGCAAGCGGAAGGATTTCAGCTTCGCCCCATCCGCACGCCCTCAGAAAATCACGCGCGCCGGCGGGCGGAGTCATGTCTACGGCCATCGCCGCTCCCATGCCGCCGGCGCGTCCCAAGTCAAGCGCCGCGCGCCATCCGGTTCGATCGCCAGCGTCAGTCGAAGTGCGTCAGGCCAGGCTTCCGACCCCGCACGGTCCGGCCACTCCACCAGCAGCGCCGAGTCATACAATGCCTCGTCCAGGCCCAGTTCTTCCAGTTCATCCGCGTCATCGATCCGGTAGAGATCTACATGAACGACCGGCAGGGCCACTTCCGGCGGCGCGTAGGGCTGAACGATGGCGAAGCTCGGGCTTGGCGCCTCGCCGATCAGCCCCAATGCCGCCAACAAGCCGCGCGCAATGCTGGTCTTGCCGGCACCAAGCGGCCCCTCAAGGGTGATGACGTCGCCCGCGCGCAGCACGGCAGCGAGCTTCGCGCCCACTGCCTCGGTTTGCGCAAGATCCGCAAGCCGCATGCTCCCCTTCATCGCCGCGGCAGCTCAACGGTTATCAACGAACCGACCCCAAGCTCGCTCACAAGCGAGATCGTCCCGCCGTGCGCCTCCACGAACTGGCGGGCAAGCGGCAGGCCAAGGTCAATCGGTCGATCGCCGCGCCCGGTGGGTGATGCCTGCGCAAACCGATCGAAGGCGCGCGCGGCGGCCTCCTCGTCCATCCCGGCGCCGTCATCTGACACGACGATGCGGGCGCGCTCTTCGTCTCCCTCGGCATGAAGCAGGACCCTGCCGCCCTCGTCGGTGGCGCTCAGCGCATGCCGCATCAGATGCTTCACCACCTCGCCAAGACGTTTCGCATCACCGATCACTCGCCCGACGCTCGGCGATACCTCCACTACCATCTCAATCGCCCGCTCGCCCGCCAGCGGCTTCATCTGGTCGGCTGCGGTGCGAGCAACATCCGCAAGATCAATGTCATCGCGCTGCATCGGCGCTTCCGATTCGCTCTGCGTCAGATCCAGAACGTCGTCGATCAGCACGCCCAGCCGGCTCACCGAATCGAGGATTGCGGCAACATAGGAATCCGCCTGCTTGGTCAGCTTGCCGGCGTAGCCAGCCTGCAGCATCTCCGCGAAGCCGCTGATCGAAGTAAGCGGCGTGCGCAGTTCGTAGCTCATGTTGGCGACGAATGCGGTCTTCACCTTGTCCGCCGCTTCCAGTGCTTCGGCGCGATCACGCAGCGCCTGCTCCGCGCGGCGGCTGTCGGTGATGTCCAGCATCGTGAACAGCGCATTTCCGTCCGGCAGCGGCACCGCGGCGAACTCGAAATGCCGCCCATCGGCCAGTGCCACGCGACCGCCCCGCTGCTGACGATCCGTCGTGGCTGAGCGGACCAGATCGGTCATCAGCTTCGCGCGTTCCGGCTTGCGCAGCTTGAGGGCAATCTTCTCCGCCACGACGTCGACGCGGGGGTGGGCGCTCAGCAGCTCCTCCTCCAGCTCCCACAAGGCCCGAAAGCGGTTGTTCCACAGCTGCAGACGGCCATCCGCGGCGAACACACCCAGCGCCTCGAACAAATTGTCGAAGGTCGCTGTGCGGACGCGAAGCAACGTGTCGCGCGCGGAGGCGAGTTGCACCTGCTCCGTACGATCCTCGAAAATCAGCAGCAGGCCGCCGTCGGGCAGCAGCTGGGGCACCACGCGGATGTGGACGCCGCCCGGCAAATGCCATGTCTCCTCGGTCGACAAGTCGGTGCGCACGAACCATTCGCGTCGCTCCTCCTTCCAGCCGGGGAAATCGCGAACTTCGGGCAGGCGGTTCGCCTCGCGCATCCTCTCCAGCACGCGCTCGAACTCGGGCCGGTCTGACAGCCATTCGCTGCGCATCGCGAACATGCGGCGGAACGGCTGGTTGCAGAACACCAGCGCACGATCACTGCCGAACTGCGCGACCCCTGCGGAAAGCCGGTCGAGCATCGCGCGCTGCGCCTCGGCGAAGCGTTGCTCGCGCGCCTGCGCTTCCTCCAGCTCCTCGACGTCGATCGCAAAGCCCGCAACGCCGCCCCCGATCAGCGGCACGTCGTGCAACTGCATCGCCCGCCGTGCGCCGCCGATCGTCGCCGGGAGCACGCGCATCTCCGGCCGCCCCGAATCGCGCGCCGCCGTTGCCCCGGCAAGCGGACCGCCCTGTCCGGAGCCTTCGATCAGTTCCAGCCCGCGCGCCACCACGTCGGCGGCGTCGCTGCCTTCAACCGCGCGAACGTAGGCGGTGTTCACCATCGCCAGGCGCAGGTCAGGTCCGCGATACCACATGGGCAATGGCGCGGCTTCGATCAGGCCGGTCAGCGCATCGAACGCCGCCCGAACGCGCTCTTCCTCGGCGGCGAGCCGCTCGACCTGAGCCTGCGCTTCGCTTGCGTCATGGACCCATAGAATCAGGTCGCCGCTGCTCTTCCCCCCTGCCGCTCGCTCGCCTCGCAAGGTCAGGATCCGCTTGGCGTCCCGGGGCCGCACCTGCCGCTTGAACGGCCGCCCGGACCGCTGCGATGTCGCGATATCGGCAATCAGGCCACGCGCGTCGGCCGGCTCAAGCCCGCCCGTCACACCGGTAAAACCGTCCACCTCAGTGATCGGTTGTGCGTAGCCCAACAGGTCCGCGACCCTCGGCGGCATCTCGACCCGGCCGTTGCCGCGCACCCGCACCGCCTGCATCGGTGCCGCGGCGAGCAGCGCCTCGAGTTCGCGGCGCGCAATGCTTTCGCGTCCTGCCACGGCCTGCGCGCGCAGACCGTGGTACAAGGCCGCTCCGGCTGCTGCGATCAGCAACAGCAACACCGCCCCGACAGCGATCAGCACAGGCGTGGTCAAAGGAGCGGCGATCCAGTCATCGTCATTTCGGGTTCTACGCTGCCCCGGCCGGCGATGAACAGCCCCCGATCACATCTCGCCGCGCGCGCGCCGGATGGCGTACCATTTGCGTACATTGTCATTGTGCTGGTCCAGCGTATCCGCGAACACGTGCCCGCCTGTTCCGTCAGCAACGAAATAGAGCGCCGAACTGGTTTCAGGATTAAGCACGGCGTCGATCGAGGCACGGCCGGGGTTCGCGATCGGCCCAACTGGAAGGCCGGCGCTGGCATAGGTGTTATAGCCGTTCTTCGCTTGAAGCTCGGAACGAAGGATGCGCCGTCCCAGCGGTTTTCCCTTGGTGATCGGGTAGATGACGGTCGGATCCGCCTGTAGCGGCATGCCCCGCTTCAGCCGGTTGGTGTAGACCGCCGCGACCATCCGCCGCTCCGATGGCTTGCCGGTTTCCTTCTCGACGATCGAGGCAAGGATCACCGCCTCCCGTGGCGTCGCTACAGCGATGCCGGGCTTCCGTTTCTTCCACGCGGCGGCGAGATAGTCGTTCATCGCCCTCTGCATCCGCGCCACCACCGCGGCCCGGGTATCGCCAAGCTGATAGGCATAGCTGTCCGGCAGCACTGATCCCTCCGCGGGAACCGGCACCTCCCCGGTAAGCCCTTCGGCGCCCATCAGCGCCTCGTGCACCAGGATCGAAGGATAACCTTCCGGCACCGGCACGAGCCGCTGGCGAACCTTGCCCGCTTCCAGCAGCCCCAGGATGTCGGACGCGCTGGCTCCGGCGGAAATCGAATACTCACCAGCCTTGATCGGCTTGCCCGTACCGAACACACGAGAATAGCCGCGGAAGCGCCACGCCGATCGGATCGCACCCTGCTTTTCGAGCTCGGCGGCTGCGCGCGCGAGGCTTGCGCCTTCGGGCACCACCACTGCCAGCGGCTTGCTTGCGGGCCCGGCGCCAAACCAGTCGCGCGCGACCCAGAACATGCTGGCGATCAGCGCCAACCCGATGAACAGTCCGAAACAACCGGCCTTGCGCATTCCCGTACCTTGGCAAGGGCCGGGATCCAGGTTCGGGCCGGCCGCAACTGGACCCCGGCTTTACCGCCGGTGCTGAAAAGTAATCAGATCGCCTTCATCACCAGCGATGCATTCGTGCCGCCAAACCCGAAGCTGTTGTTCAGCACAGCGCGCACCTGCCGCTTCTTGGCGACATGAGGCACCAGGTCGACGCCGATGCAATTCTCGCTCGGATTGTCGAGGTTGAGCGTCGGCGGCACGATCTGGTCACGCAGCGCCAGAATGCAGAAGATGCTCTCTACCGCGCCCGCGCCGCCGAGCAAATGGCCGATCGCGGACTTTGTCGAGGACATCGAAAGATCCCCGATCGCATCACCGAACAGCCGCCGCACCGCGCCAAGCTCCAGCTCGTCGCCAAGCGGCGTCGAAGTGCCGTGAGCGTTGATGTAGTCGATGTCGGTGAGCGCCAGCCCGGACTTGCGCAGTGCCATCTCCATCGACCGATAGGCGCCCGAGCCCTCGGGATGCGGCGCCGTCACGTGATAAGCGTCCCCCGAGAGACCATAGCCGATGACTTCGGCGTAGATCTTCGCGCCGCGGGCCTTGGCGCGTTCATATTCCTCGAGCACCACGACGCCCGCGCCTTCGCCCATGACAAAGCCGTCACGATCCTTGTCGTACGGGCGGCTCGCCTTTTCCGGCGCATCATTGAAGTTGGTGCTGAGTGCGCGGGCCTGGGCGAAGCCGGCGATGCCGAGCGGGCAGATCGCGCCCTCGGCGCCGCCGGCGAGCATCACGTCCGCATCGTCCATCGCGATCATGCGCGCCGCATCACCGATCGAATGAGCACCGGTCGAGCAGGCAGTTACCACCGCGTGGTTCGGGCCCATCAGGCCGTATTTAATGCTGACCTGCCCGGAGATCAGGTTGATCAGGCGCCCGTGCACGAAGTGCGGACTGACACGTCCCGGGCCCTTCTGGTGGAGGACAATCGACTCGCTCTCGATGCCCGGAAGGCCGCCAATGCCGGCGCCGATCGAGCAGCCCGCGCGGAACCGCTCTTCCTCGCTCATGTCGGTCAGGCCCGCGTCCTCGAGCGCTTGGCCGGCAGCGTCGATGCCATAGACGATAAACGGATCCACCTGGCGCTGGATCTTGTGGTCCACGCGCTTGCCGGGATCGAAGCCATATTCATGGTCGGCCGGCTTCACCTCGCAGGCGATACGGCATTTCTGATCGGAGGCGTCGAACCGCGTGATCGGCCCGGCGCCCGACTTGGCAGCGATGATATTGGCCCAGGCAGTCTCAACGTCGGCGCCCAGCGGGGTGACGAGGCCAAGACCGGTAACGACGACGCGGCGCATTGCGCTACTCCATGAACATCTAGGAAAAACAAGCAATCACCGAAACGAAACGGCTCCCCGCCCTCTAGCCCGGGACGGGGAGCCGTTCAAATCCGGTCCGGAGCGCCACTCACGGCTGTCGCCGTCGAACGCTCCCGGTCAATCAGCCCTTGTGCTCGTCGATGTACGTGATCGCGTCGCGCACGGTGCTGATCTTCTCTGCGGCATCGTCAGGGATCTCGACGCCGAATTCCTCTTCGAACGCCATCACCAGCTCGACGATGTCGAGGCTGTCCGCGCCCAGATCGTCGATGAAGCTGGCATCTTCGGTCACCTTGTCGGCTTCGACGCCGAGATGCTCGACGACGATCTTCTTCACGCGGTCGGCGGTCTCGCTCATAATCATTCCCTCTTTCGATCGGGGGGTTGGTATTTCCTGAACGCAGGTAGAACGCGGTTCGGTTCGTGACAACCCCGGTGTGTTGTCCCGCTGACGCAGGCTTAGACCATTGCCATGCCACCGTTTACGTGCAGCGTCTGGCCCGTAACATAGCCCGCTTCCCGCGATGCGAGATACGCTACCGCAGCCGCGATGTCTTCGCCAGTGCCAAGATCGCCGGCCGGGATCTTCGTCAGAAGCGCTGCCTTCTGCGCCTCCGGCAACACGTCCGTCATGGCGGACCGGATGAAGCCCGGCGCCACGCAATTGACGGTGATATTGCGGCTCGCCAGTTCCTGGGCCAGCGCCTTGGACATGCCGACCAGGCCAGCCTTGGACGCGGCGTAATTCGCCTGGCCGGGGTTGCCGGTCTGCCCCACGACGGACGTGATCGAGATGACGCGGCCGAACCGCTGCTTCATCATCGGCTTGGCAGCGGCACGGATCAGCCGGAACGCCGCCTCCAGGTTGACGCGGATCACGTCGGACCATTCATCGTCCTTCATCCGCATCGCCAGGTTGTCGCGCGTGATGCCGGCATTGTTGACCAGGATATCCAGCCGCCCGCCCAGCGCGTTGACAGCGGCCGGCACCAGCGCATCGACCGATGCCGAATCCGAGAGATTTGCCGGCACCGCCACGTGTTCGCCGCCCAGTTCATCGCGGAAAGCTGCCAGCTTCGCCTCGTTGGAACCCGATACGGCGATGCGTGCGCCCTGCGCGGCAAGCCCCTTCGCGATGGCGGAGCCGATCCCGCCGGAAGCGCCGGTCACCAGCGCCGTCATGCCTGTGAGGTCGAACATTCTAAATCTCCGTGGATCGTAAGCGTCTGAGGCGACTGTGGCTTGTTGGTCGCCCATAGCGGGCGAGAAGCCAAGCGCGCACGTGTTACCGATGCTTGGGCGCGCGTTCAGATGGAAGCGAGACCGCCGACGGCGCCCGCTCATCACTGAATTACAGCGCCTTCAACAATGCCTCGATATCTTCCATCGAGATCACGCTGATCGCTTCCGCTTCAGGAGAGATCCGCTTCACCATCGGCCCCAGAACCTTGCCGCCGAACTCGACATAATGGGTGACGCCCGCCTCGGTCATCGCCAGTACCGATTCGCGCCAGCGCACCATCCCGGTCACCTGCTCCACCAGCAGCCGGCGGATGGTCGCCGGGTCGCTCGCCGGCGCCGCTATCACGTTGGCGTAGACCGGCACCAGCGGCGCATCGATCCGCGCGTCTTCCAGAGCCTTTGCCATCGCGTCGGCCGCAGGCTGCATCAGCGGGCAGTGGAATGGCGCGGACACCGGCAGCTTGATGCCGCGCTTGGCACCATGGTCCTTGGCAATGGCGATCGCACGGTCGATCGCGGCCGCGGCACCCGAGATCACCACTTGCGTCGGATCATTGTCGTTGGCGACGGTGCACACCTCGCCCTCGGCAGCGGCGGCGGCGATCGCTTCGGCCTTGGCGAGATCGGCGCCAAGCAGCGCTGCCATCGCGCCTTCCCCTACCGGCACCGCCGCTTGCATCGCCTGGCCACGCAGCTTCAACAGCCGCGCCGTCGTCGACAGGTCGATCGCGCCCGCCGCACACAAGGCACTATATTCGCCCAGGCTGTGCCCCGCGACGAAGTCGGCCTTGTCCGCCAGCCGGACCCCGCCTTCCTTTTCCAGCACACGGAGGGTCGCGACCGCATTGGCCATGATCGCAGGCTGCGCGTTCTCCGTCAGCGTCAGTTCCTCGGAGGGCCCCTCCGCCATCAAACGAAACAGGTTCTGGCCCAGGGCGTCATCGACCTCCTGAAACACCTCGCGCGCCACGGGGCTTGCGGCAGCAAGCGCCTGCCCCATGCCGACGGCCTGGCTCCCCTGCCCCGGAAAGATGAACGCACGCATCGGTGTCTCCCAAATCGAAGAGGCGCGCGGTAATTGGCCAAGGGCCGACCGGTCAAGCTGCCGCTCAGCGCGGCGGTGTGCGGACCAGCACCATTGCCGGGCTCGGGCTGAACATCCGCCGTTCAATTGGTGACGGCACGAGCGGCTCGAGCCCCGCGCCGCGAAGGATGCCGCCCAGCCGAGTCGGCGGCGAAGGATAGCGCGCAATCATCTCGCCGGCTGGCGCCGCGTCTGCCGGCGCAAGGACGAGCGCACTTCCACGTGCAGGCAGCGGCGCGATGTTGCTCCGTCCGGCAAGCGCCATCGGCAGTTCGGCACGTCTCACGTCGCTCGCTTCGGCTCGGATGACTTCCGCTGGATGTGCCTCCGCAGCCAGCACAAGCGCCTCCATCGACCAATGTGGATGGGCATTGCCCACGCTCATCAGCAACAAATTGGTGCCGACCGTCACCGCCAGCAGCGCCGTGCGCACCCGCCAGTCCAGCCGGTCCAGCCACACCGCCAGCACAATCACTGCGGTAAGCGCGGCCAGCATGAAGTAACGCGGGTTCAGCACCAGTTTCGTGTACATCACCGAAACGAGCAAGAAGCTCGCCGCAGCCATGCTCGCCAGCAGGATCATCGGCGTTCGACGTTCGACCGGGGCCATCCGCCAGGCTCCTGCAGCCACCGCAAAGCCCGCAAGCCAAAACAGCAAGCCGAAGTCATCGTTGATCAGCAACACCAGCAGTGGGTCGATCGGCGCCCACAACAGGAAGTTGCCTTCGCGATTGGCAGCCCGGTCGATATGCTCGTCGTGATTGAACGCGATGCTGTAGCGGCGAAGTGGATCGCCGGTCAGCACAAATTGGAACAAGGCTTCGCCAAGCAGCACCGCCGCCGCGCCAATTCCGCACGCGATCAACACGCGCCTCGGCACCGGCCGCCCAATCATGAACAGCGGTCCGACCGCCGCCAACGCCAGTACGCTCGTCTCGCGGCAGAGGATCGCAACGCCAAACAGCGCTCCGCCTGCTCCGGCGCGGATCCACCCCGCGCGATCGTCGGTCGCACGGCCGACGATGAGCGCGCCCGCCACCAGTGCCGCCGCCTCGGTCAAATCAACGCTCACGGTCGTCGCGTGGCTCACCACCACCGGAAGCGTCGCCGTGATCAGAGCAGCGATCCACCCCGATCGCGCGCCGGCGATGCTGGCCGCAAACCAGCCGATCACTGCGACGAGCACGACATAGAACAGCACTGCCGTTACGCCGAAGGCGACGTAATTCTGTCCCACGACCGCCAGAACCCCGGCAAACGTCAGCGTCAGCGGAAAGCGAGTCGACCAATGGTCGCTTCCCGCGAACGGCGGGTCGATCAACCATCGCACCGCGCCGGCGTGATAAAGCGAATCATCAGATGCCATGAAGCCGACCCAGCCCAGGTACAGCGCGGCGATCATCACGGACCCGACGATCGCCAGCCACCCGGGATCGGTCAGCCTTGCCCCCGCAGCGCGCACGCTGCCGGTCCTCACCGGTGACAGGCTGGTCTGGTCGATCGTCGTCATCACGCCTGCAAATAAAGGTCAGGCGTGTAGAAACTATTGCCTTTGCTGAACCAACGTTCAGCCTTCCCGCCTCCTTGCGACAATTCGCGACGAAATGACGGCTTCTGCGGCACGCTGCGGATACATCCAGCGCCCAGATAAGTTTCCGACGCCGCGGTTAAGGCGCCGCTAGTACAGAGTGAAAAGGAGACGTCAGATGTTCAAGAAGCTGATCAAGGCGACTGTCGCAGCCTCGCTGGTTGCCACCCCGATGATCGCCGCGAACGCGCAGGCGCAGACGCGGCATCAGGAGCGGCAGATCACGACGGTGAAGCATCGCCCGAACGGCACGGTGGTCCAGAAGACCACGGTTGTCCGCAATCAGCCCAATTATCGCTCGTGGCGGAAGGGTGATCGTTTCGAGCGGCGCTACGCCCGCAACTACCGCGTCGTTGACTATCGCCAGTATCGCGGCAAGCGGCTCTACGCCCCGGCGCGCGGTCAGCAGTGGGTCCGTTCGGGATGGGATGCCGTCCTGCTGGGATCGAATGGCCGGGTGCTGACGGTGGTGCCGAACGCGTTCCGGTAAGCAACGGCAGCGAGACTTGATTTTCACGCGGCTCTCGTTACAGGAGCCGACAGCACGGGCGGGGAGCGACGCTTCCCGCCCTTCGCTGTTTGGGACGACAGCCGGAGGGGCATGGCATGGGGCCATGTCAGCGATCGGCCAACGAAGGAAAGCACATGGCTCTCTATGAGCACGTGTTCCTTGCGCGCCAGGACTTGGCACAGGCGCAAGTGGACGCGATGGCAGAAGCCGTCGCAAAGATTGTTACCGATCATGACGGCAAGGTCGTGAAGACCGAGACCTGGGGCCTGCGCTCCATGGCCTATCGCATCGCGAAGAACCGCAAGGCGCATTACGTGATGCTCGAGATCGACGCACCGGGCGATACGGTCGCGGAAATCGAGCGCCAGCATTCGATCAGCGAAGACGTGATCCGCTACATGACCGTCAAGGTTGACGCGCATGAGCAGGGCCCGTCGGTGATGATGCGCAAGCAGGAGCGGGACCGCGAGCGCGGCCGCCGTCGTGAAGAGGAGAACGCATAATGGCTCGCCCCTTCTTCCGTCGTCGCAAGAGCTGCCCCTTCTCGGCGAAGGACGCTCCCCGGATCGACTATAAGGACGTGCGTCTGCTGCAGGGCTTCGTGTCCGAGCGTGGCAAGATCGTCCCGTCGCGCATCACTTCGGTGAGCGCCAAGAAGCAGCGCGAGCTCGCCCAGGCGATCAAGCGCGCCCGTCACCTGGGCCTGCTGCCCTACGTCGTTAAGTAAGGAGAAGAGCAGATGGACGTCATTCTGCTTGAGCGCGTCGAGAAGCTCGGCGGCATCGGCGACGTGGTGAAGGTGAAGGACGGCTTCGCCCGCAACTACCTCCTGCCGAACAAGAAGGCGCTTCGTGCCAACGAAGCCAACCGCAAGGTGTTCGAGGCCAACCGCGCCCGCATCGAGTCCGAGAACGCGACCCGTCGTGCGGACGCCGAGGTCGAGGCAAAGACCTTCAAGGACGCGTCGGTCACGATCATCCGCCAGGCCTCCAACACTGGCCAGCTCTACGGCTCGGTCGCGGTACGCGATCTGGTCGATGCGCTGAACGAGGCTGGCCACAAGGTCGCGAAGTCGGCGATCGTGCTCGATCGTCCGATCAAGGCGATCGGCGTGTACGAGGTGAAGGTCTCGCTTCACCCGGAAGTGTCCGTGACGGTTAAGGTCAATGTCGCACGCTCGCCGGAAGAGGCCGAGATGCAGGCATCGGGCGTCGACGTCATGGCCCAGGTCTTCGAGGAAGGTCGCGATCAGGGCGGCTTCACCGAGGCGTACGACCCGAACGCAGAGCCCGGCGCGACTGCCGAGGTTCAGGACGAGCCGGCGCAGGGCTGATCCCCGCGACCGTATCGGTAAGGACAAAGCCCGCCCGGATCATCCGGGCGGGCTTTTTCTTTGCCTAAGAGACGGCGGGCCATCCCCGAACCCAAAAAAAGCGGCCCGCAGTATATCCCCGCGGGCCGCTAATCTTCCGTAATGGCTGTGGTCTCGCGTGCCTCAGGGCACCGTGACGTATGCGCCTACCACGGCGGCAAGCGGGATCAGGGCCAGAACGATCGGTACAATCTGTTTCATGGGAACATGCGCCTTGGAAAGCTGTCGATATAGCAATGCGTGCAGCCGGTAAAAGTTTCCCGTTTGTGAACGAACCGTTGCTACTTTGAACGGTTCGTCATTAGCCGCGCACGCTCTGTCGTGCCAACACCCTGCGTCGAATGATCGACGAACTATCCGCCCCTGATCGGGCGTCATCGACGGCCGAACAGCTTCTCGACATCGGAAAGCGCCAGCTTCACCCACGTCGGGCGGCCATGATTGCACTGCCCCGAATGCGGCGTCGCCTCCATCTCGCGCAGCAGGGCATTCATCTCCTGCACGGACAACACACGGCCGGCCCGAACCGATCCATGGCACGCCATCGTTCCTGCCACCGCGTCCAGTCGCTCGCGGAGCGACAACGCCTCGTCGAAGGCGGCGAGCTCGTCGGCAAGATCGGTGACAAGTCCGGTCGGGTCACCCCGGCCAAGCAGGGCAGGCATCGCGCGTACCAGGATCGCGCGCGGGCCGAACCGCTCGATCTCGAGGCCGAGTTCGCTCAGCTCCTCTATTCTTGCCTCCAGCCGGTCGCAGGCCGGCTCGTCCAGCTCGACCACGTCGGGGATCAGGAGCGCCTGCGATGCGACTCGCCCGCCCGCGAGCGCGGCGCGCATCCGCTCCAGCACCAGTCGCTCGTGCGCCGCATGTTGGTCTACGATGACCAGTCCATCTCCGGCTTCCGCGACGATATAGGTCTTCGCCACCTGGCCCCGCGCGACGCCCAGCGGATGATCGATGGCCTCGGGCGCCGGCGCCCATGCCGCCTCTGCGCGCGCCTGCGGCGGCGGCGCGAGAAACGCCGTGCGTGATTCACCCACCCGCCCAAAGTAAGGAGCCGCCAGTCCCGCATCGTTCGAGGCGCGCCCCGGTACGTCATCGCCCCCTGTGGAACCCCAGGGCGCTCGCTCCTCCGATACAGGGGGGTGATAGCCTGGTTCGGCACGAAACATCGCCAGCGCATCCTCGGGAGCCCGGTGCGCGACCCGATGCCCTGCCGCGTCCAAGGCGCGCCGGAGGCCCGAAACGATCAACCCCCGCACCATCGCAGGGTCGCGAAACCGCACCTCCGTCTTCGCCGGGTGGACGTTCACATCGACCTGATCCGGTGGCACATCCAGGAACAGCGCCACCACGGCATGGCGATCGCGCGGCATCATCTCGGCATAGGCGCCGCGGATTGCGCCGATCAGCAGCCGATCCTTCACCGGCCTTGAATTGACGAACAGATATTGGTGGTCGGCGACGCCGCGATGGAATGTCGGCAGCCCAGCGACTCCGCCGAGCACCAGTCCATCCCGCTCCATGTCTATCGCGACGGAGTTGTCCTTCAGTGCGCGGTCGGTCAGCGCCGCGACTCGCCCCGGCCGGTCTTCCGCCTGCAGCGCCGCCAGCACCCGCCGCCCGTCATGCTCGACCGTGAAGACGATATCGGGGCGCGCCATCGCCAGCCGCCGCACCACATCCAGGCAGGCGGCATACTCGCTGCGACTCGAACGCAGGAACTTGCGCCGCGCCGGGACGCGCTCGAACAACCCTTCCACCAGCACGCGCGTGCCCGGCGGCAGCGCGGCCGGCCCCTCGCTTGCCAGCACGCCATTGTCGATCGCGCGTGCCCATCCATCGGCGCCGCGGACACGACTCTCCAGCGTCAGCCGTGCCACGCTTGCGATTGACGGCAGTGCCTCACCCCGAAAGCCCATGGTCGCAACCTGGTCGATGTCATCGCTCGGCAGCTTCGATGTCGCGTGCCGCTCCAGCGCCAGCGCCATGTCAGCGGGCGCCATTCCGCAGCCGTCATCCGTCACTTCGATCCGGGTCGTCCCGCCATTGCCAAGGCGCACCGCGATCCGGGTCGCGCCGGCGTCGATGGAATTCTCCACCAATTCCTTCAACGCGCTGGCTGGTCTTTCCACCACTTCACCGGCAGCGATGCGATTGACGAGATGTTCTGGCAGGCGGCGTATTGACACAAGCCAGCCCCTAGCCCAATCGACGCCATCCCGCGACCCCGTGATAGCAGCAATCAGCGCCCAAGAAGCGACTTGCGGCCATGGCCGTGGGATGATTTGGCGCAAGTCGCACTGCGCGACTCGGGGACGGAATCTAGCTGAACATGGCCTTCTCGCGTTTCTTCAAGTTCATGTCGCATGACATGGCGATTGACCTCGGCACCGCGAACACCGTCGTCTACTTGCGCGGTCGCGGAATCGTGCTCAACGAGCCCTCCGTCGTGGCCGTAGAGACGATCAACGGTATCCGTAAGGTTAAGGCCGTCGGCGAAGATGCGAAGCTGATGATGGGCAAGACGCCCGGCAACATCGAAGCGATCCGCCCGCTGCGCGACGGCGTGATTGCCGACATCGACGTCGCCGAACAGATGATCAAAAGCTTCATCTACAAGGTTCACGGCCAGCGGAAGTTCATGCGTTGGCCTGAGATCGTGATTTGCGTTCCGTCGGGATCGACCAAGGTTGAACGCCGCGCGATCCGCGATGCCGCGTCAAACGCCGGCGCCAGCCAGGTCTGGCTCATCGAGGAGCCGATGGCGGCGGCGATCGGCGCGGACATGCCGGTGACCGAGCCGATCGGCAGCATGGTCGTCGACATCGGCGGCGGTACCACGGAAGTCGCGGTCCTCTCGCTGCGAGGGCTCGCTTATACCACGTCGGTCCGCGTCGGGGGCGACAAGATGGACGAGGCGATCGTCAGCTACGTCCGCCGAAACCATAATCTGCTGATCGGCGAATCGACCGCGGAACGCATCAAGCAGGAAGTCGGCATCGCCAAGCCGCCGCTCGACGGCGTCGGCGCCACGATCCACATCAAGGGCCGCGACCTGGTCAACGGCGTGCCCAAGGAGATCCAGATCAACCAGGGTCAGATCGCCGAGGCGCTCAGCGAGCCTGTCGCGACCATCGTCGAAGGTGTGCGGGTCGCGCTCGAGAACACCGCGCCGGAACTTGCCGCGGATATTGTCGACCAGGGCATCGTCCTCACCGGCGGCGGCGCGCTGCTTCAGGGGCTCGACGAGGTGCTTCGGGACGAGACCGGCCTGCCGGTGACCGTGGCGGAAGATCCGCTCACCTGCGTGGCGCTTGGCACCGGCCGGGCGCTCGAGGATCCGATGTACCGGGGCGTGCTGCAAAGCAGCTGATCTGAGAGAGGATTAGCGAATGGCGCCGACGCGGGACCGGCGCCCGGGTTTTTCGCGACGGGCGCAATATTCGCTCTTCTTGAGCTATATCCTCGCCATCGCGGGAGCGCTGGTGGGCGCGGTATTGCTCATCCTGTCGCAATTCAATCCGCCCGCCTTTGCGGCGCTCCGCTCCACCGCCAGCACGGTGACGGTGCCGGTCTCCTCGTCGCTGTCGGCAGTGCTGCGCGGCGTGGCTGCCGTGCCGGAGACGATCTCCACCTATTTTCGCGTCCACGGCGAAAATGAGGCGCTTCGTGCGGAGGTCGCGCGCACGCACGATGCCTTGGTTCAGGCGCGCATCATCGTGCGTGACAACCGTCGGCTGCGCGCCCTTCTCCAACTGCGCGACTCGACTCCCGCCTTGGTCGCTACCGCACGGATCGTCAGTTCCAGCGCATCGAGTACGCGCCGTTTCGGCCTCCTCAACGCTGGCCGCTGGCATGGCGTTCGCCCGGGTATGCCGGTCCGCGGGCCGGACGGCCTGATCGGGCGTGTCGTGGAGACGGGCCCAAACAGCGCCCGTGTGCTGCTGGCTACAGATCCCGAAAGCGTCATCCCCGTTCGTCGCATTGGTGACGGCCTCCCTGCGCTTGCGGCGGGGCGCGGCGACGGCATGCTCGAAATCCGCTCGGTCGGAACGGCGAACGCGAATCTGCGTCCGGGCGATCGCTTCGTCACGTCGGGCACCGGGGGCATCTTCATGCCGGGCGTCCTTGTTGCCCAGGTTACCGGCCGGGGAAGCGACAACGCGCCGGCGCGTCCCTTTGGCCACCCCGACACCTTTGACTTTGCGCTCGTTAGCGCGCCCTTCATCGTGCCACCCGGCCCCATTCCCACACCACCCAAGGCCGTCGGCGAACCGTCGGTGACCGCCGGGCAACCATGATCCCGCCGCCCAAGCCCTTTCAGACGCCGCTTCCACCGGCGCGCGCGCGTGCTTTGCCATGGCTGACGGTAATGGCGGGCTCCCTCGTTACGATCTTCCCCATCGCCGCCACCTTCCCGGTGATGCCCCCGTTTGGCCTCCTCATGCTGCTTGCCTGGCGCCTCCTCGCGCCGCTGGCGTTGCGCCGCTGGAGCCCGGCGCTGCTCGGCCTGTTCGACGATTGCCTCAGCGGTCAGCCGCTCGGCAGCGCCATGCTGTTGTGGACGCTCGTCTTTTTCATGATTGATCTGTTCGACCAGCGGACGATCTTCCGCGCCTTCGCGCAGGACTGGCTGATCGCAGCGGTGGCGATCACCTTCTGCCTCGTCGGCGGCCGCTTACTGGCATCCCCCCTCGGAGCGCACGTTGATTTTGTGCTACTGCCCCAGATCGCCGTGACGATCCTCCTCTTTCCCTTCGCCGCCCGTGTCATTGCCTGGGTAGACCGCCGGCGCATCGCGCAATGAGCCGACCTCCCCGCATCGCTACCGAGGCGCAGCAAGGCTATACCTTTTCGCGACGCGCCTGGCTTCTGGGCGCGGCGCAGCTTGGCGTTGGCGGCATGCTGGCCGGCCGCATGGCGTGGCTTTCAGTGGCGGAGAACGAGCGCTACCAGCTGCTGAGCGAAAGCAACCGCGTCAACATGACGCTGATCCCGCCGCGTCGCGGCTGGCTGGTTGATCGCAATGGTCATCCGATCGCCGACAACCGTACGGATTTCCGAGTCGATCTCATTCCCGATCGCGTGCGCGACGTGGAGAGGACACTTACAGCACTAAAGCAGCTCCTGTCGCTAAACGACGAGGATCTTTTGCGAATTCGTGCCGACCTCAAAACGGCGGCTGGCTTCCAACCGGTAAAGGTCGCCGAGAATGTCAGCTGGGAGCAATTCGCTGCCGTACAAGTGCGCCAGCCGGAGCTTCCCGGCGTCGCTCCCACCCGTGGGTTCGCGCGAAACTATCCGGCCGGCGCCGCCGTGGCGCACCTCACCGGCTATGTGGGCAGTGCGAATGCCGAGCAATTCAAGAAGACGCGCGACCCGCTACTCCTCACACCTGGATTCAAGATCGGCAAGGATGGTCTTGAGAAGACCTTGGAACCAGTCTTGCGAGGCAAGCCAGGTGCCAAGCGGATCGAGGTCACCGCACGCGGTAAGCTGGTCGCCGAACTCGCGACCCGGCCTGACGTACCCGGCAAGACGCAGCGGCTGACGATCGATTCCGGGCTTCAGGAATATGCCGCCCGGCGGCTCGGCACCAACTCCGGTTCGGCGGTCGTGTTCGACTGCCTCACCGGCGAGATGCTCTGCATGGCCTCCATGCCGGCCTACGATCCGAACAGCTTCTCCGACGGGATCAGTCATCTCGAATGGAAGATGCTGTCCGCGGATGATCACGTGCCCCTGATGAATAAGGTAACTCAGGGTCTCTATCCCCCTGGCTCCACCGTTAAGCCGATGAACGGCCTCGCGTTGCTCGAAGCCGGCATCGATCCCAACGACCGTGTGTTCTGCAGCGGGGCGATGCGTGTCGGCACGGGGGTGTTCCACTGCCACAAGCGCCGGGGCCACGGCCCAATGGATCTGCGCACTGCGGTGGCGCAAAGTTGCGACATCTACTTTTACGAGATGATCCGTCGTCTCGGATACGACCGCGTTGCTCCCGTGGCCCGTGCGTTGGGTTTGGGGCAAAAATTCGATCTTCCGTTCTCCACGCAACGCTACGGGACGGTGCCAGATAGCGAGTGGAAGCAGCGGAAATATAAGACGAAATGGACCGTCGCCGATTCGCTCAACGCGTCGATCGGTCAAGGCTATGTTCTGGCCAATCCGCTCCAACTTGCCGTGATGTCCATGCGGATCGGTGCCGGTCGAATGCTGCAGCCGAGCCTCCTTGCCGACCGTGTCCATGCCGATGCTGCGCCGCTGCCGTTCCGCCCGGAGAACCTCGAGATTGTCCGCGAATCGATGTGGAAGGTGGTGAACGGCGGCGGCACGGGCGGTGCATCTCGGATGCACGTGCCTGGCGTCGAACTCGCCGCGAAGACCGGTACTGCGCAGGTCCGCCGCATCACGATGGCAGAACGGCGGCGCGGCGTGCTGAGCAACGCGCAATTGCCGTTCAAGCTTCGCGACCACGCATTGTTCATCTGCTTCGCCCCAGCCGACAAGCCTCGCTACGCCGCGGCGGTCGTCCTTGAGCATAACGGCCATACGGTCCGGAACCTCGACACACCGATGATCGGCCGGGATATCATGACGTACCTGTTCGATAAGCCACGGGCGATGAAGGCGCTCGAGGAAGTCGAACCCACCTGGGGCGGTGATATCCGGACGCGTATGGCAGCCCAGGAAGCCGCCTATCGCGCCGCTACCAATGCCCCGGCCCCGGCTCAGGCAGTGGCGACCGAAACCAATGCTCCCGCGCCGACCGCCGCGCCCGCGGTGCGGCAAGCGACCGACGCATCATCGGCGAGCCAGGAGGCGACTGTCGGCGATATCGCCAATGGCGTGGGGCCCGCGAGCATCGGAACCACGGAACCGTCTGATCAGCAATGAACGGCCCCTCGATCGTCCCTGCCCCCCTCGCACGCCTGCCGTGGCGGATGTTGCTGCTGGTAATCGCGATCGCCACTTTTGGACTGGTCGTGCTTTATTCCGCAGCGGGAGGGAGCATGCGCCCGTGGGCGATGTCTCAGGGCATCCGCTTCGCAATTTTCCTGTTCGGCGCGATCATCATATCCCGGGTTCGAGAGGATGTCTGGCGCCAAGCAGCCCTCCCCGGCTATGTCGTCATCGTCGTCCTCCTGTTCTTGGTTGAACTGCTTGGCGCGGTGCGCGGCGGAAGCCAGCGCTGGCTCGACCTTGGCTTTATACGCCTTCAACCATCCGAGTTGATGAAGCCTGCGATCGTTCTGGCCTGCGCGCGCTTCTATGAAATGCTGCCTCCCAACGAGACCCGGCGCTTCGGGGCGATCTGGCCCGCTGCGCTCCTGATCGGGCTTCCGGCGGGCCTGGTGATGCTCCAGCCTGATCTCGGAACCGCACTCATGATCACGGCCGGGGGCTTGACCGTGATGTTCCTCGCCGGCGTTCCGCTGCGGCTGTTCGTCGGCGGCGCACTTGCACTCGCGATCGCCGCGCCGTTGGCGGTGAACTTTCTCCTCCACGATTATCAGCGCAACCGCGTGCTGATCTTCATGGATCCGGAAAGCGATCCACTCGGCACCGGATACCACATCAGCCAGTCGAAGATCGCGATCGGGTCAGGCGGGATCACCGGCAAAGGCTTCCTCAACGGCACGCAGAGCCATCTCGATTACCTGCCCGAGGGCCATACCGACTTCGTCTTCGCCACCATGGCGGAGGAATGGGGCCTGCTCGGCGGCCTCTTCATTATCGGCGCCTATTTGCTGGTGATCCGCTGGGGCGTGGATGTCGGCATGCGCGCGCGCAGCCGCTTTGCGAAGCTGACGGCCGCTGGCCTGGCTACCACGATCTTCTTCTACGTCGCGATCAACCTCATGATGGTGATGGGCCTGGCGCCCGTCGTCGGCATCCCGCTCCCGCTGGTCAGCTTTGGCGGGTCTGCGCAGATGACGGTTTTCCTGTGCCTCGGCATCCTGATGTCGATCGATCGAAATAATCGCGGCGAACAGGGGTGGTGACGATAAAAAGCACTTGCGCCCCGCGCGATCGATGCTAATTGACCGCCTCCCGATCGGGGCAGCCGCCCACCACGATCACGGACGCATAGCTCAGTTGGTAGAGCAGCTGACTCTTAATCAGCGGGTCCTAGGTTCGAGCCCTAGTGCGTCCACCATTATATCAGCGGGTTAGTTGGGATAGTTCCCAGCGATGCTCCGGAACTAGCAGCTTCGTCCTAGACGAAGCGCCAGGCGCTGAATCCCCGCTCGGGCCCTTTCCTCTCAATCGGTAGCGCAGCCTTCCTGAGCTGCGACACGCGGGTGAAGTGCGGCGCTGGCCGCTCGTACATGCCACGTCGCTCGCATCGGCGTCGCGGCTTGGCGCTGCAATCTTCGCCGTCCATATCATCACGTAACCAGCCCGCGAATCTGTCTGACGCAGGATGATCGGGGCGATCGACCTACATCGGCGTTAACCGACACCGCACGGCGATATCAAGGGAGCTTCAACAGGGCTTAGAGACGGCGGGCCCGCCTTGCGCCGCACCTGGTGCAGGTGGCGCAACCTTGAACGCCGCCGCCGCCGCCTATAGGTTCGCCCGCTGCCGACAAGGGGGAAACATGGCCGAAGAGAACGCGAACTCAATGGCTGTCCTGCGCGCGGCAAAGCATGGAATGCGGGTGGAAACCAAGCGGTTGGCAAGATCCCAGCGCGAAGAGTGGCTGGCCTCCGAGGATACAGGTTGGGGCAGCATCCGGACGGAAGCAGGGCACCTCGCTTGTCTGACCGAGAAGCAGCCAGTCGAGCTCGCGCCGGCCCACTCAGGAACGAGCGTGGTCCGAAGCAATCGTGCACAGTCGCCTTCAACCGTTAGCCTGTGAGATCGAAGAGTGGCGGCGAACGCGACCAATAGGCTGTCCGCCAACCGGCCGAAGCGGACAATAACGGCACGTATAATTCACCTGGTCGTCAAGACGGGTGTCTGGTGCATCGCGCTGTCGGTTCTCTGGGTGATCATCCTGCGCTTCGTGCCGCCGCCGTTCACGCTCACCATGGCCGGGGATCTGCTCAATGGCCGATCGGTGACCAAGGAATGGCGGCCGCTCAGCGAGATCGATCCGAACATGACGCGTGCGGCGATCGCGGGCGAGGACGCGCGCTTCTGCAGTCATAACGGCTTCGATTTGGAGGCGATCGCCGGCGCGGCCTATCGTAACGCGAAAGGCGGGCGGATCCGCGGCGGTTCCACGATCAGCCAGCAGACCGCCAAGAACGTCTTCCTGTTCCAGGGCGGTGGTTATCTGCGCAAGGCAGTGGAAGCGTGGTTCACGCTGCTGATCGAAACGCTATGGGGCAAGCGCCGCATCATGGAGGTGTACCTCAACGTCGCCGAGACGGGCATCGGCACCTATGGCGCCGAAGCCGGCGCGATGCGTTACTTCAACCACTCCGCCAAGCGGCTGACGCCGACCGAAGCGGGTCGGATCGCGGCGGTGCTGCCACTCCCCAAGAAGCGGGCGGCGATCGCGCCGCGCGGCTTCGTCCGCCGCCATGGCGACCGGATCGCTCGCCAAGTGGCCGTGGTGCGGCGCGAAAAGCTGGAAGCGTGCCTCAACTGATCGCGCCGAGCACAGATCAGAACGGCAACTTGAAACCCGGCGGCAGCGGCAGGCCGCTCGTCATCTTCGCCATTTCCTGAGACGATGCGGCATCCGCCTTCGCCCGCGCATCGTTGAACGCCGCCGCGACGAGATCCTCGAGCATCTGCTTTTCGGACAGAACGATCAGCGAATCATCGATCGCGACCGTCAGAATCCGGCCCTTGGCGGTCGCCTTGATCTTCACGAGGCCGCCGCCGGAGACGCCCTCCACCTCGATCTTGTCGAGCGTGGCCTGGGCCTCGTCCATCTGCTTCTGCACGTTCTCCGCAGCGCTTTGCGCAGCAGCGAGCAGTTCATTGATATCCTTCACGCGTGGTTCCTCTTCTTGGGCCAGTCGATCAATTCGGCATCGGGAAAGGCCTCCATCGCGGCCTTTACCAGCGGCGACGCGAGCACCTTCTGGCGTTCCTCTTCCGCAGCAGCATCAGCGGCTTCCTTCAGCGTCGGTTCCCCCGGCGCATCAAGCATCGAGAGTTTCCACGCCGTGCCGGTGATGCTGCGGAGCGCCGTCGCCGTCTCCGCGAGCGTATCCGCAGCGATGGGTCGTGAGCCGCTGAACACGATCTCGGGCGGCTCATAGCTGACGATGCGGGCACCATGGCCTAACCGCACCGCCAGCAGATGGTGGCCCTTCTCCTCCAGCGCTGCGACGAGATCAGCGAAAGTCGCCGGCAATGCAGGAGGAGCCTGTTCAGCGTGCGCACGCGCCGTCGCAACGGGTGCCGGCGTCATCGCAGGCGGGGCGGCGCCCGATGCGTTGGCGGCCCCACTCGCGGCGGGCTCGCCGCCGGTGATCTGGCGCGCCAGTTCGCCCGGATCGGGCAGGCTTCGCGCGTGGATGATGCGCAGAAGCGCCATCTCGGCCGTCTCGATCGGCAGCGCCGCGCGCGACACTTCCTCATGGCCCTTCAGCAGCAGCTGCCACAGTCGGTGAAGCAACGGAAAGGACAGGCTCTGCGCCCAGGTGCGATACGCCTCGCGCTCCTCGGCGGGCTGTGCGGGGTCCTCTGCCGTGCCGACCTTGGCGAGCGTCACGCCATGGATCGCCTCCAGCAACGCACGGAACACGCCCAGCGGATCAACACCATAATCATACTGCCGGCGCAGCGCGGCGAGCGATCCCGGGCCGTCGCCGGACAAGAGAAGCCCCAGCAGATCGCGGATGGCGCCGCGATCGGACAGGCCGAGCATCTCACGCACGGCGGCCGCTGTGACCCCGCTACCCTCCAGATCGGCATGGGCGATCGCCTGGTCGAGGATCGACAGGCCGTCACGCGCTGAGCCTTCGGCGGCGCGCGCAATCAGCGCCAGCGCTTCCGCCTCGGCCGAAACGCCCTCCTGCGCGGTGACGGCGGCGAAATGCTCCGCAAGCTTTTCCGCCGGAATGCGGCGAAGATCGAAGCGCTGGCACCGTGACAACACCGTCACCGGCACCTTGTTCACCTCGGTCGTCGCGAACAGGAACTTCACATGCCCTGGCGGCTCCTCCAGCGTCTTCAGCAGCCCATTGAAGGCCGCCTTCGACAGCATGTGAACTTCGTCGATGATATAGACCTTGTACCGCGCAGAGACTGCCGCGTAGCGCGACGCCTCGATGATCTCGCGGATGTCGTCGATGCCAGTGTGGCTCGCCGCGTCCATCTCGATCACGTCGATATGACGGCCCTCTGCGATCGCGCGGCAGGGTTCGCATACACCGCATGGATCGATCGTCGGGCCACCCTGCCCGTCCGGCCCGATGCAGTTCAGTGCCTTGGCGATCAGCCGCGCCGTCGACGTCTTGCCCACCCCGCGCACCCCGGTGAGCAGGAAGGCATGGGCGATCCGGTCGCGCTTGATCGCATTCTCGAGCGTGCGGACCATCGCCTCCTGCCCGATCAGGGCCTGGAAGGTCTGCGGCCGATATTTGCGGGCGAGAACGCGATATGCCTCGCCGCCGCGGCGGGGCTGCGCCGGTTCGTCAAGGCCAAGGAGCGTGTCGGTCATCAGCAGCCGCGAATGTTGAGGAAGTTGAGGGTGTCGCGCACTTGTTCGCCATAGGCGCTCGGCCCCGACGAGTCAGGTGGTAGATTTACGCTTCCGCACATTCGCGGGTTCATCGCACGTCCTCGCCGTAGGACATGGGGCTGCAGAGTGGCGTTGATGCTGGGAGGCCCCGCGACCCATGATGGCGGGAAGGTGGGAGCCGGAACGACCCGAGGCGAAATCGTTGTGGCTGCTTCCGTCAGGATCTGACCAGGTTGGCGACGACCACGTCCGCCCGACTCCCGCGCGCCATATGGCGAAGGCGTGCCAACTGATCAAGCGCGCTCAGCCGGGAATACGCACCGTGAGCCCGTCCAGCGCATCATCGAGCACGATCTGGCACGACAATCGGCTGGTCCGCGTGGCGCCATAAGCGAGATCGAGCATGTCCTCTTCCTCCTCGGCGGCGGGCGTGAGGCGCTCGAAATCTTCCGGAGCAACGATCACGTGGCATGTGGCACAGGCGAGATCGCCTTCGCACGTCCCCTCCAGCGGCATGCCGACGCGCTGGCCGACGTCGAGCAGCCGCTCTCCGGCGCTTGCCGCCGCCTCCACCGTTTCGCCATCGGCGGCAACGAAGCGAACCTTCACGCTGCAACCCGCTGCGAATCGGCAGCCGCCACCAACTGATCGAGCGCGCCCTGCAACTCCTGTTCCGTGGTATAGCGGCCGAAGCCAAGCCGGATCGAGCTGCGCGCCTCGGCATCCGAAAGCCCAATCGCCTTCAGGACGTGGCTCGGCCGTCCAGACCCGCTGGCGCAGGCGGACCCGGCGGAAAAGGCGATGTCGCGGCAGTCGCTCATCAGCCGGTTGACGTCGAGCCCGCGCCGGCGGACGTTGAGATTGCCGCGATAGCGCTCCTCGGCCGCGCCATTCAGTGTCCAGCCGGTGAGCCGCTCGGTCGCGATCTGCCACAGCCGCTCAACATGCGCTGCGTCCGCCTCGTGCCGCTCCGCCATCAGCCGGGCGGCGACGCCGAAGCCAACGCACAGCGCCGGGCTGAGCGTCCCCGAACGTCCACCTTCCTGATCACCCCCGTGAAGCAGCGGATCGAGTGACACCCCGTCGCGCACCCACAAGGCACCGATCCCCTTCGGGCCGTGGATCTTGTGGGCGGACAAGGCAATGAGGTCGCATTCTTCCGGGATGGCGACCCGGCCATAGCCCTGCACCGCGTCGCACAAGACCAGAATGCCGCGCTCCCGCGCCATGCACGTGAGATCGCTGACCGGCTGCATCACCCCGATCTCGTTGTTCACCAGCATGGCGGCGAACAGCCCCGCGCCTTGCTTCAACACGCGCCGCGCCACCCACAGATCGATCCGTCCGTCAGGACGAACCGGCAGCACGGTCACTTCCCGGCCGCTCGCCGCCTCGCCCCGCGCTGTATCGAGCACCGCTGCGTGTTCGCTCGCGATGGTGACGATGGAGCCGCCGCTTCCCTTGATTGCCCAGTTCAACGCTTCGGTCGCGCCGCTGGTGAACACCACGCGGCCGCCCGGCGGCAGCAATTCCGCGATCTGGTTCCGCGCGACTTCCACGGCGGCCTTGGCGGCGCGCCCGATGCGGCTCGGCGAATGGGGATTGGCGAACTGGTCGCGCAGCCACGGCACCATCGCGTCGAAGGCTTCCGGCGCGAGCGGCGTCGTCGCCTGATAATCAAGATAGGTCATGCGGCGAGGTTCCGTGCGTTGCGGGTCATGCCGCGCCATGCGTGAATGAAGCGGTCGACATCTGCCTCCGTGGTAGGCCGGCCGAAGCTGACGCGGATCACTTCGCGTGTCGCCTCCTCGCTCCAGCCCATGGCGCGCAGCACATGGCTTGGCTTGAGGCTGCCGCTCGCACAGGCGCTCCCGGCCGAAACGGCGATGCCCGCAAGATCGAGCCGGATGAGCTGGGCGTTCGCGGCAAGACCGGGCAGTCGATAGCTGCCGATCGCGGCATGGCGCGGCGCGTCCCCGGCGATAACGATCCCGCCGGAGCGCACGATCGCATCGTCCAGCCGTGCGCGAAGCGGCGCGTGATCCGGCTCCGCCTCGGCGAGTGCGGCAGCAAAGGCCAGCACGGCGGGAAGGTTTTCCGTTCCCGCGCGATAGCCTCGTTCCTGCCCGCCCCTGGGCACCAGCGTCGCGAAGTCGCGCACCAATAGCGCGCCGATCCCCGGCGGCCCGCCGCGCTTGTGCCCCGAAATGGCGATGAAGTCAGCGTGGTCGGCAAGTTCGCTCGACGCCGGCATCTGCGCCGCGTCGATCAGCAGCAGCGCGCCGGCCGCCTTCGTCAAAGCAGCGATCTCCGCGATCGGCTGGCGAACCCCGGTCTCGCTGTTGCACCATTGCACGCAAACGATCGCGCGGCTTTCCGCGGCGGCGGCCAGCATTTCCTCTAGAGCAACGAGCGAGATCACTCCGTCGGCGCCGACCGGCACCATCTGCGCGCCCTCGCCCGCCGCACGCATCACCGCATCATGCTCCACGGCGGATACGATGCGCGGCCCGGCGATCGCTCTTCCGAGCGCAAGACCAAGCGATTCGCTTGCGCCGCTGGTGAACAGCACCTCGCCACCCCAGCCATAAGCGCGGGCGACAGCGACCCGCGCCTCCTCCAGCGCGGCCTTGGCAGCGCGCCCCTCGGCGTGCGGAGAGGAAGGATTCGCCCAAATCGCAAGGCCGTGCACCATCGCCGCACGCGCGGCTTCGGTCATCGGCGTAGTCGCGGCATGATCAATATACAGGCGCTCAGGCAAAACTCGTTCCATAATTGATGCGCGCTCCTATATAGCGCAGCAACCACGGCGCCACACCCGGCGTCGCTTTGACAAACAAGAGTATCGATGCCCGAAGTCATCTTTCCTGGCCCCGAGGGCCGCCTCGAAGGGCGTTTTGCCCCCGCACCGAAGCCACGCGCACCGGTGGCGATGATCCTTCATCCGCACCCGGCCGCCGGGGGCACGATGAACAACCACATCGTTCAGGCGCTCTACAAGACGTTCCAGCGCCGCGGCTTCGCCACGCTGCGCTTCAACTTCCGCGGCGTCGGCAAGAGCCAGGGCACTTTCGACAATGGCGTCGGCGAGCTGTCTGACGCGGCGAGCGCGCTGGACTGGGTGCAGAGCTTCCACCCCGAGGCGTCGACCACCTGGGTCGCCGGCTTCAGCTTCGGCGCGTGGATCGGCATGCAGCTGCTGATGCGCCGCCCCGAGATCCGCGGCTTCATCTCGATTGCGCCGCCCGCCAACCTCTACGACTTCACCTTCCTTGCACCCTGCCCCTCGTCGGGCATCATCATCCAGGGTGCGGAGGATGAAGTGGCGACGCCGCCGGCGACGCAGAAGCTGGTCGACAAGCTGCGCACGCAGAAGCACATCACGATTCATCATGACGTGATCCCGAAGGCGAACCATTTCTTCGAGCACGAAATGGACGACCTGATGAAGTCGGTCGACAATTACCTCGACATGCGGCTCGATCCGAACTCGCCGATCCGCTGACGTTACTGCCGGCGGCATCAAGCCGCCCGCCGTTCGGACCCCTCGCTTCTCCCCCGCGTTCATCGCGCGGAGGAGGAGCAGGCCATGATCCGAAACGGGTGGACCCGATGGTCGATCGTGCTCGGCGTTGCGCTGGGCGGCTTCTTCGACGGGATCCTCCTTCACCAGATCCTGCAATGGCACCATCTGCTGAGCCTCGTGCCCGGCGTCACCTCGCTCCGCGCGCAGGTGCTGTGGGACGGCTATTTCCATGCCTTGATGTATGTCATCGCCGCAGTCGGACTTTGGGGCCTGTGGCGGAACCGACGGGAGCCCGCGGCGCAGAGCGGTGCGCTGGCGGGCGGCTTGCTGATCGGCTTCGGCCTCTGGCATCTTCTCGATGCCGTTCTTTCACACTGGCTGCTCGGCATCCATCGCATCAGGCTCGACAGCCCCAATCAGCTGGCCTGGGACCTCGGCTGGGCAGTCGGGTTCGGCGTGCTTCCGGTGATCCTCGGCTGGCTGCTGCTGCGCCGGCCACCCGCCCTCGGCAAGCCGCGCGGCACATCGGTGGCACTGCTGATGGTCGGCGGCCTGGCGACCGGCTTGGCGGGATGGTCGCTCCGCCCGCCGCCCGGTCAGCCATTTGCCGTGGTCGTTTTCGCCCCCTGGCAACACCCCGCTGCCTCACTGAACGCGGTGATCGAGAGCGATGCGCGGGTGGTGTGGGCGGAACCCGGCATGGGCGTGGCCGTGCTAGACGTTCCACCGGCGAACCGTGCCGCCTTCTATCGCCGCGGTGCGCTGCTCGTCAGCGGCTCGGGCGTTCCGGCGGGATGCTTCGGTTGGAGCAAGGCTTAGATCAGATCGTCCAGATCGCGACGTTGCCGACCAGCACCGTCGCCATGATGATCAGCAGCCACCCCTTCTTCGGATCACGCCGGCTCGCAATCATCCAGCCGCCGCCGATCGCGCAGGCGAATGCCGCCACCATTCCGATCGCCGGGGCGGCGCTTGCGAGGCCAGTTGCCGCCGCGTTCATCCTGCATTCCCTCCAATAACGCGTGCATAAGCTTCAACATCGACGTTGCCGCCCGACAGTATCACCAGCGTTCCCGCGCGCGGCGTGACCTTGCCTGACAGCACAGCCGCAAGCGCCACCGCTCCGCCCGGCTCCACCACCAGGCGAAGCCGATACGCCGCCCAGCGCTGTGCCGCGGCGGTCTCCGCTTCGCTCACCGCCACGCCCGTCGCATCACGCCGCGAGAGGACATCGAAGGTCAGCGGCGAGACAATCTTTGTCATCAGTGCGTCGCAGGCGGTCGGTGGCGGCGAATCGCCCACCGGCAGGAGCCAGCTAGCCTCCAGGCTGCGGCGCATGTCATCCCAGCCCTCGGGCTCCGCAACCGTGACCGCGGCATCCGGCAGGGCCAGCGCCGTCCCCGCCGCAAGACCCCCGCCACCGCACGGGATCACGACGTGCGCTGGCGCGCCAAGGCCCATCGCCGTCATCTGGACCGCCGCCTCGATCCCCGCAGATCCCTGCCCTTCGATGATCCAGGGATCGTCGAAGCTTGGTACTAGAGTGGCGCCCCGCGCTTCGGCCAGCCGCGCCGCAATCTGCTCGCGCGATTCGCTTGCCCGGTCATAGCTCACGATCTCGGCGCCCAGCGCCAGCGTGCCTTCCACCTTCGCGCGCGGTGCGTCGGCCGGCATGACGATCGTCGCCGGCATGCCGAGTCTCTTGGCCGCCCAGGCGATTCCCTGCGCGTGATTGCCGCTGGAGAAGGCAACGACGCCGCGACGACGCGCCGCCTCGTCCAGCGCGGTCAGCCGATGCCACGCGCCGCGGATCTTGAACGCGCCGATCGGCTGCAGCGACTCCGCCTTGAAGGCAACGGTCACCCCGTTGATTTCATAAACAAACAAGGGAGTGGGCGGGAGAACGGCAGCGATCTTCGCCGCCGCGTCGCGCACGCCGGCGCGGGTGGGTTGTCGCACGATCGTCACGGTTCGTCCTTGCCGCAATTAACCTCCCTCGAAAACTCTTTACATGCGGGGTCACCGACCCTAATTCGCGCCTCCGCTGCCCCATGGGACTTCCACCGCAAGGCAGTGTTTCGCAACTGAAGACCGGGGGCTTGCCTCCTGGCATTGGAGGTCCCTTGAATTGCATCAGGATCATTGCGCGCTGGGGCTAGCGCCCCTCTCGACCGTTGCTCGCAACTCTGTTTCGAGCGCCCTCGACATCGCACAGGCCAAGCCGGTTCAGCCGGTGACGCTCGTGCGTCCGCACGCCGCGGCACGCGCCGCCCGGTTCTTCGTGGAGAAGTTCCCGGGCCGGTCGATGTATGCCGTGAAGGCGAATCCGTCGCCCGAGCTCATCCAGATCCTCTGGGACAACGGGATCACGCATTTCGACGTCGCCTCGATCGCCGAGGTGCGGCTGGTCGCGCGCACGCTGCCGGAAGCCACCTTGTGCTTCATGCACCCGGTGAAGGCCGAGGAAGCGATCGCGGAGGCGTATTTCACGCACGGCGTCCGCGTGTTCAGCCTCGATTCGCTCGAAGAGCTCGACAAGATCATGCGCGCCACGCGCAACGCGGCTGACCTCACGCTGTGCGTCCGCCTGCGCGTGTCGTCGGAGCATTCGAAGCTCAGCCTCGCGTCGAAGTTCGGCGTGCCGGCGCAGGATGCGAAGCCGCTGCTGTTCGCCGCCCGCCAGGCAGCCGATGCGCTCGGCATCTGCTTCCACGTCGGCAGCCAGGCAATGACGCCGGAAGCTTATGCAGAGGCAATGGAGCGCGTACGGGCCGCGATCGTCGATGCCGCCGTCACGGTTGACGTGATCGACGTCGGCGGCGGCTTCCCGTCGTCCTACCCGGACATGGCGCCGCCGCCGCTGGAGCTCTATTTCGAGACGATCCACCGCGCATTCGAGAGCCTGCCGATCAGCTATTCGGCTGAACTGTGGGCAGAGCCGGGCCGTGCGTTGTGCGCTGAGTACAGCAGCGTCGTCGTGCGCGTCGAAAAGCGCCGCGGCAACGAGCTGTACATCAACGACGGCGCGTACGGCGCGCTGTTCGACGCGGCGCACATCGGCTGGCGCTTCCCGGTCACGCTGCTGCGCGAGCCGCAGTCGACCGTGCGCGATCATCCCTTCTCGTTCTACGGACCAACCTGCGACGATCTCGATCACATGGCAGGCCCGTTCCTGCTGCCGGCGGACATCACCGCCGGGGATTATATCGAGATCGGCATGCTCGGCGCTTATGGCGCGGCGATGCGCACCGCGTTCAACGGCTTCGGATCGGACGAGACGGTGATCGTCGAAGACGAGCCGATGGTGTCGCTCTACGTTGCATTGGAACGCGAGGCCGCGTCCAACGTCGTAAAGCTGTAACCGACTGCTTACATTGAAATAGACGGCGGCGCTCGCAGGGGCGCCGTCGTTCTTACGGGTTAACGCGTCCCCTCCGAACGACGTGTGCCATCATGCGAGAAGCAACCCATGACTGACACCCTCACGAAGACCGCGGCGGCAAACGCGCCGATCAACGACACCCGCAAGGCGGAACTGCTGTCGAAGCAGGTCAAGCATATCGACATCAAGTCGTTCGACGCGCGCCCGATCGTCGACGCGATGAGCGACATGAGCTTCACCAGCCGCGACCTCGGCCGCGCGACGAAGATCTACAACGAGATGCTGGCGGACAAGGATTGCACCGTGTGCTTGGTGATCGCCGGATCGACCAGCGCCGGCGGCTGCATGGATCTCTATGCCGATCTGGTGCGCAACAACATGGTCGACGTGATCGTCGCCACCGGCGCCACCATCGTCGACATGGATTTCTTCGAAGGCCTCGGCCACAAGCACTATCAGGCGCTTGAGATCCCCGACGATGATACGCTGCGCTCGCTGTACATCGACCGCATCTACGACACCTACATCGACGAGGAGCAGCTGCAGGACTGCGACTTCACGATCAACAAGATCGCGAACGAGCTGGAACCCAAGGCCTATTCCTCGCGCGCCTTCATCCGCGAGATGGGCAAGTATCTCGTCGAGCACGGCAAGAAGGAGAACAGCCTCGTCAAGCTCGCCTATGAGCATGACGTGCCGATCTTCTGCCCGGCGTTCGTCGACTCGTCGGCCGGCTTCGGCCTCGTCAAGCATCAGGTCGACCGCGCCAAGGAAGGCAAGCCGTACATGATGATCGACGCGGTCGCCGACTTCCGCGAGCTGACCGAGATCAAGATCAAGGCGGGCACCACGGGCCTGCTCATGATCGGCGGCGGCGTCCCGAAGAACTTCATCCAGGACACCGTCGTCTGCGCCGAAATCCTTGGTCACGAGGACGTCGAGGTTCACAAGTACGCCGTTCAGATCACCGTCGCCGACGTGCGCGACGGCGCCTGCTCGTCCTCGACGCTGCAGGAAGCCGCCTCGTGGGGCAAGGTGAACACCGGCATCGAACAGATGGTGTTCGCGGAAGCTGGCTCGGTGATGCCGCTGCTGGCCTCCGACGCCTATCACCGCGGTCACTGGAAGGTTCGCGCGAAGCGCGGCTGGGCGAAGCTGTTCGCCTGATCGGCTTGGCCTGACGACAGGTTTGCGCCACACCCTCCTTGGCAAGAGGGAGAGGTGTGGTGCAGATCGATCGTCGGATGGTTCTTGGGGGCGCGCTTGGCGCCGCGATGATGCCGGGACTGGCCCGCGCCGAGGCACCAGCCCAGCAGCCGCGACAGGCAGGCGCCGTCACTTCCTGGCCGCCCGCCGACCACTTCAGACTATGGCCGGGCCGCGCGCCCGGTGCGCCGCGGGTGCTCCCGCGCCCCGATTTCGCGATGAACGGCGCTCCCCCACGCCGCGAGCTACACCTGCGCGGGGTGGTTGATCCGGTCGTCGGCATCTATCGCGCACCGCAGCCGGACGGCCGGGCGCTGCTCGCCATCCCCGGTGGCGGTTATCGCTTCATCTCGATCGAGAACGAAGGCATCAACGTCGCGCGGACCTTCAATCCGCTTGGCGTGACCGTCTATGTCCTCGGCTATCGGCTCCCCGGCGAAGGCTGGGCCGATCCGCAGGACGTGCCCTTGCAGGATGCGCAGCGCGCGATGCGGCTGGTGCGCGCACGCGCCTCCACCGACGGCTTCGATCCGGCGAAGCTCGGCATCGTCGGCTTTTCGGCCGGCGGCCTGCTCGCCGCCAGCCTAGCCGTCGCGCACGACGATCCCGTTTACGCCAAGGTCGACGCGGCGGACGATGGCTCGGCCCGGCCGGCGTTCGCCGGGCTGGTCTATCCGGTTATTGCCGGCGACGTGATGCGCGTCGGCAAGGAAGCCGCTGGCCGCTTCGACACCGCGCGCCGTGTCCGCCGCGAAGGCCCGCCCGTGTTCATCGCCCACGCGCTCGACGATCCGTTGGTGCCGCTGGCGCAGCCGCTGTCGATGATGCAGGCCTGCCAGACCGCCGGCGTTCCCGTGGAAGCCCATTTCTTCCAGGAGGGCGGCCACGGGTTCGGGCCCGCCTATCTGCCGCCGGAACTGCCCGGTTCCCGCTGGCCTGACTTGTTCGATCGCTGGATGAAGCGCGCGCTCGCGACGCCGCGCCCTGCGTGATCAGTCGGGCGGGCGGAGCATCGACCAGAAGCGCGGCCCGCCCCCAGGCACCACCCATTCGTCGGTGATCTCGAAGTCGAGCGAGCTGTAGAAGCCGAGGTTCCGCTCGGTCGCGGTCTCAAGATAGGCGGGAAGCCGCCCCGCCGCGCGCGTCAGGCCGGCCCGCACCGCCGCGCCGCCCAGGCCCTTCCCCTGCGCAACCGGATCGCAGCCGGCGATGTGGAGGTACCAGAAGTCGCCGGCGGGCATGTGCGCCGCGATGGCGTTCGACACCTTCAACGCGCGCGGGATGTTCGCTCCGAGCGCGCGCCACAATGGCCACGCCTGCCGCAGCATCGTCGCGGTACTGGTATTCGCCCTTCCGGGCCCCCGCCACAAGGTCGCCGCCTCGGCGCCGCCTGCGACGATCCGCATGCCGGCAGCATCCTCGTCGAACAGCAGCGCGAACAGGCGCGGCAGGCGCCGTGCGCGCTGGACGGGGTCGGGAAAGATCCAGCTCATCGCCGGATCGTCGGCGAAGGCGCGGGCGAGCATGGTCGAAACCCGGCCGCGGTCCGCGCCTCCGGCGATGCGCATCCCGGTCATCGACCAGAACCGCGTGGCCTGACGGGCCTTCCCACTCGACCGATCATCACCCCCTCCTCGCTTCGTTGCCAGCCTGACGTGCCTGACCGGAAACGAAAAGGGCGCCGATCGCTCGGCGCCCTTCGTCTGTTACCGCTGCATCACGACGCTCACGCCGCGTCGCTGCCGGCCTTTTTCTTTTCGGTGTAGACGCGGATCGGCTCCTTGCGGCCCTCCACGACGTCCTTGTCGATCATCACCTCGTCGACCGAATCCATCCCGGGCAGCTCGAACATCGTATCGAGCAGGATCGCCTCGAGGATCGAACGGAGGCCGCGCGCGCCGGTCTTCCGCTCGATCGCCTTCTTCGCGATCGTGACCAATGCGTCGTCAGTGAAGCCAAGCTTCACTTCCTCCATCTCGAACAGCTTCTGGTACTGCTTGACCAGCGCGTTCTTCGGCTCGCTCAGGATCTTCACCAGCGCCGTGACGTCGAGATCCTCGAGCGTCGCAATCACCGGCAGACGACCGACGAACTCAGGGATCAGGCCGAACTTCAGCAGATCCTCAGGCTCGGTCTGGCGCAGCACCTCGCCGGTGCGCTTCTCCTCGGGCGAAGCGACATAAGCGCCAAAGCCGATCGACTTGCCCTGCAGGCGATCGCCGATGATCTTCTCGAGCCCCGAGAAGGCACCGCCGCAGATGAACAGGATGTTCGTCGTATCGACCTGCAGGAATTCCTGCTGCGGATGCTTGCGGCCGCCCTGCGGCGGCACCGAGGCAGTGGTGCCTTCCATGAGCTTCAGCAGCGCCTGCTGCACGCCCTCGCCCGACACGTCGCGCGTGATCGAGGGATTCTCGGCCTTGCGGCTGATCTTGTCGATCTCGTCGATGTAGACGATGCCGCGCTGCGCCCGCTCGACGTTATAATCCGACGCCTGCAGCAGCTTCAGGATGATGTTCTCGACATCCTCGCCGACATAGCCCGCTTCGGTCAGCGTCGTCGCGTCGGCCATGGTGAACGGCACGTCGAGGATACGCGCCAGCGTCTGCGCCAGCAGCGTCTTGCCGCAGCCGGTGGGGCCGACGAGCAGGATGTTCGACTTCGCCAGTTCCACGTCCGCGCCCTTGGCGCCGTGGTTCAGCCGCTTGTAGTGGTTGTGCACCGCGACGGAGAGCACGCGCTTGGCCTGCTTCTGCCCGATGACATAATCGTCCAGAACGTCGCAGATCTCCTGCGGCGTAGGCACGCCGCCGTCCTTCTTCGAGACGAGCGCGGACTTGGTTTCTTCGCGGATGATATCGTTGCACAGCTCCACGCATTCATCGCAGATGAACACGGTCGGTCCTGCGATGAGCTTGCGAACCTCGTGCTGCGACTTGCCGCAGAACGAGCAATAGAGCGTGCTCTTCGAGTCACCGCCGCTGAGCTTGGTCATTCAATCACATCCTTTTCGGCCGGGCATGGTAACCCGGCCGGTCACAATCCGGCAATGCCGGAAAAGGGCTAACGCGCGTCAGGCCGCCGCAGCCACGTCGTCGGCCGGGGCAGGCCGCTTGTCGAACACCTCGTCGATCAGGCCGAATTCCTTCGCCTCGTCGCTGCTCATGAACTTGTCGCGATCCATTGCATTCTCGATCACCTCGAGCGGCTGACCGGTGTACTTGGCGTACAACTCGTTCATCCGGCTACGGATGCGCAGAATCTCACGCGCCTGGATCTCGATGTCGCTGGCCATGCCCTGCGCACCGCCCGAGGGCTGGTGGATCATGATCCGCGCGTTGGTCAGCGCCACCCGCATGCCGGGTTCACCGGAAGCCAGGAGGAAGCTGCCCATCGAGGCAGCCTGACCGATGCACACCGTGCCGACGCGCGGCCGAATGTACTGCATCGTGTCATGGATCGCCATGCCCGCCGTGACGACCCCGCCCGGCGAGTTGATGTACATGAAGATGTCCTTCTTCGGATTCTCCGATTCCAGGAACAGCAGCTGGGCGGTGATCAGGCTCGCCATGCCGTCCTCCACGCCGCCCGTCACGAAGACGATGCGCTCGCGCAGCAGGCGGCTGAAGATGTCGAACGAACGCTCGCCGCGGTTCGACTGCTCGATCACGATGGGAACGAGGCCGGCCTGCGTCTGCTGCATGCCGACGCCGGCGCGCGCCAGGGCGCCTGCGAAGTCGCCGGTCTCGAACGGATTGTGCATGAAAACTCTCTCTTATGCCCTGAAGAACACCTATGTCGCGCGCGCGACCGGGGACTTCAAGCCCCCGCCCTGCCAGTGTCGCGCGTCAATTGCGCCGGCCGAAGAAGGTGTAGGTCAGCGCCAGGCCACCGGCGAACTGGTCGCGCGATCCGTAGCGCCGCACCACCGGAGAACGCGCCGCACCGTCGATCAGGCGGTCATACTTGGCATAGGTGTAAATGCCCCAGCGCGGCGTCAACTGCTTGAGGAAGCCCGCATTGGCGCCGACCGCCTGCACCCCGCCCGAGGGGCGGAAGGCGGGCAGCCCCGACGGGGCGACCGACTCCGGCGGAACGCCGAAATAGGCGCGCTGGTAGCGACCGTTCGTGATGGTGAGCCGCGGGCCGATCGCGAACAGCCAATCGTCTCCGTCGCGGGCGACGTAATCAACGCTCGCGAAGCTGATCAGCCCCTTGTGGCCGCCAACGCCCTGCCGCACCTCGAGCCGCGCCCGTACCGGTGCGGCGAAACTGTATTGAACAAAGGCACCGGGCTCGAAGGTGAACCCCACGCGCGGCACGCCCGGCACGTCACGCCCGCGGCGCTTCCCTTCGAATCCGATTGCAGGACCGGCTTCAAAACCGTTCGAACGGAAGACGGGGAAACCGAAGCTTTCGTCCGCCGCCTCGAAGTCAAAGTCAGCATTGGCGTCCGCGCGGGCGAGGTCGAAGAACGGACGAACATTGTAATCGTCAGATCCGGGATATCGCGGCACCAATTGCGGGCCGATCCCGACTCGTATTCTGCGAGACGAATTATCGCTCTGCGCTGCTCCGGCAGTCGACCAGAGGGTTCCTGCGAGCACAAGCGCCGCTACGCGGCACGATAAAGCGTTCTTCATCCACGAACGCTAGGCTGAATAATTCAACCTGACCAGTGGTTTCAGGCGGATGCAGGCGCGCGGTGCGCGAGATAGGCCAGGCGGCGTACTTCGCGTCGCCCGCGGACCACCGTATCGAGGATCAGTCCGGCAAAGCCGCACAGCGCCGCCAGAATCGTGAGCCCGGTAACGAGGATCGCGGTGGGGAAGCGCGGCACGAGGCCGGTATGCACGTAGGTGATCGCAAGCGGGATCGCGAGCAGCACGGCCAGCGCCAGAAGGACGGCACCAAAGGCACCGAAGAACCACAAGGGCCGCTCGATCCGGTACAGCGTCGCGATCGTGCCCAGGATACGCCAGCCGTCGCGATACGTGCTGAGCTTCGACACCGATCCTTCCGGCCGAGCGAAATACGGCGTCTCGATCTCCGCCACCGGCATTTTCAACTCGAGCGCGTGAACCGAAATCTCGGTCTCGATCTCGAACCCGACCGACAGCACCGGGAAGCTCTTGACGAAGCGTCGCGAGAACACCCGGTATCCGCTTAGAATATCGCTGAAGCTGCGCCCGAAGAGTTGAGCGAGCATGCCGGTGAGCAATGCATTGCCCAAGCGATGCCCGCGGCGATAGGCGGCCGCTGCCTCCCCCACCCGGCAGCCCACGACCATGTCGAGCTGCTCGTCCAGCATGCGGCGCACGAGCAGCGGCGCGGAGGCGGCGTCATAGGTCGAGTCGCCGTCCGCCATGACATAAACGTCAGCATCCACGTCGGCGAACATCCGGCGCACGACGGCGCCCTTTCCCTGGGTCCGCTCGGTGCGCACGACGGCGCCGGCCGCTCGCGCCACCTCGACGGTGCGGTCCTGCGAATTGTTGTCGTAAACATAGATCGTGGCGTCGGGCAGTGCGGCGCGAAAGCCCGCGATCGTCTGCGCGATCGCCGCTTCCTCGTTATAGCACGGCAGCAGCACGGCGATCACTGGTTCAGCCACGTTCACATCCCATCGCCACCATGGCCACCCGGGCACGGCTCACCGGCTGGCGGCCTCATAATTCCAAGGTTCTTGCGAAAGGGTGGATGCCGGGCAAGCCGGCGTGACGCCTGGCGTCAAAGAAACCGCCCGCACCGTCCGTGCCCCGCGAGGGCCCGGACGATGCGGCGGTACGTCGTGATATTAGCCTTCGGCCTTCGGTGCAGCCTTCTTGGTCGCCTTCTTGGGCTTGGCTTCGGCTGCCGGTGCGTCGGCCGCAGCCTCGTCGCCTGCAGGGGCCTTGGCCTTCTTCGCCGCCGGCTTCTTGGCCGGAGCAGCCTCCTCGCCAGCCTCGGCGTCAGCCGCCTTCTTCTTGGCGGCCGGCTTCTTCGCCGGCTTCGCAGCCGCTTCGTCCTCAACCGGTGCAGCAGCCTCGTCAGCCGCCGCCTCGTCGGTCACCGGCTCGGCAGCCTTCTTCTTGGACGCAGCCTTCTTCTGCTTCGGCTTGTGGTTGTCGTGATCATGGTGATGCGTGCCGGTCGCGAAACCGTCCTCGCTCTCGATCGCGGCTTCCAGCTCCTCGCGGGTCGTCTCGCGCTCGGTGACCTCGGCCTTCTCGAACAGGAAGTCGACGACCTTGTCCTCGTAGAGCGGCGCGCGCAGCTGGGCAGCCGCCATCGGCTCCTGCTGGATGTACTGGATGAAACGCTGCTGGTCCTCGCCGCGATACTGCTGCGCAGCCTGGGCGATCAGGCGGTTCATTTCCTGCTGCGTCACTTCGACGCCATTTGCTTGGCCGATCTCGCTCAGCAGCAGGCCAAGACGGACGCGGCGCTCGGCGATCTTGCGATAATCGTCGCGCTCCTTCTCCATCTCTTCCATCGCCGCCTTCGGATCGGGCTCATGGGTCGCCTCATGCTCGAGCTGCGCCCAGATCTGCTGGAACTCGGCCTCGACCATCGACGGCGGCACTTCGAAATCGTGGCCGGCGGCGAGCTGGTCGAGCAGCTTTCGCTTCATGTGCGTGCGGGTGAGGTTGCCGAGCTCGCTCTCGATCTGCCCACGGATCAGGCCGCGTAGCTGCTCCAGGCTCTCGAGGCCCAGGTTCTTCGCCAGCTCTTCGTCAACAGTTGCCTCGCCGGCGGTCTTCACCGACTTCACGACGAGGTCGAAGGTCGCGTCCTGGCCGGCGAGTTCCTTCGCCTGATAGTCCTCGGGGAAGGTCACCTTGATCTGGCGCTCGTCCCCGGCCTTCACGCCGACGACCTGATCCTCGAAGCCCGGGATCAGGCGCCCAGCGCCCAGCTCGACCGCCATGTCGCTGCCGGTGCCGCCCTCGAAGGCAACGCCGTCCATCGTCTTGCCGACGAAATCGACCGTGACGAGGTCGCCCATCTTGGCGACATAGCCTTCCTCGGTATCGTCCCAGCGCTTCGTCTGGTCGGCGAACTTCTGCAGCTGCTCGTCGATCACGGCGTCGTCGGCCGGAACGGTCAGCTTCTCGAGCTTCAGGCCGTCAATCGCCGGCGCCGGCACCTGCGGCAGCACTTCCAGCTCGACCTTCAGCTCGGCATCCTTGCCCGGTTCATAGCCTTCGACGAGCTCGACCGACGGCTGGATCGCGGGGCGCAGCTGCTGCTCGGCGATCAGCGCCTGAATGCCTTCCTGGATCGAGCTGTTGAGCGCGTCCTGATGAAGCGCCGGGCCGTGCATCTTGCGCACGAGGTTGGCCGGCACCTTCCCGGGGCGGAAGCCGGGCATGCGAACCTGCGGCGCAACGCGCTTCAGCTCTGCATCAACCCGCGCATCGATGTCCTTCGCCGGAATGGTCAGCGTGTAGGCGCGCTTCAGGCCCTCGTTCAACGTCTCGACAGTCTGCATCTTCGTGCCTTCAACTGAAATTTCGTGGATGGTGCCTGCCCGCGGCAACGCCGCGGATGACTGGTGCGGGCGAAGGGACTCGAACCCCCACATCTTGCGATACTGGAACCTAAATCCAGCGCGTCTACCAGTTCCGCCACGCCCGCATCTAGGCACCGCCGATCGCGGGGCCTCTATACCGCGCGCGAGCGCACGGCAAGCGGCGCGAGCAACCGCCGCAGCCGCCAATCGTTGGTGGCGCGAGAGGAAAGCAACAAATGGCTACCGTACCCCCCGCCGAAGTCCCCCCGCAGCCGAGCCAGGCGCCCGAACCGAGCGCACCGCCGCCCGAGATCAACCCGCCCGGCCCGGACATCGATCAGCCCGCGCCAAGCTCGCCCGGCACCGATCCGTCTCCGGTTCAGCCGACCGACTGACGCCTCGTCCTTGCGCGTCGGCTGACCCTGCGTCCGGCGACGCGCCAGCCCGCCCGGGCGCGCGGCCTCAAGCCTCGAAGGTTGCGCCCTGCTCCTCCGCTCCGCCCGCGCGCTTCGCCGTTGCAGGCGCAGGTACGGCCTTGCTGGCGAAGAGGCGGAAGCCGCTCGGCAGTCGGCCCGGCCGACGTCCCTCGATTGCCGCCTCCACCGCGTTGATCGCCGACAGCAACGCGCGCTGCGTATAAGGCTTGGCGAGGCAGCCAGTCGCATAGGCTTCGGCATCGCCCGGGCAATTGCCCGTCACGAACATGACGGGGATGTCGCGTTCGGACGCGGCCCGCGCCACGTCGATGCCCGTCCCGTCGGCGAGCGCCACGTCGACCAGCACGAGGTGAATGTCGACGCCGGTTTCGATCACCGCCAGCGCATCCACCACCCGATCGACGGTCGCAACGATCTCATAATCGCGATCGGTCAGCAGGTGCTCGGTGTCGAACGCAACCAGCGGCTCGTCCTCGACGACGAGCAATCGGACGATGGACCGTTTCTTCCGCCCGAAAATCATCACTATTCCCGCACCTACTCGCACCGGACCACGCGATGATAACGCGGCAGTGCGCGCCGGGTCGCAAATATTTTCGCGCAGCGCACACAACGGTTGTATCAGCGCGCCATGCCGACATCTCCTGCCGACGGTTCGCCGTCGTCCCGCCCGCTCCATCGTATCGCCAAGCTGCTCGCCCGCGCCGGCGTCGCCTCGCGCCGGGAGATTGAGCGGATGATCGCCGAGGGCCGCGTGGCGCTGAACGGCGCACCGGTCGAGACGCCCGCGACGCTGCTCGCCTCGCTCGATGGCGTGACGGTCGACGGCAACCCCGTCGCCGCGCCGGAGCCCGCGCGCCTGTTCCTGTTCCACAAGCCGACTGGCGTGCTGACGACCGAGCGCGATCCTGCCGGCCGGCCCACCATCTACGATCGCCTGCCCAAGGGCTTGCCGCGACTGATGCCGGTCGGGCGGCTCGACCTTAATACCGAGGGGCTGTTGCTGATGACCACCGACGGTGGCCTGAAGCGTCAGCTCGAACTCCCGGCTACCGGCGTCGAGCGCGCCTACCGCGCCCGCGCCTACGGCCGGATCAGCCAGCCGCAGCTCGAGGAGCTGATCGAAGGCGTGGAGATCGAGGGCGTCCGCTACGGCCCGATCGACGCCAATATCGAACGTCGCACCGGCACCAACGTGTGGATCGAGATGATCCTCAAGGAAGGCAAGAACCGCGAAGTCCGCCGCGTGCTGGAGCATCTCGGCCTGCAGGTCAGCCGGCTGATCCGCACGCGCTACGGCCCATTCGTTTTGGGCGACCTGGCACCCGGCCAGATCGGCGAAGTGCGCCGCCACGACGTGGAAAGCTTCCGCGCGGACCCGACTCGCCGCGAGTTGCCCCAGCCCGCGAGACGCCGCGCGGTCTCCGTCGTGGAGCCGTCCGCCGAGATGATCCCCGCGCCTGTCGCGGACCAGAACGCAGCGCGCGCGAAGCCCGCGCGTCCGGCCCGGCCTCCGCGGCAAGGCGGCCCCAAGAACGAACCGCGCCGGCGCGCCGACGGCTCGGTCGCCGTGCGCGGTGCTGGCGGACGAACCAATCGCGCGCGCTCGTTCCGCGAGTCGCACAGTGACAATGAACCAGCCTCCAGCGCGCCGCGCACGCCTAGGCCGAAGCAGGGAAAGCCCGGCTCCGCCTCGTCACGGCGGACTGATGGCGTCCAAGCACGCCCGGCTCGCGAAGATTCGTCGCGCCCGTCCAACGGCGGCGTGCCTCGTTCGCCCCGTAGCGGCGGCCCACGCCAAGGCGGCACCGGCGCCTCGCGGCCGGGCGGCCCCCGTCCCCCCCGGCCAGGCAAGCCCCGGCCGCCGCGCCCGCGGGGTGATCGCTGATGCGGATCATCGCCGGGCAATGGCGCGGCCGCCCGCTTGCCGCCCCGAAGGGAGACGCGACCCGGCCGACCGCGGACCGTACGCGTGAGGCGCTGTTCTCGATGCTCACCAGTCGCGTCGGCACCATGGAGGGGCTCGCTGTCGCCGATCTGTTCGCCGGCTCCGGCGCACTCGGGCTGGAGGCGCTGTCTCGCGGCGCGGGGACATGCCTGTTCGTGGAGCAAGATCGCGCCGCGCTCGATGCGCTGCGCGCCAACGTCGCTGCGCTCGGCGCGACCGGGGCGGAGATCCGCGCGGGCAGCGTCATGTCGCTCGGCCCCGCACGTGCGCCGCTCGACCTCATCATGATGGACCCGCCTTATGCGAGCGGCGCTGGCGCGGTGGCGCTGGACAAGCTCGCGCGGCTCGGCTGGACCTCGCCGGCAACCTGGATCAGCATCGAAACCGGGCGGACGGAGGATGTGAGTGTCGCCGGCTTCGCAGCGGACACGGTGCGCGTCCACGGCAAGGCGAAGCTGACGATCCTGCGCGCGGTCGCTTAGGGTTCCAGCACCACCGCATGGGCGCGCGGCGTGCCGCGCACCGCAAGCAGGGCGATGAAGCTGAGCGCTGCGGCCGCGCTGCCGTAGAGGCCGACGGCGCCAAGGCCGTAGCTGCCCGCCAGCGCCTGGCCCACCAAAGGGGTCAGGCCGCCGCCCAGCACGCCCGCGACGTTGAACGCCATCGATGCGCCAGTGTAGCGCACGCGCGGCGGGAACAGCCCCGGCAGCCACGCGCCAAGCGGCCCGTACACGAACCCCATCAGCAGCAGCGCGAGCGAGAGGTAGAGGAACACCTGCAGCAGCGAGCCGGAGCCCAGCATCGGCCCAAGCAGGAAGCCGGCGATCACCACGCCCACGCACCCGCCGGCCAGCACGCGCCGCTCATCGAAGCGGCGATCCGCCAGCCATGCCGAGGCGTAGATGCCGACCGCCATGAACAGGATCGCGCCAAGCTGGACCAGCAACATCGACTGCATCGGATAGCCAAGCGTCTTGGTGCCATAGCCAAGCGTGAACGCCGTCGCGATATAGTAGAGCGCGAAGCAGGCGATCGCCCCGATCGTTCCCGCGAGAGTCGCACCACCATGGTGCCGCATCAGTTCGGCGAAGGGCACCGCGGGCGGCGGCGCTTCCTCCAGCGCGGCGGCGAATTCCGGCGTCTCGGTCAGCTTCAGGCGGATCCAAAGGCCAAGCGCGACGAGCAGCGCGCTGACCAGGAACGGGATGCGCCAGCCCCAATCGCGGAACTGCTCCGGCGTCAGCCATACGCCGAGCAGCAGGAACAGGCCGTTCGCCGCGATGAACCCGGCGGGCGCGCCCATCTGCGGCGCGCAGCCAAAGCGCGCGCGCCAACCCGGCGGCGCATTCTCCACCGCCAGCAGCGCCGCGCCGCCCCATTCACCGCCGAGGCCAAAGCCCTGGCCGAAGCGCAGCAGGCAAAGGATGAAGGGCGCCCACCAACCGGCCGAAGCATAAGTCGGCAGGAACGCGATCAACGTGGTGGACAGCCCCATGGTGAGGAGGCTTGCGACCAACGTCGACTTGCGCCCGATGCGGTCGCCGAAATGGCCGAAGAAGGCCGCGCCGACCGGCCGAGCAAAGAACGCTACCGCCAGCGTCGCGAAACTCGCCATCTGCTGCATGCCGGGCTCGGCGGAAGGGAAGAAGATCTCCCCGAACACCAGGCTCGCCGCCGTCGCGTAGATGTAGAAATCGTAGAACTCGACCGTCGTGCCGACGAAACTTGCGGTGAGGACGCGGGCGGACGAATTGCTGCTGGCGGTCGCGGTCATTCTTCCCCTCTCCGCTTGCGACGCGGGGAGGTCAACTGGCGAGGCTACGACGGCAATCGCGGGCCGGTCAGTTGCCGGTGACGAAGTCCTGCAGGTTGGTCGCCGTGGTGCTCAGGCTGTCCGGCGTCACGACCACCGTCGCCCCCGGCGCCAGCACCGCTTCGACACGGCCACGATAGGCGTCCGGCAAGGTCACGTCGCCGGCCGCCAGATCCTCGTCCACCGATTGCCCGGGCAGCGCGATGCGGGACCATTGGGTCGCGGGATCCCCCGTTCCGCCGCGGTAGCTGTAGAGATACGCATGGGTCACCGGGCGAGCGACCGACACGGGCACCCGCCCGATGATCCGTCCGCCGCGGATCACCGTCAAGGCGCGGTCGGTGGTGCTGACCACGAACGATACCGATCCCGTCGGCGAACGCTCCGGCTCCCAGAAGGCGCTCGCCAGGCGCGGCGCTGGCAGGCCGCTCTTGGCCGCGCCGATCAGGTCCGCGGCCGCCGCGATCGAGGGCAGCGCCGCCTGCTTCGTCACTACCACCGTCATGCCCAGCCGCGTCTGGTCGTAGAGCAGCTTGGCGAAGGCGTCTGGCAAGCGGATGCAACCGTGCGACGCGGCATGGCCGGGCAGCTTGCCGGCGTGAAGCGCGATCCCGTCCCAGGTCAGCCGCTGCATGAAAGGCATCGGCGCGCTATTGTAGAGGTTTGAATAATGCTCCTTTTTCTTCTGGAGCACGGTGAAGATGCCGACGGGCGTCTCATGCCCGCGCTTGCCGCTCGAGATCGTCGTGATCCCGATCGGCACGCCGTTGCGATAGACCACCGCGCGCTGCGTCTCCAGGCTCACCACCATCAGCATCGGCCCCTCGGGTGCCGTCTGCGGCGCCCAGAGATATTCGCCCGGCTTCAGCGCCCGCGCCGCGCGCAGCACCGATGCATTGTCGAGCGTCGCCTTGCCCGTAACGGTGATCGGCGGCTGCGCCGGCTCCGCCTGGATCGGCAATGCGGCGAGAAGAAGCGCGTACATCATCCCTGCCCCTTACCCGCCCCCGGCGCTTCCGGCCAGCACCCGGCGGCGAGCGACGCCCCACGTCCGTCGGGCGTTAGTCCATGCCAGGATAGGTCGTGAATTCCGGCAGGTCCGTCATTCCCCTGGTCCACGACAGGCGATCCTTGATCATGATCTGCGCGCCCGGCGGCTGGCTTTCAGGGTCATCGAGCGTGCCGGAATGGATGTCGATGATCCCCGGCAGGAAGGCTGGATTGCGATAAAACAGGCCGGTGCCGCACGTGCCGCAAAACTCGCGGCTGCCGTGCTCCGACGACTGATAGCTGACGGGCGAACCCTCGATCGTCACCTGATCGGCCTTGAACGCGATCCAGCCCACCATCGGTGCGCCGGACCAGCGCCGGCAATCATCGCAATGGCACAGCGCATGATGCTCAGGCGCGCCTTCCGCGGACCAGCTGATCGCGCCGCAGTGACACTTGCCCGTGATCGCCATGCTATCCTCCCAGCTTTTCGTTGCCGCTTTGTTCTCACGGATTGCGTCGTCGTGCAAGCCTGACTACCTGTCCCGGGTGACTTATCTCTCCGCCGATACCCAGCTCGCCGATCCGCCATACCTGCGCGGCCTCAATCCGCCGCAGCGCGAGGCGGTGCTCACCACCGATGGCCCGGTGCTGGTCCTCGCCGGCGCCGGCACCGGCAAGACGGCGGCGCTAACGGCGCGACTCGCCCACCTGCTGTGGACGCGAAAGGCCTATCCGAGCGAGATCCTCTCCGTCACCTTCACCAACAAGGCCGCGCGCGAGATGCGCGAGCGCGTCGGCCGCCTCGTTGGCGATGCGGTGGAAGGCATGCCGTGGCTCGGCACCTTCCACGCGATCGGCGCCAAGATGCTGCGTCGCCATGCCGAACTCGTCGGGCTGCAGAGCAACTTCACCATCCTCGATACCGACGATCAGCTTCGCCTGCTGAAGCAGCTGATCGCCGCCGCCGACGTCGACGAGAAGCGCTTCCCCGCGCGCAGCCTCGCCGGGCTGATCGACGAATGGAAGAACAAGGGGCTCACCCCCCGTGATATCGACGCCGGCGAAAGCGAGCGCTACGCGAACGGCCGCGGCGGCGAGCTTTACGAGCAATATCAGACCCGTCTGCGCGCGGTGAACGCGTGCGACTTCGGCGACCTGCTGCTCCACGTCCTCACCATCCTGAAGACGAACCGGGAGGTGCTGGAGCAATACCAGCAGCGCTTCCGCTACATCATGGTGGACGAATATCAGGACACCAACTCGGTCCAGTATCTCTGGCTCAGGCTGCTGGCACAGGAGCGGCGCAACATCTGCTGCGTCGGTGACGACGATCAGTCGATCTATTCCTGGCGCGGCGCGCAGGTGGAGAACATCCTGAAGTTCGAAAAGGACTTCCCCGGAGCCAAGGTCATCCGGCTGGAGCAGAATTACCGCTCGACGCCGCATATCCTCGGCGCGGCCGGCGGCGTGATCGACAACAACACCGGCCGGCTCGGCAAGTCGCTGTGGACCGAGCTCGACGTCGGCGAGAAGGTCCGCGTGATCGGCGTGTGGGACGGGCCGGAAGAGGCACGCCGCGTCGGCGAGGAGATCGAGGCCTGTCAGCGCAACGGCAAGAGCCTCGACGATATCGCGATCCTCGTGCGCGCGCAGCATCAGACGCGCGAGTTCGAAGACCGCTTCATCGCCATTGGCCTGCCTTATCGCATCGTAGGCGGCTTCCGCTTCTACGAGCGGCAGGAAATCCGTGACGCGCTGGCCTATCTGCGCGTCGTCAACCAGCCCGCCGACGACCTTGCGTTCGAACGGATCGTCAACACGCCCAAGCGCGGGCTCGGCGACAAGGCGGTGGCGAAGGTCCACCAGCTCGCGCGCGCCGAGGGCCTGCCGCTCACAGCCGCCGCCGCACGCATCCTCGATACCGACGAGCTGACGCCCCAGGCGCGCCGCGCGCTCGGGAACCTCGTCGGCGACATCGCGCGCTGGCGGCAGATGTCACGCGAGCTGCCGCATCCCGAGCTCGCCCGCCAGCTGCTCGACGAAAGCGGCTACACCGCCATGTGGCAGGCGGAGAAGTCGACCGAGGCAGCCGGTCGGCTGGAGAACCTCAGCGAACTCGTCCGGGCGATGGAGGAATATGAAAGCCTCGGCGCGTTCCTCGAACACGTCAGCCTCGTCATGGACAATGAAGGGACGCGCGAGGATCCCAAGGTCACCATCATGACGATCCACGCCGCCAAGGGGCTGGAATTCGACACCGTGTTCCTGGCCGGTTGGGAGGAGGGCATCTTCCCGTCGCAGCGCGCGCTCGACGAAGGCGGCACGCGCAGCCTGGAGGAGGAACGCCGCCTCGCTTACGTCGCGATCACTCGCTCCCGCCGCCGCGCCGTGATCCTCCACGCCGCGAACCGCCGCATCTACGGCCAGTGGACCTCGTCGATCCCGTCGCGCTTCGTGAACGAACTTCCCGCCGACCATGTCGAGACCGAGACGACCATGTCCGGCGGCGAAAGCCTGTGGCGCGCCAATTGGTCAGAACGCGCCGATCCCTTCGCGGATGTCGGCCGCGGCACCGGGCGCGGGCCCGGATGGCAGCGCGCCGCCGGCACGCTCGGCGCAAAGCCGGGCGGCGAGTGGCAGACCCGCACCTTCTCGCGCGAGCCGACCCGCGTGGTCGAAAGCCGCTCGCCTTCCGTCAGCCTCGGCAACAAGGGGCGGGACGATCTGTCGGTCGGCCTTCGCGTCTTCCACCAGAAGTTCGGCTACGGCACGATCGAGGAGATCGAGGGCAACAAGCTCGAGATCGAGTTCGAGAAGGCCGGCCGCAAGCGCGTGATGGACAGCTTCGTCTCGCTTCCGTGAAGCCACGATGATCGCCGCCGTTACAGCGTCATCTTGAACCCCAGGTGGCTCTGCTCAAACCCGGCGCGTGCCCAGAAGCGATGCGCCGCCGTCCGCGTGCGATGCGACAGCAACTGCACCGTAGCACACCCGGCCGATCGGCACTGCTCCACCGCCCAGCGGACGAAAGCTTCGCCCGCGCCCCGCCCCCGCAGGTCAGACGCGATACGCACCGCCTCGATCTGCCCGTGCCAGCTGCCCTTCGCCGACAGGCCCGGGATCACCAGCAACTGCATCGTGCCGATGATGCGGCCATCCTCGTCGGCCACGACCAATCGTTGATAGGGAGTCGCCTGCATCGCGCGGAAGGTATCGAGATAGCGCGCGTTCAGCGGCAGCGACGGATCCTCTCGCGCGGCGCCAAGCACGTCGTCGGCAAGCAGCGCGACGATCGCCGGAAGATCGGCCTCGTCCGCATCGCGGTAGGTAATGGTCATCTCCGGCATCTAGGGGTCGGCAGGGACAACAACAACGCAAGTCCTCGCCTGGCCGCGGCGGGCCGATGCTACCGTTCAGGAACGATACGTCGGCGAAACCGTATCGCAGCCACGCCCACTGTTGGGCATCGAGAGGATAGTCCCATGTCTATTCGTCGCTTCGGCATCGCCCTTGCCACCGCCGGAACCGCCGCCTGCCTCGCCGTCGGCACGCCCGCCGCTGCGCAGTCGGCGGCCGACACCGCCCGCTTCCGTGCCGCGCAGGAACGCTTCGCCCGCGAGCTGGACACCTTCCGCAGCGAGTTCGACCGCTATCAGTCGCTGCAGCGGATTCCCGGCGCCGGCTCGCGCGATCCACGCTGGGACGATGGCCGCACGGCGCCCCCGCCGGTGCGCTACAATGATGATGGCGAGTGGCGCGACGAGGGCGACTATGATCCCGCCCGCTATTATCGCTCGGGCTCGCAATATCAGGAACGTGCGCTGGCGCCGACGGACCGCGTCTATTCCGGCTCGGACGGCCGCTATTACTGTCGCCGCCCGGATGGGACCACCGGCCTCATCGTCGGCGGCGCCGCTGGCGGCATTCTCGGCAATGTGATCGACGGCGGGCGCAGCCGCACCGTCGGCACCCTGCTCGGCGGCGCGCTTGGCGCTCTCGCCGGCCGCGCGGTCGATCAGAACAGCCAGCAGATCCGCTGCCGATGAGCGAAGCGCGGGCGCTGATCGAGCAGCTCGGCCTCGCGCCGCATCCGGAAGGTGGCCATTACCGCGAGACGGTAAGGCTGCCCGCCGGGGCGGGCGGGCGATCGCCGATGACCGCGATCCTGTTCCTGCTCGATCGTGACGAGCGGTCGCACTGGCACCGGGTCGACGCAGCGGAGCTATGGCTGTGGCACGGCGGCAATCCGCTGACGCTCCGCATTGCGGAGGCCGGCATCGTCACCACGCACCGGCTCGATCGCGACAGCCCGCAGGCCTTGGTGCCCGCGCACGCATGGCAGGCCGCGCATGCCGACGCGGGCTGGGCGCTCGTCGGCTGCGTCGTCACGCCGGGGTTCGACTTCGCCGGCTTCGACCTTGCACCGCCGGGCTGGTCACCGCCCGGCGCGTAAGTCTCAGCCGTCGATGGCGAGCAGGGTCACGCCCTCGTAGCGGGGCTCGGCCGGGTTGAACAATTCGCTGGGGGTGAAGCGCCGCGGCGTGACGCGCATCCCGCCAAGACCCGCGATCTTGAACGCGCCGACCTTGGGCTCCTTGGGCGGCTTGCCGTCCCGTTCGAGCGTCACGGCGTCGAGATAATATTCGCCGTGCTTGGTGTACACGATGTGCGGTGCCAGCGTGACGGAGCCAAGATTGTAGGTGGCGGCAAGTGCCTGCTGCTTCACGATCGCCTCGAAGACGACCGGCATGGTCGCTGGAGGAGCGGGCGGCGGCGCGACCCGATCTTCATCGGTGTTCAGCTTCATGCTCACCGGTCTAACTCAACCTGCTGCACCGCAGCAACAATCGTTTTCCGCAACTGTTCGTTCCATCTTTGCATGCTGTCGAGGGCACAGCACATTACCGCCGCGCCCCCTTTGTGGTTGGCTTCAGCTCGCGGGGCCCATCAGCTTCTGCGCGAAATACACCGTCTGCAACGCCTGCAGCCGTGCACCCTGGGCGATGTCCGCGTCGCCCGAATGTCCGCCGGCGGTATCCTCGTAGAAGAGGTACGGCAGGCCGAATTCCTTCATCCGCGCCGCGAACTTGCGCGCATGCTGCGGCCCGACGCGATCGTCCTTGGTCGTCGTCCAGATATAGGGCTCGGGGTAACGCACCCCCTTCTTCAGCGCGTGGTAGGGCGAGATACGCGCCAGGAACGCGCGCTCCTCGGGCACGCTGACCGATCCATATTCGTCGACCCAGGATGCGCCCGCCGCAATTCCTTCGTACCGCAGCATGTCGAGCAGCGGCACCTGGATCGTCACCGCCTCCCAAAGCTCGGGATGCTGCGTCATCTCGACGCCCATCAGGAGCCCGCCGTTCGATCCGCCGTAGATGCCAAGCTTCGACGGCTTGGTGATGCCGCGCTTCTCCAGATCGCGGGCAACGCTCGCGAAATCGTCGAACACGATCTGCCGCTTGGTCTTCCGGCCCGCCTCGTGCCACGCGGGCCCGAACTCGCCGCCGCCTCGGATGTTGGCGAGCACGAAGGCCCCGCCGCGTTCCAGCCACAGCTTGCCGGTGATCCCCGAATAGGCCGGCGTGCGCGACACCTCGAACCCGCCGTAAGCGGTCATGATCGTCGGCGTGTCACCGGTCAGCTTGCCGGCGCGGTGAACCACGAAATAGGGCACCTTGGTGCCATCCGACGAGGTCGCCTCGAACTGCTCCACCGTCAGCCCCGTCGCATCGAAGCGCGCGGGCAGCGCCTTCACCTCGACGGGTGCGGCAGTACCTGCGGCGTCGAACGCCATCAGCCGCGTCGGCGTGGTGAAGCCCGAAACGGCCAGGTAGCCCCGGTCGCTGCCAAGCTCGCTCGTCACCAGATCCACCGAAAGGTTGTCCGGCAGTGCCAGCGTGCGGCTCGTCCAGCCGTCGCCGTTCGGCGTGAACACCATCGCGCGGCCACGAACATTGTCATAAACCGATGCCACCACCGCGTTTCGGATCACCGTCACATTGTCGCGATCGACCGATTGGCGCGCGGCCGGCTTGAAGATCAGCTGCGGCGTGCCGCCACCCTTGTGCGCCTCCTCCAGCGTCAGCGAGGCGAGCGATCCTTCCGGCAGCGCACCCCACGGTTCGCTGGCGCGGATGATCAGCCGGCCATCCACCATCCCGCGAATGCTGGTCTTCTCCGGCATGGCAATGCGGACAACCTGCTTGCCGTTCCAGATCAGCTGTTCGGACGTGAAGAAGGTCTTGCCGCGCGAGATCAGCACCGCGCGGTTTCCCTTGGCATCGACGACGACCGCCGGCCACACGCCGATATCGTCCACGGTGCCCTGGTAGATCTCCTGCGCCGCCTCCAGCGGCTGGCCGCGCTTCAGGATCTTCACGATGCGCGGATAGCCGGACTTGGTCAGCGCGCCCGCGCCCCAGTCGCGCGACACGATCAGCGTGTCGGCATCGATCCAGTCGGCGCCCTGCTTCGATGTCGGGAGGTTGAAGCCGCCCTCGACGAACTTGCCCGTCTCCAGGTCGAACTCGCGCATGGTGGTGGCGTCTTCGCCGCCCTCGCTCAGCGCGATCAGGCAGCGCCGCTCGTCGGGCTCCAGACACGTCGCGCCCTTCCACACCCACTTCTTGCCCTCCGCCTTGGACAGCGCGTCGAGATCGATCAGCGTCGTCCATTTCGGCGTTGCCGAGGCGTAGTCCGCTGCGCTCGTCCAGCGCCAGATGCCCTGCGGATGCTCCTTGTCGCGCCACAGGTTGAAGATCCGCCCGGCGATCATTTGCGGCATCGGGATGCGATCTTCAGCGGAGGCGATCTCCAGCGCCTCGTTGAACAACGTCTGGTAGCGCGGGTCGGATTCCAGCCGCGCCAGCGTGCGCTTGTTCTCCGCTTCGACCCAGGCGAGCGGCTTCGCGCCATCCTTGTCTTCGAGCCAGATATGAGGATCATCGGTCATCGTCTTGATCTGGGCGACAGCCCCCGTCGCTGCAAGCGCCGCAAGGGCCACACCGATCGTCCAACGCTTCATTCTTCACTCATCCTCTTGGTTCGGCGACGATCTCTACGCAACTGCCGCTGCGTCGCAACGCTTGTCCCTCTGGTGCGTCTGGCTATGGCAAAACCAATGTCTGACGGCCTCCCCCTCCCCCGCCGCCTGGTCGCGATCGCTGCGCTGGGCTGTGGATCCGCCTTGGTGATCATCGACGGCAGCGTGGCGAACGTCGCGCTGCCCACCATCGCGCGCGATCTGGGGGTGGAGCCAAGCTCCGTCGTCTCGATCGTCACCGTCTATCAGGTGATGCTGGTGATGCTGCTTCTCCCCTTCGCCGGGCTCGGTGAGCGGATCGGCCTGAAGCGCACATACCAGGCGGGCCAGGTCATCTTCGCCTGCGCGACGCTGCTCTGTTTCTTCGCCAAGAGCCTCCCCTTCCTGCTGATCGTCCGCGCCGTGCAGGCGATCGGCGCGGCGGGCGTGCTCAGCGTCTCGTCGGCGCTCATCCGCCAGACCTATCCCGCGAGCCAGCTTGGCCGCGGGCTCGGCATCAATTCGGTTATCGTGTCGAGCTCCGCCGCGCTCGCGCCCACGATCGGCGGCCTCATCCTGGCGGTCGCGCCGTGGCCTTGGGTGTTCGCCAGTGCGATCCCCTTCGCCGTGATCAGCATCGCACTCGGCCGCTCGCTTCCCAACCCGCCGCCGGGGCTGACGCAGCTCGATTTCCTCGGCGCCGGCCTGTGCGCCGCCACCTTCGGCCTGGTGATCGGCGGCGCCGAAACCTTCGTCCATGGCGACAGCCCGGTGGTCAGCGCCGCGATCGTCGCGGTTGGCATCGCGATCGGCTGGTTCTTCGTGCGGCGCGAGCTTGGCGCGCCGGCCCCCATCCTGCCTGTCGATCTCCTGTCGCGCCCGATCATCGCCCTGTCGGCGACCGGCAGCCTGACCGCCTTCATGGCCTCCATGACACTGCTGGTGTCCACGCCGTTCCGTCTCGCGGCGCTTGGCTTCACGCCCACGCAGATCGGCGCCTGTCTTGCCCCCTGGCCGCTCACCAACATGATCGTCGCGCCGCTGTCGGGCTTCCTGTCCGATCGCGTCCCCGCAGGCATTCTCGGCGGCATCGGCATGGCAGTGACCCTCGTCGCGCTTGCCCTCCTCGCCAACCTGCCGCCGGACCCCAGCTTCTTTGACGTCGCCTGGCGCATGGCGCTGTGCGGCTCCGGCTTCGGGCTGTACCTGCCGCCGAACGCGCGGCTGGTGGTCGGCTCCGCCCCGCGTCACCGGTCGGCCGCAGCGGGCGGCCTGATCTCCACCGTTCGCCTCACCGGCCAGACCACCGGCGCTACCCTTGCCGCCGCGCTGCTCGCCGCCGGCGTCGGCGCTGGCGAAGTACCGCCCTATGTCTCGGCCGGCCTCGCGCTCGTCGCCGGCATCTGCAGCGTCGCGCGCCTGCGCCCGTCGATCCGCAACCCGAGCATCACTGACGTGCGCGACGATCTGCCGACGCTTCGGCAGTCGCGCTGAGCCGCGGAACGCCCGCCCCGCAGGCACGTTGCCCCGCGATACGAAGCGGGAGATGAAGATGCCCTACGTCAAGACGCGGGACGGGAATGACCTCTTTGTGAAGGACTGGGGCCACGGCCGCCCGGTGGTCCTCATCCACGGCTGGCCGCTATCGGCGGACAGCTGGGATCCGCAGGCACTGGCGCTGGCAGAGGCCGGCTACCGCGTCATCGCCTACGACCGCCGCGGCTTCGGCCGCTCGAGCCAGCCCTGGACCGGCTATGACTATGATTCGCTGACCGACGACCTGGCGGACGTGATGAAGGCCGCCGAGATCGGCCCCGACGCAACGCTCGTCGGCTTCTCGATGGGCGGCGGCGAAGTCGCGCGGTACATGAGCCGGCACGAGGGCCGCGGCGTCGCCTCGGCGGTGCTGGTCGGCTCGGTCGTGCCGTACATGATGAAGACGGACGATAATCCGCACGGTGTGTCGGAAGCGAACCTGCTCCAGATCGGCCAGGGCATCCTGCGCGACCGGCCCGAGTTCTTCCACAATTTCTTCAAGGATTTCTTCGGCGTTGGCTATGTCACCAGCCCGGTCAGCGAGCCGATGCTCGAATGGGCGTGGCGCCTTGCGATGCAGGCGTCGCTCCGCGCGACGCTGGAATGTGCGAAGAGCTTCAGCTTCACCGATTTCCGCCCCGATCTGCCCGCCTTCCGGGTGCCGACGCTCGTGATCCACGGCACCGGGGACAAGACGGTGCCGATCGACGCCACCGGCCGCGCCGCCGCAGCCGGCATCGCGGCCAGCCAGCTCGTCGAATATGACGGCGCGCCGCACGGCCTGTTCGCCACGCACAGCGATCGCCTCACCGAGGATCTGCTCACCTTCCTCAGCCACTAGGCCAGGGTGCGCGGCCCCGGGGGCGGCGCCGCCGGGGCCGCGCACGATCAGCTATAGCGCTGCTCCGCCCACGGGTCGCCGCGCATATGGTATCCGTTCACTTCCCAGAACCCCGCCCGATCCGCGCCGATGAACTCGATCGCGCTGATCCACTTGGCGCTCTTCCAGAAATAGAGATGCGGGATCACCAGCCGCGCCGGCCCGCCATGCTCGCGGGTGAGCGGCCGGCCGGACCATTCGTGCGCGATCAGCGCCTCCGGGCTCGCGAAATCCGCCAGTGGCACGTTGGTCGTATAGCCGTCATAGCCGTGCAGCATCACGAACCCCGCCTCGTCGCGCGGCTCCACCAGGTCGAGCAGGGTGTGCGTCGCCACGCCCCGCCAGTCATTGTCGTAGCGGGACCAGGTGGTGACGCAGTGAATATCGCTGCGCAGCTCCAACTGCGGCAGCGCTATGAAGGCGTTCCAGTCCAGCGTCACCGGCCGCGTCACCATGCCGCGGATGTCGAGCCGCCAGCGTTCGTGCTGCACGTCGGGTTGCGCACCCAGGTCCAGCACCGGCCAGTCGCGTACCAGATGCTGGCCCGGCGGCAGCCGGTCGTGTGCGCCAGACGTGGGTGCACCGGTCACGAATTTGCGCTCGCTCGCCCAGCGCTGCTTTGATCGCGTCAGCTTGCTGTCGGGTGGCGGTACGTCCTCGTCCATCGCTCTGCCTCACCTCATGCGTACCCCGCACTATAGCCTCCGCCATTCGCGCAGCCAGCAGTGATCCAAACAGGCCGCTACGCGTTTGTAGCTGCGGGTAGGCAGCGCGGGAGGCCCTGGTGGCGGACGAAAAGGATACGGTGCATTACGCTGGCTCGGCCGGCGGCTGGGGCTCGGTCCGCGGCATGACGGAGGTGTTCGCCCGCGAACGCCCGCGCCCCTCCGTGCTCGACACGCTGCGCCGCCAGAACAAGCCCGGCGGCTTCATGTGCGTCTCCTGCGCCTGGGGTAAGCCGGCAAAGCCGCATACCTTCGAATTCTGCGAGAATGGCGCGAAAGCGACGCTGTGGGAAAACACCACCCGCCGCTGCACGCCTGCCTTCTTCGCCGAACATACCGTCACTGAGCTGCGCGGCTGGAAGGATTACGATCTCGAACAGGAGGGCCGCCTCACCCATCCGATGCGCTATGATCGCCCCACCGATCGCTACGTCGCGTGCAGCTGGGACGAGGCGTTCGCCGCCATCGGCGCGGAGCTGAAGGCGCTGCCCCCGAAAAGCACCGTATTCTATGCGTCGGGCCGCGCCAGCCTGGAGACGAGCTACCTCTACGCCCTGTTCGCGCGCATGTACGGGCACAACAACCTGCCCGACAGCTCGAACATGTGCCACGAGACGACGTCGGTCGCGCTGAAGAAGCTGATCGGCTCGCCGGTCGGCACCTGCGTCCTCGACGATTTCGAGAAGTGCGACGCGATCTTCTTCTTCGGCCAGAACACCGGGTCGAACTCCCCCCGCCTGCTTCACCCGCTGCAGGAAGCGGTGAAGCGCGGCGCCACCATCGTCACCTTCAACCCGATCCGCGAAAAGGGGCTGGAGCGGTTCAAGAACCCGCAGAGCCCGGTCGAGATGCTGACCGGCAAGCACACCGACATTTCGTCGCTCTATCTCCAGGTGAAGACCGGCGGGGACATCGCGGCCATCACCGGCATGATCAAGCACGTCCTCGCGGCCGAGGAGAAGAAGTGGGCGGCCGAGAAGACCCACGTGCTCGACGTGGATTTCATCGAACAGCACACCCGGGGCTTCGACGAGGTGAAGCGACACGCCGAGGCGCTGTCATGGGACGAGATCGAGCGTGAGAGCGGCCTCGCACGCGCCGATATCGAGCAGGCCGCGGAGGTGTACGTCCGCGCGAAGAACACGATCTTCATGTACGGCATGGGGCTGACGCAGCACGTCCACGGCTTCGACAGCCTTGCTGCGCTGGTCAACCTTGCGCTGATGAAGGGCAATCTCGGCCGCGAGGGCGCCGGTGTCTCGCCGGTGCGCGGCCATTCCAACGTGCAGGGCCAGCGCACCGTCGGCATCTCCGAGAAGCCGGAGCTCGTTCCGCTCGATCGGCTTGCCGAACAGTTCGGCTTCGATCCCCCGCGCGACCAGGGGCTCAACACCGTTCACGCCTGCGAAAAGATCATCAACGGCGAGGTGAAGGCCTTCATTGGCCTTGGCGGCAATTTCCTGCGCGCCATCCCGGAGCAGGAAAAGATGGAGGAGGCGTGGCAGAACATGCGCCTCACCGTTCAGATCGCCACCAAGCTCAACCGCAGCCACCTCGTCAACGGTGAGGTTGCTTATCTCCTCCCCTGCCTCGGCCGTTCCGAACAGGACATGCAGGTCACCGGCGCCCAGGCCGTGACGATGGAGGATTCGCTTTCCTGCATCCACGGCTCGCTCGGCAACGTCACTCCGGCCAGCGAGCATCTGAAGTCCGAACTGGCGATCGTCTGCGCCATGGCCAAGGCGACGCTGCCGCCGAACCCGAAGGCGAAGTGGGACGACTGGACCGCCGACTACGGCCTCGTCCGCGATCTCATCGAGGAAACCTATCCGGAGATGTTCGCCGACTTCAACGATCGCGTCTTCACGCCCGGCGGCTTCTACAAGGGCAATGCCGCGCGGGAGCGGATCTGGAAAACGGAAAGCGGCAAGGCGGAATTCACCGTCCCGGGCACGCTTTCCGCGATTGGCGTCGGGGATACACCGGGCCGCTGGCGGCTGATGACGCTTCGCTCGAACGATCAGTTCAACACCACCATCTACGGCTATTCCGATCGCTTGCGCGGCATCGAGGGCACGCGTGACGTACTGCTGATGAACCCGGAGGACATCGAGGCCGCTGGCCTCGCCGAGGGGCAGGTCGTCGGCCTCGCGACCGACGCGGGCGACGGCGAACATCGCCAGGTCGACGGGCTCACCGTCACGCCCTTCCTGCTCCCGCGCGGCTGCCTCGGCGGCTATTATCCGGAGCTCAATCCGCTCGTCCCGCTCTGGTATCACGATCAGGAATCGAAGACCCCGGCGTCGAAGGGCGTGCCGGTGCGCATCGTCGCCTGATCCGTTTCGCTGCTTCACTCGCCGGTCGGACCACGATATCCGCCGCGTCCCTTCGGGCGCGGCGGTGTCGATCGCCGCACCCCGGGCTTCCTCCGTTACCGCCAATTCATTGAAATGTTGGATTAATCGTGATTTCGTCTGTGCATGGTTTCGTTTCCCCTGATCGCGTGCCAGTGATGTTGGGAAAAAACGCGCTATCGCCTCAACTTCCTCAACATTCGTTTTTTGCAATCGTCCCCTCCGCCCGCGGTCGCACGGCCAGCGGCTGTTACATTCTGCGACGAATTCCCCCCTGCTCCGACACATCGGCCTGACAGCCACCCGCCAAAGCTGATCAATCCTGACCGCCTTCTCGGAGCAACGACGTGTCATCCTGGTTTCTTCCCGTGCTTTCCATCGCCGCGGCCGCAGCCCCTGCTCCGGGCCAGCCGCAGACCCCCGTCGATCAGGAACTCCCCAGCCCCGATCCGGCGGGCAATCCCGCTGATCCCGATACAGAGGTCGAGCCGGACGGTGAGGACATCATCGTTACCGGCAGCCGCCGCCCGGTCGGCTCCGTCACCGGGGACATCACGCCCGAGGTCGTTCTCACCAGCCGCGACATCCGGGCCTACGGCGCCAGCAACATCGGCGAACTGCTCGCCGAATTGAGCCCGCTCACCGGCAGCATCCAGGGGCGCGGCGGCGGCGGCCAGCCGGTCGTGCTGCTCAGCGGCCGCCGCATCAGCGGCTTCCGCGAAATCCGCGATCTTCCGCCCGAGGCGATCCAGCGCGTCGACATCCTGCCGGAGGAAGTCGCGCTGAAATACGGCTACCGCCCCGATCAGAAGGTGGTGAACATCGTCCTGCGCCGCCGCTTCCGCGCTGTGACCGGGGAGGTATCGACGTCGCTCGCCACCGATGGCGGCCGCGCGGTTCAGGAGGCCGACCTCAACTATCTGCGCCTCGGCAACGGCAGCCGCTTCAGCATCGACGGCGAATACAAGCACAGCGATCCGCTGTTCGAAACGAACCGCAACCTCGCGCAGCCCGATCCCGATCGCACCTTGCTGTCCGCCACCGACGCGGCGAAGCTCAACGCCACCTACAACCGCACGATCCTCGGCAACGTCTCCGCCACGATCAGCGGCGGGCTGGAGGGGCAGGACAGCCGCGGCGCGCTTGGCCTGGCCGATGACGGCACCCAGCGGCTGATCCGCGACACCCGATCGCGCACCGGCACGCTCACTTATGCCCTCAACGGCGATCTCTCGCAGTGGCGCTGGTCGCTGAATGGCGGCTACACGCGTGACTGGACGACCACGCTCACCGATCGCGACATCGACGGCGGCGGCGTCCGCCGCGACCGTGCCTATTCGGTCGCGGAGACGATCGACACCGAAGCGACGCTGAACGGCAGCCTGTTCGATCTGCCCGCCGGCCCGATCACCACCACGCTGAAGGCCGGCTTCACCCTGCGTGATATCGCCAGCGAATCGACCCGCGCCGGTATCTTCAGCGCGGTCGATCTGTCGCGCGATCAGGTCAGCGGCCAGGCGAATGTCGATTTCCCGCTGCTGAAGAACAGCGCGGTCGGCACCCTCTCCGCCAATGTGAACGCCACGATCGATCAGCTGTCGGATTTCGGCACGCTCGGCACGCTCGGCTATGGCTTCAACTGGCGGCCCAGTGACGCGGTTCGCCTGATCGGTTCGGTCAGCCATGAAGATGGTGCGCCGTCGATCCAGCAGCTGGGCAACCCGATCATCGTCACCCCCAATGTTCGCGTTCTCGATCTCGTTCGTGGCGAGACGGTGGACGCGACGGTGGTCGACGGCGGCAATCCGAACCTGCGCGCCGATCGCCGCCGCGTGATGAAGCTCGGCCTCACGGTAAAGCCGATCCCGAAGACGGATCTGACCCTGCTCGCCAATTATACCGACAGCAAGATCACCAATCCGATCGCCAGCTTCCCCACCGCAACGCCGGAGATCGAGATCGCCTTCCCCGACCGGTTCGAGCGCGATGCGGATGGCACCTTGCTGCGCATCGACAATCGCCCGGTGAATTTCGCCAGCAGCCACCAGCGCCAGATCCGCTGGGGCATCAACTGGTCCGAAACGCTCGAAGCCCCGCCCCCCACCGGGCCGGACGGGCAGCCGCTCACCGAGGCCGAGCGCGAGGAGCGCCGCGCCGCCTTCCGCCAGGCGCGTGAAAGCAGCACGGGCGTGCGTCCGGGCGGCGGCCGGCGCCCGGGCTTCGGCGGCCCCGGCGGATTTGGCGGCGGTCGGTTTGGCGGCGCGCGCCAGGGCCGTGTCCAGCTCAGCGCGTTCCATACCTGGCGGCTGGAGGACACGATCCTCATCCGCCCAGGCGTGCCGGAACTCGATCTTCTGGGCGGCTCTGCAATCGGCGCCCGTGGTGGCCAGCCGCGCCACCAGGTCGAATTCAACGCCGGCTACAATCGCAACGGCATCGGTGTCCGCCTGAACGGCACGTGGCAGGAAGGCACCAGCGTCATCGTCGATCCCAGCGGCGCGCCCTCGCCGCGCGACCTGGAGTTCGGCTCTCTGTTCACCGCCAACCTGCGCGTCTTCGCCGATCTCGGGCAGCAGCAGTCGCTGGTGCGTGACATGCCCTTCTTCCGCGGTTCGCGAGTGACGCTGTCGGTCAACAACCTCTTCAACCAGCGGCTCGACGTGCGAGACGCTTCGGGGCTGACGCCGGTCGGGTATCAGCCAGCGCTACTCGATCCGCTCGGCCGCTCGGTCCGGCTGAGCTTCCGCAAGCTGTTCTTCTAGGTCTATGGTATCATAATACCCGTCACGGATGCGGCGGAATCGTTGACTTTTTGCCGCCGCATCATCAAAGACCCCTCAACGCGCCGCACCTTTTCCGGGGGCGGCGTCTTCGTTTTTTGCAAAGGTCTAAGCCCATGAAGGCGCTGATGAAGACCACCAAGGCGGCCAAGCCCGCCGAAGTGGAAAAGAAGTGGCACATCGTCGATGCCACCGATCTGGTGGTCGGTCGTGCGGCGGTCGTGATCGCCAACGTCCTGCGCGGCAAGCACAAGCCGTCGTTCACCCCGCACGTCGATTGCGGTGACAATGTCATCGTGATCAACGCTGACAAGGTGCGCTTCACCGGCAACAAGCTGGCCGACAAGGTCTATTACAAGCACACCGGCTATGCCGGCGGCATCAAGGGCGTCACCGCCGCCAAGGTGCTGGAAGGCCGCTTCCCGGAGCGCGTGCTCGAGAAGGCTGTTGAGCGCATGATCCCGCGCGGCCCGCTCGGCCGTCAGCAGATGCGCAACCTGCGCATCTTCAAGGGCGCTGAGCACCCGCACGAAGCGCAGAACCCGCAGGTCCTCGACATCGCCGGCATGAGCCGCAAGAACAAGGTGGGCGCATAATGTCCGATAATCGCCAGTCCCTCGCCGATCTGGGCGCAGCGCTCAGCGAGCAGCGCGAAACCGCCGTCGCGGCTGCCGAAGAGAAGGCCGAGGCCTATCTCGAAGGCAAGATCGACGAGCCGACGCAGCGTGCCCCGCTGCGCGCGCAGGAACTCGACAAGTACGGTCGCGCCTATGCCACCGGCCGTCGTAAGGACGCCGTTGCCCGCGTGTGGCTGAAGCCGGGTTCGGGCAAGATCACGATCAACGGCCGTGATCAGGAAACCTATTTCGCACGTCCGACGCTGCGTCTCGTCATCAACCAGGTGTTCGGCATCACCGAGCGCGAAGGTCAGTATGACGTGATCTGCACCGTCAAGGGCGGCGGTCTGTCGGGTCAGGCCGGCGCGGTGAAGCACGGCATCAGCCAGGCGCTCACCAAGTACGAGCCGATCCTGCGTGCGCCGGTGAAGGCCGCGGGCTTCCTGACCCGCGACAGCCGTACCGTCGAGCGTAAGAAGTACGGCCGCGCCAAGGCACGCCGCAGCTTCCAGTTCTCGAAGCGCTAAGATCCGGTGCGCCTGGCCTGCGGCGGCAGGCCAACGGCCAGACGGCGAGATCGGGGCGGTCCAGCGATGGGCCGCCCTTTTCTTGTCCGGTCGCGCCAAGTTTCTGCGCGCCGCCCGTCGCAGCGCGGCGGCGATGATCCTATATCGGCCAGATGCCCGTCTATGCCGATCTGGCCCCGCATCTCCCGCTGATCCTGTCGCTGCTGGCCATTATCGTCGTCGCCGGCTTCCTCCGCAGAATCCCGGTGATCGGACGGATCGTGGGTGCCGCAACGTGGCTGGTGCTGCTCGGCGCGCTGGCGCTGGTACTGGTGCAGCGCGAGCGGTTCGATCCCTATCTCGGCCGCGTTGCCGAGATCCTCGATCTGTCTGGGCAGCAAGTGGCGGGCGAGGAAACCCGCATTCGGATGAGTCCGGACGGCCACTTTTGGGCGAACGTGCACTTCGGCGGCGTCAAGCGGCGCATGCTGATCGACAGCGGCGCCACCGTCACCGCCCTCTCGCTCGACACCGCCAATGCTGCCGGGGTCGAAGTACGGGATGCGATGTTCCCGATGCTGCTGCGAACCGCGAACGGCACGATCCGCGCGCAGACCGCGTCGCTCGGCGAGCTTCGCCTCGGTAACATCGTCGCGCGTGACGTGCCGGTGGTCGTGTCGCCTGCTTTCGGCGAGACGAACGTGCTGGGCATGAACTTCCTGTCGCGGCTGAAGTCGTGGCGGGTCGAGGGACGAACGCTGATCCTGACCCCCAATCACCCGCAGGCCGTCACATCGGGATGATCCGGTCGCCCAGCCGCTCCGCTTCGGCACGGTCATGGGTGACGATCAGCATCGGCAGGCGCAACTCGTCTCGCACACGCTCGATCGCGCGCGTCGCGTCCTCCCGCCGCCCCGCATCCAGCGAAACCAGCGGCTCGTCCAGCAGCAGGAAGTCCGGATCGCTCAGCAACGCGCGCCCGATCGCCACGCGCCGCGCCTCCCCGCCCGACAAGGTGCGTGGCCAGCGATCGAGTAACCCTACAATGTCGAGCGTATCTGCGACTTCATCGAGCCGGTTGCTCCGCCGCGCGCCATAAAGCAGGTTCCGACGCACGTTGAGATGCGGGAACAGCCGCGCCTCCTGGAACACCATGCCCACGCGGCGGCGCTCCGGCGGAAGGTCGATCCGGCCCGCCGCGTCGAACAGGGTACGGCCGCCCACCCGCACATGTCCGCGGTCCGGCCGAAGTAGCCCGGCAATCATCATCAGCACGCTCGTCTTGCCGACGCCCGAGGGGCCGACGAGCACGCTGGCGCCGCTCCCCGCCTCGAAGGTCGCGCCCAGAATGGCGCTCCCGCGCCGCACCGTCACATCAATATCAAAGGACATGGAGCCGCCGCCCCTGCCGCCGCACCAGGACCTCGGACAGGATCAGCGCGGCGAGGCTGATCGCGACCGAGATCGCGGCTAGCTTCCACACCGCCGCCTCGCCGCCCGGCCGCTGAAGCGCGGCGTAAATCGCCAGCGGCAGCGTCTGTGTCTCGCCGGGCACGTTCGACACGAAGGTGATCGTCGCGCCGAACTCGCCCAGCGACCGCGCGAAGCCGAGTACCGCACCCGCCAGCACGCCCGGCAGCGATAGCGGCAGGGTAATCGAGGCGAACGTCCGCCAGCGCCCGGCGCCCAGCGTCCGCGCTGCCTGCTCCAGCCGCTGGTCCACCGCCTCCAGCGACAGCCGGATCGCCCGCACCATCAACGGCAGTGCCATGACGCCCGCCGCGATCGCCGCCCCCGTCCAGCGGAACAGCACCGTGGTGCCGAACCAGCGCTCCAGCAACGCTCCGGCGGGTCCGCCGGGTGCAAACGCCAGCAGCAGCAGCCAGCCAGTCACCACCGGGGGGACGACCAGCGGCAGATGGACAATCCCGTCGAGCAGCACCTTCCCCGGAAAGCGCCCGCGCGCGAGCAGCCAGGCCAATGCGAAGGCGATCGGCAATGTGCCCGCCGTCGCAACACCGCCGACAAGCAGCGAGAGCCGAACGATCGTCGCGATATCCTCGCTCAACGCGTGGTGAACCCGTGGCGCCGCATGATCGCCTTGCCCGCCGGCGACAGAAGGAATTCGCGGAACGCCTCGGCCCCCGGATTTCGGGAAGCCGCCAGCCGTGCGATGGGATAGAGGATCGGCGGATGGCTGCGCGCGGGAAAGACGCCGGCGACTCGCAGCGTCGGTGCCACCCGCACATCGGTGGCATAGACGACGCCATAAGGCGCCGCCCCGCGCTCGACCATCGCCAGCGCCGCGCGCACGCTCTCCGCCCGCACCACACGCCGCGCCACAGCGGGCCACGCCCCGAGCCTTGCCAGCGCTGCCCGGCCATAGCGGCCCGCCGGCACCGCATCCGGATCCGCCATCGCCAGCGGCCCGGCTGCAAGCACGCGTGCCAGCGCCTCGCCGCGAAGCCCACCGACGGAGCGCTGCCCGGCACGCGCCACCACCACCAGCCGGTTGCCGGCCAGTGTCGCGCGGGTATTCGGCGCCAGCACGCCGCGCCGCGCCAGGTCGTTCATCCAGTCCTCGTCTGCGGAAACGAACAGATCCGCGGGCGCGCCCGCCGCCACTTGCCGCGCCAGCGCAGAAGATGCCGCAAAGGAGAGCACCGGCGCGGCATGCCCCTGCCGGGTCCACGCCTGCGCAGCGTCTTCCAATGCCTCCTGCATGCTCGCTGCAGCCAGCACCAGCGGCCCGCGTCGCTGCGCCGCGGCCTCGCTGCCAGCGAAGGTGACCAGCAGCAGGAGCATCGCGAGGAAGCGCATCCACCTTCTCTATCGCGCTCCTGCGCAATGAACCACCATCGTTCACACCGCCGCCATTGATGCGCGGAGGCTGTGGACAAGCATAAGCCGATTGCTTTAGCGGCGGTGCAGCAAAACGGAGAGGGCAGCCATGGCATTGCCACGAGGATCACGGCGGTGAGCGAGCTCGGGACGATGCTCGCCGACACGGCCGAGCGACTGTTCGCCGCGCCGGAGGAGGCTGGCGCCCATGACGCTGGTTGGTCCGATGCCCGCTGGTCAGCGATCGAGGGAAGCGGCCTGCCTCTCGCGCTGGTGCCAGAAGAGGCTGGCGGCTTCGGTGTCCCAGTGGAGGAGGCGCTGGCACTCATCCGCCAAAGCGGCCGCCACGCCCTGCGCCTGCCGCTGGCCGAGACGATCGTCGCCAACGCCGCGCTTGCTGCTGCCGGCCTGCCGCTCGCGGACGGCCCGGCCGCGCTGGTGCCGGCCGGAACGGATCGTGTCGCCTGGGGCCGTAACGCGCGAACGTTCGTGGTCCAGCGTGACGGCAAGCTTCACCGCGTCACTGGTCGAGCGACCGTCGCGACTGAGGGCTCGAACCTTGCCAACATGCCGCGCGACGTGATGACGCTTGGCGACGGCGAGAGTGCCGCCAGCAACGGGCCCGGGTTGCTCGAGCTTGGTGGGCTTGCCCGCGCGCTGCAGATGGCCGGCGCACTCGAGCGCGTTCTTGAGCTGACGGTCGATCACGTCTCCACCCGTGTCCAGTTCGGCCGCCCTTTGTCGAAGTTCCAGGCGATCCAGCAGGAACTGGCGAAGCTCGCCGGGGAAGTCGCCGCTGCTTCGGCCGCCGCGGATCACGCTGCGAGCGCATATGCAGAGGGCGCCGACCTCGCCTTCGCCGTCGCAGTCGCAGTCGCTCGTACGCGTATCGGCGAGGCCGCCAGCAAGGCGAACGGCATTGCGCACCAATTGCACGGCGCGATCGGCTTCACGCGCGAACACGCCCTCCACCGCTTCACGACCACGCTTTGGGCATGGCGCGACGAATTCGGCACGCAGCGTCACTGGACGCTTCTGCTCGGCAAGCGCGCGCTGGAGAGCGGGCGAGACGGCTATTGGCCAATGGTGGTGGCAGCATGACGACGCTCCGTTTTCCCTCGCCGCCGCGCCACGATTCTGCCGAGAGCCTGCGCGGCGAGGTGCGCGCGTTCCTGGCGGAGGCGCTGGCGGACCGTAGTCCGCTGTCCCGCGCAGACAGCTGGAACGGCTTCGACCGCGATTTCAGCCGCAAGCTGGGCGCGCAGGGCTGGCTCGGCATGACGTGGCCGAAGCGCTACGGCGGGCATGAGCGAAGCGCCTTTGAACGCTACGTCGTGGTGGAGGAGACGCTGGCGGCGGGCGCCCCTGTCGCCGCCCACTGGATCGCTGATCGTCAAAGCGGCCCCAGCCTCCTCAAATATGGCACCGAGGAGCAGAAGCAGACCGTGCTGCCCGGCATCGCTGCAGGCGAGACGGTATTCTGCATCGGCATGAGCGAGCCCGACTCCGGTTCCGACCTTGCCGCGACTCGCACTCGCGCCGTGCCGGTTGACGGCGGCTGGCGTGTAACCGGCACCAAGCTGTGGACCACCGGCGCGCACCACGCCGATTACATGATCCTTTTCTGCCGCACGAGCGGCACGCCAGCGGAGCGCCAGGCCGGCACCAGCCAGCTCCTGGTCGATCTTCGCCGCGCAGAGGGGATCACGATCCGCCCGATCATCGATCTGGCCGGTCAGCATCACTTCAACGAAGTCCATTTCGAAGACGCCTTCCTCCCTGCTTCGGCGCTGATCGGCACCGAGGGCCAGGGCTGGGAGCAAGTGATGAGCGAGCTCGCGTTCGAGCGCAGCGGACCGGAACGCTTCCTCTCCTCGATGCAGCTGCTGATCGAACTGATCGGCGTGCTTCAGCGCGCGGAGAGCGAAGCCGCGCAGCTCGCCGTCGGCCGCCTCACCGCGCATCTCATCACGCTGCGGCGCCTCTCGCGCGGCGTCGCGGCGATGCTGGAAGCCGGCGAGAACCCCGGCACCCATGCCGCGATCGTCAAGGACCTCGGCGCCACTTTCGAGCAGGAGCTGCCGGACATCGCCCGCTCGCTTGTCGATGCCGAGCCGGACAGCGCCTCCACTTCGGACTTCATTGCCGTTCTCGCCCATATCACCTTGAACGCGCCCAGTTTCTCGCTGCGTGGCGGCACGCGGGAAATCCTGCGCGGCATCATCGCGCGCGGCCTCGGTCTGCGCTGACCGGAGAGTTTCATGACCGTCATCACCACCGAGATCCGCGGCCCGATCGCCATCCTCCGCCTCAATCGTCCCGACGCAATGAACGCGCTCGGCGCGGAGGGCGATGGCGAGGCGGTGCGCGCCGCCTGCGATGCGCTGAACGCCGATCTCTCCATCCGCTGCGTGATCCTCACCGGCGAGGGCCGCGCATTCTCGGCTGGCGGCGACGTGAAGAAAATGGCGGATCCGGATGGCCCCTTCTCCGGCGGCGGCCTGCCGGTGCGCAGCCATTATCAGCGCAACATCCACCGCATTGCCCGCGCGCTCTTCTCGCTCGACATGCCGGTGATCGCCGCGGTCAACGGTGCCGCGATCGGCCTCGGCTGTGACGTTGCGTGCATGGCGGACATTCGCATCGCCTCGGACAAGGCGAAGTTCGGCGTCACCTTCCTCAAGCTCGGCCTCGTCCCGGGCGACGGCGGCTCGTGGCTCCTCCCGCGCACCATCGGCATGAGCCGCGCGGCCGAACTGTTCTTCACCGGCGACCTGATCGACGCGTCTACCGCCGCCGACTGGGGCCTCGTCAGCCGCGTCGTGCCGCACGATGCGCTGATGGACGAGGCGCTGGCCATGGCCGCCAAGATCGCCGCGCTCCCGCCGCACTCGCTTCGCCTTACCAAGTCGCTGCTGCGCCAGGGGCAAACGAGCAGCTACGATCAGGCGCTCGACTCGGCCTCCACCGCCCAGGCGGTCAGCCACGCGACGCAGGATCATCGCGAGGGGGTCATGGCCCTTCTGGAAAAGCGCGAGGCAGTATTCCAGGGCAAGTGATGCGCCGCGGCGTGGACTAACGCCGCGTCCGTCCCTAGATCGCGCGCCATGCTCGCGTCCCGAAAGCCCGACGTCGTTACCTTGGGCTGCCGATTGAACCTCGCCGAAAGCGAAACGATCAGGGCGCTCGCCGGTGATCGGGACATGGTGGTGGTGAACGGCTGCGGCGTCACCAACGAAGCGATGCGGCAGACCCGCGCGGCCGTCCGCCGGGCGCGCCGCGATCGGCCGGCGGCGGAGATCGTCGTCACCGGCTGCGCATCGGAGATGGACCGTGCCGCCTTCGCCGCCATGCGGGAAGTGGACCGCATCGTCCCCAACGCCGCGAAGCTGCTACCCGCCACCTGGGGCGGCTTCCCCAACCAGCGCCCGCGTCGCCGCCACGCCCGCGCCTTCCTCGGCGTGCAGAACGGCTGCGATCACGGCTGCACCTTCTGCGCCATCCCGCAGGGTCGCGGTCCCAGCCGCTCGAGCCCGCTAGGCCAGGTCGTCGCCGAAGTGGCGGCGCTTGTCGACGAGGGCGCCAACGAGGTGGTGCTGAGCGGCGTCGATCTCACCAGCTATGCCGGCGGCCTCGGCGCGCTGGTCGAGGCGGTACTCAAGGGCGTGCCCCGGCTGCCACGCCTGCGCCTCTCATCGCTCGACACGATCGAGATCGACGATCAGCTGTTCGATCTCGTGACAAGCGAGGCGCGCGTCATGCCTTCGCTTCACCTCTCGCTCCAGGCAGGCGACGATCTCATCCTGAAGCGGATGAAGCGCCGTCACCTGCGTCGGGACGCCGTTGCCCTGGTCGAGCGGCTGAAGGCGAAGCGCGATATCGCCATCGGCGCCGATCTCATCGCCGGCTTCCCCACTGAGGATGACGCCGCATTCGAGAACACGCTCGCACTGCTCGATGATTGCGACATCGTCGGCGCACACATCTTCCCCTTCTCCCCGCGCGCAGGCACGCCCGCCGCGCGCATGCCGCAAGTGCCCGTGCCGGTCGTGAAAGTCCGCGCCGCCCGCCTACGCGAAGCCGCCGCCGACCGCCGCGCCCGCTGGCTTCAGACTCACGTCGGGTCGACCGGCACGATCGTGGTCGAAAAGCCCGGCGATCGCGGCCATCTGCCAAGCTTCGCCGAGGTACGCCTCGCCGCCCCGCTTCCCACGATCGGCGCCTTGGCCGACGTGCGGATCACCGCTGCTGCCGACGATCATCTAATTGGAATTCCAGCATGACTGACCAGCGTTCCTGGCACGACAAGCTTCTTGGCGGCTTCCGGCGCACGTCCGATCGCCTCGTCGGCAATCTCGCGGGCCTCGGCACCGCCCGCCTCGACGAGGAAACGCTCGACGAGATCGAGGAAGCACTGATTGCCTCCGATCTGGGTCCGGAAACCGCCAACCGCATCCGCGCCCGCCTCGCCGAGGGCAGCTTCGAGCGCAACATGGAGGAGCTGGGCATCCGCCTCGTCGTCGCGGAGGAGGTCGAGAAGGTCCTCGCCAAGGTTGCCAAGCCGCTGGAGATCGAGGCCTTTCCGCGCCCGCAGGTCATTCTCGTCATCGGCGTCAACGGATCGGGCAAGACGACGACGATCGCGAAGCTCGCGCACTTGCTGATGGAGCAGGACTATGGCGTCATGCTGGCCGCTGGCGACACCTTCCGTGCCGCGGCTATCGGCCAGCTCGCCACCTGGGCGGAGCGCGTCGGCGTGCCGATCGTCACCGGGCCCGAAGGCGGCGATGCTGCCGGCGTCGTATGGGATGCGGTGAAGAAGGCAACCGAGACCGGCATCGACGTGCTGATCGTCGACACCGCCGGCCGCCTCCAGAACAAGCGCGAGCTAATGGACGAACTCGCCAAGATCCGCCGCGTCCTCGGCCGCATCAATCCCGCCTCCCCGCATGACGTGGTGCTGGTGCTGGATGCGACCACCGGCCAGAATGCGCTGTCGCAGATCGAGGTGTTCAAGGAAGTCGCTGGCGTCACCGGCCTCGTCATGACCAAGCTTGACGGCACCGCGCGCGGCGGTGTGCTGGTCGCGGCAGCGGAGCGTTACGGCCTGCCGATCCACGCCATCGGCGTCGGCGAGGGGATGACCGATCTGCGCCCGTTTGACGCGCATGAGGTGAGCCGGATCATCGCCGGCGTTGACGACCGGCGCTAGGTTCAGCGCAGCGAAACCTCGATCAAGCTACGTCTGTTCGGCAGGCGCACGTAAACGGAGCAATTGGTGAGCGGCACGACGAAACCTTCCCCCGGGATACGATTGGCGGTCGATTACGGCCCGCTGCTGGTGTTCTTTGCGGTGAACTTCCTCGCGCCGGGCCCGGCGATCGCGCGCATCGTCGCAGCGACGGCAGCCTTCATGGTCGCGATGGTCATCGCGCTTGGCCTGTCGTGGTGGAAGACGCGCCACATTCCCCCGATGCTGCTGATCTCGGGCGCGCTGGTGATCGTGTTCGGCGGGCTGACCCTCTGGTTCCACGACGAGCGCTTCATCAAGATGAAGCCGACCTTCGTGTACGCCATCTTCGCCGCAACGCTCGGCTTCGGCCTCGCCACCGGCCGCCCACTGCTCCAGGCGTTGCTCGAAAGCGCCTATCCCGGCCTCAGCAAGCAGGGCTGGCACAAGCTCACGCGCAACTGGGCCTTGTTCTTCGTCTTCATGGCGCTGCTGAACGAGGCGGTCTGGCGCACCACCAGCACGGATTTCTGGGTCGGGTTCAAGCTCTGGGGCGCGATCCCGCTGACCATGATCTTCGCCATCGCCAACGTTCCGATGCTGATGCGCCACGGGCTCCAGGCCGGCGAGGTCGCGGAAACCGTGCCGCCAAGCGAATGATGAAAGGCCCGAGGGGATCATATCCCTGCGGGCTCACACGGCGCCGTAATGCTGATGCAGAAGTACTTACAAACGCTCGATCTTCTGGGCCACTTCGTCGATCAGCGCCGCCACGTCGTGCACCGTCGCTTCTGACGCGTCGCCCCGCATCAGCCGTCCCTGAAGCGCCGTCTTGAGATTGGCCATCGCGCGGCGCACCGGCGCGCCATCGGTGCGCTTGTGCTGCTCGCCCAGTGCGGAAAGCCGTGCGAACAGCTTCTCCACCGTCGCCGCCTGCTCGTCGAGCTGCGCGCTCCCTTCCAAAGTGACCGTGAACTTGCGCCGGCCGTCGCCTGCCTCCTCGCTGGCAACGAGGCCGATCTCGTTCAGCATGGTCAGCGATGGATAGATCGTGCCCGGTGAGGGCGCATAGCCGCCGCCCGTCAGTTCCTCGATCGACTTGATCAATTCGTAGCCGTGGCGCGGCTCGTCACTGATCAGCTTCAGCAGCACCAGCCGCAGCTCCGCGCCGTCGAACATCCGCCCGCGACGCATCCCGCGTCCATGCCGGGCCGCCATCTTGCCCGCCATCGCGGCGAGCATCTTGTCGCGTCCGCGCCCCTTGCGCCCGTGCGCAGCGCCGTCGCTTCGCGTCGGCCGACCGCCTCCACGATGCATCCCGCCACCATGGCTGTGGCCGCGGCGATACCTGGTTCCGGTTTCCATAACAATTCTCCTCAAGATGGCACCACGATATATCTTGAGCGGTCTTCGTCAAGGGCGCTGTGCAAAAACCGGAGCGCCACCTATCTAGCGCGCATGGCCGATCTCTTTGCCGGGTTCGAACCCCCGGCCGCTGCGGACGAACCCGCTGCTGATGCCCCACTTGCCGATCGCCTCCGCCCCCGCCGGCTGGAGGACGTGGTCGGGCAGGAACATCTCACCGGCCCCGAAGGCGCGATCGGGCGCATGGTCGCGGCAGGTCGCCTGTCGTCGATGATCCTCTGGGGACCGCCCGGCACCGGGAAAACGACGATCGCACGCCTGCTGGCGGACGCGGTCGGCCTGCGCTTCGTTTCGATCTCGGCCGTCTTTTCGGGCGTCGCCGATCTCAAGAAGGCGTTTGCCGAAGCGCGCGATGCAGCCAGGATGGGGCGTCGCACGCTCCTGTTCGTGGACGAGATCCACCGCTTCAACCGCGCGCAGCAGGACGGCTTCCTACCCTATGTCGAGAACGGCACCGTCACCCTCGTCGGCGCAACCACCGAGAATCCATCGTTCGAGATAAACGCCGCTCTTCTCAGCCGTGCGCAGGTGCTGATCCTCCAGCGACTGGACACGCGTGCGCTGGGCGAGCTCATCACGCGGGCGGAGGCGATGGTCGAACGTCCGCTGCCGCTCGATCAGGCGGCGCGTGACGCGCTTCTCGCCAGCGCCGACGGCGATGGCCGCTTCCTCCTCAACCAGGTCGAAACCCTCTTCTCGGTCGATCTTGAGAAGCCACTCGATCCCTCTGGATTGTCGGCATTTCTCCAGCGCCGTGTCGCCGTCTACGACAAGGATCGCGAGGGTCATTACAATCTCATCAGCGCCCTTCACAAATCGATGCGCGGGTCCGATCCGCAGGCCGCGCTCTACTATCTCGCGCGCATGCTCACCGCTGGTGAAGAGCCGCTGTACGTCCTTCGCCGCATCACGCGCTTTGCCAGCGAGGACATCGGGCTCGCCGATCCGCAGGCGCTGGTACAATGCCTCGCCGCCAAGGACGCCTATGACTTCCTTGGCTCGCCGGAAGGCGAACTCGCGATCGTCCAGGCGTGTCTCTATTGCGCCACCGCGCCCAAATCGAATGCCGCGTACAAGGCGATGGGTGCCGCCTGGCGCAGCGCACGGGAAACGGGTTCGCTGATGCCCCCTTCAACAATACTCAATGCACCGACGAAGCTGATGAAAGACATAGGCTATGGCAAAGGCTATGCCTATGACCATGACAGTGCAGATGGATTCTCAGGGGCCAATTACTGGCCGGACGAACTCGGCCCGCAGCATTTCTACTCCCCCAGCGGCCGCGGCTTCGAGCAGCGGATCGCGGAGCGGCTGGCGCATTGGGAGGCGCTCCGCGCTGAGCGGGGTCCTCGCCGCTAGCCTCGCAGCAACGGCGGCGGTCCCGGCGAACGCGCAGGTGATCGCGCAGCAGACGAGCAGCGAATATCACCATGCAATCGCCGCCGGCTACAAGGCGCTGATGCTGTGCGAGGGCGTGATCGCCGCCGGCCGCACGGAGGCGCAGGTCTCCGCCGTCGAACTGCGCGGCATTTATCCCGAATATGACGCGATCGTGCCGAAGCTTCGCGCCTCGATCGATCGCAAGGCACGCACGGTCAGTGTCCCGTTCGCGGCCGATCTCCCGCCACGTCGCGCCGAGTGGGGCCCACGCACCGGCTGTGTCCTCGCGCCGATCGGCGGCACCGCGCGCGTCGCGCCTGCCTTCACCACAGCGCCCGCTCTCCCCGCGCCGGCCGACCCGCGGCCTTGGCCGATGGGTGATGCCGGTATCGCACCGCGCCCCTCTCCCGCCCTCGCCGCCACGATTGGTCGGGCGTTCGATCGCGCCAGCTACGGCAAGGGCGAGACGCTCGGCGTCATCGTCATGCGAGACGGCAAGATCATCGGTGAACGCTACGCCGACGGTTTCGGCCCCTTCGTTCCCAACCGCACCTGGTCCGTGGCGAAGAGCGTCGCCGGCACGCTCGTCGGCATGGCGGCGCGCGATCTGGCGATCGATCCGAGGAAATCCGCCGGTATCCCCGAATGGAAGACGCCGGGCGATCCACGTCAGGCGATCACGCTCGATCAATTGCTGCGCATGTCCTCGGGCCTGCACAGCGACCATTACGGCAATCGCACGGACGCGCTCTATTTCGGCGGCACCACCGTTACCGAACAGGTGCCCGGCTGGCCGCTCGAAGTGAAGCCCGGCACGCGCTTCCGCTATGCCAACAACGACATCCTGCTCGCGGTCCGTGCCGTCCGTGCGCGAATGAACAACGATCGCCGCTACGCCGATTGGCCCTCACAGCTGTTCCGTCTGCTCGGCATGCAGCACACCACCGCCGGCACCGACTGGCAGGGCAATCTCCTCCTCTCCAGCCAGATCTGGACGACCGCGCGCGATCTCGCCCGCCTCGGCCAGTTCTGGCTGCAGGACGGTGTGTGGCAGGGGAAGCGCCTGCTGCCCGCCGGCTGGATGCGCTACATGACGACGCCGTCCGGGCCCCAACCCGCCGACGGTCCGGGCTACGGCGCGACCATGTGGCTGTTCGGGCTGAAGCAGGGCCTTCCCGCCGGCAGCTATTCCGCGCAGGGCAATCGCGGCCAGTATGTCATGGTGGTGCCCAGCGAGCGGCTGGTAATCGTCCGGCGGGGCGAGGATCCGGGCAGCGCGCGCTTCGATATTGCCCGCTTCACCGCGGATGTCATCCGGGACGGCAGGTAAAGAGCTGGCCGTAAACCTTTGACCTTCCCGAATACTCCGCCCCGCCTCCCGACGCATTTCCGCCGCTTCGCCGCGATCGACTGGTCGGGCGCGAAGGGGAAGCGCCACAAGGGGATCGCCGTCGCCCTCTGTGAGGCTGGCACCGCCGCGCCCAGGCTCGTCCCCCCGCCGGACCGGGTCTGGTCGCGCCGCGACGTGCTCGAGTGGCTGCTGGCCGAGGCGGCATCCCCGCTGCTGGTGGGGATCGACTGCAGCTTCTCCGCCCCCTTCCTCGCCCGCGGTGCGCACCTGCCGGGCGAAACCCAGACCGCTACCGCGCGTGACCTGTGGCGCTACGTCGATGACAACAGCCCCGACGAGGATCTCGGCGCCGCTTCCTTTCTCGAGGCACGCCGCGGCCGCCACTTCTACCTCGGCGCCGCCGACGGTCCGAAGCGAGATTTCCTCCACTGGCGCGCCTGCGAAATGGCCGGCGATCGCTCGACCAAGCCGACAACCGTCTATGATGCGATCGGCGCGGCGCAGGTCGCCAAGGCAAGCTTCGCCGGCATGCGCCTCCTGCATCACCTCGACGGCCGCCTGCCGGTCTGGCCGTTCGACGGCATTCCGTGCGAGGGCGCGCTGCTGGTCGAGATCTACACCTCGATCGCCGCCCGCGCCGCCGGCATGCCGCGCGGCCGCAGCAAGATGCGCACGGGTGAAGCGCTGGACATTGCGCTGCAGAACATCGGCAGCGCGCCGCATGCCGCGCTCGACCGCTATGACGATCACGCCACCGACGCGATCCTCGCCGCGGCGTGGCTGCGCGCCAGCGTCGGCCGCCCCGATCTCTGGCATCCGCCGGGCCTTACCAACACCGTTCGCGAAACCGAAGGCTGGACGTTCGGCGTCGCTTGACGCATGAGCACCGCCACGCCGGTTTAGCTCAGCTGGTAGAGCAGCGGTTTTGTAAACCGAAGGTCGCGGGTTCGATCCCTGCAACCGGCACCACCCCCTCAACGCCAGCGATCCGTCACCGCCGCGATTTCAGATATCCGGCGACGGCGCGATACGCGGGCAGCGACGTCGGGTCGTTCAAGCCGTTCGACGCCGTCGGCATCGACGCGAACCTCACCAGCACCATGTCCGCATCCCAGTCGACATACACGGTCTGCCCGTGCACGCCGCGTGCCGCGATGATCGTGCGATTGCTGGGATAGATCCACCACAGCCCGGCGTAGGTCCCACCGGCAAGCGCCGGATAGGCGTTGCCGAACTTCTTCGGGTCGCCGCCCGTGCGGATCGCCTCCACCGCCGCGGCGGGGAACAGCCGCTCACCGTTGATGACGCCCTTGTTCAGCATCAGGAGGCCAATGCGGCCCATGTCCCGCATGCCGGCGCTCAGCCCGCCACCGGCGAACGGCGTCCCGATGGCGTCGACCGTCATATAGGCGTCCTGCTCTGCGCCCATGCGCCGCCACAGCCGCTCCGACGCCAGCGTCGCCACCGATTTGCCGCTGACGCGCGAGACGATCCAGCCGACCATATCGGCATTGGGCGTCTTGTAATGGAAGCCCTCGCCGTTCTTCCCCTCCGGCTTGATCTGCTCCAGGAACTCGAAATAGCCGTTCGGCCCCTCGTAGCCGGCCGGCTTTGGCAAGGGGCTGGTGGCGGCGGCATATTTCCACACGCCCGCATTGGGATCGGTATAGTCCTCGGAATAGTCGAGCCCGGTGGTCATGTTCATCACCTCGCGCACCGTCGCGGTGCCGAACGCGCTCTTCGCGACCTCCGGCACATAGCGCGTCACCGGGGCGTTCGGATCGAGCTTCCCTTCGGCGATCAGGATCTCCGCCAACAGCCCGGTCAGCGACTTGGTCATCGACATCGCGGCGTGCTTGGCGTCCGGCTCCAGGCAGCCGGAATACCATTCATAGATCACCTTCCCCTTGTGGAAGATCAACATGCCGTCGGTGTAATTGACGCCGAGCGATTGCTCCCACGTCAGTGGCTTGTTCGAATTCAGCGGCGTGAACGTCAGCGCGTTGATCGCCTTCGCCGTTTGCGCAAGCTCCGCCGGCGGCAGATAGGTCAGCGGAATGGCGTTCTTCAGGCCGCGGTTGATCTCCACCGTCGGGAGCAGCTGGCGGATGTGGCAGACCGACCAGCGCAGCTTGGGGAAGCTGAAATAGTCGGATTCGGGCTGCATGATCAGCTTGTCCTTGGGCGGGGGGAACCCCTGCATCCAGCCCATCACGCGCGGGTCTGATTCCGCCGCCGACAAAGGCACCTTCTGCGTGCTCCCGGCGGAAGAACTCGCCTGTTCCTGTGCCGACACGGCCACTGCCGCAACGGCGATGGAGGCGGCGCAGGCAAGCCCCAGGCGCGAGGCGCTAGTAATTGACCACGACATTGATGAATGCTCCAGACCAGATGGGCGGTGTTCCCGGGAACGCTGCCTTGATCCCGGCGCCCGGAAACGACGCGCTCACCCCCGCGGTCAGGAACACGTCCGGCCCGAAGATGTGGTTATACTCCAGGAACAAATCGTCCGAGAGATGCCGCTTGGTCACGCCCGAGATCAGGTTGAACCCGCTCGGCGTGGAGACGAGCCGCGTCGTCTGGCCGAACTGGATCGGGCTGCCGAGCTTGTCCGCGTCGATCCGGGCAAAACGCAGCGTCAGCGCGTCCTGCTTCGATGGCTGGACGGCGAACGCGAGTTCGAGCGCCCGCAGGTTCGAGTTGATGAACACCATCGAGGATTTCGATCCGGTCGCCCAGGCACCCGGCGATCCCTCGTAGTACAGCGGATCGAACCGCTCGAGCTTCGGCGTCGTCGGATCGTCGCCGGAGAACACCTTGACGGTGCCCGTGAGCGTCGGCGTCCACGACGTCTCTGCAAACCGATAGCCGACCTGCGCGCGGCCCGCCCAGGCGGACATGTTGATCCGGTTGTTCCACTCGTAAGCAAAGTCGCCGGTCGCAAACCAGTTTCGCAGCAAGCCCTCGCTGCCGATGGCGCGGAAATAGAGGTTGATCGCGTTCGTCTTGTCGCGCCCGTCGGGGATGATCGTCGGCGCGCCCAGGCCGTCCGGCGCGGCGCGGATATACGGAGACTGCGATCGCAGCACGTTGACGTAGGTGAAGCCGAGATAGTCGCCGCCGGCGGAATCGTAGCGGATGTCGGCACCGGCCAGCTGGTTGTGGCCATTGTTCGATTTCAGTTCGCGCGGCTCGATGAAATAGCCGGTGATCGTCCGCCGCCCGTTGATGATGCGGATGATCCCCGCCTGCTTCCAAGCCTTGCGCGGCCCGAACTTGAGCGCTCCGCGCTCGAACCCGCTCGTCCCGCCGTTCGCGATCAGCATGCCGCTGCCCAGCTGCAACTCGCGCGGGCCGAACGAGCCGTCGAACGCGACGGGGTGATCCGCCGTGCGATAGCCGAGATAGCCCTCCTCCAGCGTGATCGCACCTTCGTCCTTGGCGTCGAAGGCGTCCCGACCCCAGGTCCGTGAGGCGACGCCGGAAACCTTGCCGTACAGGGTACCGCCGTTCGCAAAGGTCTTGTCGAAGCCAAGGCCCGGCTTCACGTAGAATTCCAGCCAGTTCTGGTTGGAGTTGAACCGCGCATCCGGCGCGTAGACCGAGGCGAAGTTCCAGAACAGATTTGATTCGCTGACGAGGTTCAGCCCGCCCTGGAAGTACCAGCGGACGGCAAGACCATCCTTGTCGTAGATCGTCGTCTTGGCCGTGTTGACTTGCGAATTGTCCTTCAATTCCTCTGATTCGAGCGCCGAGGGGCCACCTTCGGGCAGGCTCGTCTTTCCGGTTCGCCGCACCGATCCATCGGTCACCTGAAGCCCGCTGTCGCGGCCCGCGGGAATATCGCAGTCTTCCCCGCCGGTGCATTCCTGCTCTTGGGCGATCAAGACGGCCTGAACGTCGGCAGATGGAGGCGGCAAGTCGATCATCATGCACGACTCGCCAGCGCTGCGATGCTGGACGCAGCCGCACCTCCGGCCGGGCGCCTGCGCCGCATCAAAAGCCCGGCTGACTTCACCAGAAGCAGGGGAGTGTTGGTGGAAGCGACCGGTGGCCGCATCCGTATAACGACGAGCCGCAGAGCGATCCGGGAAGCACCTGCCGGGACACGACGGACGATACTTGTTGCTCCAGCTCCCGCAAACCCATCTCGACGCCAGCAGCTCATCATCCGGCCTCCCGTCGTCAACTTGGTATGCCGACGCGTAGAGCGGGACTATGGGTAGACCTACCTACGTGTGCCCGGACCGGCTGGCCCGCACGGAGAGCGGCGGCGCGATCTCAGCAACACTTGATGACTACGTTTGTAGTCTATACAGCAGCCTTCCTTCAGTCACCACGAGTGCCAACGTGCTACGATCCGCCTTGTCCCGCCTTGCCGCCGCCAGCGTCGCTGCCGCCAGCCTCACCGCCGCTGCGCCGGCGGATGCCCCCCAAAGCTATGACATCACCGCGATTGACCGCGAGGTGAAGGCTCAGTGCGCCAGCGGCACCTTCTCGGGCGTGGTGTTGATCCAGGCCGGTTCGCAGCGGCTCTACGAGCATGCATGCGGCATGGCAGATCCGGTGAACGGCATCGCCAACACTCGCGACACGCGCTTCAAGATCTTCTCCACCAGCAAGTTCCTGACCGCTCTGGCCGTCATGCGGCTCGCCGAACTCGGCACGCTCGATCTCCACGCGCCGGTCAGCCGTTATGTTCGGGACGTGCCGCGTACGTGGCGCACAGTCACCCTTCGCATGCTGCTGAACCACACTTCCGGGGTTCAGGACCTGTCCGATCTGGCCTTCGGGAGTTTCCGCAGCACGCCGGAAGCCGCAATGCGCGATACCCTGGCGCGCGTGCCGAAGGACCGTGCCCGCCTGCTCGCCCCAGCCGGCACCGCCTTCGCCTACAACAATTTCGGCTTCGAGCTTCTCGCGGACGCGGCTGCCCACGCCGCCGGTCGCCCCTTTGCGGAGCTTCTCGACACCCTCGTCTTCAAGCCCGCCGGCATGGCGACCGCCTCGGTCGAGCCGCCCAATGTCCTGCTCGGTCACCCGCTCGCGGTGACGGAGCCGGGCGTCGCGATCGGCTTCAACGGCACGCCGGGGAAGCTGGAACAGGCCACCAATTACGCCTTTATGCAGCTTGGCGCCGGCGCCGTGCGCGCGACCGTCGATGACTTCGTCGCGCTGGACCGTGCGCTCAGCGAAGGCCGGGTGATCTCCCGCGAAAGCTACGCCGCGATGAAGCTCGATCTCGTGACCGAACCGAGCGGCCCCGCGCCGCGCCAGTTCGGCCTGGGCATGATCGTCACCACGGTGAACGGCGTCACCATGGAAGGGCACACCGGCGGCACCAACGGCTATATCTCGGATTTCGAGCGGCTGCCGGGCGGCGTGATGATGATCGCCTTGTCGAACCGCGGCTTCACGAAGACACGCTGGCTGCGCGAAGGCGTGGCTGAAATGGTGCGGCAGGCACGCTGAGGCGTGCCTATGCCGATGCCAGCGCCTTGGCGCGCTCCCGCTCAACGTCCTTGGCCACCAGCTTGCAGATATAGTTCCAGCGTCGCCGCTCGAACGTGCCGAAGCGGCTCAGCTTGATGCGGCGCTGCACATAGCCAATTGGATCGTCGGCATGTTCGGCGATGACGCGGCGCGCCCTGATCTTCGCATCCGTCTTCCATCGCTCGAAAGCGCCTGAGAAGAAGTCGAGACGAGCCATCGACGAAAATCCCCCACCACGAGTTGATCAGCTTACAGCAATTTTGGCAGCAGAGAAGATCCGAACCGGTCCTTTCCTGCAGTCAGCGCTCGGGCAGATCGGCAGCGCGGATCAACTCGCGCCAGGCGGCCTCCTGGCGGCGGCGCCGCTCGGGATCGCGGCGGCGAGCGGTGGTCAGCATTGCCGCAACGCCGATCAGCGGCACGATGATCGTCAACTCGAATGTCATGGCCGCCTCCTTGCCTGGTAATGCCACGCTAGGCGCTTGCGCCATTGCAGCGGCTCGGCCAATCGGCATGCGACCTGGCGTCGACCAAGCGGCCGCAACCACATCGCGCGGAGGAGCGTTCCACAATCCACATGATCCGCGTCGCTAGTTACAACATGCACAAGGGTGTTGGCACGGATCGCCGCCGCAGCCCCGAACGGATCCTCGAGGTTCTGCGCGAGGTGGATGCCGACGTAATCGCGCTGCAGGAGGCCGATCTGCGCTTCGGCGATCGCACCGCCGTAATCACCCCGCATCTGCTCGAGGAACATACCGACTGGAAACCGGTCGATTTCGGCGTCCGCGTCGCCTCGATGGGCTGGCACGGCAATGCGCTGCTGATCCGCAAGGACGCGCAGCTGGTCGATTGCGAAATCATCCACTTGCCCTCGCTTGAGCCGCGCGGCGCCGTGATGGCCGATATCGGCTTTGCGGAAGGGGTGCTTCGCGTGATCGGGATGCACCTCGATCTCTCCGGTCTGTGGCGTCGCCGTCAGGCCGCGGCCATCATGTCCCATGTCGAAAGCAGCACGCACCGGCGGCCAACGGTGCTGATGGGCGATCTCAACGAATGGACCCGCGCCGGCGGGTGCCTCAGGGATTTCTCGCGTGACTATGCCGTCGCCGAAACCGGCCCAAGCTTCCACGCGCGTCGCCCGATCGGCCGGCTCGACCGCATCATGGTCTCGAACGACGTGTCGGTGGTCGAGGCCGGCGTCCACACCAGCGCCGCGGCGCGCAAGGCCAGCGACCATCTCCCGATCTGGGCAAACCTGTCGCTGGCATGACGCGTAAGTCGGAACTGCGGCTGGCACTGGTGTGCTACGGCGGGATCAGCCTTGCGGTGTACATGCACGGCATCACCAAGGAGATCTGGCACGTCGCCCGTGCCAGCCGCGCCAGCCATGATGGGCAGACGCTGGGCGGCAGCGCCGGCGCCTATGCCGCCTTGCTGTCGGAGATCGCCGACACGGCCGGGGTGCGGCTGCGCATCCTGCCTGACATCATCGCCGGCGCCAGCGCGGGCGGAATCAACGGCATCTTCCTCGCCCAGGCGCTCAGCGCCGGCCAGTCGCTCGATCCACTCACCGATCTCTGGCTCGAACATGCCGATGTCGATGCGCTGATCGCGCCCGATGCCGCGCCCGCCTCGCGCTTCTCGAAGGCCTGGGCGCTGCCGCTCGCCTGGATGGCTGCGGGCCGTAGCGCCGAGAAGCTCGATGGCCTTGACGATCACACGCGCGAGGAAGTCCGCACGAAGCTGTCGCACTTCGTCCGCTCGCGCTGGTTCGAGCCGCCGTTCGACGGCCCCGGCTTCACCGGCATGCTGCTCGACGCCTTCGAGGCGATGGCCGCCGCCCCGCGCGGGCCGCGGCTGCTGCCCCCGGGCCAGCCGCTCGATCTCTTCGTCACCGTCACCGATTTCACCGGTCATCCCGAGCGGCTGACGCTCCACTCGCCGCCCGAGGTGGTCGAGACCGAGCACCGCCTCGTCATCTCGTTCAGCGATCGCGGCGCCCCGTGCGAGACGCTCGCGCCCCCGCCCGAGCTCACGTTCGCGGCCCGCGCCACGTCCAGCTTCCCCGGCGCCTTCCCCGCCTTCACGCCGGCAGAGCTCGATGGCGTGCTGGATAAGCGCGAGGCGAGCTGGCCCGGCCGCGAGGAGTTCCTGCACCGCACGCTGCCGCGCCACGCCGCCGCCAATGCGGCGGACAAGGCCGCGCTGATCGACGGATCAGTGCTCGCCAACGCCCCCTTCCGCCCCGCCATCGACGCGCTGGAGGAACGCCCCGCCCGGCGTGAGATCGACCGCCGCTTCGTCTATATCGATCCGTCACCCGGCATGAAGTTCCGCCTCTCGTCGGGCAGCGAGACCGCGCCCGGCTTCTTCCAGACGATCATCGGCGCGATCAGCGAACTGCCGCGCAAGCAGCCGATCCGCGACAATCTGGAGGCGATCGCCGCCCGCTCCCGCCGCATCGAGCGGATGCGCACCATCACCGCCGCGCTCCGCCCCCAGGTGGAGGCCGAGGTCGAGGCGCTGTTCGGCCGCACCTTCTTCCTCGATCGCCCGACGCCCGCGCGGCTCTCGTCGTGGCGCCGCCGCGCCCAGATCGCCGCCACTGACCGCGCGGGCTTCAGCTATGCCGGCTACGCCCATCTCAAGATCGCCGGCGTGGTGGAGATGATCACCAACTTGCTGCACACCGTGGGCGGCAAGGCCGGCGCGGCGCGCGGGGACCAGATTCGCGCGCGGATCGAGGCCGCGCTGTTCGCGCGGGGTTATGACGAGGCTGCACCGTCCGACGCGTCGAGCGCCGCGTCGATCGATTTCCTGCGCACCTTCGATATCGGCTTCCGCATCCGTCGCCTGCGCCTCCTCGCCCGCCGCCTGACCGAGCTTGAGGCGGAGCATGAGGAAGAACAGCTCCAGCCGATCCGCGACGCGATTTACGATTCGCTTGCCGCCTATCTCGAGCGGCGCCTCGCCAGCAGCCACCGCGATCTGCGCGCCGATGTGCGCCGCCGCAACGGCGATACCGATGCGCTGCTTGATCGCCTCGCCGCCTCGATGAACCTGACGCAGCTTGATGCGGAGACGGACCAGCGCCTCGCCGACACGCTGGGCGCATTGCCGCGGCAGCCACGCCGCGCGCTGCTGCTCCATTACCTCGGCTTTCCTTATTTCGATCTCGCCACCCTGCCGTTGCTGCAGGGCGAGGGGATCGACGAATTCGATCCGATCAAGGTGGATCGCATCTCACCGGACGACGCTACCGCGATCCGCGCTGGCGGCGCCGAGGCGACGCTGAAAGGCATTCAGTTCAGCAACTTCGGCGCCTTCTTCAGCAGGGCGTATCGCGAGAATGACTATCTGTGGGGCCGCCTCCACGGGGCGGACCGGATGATCGACATCATCGTCTCGGCGCTCCCGGCGGAGGCGCGGATGCGGCCCGGTCAGGTCGCTGCGGCCAAGCGCGCGGCCTTCCTCGCCATCCTCGACGAGGAGGAACCGCGGCTTGGCACCGCCTCGGCGCTGATCACCCAGTTGCGCAGCGAGATCGGCTGAAGGCTGGTCAAAGCGGCCCGCGCGTAATAGCGTCCGCCGCATGCCGGAGCCCCAACGATGCAGTTCCTGAAAATCCTGTTCTGGGCGCTGATCGCCTTCGTTGCCGCCATGTTCACCTTCGCCAACTGGAATTGGGTGCCGGTCCATGTGTTCGGCAATCTGATCGCCGAGGTGAACCTGCCGCTCTTGTTGCTGGCAACGTTCCTGCTGGGCTTCGTTCCGACCTTCCTGTTCCAGCGCACCATCCGCTGGCGCCTTAGCCAGCGCCTCGCCGCGGCGGAGCGGACGATCGCCGATCTTCGCGCCGTGCCGCTCGCGCCCGTCGTGCATGAGGCGACACCGGTCGCGCCGGAGCCAGCGCCAATGGCAATTGCAACGCCCGCCCCGGCCGCCCCCGCACCAGCCCCAACCCCGCTTCCCCCCGCTCCTCCCGCAACGGCCTGACGTCCATGACCAACCGCATCTATGTCGCGCTCGACACACCGGACCTCGAACGCGCGAAGGCAATCGCCGCGCGCGTCCGTCACCACGTCGGCGGCATCAAGCTCGGGCTGGAATTCTTCCTTGCGAACGGGCGCAGCGGCGTGCGCGAGATGGCGGACCTGGGCCTGCCGATCTTCCTCGATCTGAAGCTCCACGACATCCCCAACACCGTCGGCAAGGCGATCCAGGCGCTGCGCCCGCTCGAACCGGCGATCCTCACCGTCCACGCCGCTGGCGGCCAGGCGATGCTGGAAGACGCGAAGGCCGCCGCGCCGTCGGGGACGAAGGTAGTGGCCGTCACCATGCTCACCAGCCTCGATCAGCGCGATCTCGCCGCCACCGGCATTCGCGGTGACGCGCACGAACAGGTGCTTCGCCTCACCGAACTCGCCCGGGCGTCCGGCGTCGACGGCATCGTCTGCTCGGGCGAGGAAGTGAAGGCCGCCCACGATCTGTGGCCCAGCGGCTTCTTCGTCGTACCCGGCGTGCGCCCGGCGGACGGCGTGATCGGGGACCAGAAGCGCGTGGTGACGCCGCGCGCCGCGCTTGACGCCGGCGCCTCGATCCTGGTCGTCGGTCGACCGATTACCCAGGCCGAGGATCCGGACGCCGCCGCCCGCACGATCAGCGCGACGCTCTGACAGGCGCGCCCCGCCTACCGGGATCCCTGACGCTGATCATTGATTGAGCTTGGTGCGCGCGCCGTCTGGCCGCGCTTCCACGATAGGACCGTTCTTCATGCCAGCAACCGCAAAGATCTGCGGCCTTTCGACGATCGAGACGCTCGACGCGGCCGTCGCCGGCGGCGCCAGCCACGTCGGGTTCGTCTTCTTCCCGCCTTCGCCGCGCCATCTCGGTTTCGACCGGGCAGCCGCACTTGCCGGCCGCACCCCGGGCCATGTCGGGCGCGTCGGCGTGTTCGTCAATCCCGATGATGCGCTGGTCGAGCAGGCCGCGCGCGCCGCTCGCCTCACCGCGATCCAGCTTCACAAGACAGCGCCGGCACGCGTCGCCGCGTTGCGCCAGGCCACCGGCATTGAAACCTGGGCAGCAGTGGCGGTGAAGGCGCAGGCTGACGTCGCGCAGGCGCGCCACTTCACCGGCGCCGCCGATCGCATCCTGTTCGACGCCAAGACGCCGGATGCGGCCACGCTCCCCGGCGGGATGGGTATCCGCTTCGACTGGTCGCTCCTCGACGGCGTCAGCCACGCCCTGCCCTGGGCGCTCTCCGGCGGGCTCGATCCGGCCAATGTCGCCGAGGCGATCCGGCGTACCGGGGTGCGGCTGGTCGACGCTTCCTCCGGTCTCGAGACCGCGCCCGGCGTCAAGGACGTGGACAAGATCACCGCCTTCCTGCAATCGGTTGCCGCATCATGAACGCCCCCAATTCCTTCCGGGCCCAGCCCGATGATCGTGGCCACTTCGGCGATTATGGCGGCCGCTACGTCGCCGAGACGCTGATGCCGTTGATCCTCGATCTTGAGCGCGAATATCGCGCCGCGAAGAACGATCCCGCGTTCCAGGCGCAGTTCGACGATCTGCTGGAGCATTATGTCGGCCGCCCCTCGCCGCTCTATTATGCCGAGCGGCTGACGGAGGCACTGCGCGCCAACGCGCCGGACGGCATGGGCGCAGAGGTCTGGTTCAAGCGCGACGAGCTCAACCACACCGGCGCGCACAAGATCAACAATTGCATCGGCCAGATCCTGCTCGCGATCCGCATGGGCAAGACGCGGATCATCGCGGAAACCGGCGCGGGCCAGCACGGGGTTGCCACCGCCACCGTCTGCGCGCGCTTCGGCCTTCCCTGCGTCATCTACATGGGTGCCAAGGACGTCGAGCGGCAGCAGCCCAACGTGTTCCGCATGAAGCTGCTCGGCGCCGAGGTCCGCGCCGTCACGTCAGGCGCGAACACGCTGAAGGACGCGATGAACGAGGCGCTGCGTGACTGGGTCGCGAACGTCCACGACACCTTCTACATCATCGGCACCGCCGCCGGGCCGCACCCGTATCCGGAGCTCGTCCGCGATTTCCAGAGCGTGATCGGCCGGGAGGCCCGCGCCCAGATGCTCGCGCGCACCGGCCGCTTGCCCGATCTGCTCGTGGCGGCGATCGGCGGCGGCTCGAACGCGATCGGCCTCTTCCACCCGTTCCTCGACGATACCGACGTGAAGATGCTCGGTGTCGAGGCAGCGGGCGAAGGGCTGGAGAAGCGCCACGCCGCCAGCCTTGCCGGCGGCTTCCCCGGCGTGCTTCACGGCAACAAGACCTATCTGCTGCAGGATGACGACGGCCAGATCGCCGAGGCGCATTCCATATCTGCCGGTCTGGATTATCCCGGCATCGGCCCGGAACATGCCTGGCTGAAGGATATCGGCCGCGTCGAGTATACCAGCGTCACCGATGACGAGGCGCTGGACGCCTTCCAGCTGCTGTGCCGCACCGAGGGCATTATTCCCGCGCTCGAACCTTCGCATGCGATCGCAGCGGTGGGCCGTAAGGCACGGGAAATGAAGCGTGACGACGTGATCCTCGCCAATCTGTGCGGCCGCGGAGACAAGGATATCTTCACCGTCGCGCACGCGCTGGGGGTGGCGATATGAGCCGCCTGTCACAGGCGTTCGGTGCGGATCGTGCCGCGCTCGTCACCTTCATCACCGCGGGTGACGGTGACACCGCCGCGGTGCTCGACGCGCTCGTCGCCGGCGGCGCCGACGTGATCGAACTCGGCATGCCCTTCACCGATCCGATGGCGGATGGCCCGGCGATCCAGGCGGCCAATCTGCGCAGCCTCGGCGCCGGCACGACAACCGCCGATATCCTGCGGATCGCAAAGGATTTCCGCGGCCGCCACCCGCAGGTGCCGCTGGTGCTGATGGGCTATGCAAACCCGATGCTCCGCCGCGGCCCGGATTGGTTCGCCGCTGCCGCGAAGGATGCCGGCATCGACGGCGTGATCTGCGTCGATGTCCCGCCCGAGGAAGACGACGCGCTCGGGCCGGCGCTGCGCGCCGCCGGGATCGATCCCATTCGCCTCGCCACTCCCACCACCGATGCGGCGCGCCTCCCGCGCGTGCTCGATGGCGCCTCCGGCTTCGTCTATTACGTGTCCGTCGCCGGCATCACCGGGCTGCAGCAGGCAGCACAGACCTCGATCGAGACGGCGGTCACCCGGCTGAAGCAGTCCACCGATCTTCCGATCGCGGTCGGCTTCGGCGTGCGCACGCCCGAGCAGGCGCAGGCGATCGCCCGCGTCGCCGATGGCGTCGTCGTCGGCTCGGCAATCGTCGAACTCGTCGAGCGTCACGGCGGGGATGCGCCGGCTGCCGTGCGCGACTATGTTGCGACCCTCAGCGGCGCGATCCACGCCGCGCGAAAGGTAGATGCATGACTTGGCTCTCGAGCGTCCGTAACGCGCTCTCCTTCGTCGTCCCGGCGAAGAAGGAAACTCCTGACAACCTCTGGCACAAGTGCAAGGGGTGCGGCTCCATGGTGTTCACCAAGGAGTGGGAGGAAAACCTCTCCGTCTGCCCGACGTGCGATCATCACGGCCGCATCGGCCCTGCGGCTCGCTTCGCGCAGCTGTTCGATCCCGGCAGCGCCGACGTGCTGCCTGCGCCGAAGGCACCGGAGGATCCGCTCAAGTTCCGCGATTCGAAGCGCTACGCCGATCGCCTGAAGGCCGCCCGCGCCGAGACCGGTGAGCAGGACGCGTTCATCAACGCGCGGGGCCGCATCCACGGCCACAAGGTCGTCATGGGCGTGCAGGATTTCGCCTTCATGGGCGGCTCGATGGGGCAGGCCGTGGGCGAGGCCTTCATCCAGGGCGTGGAAGCCGCCATCGCGGACAAGTCTCCGTACGTCGTCTTCACCGCCAGCGGGGGCGCGCGCATGCAGGAAGGCATCCTCAGCCTGATGCAGATGCCGCGCAGCACCGTCGCGATCCAGATGCTGCACGATGCCGGACTGCCGTACATCGTCGTTCTCACCGATCCCACCTCGGGCGGCGTGATGGCGGCCTATGCGATGCTCGGCGACGTCCATATCGCGGAGCCGCGCGCGACGCTCGCCTTCACCGGCCGCCGCGTGATCGAGAACACGATCCGTGAAAAGCTGCCGGACGATTTCCAGACCAGCGAATATTATCTGGAACACGGCCTCATCGACATGGTCGTCCACCGCAAGGATCTGCGCGAGCAGCTCGCGACGGTGATCGGCTATCTCTGCCCGGAACGGAAAGCGGCCTAAGGACGCCGCTCCACGTCACGGCTAGGGGGTAGGGCTTGCCCCCGGGAACAACGCACTGGGCTAAGGGACAAGCCCTCCCCTAGCCCCTTCCCGCCGGCGGGAGGGGGGACCGATGCCCGATCACGCGATTTCAACCGATCCCGCCGTGCAGGCCCAGCTTGATCGGCTCTGGTCGCTGTCCCCCGGCGCCGACGTGCTCGGCCTGTCGCGCATCAGTGCGCTGCTCGCCCGGCTCGGCGACCCGCACCACCATCTGCCGCCCGTGTTCCACGTCGCCGGCACCAACGGCAAGGGCTCCACCTGCGCCTTCCTGCGCGCAATGCTGGAAGCGGATGGAAAGGCGGTGCACGTCTATTCCAGCCCCCACCTCGTCCGCTTCAACGAACGGATCCGGCTCGCCGGCCGGCTGATCGATGACGAAGCGCTCGCCCCGCTGCTTCAGGAAGTGCTCGACGTGGGCGGAGACATTGGCGCCAGCTTCTTCGAGGTAACCACCGCCGCCGCCTTCCTCGCCTTCTCGCGCACGCCCGCTGATGCCTGCGTCATCGAGGTCGGGCTCGGCGGACGCCTCGACGCCACCAACGTGCTGACGCCGATTGTCGCTGGCATCGCTGGGCTAGGGATCGACCACGAAGGCTTCCTGCTCGCGCCGGAGCCCGGCGTGCCCGCGGTCCCGCTCGCTCGCATCGCCTTCGAAAAGGCCGGCATCGCCAAGCCCGGCGTCCCGCTCGTCACCCAATCCTATCCTGACGTCGCCCGGCACGCGATCGAGGCCGTCGCCGACGACCGCGCCGCGCTGCTCTGCGCGCGCGGCGACACATGGGATGTGGAGGCGCGTTCCGACGGGCTGCATTACCAGGACGCGTTCGGCCCGCTCCATTTGCACCCACCTGCGCTCATTGGTGCGCATCAGATCGCCAATGCCGGTCTTGCGGTGGCCATGATCCGCCATCAGCGTACGGTTTCGGTTCGCCATGCCGCGCTCTCCGCCGGCCTCCAGCACGCGCATTGGCCCGCCCGGATGCAGAAGCTCGCCGACGGCCCGCTCACCCGGCGGCTCGGCACGATACCGCCCGGCGGCGTCTGGCTGGACGGCGCCCACAATGATTCGGCCGCCGCGGCGATCGCCGCGGATTGGCCGCGCGACGCTTCCACTTCGATCGTGCTCGGCATGCTCGCCAACAAGGACGCAGCGGGCGTCGTCCGGCACCTCGTCGGCATGGCCCGCACTGTCCACCTCGTTGCCGTGCCCGTCCCCGGCCACGCCTGCCACGATCCCGAAGCGCTCGCTGATCTCGCCCGCGCCAACGGCGCCACGGCCGGAACCGCGGATGACATCGGATCGGCCTTCGATCTTCTTGCTGCGCACACCCCGGACCGTATCCTCGTCGCAGGATCGCTATACCTCGCCGGCAAGGTGCTGGAGGCAAACGACGAGCTGCCTGCCTAGCGTGTTAGTTGCGATTGACTTGCAATAGCGGATTGTGGACAGTGCCGGGACGAGAGGAGTCGTTCCCCATGTCCCTATCCGCCACCACCACCTTTTCCGCGCTGCCCCACGCGCTGCCGATTTGCCCGAACGCGCGGCTGGCGCTCTTCGCGATGCGCCGCATCGGCGCGCATGGCCTTGCTGACGCGCGCGCCGCGCACGCCGTCTTCACCGCGTTCGGAGAAGGCTTCCGCCGCCCGCTCGTGCTGCTCCGCGCCTTCATGGCGGACATGGCGTCAGCTGCCGCTCGCCCGATCTCGATCGCGCATTGCTGCTGCAGCCGCGCGACCCCCGCCGAAGCCGCGCTCCTGACGGTGCTCGCCCGTGTCGAATGCTATTCGGAAACGTCGCGGCTGTTGCTGGCCGACCTGCTCGGCATCCGCAACGTGGATGGCGTGCTCGCCAGCGCCGCCGCAGTCGCCGCCGCCTTCGCCGACGAGGGCCGCCCGATCACCGCCTGAGCATCGCTTGGGCGCTAGGGCGTCAGCTTCTGCGGCGTGGCGGGCACTTCCACCTCTTCCGGCTCCACCTGCCGTGCCCGCTCCACCACGAACCCCTTGCGCCACAGGAACCACAGCAGCACCAGCCCCGGCAGGGCGACGATCATCGTCACGATCCAGAAGCCCACCCAGCCGAACGTATCGGCGACATAGCCCGACGGCGTCGAAAGCCACGTTCGCCCCACCACCGCAAAGGAGCTAAGCAGCGCGAACTGCGTCGCGGTATAGGCAAGGTTCGCCAGCCCCGAGAGGTACGTCGCGAACACCGTCAGCCCGATCCCGCTCGTCACCTGCTCCGTCGCCACGGCGATGAACAGCCAGGTATTGGAATGCCCCTTCGCCGCCAGGATCGCGAAGGTCGCGTTCGACAGCATCATCAGCATGCCCGACACGAACAGGGCGCGCCCCATCCCCAGCCACGCGAGGAACGGCGCACCAAGTGCGGTGCCGATCAGCAGCCCCCACAGCCCCACCACCTTGTTGATCGCGATGAACTCGGTGTCGGAGAAGCCGAGCTCGACGATCATCGGGTTCAGCATGCCCTGTCCCATCGCGTCGCCCAGCTTGTAGACAAGCACAAACAGCAGGATCAGCACGGCGCCGCGCCGCTGGAAGAATTCGCGGAACGGGCTCACCACCGTGTCGGTGAACCAGCCCTTGCCGCCGCGCGCCCGCACCTGTTCGTGCAGCCCCGGCCCTGCCCAGATCGCCGCAATGATCGCCGGGATGAGGCACAGTGAGGTCAGGCCGTAGCCAAGCGCCCAGCCAAGCCCCAGGCCCTCGCTTGACGCCACCGCGATCGTGCCGACGCCGGCAATGAAATTGCCGGTGCGATAGCCGAACTGGTTCATCGCCGTGCCGTGCGCCAGTTCCTCGTCGGGGAGGATCTCGATTCGATAGGCGTCGATCACGATGTCCTGCGTCGCCGACAGGAACGCGGTCATGATCGCCCAGAAGGCGAAGACGCCGATGTGGTTCTCGGGCTCGCTCGCGCCCAGCATCCAGACGGAAACGAACAATAGCGCCTGGACCAGGAACAGCCACGCGCGGCGCTGCCCGAACATGTTCGCGAGCACCGGCAGGCGAATCCGGTCGATCAGCGGCGCCCACAGGAATTTCAGGGTGTAGGGGGTAGTGAGCCCGATCGCGAAGCCGATCGTCTTCTTGTCGATGCCGACGCGCGCCAGCCAGAACGTCATCGTGCCCAGCAACAGCGTCAGCGGGAAGCCGCTCGAGATGCCCAGCAGGAAGGCAGCGATCGGCCGCGGCCTCAGATACGGGCCGACGGCTGCGCCAAAGCCACGCTGCGCCACCGCTTCCGCCATGCTACGCCAACTCCCCACCCGCCGTGCCGCCAAGACTAGCGGGAAAAATCATCGAGGTAAGCCCCTTGCCCACACGAAGGCGGCAGCATCCGCCGCGACGAAGCAGTTCCACGTTCGATCGAGACTGGAAGAAGAAGGGGCGCCATCCTTAAGGGATGGCGCGAGTGACGGGGCTCGAACCCGCGACCTCCGGCGTGACAGGCCGGCGCTCTAACCAACTGAGCTACACCCGCTCGTATCAAGCTTGCACCCATGCCGTTCGGCCGGGCGCGCACCCGATCTATTCAAATGCCTTCCTGGCGATCGCAACCATCCGTGAAGGATGGCGCGAGTGACGGGGCTCGAACCCGCGACCTCCGGCGTGACAGGCCGGCGCTCTAACCAACTGAGCTACACCCGCTTGGATCAGCGTGGAGGCGCGCCACTATGCCACGGTTGCGGGGCTGTCAACGACTGACGCCTCGCTTTTTTCACCGCGCCGGAACCGCCCGCGCGGCTGGCGTACCAAAGTGCCATGTTCGAACAGGAAGCCGGCGATGTCCGGCTTGCCCGCCGCGCCCAGGATCGTCTGCACGATGATCAGCAGCGGCACCGCCAGCAGCGCGCCGATCGTGCCCCACACCCACCCCCAATAGCTCAGCGAGACAAGGATCAGCACCGGATTGATCGTCAGCCGGTGCCCGACGATCAGTGGCGTCACCACGTTCGCCTCGATGAGGTGGAGGCCATACATGATCGCCGGCGCCGCCAGCGCGGTCCAGATGTCGGAAAAGGTCATCAGCCCGCCGATCGCCACGAGCAGCGCGGCGATCACCGGCCCGAAATAGGGGATGTAGTTGAACAGCGCGACGATCCCGCCCCACATCAAGGGGAAGGGCATGCCGAGAAGGTACAGCGCGCCTGCCGTCACCAGGCCCAGCACGATGTTGATCGCGGTGATCGTGCCGAGATAGCTCGATACGTCGTCGATCACGTCCTGAATCACCCGCGCCGTCGCCATCGCGCCGCCGAAGCTTTCGCGGTTGGTGATCATCTTCGCGCGAAACTTCGTCCACCCCGACAGGAAGAAGAAGGTGACGAGAACGGCGTAGAGCACCTGGATGATGACGCCGGGTGCTGACGTCGCGGCCAGCTCAAGGATCGAGCTCGGCGGCGCCACCGCGGCAGTCGGTGAGGACCGGATGGGCGTCGAGGCAAGCTGCCGCAGCGTCCGGTTCGCGTAGCGTTCGAGGTTCGAATAAAGATCGAGCAGCGGGGCCAGATTCTCCTGGATCCGCCCGATGCGGCTAGGCAGCAGCCGGAAGAAGTCGGTCGCCGGCACCACGATCGCCGCCAGCGCCACGTTCGCCGCGATCAGGAACACCAGAACGCAGAACAGAGAAGCGACCGCGGATGGGATTCGCCGCGACTCCAGCCACTCCAGCAGCGGGATCAGCGCCACGCCCACCACCAGCGCCGCGGCGGTGGGCATGAAGAACTCGGCCCCCGCCTTCAACGCAAACGGCAGCCCCAGCGCCAGCCCCGCGCCCGCGGTCAGCGTCAGGGCGGCCAGCAGCCGGTCTCGCCGAAGGCCGATCCGGGGATCCTCCGGAAGAACCGCGGATGCAACAGGCGGGGCGCCCGCCGTTAAGGGAGGAAGCGGGTCCTGCGGCGAGGGATCTGGCATATCGGGCGATCTTACTGAGGTCAGCGTCCGCGGCCTAGCGATATCGATTGGCGGTTCGGCGCTGCTCGCCCTCGGTCCACGGTCCGTCGCTGAGGTACAGGTAATCCGATTCGAACTCACCCAGCCGGGCAAGCTGCTGGAAGTTGTGGATCTCCGCGCGCCCGCGTCCCACCGTCGCCAGCCCCTCCTCGCGAAGCCGCCGGATCACGCGGTTGACGTGCACACTGGTCAGCCCAACCGCCTCGCCCAGGTCCTGCTGTGTCATCGGCAGTTCGAAGGCGCCGTCGCGCACCCGCCCCACCGCCTCCATCCGGCAACAGGTTTCGCACAGGAAATGGGCAAGCCGCCCGATCGCGTCCAGCCGGCCGATGCGGAAGATCCACTCGCGGTGCATCGCCGCATCCAGCATCGTGCTGAACCACAATTGGCGGGCAAGGTGCGGCCGCTCGGCCATGATCGCTTCCAGCCGATCGTGCGGGATCAGCGCGATTGTCGATTCGCTGATCGCCGCGATGTCGTGGTCGATATACCGAGTGGGGAAGCCGTGCAGGTCCACGAAGTCGCCCGGGATCTGGTATGACAGGAGCTGCCGGTATCCGTCGCGCGCATCCATGTACCGGCACATGAAGCCGTTGATCAGCAGGGTGCTGTAATGCAGCCGCTCGCCCCGCCGCGAGATCACCTTGCGCGCCGCCACCGTTTCGACGCGCTCGATCGAAGCCTCCAGGGCCGCGAGATCGTCCTCCGACAATTCGTGTCGCCGCCGGCCACGCAGAAAGTCGTCGGTCTTCATCTCGCTGCCCTTCGTTTCGACCGGGTAACGCTCTACGCGGCAGCACGATCCTCGAAATAGGCTTTCAGGTCACGCTTCAGGATCTTCCCGTTGGCATTGCGCGGCAACATCTCGTCGCAAAAGCGGATCGCCACCGGCACCTTGAACGCGGCGAGCCTATCGCGGACCCAGGCCTGAAGCTCCGCTTCGGTCGCGCTGGTGCCCGGGGCCAGGTGCACGACGGCTGCCGGCTCCTCGCCCAGCGTGCGATGAGGAATGCCGATAAGCGCGCAGTCGGTAACGGCGGGATGATCGTAAAGGACGTTCTCCACCTCGCTCGAATAGATGTTCTCGCCGCCGCGGATCACCATGTCCTTGGCGCGGTCGACGATGAAGCAGAAGCCCTCCTCGTCCAGCCGCGCGAGATCGCCGGTCCGCACCCAGCCGTCGACGAATGTGGCGGCGGTCGCCTCGGGCTTGTTCCAATAGCCCTTCACGATCATCGGCCCGCGCGCCCACAGCTCGCCCACTTGGCCAACCGGCAGTTCCCGCTGACCATCGGGATCCATGATCCTCAGGTCCGCCACCGCTACCGCCGGGCCGCAGCTCTCCGGCCGGTTCACATAATCCTCGCCGGAATGGGTGGTGACGGTCGCGGTCGTCTCCGTCATGCCCCAGCCGTTGCCGGGCGCGCTCTTCAGCTCGCCTGCGATCTTGCGCACCAGTTCCGGGGCGGATGGCGCGCCGCCGTAGCCGATCGTCTCCAGGCTGGAGAGGTCGTAACGGTGGCGTTCGGGATGCTCCAGCAGCTGCCAGGCGATGGTCGGCACGCCGCCCGTCGAATTCACCTTCTCGCGCTCGATGATCTCCATCGCACGGACCGGCTCGAACTTTCGCATGTAGATGATCGTGTGGCCGCCAGCCATCGCGCCCATCACCCCGGCCGACAGCGCCGTCGCGTGGAACAGCGGAATGACGGTCAGCGCCACCTTGGGCGTCGGCTCCGGCAGAGCCTCGCCCCGGCGCAGCACGGTTCGCGCAGCAGCATAGGCGGTCGACAGGATGTTGGTCATGAAATTGCGATGCGTGCCCAGCGCCCCCTTGGGCTTCCCCGTCGTGCCGCTGGTGTAGAGGATCGTCGCCTCGTCCTCCGGCATCAGCGCCACCGCCGGCAGGTCGCGCGGCGCAAGACCAGCCCAGTCGTGCGGCGTGCCGATCACGTCCTCCAGCCGCTCCGCGCCGTCCAGCGGGTGGCGCGCGCGACTCACCAGGACGCGCGCCACGCCCGGAAGCTCGCTGCGTAGCGGCGCAAGCCGGTCCCAGCGCTCGTCATCGGTGATCAGCACCTTCGCGCCCGAGTCATTCAGCCCGTAGACCAGTTCCTCGCCCGTCCACCACGCGTTCAGCGGGACCGCGATCGAGCCGAGCGTGGTCGCGGCAAAAAAGGCAACGATCCATTCCGGCAGGTTGCGCATCGCCACCGCCACGCGGTCGCCCTTGGTCACGCCACCGGCGGCGAGGTCGGCGGCCAGAGTCGCGATCGCGCGGAACTGCGCTTCGTAGCTAACGCGCTCATCCTCGTAGATCGTCGCCAGCCGTTCGCCATGCGTACGCGATAGCTGGACGAGCGCGGCCATGTGCGGCGGCGCGTTCTTCCAGACGCGCGTCGGCACACCGCGAATGTCCACCGTCTCCATCTCGAACTTGGCGCCGGGTGCCGTCAGCAGCGCCTCTACCTCTTTGATGGACATGGCCGGCCACGATGCGGCCGATGCTTGTGTCGCCACGGCGATCCTCCCCAGATCGAAAAACGAGTGTGCAGGACCTCGCATTAGGATTGATTCATGCCTCGCTCAAGCGATAGGGAGATCAGGATTTAGAAACCGGGGTATGGAGGGGCCATGAAGATCGCTGCACCCGAGAAGCACGGGTTCGACGGCAGCCGCCTGCGCGCCATCGATACGTTCCTGAAAGAGCGGTACCTCGAGTCGGGCGAGTTCCCGCACGCCCAGCTGCTGGTATCGCGCGACGGCGAAATCGTGCACTTCTCGTCTCAGGGTGCGGCGCGCGAGGGCGGGTCCGCCACCATCGACGAAGGCAGCCTGTTCCGCATCGCCTCGATGACGAAGCCGATCACCTCGGTCGCGTTCATGATGCTGGTGGAAGAGTGCAAGGTCGCGCTCGACACGCCGGTCCACCACGTCCTGCCGGAATTCAAGAAGACCGGCGTCTATGCTGGCGGCGGCGCGGGTGTGCCGTTCATCACCAAGCGCACCGATGAACCGATGCGGATGGTGGATCTCCTGCGGCACACCTCCGGCCTCACCTACGGCTTCCAGAACCGCTCGAACGTCGATGCCGCTCACCGCGAGCTGAAGCTGGAGAACTGGCACGGCAACTACGATCTCGACACCTTCGTCGCCGAGCTCGCGCGGCTGCCGCTCGAATTCTCGCCCGGAACGAGCTGGAACTATTCGGTCTCGACCGACGTGCTCGGTGCGGTGGTGCAGCGCGTCTCGGGCATGTCGCTGGCGGACTTCTTCGAACAGCGCATTTTCAAGCCGCTCGGCATGAACGACACCGGCTTCACCGTGCCGGCAGACAAGCTCGATCGCCTCGTCGATTGCTACACGCTCGTTCCCGGCAAGGGCCGCGTGATGTTCGATCGCGCGCAAGAAAGCATGTGGTCGAGCCCGTTCAAGCTCGTCTCGGGCGGCGGCGGCCTCGTCTCCACTGCGCTCGATTACCAGCGCTTCTGCCAGATGTGCCTCAACGGCGGCACCCTCGATGGCACGCGGATCCTCGGCCGCAAGACGATCGAGCTGATGACGCAGAACCACTTGCCCGGCGGTGCGGATCTGTCGGCCATGTCGAAGTCGCTGTTCAGCGAAACGCAGAATGCCGGCACCGGCTTCGGCCTCGGCTTTGCGGTGACGATCGATACCGCCCGCTCGATGATGCCGGGCAGCGTCGGCGAATATTATTGGGGCGGCATGTTCTCGACCGCCTTCTTCATCGATCCGGTGGAGCGCGTCACGATGGTGTTCATGACTCAGCTGTCGCCCAGCATGATCTACCCGATCCGGCGCGAGCTGAAGACGATGATCTACTCCGCCCTTACCTGACCAGCTTTCGGCCCGGGCAACCGGGCCGCACGTCCTTCCTGTATTGGAGAGCAACGCACAATGACCTCCCCCGTCCGCTTCGAACGCCACGACGACGTTCTCGTCATCATTTCCGATTCGCCGCCGGTTAACGCGCTTGGCGCCGGCGTGCGTGACGGGCTGAAGGAAGGCGTCTCTCAGGGCATCAACGATCCCGCGGTGAAGGCGATGGTGATCCGCTGCGACGGCAAGACCTTCTTCGCCGGCGCCGACATCACCGAGTTCGGCAAGCCGCCCAAGGGCGCGTCGCTCCACGAAGTCATCGACATGATGGATTCGAGCGAAAAGCCGATCGTCGCCGCGATCCACGGCACCGCGCTCGGCGGTGGCTGCGAAGTCGCGCTCGCCTGCCACTATCGCGTCGCCGTGCCATCGGCGGTGATGGGCCTCCCCGAGGTCAAGCTGGGGCTGCTCCCCGGTGCCGGCGGCACGCAGCGCCTGCCGCGCATCGTCGGCGTGAAGGCCGCGATCGAGATGGTCGCGATCGGCGATCCGGTCTCCGCCAAAAAGGCGGCGGAGGTCGGCCTCGTCGACCGCGTCGTTGGAGAGGGCAGTCTGGAGGCGGATGCGATCGCCTTTGCGCGCGAGATCGCCGACAAGAAGCCGATCCCCCGCGTCCGCGACAAGACGGTTGCCCCGGACCCCGAGGCGGTCGAGGAGTTCAAGAAGAAGCACGGCCGCCGTATGCGCGGCTTCGATGCCCCCGCGGCCAACATCGCCTGCGTCGTCGCCGCCAGCGAATTGCCCTTCGACGAGGGCATGAAGTTCGAGCGCGAACAGTTCATGAAGCTGATGACCGGCACCCAGTCCGCCGCGCAGCGTCACCTGTTCTTCGCTGAGCGTCAGGCTGCCAAGATCGACGATGTCGATCCCAAGACCCCGCTTCGCCCAATCAACAAGGTCGGCGTGATCGGCGCCGGCACGATGGGCGGCGGCATCTCGATGAACTTCCTGTCGGCCGGGATCCCCGTCACCATCGTCGAGATGCAGCAGGAAGCGCTCGACCGCGGCACCGGCGTGATGCGCAAGAACTACGAGGCGTCGGCTGCCAAGGGCCGGATCAAGCCTGACGCGCCGGAAAAGGCGATGGGCCTCCTCACCCCGACGCTCAGCCTAGAGGACCTCGCCGACTGCGATCTCATCATTGAGGCGGTGTATGAGAACATGGACGTCAAGAAGGAGCTGTTCACCAAGCTCGACGCCATTGCGAAACCCGGTGCGATCCTCGCGTCGAACACGAGCTACCTGAACGTCGACGAGATCGCCGCGGTGACGAAGCGTCCCGAGGACGTGCTCGGCATGCACTTCTTCTCGCCGGCCAACGTCATGCGCCTGCTCGAAGTGGTGCGCGGCGAGAAGACCGCCAAGGACGTGCTCGCCACCGTCATGGCGCTCGCGAAAAAGATCAAGAAGGTCGCGGTGGTCGCCGGCGTTTGCCACGGCTTCATCGGCAACCGCATGCTGAGCCCGCGCCAGATCGAGGCGAACAAGCTCCTCATGGAGGGCGCGACCCCGCAGCAGATCGACAAGGTCCACACCGATTTCGGCATGCCGATGGGCCCGTTCCAGATGGCCGATCTCGCCGGCGTCGACATCGGCTGGCACCGTGACCCGAGCCGGATCGAGAGCATCCGCGATGCGCTCGCTGCCGAGGGTCGCTGGGGCCAGAAGAAGGGCGCGGGCTATTACGATTACGACGAAAAGCGCAACGCGACGCCGAGCCCCCGCGCGCTCGAGATCATCGAGGAATTCCGCGCCAAGTCGAACCTGCCCAAGCGCGAGATCACCGATCAGGAGATCGTCGAGCGTACGCTCTACCCGATGGTCAACGAAGGCGCGCTGATCCTCGAAGAGGGCAAAGCGCAGCGTGCGAGCGACATCGATGTGGTGTGGATCATGGGTTATGGCTGGCCCGTCTACCGCGGCGGCCCGATGTTCTGGGCGCAGCATGAAGTCGGGCTGAAGAAGATCGTCGAAGGCCTTGAAAAGCATGGCTTCAAGGTCGCCGAAAGCCTCAAGACCGCAGCCGAGACGGGCGCTGCGCTGAAGTGACCGCATCGTGTTCCGCCCTGCCCGTCACCGCGCGGTGCCGCCTCTCCCTATTCGGGGCTGGCGTTACCACGCGCGCCGGGCAGGCGGGCACAGGAGGAGGGGCCGATGACTGAACGCACCGCTCTTCAAACCGCCGCCGCGGTCCGCTCCGGCGCCACCACGGCACTGGCGGAAACCGAGGCGGCGATCGCCCGGATCGAGGAACGCGACGGCGCGCTCAACGCCGTCGTGGTGCGTGATTTCGATCGCGCCCGCGCAGCCGCTGCCGAGCTCGACGCGCGCATCGCCGAAGGCTTCGACGGCCCGCTGCTCGGCGTGCCGATGACGATCAAGGAAAGCTATGACGTCGCCGGCCTGCCGACGACCTTCGGCTTTGCCGAGCATCGCGATTTCACCGCTGCGCAAGATGCCGTCACCGTTCGACGCCTGAAGGCCGCCGGCGCGATCATCCTGGGCAAGACCAACGTCCCGCCTGCCCTGTCGGATCTTCAGTCCGACAACCCGGTCTATGGCCGCACCAACAATGCGGTGAACCCTGATCGCGTTGCGGGCGGCTCGTCCGGCGGATCGGCGGTGGCGCTTGCCGCCGGCATGGTCCCGCTCGAATTCGGCTCCGACATCGGCGGCTCGATCCGCGTGCCCGCCGCCTTCAACGGCGTGTGGGGGCACAAGACCACCTGGGGCGTGATCCCCACTGAGGGCCATTACATGCCCGGCACGGACGGGGCGCGCACCGTCCTGTCGGTGCTCGGCCCGATGGCACGCGACGCTGACGATCTCGAAACGGCGCTCGGCATCGTCGCCGATCACCCGCTCGCCCCGGCACGCCGCCACGGCAGCAACTGGCGCTTCCTGCTCCTCACCAGCCACCCGATGGCACGGGTGCAGCAATCGATCGTCGATGCCCTCGAACGGGTGGCCGCGGCGTTGCGCGAAACCGGCGCGACCGTCGACACCAGCAGCGATCTCCTGCCCGACCTCGAACGCCAGCACGCCGGCTATTGGAAGATGCTCAACATCGCCATGTCACGCCGTGCACCGCGACTGGAGAGCGAGGCTGCGCCCGAGCTCGAACCCTGGCTCCACCTCCATGACGAACAGGCGCGCAACCAGCGCCAGTGGCGCCGCCTGTTCGAAACCTACGACGCGGTGATCGCGCCAACCGTCGGCATGACGGCATTCCCGCACGATCCCACGCCACTCGCCACCCGCCGCCTCTCGATCGACGGCGAGGATACGCAATTCTTCCACCAGTTCGTCTTCCCCGGCCTCGCGACCTTCCCGATGCTGCCCGCCACCAGCGTGCCGATCGGCAACGATGCGGACGGGCTGCCGATCGGCGTCCAGGTGATCGCGGACCTTTATGCCGATCGCACCGCGATCGCCGCGGCACGCGACATTCACGACGCCGCCGGAGGCGCGCAATGACCGTCGGCCGCATCCTCTTCACCAAGTTCGTCGTGGAGGATCTGCCCCGCGCGCTCGCCTTCTACGAGCAAGCGTTCGGCTTCACGGAACGCAGGCGGATCGCGCTACCGGGCCTGGAGGAGGTGCTGATCGGCCTTCCCGACGATCCCTTCACCCTCGTCCTCTATCATCACACCGACGGCCGCGCCCTTGTGCGCGGGGACAATCACGGGCCGCTCGGCCTCTCGACGCGCGACATCCAGGCCGCCTGGGATCGCGCGATCGCCGCCGGTGCCACCGCCGTTCGCCCGCCGGAGGATCTCCCCGGCATGCGCATCGCCTTCCTCGATGATCCGGAAGGCCACACCATCGAACTCATCCAATATCTGCGCGAGAAGACCCGCGAAGGAGCAAGCGAATGACCGATCTTGATCAGTTCCGCGCCGAGACGCGCGCGTGGCTCGAGGCGAATTGCCCGCCCGAGATGCGCGAGCCGATCCGCAGCGAAAAAGACAGCGTCTGGGGTGGCCGCGACCAGAGCGCCATGACCCCGGCGCAGAAGAAGTGGATGGACGCCATGGGCGCGAAGGGCTGGACGGTGCCCGACTGGCCCAAGGAATATGGCGGCGGCGGGCTGTCTGCTGCCGAAACCAAGATCCTGCGCGAGGAAATGGCGAAGCTGCGGTGCCGCAACCCGCTGTCCTCCTTCGGCATTTCGATGCTCGGGCCGGCGCTGCTGAAATACGGCACCGAGGAGCAGAAGAAGGAGCATCTGCCCAAGATCGCGCGCGGCGAGATCCGCTGGTGCCAGGGCTATTCGGAGCCGAACGCCGGGTCCGACCTCGCCAGCCTCGCCACCTCGGCGGAGGACAAGGGCGATCACTTCCTCATCAACGGCCAGAAGATCTGGACCAGCTACGCGAATTACGCGGACTGGATCTTCTGCCTCGTGCGCACCGACAAGACGAACAAGCACAAGGGCATCAGCTTCGTCCTGTTCGACATGCAGACGCCGGGCGTCTCGACCAAGCCGATCCTCTTGATCAGCGGCTATTCGCCCTTCTGCGAAACCTTCTTCGACAATGTGAAGGTGCCGAAGGAGAACCTCGTCGGAGAGCTCAACAAGGGCTGGGACGTCGCGAAATACCTGCTCGGCCATGAGCGTGAGATGATCTCGAACATGGGCCTCGGCGGCGGTGGCAGGAACCCGCTGATCGAGGGCGCGATCGCCACCATCGGCCTCGATCATGACGGTCGCCTCGCTGATCCGCTGCTGCGCGCCAAGATCGCCGAGTTTGAGGTCCGCTCCAAGGCGTTCGCCGCCCAGTCCGAACGCTTCATTGACGAGCTAAAGGCCGGTCGCGCGCACCCCGCCCAGCCGTCGATGATGAAATATTACGGCACGGAGCTCAACAAGGCGCGCCACGAACTGCTGATGGCCTCGGGCGGCTCGGACAATCTGGAATGGGAAAGCGAGCGGTCGCGCGGCGGTGCGCCGGCACGCGACTGGCTGCGCACCAAGGCGAACTCGATCGAGGGCGGCACCAGCGAGGTGCAGCTCAACATCATCTCGAAGCGCATCCTGGAGCTGCCGGGCGCGTGATCGGGTCGCCCTTCCCCTCACGGGGAGGGCGCGCTCGCCACACCATCTACGGGAAGCGGGCGGCGCGGCCACGGGCCTGCCGCCGCTTCCCACCTCCTCCGGCGCTCAAGCGCGCCGGGGCGTAAAAGGGACGAACGATGCCTCTTTTCCTGAACGAAGATCAGACCATGCTGCGCGACACCGCGCGCGATTTCGTGGCCGATTCCGCCCCCGTCAGCCACATGCGCAAGCTGCGCGACGACAATGACCAGACCGGCTTCTCGCGCGATCTGTGGAAGCAGTTCGCCGACATGGGCTTCACCGGCATCCTCATCGACGAGGCACAGGGCGGCCTTGGCCTCGGCCATGTCGAGGCGGGCGTCGTGCTGGAGGAGATCGGCCGCAACCTGTCGCCCTCGCCGTTCCTGCAGACTGCCGTCGCCGCGGTTGAGGCGATGAAGGGCACGCCGCACGCAGAACGCTGGTTCCCCGGCATCCTCGCCGGTGAGACCGTTGCGGCACTCGCGATCGACGAAGGCGCCAAGCACCGCTCGTCGGTTGCCATGAAGGCGGAGCGTGCGGGCAACGGCTTCAAGCTCACCGGCGCCAAGCAGTTCGTCCACCACGGCCATGTTGCTGACGTGGTGATCGTCGCCGCCCGCACCGCCGGCTCGGCCGATGATCAGGATGGCGTCACGCTGTTCGCGGTACCCAAGGATGCTGCTGGCATGACCGCCAAGGCCGAGCGCCTTACCGACGCCAGCCTCGCCGCGCGGATCGAGTTCGACGGCGTCGAGGTCGATGCCGACGCCGTAATCGGCGAAGTCGATGCCGGCCGCACGCCGCTCGATCGCCTGCTGCGCGCCGGTCGCGCGGGTGCCGCTGCCGAAATGCTGGGCGTTGGCGCTGGCGCGATGGACATGACGGTCAATTACCTGAAGGAGCGCAAGCAGTTCGGCGTGCTGATCGGCAGCTTCCAGGCACTCCAGCACCGCGCCTCGCACCTCTACAGCGAGATGGAAGTGGCGCGCGCTGCCGTGCTGAAGGCGCAGCAGCTGCTCGACGCCGGTGATGAGAAGGCGGACGCTGCCGTCTCGGTCGCCAAGGCGATGACCGGCCTCGCCACGATGCTCAGCGTGCAGGAGGGCATTCAGATGCACGGCGGCATCGGCATGACCGATGAATATGACATCGGCTTCTACATGAAGCGCCAGCGCGTCCTGGCCGAACTGTTCGGCGACGCGAACTTCCACGCCGATCGCCTCGCGCGCGCGGCCGGCTATTGACGCTTTTCCCCTCCTTCCAGCAGGAGGGAGGGGAACGACATCCGGGGGGCAAGGCAATCGGCGACGCATGGTGGCACTTCCACGTGGCGCGACCGTCCTTGGCCCTGTCGTTTCAGGCCCAGGGATTGGAATAGATGAGCGACACCTCCGACAGCACGCCTCCCCCTACCGATACCCGGCCCACTCCTACGCCTGAATCGCTCGCCGCCGATCTCGTCGACCTGCTCGACGTCGAGGAGATCGATACCGATCTCTACCGTGGCCGCCGGTCCAAGGGCGGCGTGGGCCGCGTCTTCGGTGGTCAGGTAATCGCGCAGGCGCTCCAGGCCGCGCAGCGCTCGACCGATGCGCCCAAGATCGCCCATTCGCTCCACGCCTATTTCATGCGGCCGGGCGACGAAAATTTCCCCATCGTCTACCGCGTCGTGCGCGACTTCGAAGGGCGCAGCTTCGCCACCCGCCGCGTCATCGCGATGCAGCGCGGCGCTCCGATCCTCAACCTTGCCTGCTCGCTGCAGGTGCCGGAGGACGGCTTCCACCACCAGGATCGCATGCCCGACGTGCCCCCGCCCGAATCGCTGCCGACCGAGGCGGAACTGCGCGAGAAGGACGCGGTGAACCTGCCCGAAAAGCAGCGCCGGATGGTCACGCGCCCGCGCCCGATCGAGATCCGCCCCGTCTATCCGCGCAAGTGGTTCAACCCGACGCCGACCGAGCCGATCCAGCACAGCTGGTTCCGCGCCGTCGCCCCCGTCGGCGACGATCCCTCGATGCACCGCGCGATCCTCTCCTATGCGTCCGACATGGCGCTGCTCGGCACCTGTATGCTGCCGCACGGCGTCAACTGGACGACGCCCGGCTTCCAGAGCGCCAGCCTCGACCACTCCGTCTGGCTGCACGAGGATTTCCGCGCCGACGAATGGCTGCTCTACGCCACCGACAGCCCTTGGGCCGGCCATGCGCGCGGCATGAACCGCGGTCAGATCTTCACGCAGGATGGCCGCCTCGTCGCCAGCGTCGCGCAGGAAGGATTGATCCGTCAGCGCACCCCGCGCGCGGAATGACGTTCCATCGCTGCGCAACCGGCATCCATCGCTACGCGACGACGCGCATCGATGCGCATCCGGCGCCAATCCTCGTCCCTTGAAAGCCATGTCATGACCATTGCGCGCCGCGATTTCCTCACCGGCACCGCTGCCGTCGCGGCCGCCTCGGCCATTTCCGCTCCCGTACTGGCGCAATCCGCCGACGCCGCCGCGCTTGCCACACTCGACCGCCACGCAGAGGCTTTGCTCACCGCGTACCCCGAGGGCGCCGCCTATCTCGGCCTCGACAATGGCAAGCGCTTCGCGCTCAAGGCCAAGCTAACCGACCGCAGTGCCACCGCCGAGGCCACCCGGCGCAGTGACGCTGCCCAGCGCCTCGCCGAGCTGCGCCGCATCGACAGCGCTGCCCTTTCCCCGACGGTCGCGACACACGTCGAAACCGTCATCGCAGCCCATGAGATAGCGCTGGCCGGTTGGAAGCGGATGCCAGTCGGCGACATGGCCTTCCTGTCGAATAATGGTTATCGTTCAACACCTTACATAGTAACGCAGGGCAATGGCGCGTTCGTCGACACGCCCGATCTGCTGGAAAACAAGCATCAGGTGACGAACAGCGCGGACGCCGAAGCTTATCTGGCCCGGCTCGAAGCCTACGCCGCGCAACTGGCAGCAGAAACCGAGCGCCTTCGGGCGGATGCCGCGGAGGGCGTCCTCCTCCCGGCGCCGTTCAACGATATCACCGTGGCCCAGCTTCGCGCTGGTGCTGCCCAGCCCGCGGCCGAGCAGGGCATGGTCCGCAGCTTCGCCGAGAAAACCGCAAAGGCCGGTCTCAGGGGCGACTGGGCCAGCCGCGCCGCGGCCATGGTCGACCGTCGCATCACCCCTGCCCTGATCAATCAGGCCGACACCCTCGCCGCACTCAAGGCTCGCGCCTCACAGGACGGGGGGATGTGGCATCTCCCCGACGCGGCCGACCGCTATGCCTGGCTCGCCGAGGCGGCCACCACCACCAAACGTACGCCTGAACAGATTCACGAACTCGGGCTCGAACAATGCCGCGCTTATGCCGCTGAACTCGATCCTTTACTCCGCGCCCAAGGCCTCACCAAAGGCACGGCGGGCGAGCGGATGGCGGCGCTCGGCAAGCGGACGGACCTGTTGTTTGCGGACAATGATCAGGGCCGCGCGGAACTGCTCGCCTATCTCAATACGATCGTCGCGAAGTTGCGGCCGAAGCTGCCGCAGGCGTTCGGGAAGCTCGTGCACGGCAACCTCGTCATCAAACGCGTGCCGCCGGCGATCCAGAACGGTGCGCCCAACGGCTATGCGGGGCCGGGTGCGCTCGATGGCTCAACACCCGGAATTTACTTCATCAATCTCAAGGACATGGATAGCTGGCCGCGCTTCGGCCTGCCCACCCTCACCTTCCACGAAGGCATTCCGGGCCACATCTGGCAGGGCGAATATACCTTCGATCTGCCGCTGATCCGTACCCTCCTCGGGTTCAACGCCTATTCGGAAGGCTGGGGGCTCTACGCGGAGCAGATCGGGGCCGAGCTTGGCTATTACGATGACGATCCCCTCGGCCGCATCGGCTATCTGCAATCGATGAACTTCCGAGCGGCGCGCCTCGTCGTCGATACCGGCTTGCATCACAAGCGCTGGTCGATCGATCAGGCAACGCGCTGGATGATGGCAGCCACTGGCTACACTGAGGCGCATGCCCGGTCCGAGATCAACCGCTACTGCATCTGGCCCGGCCAGGCACTCGGCTACAAGACAGGCCACAACGAGATCAATCGCCTCCGCGATGCTGCAAAGGCGAAGCTCGGCCAGCGCTTCGACGTGCGCGGCTTCAATGATGCCGTGGTGCAGGCCGGGGGCATGCCGCTAGGCGTGCTCGGCAAGGTAGTGGATCGCTGGACGGCGAGCCGGGTCTAATCCCGGCGAGGCCGAAGCTTTAGCGGAGGCCGAGCAGCTTGTGCGTCTGCAGCGACAGGCGCCAGCGAGGCCGCGCCATCACCATCGCCATTGCTTCATCGCGGTTCGCATCGGCATGCGGATCATCAAGCGGCTGCAGCAGGAAGTGACGGAAATCCCACTCTTCCATTGCCGCGATGTCACTGCCCGGCTGTGGCCAGACCAGCTTCAACTCGTCACCGCGCCGCTGCACGGTAACGCTACCCGCCTTGGGACTGATGCACACCCAGTCAACGCCCGGGTGCACCGCCAGCGTTCCGTTGCTTTCGATCGCGATAAAGAAGCCGGCGGCGTGCAGTGCGTCGATCAACGCGTCATCGATCTGCAACATCGGCTCCCCACCGGTGAGAACGACGAAGCGATCTTCCATCCCCTCGCCCCACATCGCGGTTACGGCAGCCACCAGCGCCTCGGCATCAGCGAAGCGGCCGCCACCAAGGCCATGGATGCCCACGAAATCGGTGTCGCAGAAGCGGCAGATCGCGCTCGCCCGATCCTGCTCACGGCCAGACCACAGGTTGCAGCCGGCAAAGCGCACGAACACCGCGCGCCGACCCGCTTGCACGCCTTCACCCTGGAGCGTCAGGAACATTTCCTTGACCGCATAGCTCATGCCGGCGCGATCCGTCAGGGCGCCGGCGGCGTCACGGCATAGACGGTAGGGTCCGAAACCCCGGCGTCCTCAAAACCTTTGTGGCGGAGACGGCAGCTGTCGCACAGTCCGCAATGAACATCGTTCGGCGCCGGGTCATAACACGACCAGCTAAGTCCAAGATCGAGGCCTAGCCGCGTGCCCTCACGCACGATATCCGCCTTCGTCATGCTCTGCAGCGGGGCCTGGATGCGGAAGGCATTCCCCTCCACGCCTGCCTTGGTGGCGAGTTCCGCCAGCGCCTCGAAGCCGGCGATGAACTCGGGGCGACAATCGGGGTATCCCGAATAATCCAGCGCGTTCACCCCGATGTAGAGTGAGCGCGCACCTGCCGCCTCTGCCCAGGCGAGCGCCAGGCTGAGAAAAACCGTGTTGCGCGCCGGAACATAGGTCACCGGGATATCGCCGCCGACCCCGTCTTTCGGAACGTCGATGTCGGCCGTCAGGGCCGATCCACCGAAGGCCCGCAGATCAATCGGCAGCACCACGTGCCGGATGGCCCCCAGCATTCGCGCGATCCGGGCGGCAGCCGCCAGTTCGACCTGGTGGCGCTGGTTATAATCGATCGACAGGGCGAGCAGCGGGTGTCCCGCCTCGCGCGCCAAGGCAGCGGATACCATGGCATCGAGGCCCCCGGAGACCAGCGCGACTGCGGGTGGAAGTTGGCTTGTCATGATCGCGCGGCGGCTAGGCGCATTGGGCGCGCGGCGCAAGAAAAAGGGCCGCACCGGCAAACCGGGCGGCCCAGGGTGCCCTTGTGAGGCGAAAAAACTAGGGAGAGAAAGTGCTCGGCTAGAAGCACGCGGCGCATTTAACGCCCAAAGCGTTAACACCGCGCTAATTTTTGGCCGATCGCACGCATATCCCGTCGCGTCTCGCCTCGTAATCCATGTCGAAGGGCGCGCCTTGAGCGAGCCCCTGCGTCTGAATGCGAACGAGCGTCGGACTTTCAGCGGTCAGGGTGGTGCGGCCGTATCCCTGGCCTGCGCAGGTGTAGCTCACGGTTGTCGTACGTTGATCGCTGGAGACGACGAAGCGCGCACATTGTGCCGCGCCGTGATGAACCTGCAGCAGGGACGCGGCATCGGTGACGCAAATCGTCCTTCGTGCGGCGGGCGAACCGATCTCGTGCAGCGTCCAGCTGCCCGGACGCAGCTGATCGAGCAATGCGGGTCGCGCGCCCTGCGCTGCGGCGGCCGCGGCAACGGCAGCCAGCCCGATCGCGGCTAGGTAAGCGAAGCGAAGCATGTCTCTTTCCCTGTCCTCACCGACGCGCGATCCTCAGCGCTCGGCTTGGCGATCCGGCAATAGCATAATCGTTGCGGTTGAAGGACGGCTGTCGACCGTCATGCGACGAGTTCGTCGATCCGAATTGGGAACACGGTCGAGCAGAAAGCGCAATCGACACCGATGACCCCTTCTTCATTGGCCATGGCGCTCTGCTCTTCAGGCGGGAACTTCGCCAAGACGGAGCGGATGTGCTCAATCGTGCAGCGGCATCCCTTGACAATGGTCGTCTCCGCAAGGACACGAACCTCTTCCTCTTCGTTGAAAAGTCGCCACACCAGCGTCTCAAGCGGCAGCGTCGGGTCCGCGAGTTCCTCACTCCCCATCGTGGCGCCAAGGGCTGCGACGTGATCCCACTCGGGGTGGTCGAGCTTCGTATGCAGCCGCTCACGGCCCTCTTCGCCCTCCGGCAAGTGCTGAAGCAGGAGACCACCGGCAACGCACTTACCATCCCGCTTGGCGAACCCGACCTGTACCTGCGTCGGGATCTGCTCGGACTGGGCAAAATAGCTCTGCACCGCGTCGCACAGGCGATCGCCGTCCAGCGGTACGATCCCCTGGTACCGCTCGCCGGTCGCTGCCAAGTCGAAGGTGATCGCCAGGTACGCCTGTCCAAACAGGCCGAAGAGCGTGGGGTCAGCCGGGGCGTCCGCCAGCTTGTCCGGATCGAACTGGACGTAGCCGCGAAGCTCCCCGGCGCGGTAATCGCACACTAGGAGACGCACGACACCATGCTCGCCCTGCGATTGCAGCGTCAGTTGTCCGCCCACATCCTTCAGCGTCGAGCCGACCAGCGCAGTGAGCGTCAGGGCCTCTGCCAGCAGCGACTCAATTGCCGGAGGATAGGCGTGAGCGGCAAGGATTTCGTCCAGCACGGGCCCCAGCCGAACGAGGCGGCCCCGAGCATTCTGATGCGGGATCGTGAATCCGATGGCGCGATCAAAGTCGTGATTGATGAGGTCAGTCATTTCCACCGTGCGGGGCTGAGAAGATGAAGCCCTGTCGTCCCGCCGCGAGCGGCGGGACAGCGGACGGGGATTCGGTCAGGCGCAGATGGGTATCGGGGGCGCTTCGATCAACCGATCTGGCCGAAGCACCAGCGGAGGATAGATTTCTGCGCATGCAGCCGGTTCTCAGCCTCGGCCCAGATCAGCGACTGCGGACCATCGATGACGTCCTCGGTCACCTCTTCGCCACGATGCGCCGGGAGGCAGTGGAGGAACTTCGCGTCGGGCTTGGCGGTGGCCATCAGCGCTGCATCGACCTGGAACGGCATCATGGCCGCGAGCTTCGTGTCGGCGTGCGCCTGACCCATCGAGATCCAGGTGTCGGTGACGACGATATCGGCGCCCTCAACGGCTTCGCGCGCATTGCCCACGACCTTCGCGCGCCCTTTTCCAAGGGCGAGGTCGGTGTCGGATGGCTGGAAGCCCTTCGGGCAGGCGGCGACAACGTCGAACTGCATCAGCCCGGCTGCCTCGACGATCGAGGCAAGCACATTGTTGCCATCGCCGAGCCAGGCGACCTTCAGGCCCGGCAGCGCCTTGCCCTGCTCCAGAACGGTCAGAAGGTCGGCGACGATCTGGCAAGGGTGCGAGGCGTCGGTCAGGCCGTTGATCACCGGAACGCTGGCGTAATGCGCCATTTCCTCGACCTTGGCATGGTCGTCGGTTCGGATCATGATCGCGTCGACATAGCCCGAGAGGACGCGGGCGGTGTCGGCCACGGTTTCGCCGCGACCGAGCTGCATCTGGCCCGCCTCCATCACGATCGACTGGCCGCCGAGCTGGCGCACCGCCATGTCGAAGGAGACGCGGGTGCGGGTGGAATTCTTCTCGAAGATCATCGCCAGGACGTGGCCGGCGAGCGGGGCGTCGGCGTCGACGCGGCCCTTGGTCCAGCCGGCGCGGGCCTTTTTGCGATCGAGCGCGTCCGCGAGGATGGCGGCGAGGCCGTCGGCACCAGCGTCCGACAGGTTCAAGAAATGGCGGGTCACTTCAGCTCCTCCAATGGCCTCATGCGCATCATGGGCGGCCGCTATCCGGCGAACATCGGCCTCAATCGGACTCGCGGCGGCCAGATCCGTCCAAACGGCTCCGGCGCGAGGCGCCGGAGCCCGTTCATCAATCGTCGCTGGCGGGAACGTAGACGCGTGCCGCCTCGCTGAGCTTCTCGATGCACTCGGCGATGTGGCTTTCGTCGATCACCAGCGGCGGCAGGACCCGCACGACATTCTCGCCGGCCGAGACCAGCAGCAGGCCGTGATTGTCGCGGGCGAATTCGACGAAGCGGCGGCTGTCGCTCTTGAGCTTCAGGCCGAGCATCAGGCCGTGGCCGCGCACGCTGTCGAACAGGTGATCGTGGTTGGGGATCATCTGTTCGAGGCCCGAGCGCAGCCGCTCACCCATCTGGGTCACGCGATCGAGGAAGCCGTCTTCGAGGATCACGTCGAGCACTGCCTCGCCCGCGGCCATCGCGAGCGGGTTGCCGCCATAGGTGGAGCCGTGGGTGCCGATCACCATGCCCTTGGCCGCTTCCTCGGTAGCGAGGCAGGCGCCGAGCGGGAAACCGCCACCGATGCCCTTGGCCGATGCCATGATGTCGGGCGTGATGCCGTAGAGTTCGTGCGCGAACAGCTTGCCGGTGCGGCCATAGCCCGCCTGCACTTCATCGAGCACCAGCAGCAGGCCGTGTTCGTCGCACGCCTTGCGCAGGCCCTTGAGGAACTCGGGCGTCGCGGCGCGGATGCCGCCTTCGCCCTGGATCGGTTCGACCAGGAAGCCGGCGGTGTTTTCATCGATCAGCGCCAGCGCGCCTTCAAGATCGTTGAACTCGGCATATTTGAAGCCCGGCAGCAGCGGCTCGAACCCGTCACGCATCTTGGCCTGGTTGGTGGCCGAGATGGTGCCCATGGTGCGGCCGTGGAACGCCATCGAGAAGGTGATGAGGTCGTGGCGCTGCGGATTGCCATTGGCGAAGTGATAGCGGCGCGCGGTCTTGATCGCACATTCCACCGCCTCGGCGCCCGAATTGGTGAAGAACACCGTGTCGGCGAAGGTGTTGTCGACCAGACGCTGCGCGAACTGTTCACCCTGCGGGCTGCCGTAGAGGTTGCTGACGTGCATCAGCGTGGCGGCCTGATCGGCGATCGCCTTCACCAGTTTCGGATGGCCATGGCCGAGCGCGTTCACCGCGATGCCGCTGGCGAAATCCAGGAAACGGCGGCCATCCTCGCTGATCAGATGGCACCCCTCGCCTCGCACTGGCCGCACCCCGCAGCGGGGATAAACGGGCATCAGGGCGGTGATCGACACGGGGCGTCTCCTTGAAAGAGCAAGGGCGGCCCAACAGGGACCGCCCTGACGCCCTGATACGGATTCGGTGCCGGGGGCGTCAACACCGTGAAAGGCGTGACGCCATAACCGGCGGATCAGCCCTTCGCCGCGTCCAGCGCCTGCGCCAGATCGGCGAGGATATCGTCGATATGTTCAAGCCCGATCGAGAGGCGGACGTAGCCAGCCGAGACGCCGGTCGCGAACTGTTCCTCCTCCGACAATTGCGAATGGGTGGTGGAGGCGGGATGGATCGCGAGGCTGCGCGCGTCGCCGATGTTGGCGACATGGTAGAACAATTGCAGCGCATCGATGAAGCGGCGGCCGCCGTCGCGACCGCTGGCAAGCTCGATCCCGATCAGGCCGCCCAGACCCCCGGTGAGGTAGCGATCGGCGCGGGCGCGCTGCTTCCCCTCCTGAACCGAGGGGTGGATGATGCGGGTGACGTCCGAGCGGCCCTTCAGGAAATCGACCACCTTCAGCGCATTGTCGCAGTGGCGCGGCATGCGCAGCGGCAGCGTTTCCAGCCCCTGAAGGATCTGGAAGGCGTTGAACGGCGAGAGCGCGGCGCCGAGATCGCGCAACAGCACGGTGCGGGCGCGCAGCGCATAAGCGATCGGACCGAGCGGCTTTGCCGCCTCTGCCCAGACGGCGCCATGATAGCTGGGATCGGGCGTGTTGAGCAGCGGCTGACGCTCAGGATAGGCCGACCAGTCGAAATTGCCGCCGTCGACGATCATACCGCCGATCGAGGTGCCATGGCCGCCGATGTACTTGGTGGTCGAATAGACGACGATCGCCGCGCCATGATCGAGCGGGCGGGCGAGCAGCGGCGCGGCGGTATTGTCGACGATGAGCGGGATGCCGAGTTCGCGCCCTGCGGCGGCAATCTCCGCCAGCGGCGAGACAACCAGCTTCGGATTGGGCAAAGTCTCGACATACCAGGCGCGGGTGCGATCGTCAGAGGCAGCGGCGAAGGCGCCCGGGTCGCTCGGATCGACGAAACGGGTCTCGATCCCCATGTCGCGCAGCGTGTTGGCGAAGAGATTGTAGGTACCGCCGTAGAGGTCGGTCGCGCTGACGATATTGTCGCCGGCGCGGGCAAGGTTCTGCACCGCATAGGCCGACGCTGCCTGTCCGGAGGCGACCGCGACCGCCGCCGCGCCGCCCTCGATCGCGGCGATCCGCTGTTCGAGGATGTCGGTCGTCGGGTTGCCGATACGGGTGTAGATGTTGCCGAGTTCCTGCAACGCGAACAGCCCGGCGGCATGATCGGCATCGCGGAACTGGTAGGAGGTCGTCTGGAAGATCGGCGGTGCCACCGACCCGGTGGCGGGGTCCGCGCGCCAACCGGCATGCAGCGCCAGCGTTTCCGGACGGTAATTGGCCTTGCTCACGAACACTCTCCCTTGGCTTGGTTGCAGGCAGGCTATCGCCTCGCGCCGCGATCGCGAACCTAGAAAGGGTTTCGATCCCCCAAGATGGTATCGCCGTGACGCCAGACCGAGTGGCGTGTGCGACGATCCCCCCTTCCCCGGCGATGCCCGGCCGGAGTATCCATGTGTGTTAAGTGATCAACACAGACGAATGGAGCATGTCACATGGCCGGTCCCTGGTCCCATCACGCCCGCACCGGGCTGTCGGACGATATCGATTTCCAGATCAAGGGACAGGAATTGCAGTTCGTCGAGATCGAGCTGGACCCGGGCGAAAGCGCGGTCGCGGAGGCGGGGGCCTTCGTGTGGAAGGATGCCTCGATCGAGATGACGACCGTATTCGGTGACGGCTCGGGCGGCAGCGACGGCGGGTTCATGGGCAAGCTGCTGGGGGCGGGCAAGCGCCTCGTCACCGGTGAAAGCCTGTTCACCACCGTCTTCACCCATCGCGGATCGGGCAAGGCGCGGGTCGCCTTCGCCAGCCCGACGCCGGGGACGATCCTGCCGATCCGCCTCGCTGACCTGGGCGGCACGCTGATCTGCCAGAAGGACAGCTTCCTTGCGGCGGCGAAGGGCGTGTCGATCGGCGTCGCGTTCCAGCGGCGGATGATGACCGGGCTGTTCGGCGGCGAAGGCTTCATCATGCAGAAGCTGGAGGGCGATGGCTGGGTGTTCGTGCAGATGGGCGGCACGCTGGTGGAGCGCGAGCTTGCCCCCGGCGAGCAATTGCACGTCGATACCGGCTGCCTTGCCGCGTTCACGCCCTCGGTCGATTTCGACCTGGAGATGGTGCGCGGCGTGAAGAGCATGATCTTCGGCGGCGAGGGCATGTTCTATGCGCGGCTGACCGGGCCGGGGAAAGTGTGGGTCCAGTCGCTGCCCTTCGCGCGGCTTGCGGGCCGGATGATGGCCGCAGCGCAGGGCGGCGGCGGCAACCGTGGCGAAGGATCGGCGCTGGGCGGGTTTGGCGATTTCATCGGCGGCAATCGCTAGCCGCGCAACCGGGGCGGCGACCGGCGTCGCCCCGCGATTTTCGGGAGGTAGCCATGCTGGATCATGTGAGCATTGCGGTGGGCGACATGCGGCGCTCGCTTGCCTTCTATGACAAGGCGCTGGCGCCGCTCGGCATCACGCGGGTCATGGTGCAGGGCGGCAGCGAAGAGTTGCCCGACCAGGTGGGCTATGGCGTCGGACCCAAGCCGTTCCTGTGGATCGCCAAGGGACGGGCGATCAGCGGCGCCATCCATATCGCGGTTGCGGCCCCCGACCGGGCCAGCGTTGACGCCTTTCACGCGGCGGCGCTGGCGGCCGGCGGGCAGGACAATGGCGCGCCCGGCCTGCGGCCCCATTACCATCCGGGCTATTACGCTGCCTTCGTGCTCGATCCCGACGGGTGCAATCTGGAGGCCGTCCACCACAGTTTCTGAGGCGTGGCGGGCGGCCCCCGATGCTCAGCCGGCGGCGGCGTCGATCACCGCGGCGGTCATGCGCGAGAGGCAGATGAGCTTGCCCGCATCATCCTCGATCCGGATCGTCCACACCTGAGTCGTGCGGCCGAGTTGCTCCGCCTTTGCGGTGGCGTGGACATAGCCGTCGCGCGCGGCGCGCACGTGATTGGCGTTGATGTCGAGCCCGACGGTCACCTTGCCGTCGGGCACGACCATCGCGCCGGCGACCGACGCCACCGTTTCGGCCAGCACCACCGAGGCGCCGCCGTGGAGGCGGCCGAAGGGCTGATGCACCTTCTTGCCCACCGGCATCCGCGCGCGCAGCCAATCGTCACCGTGATCGGTGAACTCGATCTCCAGCAGCCCGGGAAGGACGCCCTCCCCCAATGTGTTGAGCTGCGCCAGGTCGATCGGGCGGGTCCAGATCGCCATCAGTAGGACCGTCCGATCAGCACACGCTCGACCGCCGGGCCGCCGGTGAAGATGCAAGGCGCGCCGGGGTGGCCGGTCTGTCCCATCGGTGCGTTGCGGATGGTGAGCTTCAGCGCCTTCAGCCGCTCGACCACCTTGTCGAGTTCGGCGCCGGTCGGGCGCGACCAAGCGACGTCGGCCCAGCCGGGTTTCGCCGCGCTGTCGGCGAACATCGCCTCGACGCCGGCCCAGTCGTCGACCGGGCTGATGCTGGCCTTCAGCCGCTCGGACGCCTCCTTGTGGAGCGCGACCTGGATATCCTCGAGCATTGCGCCGGCCTGTTCGACGAACGTGTCCCGCGTGACGATCGCGCTGTCGAGCTTGCCATCCTCGCGATAAAGGCGGTCGCGGCGGACGACCGAGACGTTGCCGCCGGCCATGTCGCGCGGGCCGACCTCGACGATGATCGGCGCGCCCTTCTTCACCCAGCCCCAGCGCTTCGTCGCGGCCTTGGCGGGCTTCAGGTCGAGCAGCGCGCGGACCGGCTCGCCAAGCGCGGTCTGCTTCGCGAGCGAGGCCTGCAGCGCCTTGCAATAATCGACCAGCTCCGCGTCCTCAGGCTTGTCGCGCAGCATGGGGACGATCACGATCTGCCACGGGGCGATGCGCGGCGGCACGCGCAGGCCGTCGTCGTCGCCATGCACCATGATGACGCCGCCGATCATTCGGGTCGAGACGCCCCAGCTGGTGGTGTTGGCGAACTCAAGCTCGCCATTCGCATTCTGGAAGCGGATGTTCTGCGCATGGGCGAAATTGGTGCCGAGGAAGTGGCTGGTGCCCGCCTGGAGCGCCTTGCCGTCCTGCATCATCGCCTCGATCGAATAGGTCGCGACGGCGCCGGGGAAACGCTCATTCTCCGGCTTCTCGCCAGCGACGACCGGGAGCGCGAGGCAGTTTTCGGCGAAGTCGCGATAGACCTCGAGCATCTTGAGCGTCTCGTCGCGCGCCTCATCGGCGGTGGCGTGGGCGGTATGCCCTTCCTGCCAGAGGAATTCGCTGGTGCGCAGGAACATGCGGGTGCGCATTTCCCAGCGGACGACATTGGCCCATTGGTTGATGAGCACCGGGAGATCGCGCCACGACTGGACCCAGCGGGAGAATGCGGTGCCGATCACCGTTTCGCTGGTCGGGCGGACGACCAGCGGCTCCTCCAGCTTGGCCTCGGGATCGGGGGTCAGGCCGCCCTTGCCATCGGCGACGAGGCGGTGGTGGGTGACGACCGCCATCTCCTTCGCGAAGCCTTCGACATGCTCGGCCTCCTTCTCGAAATAGGAGAGCGGGATGAACAGCGGGAAATAGCAATTTTCATGGCCGGTCGCCTTGATGCGATCGTCGAGCAGGCGCTGGATGCGTTCCCAGATGCCATAGCCCCATGGCCGGATGACCATGCAGCCGCGCACGCCCGATTCCTCGGCGAGGTCGGCTTCCGAAATGACGGCCTGGTACCAGGCGGCGAAATCCGCCTCGCGCGTGACGGGGAGTGCATGCTTGATCATTAGGCGCGGATAGCGGCGGTTGGCGCCATGTGCCAGATAGGACGTCTGCTGCCATCCACTGGCTAACCGAAGAGCCGAGGATCTCCCGGAGGCGGCACGGTGACCACTCCAGCTATCATGTGCGCGCGGAAGAACCGCAGTCGGCCGCGATCCTGGTAATCGGCTTCGTGAACCATCCAACCTAGGTCCCGCGTCTCGTTGATGGGCACTCCCTCTTCCGGCGCGGCATCCTCCAGCAATCGTATTTCGCCTGGATACGCCTCTCCTCCTAAGAAAACTGATGCGCCGCTTCGAACTTGACGCCTGAACATGCCTCTATGGCGTTCCGGTTCGTCCAAGGGTCCAGCCTTGGCCGTCAGATCAAAATGGGCGTCGATGAGATAACCGACATCGCGCAAGATGATGGAGCGACGGCGAAGGTGCTCATCTGCAGAGGTGCGGTACTCGCAAACACAGATCGGACGAAGAATGCTGATCGCGTTGATGACCCAGCGAATTGCCGGTCGCCAATGTACACGATCTAGAACGCCTCGCGCGGCCGAAGGCGTCAGAACGTCGTAGGTGACTTCGTCGCGACGAAACTCCGGTCTTGGAAAACACGCGCTTTCCGCTGTCAGTAACACGCGAACGGCCGTCAGATTCGCCATACGTTCCTTGTATGTTCATATTCGGCAATCGCAAATGGGTGGTTAGTCCGTTCTGGAGCAACATGACGTTGCGACGACTCCGATCCTTAATGGACACATCTGGATAGCCGCACGGCTTTGATCAGGAGGGTGCTTTGGGCTCAATCAAGATTGCTATAACGGTCAGCGCAGACAGTCAGTTGGCGTATTCAATATGTGTCGCGGCCGGCCCGCAGCCCTCACCCGCTCCAGTCGACGCTCGCAGGACCAGTCGCGCTACGCCGAAACCAAAATCCTGCGGTTGCTGGCGGCAATAGAGTTTTCCTAAGCAACGATCGTCGCATATGCGCGGGCGCAATGCCCGCGCCCCCTGAGTCTCTTTCAAGCGCCATCGGCCTGCGCCTAATTTCTGTTGCGCTCTTTGCGACGATGAACGTCGTGATCAAGCTGGCAGAAGCCGAAGGGGCGGGTCTGGGCGAGATCCTGTTCTGGCGGCAGTTCGGAGCGGCACTGCTGGTTGCGGCGATTGTCGGCACGGGGCCGGGATTCGCCTCGCTCAAGACGCAGCGATTTGGTGCGCATGTGCTGCGCTGCGTGATCGGGCTGACCGCGATGTCGCTCACGTTCTGGACGTTGCTGCTGCTGCCGCTGGCCGAGGCGACGACGCTGGGGTTCTCCATGCCGATCTTCGCGACGATGCTGGGCGCATTGTTGCTGCACGAGGCGACCGGGTGGCGGCGCTGGGCGGCGGTGCTGACGGGGTTCATCGGCGTGCTGATCGTGACGCAGCCAGGCGACGGGCATATCCCGCCGCTGGGGATCATGACCGGGCTGGGCGCGGCGTTCTGCACCGCCTGTATCTCGATCCTGCTGCGGACCATCGGCAAGACCGAATCGGGGCTGACCACCGTCTTCTGGTTTTCCAGCCTGTCGCTGGTGCCGCTATCACTGGTCTATGCCGTGTCGGTGAAGGCGCATCCGCCGCTGGTATGGGTGCTGCTCCTCGCCATCGGCCTGCTCGGCGGCGTGGCGCAGATCGCGATGACGCGGTCGTTGCAGCTGGGCGATGTCAGCCTGGTGGTACCGATGGATTATACCGCGCTGCTCTGGGCGACGCTGTTCGGGTGGGTGGTGTTCGGGATGCTGCCGGTGCCGAGCACCTGGCTGGGCGCGCCGGTGATCATTGCATCGGGCCTCTACATTGTGTGGCGCGAGCATGTGCGGCGGCGGAAGGAGACAAAGGGCGCGATTTCGATGGAGTGACCGCTTGCGAGGACCGCAATGATCGGACACCTAGCCTGACATGCCCTTCCTTGCCCCGCTCGCCCTCGTTGCCGCTGCCACCGCTCCCGCCCCTGCCGCTACCGCCGCCGATTCCGCCTTCGACGCGATCTGGCGCGCGGAATGGGCGTGGCGACAAAGCGAAGGCCTGGCGGATGCCGGGCCGGGCGTGGTCGATGACCGGCTGCCCGACGTTTCAGCGGCAGCGCATGCGAAGCGCCTCGCCTATTGGAAAGGGATTCTGGCAAAGCTCGACGCGGTCGACACCAAGCGGCTCTCGCCCGACACGCTGATCGACTGGCAGGTCTATCGCGCGCAGATCGCGGCGCTGATCGACGAGGAGCAGTTCCGCGAGTGGGAAAAGCCGCTGAACGGCGACAGCGCGTTCTGGAGCGACCTGCATTATACCGCGCGTGGCAGCTTCGCCGGGGGCGAGAAGGATTATCGCCGATACCTGAGCTGGCTGCGCACCATGCCGCGGTACCTGGAGCAGCAGACCGACAATATGCGGCTGGGCCTGAAGCGCGGCTTCACCCCGCCCGCCGTCATCATGCAGGGCCGTGACAAGGCGGTGGAGACGATCGCGACGGCGACCGACCCGACGACGGTGGTCTATTACGAGCCCTTCGCCAAGCTGCCGGCGTGGATGCCGGCGGATCGGCGCGCCGCGTTGCAGGCCGAAGCGCGCGCGATCATCGCCGAGCAGATCGTACCCGCGCACAAGACGCTGCTGACGTTCCTGCGCGGCGAATATTTCCCGGGCATGACGAACGAGCTGGCGGCGACGCGTTATGACAATGGCGCGGATTATTACCGCAGCCGGATCCGGGCCTTCACCACGCTGGACATGACGCCCGACGCGATTCACGCGCTGGGGCTGGCCGAGATCGCCAAGATCCGCGGCGAGATGGAGCAGGTGAAGAAGGACGCCAAGTTCGACGGCGACCTGCCGGCGTTCCTGAAGTTCCTGCGCACCGACCCGCAATTCTACCCCAAGACCGCCGACGCGCTGATGAAGGAGGCGGCGTGGCACGCCAAGCGTTTCGACGCGATGGCGGGCAAGTGGTTCGGCCGGCTGCCGCGGCAGCGGTTCGCGATCATCGAGGTTCCGCCCGATATCGCGCCCTTCTACACCGCCGGGCGTGGTGGGCCGGGGACGTATCTGGTCAACACCTATGACCTGCCGTCACGCCCGCTGTTCCAGCTGCCGGCGCTGACGCTGCATGAAAGCGCGCCGGGGCATGCATTCCAGATGCCGCTGTCGATCGAGAATACGACGCTGAAGCCGTTCCGGCGCAACAGCTATATCTCGGCATTCGGCGAAGGCTGGGCGCTGTATACCGAGCGGCTGGGCGACGAGATGGGCTTCTATCGCACGCCCTATGAGCGGTTCGGCATGTTGTCGTACCAGGCGTGGCGGGCGGCGCGGCTGGTGATCGATACCGGCATCCACGCCAAGGGGTGGACCCGCGCCCAGGCGCTGCAATATTTCCGTGAGAATACCGCGCTGAGCGAGCATGAGATCACCACCGAGGTGGATCGGTACATCGGCTGGCCGGCGCAGGCGCTGAGCTACTACCTCGGGCAGCTCGCCATCCAGCGGACTCGGACCAAGGCGGAGAAGGCACTTGGCGACAAATTCGACATCCGCAACTTCCACGACATGGTGCTGAGCCTGGGCAGCGTGCCGATCCCGGTGCTGGAAGCGCGCGTCGACCGGTTCATCGCGGAAGGCGGCCCCTCCCCCTATTCCCAGGACGACGCGCCGGTCAGCTGACGAGCAGGCCGAGCCAGGCGAGGTCGAGCAGCAGCGCCGCGGCCAAGACGAGGCTCCATCGATGGGTCGACCGGCCCGTCGATGTGCGCCAGGCCATGACGGTCGCACCGGCGAGGGCACCGACCGCCAGCGCGCTGGGTAGCATGGGTACCAGCCTGATGAGGCCCGGCCGGGCGCCGTCGTCCAGCACGGTCAGATGATAGACGTCGAACCAGAAGGTGACGATCACGATCGCCGCCAGCACCACGAGCGCGGCACCGCCGACGAGGCCGAACAGCCCCGCCAGCGCTGCGCGCGCCCACATTATTCGGCGGCCTCGCTCGTCAGCACCGGCTCCTTCCACACGAGCTTCGGCTTGCGCGCGGCTAGCGTTTCATCGAGGCGGCTGCGCGGCGCGAAGTGCGGCGCGGTCTTGAGGCTGGCGTCGCCCGCCTTCGCGCGCTCTGCCACGGAGCGCAGCGCACCGATGAACTGATCGAGCGCGGCCTTTGACTCCGTTTCCGTCGGCTCGACCAGCATCGCGCCATGGACGACCAGCGGGAAATACATGGTCATCGGATGGAAGCCCTCGTCGATCAGCGCCTTGGCAACGTCGATCGTCGAGAAGCCCTCAGGGAAGCCTTCGTCGGAGAAGATCGCCTCGTGCATGCACGGGCCGGAGAAGGCGAACGGCGCGTCGAGCGTGTCCTCAAGGCTGCGCAGGACGTAGTTCGCGTTGAGCACCGCGTCTTCGGCGACCTGACGCAGACCATCGGCGCCGTGGCTGAGGATGTAGGTGAGAGCGCGGGTGAACATGCCCATCTGGCCGTGGAAGGCCGTCATGCGGCCAAAGCTGTCGAGCTTGCCGCCGAAATGCTCGGCCGAGAATTCCTCCGCACGCTCCTCCTCGATGAGGTGGATGTGACCGTCCTTGGTCCGCGCGGTGTAGGGCAGCGGCGCGAAGGGGCTGAGCGCCTCCGACAGCACGGTCGGGCCCGAGCCCGGGCCGCCGCCGCCGTGGGGGGTGGAGAAGGTCTTGTGCAGGTTGATGTGCATCGCGTCGACGCCAAGGTCGCCCGGACGTACCCGGCCGACGATGGCGTTGAAGTTCGCACCGTCGCAATAAACATAGGCGCCGGCCGCGTGGACCGCGTCCGAAATCGCCTTCAGATCACGCTCGAACAGGCCGCAGGTGTTCGGATTGGTGATCATCACCGCCGCGACGTCCGGCCCGAGCCGTGCCTTCAGCGCTTCGGTATCGACACGGCCTTCCGCGGTCGCAGGAATATCCTCGACCGTGAAGCCGGCGAAGGCCGCCGTCGCGGGGTTGGTGCCGTGGGCGCTTTCCGGCACCAGCACGACCTTGCGGTGACCCTCGCCGCGCTTTTCCAGCGCCGCCTTGATGCACAGGATGCCGCAGAGCTCACCATGCGCGCCGGCCTTGGGGCTCATCGCGACGCCATGCATGCCGGTGAGCTCGATCAGCCACATGGCGAGTTCGTTGATGACGCCGAGCGCGCCCTGAACCGTGTCGACCGGCTGGAGCGGGTGAACGTCGGCAAAGCCGGGGAGCCGCGCCATCTTCTCGTTCAGGCGCGGATTGTGCTTCATCGTGCACGAGCCGAGCGGGAACAGGCCGAGGTCGATGGCGTAATTCTGTCGGCTGAGGCGGGTATAATGGCGCACCGTTTCCGGCTCGCTGAGGCCCGGCAGGCCGATCGGGGCAGTCCGCGCGAGATTGCCGAGGCGGCTGGCGGTGGTGACGGGTTCAGCCACTTCGACGCCGGTGGTGTCGGTCGAGCCGATCTCGAAGATCAGCGCTTCCTCGAGCATCAGCGCCTTGTTGCCGGTGAAGGTTGCCGAAGTTGCCGAGCCCTGCTCCGGGCTCGTCGGACGCCAGCCGCTCTGGTTCAAGACCATGGAATCATTGCCCTTTCAGCGTCTCGACGACGTTCGCCGACGACGATTGCAAAAAACGAATGTTGAGGAAGTTGAGGCGATAGCGCGTTTTTCTCCAACGCCGTGCCGGGGTGCTTTTCGCGGGCGGCAGTCGGGAAAGGCAGATGATCAGCCATGTTCCGAGAGAACCATGACTTTTCCAACTTTTGAAGGGGGTTAGCATGGTCGCCTTCGCCCCCTTCGCAACCCGGTGCGAGCCTGCGCATCATCTCCGCCGTTCGTGCCGAGCAGCGTCGAGGCACGGCTAGCGAGCGCGGCGCTTCGGGCACGTCCCTCGACTTCGCTCGGGACGAACGGAGGGGATGTGGTCCCCAAGGGATGCCTCGACGAGGTCACGCCAGCGCTGCTTCCAGCGCGGTCGCCAGTGCTTCCACGTCCTCCGCCGTCGTCGTTTCGGTGACAGCGACGACGAGGCCGTTCTGCAGCGCCGCTTCACCCGGATAGAGCCGGCCGAGCGACACGCCGGCAAGGATTCCCTGATCGGCAAGGGCACGAACGATCGGGCGCGCCTCATGCCGAAGATCGAGCGTGAATTCGTTGAAGAAGGTGTCGTTCACGAGGGTAACGCCTGGCACACGGGCGAGCCGTTCTGCCGCCGCGACGGCGCCCGCGTGATTCGTCGCTGCAAGCGCGCGCAGACCCGCCTCGCCCAGCAGCGTCATGTGGATCGAGAAGGCCAGCGCGCACAGGCCGGAGTTCGTGCAGATGTTGCTCGTCGCCTTCTCACGGCGGATGTGCTGCTCGCGCGTGGAGAGCGTCAGCACGAAGCCGCGGCGGCCGTCGGCGTCCACCGTCTCGCCACACAATCGGCCGGGCATCTGGCGGACATATTTGTCCTTGCAGCCGAACAGGCCCACGTAGGGCCCGCCGAACTGGAGCCCGACGCCGATCGACTGGCCCTCGCCGACCACGATATCGGCGTCCATCTCACCCGGCGACTTGATCGCGCCGAGTGCCACCGGCTCGGTGACGACGGCGATCAGCAGCGCCTTCTTCGCGTGGCACGCGTCCGCCAGCGGCTGAAGATCGGTGATGCGGCCGAGGATGTCGGGGTACTGCACGACGACGCAACTGGTGTCGTCATCGATGCTGGCGATCAGCGCGTCGACGTCCGTCTCTGCGGTCAGTGCAGGGACCGAGGTTTCGAGCGAGTCGCCGGTGTATTTCGCCATCGTCCTGGCGACGGAGACGTAATGCGGGTGGAGACCGCCCGACAGGATCGCCTTGGCGCGCTTGGTGATGCGACGCGCCATGCCGATCGCTTCCCAGCAGGCGGTCGAGCCGTCGTACATCGATGCATTGGCCACATCGGTCCCGAGCAGGCGCGCGACCTGCGTCTGGAACTCGAACAGCATCTGCAGCGTGCCCTGCGCGATTTCCGGCTGGTAGGGCGTGTAGGCGGTCAGGAACTCGCCGCGCTGGATCAGGTGATCGACGCTGGCGGGGACGTGATGGCGGTACGCGCCGCAGCCGAGAAAGAACGGCGCCTCGCCGGCGGACAGATTCTGCCGCGCGAGCTTCGTCATGTGGCGTTCGACCGCCAGTTCGCTGGCGTGCGCGGGAAGGTTCGCGATCGGGCCGGAAAGGCGCGCGGATTCGGGCACGTCGACGAACAGGTCGTCGATCGAGCCGGCACCGATGACGGCGAGCATCTCGCGGCGGTCATGGTCGGTAAGCGGTAGGTAGCGCATTCGATACACTCCTCCCCTCCCACCAGCGGGAGGGGCTGACAGGGTGTGTCACCCTCACGCGGCACAGCGCCGGCGGAGAGACCCCACCCCAACCCCTCCCCTGAAGGAGAGGGGCTAGTTGCCAATCACAGCTTCGCGACGAAGGCCTGGTAGGCGGCTTCGTCCATCAGGCCGTCGAGCTGCGACGCGTCGGACAGGGTCAGCTTGAAGAACCAGCCCTCGCCCTCCGGATCGGTGTTCACCAGGCCCGGCTCGTCAGCGAGCGCGGCGTTGCCTTCGATCACGGAGCCCGAGACCGGCGAATAGACGTCGCTGGCGGCCTTCACGCTTTCGACCACGGCTGCCTCGTCACCCTTGACGAGCGACTTGCCGGCTTCCGGCACGTCGACGAACACGATGTCGCCAAGCTGGCCCTGCGCATAATCCGAGATGCCGACCGTGCCGACATCACCGTCGACGTCGATCCACTCATGATCCTCGGTGAAATAACGGCTCATCTTACTTCGCTCCTCGGACATAGCGGTGGGGGACGAATGGCATGGGAGTAACGGTGGCGGCGTGGACCTTGCCACGCTGCGAAAGCTGGATGCGGGTGCCCGGCGTCGCCATCGCGAGCGGAACGTACGCCATGGCGATCGGTGCCCCGACGCTGGGAGCGAAGCCGCCGGACGTGACGTTGCCGACGGTGCTGCCGTCTTCATCGAGCACGGTGGCGCCCTCGCGCACCGGCTGGCGCCCTTCCACCAGCAGGCCGACCCGCTTGGTGACGGGGCCGTTCTCGCGCTCGGCCAGGATGCGCTCGGCACCGGGGAAGCCGCCTTCCTCGCGACGGCGCTTGAACAGCGCGAAACCGAGGTCCGCCATCACCGGGGTGATCTCCGGCGAGAGGTCATGACCGTAGAGCGGGAGCCCAGCCTCGAGGCGCAGCGAATCGCGTGCGCCAAGGCCGATCGGCTTCACTTCGGGCTGTTCGAGCAGCGCATCGGCGAACGCCCCGACGCCCTCCGCCGGGATCGAGATCTCGAAGCCATCCTCGCCGGTATAACCCGAGCGGCTGATCCACAGATCATGCCCCTCCCAGGTGAAAAGCGCGGCCTGCATGAACACCAAAGCATCGACGCCCGGCACCAGCCGCACCAGCGCATCCACTGCCTTGGGGCCCTGCAGCGCCAAGAGCGCATGGTCCTCCATCAGGTTCAGCGTGATGTCGTCCGGCAGATGATCGAGCATGTGCGCGATGTCGTCGTACTTGGTCGCGCCGTTGACGACCATGTAGATTCGCTCGCCATCCTCGTCGGCCGGCAGGCGCGTCAGCATCAGATCGTCGAGGATGCCGCCGCCCTCGTCGAGCAGCAACGAATAGCGTGCGCGATTGAGCGCGAGGCCGGCGATGTCAGCGGGCATCATCGCCTCGAGCGCGGGCACCAGCCCCTCGCCGCGGAACGTGATCTGCCCCATGTGGCTGACATCGAACAGGCCGGCGCTTTCGCGCGTCCACAGATGCTCGGCCATGATGCCTTCGTACTGCACCGGCATCCAATAGCCAGCGAACTCGACCATCCGGCCGCCGCGCGCACGATGCCAGCCGTCGAGCGGCAGCGTCATGGTCTCGATGATTACGTCTTCGTCGTCGTGATCGCTCATCGCGGATCGTCCGTCTTCAAGGGCGATCGTCCGCCATTGCTGGCGAAACGAACCGAACCCCCTCTGTCACGGAACCTGAGAGCTTTCGCACGGACGTGCCGTGCTTACACCTTCGGTGGGCCACGCCGCTGGCGGGGCCGCTTTCCAGAGCGTCGATGGGTATGCGCGGTCCCTGCTGCCTGAGAGATTCCGGGGTGGTTGCTCCTTCGGCGGCGGATCGTGCCTGAAAGGCCATCCGCGCTCTCCCGCGCGCCCACGCCGGTTGCCCGGCATCGACAATTGCGCCTGTGGCGGGGCGCGGGGGGCGAGTCAATCGCCCATGATCGCGGCCCGTCTCAGCGCTGCGCGTTGTAGCGCAGTTGCTCTTCGGTGAGCTGGAAACCGACCAGCGCCTCGAAGCTGGCGGAGAGCACCGCCTGACGCACGTCCGGCGCCGACAGCGGATCGATCGCGGCATCCTCGTCACCCGCCTTGCGCTTGCGCGTCAGGCGTTCGCGGACGGAGTCCGGCAGCGTCGCGGCGGCGCGGCTGACGCTGGCACTGGCCTGCGCGCTGGTGCTGGCGATCGCCTGGCCGGCATCGAAGTGCACCGTGACCTGACCGACGCGCTTCGCCACCACCTGCGTTCCGCCGCGGACGATGGTGATGAAATAGGGCAGCGTCACATCACGCGCGGCATCGGTACGGGCGCGGCGGGCGCGCACGTCGAAGGTGACGGTGCTGGTGACGTCCGCGCCGACGTCATTGCAGGTGCCGCGCACGTTGGTGATCAGCGCGGAAACGTCGATCGCGCTGGCGTCGCGGCTCGCCGGGGGATCGAACAGCGTGATGTCGCCGGTGCCGGCCGGCACGCCCACCACCGGGCAGACCGAGCGGACCGAACTGATGCCGACACCGCCATCGACGAGAATGTCCCCGCTCTTGGCGCAACCGCCGGCAAGCAGGAGCAGGGCGATGGGAGCGGCGGTGATGCGGAAGGACACGTGGCGGACACCTTATACGATACGGCCGCGCTCATAACCGCCTTCCGTGCGGGCAGGCAATCGCGTAAGCGCGGGAGCATGACCGACAAGCCTGTGCTCGAACTGCTGATCGCCGCGCCGCGCGGCTTTTGCGCCGGGGTGGACCGCGCGATCCGCATCGTCGAACTCGCGATCGAGAAGCACGGCGCGCCCGTCTATGTCCGGCACGAGATCGTCCACAACAAGTTCGTTGTCGACACGCTGAAGGCGAAGGGCGCGGTGTTCGTCGAGGAGCTGGACGAGGTGCCCGATGGCGCGCCGGTCGTCTTCTCGGCGCATGGCGTGCCCAAGTCCGTCCCGGCCAATGCCGAGGCGCGCGGGCTGGAGTATCTCGACGCCACCTGCCCGCTGGTGTCGAAGGTGCATCGCCAGGCGGAACGGCTGGTCGTCGCGGGGCGCCACATCCTGTTCATCGGCCACGCCGGCCACCCGGAGGTGATCGGCACCTTCGGCCAAGTGCCCCAGGGTGCGATGACGCTGGTGGAGGATCTGGCGGATGCCGAAAGCATCCAGCCGGCGGATCCCGACAATCTCGCGTTCCTCACCCAGACCACGCTGTCGGTGGATGACACGTCAGAGATGGTGCGCACGCTGCAGCGCCGCTTCCCCAGCATCCAGGCGCCGCGCGGCGAGGACATCTGTTATGCGACGTCGAACCGCCAGGCGGCGGTGAAGGCGATCGCGAGCGCGTGTGACGCCGTGCTGGTGATCGGCGCACCCAATTCGTCGAACTCGCTTCGCCTGGTCGAGGTGGCCGAGCGCGAGGGCGTGCGCGCCGCGCTGATCCAGCGGGCGAGCGATCTCGACTGGGCGTTCCTCGACGGCGTCGGCACGCTGGGGCTGACGGCGGGCGCGTCCGCGCCGGAGCTGCTGGTGCGCGAGCTCGTCGAGCGGCTGTCGACCCGCTACGAGGTGAGCGAGCGCGAGGAGGAGACGACGCGCGAGACGATCGCCTTCAAGCTGCCGCGCGCGCTGGAAGAGGCGGCCTGAGCCGCCGTCGGGGCACAAGACAATATCGGTAAAGGGAGACGCCGGCCTCGCGCGGGCGTGACGGGTGAATGGCGGTCTACACGCATGTCTCGGCGGAAGCGCTCGCCGATTTCCTCCGGCGCTACGACGTGGGCGAGCTCGTTTCCGCCAAGGGCATCGCGGAGGGCGTGGAGAACTCCAACTACCTCGTCGACACGACTCGCGGTCGCTTCATTTTGACCTTGTATGAAAAGCGCGTGGCGGCAGATGACCTGCCGTTCTTCATGGCGCTGCTCGATCATCTCGACGCAAAGGGCCTGCCGGTGCCACCCGCGATCAAGGATCGCGAGGGACAAGAGATCCAGGAGTTAGAGGGTCGCCCGGCCTGCCTGATCAAGTTCCTGTCAGGCATTTCGCTGTCGCACCCCACCCCGGCACAGGCGCTGTCTGCCGGCGACGCGATGGGCGCGATGCACCGCGCCGTCGCCGATTTCCCGGAGACGCGCGAGAATTCTATGGGCGTCTCGACGTGGCAGCCGCTGTTCGAGCGCTGCGGCCGCAGCCTGGATGAAATCGCGCCCGGCCTCTATGACCGGCTCGGCCGCGCGCTGGACGATGTGCTGGCGCAATGGCGCCCCGAAGCGTTCGATCAGGGCGCGATCCATGCCGATCTCTTCCCCGACAACGTCCTGATGCTGGGCGACCGGGTGACGGGGCTGATCGACTTCTACTTCGCCTGCACCGATATTCGCGTCTACGACCTGGCGGTGATGCACAGCGCCTGGTCGTTCGATTTGCACGGCCGCGCCTTCGATGCCGCGATCGGCGACGCGCTGATCCAGGGTTATGAGCGCCACTATACGCTCTCGGACTTCGAGCGGGCGCAGTTCGCCACGCTGGCGAGCGGGGCGTGCATCCGCTTTGCGCTGTCGCGCGCTTGGGACTGGCTCAACACGCCGGCCGACGCGCTGGTGATGCGCAAAGACCCCCTCGCTTATGTCCGCCGGCTCGACCATTACCGCGCCGCATGAGCGAATTACCCAAGGTCGAAGCCTTCACTGACGGCGCGTGCAAAGGAAATCCCGGTCCCGGTGGCTGGGGCGTAGTGCTGCGCATGGGCGAGCACGAAAAGGAACTGTCCGGCGCAGAGCCCGTCACCACCAACAACCGAATGGAACTGACCGCCGCGATCGAGGCGCTGAAGGCGTTCACCCGCCCCTGCAACGTCACGCTCTACACCGACAGCCGGTATGTCATGGACGGGCTGACGAAATGGATCCACGGCTGGCGCCGCAACGGCTGGAAGACGGCCGACAAGAAGCCGGTAAAGAACGTGGAGCTGTGGCAAGCGCTGGTCGAGGCGGCCGATCGCCATCAGGTGCAATGGCAATGGGTGAAGGGCCACGCCGGCCACCCCGAGAACGAGCGCGCCGACAAGCTGGCGAGCGACGCAGCGATGGCCGCAGGAAAGCGCGCCTGACAGGACCAGCGCGGCGTTCGGGCCGCGCCGACCCGTTCACAGCGTCAGAATCGTCCGGGCGAATAGCGGGCGATATCGAATCCGAGCTCCGGCTCCTCGCCCATCAGCAGGGCCGCGCCGATCATTGCCGCGGCCGGCGCGGTCTGGATGCCGAAGCCGCCCTGCCCCGCGAACCAGAAGAAGCCTGAGGTGCGTGGATCGAAGCCGTAAACCGGCAGGCGATCAGGCGCGAAACTGCGCAGGCCGGCCCATTTGCGCTCCACCTGCGTGACGCGCCAGTCGACGAGATGCTCCAGCCGATCGATGGCGATGGCGACGTCGAGTTCCTCGGGCTGTGCGTCGCAGGGATCGCATGGCGTTTCGTCATGCGGGCTGAGCCACAGGCGGCCGCCGGCCTCCGGCTTGAAGTAGAAGTCACCGCCGAGATGCGCGACGTGCGGGATCGCCGGCGTCGACGGCGGATCGGTCTGCAGCTGAACGAGCGTCCGGCGATACGGCTGGATGCCGAGCGGTGCCGCGCCCGCGATGGCCGCCACGGCATCGGCCCAGGCACCGGCGGCATCGACCAGGATCTCGGCCTCGAACTCACCCGCACGGGTTTCGATGCGCCACTGCGCGCCGTGCCGGGTCGCCGCCTTGAGCGACGCGCCGAGCACCAGCGTGGCGCCCGCCCGCCGCGCACGGGCCAGCGCATCGGCGTGAAGCGCGGCCACGTCGATATAGGCGCAGCTGCGCTCCATCACGCCGATCGTCCAGCCCGGCCGCAGCCCGGACAGATAGTCGCGCGGGTCCACCCGCTCCAGATCGACGCCCGTTCCGGCGAATTCGGCGAGGAACGCTTCGGCGCGGCCCTCGTCCTTCGCCTCCCCGACATGGAGCGAGCCCAGCGGCTCCAGGAAGCCGCCATGGCGCAACGGGGCACCGGAAAGCGACGTGAGCGGCTGGATGCCCGGGCCACCATAGGTTTCGGACCAGAAGGCGGCGGACCGCCCGGTCGCGTGATAGCCCGCGACATCCTCCGCCTCGAGCAGCAGGACACGGGCCCGGTCACCGAGTTCGGCGGCGAGCGTGGCGCCGGCAATCCCGGCGCCGACGATGGCGATATCGTAGGTCATGGTGCCTCGGCTGTAAGGAACGCATCGATTGCGGCAAGCGCCCGATCACGCACCGGATCAGCCTCACGCAGGATTTCGTGTGCCGACTCGCGGCCGAAGCGGACGAGTTGCGCATTGGGCAGCCGCCCCGCGACCCCGATCGCCGCCCGCGAATCGACCAGCCCATCCGCCTCCGCGACCAGCATCAGGATCGGGATAGCGAGCGTCGCGAGCCGAGGATCGGCGCGCTGCAGCCGGGTCGAAGCAAAGGCTTCCGCCAGCCAGGACCAGCTCGGCGGTCCGAGCTTGATCTCCGGCACCTGCTCGTACCAATATTGCTCGTCCTCGTAGCGACTGCGATCGCTGGTCAGCAGCTTCTGCCGATCGAGCCGCGCGCCGGGGCGCTCATGGCCTTTCCACGCCGGCCGTGCGGGATCGCCCAGTCCGCGCATCAAGCGCGCCAGCCGTTCGGCCATTCCCGCGCCGATCGGTGTCTTCAGCCCGAGCATCGGGGCGATCAGCACCGCGGCGGCCGGATCGATCGCCTGTTCCAGCATCGCGCGCAGCACGAGGTGCCCGCCCATCGAATGGCCCATCACCACGCGTGGGCCGTGCGCGTCCAGCGTTCGCCAGACGGCCGCGAGATCCGCGATCCACGGCGCAAAATCCGTGGCATGGCCGACATGCGGATCGGCGCTCAGCCGCCCCGAGCCGCCCTGCCCGCGCCAATCGAACGCAGTGATGGACCAGCCCGCTGCATGCCAATGCTCGAACGCCTCGAGATACTTCTCGATCACGTCACCGCGGCCGCCCTGGAACAGGATCGTGCCGCGGCCGGTGCCCGCCCAGTCGAAGCGGCGCAGCGGCCAGCCGTCCGCCGCCGCCCAGCGCGTGATCGCGGCTTCTGCCGGCAGCGCACGGCGGATCGGGCGTCCTGTCATCATGTCCATGCGCTGGTTACGGTTTGGCAAGCCATTCCGTCTACTGCCGTTCCTTCATGGGGTGGGACGTTCTTTCCTGGATGTTGCCGGCACTGCTGGTCCTGCTACTCGTTTCGGCGGGCATCGAGGATGCGCGTACCCGCGAGATCGCCAATTGGAAGAACGCTGCGATCGCGCTGATGGCTCCGCTGTGGTGGGTTTCGATCGGGCTGGCACCCTGGCCCGACATGGCGATCCAGATCGGCATAGCGACGTTGGTGCTGGCGCTGTTTTGCGTCGCCTTCCACTTCGGCCAGATGGGCGGCGGCGATGTGAAGCTGATCGCGGCGCTGGCGCTGTGGCTGCCGATCGCGCCGCTGATGCAGATGCTGCTGCTGATGTCAGTTCTCGGCGGGGCACTCACGCTGGTGATGCTAATAGAGCACAAGTTACGCAAAAATCCGCGAGCTCTAGAGATCCCATATGGCGTCGCAATCGCAATAGCCGCGCTGCTCGGCCTCCGCGAACCGCTTCTTAACCAATTCACGTAATCATATGCCGGCAACGAAAGAACAGCCCGCGCTGATGCGAAAGGCATGACAGGTCATGGATAGTCGGAAGGTCATCTTGCTGGTGGGTGCGCTGATCGTCGCCGCGATCACTGCATTCATGGCACGCACGCTGATCATGGGCAGCAGTGCCCCGATGGCGACCGCCATGCCGAACGAGGCGCAGCCGATCAACGGCCCGAAGGTGCTGGTCGCGACGCGCGCCCTGCCGGTCGGCACGATCATCGATCCCGGCTCCGTCAAGTTCCAGCCCTGGCCGCAGGAGCTCGTCGAGGGCGCCTATTTCCAGGAGCTGCCGGAATTCGACATGAAGACCGTGCTTGGCACGGTGGTGCGCAATCCGATCACCGCCGGCCAGCCGATCACCCAGGGCGCGCTGGTGAAGCCCGGCGATCGCGGCTTCCTGGCCGCGGCACTGGGACCGGGCATGCGCGCCGTGACGGTGCCGGTGTCGACCCAGTCGTCCGTCGCGGGCTTCGTCTTCCCGGGTGACCGCGTCGACCTGCTTCTGACCCAGGCGGTCGAGGGCGGCGGTGATGGCCCGCCGCTGAAGGCGGCGGAGACGATCATGCGCAACCTGCGCGTGCTGGCGACCGACCAGCGCACCAGCCAGGAGAAGGACGAGAACGGCAACACCGTCGTGCGCACCTTCTCGAACGTGACGATCGAGGCGACGCCCAAGATCGCCGAGCAGATTGCGGTGGCCCAGACACTCGGCTCGCTCTCGCTGTCGCTGCGCTCGATCGCGGACAATACCGCGGAACTGGAACAGGCGATCGCATCGGGTGACGTGAGGGTGCCGGAAGGCACCGATCCGAAGGCCGAGAAGGCGATGCTGCTTCAGCTCGCCACCGCGCCGCAGGCGGGCAACAGCACCTATGCCGTCGGCGCCGACGTATCGCGCTTCCAGCGCCGCACGGTGCCGGGGAAGACCGAGCAGCCGGCAATGAACGGCCCGGTGATGGCGGGCGGCGCGCCCGGTGCGCCCTATCCCGGCGCCGCGGTGCGGGTGTCCGGCCCGGTGGTGCGGATCGCACGCGGAAATTCTGTGACCGAGGTTCCGGTCGGGGGGAAGAACTGAAGATGCGTATTCGCTCGACATCGATCGGCCGCCCGCTCGCGGTTGCGCTTGCCGCCGCCACGCTTGGCGCGCCGGCCGCGGCGCCCGCCCAGAGCGTCTCGGCCCGTCCGGAGACGCTGTCCGTCGCAACGGATCGCGGCCGCCTGATCACCCTGCCGCGCCCGATGAGCGACCTGTTCGTCGCCAACCCGGAGATCGCCGACGTGCAGGTGCGCTCGCCCACCCAGCTGTATGTCTTCGGCAAGAAGGCGGGCGAGACGACCGTGTCAGCCACGGCCAAGGGCGGCGCAGTGGTCTATGCCGCCACGGTTCGCGTGGGCAACAACTTCGACACGCTCGGCCAGATGCTGGCCATGGCGATGCCGGACGCAAACGTCACGACGACGACGATGAACGGCCTCGTGTTGCTGACCGGCACGGTCGCGAGCCCCGATGACGGCGCCGAGGCCGAACGGCTGGTGCAGGCATTCGTCGGCGAGGGCACGAAGGTGATCAGCCGGCTGCGCACCGCGACGCCGCTGCAGGTGAACCTGCAGGTGCGCTTCGCCGAGGTGAGCCGCAGCTTCGTGAAGAATATCGGTGCCAATCTGGCCACGATCGACAGCACAGGCGGGTTCAAGTTCGGCATCGGCAGTGGGCGACCGCCCGCGAGCTTCGTGACGACCGATCCCAATCTTCCACTCTCCGTGGGGCAGAGCGTGCAGGGTTACACGAGGGATCCGATAACGGGTCAGCTTGTCCTCCGGCCCGGCACCTCGATTACGCCTGGCAGCCAGCGGACCACGATTGGCGCGCTCACGAAGTTGTTTGGGCTTGACCTCGTAGGGGCGCTCGACCTGGGCGAACGGATCGGCCAGGTGACGAGCCTTGCCAACCCGAACCTCACCGCGCTGTCGGGCGAGACGGGCACGTTCCTCGCCGGTGGTGAGATACCGATCCCGATCGCTCAGGGGCTTGGCGGCGTCGGCGTCGAGTACAAGCAATATGGCGTGAGCCTAGCCTACACGCCGACGGTTCTGGCAGATGGGCGGATTTCGCTTCGCGTACGCCCGGAAGTGTCGCAGCTCGATTATTCGAATGCGGTGACGGTTGGTGGTGCGCAGGTGCCGGGCCTCACGACGCGGCGGACCGAGACCACGGTGGAGCTTGGTTCAGGCCAGAGCTTCATGATCGCCGGGCTGCTGCAGAACAACCACAACAACTCGATCGAGAAGACGCCTGGCGTCGGCGATGTGCCCATCCTGGGTGCGCTGTTCCGTTCGAACGGTTTCCAGCGCAACGAGACCGAACTGGTGATCGTCATCACGCCGTATCTGGTGAAGCCGGTCAACGCGAACGACATCGTGCTGCCGACGGACGGCTACAAATCGCCGACCGACGTGGAGCGCGTGCTGCTGGGGCAGCTGAGCTCGGGCAAGTCGGGCGAGACCCGGCCGAAGCCGAGCATGGAAGCGCTGCCGCCGGCAGCACCGGCGGTCGGCGCGGTGGCGCCTGTCGCCCCGGTCCCGCTGCCCGGCACCGCGGCGCCCGCCGTTGCCGACGCCAAGGCGCCGCGCGATGCAGGCCGCAAGGGCGGCAAGAAGGGCGGCGGCTCTGCCCCTGCCCCCGGCTTCTCGATCAACTGATGATGACGGACGGGAACATCATGATGCTCAAGCGCTCGCTCCTCCTCGCCATCGCACCGGCCGTGCTGGCCGCCGGGTGCACGGGCACGCAGAACCGCGGGCTTGAATCGGTCCATCAGCCGGTCGTCTCGCGCGCCGATTATGCCTTTGACGTGGGCGCCGGGCCGAACGGCCTCGCGCCGGGCGAAGCACGCCGGCTGAGCGGCTGGATGTCGTCACTGCGCGTCGGCTACGGGGACCGGATCGCGGTCGACGATCCGTCGCGCGACCCGGCGACCCGGGCCGATGTTGCGGCCGCTGCTGCCCGTCATGGCCTGCTGGTGACGGATGAGGCGCCGGTCACGGCGGCGCCGATCGCGCCCGGCACCGTCCGCGTCGTCGTCAGCCGCGCGCGTGCCTATGTGCCGGGCTGCCCGGACTATAGCCGTATGGCGCAGCCGGATTACGAAGCGCACACCTCGTCCAATCAAGGGTGCTCGGTGAACAGCAACTTGGCCGCGATGGTCGCACGGCCGACGGACCTCGTCCGCGGCGAAGGCAACGACGCCTACGATCCGGCGGTCGGCACGCGCGCGATCGACACCTTCCGCAAGGCGACGCCAACGGGCGGCGGCGGGACGACCGTGCGGTCGGAAGGCACCGGGGGAGGCCGCTAAGATGAATGCACCCTGGAAACCGGCTGGCGCCAGCAATCGCGAGCCTTTCGTCGCCTATGTCTGCGACGAAGCCACGGCGCAGGCGCTTCGCCCCGTCGCCAGCGAAATGGGCTGGTCGGCGGAGAAGGTGAACAAGGGCGGCCTGCGCAACGCGGTCCAGTCGCTCAGCGTCTCCGCCAGCCCGCAGATCCTGTTCGTTGACCTCGCCGAATCGGGCGATCCGCTGAACGACATCAACTCGCTTGCCGAGGTATGCGAGCCGGGGACGATCGTCATCGCCGCCGGCCAGGTCAACGACGTGCGCCTCTACCGCGACCTGATCGCGAGCGGCATCCAGGACTATCTGCTGAAGCCGCTCAGCCCCGAGGCGCTGCGCGACACCTTTGCGCATGCCCAGGCGATCCTGAACGCACCCAAGCATGTCGAGCCGACGACCGAACATCCGCATTGCGCGGTCGCGGTGATCGGCACCCGCGGCGGCGCCGGCGCATCGACCATCGCGACGTCGCTCGCATGGCTGGTCAGCGACAAGGAACGCCGCTCCACCGCCCTGCTCGATCTCGACGTTCATTTCGGCACGGGCGCGCTCGCGCTCGACCTCGAGCCCGGCCGTGGCCTGACCGACGCGATCGAGAACCCCAGCCGGATCGACGGCCTGTTCATCGAGCGCGCCATGGTGCGCGCTTCGGAGAATCTGGCCGTCCTGTCGGCCGAGGCGCCGATCACCTCGCCGATGGTGACGGATGGCAGCGCCTTTCATCAGCTGCAGGGCGAGATGCGCGCAGCATTCGAGGCAACGATCATCGATCTGCCGCGCTCGATGCTGGTCAACCACCCGCACCTCATCAATGACGTGCAGGCGGCGGTGATCGTCACCGAGCTGACGCTGGCGGCAGCGCGCGACACGATCCGGATCCTCGCCTGGCTGCGCTCGAACGCGCCTGAAACGCAGGTGCTTCTGGTCGCCAACAAGGTGCAGCCCGGCACCCAGCTCGAGATCACGCGCAAGGACTTCGAGACGTCGATCGAACGCAAGATCGATTACGTCATCCCGTTCGACCAGAAGCTCGCCGCCCAGGCCGCGAAGCTGGGCAAGCCGTTCGCCGAAGCCGGCAAGACCTCCAAGACCGTCGCGCCGCTCGCCGATCTCGTCACCAAGCTCTGCGTGATCAGCGCGGAAGGCGAGACGGCGAAGGGCGCCGGCAAGGGACGCAAGGGCGGCAAGGGCACATCGCTGATCGGCAAGTTTGCCGATTTGAAGGGTTTGATGCCCAAGAAGCCCGCGAAGAACTGACTAGCCTCCGGCGCGCGCACCATGTGCGTGCCGGCCGCAACGGAGCACGGAACGCAAGATGCCGTTGATACCCATCATCACCGTGGCGGTCGGCGGGCTCATCGTGCTCGGGATGATTTACCTCGCCTTCGCTGGACCATCGGCCGAGCGCGCCGGCAATCGCCGCCTCGCCGAACTGCGTGAGCGGCATGCCGCCTCGCCCGGCGCGGTGATGGAGGCGCAGATGCGCCGCATCACCGGCCGTAGCGCGACCAAGGCGGACAAGGCGGCGATGCGTTTCCTGCCGCGCCCGGAGGAGCTTCAGAAGCGCCTCAACATGACGGGCAAGTCATGGACGGTGGGTCGCTATGGTGCGGCGACACTCGGCATCACGATCGGCGTCGCGCTGCTGCTGCTCGTCGTCGGCTTGCCATTCCTGATCGCGCTGTTCCTTGGCCTAGCGCTTGGTGCGGGCATCCCGCACTTCGTGGTCAGCTATTTCATCGGCAAGCGGATCAAGGAGTTCAACGCCAAGTTCCCGGATGCGATCGAACTGCTGGTGCGCGGCCTGCGTTCCGGCCTGCCGATCACCGAGACAATGGCGGTTGTCGGCAACGAAGTGCCCGGCCCCGTTGGCGAGGAATTCCGCTCGGTCGCGGACAAGATGAAGATCGGCCGGTCGATGGATGTGGCGCTGCAGGATACGGCGGACCGCCTCGGCACCCCGGAATTCCAGTTCTTCGTCATCACCATCGCGATCCAGCGCGAAACCGGCGGCAACCTCGCCGAAACGCTGCAGAACCTCGCCACCGTGCTGCGTCAGCGCGGCCAGATGAAGCTCAAGATCCGCGCGATGGCGTCGGAATCCAAGGCATCGGCCTATATCATCGGCTCGCTGCCTTTCATCGTCTTCGTGATGATCTGGTTCATCAACGGCGGCTATATGCAGACCTTCTTCACCGATCAGCGGCTGATGGTGGCTGGTGGCGGCGGGCTCATCTGGATGGGCATCGGCGCGTACATCATGGCCCAGATGATCAACTTCGAGATCTGACGCGATGGAACCGACCCAGGGACCGACGCTGCTTGGCGTCGACGTATTGTGGGTAGCGACGCTGCTCTCCGCCGTCGCCGCGTTCGCGGTGATGGTCGCCATCTATGCCGCGCTCAGCGTACGCGATCCCATGGCAAAGCGCGTGAAGGCGCTTAACGACCGCCGCGAGCAGCTGAAGGCGGGCATCACCGCCTCCACGAGCAAGCGCCGCGCGAAGCTGGTCCAGAAGAGCGCGAGCGCCGATCGCATCCGCGATTTCCTGGAATCGCTGAAGGTCCTGCAGGACAGCCAGCTGAAGGAAGCGCAGACCAAGCTGCTTCAGGCCGGCATCCGCAAGAAGGACTGGGCCGTCGGCGTGATCTTCGGCCGACTGGTGCTGCCCATCGTGCTCGGCGGCTTCATGGTGTTCCTGGTCTATGGCACCGACACCTTCGCCGACTGGACGCCGCTGAAGCGCTACGGCCTTGTCGCCGTCACCTTCCTGCTGAGCTACAAGGCGCCGGATCTCTACCTCAAGAACAAGATCACCAAGCGTTCGGCGGCGATCCGCAAGGGCCTGCCCGATGCGCTCGACCTGCTGGTGATCTGCGCCGAGGCGGGACTAACCGTGGACGCAGCCTTCCATCGCGTGGCGAAGGAACTGGGTAAGGCCTATCCCGAGCTTGGCGACGAATTCGCGCTCACCGCGATCGAGCTCGGCTTTCTCACCGACCGTCGCCATGCATTCGAAAACTTCGCCAACCGCGTCGCGCTGGACGAAGTGCGGGGCATCGTCACCACGATGATCCAGACGGAGAAATACGGCACCCCGCTGGCCAGCGCGCTGCGCGTCCTGTCAGCCGAATTCCGCAACGAGCGCATGATGCGTGCGGAGGAAAAGGCCGCGCGGCTGCCCGCGATCATGACGGTGCCGCTGATCCTGTTCATCCTCCCCGTGCTGTTCGTCGTCATCCTGGGGCCCGCCGCCTGCTCGATCAGCGACGCCTTCATCGGCGGCAGCGCCTGAGCCTTCGGGAACGCGCAAACAGGAGCATCGTTTTCCTTCCGTAACAGGGAGGATCGCGATGCTCTTCACCACGCCCACACAATGGCTGGCACTCGCCGTGGCGCTGATCGCCGGATGGCTGTTCGGTCTGGCAAGTCACCCCGGCGGCCGCAAGTGGAAGCAGCGCTACGCCGACGAGCGTGACGTCCATGCCCGTACGCGCAAGGATCTCGAAGGCCGCGTCGTCGAGCAGGAAGCTCGGATCAAGGAACTGGAGCGCGAGAATGCGCGACTAGCGTCGGCGACGCCGGTCGCAGCCCCCACTGCTGCCCCGGTCGCCACCACCGCCGCAGATACGCGCGTCGTGCAGACCGAAACGGTGCGCGAACCCGTCGCTCCGCGAACGACGGTAGCGCAATCGGCCGCGCAGCCCGCGGGCATGACGCGCGCGCGCTGGTTCAACTGGACCAACCGGGTTGGGACGAACGGCTGACCGTTCGCCCCGCCGATCGGCTTAGCCCTTCGCCTTGAGCGCTGCCTGCGCCGCAGCGAGCCGGGCGATGGGCACGCGGTAGGGCGAGGCGGAGACGTAATCGAGGCCGACGCTTTCGCAGAAGGCGATCGACGCGGGATCGCCGCCATGTTCGCCGCAGATGCCGAGCTTCAGCCCGGGCTTCGTCGCCCGGCCACGCTCGGCCGCTAGCTTCACCAGCTCGCCCACGCCGTCCACGTCGATGCTGACGAACGGATCCTTCGCGTAAATGCCCTGTTCGACATAGGCGCCCAGGAACCGGCCCGCGTCGTCCCGACTGACGCCGAGCGTCGTCTGCGTCAGGTCGTTGGTGCCGAACGAGAAGAACTCGCCCGCCTCCGCGATCTCGCCAGCCCGAAGCGCGGCGCGCGGCAGCTCGATCATCGTGCCGACGAGATAATCGACCGTCTTGCCGCGCTCCTCGAACACCGCCTTAGCGGTGCGGTCGACCACGGCCTTCATCAGCTCCAGCTCGCGCTTCGTGGCGACGAGCGGGATCATGACTTCCGGGATCGGCGCCTCACCCGATTTGTCCGCGACATCCAGCGCCGCCTCGAAGATCGCGCGGGCCTGCATCTCGTAGATTTCGGGGTAGGTGACGCCGAGGCGGCAGCCGCGATGGCCGAGCATCGGGTTGAACTCGTGCAGCTCCGCCGCGCGGCGCTTCAGCGTCTCGACGTCAACGCCCGCCGCGGTCGCGACCTCGCTGAACTCCGCCTCCTCATGGGGCAGGAATTCGTGCAGCGGCGGATCGAGCAGCCGGACGGTGACCGGCAGGCCAGCCATCACCTCGAAGATCTCGGCGAAGTCGCTGCGCTGTTCCGGCAACAGCTTTTCGAGCGCGGCGCGCCGGCCGGCTTCGTCCTCCGCCAGGATCATCTGGCGAACGGCGGTGATGCGCGCGGCATCGAAGAACATGTGCTCCGTGCGGCACAGGCCAATGCCCTCCGCGCCGAAATCGCGCGCCGTGCGGCAGTCGAGCGGCGTCTCGGCGTTTGCGCGCACCTTCAGGCGGCGAACCTCGTCGGCCCATTCCATCAGCGTGCCGAAGTCACCGGCCAGCTCCGGCTGGATGGTGGCGACTTCGCCGGCCATCACTTCGCCCGTCGCGCCGTCGATGGTGAGAAGATCACCCTCCCTCACCTCGCGGCCGCCGACGCGCGCGATCTTCGCCTTGGCGTCGATCGACAGCGATCCGGCACCGGACACGCAAGGGCGACCCATGCCGCGTGCCACGACGGCGGCGTGGCTGGTCATGCCGCCCCGCGCGGTGAGGATGCCCTTCGCCGCGTGCATGCCATGGATGTCCTCCGGGCTGGTCTCGGTGCGCACCAGGATCACCGACTTGCCATCCGCCGCCCACGTCTCCGCGGTATCGGCGTCGAACACCGCCGCGCCGCTCGCCGCGCCGGGCGATGCGGGCAAGCCCTTGGTCAGCACGTCGCGCTTGGCAGCGGGATCGAGTGTCGGATGAAGAAGCTGATCGAGCGCCTGCGGATCGACCCGCGCAATCGCTTCCTCGCGGCTGATCAGCCCCTCGCCCGCCATGTCCACCGCGATCTTCAGCGCCGCCTTCGCGGTGCGCTTGCCCGAGCGCGTCTGGAGCATCCAGAGCTTGCCCTGCTGCACCGTGAACTCGATGTCCTGCATGTCGCGGTAATGCCGCTCCAGCCGGTCGAACACCGCGGCGAGCTCCGCATAGGCGGCAGGCATTGCCTCTTCCATGCTGAGCGGCTTGGCGCCCGCATCCTCACGCGCGGTCTTGGTCAGATATTGCGGCGTGCGGATGCCGGCGACGACGTCCTCGCCCTGCGCGTTGATCAGGAATTCGCCGTAATAGGCATTGTGGCCGGTCGACGGATCACGCGTGAAAGCGACGCCGGTGGCGGACGTTTCGCCCATGTTGCCGAACACCATCGCCTGCACGTTGACGGCGGTGCCCCAGCTGGCCGGAATGTCGTTCAGCCGGCGATAGACCTTGGCGCGATCGGACTGCCACGATCCGAACACCGCGCCGATCGCGCCCCACAGCTGATCATGCACGTCCTGCGGGAAGGGCTTGCCCCATTGCTCCTGGACCAACCCCTTGAACTCGGCGACCAGTGCCTTCAGGTCATCGGCCGACAGCTCGGTATCGAGCGAGAGGCCGCGGTCCTCCTTGGCGATCTCCAGCGCTTCCTCGAACGCGCCGTGGTCGAGGCCGAGCACCACGTCCGAATACATCTGGATGAAGCGGCGATAGCTGTCCCACGCGAACCGCTCGTCGTTCGAGGTGGCCGCGAGCCCCTCGACCGTCTCGTCGTTCAGGCCGAGGTTGAGGACGGTGTCCATCATGCCCGGCATCGAGACGCGCGCGCCCGAGCGCACCGAGACGAGCAAAGGATCGGCCGCATTGCCGAACGTCTTGCCGGTGATGCCCTCGATATGGGCGATGCCATTGGCCACTTCGGCGCGCAGGCTGTCCGGGAAGGCCTCGCCTTCCTCGTAATAGCGCGTGCACATCGCCGTGCTGATCGTGAAGCCCGGCGGCACCGGCAGGCCAATCGACGCCATCTCGGCAAGGTTCGCGCCCTTGCCGCCCAGCAGGTTCTTGTCCCCGTTACCGCCATCCGACACGCCGCCGCCGAAGCGATAGACGTAGCGCTCGTCCGCCTGGGGTTTCACCGCGGTCGCCATCGTCGTCGTCTCCTGAGTACGTAACTTGTGCGCTGCAACACACCGGCAGGCCGGCTATTGCAAGGACAAACCTGTCCGGGTTCGGATGTAACCGTTTACCCTTATCCTTCGATCCGCGAGAAATCCGCGACGCCATGCACCGCCGCCCGAACGCGGGCGAGCAAGGCGAGGCGGGCCGTGCGCTTGGCGGGATCGGCATCGTTCACGGTAACCGTGTCGAAGAACGCGTCGATCGGTGCCCGCAGCGTGGCGAGCGCGGCCATCGCCGCCTCGAAATCCTCGTTGGCGACAGCATCGGCCGCCGCCGGCTCCGCGGCATCGAGCGCCGCCGCGAGCGCGGCTTCCGCAGGCTCCGGATCATAGGCACCGCTCACGGTCGGGGCGGAGGCCTCGACACCTTCCTTCTTCAGGATGTTCGCGGCGCGCTTGTAGCCGGCGAGGAGGTTTGCGCCATCCTCGGTCCCGACGAACGATTGCAGCGCCTTCACCCGCGCGAGCAGGCGGACCAGGTCGTCCTCGCCGCCGAGCGCGAACACCGCGTCAATCAGGTCGTGGCGGACGCCGGCTTCGCGCTGCTGCACTTTGAGGCGGTCGGCGAAGAAATCGAGAACGTCGCCGTTGGCGATCCGCGACAGCGGGAAGCGGAGACCGTTGTCGAGGATCAGCGCGAGGATGCCCAAGGCCGAGCGGCGCAACGCAAACGGATCCTTGGAGCCGCTGGGCTTCAGGTCTGCGCCGAAGAACTGGGTGATGCTGTCGAGCTTGTCCGCCAGCGATACCACTACCGTGACCGGCGCGGTGGGGACGTCGTCGCCCTGCCCGACCGGCTTGTAGTGATCGCGGATCGCCTCGGCGACTTCGGCGGGCTCGCCCTGTGCGGCGGCGTAATAGCCGCCCATCAGGCCCTGGAGCTCGGGGAACTCGCCGACCATGCCCGTGACGAGATCGGCCTTGCACAGCTCGGCCGCGCGGCGAGCGAGCGCGGGGTCGCAGTTGGGAACGATGCCCTCAGTCGCGAGCCATTCCGCCAGCTTCGCGACGCGCTCGACCTTGTCGGCGACGGTGCCGAGCTTTTCGTGGAAGACGATCTTCTCAAGCTTCGTCGCCTGATCGGCGAGCGGCACCTTGAGATCGGTTTCGTAGAAGAAGCGCGCGTCGGAAAGGCGGGCGGCGAGCACCTTGCGGTTGCCCTCCACGATCCGCTCGCCCCCGTCCGCCGCGTCGATGTTGGCGGTGCAGATGAAGGCGTTGGCGAGCTTTCCGCCGGCATCGCGGCAGACGAAATACTTCTGGTTCACGCGCGCGGTGAGCTGGATCACCTCGGGTGGCACGTCGAGGAACGCCTCGTCAAAACGGCCAAGCAGCGGCACCGGCCATTCGGTGAGGCCGGCGTTCTCGCTGACCAGCCCCTCATCCTCGATCAGCGTCAGGCCAGCCATGTTGGCGGCGAGCTTCGCACCGAGCGCGATGGTGGCGCGGCGTTCGTTCTGGTCGACGATGACGTGGCAGGCGCGCAGCTTCTCGACATAGTCGGCGGCGCTGCCGATGGTGATGACGCCGGGGTGATGGAAGCGGTGGCCGACGGTGGCCGCGCCGCTTTCGACGCCGGCGATCGCGCAGGGCACCACATCGTCGCCGAACAGCGCGATGATCCCTTGCAGCGGGCGGACCCAGCGCTGGCTTTCGGTGGAGATCGACGCCTCGCCCCAGCGCATCGACTTGGGCCACGGGAAGGCGCGGATGATCGCGGGGATCGCGTCGGCCAGCACATCGGCGGTGGCACGGCCCGGCTTGTCGATCACCGCGAACAAGGTGGCGCGGCCCTTCACCTCGCGGGTCTGCAGCGCGTCGCGCGTCAGGCCGGCCTTGCGCAGGAAGCCTTCGACCGCAGCGTCAGGCGCGTCGGCGGGCGGGCCCTTCAGCTCCTCGCTTACCGCCTGCGTCTGCGCAGGCAGATCGCGGGCGATCAGCGCGAGGCGGCGCGGCGTCGCGTAAGTGACGAGTTCGGCGGCCTTCAGCCCGGCCTTGCCGAGTTCAGCGGCGAACAGGCGGGCGAGATCCTCGCGCGCCTTGTCCTGCATGCGCGCCGGGATTTCCTCCGAGCGCAGTTCGAGCAGAAAATTGGTCATGCCGCGCTCCAGTTCGGGAAGCGGGCTTTCCAGCCCTCGGCATTCTTTTCCATATACGCCGTGCAGGCCCCCTTCGCGAGATCGCGGACGCGGCCGATATAGGCCTGGCGCTCGGCGACGGAGATGACGCCGCGCGCGTTCAGCAGGTTGAAGATGTGGCTCGCCTCGATCGCCTGCTCATAGGCCGGGATCGGCAGCTTCGCGGCGAGGCAATTCTCGCACTCGGCCGCAGCCTTGCGGAACAGGTCGAACAGCGTGTCGGTGTCGGCGACCTCGAAATTCCAGGTCGACATCTGCCGCTCGTTCTCGAGGAACACGTCGCCGTACGAAACACCGGCGTCGTTAAAGCGCAGGTCGTACACATTGTCGACGTTCTGGATGTACATCGCCAGCCGTTCGAGCCCGTAGGTGAGCTCACCGGCAACCGGCTTGCAATCGAAGCCGCCCATCTGCTGGAAATAGGTGAACTGGGTCACCTCCATCCCGTCGCACCACACTTCCCAGCCGAGGCCCCAGGCGCCCAGCGTGGGGCTTTCCCAGTCATCCTCGACGAAGCGGATGTCGTGGCGGGTGAAGTCGATGCCGATCGCCGCGAGGCTGCCGAGATACAGCTCCTGCAAGTCAGGCGGACTTGGCTTCAGGATCACCTGATATTGGTAATAATGCTGCAGCCGGTTCGGGTTCTCGCCGTAGCGGCCGTCGGTCGGGCGGCGGCTGGGCTGGACAAAGGCGGCGTTCCACGGATCGGGCCCCAGGGCACGCAGCGTCGTGGCGGGGTGAAAGGTGCCCGCGCCCATGCGCATGTCATAGGGTTGCAGAATGGCGCAGCCCCGCGCTCCCCAATAGGAATGGAGGCGCAGGATCATGTCCTGGAAGCTCAATGGCGCGTCTGTTGAGGTGGCGTTCATCGCGCGGCGGGCAATGGCGGATGGCTCGCCAACAGGCAAGGCCCGCGCTAGGCTCTCGCCACCCCGAAGAGGAAGGTCTCAACCACTCGTGTTCCGTTCGCTGACTTCCGTATTCGCCAGCCTTGGCCTCGCCTTCGCGCTCCCCGCCTGCGCCGAGCCCGCACCGGTCGTGAAGCAGGATGCCGATCCCGCGCTGTGGGTGGTGAAGGACAAGGATACGACGATCTACCTGTTCGGCACGATCCACGTGCTGAAGCCGGGGCTGAGCTGGTTCGACGAAGCGGTGAAGAAGGCGTTCGACCGTTCCGGTACGCTGGTGCTGGAGATGGTAGAGCCGGATGCGGAGACGCAGCAGAAGGTGGTCGTCTCCAAGGCGTTCGACACCAAGGGCCCGCCGCTGACCGAGAAGCTGCCCGAGGGCAAGCGCGCCCAGTTCGTGAAGACGCTGGAGGAGAACAAGCTGCCCCTCGGCTCCTATGAGCGGATGCAGCCGTGGTTCGCCGCGATCAGCCTCAGCGTGCTGCCGGTGCAGAAGCTGGGCTATGACGCCAAGAACGGCCCGGAAGGCATCCTCACCCGCGCGGCCAAGGCGCAGAAGAAGCAGGTGATGGGCCTCGAGACGTTCGAGGGGCAGCTCTCGATCTTCGATTCGCTGTCCCAGAAGGCCCAGATCGAACTTCTCACCTCCACGATCGACGAATTGCCCAAGGCCGGCGAGACGATGAACCGGATGGTCGACAATTGGGCGAAGGGCGATCCCGATGCGCTGGCCGCGACGATGAACGAGAGCCTGAAGGAATCGCCCGAGGTGGCGAAGGCACTGCTGGTCGATCGCAACGCCAAATGGGCGGCCTGGATCGCGGAACGGATGCGCACCCCGGGCCGCGTCTTCATCGCGGTCGGCGCGGGGCACCTCGCCGGGCCCGACAGCGTCCAGGCGCATCTGCGCAAGTACAAGCTGAAGGCGGTACGCGTCAGGTATTGAGCGGCGACGCACGCCCCGCTCCTCGCGTGAGGATTGCCTTTCGCGCCTCTCCCCGCTATGCGCGCCCGCTTCCGGCCATGGTCATCCCTGGAGGCGTGGCGCGGAAGGACACACATGAGTTTCGGAGAATATCGATGAGCGACCAGTTGACGCTCGCAGCCGAGACGCGTGACCGGGTTGGCAAGGGAGCCTCCCGGGCGCTGCGTCGTGCAGGCCGCGTCCCCGCCGTGATCTACGGCCAGAACAAGGAACCGACCTCGATCCACCTCGAGGAAAAGGAGCTTGTGAAGGCGCTGGGCACCGGCCACTTCATGAACACCGTCGTGATGATCAACGGTGAGCGCACCCTGCCCAAGGACGTGCACTTCCACGCCGTGACCGATCGTCCGGTCCACGTGGACTTCCTGCGCATCGCCGCCAACACCACTGTCACCGTCGCGGTGCCGGTCGTGTTCGCCGACGAGGAAGAAGCACCGGGCCTCAAGAAGGGCGGCGTGCTGAACGTCGTTCGTCACGAGCTGGAACTGGTGTGCGACGCGGCCAACATCCCGTCGGAAGTCATCGTTTCGGTGAAGGGCCTGGACGTGGGCGATTCGCTCCACATCTCGGCGGTGACGCTGCCCGAGGGCACGCAGTCGGCGATCGATGACCGCGACTTCACCATCGCCACGGTGGTTGCACCGTCGGCGCTGAAGTCGGCCGAGGGCGACACGTCGACCGAGGCGACCGAGGAAGCTACGGGCGAGTAACATCGCCTGGTGCCGCCCGGGGCGGCACGTTTTCGCGGGCGGGTGGCGGCGACGCCCCCCGCCCGTTTTCGTTTGGCGCCAGTGAGACGATGGGATCGGAGATGCAGCTTTGGGTCGGCCTGGGCAATCCGGGCCCGCAATATGCGATGCAGCGGCACAATGTCGGCTTCATGGCCGTCGACGCCATCGCCGAGGTGCATGATTTCGGCGCCACAGCGAAGAAGTTTCAGGGTTGGGTCCGCGAAGGCCGGCTGGGCAATGAGAAGGTCCTGCTGCTGAAGCCCGCCACCTTCATGAACGAAAGCGGCCGCAGCGTCGCCGAGGCGCTGCGCTTCTACAAGCTGGGCGTCGAGGCGCTGACCGTGTTCCATGACGAACTCGACCTTGCGCCGATGAAGGTGAAGGTGCGCGTCGGCGGTGGGCTGGCCGGGCACAATGGCCTGCGCTCGATCGACCAGCATCTCGGGCCGGAATTCCGCCGCGTGCGCATCGGCATCGGTCACCCCGGCCACAAGGATCGCGTGACCGGTCACGTGCTCGGCAATTACGCGAAGAGCGAGCTTGATCCGCTGACCGACCTGCTCGGCGCACTGGCCTCGGAGGCGCCCACGCTCGCGGCGGGCGACGACGTGCGCTTCATGAACGATGTTGCGCTGCGGCTTCAGGGCTGACGGGCGCCCTTCCCCATTGCCGTGGCGCGCAGTATCGCGTGGCCGCCATGCTGTTCCCGCCCGACACCTGCCGCCGCCTCGTCGTCAAGATCGGCTCGGCGCTGCTGGTCGACCCGTCGGGCGCCGTGCGGCGCGAGTGGCTGGCCGGCATCGCCGCCGATGTCGCGGCGCGGGCGACTGCGGGGCAGCAGGTCGCGATCGTCTCCTCCGGCGCGATCGCGCTTGGTGCCCGCCGCCTCGGCCTGCCGCGCGGTGGCCGCGCCAGTCTGGAGGACGCGCAGGCCGCCGCTGCCACGGGTCAGATCGCACTCAGCCAGACCTGGGCCGAGGTGCTGGCCGCCAATGGCCTAACCGCCGCGCAGATGCTGGTGACGCTGGACGATCTGGAGGATCGGCGCCGCTACCTCAACGCCGCGGCGACGCTCGGCCGGCTGCTTCAGCTCGGCGCCGTTCCCGTCATCAACGAGAACGATAGCGTCGCGACTGCTGAGATCCGCTTCGGCGACAATGATCGCCTCGCCGCACGTGTTGCCCAGGCAGCGGGCGCACAGGGCGTGGTGCTGCTGTCCGACATCGACGGCCTTTACGATCGCAATCCTGCACAACCCGGCGCCGTCCATATACCGGAAGTCGCGCAGATCGATGCGCGGATCGCAGGCATGGCGGACGATGGCTCCGCCTCCGGCATGGGATCGGGCGGCATGGTGTCGAAGATCGCCGCTGCCCGGATAGCGACCGGCGCAGGCGTCGCGCTCGCCATCGCTTCGGGGCGGATCGATCGCCCGCTCTCTACCGGCGCCCGCCACACGATCTTCCTTCCCGAACGCCGAACTGCCGCGCGCAAGGCCTGGCTTGCCGGTCGGCTGACGGTGAAGGGCACGATCCATGTCGATGCCGGCGCTGCCGAAGCGCTGGCCGCCGGGCGCAGCCTTCTCGCCGCCGGTGCTACCGCGATCACCGGCAGCTTCGCGCGCGGTGACGTGGTGGCGATCGACGGGCCAGGCGGCACGATCGCACGCGGCCTCGCCGAATATGACGCGGCCGACATGCAGCGGCTGCTCGGCCGGCGGAGCGAGGAGCAGGAAGCGCTGCTCGGCCATGCGCCGCGCGCCGCACTCGTCCACCGCAACCATATGGCCTTGCTGTGAGGGCGTTCGCATGATCCTCGCCATTACCGGCGGCACCGGTTTCGTCGGCCGTGCGACGATCGCGCGGGCGCTGGCCGCCGGACATCAGGTGCGCGCCCTCACCCGCCGTCCGCAGCCGCCGCGCGACGGCGTTACCTGGATTGCAGGCGCGCTTGATGACCAGGCCAGCCTCGATGCGCTGGTCACCGGCAGCGATGCGGTGATCCATATCGCCGGCGTGGTGAATGCGCCCGACCGCGCGGGCTTCGTCGCGGGCAACGTCACCGGCACCGCAGCGATCCTGGTGGCGAGCGGCTCGCGGCGCTTCGTCCATGTCTCCTCCCTTTCCGCGCGCGAGCCGCAACTGTCGATGTACGGCCAGTCGAAGCGCGATGCGGAGGAGTTGGTGATCGCCAGCGCCGCGGATTGGACGATCGTACGGCCCGCGGGCATCTACGGCCCGGAGGATACCGAAATGCGCGACGTGTTCCGCCTGGCGCGCCTCGGCCTCGCCTTCCTCCCCCCGCCCGGCCTCGTCGGGCTGATCCACGTCGATGATTTCGCCCGCCTCCTGGTGGCGCTTGCCGAGCATCCGGGCGACCGGGCGATCTACGAAGTCGATGACGGCACCAGCCCGTCACATGCCGAGTTCGCGCAAGCGATCGGCCGCGCCGTTGGCCAGCGGGTGCTGCCGCTCCATCTCCCCAAGCCGCTGCTTCGCCTGGCGGCCGGGATCGACAAGCGCCTGCGCGGTGCCGGCGCGAAGCTGACGCAGGATCGCGTCGGGTATCTCAGCCATCCGGACTGGACGGCGCGCGCCGACATGCGCCCACCAGCCTCGCTCTGGACGCCGCAGATTCCGCTCGACCGTGGCCTCGCCGAGACGGCCCGCGGCTACGCCAAGCGATGACCACGCTTCCGCCGCATTCGATTGGCACGCCTGCGACACGACGCTAAGGAGCCGCCATGAGCGACCGCGAAAGCATTTACGAAACGATCACGACGCAGATCGAACCCTTCAACAAGAAGGGCGTGACGGTGACCGAGGCAACCACCTTCCAGGGCGATCTGGAATGGGATTCGCTGACGGTGATGGATTTTGTCGCCGCGATCGAGGACGAGTTCGATATCATCATCACGATGAACATGCAGGCCGAGATCGAGACGGTCGGCCAACTCGCCGACGCCGTGGCGAAGCTGAAGAACTAACACCCGCTCGTCCCGTACGAAGTCGAGGGACGTGCCGCAAACGCTGCGCGTGGTGCCTCGACTTCGCTCGACACGAACGGTTTGGGACTAGAATCTATGACCGAAACCGGCCTCCAGGCAGAAGCCCTTCCTGCCGAACCCGCTGCCGCGCCGGCCGAGCGGGATCTGTTCGATAAGTTCGCGCCGCTGATCGCGGAACGGCAGGCGCTGCTCGATTCCGGCCTGCGCGATCCGTTCGGCATCGTGATGGAGGAGGTGAAGAGCCCGACCGTCGCGGTGATCAAGGGCCGCGAGACGATCCTGCTCGGCACCTACAATTACATGGGCATGACGTTCGACCCGGACGTCATCGCCGCCGGCAAGGAAGCGTTCGACAAGTTCGGCAGCGGCACCAACGGCAGCCGCGCGCTGAACGGCACCTTCCACGATCACATGGAAGTCGAACAGGCGCTGCGCGACTTCTACGGCATGTCGGGCGCAATCGTCTTTTCAACGGGTTACCAGGCGAACCTCGGCGTTATCTCAGCCATTGCCGGCAAGGGCGAGTATATCATCCTCGACGCTGACAGCCATGCGTCGATCTACGACGGCTGCGCGATGGGTAATGCCGAGATCGTCCGCTTCCGCCACAATTCGGTCGAGGACCTCGACAAGCGGCTGGGCCGCCTGCCCAAGGAGCCGGGCAAGCTCGTCGTGCTCGAGGGCGTCTATTCGATGCTGGGCGATATCGCGCCGCTGAAGGAGATGGTCGCCGTCGCCAAGAAGCATGGCGCGATGGTGCTGGTCGACGAGGCGCATTCGATGGGCTTCTTCGGCCACAACGGCCGCGGCGTTTATGAGGACCAGGGCCTGCAGGACCAGGTCGATTTCGTGATCGGCACCTTTTCCAAGTCGGTCGGCACGGTCGGCGGTTTCTGCGTGTCGAACCACCCGAAATTCGAGATCCTGCGCTTCGTCTGCCGGCCGTACATCTTCACTGCCAGCCTGCCGCCCGCCGTCGTCGCCTCGGCGACCGCGTCGATCCGCAAGCTGATGCACGCCAAGGACAAGCGTGAGCGGTTGTGGGCGAACACGCGCCAGCTGCACGCCGGGCTCAAGGCGCTGGGCTTCCGGCTCCCGACCGAAACGCCGGAATCCGCCATCGTCGCGGTGCTGCTCGATGATCAGGACCAGGCCGTGCGCATGTGGCAGGGGCTGCTCAATGCCGGTCTCTACGTGAATGTCGCGCGCCCGCCCGCGACGCCCGCCGGCATGTTCCTGCTCCGCTGCTCGGTTTGTGCGGAACATAGCAGCGACCAGATGAGCCGCGTCGTACAGATGTTTGAAGAAGCAGGGCGCGCCACTGGCGTGATCGGCTGAGCCGTCGGCTTCTTCCGCGAGCATTTCGTCTCTGATACTCACCTGTACGTGATCATGGACGAAGGCACGAGCGCGGCGGCCGACGCTCCACACGGCCTGAGCGGCGCCTGGCGCACCATCATGCTGGTAGTGATGGGGGTGCTTGGCGTCGGCGTGCTCGTCGCCCTGATCCTGACGCTGGGCGAGGCGAACCGTCAGCGCAATCGCGCGATCACGCTTCAGTCGCGAAGCTATGACGTCATGGTGCTGGCGCGTACCCTCTCGGGCACGATCGCCCGGTCGGAGGCGTCGCTCGGCCGCTATGTCATCTCCGGCGACAAGCAGCTGGGTCGCCTGTATTTCGAGGATTGGCGGCGCGCCGGGGAGCAGTTGCAGCGCCTAGAGCAGCTGACCCGCGACAGCGACGAACACATTGCTCGCCTCCAGCGCCTGCGCCGCGCCTATGCGGAGCGGGGGGAGCAACTGTCGCTGACGGCTCTTTCCACCAATTACGGAAAGAACGCACAGGCGCTGTCGCGCTACTACCAGGCGCGCAATTCCGCCTCCCTCGACGAGATCAACCGCGTGCTGGACGAGATCATCGCCGGGGAACGCGCGGTGCTGGAGCGGCGCACGACGGAAGCAATGACGCTGGTGGAGCGTTCGACGCGCGCGGCGTTCGTACTTTCATCATTCGGGGTCCTGCTGTTGCTGGGCGCGATTGCGCTTGGCTGGCTCACGGTGCGCGCATTGACCGAACGCGCGACGGCCAAGGCGGAAGCCGAGGCTGAGCGCGCCCGCGCCGAGGAACTGGCCCTCGCCGTGGCTGCCGCGACCGAGGAGTTGCGCGTGCAGGAAGCGCGGCTGCGACAAGTGCAGAAGATGGATGCGGTCGGACAGTTGACGGGTGGAATTGCGCACGATTTCAACAACATGCTTGCCGTCGTTACCGGCGGGATCGAACTTGCGCGCCGATCCCAGGCAGCCGGGCGCGACGATGTCGCGCGCCATCTAGCGAGCGCGGCGGACGGCGCCGCGCGCGCTGCCGAGCTCACCCGCCGGCTACTGGCGTTCGCGCGGGAGGAAGCGATCAACCCGGAAGCGATCCCGATCGGAGCGCTGATCGCCGGGATGCGTGACCTCCTCGACCGCACGCTTGGGGATGGCGTTCTGGTCCAATTCGTCGACGAGTCCGGCGACGCCTGCGTCTGTGCCGACCGGGTACAGCTTGAAAACACGCTCCTCAATCTTGCCGTCAACGCGCGCGATGCGATGGAGGGTCGCGGCACGCTGACGATCACCGCCGCCACCGAGACGGGGGACGGCCAAGAGCGCGTGGTGATCACCGTTCGCGATACTGGCTGCGGCATGACGCCCGAAGTGGCGGAGCGCGTGTTCGAGCCGTTCTTCACCACCAAGCCGGTCGGCAAGGGCACCGGCCTTGGCCTCAGCCAGATCTTCGCCTTCGTCCGCCAGCAGGGCGGCGACGTCGCGATCGACACCGCGCCCGGCGAAGGCACCGCCGTTCGCATCAGCCTGCCGCGCGAAACCGTTGCGACACCATCGGCGGCGGTGCCGGAGCTGCTGCCGACCCCCTCGGAAGACGCAGCCGGGCTGACGGTGCTGGTGGTGGAGGATGATCCGCGGGTGCTCGCTGCCACCGTCGGCGCGCTGGAGGAACTTGGCCATCACGCCATCCGCTGTGACGACCCGCTCGCCGCCCCCGCACTGCTCGACGCGAACCCGGCGACCGATCTCATCATCAGCGACGTGCTGATGCCCGTGCGGACCGGCCCGGAGATGATCGCCGCGCTCGATCCGCGCCACGCGCATCTCGCAGTGCTGTTCGTCACCGGCTTCGCGGGCGAAACGACGGAGGGGTCCATCTTCAACGGCCACCATGTGCTGCGCAAGCCGTTCACGCTGAACGCCCTCGAGCGCGCGATCGCGGAGGCCTTGTCGCGCCGGCGCGCCACTTCGCCGCACGGGATCGCCGCAGAGTAGAAGCACACCGCGGAACATCCTTCCACGCCGGAACATTCAGGGCTGGCACTCCCCGCCCCGTTGCCTATACCGGCCACCCCACCCGAACGATCCGAGCCCCTGTCCAGCCGCCCATGAAATCGATCGATCGCTACATGGCCCGGCTGATCGCGCTGCCGTTGTTCTCAACGCTCGTGATCTCCGCGATGCTGCTGGTGCTCGATCGCATGCTGCGCCTGTTCGACTTCGTCGCGACCGAGGGCGGACCGGTAAACGTCGTGTGGAAGCTCTTGGCAAACCTGCTGCCGGAATACCTCGGCCTCGGCATCCCGATCGGGCTGATGCTTGGCATCCTCCTCGCCTTCCGGCGCCTTGCGACCTCGTCGGAGCTGGACGTGATGCGCGGGGTGGGCATGAGCTACGGCCGGCTGCTGCGCGTGCCGTACATGTATGCGACGGTGCTCGCGCTCGCGAACCTCGCGATCGTCGGCTATATCCAGCCGCGGGCGCGCTACGCCTACGAAGGCCTGCGGTTCGAGCTTCGCACGGGCGCACTCGGCGCCTCGATCAAGGTGGGCGAGTTCACGCATCTGGGCGACCGGATGACGCTGCGGATCGAGCGCAGCCGCGAGAAGGGCCGGGAGCTCTCGGGCATCTTCGTCCACGCGCAGACGCCAAAGGGCGACTGGATCGGCGTGACGGCGCAGCGCGGGCAGTTCCTGGCGACCGACGATCCCAACACCATCATCTTCCGCCTGACGAACGGTACCCTCGTCCACAACCGGCCGGAGTTCGCGACACCGCGCGTGCTGACCTTCACCGCGCACGACTTGCCGATCGACCTGCCCCGGTTCGAAAGCTTCCGCGCGCGGGGCGGGCGCAACCTCGAATATACCATTCCCGAACTGGCGCGGATCGGCGCCAGTGGCGAAAGCGAACAGGCACGCGATGCCAGCAAGTCGGAACTTTATTTCCGCTTGGCTGAGGTGCTGACGATGTTCCTTCTGCCGCTGCTGGCCGTATCGCTGGGCGTGCCGCCGAAACGATCGACCTCGGCGATCGGCGTGTTCCTGTCGATCGTGATGGTCGTGGCGTACCACAAGGTGAACCAATATGCCGCTTCGGTCGGCGAGCTTGGCCGGGTCGATCCGTTCATCGCGCTGTGGACGCCGTTCGCGATCTTCGCCGCGCTTATCATCTGGATGTATTACACGCTCGCCTATGTCCCTGGCGGGCAGCCGATCGGCGCACTAGAGCGCGCGGCCAGCAAGGCGCTGAAGTTCATCACCAGCCGCCTGCCCGGCCGGCGCCGGCGGGAAGCGCGCGCATGACCTCGTTTTTCCCGTCGCGCACCGTCGCGCTCTACATGGGCCGAATGTTCCTGGTGCGCACCTTCGGCATCCTCGCCGGGCTGGTACTGGTCCTCCAGGCGCTCGACCTTCTGGGTGAATCGGGCAAGATCCTGGCCATCCCGGGCAATGGAGACGCTGAGGTGTGGCGCTACATGTCGCTGCGCGTGCCGGAGATCATCGCCCGCTTCCTGCCCTTCTCGGTTCTGCTGGGCACGATCCTGACGCTGATCACGATGAACCAGAACAGCGAGATCGTCGCGCTGAAGGCCTCCGGCCTATCCGCGCACCAGGTGCTGGCGCCGCTGATCCTCGCCAGCGTCGGCATTGCGGGCATCAGCTTCACCTTCAACGAACGGATCGTGGCGCGCGCCACCTCGACACTCGATCAATGGCAGAAGGTGAACTACGGCCCGCTGCCGATTGATCGGGGCGAGCGATCGAACGTCTGGGTGCGCACCGACGACGATCTGATCGAGGTGGACCAGATCAAGGGCCGCGGGGACGCGGCGCAGCTTGGCGGCATCACCCTCTATGAGCGTGATCGCGGCAGCCTTCGCGCGATCGTCACCGCGCCGCGTGGCTGGCGCAGCGGGGATGGCTGGGCGATCGGCCCCGCGCGTCGCTTTGACGTCGCGACCGGCAAGATCACTCAGGTCCGCCAGATGATCATCGCGCACGGCGTGACTCCCGATCAGTTCACTTTGTCGACGGTCGACGCGGATGGCATGACCTTCGGGCAGCTGCGCGCCGCGATCGACGATCTCAGCGCCGCGGGCCGGCCGACCAAGTCGCTGGAAGGCGCGCTGTGGCACAAATTGTCGGGGCCGCTGTCGTCGGTGCTGATGCCGCTGCTGGGCGCAGTCGCCGCCTTCGGTATCGCGCGCTCGGGCAAGCTGTTCGTCCGCGCCGTGATCGGCATGGCACTTGGCTTTGCCTATTTCGTCGCGGATAACTTTGCGCTGGCGATGGGCAATCTCGGCGCTTACCCGCCGTTCCTCGCCGCCTGGGCACCGTTCCTTCTGTTCCTGCTGATCGGTGAGGCAGTGCTGATCCGGACCGAGGAATAGGCTCCCGCCGCACTGGCAGCGGGAGCGTCACGCAGGTTTACGCCGTCGTGCGGCCGTATTCCTGCTTCGTCACCGGGTGGCTGGACGACAGGCCGCCATCGACCGCGATCGCCTGCCCGTTGACGTAGCTTGCATCATCCGAAGCGAGGAACAGCGCGACCTTTGCCAGTTCCTCCGGCTGCGCGCCGCGGCGCAGCGGGTTGAGCCGCCCCACGCGGTCGATCTTGCCCGCGTCACGGGCGTAATCGAAGACGGACTTGGTCATCCCCGTCTCCGTCAGACCAGGGCAGATCGCGTTGACGCGCACGTTCGATCCCGACAACTGCTGCGCCGACACCTGGGCGAGGTTGATCACCCCGGCCTTGGACGCGGAATAGGCTGGCGACCCGGCGCCCGAACGGATGCCGGCGACGCTTGCCGTCAGGATGATCGCGCCCTGCCCGCGCTCGGCGATGCGCGGCGCGGCGTGCTTGATCGCCAGAAACGGGCCGATCAGGTTCACGCGCAGCACTTCGGTGATCAGCGCTACGTCCGTATCGAAGATGTTGGCCATGCCACCCGAGATGCCCGCATTGGCGAACATCACGTCGAGCCCGCCGAACTTGTCGCAGGCGAGCGCGACGGTGCGCACGACATCTTCCTCGCTGCCGGCATCCATCTCGATCGCATGCGCCGTACCGCCGGCGGCGCGGATCGCCTCGGCCGTCTCGTCCGCCCCCTTCTTGTCGGCCGCGATAACCCGGCCACCCTCGGCGGCAAAAAGCGTTGCGGCGGCGCGGCCGATGCCGGAGCCGGCACCCGTCACGATGATCGATTTGTCGGTGAACCTAGCCATGTCTCACTCCGTTGGCGCCGGCGTGGAAGAAACGCCCCCCGTGCCTCGCTTTATCAATACTTCCGCGCCCCTCACCTGAGGAGCGGCGGGATCAGATCGTCACGCCGCCGTCGATCACCATCGTCTGGCCGGTCATGAAGCCGCTGGCGCGCGACGCGAGATAGACGACCGCGCCCGCGATCTCCTCCGGCTCACCGATGCGGCGCAGCGGCGTCGTGCGGTTGCGTTCGGCAACTGCCGCCTCGTCTTCCCATAGCGCCTTGGCGAAATCTGTCTTGATCAGGCCCGGGGCGATGCAGTTCACGCGGATGCCGTGGGCGCCATATTCATGCGCCAAGTTGCGGGCGAGCTGCATGTCGGCCGCCTTGCTGATGCAATAGGCGCCGATCACGGTCGATCCACGCAGGCCGCCAATCGACGAGACGATGACGATAGAGCCTTCCTTGCGCTCCTTCATCTCGGGCGCGACCATCGTGATCAGCCAGTGGTTGGAGAGGATATTGTTGTCGAGGATCTTGCGGAACTGCTCGTCCGCGATCCCTTCCTGCGGCCCGTAATACGGGTTGGACGCGGCGTTGCAGACCAGGCAGTCGATCCGCCCGAACTCGCGCCGGCTCTGGTCGACGAGATGCTGCAGCGCCGCCTTGTCGGAGATGTTCGCGGCAATCGCCACCGCCGTGCCCGGCCCGAACCGCGCGTTGATCTCGTCCGCCACCTCTTCGCAGGCATCCTGCTTACGGCTGGAGATCACCACCTTTGCGCCCTGCTCGGCACAAGCGATTGCGCTGGCCTTGCCGATCCCGCGCGAGGATCCGGTGATCAGGACGACCTTGCCGGTCAGATCGAACAAACTCATGGCTCACTCCCCTCCCGCTTGCGGGAAGGGCTGAAGGTGGGCCGGCCCGCAAGTGATTGCATAAAGGGGGAGGAGCATGCCCCTCCCCGATCCGTGCCCGCCGACAGGCAGGCGTTACGCGGTTGCGCCGGCCTTCTGTGCGAACTGCCAGGCCGCATCGGCCAGCATCGGCACGCGTGCGCTGGTCGCCTCGGCATTGGCGCTGGACGCCGTGCCGATCAGGAAGCGCTTGCGGATACCCTGGACGATGGAGGCAAGGCGGAACAGGTTGAACGCCAACAGCCAGTTTAGATCCGGAACGCCATCCCGCCCGGTCTTCTCGCAATAACGCGCGACGACTTCCTCGACGGTCGGGATGCCGGTCTCCGGCCCGGTCAGGCCCATCACGCCCGAACGGCCCTCCGGCTCGGTCACCCAGCTGATCAGGAAATAGCTGAGGTCGGCGAGCGGATCGCCCGTCGTGCAGAGTTCCCAGTCGAGCACCGCGGCGACGCGCGGTTCAAGGCCGGGCGCAAACTTCATATTGTCGCAGCGGTAATCGCCATGGACGATCGTGGTGCGGGTCTGCTCGGGAATGGTACGCGGCAGCCATTCGATCAGCCGCTCCATCGCCGGCATATGCTCGGTCTCGGCACCGCGATACTGCTTCGTCCAGCGGCTCACCTGCCGCTCGAAGTAATTACCCGGTCGCCCGAAATCCTCGAGCCCCGTCGCTTTCAGATCGACATTGTGGAGCGCCGCCAGGGTATCGATCATCGCATTGTAATGCGCGCGCCGGGTGTCGGCATCCATGCCCGGGAAGGCGCCGTCCCAGATCGTGCGGCCGTCCACCATCTCCATGACGTAGAAGGCCGAACCGATGACGCTGTCATCCTCGCACAGGCCATATTGCCGGGGCACCGGGAAGCCGGTCGGGTGGAGCGCGGCCATGACGCGATATTCGCGATCAACCTGGTGCGCGGACGGGAGCAGCTCGCCCATCGGCTTGCGGCGAAGCACGTAGTTGCGCCCCGGCGTCATCAGCTTGTACGTCGGGTTCGATTGTCCGCCGGCGAACTTCGCATAGGTCAGCGGACCCGCGAAGTCCGTGACGTGGGCTTCCATCCAGGTGTAGAGGCGATCGGTGTCCAGCCGATCGCGCTCGCTGATCTCCGCCTGGAGGCCGGTATCTTCCGCCACGGCCGTGCTCATTGATCGAACACGATCACGCTGCGCGTCGCATCGCCCTTGCGGAGTTCGTCGAACGCGTCGTTGATGCGGTTGAGCGGCAGGCGCTCGGCGATGATCGTGTCGAGATCGAGCATGCCGCGCATGTAGAAATCCACCAGGCGCGGGATGTCGACCGGGAAGCGGTTCGACCCCATGATGCCCCCCTGCAGCTTCTTGCCCGACAGCAGCTCCATCGCGGAAAGGCCAACCTTCTGGTCGAGCGGCATCATGCCGAGGATCGTCGCGGTGCCGCCGCGGCGAAGCACGTCGACCGTGGTCTGCGCCGACTGCGGCCGGCCGACAGCTTCGATCGCATGATGGACGCCGCCCTTGGTGAGTTCCACCACTTCGCCGACGACACCTTCCTTCATCGGATCGAAGGTATGGGTCGCGCCCAGCTTCTCGGCGACGGCGCGCTTCTCAGGCACCGGATCCAGGGCGATGATCTTGCCCGCGCCGGCGATCTTCGCGGCATTCACCGCGGCAAGGCCAATGCCGCCGCAGCCGACGACGCAGACCGTCTCGCCCGGCGTCACGTCCGTGGTGTTGAACACGGCGCCGGCGCCCGTCGTCACGGCGCAGCCGATCAGCGCGGCACGGTCGAGCGGCATTTCCGGGTCGATCGCGACGCAGGCATGCTCGTGCACCAGCATCTGTTCGGCATAGGCCGACAGGTTCAGCATCTGGTTGACGTTGCCGCCGTTCGCCAGGCGAAGCCGCGGCTCCGCCGTTGGCCCACGGCGCGTCTCGGCGCTGACGCACAGGAACATGCGGCCCGTGATGCAGAACTCGCAATGGCCGCAGAAGGCGCTGAGGCAGGTGACGACCGCATCGCCAACCTTCACCGTGCGCACTTCATCACCCACCGCCTCGACGATGCCGGCGGCCTCGTGCCCCGGGATCGCCGGCAGCGGATGCGGATAGGCACCGTCGACGAAATGAAGATCGGAACGGCAGACGCCGCACGCGACGGTGCGGATCAGCACCTCGTGCGGGCCGGGCTTGGATACGACGACGTCCTCGATCTGGAGCGGCGCCTTGGTTTCAAAGATGACGGCGGCTTTCACGGTCTTTCTCCATTATTCTCACGAATGATCGTCACCCGGCCGCCAAGCCCGCAACCGCGATGGCTGGCAGCGGGCTCCGGGTCCGGTCCTGTGACGAAAAGGCTCAGCGCGATACGCCGATATCACCACTCGAAATCTCGGCACCGCGCGGCGCGCCGCGATCATTCGCGATCTCCGCCTTCCAGTCGCCGTACTTGCCGAATTCGTTGCGGGCGATGGCGCGGGCGTGAACCTCGTCCGGGCCGTCGGCGAGGCGAAGCGTGCGCTGCGAAGCCCACGCATGCGCGAGGCCATAATCCTCCGCCACACCGCCGCCGCCATGCGCCTGCACCGCATCGTCGAGGATGCGCAGCGCCATGTTCGGCGCGAACACCTTGATCATCGCGATTTCCTGGCTGGCCGCCTTGTTGCCCGCCGCGTCCATCGTCTGCGCTGCCTTGAGGCACAGCAGACGGGTCATCTCGATCTCGATCCGGGCCTGCGCCACGCGCTGCTCCCATACCGAGTGATCGGAAATCCGCTTGCCGAAGGCGACGCGGCTGAGGAGGCGCTTCGCCATCTTCTCCAGCGCCACCTCCGCGACGCCGATCGTGCGCATGCAGTGATGGATGCGGCCCGGCCCGAGCCGGCCCTGCGCAATCTCGAACCCGCGGCCCTCGCCGAGGATGACGTTCTCGACCGGCACGCGCACGTTGGTGAAGCTCACCTCGCCATGGCCGTGCGGCGCATGATCATAGCCATAGACCGACAGCATGCGCTCGATCTTGATGCCCGGCGTATCCATCGGCACCAGGATCTGGCTCTGCTGCTGGTGGCGCGAGCCCTCGAAGCTCGTCTTGCCCATCAGGATGCCGATCTTGCAGCGCGGATCGCCCACGCCTGACGACCACCATTTCACGCCGTTGATCACATAATGATCGCCGTCACGCTCGATCCGAGTCTCGATGTTGGTGGCGTCGGACGAGGCGACCGCCGGCTCGGTCATCAGGAAGACGGAGCGGATCTCGCCGTTCATCAGCGGGCGAAGCCACTTCTCCTTCTGTTCCAGCGTGCCATAGCGATGCAGCACTTCCATGTTGCCCGTGTCCGGCGCGGAGCAGTTGAAGCACTCGCTGGCCCAGCCGATCTTGCCCATTTCCTCGGCGCACAGCGCATACTCGAGGTTGGTGAGCTGCGTCCCTTCGAACTCGAACGTCTCGTCGACATGCGTCTGGCCCGAGTGCGGCGGCATGAAGAAGTTCCAGAGCCCGGCCGCCTTGGCCTTGGCCTTCACCTCTTCGATAACGGGGATCACCTTCCAGCGATCGCCAGTGTGCGCCTGTTCGTGATACTCGGCCTGCCGCGGCGCGATCTCGGCGTCGATGAAGGCCTTCACGCGGTCCCTGAAATAGGTTTCGCGCTCGGTCAGGGTGAAGTCCATAGCATCCCTCCGCTCGATATTTGCGCCGGCTGTAGAACGTACCGCATCTTCGGTAAAGCATCAGAATCGCGGCCGAACGCGCTGCCCTGACGCTTGCGACAGGCCGTGTAGAAAAAGGACTGTTTCTTCGAAAATTGAATGCTAGGGTCGCTGGATGCAGGCTCAGGGGGAACTGGGCGGCGACGGAGAGGAGACGGGCACGCGCCGCTTCAGGGCGAAGCGCGAAGCCATTCTTGCCGCCGCTGCCGATGCGATCAACGAACAAAGCGCGAAGGGCATGACCTTCGCCGATGTCGCGCGCCGTGTCGGCCTCAATACCACCAGTGTCACTTACTATTTCAAGCGCAAGGAGGACCTTGCCGCCGCCGCGTTCGAGCACACGCTCGATTACCTGCTGGTGATGCTCGATACCGCGATGGAAGCGGATACGCCGGAAGCGCGCGTGGAGCGCTATCTCGCGCTCAACATGGCGCGGCTCGCCCGCGTGCAGCGCGGCGAGGAGCGGCAGATCGCCGGCCTGTCCGATCTTCGCGCGATGGACGAGCCGGTGCGCGGCCGGCTGATGGCTGGCTGGCGCGAGGTGTTCCGCCGCGCGCGTCGCCTGTGGGGCCCAGCGAACAGTCGCGCGCAGACCGATCTCAACGGCGCGCGCGCCCATGTGCTGATGGAAAACACCTTCTGGCTGCCGGTCTGGCTGCCGCGCTACGAGCCTGATCAATATGATCGCGTCGAGGCGCGGGTGATGGACGTGTTCCGCCACGGCCTGGCGGTGCCGGGCGCACGCTGGGATCCGGCGCCGGTCGAACTGCCGCATGATTCATCAGAAGGCCGCGACGCCTTCCTGCTCGCGGCCACGCGCCTCATCAACGAACTGGGCTATCGCGGCGCTTCGGTGCAGCGCATCGCGAGCGAGTTGAACGTCACCAAGGGCAGCTTCTACCACCATCTCGATGCCAAGGACGATCTTGTCATCGCCTGCTACAAGCGCAGCTTCGACACCATCACCGCGGCGCAGCGGCTGGCGGACGATCAGGGCGGCACGCAATGGGATCGGCTGTGCGCGATGTTTGCCACGTTGCTGGGCGTGCAGTTCTCCGAACTCGGCCCGCTGCTGCGCACCACGGCGCTCAGCGGCCTTCCCGGCACCGTGCGGCAGGCGATGGTCGATCGATCGAACCGAATCGCGCGGCGCTTCGCGGGAACGATCTCGGACGGGATCGCGGAAGGCACGGTGCGTGCCGTCGATCCGCTCGTCGCCAGCCAGCTGGTGATGGCCTTCCTCAACGCCGCGTTCGACATGCGCAAATGGGCCTGGGCGATGCCGCGCGAGCGCGCGATCGGCCTCTACGCCTCGACGCTCGCCTTCGGCATGTTCGACGACCGCATTATCGAGGATTGATCCAGGACGGAGTGACCGTCCGCTCCGGTGGCGCCGTCTAGATCAGGTCGTCGGCGGTCGCGGCAATCCACCGCCGGCACAGGGACGCCAGCGAAGCCGCATCCCGTTCGATATCCGCCTGTTCCCGCCACACGATCACGCCGCGGTCCGGCGCCGGCCATTTGGCCAGATGCTCATCATCGCTGAACGAGAAACCGGTGGTGCTGCGCGGCTTGGCACCACGATGCAACACGAGTCTGACGCCGCCCCTGCGCTCCACGCCCAGGGTGATGCGATCAGCCTCCCCAACGCCGAAGCTTGGCGCGTTCCACTTGATCCGTTCGACCAGGTCGGGGTGCGCGCTCGCCACGATCGCGCGGAGCCGGTCGATCATGGCACGCGTGTCGCCGTTCAGCGACTGGCGATATTCCTCGACACTGGGCACCCGCCCCCTCCCCGGCCATTCTGTCCCACGAAGAACGGGGCCTCCACCATGGCGGCAGAGGCCCGGCGCTGAGATCAGGCCGCGCTGGTCGCGAAATTGCCCTCGCCCGCCGCTTCCTGGCGCTTCATCAGCACGCCAGCGCGCCAATAATGGAAGATGCCCCACGGCGTCAGCATCGCGACCGAGAACATCGCCCAGCGCAGCGATTCCGCCCCATAGGTCGGCCGCAACAGATCGCTGATCTGGCCCACCGCGAACGGCCCGAGGCCAAGGCCGAGCAGGCTGGTCGCGAGCAGCGTCAGCGCCGCCCAAGTCGCGCGCAGCCGCAGCGGCGCGAGGTGCTGGATCATCGCATAGGTCGGGCCGATATATGCGCCGGCGAAGATCGCCGCGACGAAGTACGAGCCCAACGCCAGCCACAGGTGATCGACGAAGTAGAAGGCCAGCGCAAACGGGAAGGCAACGATCTTCATCACCGCCACGACGTAGCTTTGCGCGTAGATGCCCTTGCTCTTCGCCGCACGATCGCACAGCCAGCCGCCGAGCATCGCGGAGAAGCCGGCAACGAACGCCGCCGGCAGCGCGACATATTTGGACACGTCCAGCATCGACATGCCGAGCGAGCGCTGCATGTAGCTCGGCCCCCAGCCGGTGACGGCATAGCCGACCAGCGAGGTGATGGTGATCGCCGCGACCAGATGGAAGGCCGCGCCGTTGTTCCACATGCTGCCGATGCCCTTCCACAAGCCCATCACCGGCGCACCATCGGGCTCGGCCGGCGCCTTGCCGTCGGAAAGGCCGCGGCGCGGCTCGACCACGAACAGCTTCATGATCACGGCAAGCGCAATGCCCGGCAGGCCGACAACCATCATCGCGACGCGCCAGCCATAGGAATGCGCGACGACGCCGCCGATCACGATGCCGAGCCCGCCGCCCAGCAGCACGCCTAGCGAGTAGATCGCCATGGCGCTCGCCCGCTTCTCCGGCGGATAAAGGTCGGCAATGATCGACTGGCTTGGCGGGCCGAAGCCCGCCTCACCGATGCCGACGCCGATGCGCGCCAGCATCAGGTGGACGAAATTCTGCGCGAAGCCGCACACCGCCGTCATCGCGCTCCAGAAGGCAAGGCTGGCGGCAATGATGTTGGTGCGGCTGGACCGGTCGGCAAGCCGCGCGATCGGCAGGCCCAGCGTTGCATAGAAGATGGCGAATACCAGCCCGGACAATAGCCCCAGCTGCGTATCCGACAGCTGCAGGTCGGCCTTGATCGCTTCCATCAGGATCGACAGGATCTGGCGATCCATGAAGCTGAAGAAATAGGCCGTGGTCAGCAGCCCCAGCGTCCAGCCACGGCGGCGTAGCGCCCGTGCGTCGCGCGATTCCTGCGACCACGTGGTGCTGGCATCCATCTCGTTCTCCCCAACCCATATTATTCATTCCGGCCTATCGGCTCGGCCGGCAAACGTCAGCAGCAGGTGGCCGGCAGCAATGTTTCGTAACATTGCTGCCGGTACCCGGTCAGAAGGCCTGAGACACGGCGGCTTTCAACGTGAAGCCGAGCGGCGACGCAGTGAAGCTGTCATAGTTCGGATCGAGCCGCGCGAAGGGCGGATCGCGATCGAAGATGTTGACCGCCGCCAGCGTGAAGCTGGTGCCGCTGTCGAGCGCCAGGCGGTAGGTCGCGTCGAACGTCCGCCACGATCCGATGTCCTTGCCGCGCGTCACCAGGCGCCGGCGAGGGCACCAGCGTTCGGGCCGAAGATCGCAGGGCCCCGCTGATCGGTATAGCCATCGACATAGTTGAACTGCAGCCGCAGCGAGTGCGGGCCGGCATCGCCCTGGACGTACCAGTTCCCGCGCCATTGCGGGATCGGGTAAGCCGTCGTCTGGAAGTTCAGCAGGCCGACCGCGTCGAACGCGGGCTGCACCGTGATCCCCTCCACCTGCAACGCGCCGATCTTGTAATCGATCACATAGGTCGCAGACCCGCCAACCGTCACGCGCGCCGGGCCAAGCTCGCCGCGATATGCCGCCTGGAAGTCGAGGCCTGAGGTTTTCACATCGGCGCTGTTGAACACCTGGGTGCGCAGCCGGCTGACGTTGTTGATGTTGCAGCCCGCGGCGTTGAAGGTGAAGCGCGCCTGCAGCGCGGCATAGGCCGGGTTGTCGCAGTTCGCCGCGCCGGACGCGCCGAACAGCGCGTTGGTGATGCCGGACACCGGCTCCGCCTCGATCGGCCCCTTGAAGTCGTAACGCCAGTAATCGAGGCTCGCCGTGAACGGACCGCGATCGATCAGCACGCCGCCATTGTAGGTGGTCGCACTTTCCGGCCGCAGCAGCGGGTTGCCGAACACTTCCACCGCGCGGAAGCCGGTGCCGATCACCTGCAGCGACACCGCCGAGCCCGACAGGTTCTGCGGCGGCGGGCCGCGGAAGCTGGTGCCGACGCCGCCGCGCAGCCCCAGCCAGTCGGTCAGCTCGATCTTCAGGCGCGCCTGCGGATCGAAGGTGGAGCCCACATTGCCGCGATAATCCTCGTAGCGCGCCGACAGCTGCAGGTTGATCGCCTCGATGATCGGCACCTGAAGTTCGGCGAACAGCGCGTAGACGTCGGCATTTTCGCTGCGCTGCGGGTTGGTGCCGAGGAAGCCCAGGGCGCCGGTCTGCGGGTTGCAGGTGGCGGCCGGGTTCAGCGGCGTGCCGGGGCACGGCGTGATCGCGATGTTCGCATCATTGTTCAGCAACGTGCGGAACCAGTTCTTGCGATATTGCGCGCCCACCGCGAAGCCGATGTCCTCATCCGCCCACAGGCGGATCCCGGTGCGGCCGGACAGCGACAGGTCACCCACGAACTGCTTCGTGCGCACCTGCGTGTTGGGCGTGCGGAAGAACAGGTCGATCGTCGACAAGTCGTTGATCAGGCCCGCGCCCGGCGTCAGGCTGAACCCGGCCGGGTTGCGCGTGCCGGCGAAGTTTGGATTGGGGACCCCGCTCACCGCATTCGCCGGGATCGCGGTTGAGAACGGGTTGAAATAGGTACAGCCGTTGGTGCCGGCGAGCCCGGCGAGCTGCGCTGGCGTCAGTCCAGCGCGCGAGGCGGTGGAGGCATAGGGGCAGTTCGGACCGCCAAAGCCGGCCATCGCGTTCTGCAACAGATCACCGAAGGCGTCGGTGCCGTCATAATCACGCGCATATTCGCTGAAGGTCAGGCCAGCGTTGAAATCGATGTCGCTCGTCAGCTTGACGTTGACGTCGGCGGTGAAGCGATAAGCCTCGGTCTCGCGCTTGGAGATCGCCGATCCGCGATTGTTCTTCTCGTCCTGGAACAGGGGATTGCCGCCGAGCAGGAACGGCCGGAACAGCACGGGCAGGCCCACCGCACTATCCAGCGCACCGGTGGGTCCACGCGTACAGCCCGCGGCCGCGCCATAGAGCGTGCAATAGTCCCGCAGCGCCGGGGCATAGCCCGGGATGACGAACAGCGATCCATTGCCGAACGCTGCATTGGTCGACGGTGGCAGCGTCGGCAGATAACTCGGCGAGCTCGTCACCCTGGTGTTGGTGAAGGCGAGCAGGCCGGTCAGCCGCAGCGTGGCGCTATCGGTGATGTCGAACTCGGTATCGACCCACGCCTGGAACCGCTCTTCCGGCTCCACCAGATTGTCGAACTGCCCGAAATTGGTGAAGCAGCGGTCGGTGTTCGATCCGGGTGCGCTGCGGAAGCCGCCGAGGCCGGCACAGCCAAGATCGGTCGTCAGGTTGATGCCGCCGACGGTGCCGTTGAAGTCGAAGTTGCCGGGATTGCCGCCGCCGGTCCACGCGCCCTGCGGGTTGGTGGGATATGGCTGAACCGCGAAGTCACGATCGGTGAACCGCAGTTCGGACCGGCGCTGATAACCGAACGAGCCGAACACGCGGAAGCCATCCTGTTCGTGGCCATAGGACAGCGCACCGCCGTAATCGCCATCGGACCCGCGGATGTAGCGATAGTCGCCCGACGCCAGGAAACCCTGCTGATCGGTGCGGGTAATGAAGTTGACCACGCCGGCGATCGCGTCCGAGCCGTAGGTGGCGGCGGCGCCGTCCTTCAGGATTTCGATGCGGCCGATCGCGGCAGCGGGGAACATGTTCACGTCGACGATCGGGATGCCGAGGCCGGACGCCACCATGCGCTTGCCGTTGAGGAGGACGAGCGTTCGCTGCGGGCCAAGGCCGCGCAGATTGACGGACGCGACGCCTTCGGACCCTTGCGCACGGGTGTCGAACTGGTTGGCGTCACCCACCGTGCCGTTGGCGATGGTCAGGTTCTTGAGCAGGTCGACCGCGGTCGGCGCGCCCTGCCGCGCCAGTTCCTCGCCGGAGATGACGTCCACCGGCACCGCCAGGTTCTCCGGCGTGCCCCGGATCAGCGTACCGGTAACCACAATATCGGGGGCTGCGGTCTCTTGGGGGGTGGTCTGTACCGGGGCGGGATCGCCGCCGATCTGAGCGTGTGCCGTGCCAATCGCCAGGGCCCACGCAAGCGCCGTCGAGGCGCTTGCGCGTGCGAAAATCGCTTTCGCCATCATCTCTCTCCCGTTGCCGATCAGCGTCTGTGTGCGCCGTACCGGTTCCTCGAATAGACGATGCGCTTTCCGCTACGTCAAGCCGCTTAACGCCTCCTTCCCGCCGCCGGACATAAAAAAGCGGCGGAGCCCCGAAGGACCCCGCCACCGTACCGCAAATTGTGAAACGTGTTTCAATAGCCGTTGAGGCGGGCGAAACGGTCGCGGTGATAGGACGCGGTGCCCCACATCGTCTCCAGCACCGCCGCGCGCTTCAGATACAGGCCCGCATCATATTCGTCGGTCATGCCGACACCGCCGTGCAGCTGCACCATCTCGCGGCTAACGAGCTTCAGCGTATCGTTGGCAATCGCCTTCGAGAGGCTGACGGCCTGGTCGACATCCGAACGGCCTGCGTCGATCGCCTCGAGCGCGCCTTCGACCGCGGAGCGCATCAGCTCCAGCTCGGTCTTCATCTTGGCCATGCGATGCTGCAGCGCCTGGAAGGTCGAGAGCACCTGGCCGAACTGGACGCGCTGCTTGAGATAGTCGAGCGTCTGATCGAACGCGCTGTCCGCCATGCCCAGCATCTCGGCCGCCGTCACCGCGGTCGCGCGGTCGACGATCGCCTGCGTCAGTTCCGGTCCGCCCAGCTTCTCGGCCGGCGCATTGGCGAAGGTCACATCGGCATGGCTGCGGCTGTCCGCCATCTTGCGGGTCGACACCGTCACGCCCTCACCGCGCGGCACGAGATAAAGGCCGTCGGTTGCCGCGACGACGAACACGTCCGCGCCGTCACCCTCGGCGACGAACTTCTTGGCGCCGCTCAGCTTCCCGCCCGAAACGCTGGCTTCGATCTTGCCGCCGTGGATCGGGCCTTCGTCGATCGCCAGCGTCGCCACCGCCTCGCCCGAAGCGAGCTTGGGCAGCCATTCGCTTTTGGCCGCGTCGGAGCCGCCCATCGCGATCGCGCTTGCCGCCACCGCGGTCGACGACAGCGGGCTCACCGCCAGGTTGCGGCCGAGTTGCTCGACCACCAGCCCAAGCGAGAGATAGCCGAAGGCCGAGCCGCCGAATTCCTCCGGGATGACAATCCCGCTCCAGCCCATCTGGCCGATCGTGTTCCAGGCCTCGGTATCGAAACCCTTTGCCGGTGCCGCGTCGCGCAGCTTGCGGAAGGCGGTGGTGGGCTGTTCGTTGTCAGCCCACTCGCGCGCCATGTCCCGCAGCATCACTTGTTCGTCGTTCAGTGCTGCCATGTGTTCAAACCCCTTAGAAGGACCTGCCGGGGAGGGAGAGCGTTCTGCCGCGCTCTCCCTCGACCCGGCCCTCTCCGACGCGTGTCTGCGCCGCGCCTAACTGTGATTACTGGTGATCAAGCATCCCGAGGATGCGCTTGGCGATGACGTTGTTCTGGATCTCGGACGAGCCGCCGTAGATCGACACCGCCTTGCCCCACAGCCACGTGCGGGTCTGCGCCAGTTCCTCGTTGCTGAAGCCCTCGCCTTCCCAGCCCAGGCCCTGCATGCCCATGATCTCGATCGCCAGTTCCGCGCGATCCTGCGTGATCCGTGCGCCGACGTTCTTCATCACGCTGGTCGCAGCCGACGGCCCGGCATTGCCCTTGGCCTCCAGCGCCGCGCGGCGCAGCGTCAGGGCGAAGGCGCGCTGGTCCATCTCGTGCTTGATGATGCGGGTGCGCAGATCGCTGTCGGCCAGCTTACCCTCGGCATCGACACCGCGATACTTCTTGGCGATCGACGGGATCGGCTCGCCCTGGTTCATCCGGCCCTGCGAACCGCCGCCGCCCGACAGCGAGTTGCGCTCGTGCTGCAGCAGGCGGGTGCCGATCGTCCAGCCCTGCCCTTCCTGGCCGACCAGGTTTTCCTTCGGCACCTTTACGTTCGTGAAGAAGGTCTCGCAGAAGGGCGACGCGCCGGAGATCAGCTTGATCGGCCGGGTCTCGACGCCCTCGGCGTCCATGTCGATCAGCAGGAAGCTGATGCCGGCATGCTTCTGCGTCTTGTCGGTACGCACCAGCGCGAAGCACTTGTCCGCCCACTGGCCGCCGCTCGTCCAGGTCTTCTGGCCGTTGACGATGTAATGATCGCCCTTGTCCTCGGCGAAGGTCTGCAAGGAAGCGAGGTCCGAACCGGCGCCCGGCTCCGAATAGCCCTGGCACCAGCGCACTTCACCGCGGACGATGCCCGGGATGTGCTTCCGCTTCTGCTCCTCGTTGCCATATTCCAGCAGCGTCGGGCCGAACATCATCACGCCCATGCCGCCGATCGGGTTCCAGGCCCCGATGCGCATCATTTCCTCGCTAAGGATGCGCGCCTGCTCGCGGGTCAGCCCGCCGCCGCCATATTCCTTCGGCCAGGTGGGCGTGCCCCACCCCTTCTCGCCCATCGCCTCGCGCCACTGCTTCTGCTCGGGCGTCTCGTCAGTCGGGCCATCGACGGCGGACATCGCATTGTCCTTGCCGCGCAGGCTCTGCGGGAAATTCGCCTCCAGCCAGGCACGTGCCTCCTGGCGGAAGCCGTCGGCGCTATCGGCGGGGCGTTCGAGTTCGGCGGCAGTTGCCATCAGTTCAATTCTCCGAAGCCGATTCTGAATATCGGGTATGGCGCGAAGTCATGGCATGTTTGATCGCGGAAGCAAAGGGACATGCAAGCCCCGATCGGCTAGATCAGCGCTGAGGGGAGCCAGAGCGATGCGATTCGATCACCGCGCCGTGCCAATCGCCGTCCTGGCCATGCTGATCGACTCGATCGGCTTCGGAATCGTGTTGCCGGTACTTCCCTCGCTGATCGTCGAACTGGGCGGCGTATCGCTGGCGCAGGGCGCGCGGATCGGCGGCTATCTGCTTGCCGTCTATGCTGTGACTCACTTCTTTGCCGGCCCGGTGATCGGCAGCCTGTCGGATCGCTTCGGCCGGCGCCGGGTACTGCTGATCAGCCTTACCTGCTTCGGCATCGACTATGGGCTGATGGCGTTCGCGCCTACCCTCGCTTGGCTGTTCCTCGGCCGGGCCATCGCGGGGATCGCCGGCGCCACCTACGGCCCCGCCAACGCCGTGATCGCCGACGTCACCCCGCCCGAACGGCGCGGACAGGCGTTCGGCCTGCTCGGCGCGGCCTTCGGTGGCGGATTCATCCTGGGCCCGGCGATCGGCGGCCTGTTGGTGGAATTCGGCACCCGCGCGCCGTTCGTCGCGGCGGCGGCGCTGGCCCTGGTCAACGCCGGGGTGATCCTGTTCCTGATGCCCGAGACCCTCCCGCCGGAGCGCCGTCGCCCGTTCGATTGGCGCCGCGCCAATGCGGTGGGTGCCTTCGCGCCCTTGTTCCGCGCTGGCGGAGCGGCCGCGCTGCTCGCCGGCGCGCTCGTCTGGCAGATCGCGCACATGGTCTATCCGTCCACCTGGGCGTTCTTCGGCGAGATCGCGCTTGGCTGGGATGCGAAGGCGATCGGCTGGTCGCTCGCCGCCTCCGGCCTTTCCATGATGGTGGCGCAGATCTTCCTCATCGGCCGCGCGATCCGGCGCTTCGGCGAGGAGCGAACCGTGCTGATCGGGCTGGCCGCCGGGATGATCGTCTTTGCCGGCTATGTCTTCGCGCGGGCGGAGTGGCAGATCTATCTGCTCATCGCGCTGGGGGCGCTGACCGGCCTCGTCGGCCCATCGATTAGCGCGATCCTGTCGGCACGGGTCGACGCCTCCAATCAAGGCGCGCTGCAGGGCGGCATGGCCAGCATCGCCAGCATTGCCGCGATCGTCGGCCCACTGGCGATGACCCAGGCACTGGCGTTCGGCACGGAGCGCGGCGCGGCGGGCGGCGCCTTTGCCCTCGCCTCGCTGCTCTGCGCCGTCACCTTCGCGATCTTCCTGTTCGGCGTGGTGCTCCGCCGCGGCAAGCTCGCATGATCACGTCCATGCACCCACGATCCTGAAGTGCGTCACTCCGGACGTGATCCGGGGTGACGCTACTTCGCAATCCCTCGCTCAGTCGCGCCCCGGCCGCCGGCTGCCGCCGGTGTCTAGGTGGAACCCGGCATCCACCCGCCATGTCTCGCCCACGATCGCCCGCGCTGCGGGATCGAGCAGCATCTCGATCGGCCCGGCAATGTCCTCCGCCTGCGGGGCCATCGCCATCGGCGTCTGCGCTGCGATCCGCTGGTCGAGCTTCGCCTTGCCCTCCACGCCCAGCGCCTTTTCGAACCAGCCGGTGCCGACATAGCCCGGCGCGACCGCGTTCACCCGGATCGCCGGCGCCAATACGCGTGCCAGGCTCTGCGTCATGGTGATCAGCGCGCCCTTGGACGCGGCATAAGCGATCGAGGAGCCGACACCGTGCAGCCCGGCGATCGAGGCGACGTTGACGACCGCGCTCATCGGCCCCTCGCGCATTGCCGGCGCACATGCGCGCACCATCTGGAAGGCGGCAATCGTGTTCAGGCGATAGATGCCGACGAAATCCTCGGCATCCAGCCCGTCCAGCTCCTCGTGCACCACATGCTTGGTGCGCCCGGCATTGTTCACAAGGAAATCGAGCCGGCCGAACGCCTCGGTCGCCGCAGCGGCAAGCTTCCGGCACTCGGCGTCATCGGCAATGTCGGCCTGCACCGCGATCGATCCGTTCGCGACCTCGGCGGCCAGCGCCTCCGCCTCGGCGCGGCTATGGGCATAGTTGATGACGCAGCGCACCCCGCGCTTTGCCAGCCGCCGCACCACCGCTGCCCCGATGCCCGTTCCCCCACCCGTCACGATCGCCACGCCGCCGTCCATCACGCTCTCCTGCATTTTCGAACGTGGCGTATGGCATTCGCGGGATCGTGCCGCTAGCGACCGAATCATGGAGAGAGTTGAAGATCTGCTTGCCCAGCCGTTCGGCACCCTGCCGGACCTGATCCGTCACCACGCCGTGGCCCAGCCCGACAAGCTCGCGATCGCCGACGGCGACACGCAAGTCACGTACGGCGAACTCGATGCCGCCATGGACCGCGCCGCCGCCGCGCTTCAACGCGACGGTACGGTGCAGGGCCAGGCAGTGGCGATGGTGAGCTACCCCAGTGTGGCCCAGGGAATCGTCTTTCTTGCCGCGGTGCGGGCCGGATCGGTCGCCGCGCCGATCCAGCCCTCCGCCACGCCCGATCAGATCGCCGGCATGATCGCCGACAGCGGCGCGAACCTCGTTTTCCTGGATGCCGCCAATGCCGCCGCGCTGAAGGACGAGACCTTGGCCGCCCGCATCATCATGCTGGAGGAACTGGACGGCTGGCTCGCCCCGGCCGACGCCAAGCCCGCTCCTGTCAGCATCGCGCCCGATGATGGCTTCAACATCATCTATTCCTCGGGCACCACCGGCATCCCCAAGGGGATCGTGCAGAGCCACGCGATGCGCTGGCAGCATCTCTCGCGCAACAGCGGCGCCGGCTTCGACACCGCCGTCACCCTGCTATCGACCCCGCTTTATTCGAACACCACGCTCGTCAGCTTCCTGCCCACCCTCGCCTGGGGCGGCACCGTGGTGCTGATGAAGAAGTTTGACGCGCGCACGTATCTGGAGCTCGCCGAAAAATATCGCGCGACGCACACCATGCTCGTCCCGGTGCAATATCAACGCATCATGGCGCTGCCCGATTTCGACAAGTTCGATCTCAGCGCGTTCCGCTTCAAGACGTGCACCTCGGCCCCCTTTAAGGCGGAGCTGAAGCGCGACATCCTCGATCGCTGGCCCGGCAAGCTGGTCGAATATTATGGCATGACGGAAGGCGGCGCCTCCTTCATCCTCGTCGCGGACGAGCATCCGGACAAGCTCCACACCGTCGGCCGCTTGTCGCCCGGCCACCAGGCGATCCTGCTCGACGAGGAGGGCAAGGAAGTCGCCCCCGGCGAGATGGGGGAGATCATCGGCCGCTCGCCGGCGATGATGAACGGCTATCACAAGCGCGAGGGCGCGACGCGCGACGCCGAATATTACGATGCGAACGGCAATCGCTGGATCCGCCATGGCGATGTCGGGCGGATCGACGAGGACGGCTTCCTGATCCTCATGGATCGCAAGAAGGACATGATCATCTCGGGCGGGTTCAACATCTACCCGTCGGATCTGGAAGCGGTGCTGGCGCAGCATCCCGCCGTCGCCGACTGCACCGTCGTCGGCGTGCCGAGCGAGGAATGGGGCGAAACGCCGGTCGGCTTCTACGTCCCGCGCGATGGTGCCACCGCAAGCGCGGAGGAGATCCGCGCCGCCACCAACGAGAAGCTCGGCAAGACGCAGCGCCTGTCGAAACTGTATGTCGCTGACGAGCTGCCACGCAGCGCGATCGGCAAGGTATTGAAGCGCGAGCTGCGCGATCGGCTCGCCGCAGGGGATTTCCGGGGGAAAGACGCATGACCAGCCTGAAAGAGATTCTCGATGGCCTGACGCCGCTTGGCGACGCGCCGGGCTGGCGCGGCGAAATTCCGGATGGCTGGCTGCAGGGCCGCACCGCATACGGCGGGCTCTCTGCGGCGATCGCACTCCACTGCGCGATGCAGTCGGATACCGATCTGCCCCCGCTCCGCTCGGCCCAGGTCAGCTTCATCGGCCCGCTTTCCGGCCCGATCCTCGTCACCGCGCATCGCCTGCGCCGCGGCAAGAACGCCGCCTTCATCCAGGCGGATATCGAAAGCGAAGCCGGACTTGGCCTGCGCTGCACCTTCGTCTTCATGCGCGCGATCGAAAGCGAGGTGGATTACGCCACCACCACCGTCCCCGATTTCAAGCAGCCCGGCCCGGAGGAAAAAACGTTCAAGGGCAACCCGCACGTCGCCTTCACGCAGAACTTCGAATTCCTTGATCGGCGTGACGGGCCGAACCTGCTCCCCGCCGAATGGCTGCGCTGGACGCGGCTCAACGAACGCGAGGGGCTCGATCCGATGGTCGAGCTGATGGCGGTCGGCGATTGCCTGCCGCCCGCCGCGCTCCGCCTGCTCGGCCGCAACGTGCCGATGAGCTCGATGACGTGGATCCTCAACGTCCTCGGGCCGCAGCCGAAGACCGAAGACGGCTGGTGGCTGCTGCGCTCCAACGCCGATTATGCGCGCGCCGGCAGCTCCTCGCAGCAGATGGGTATCTGGAACAGCGCCGGCGAAATGGTCGCCGAACAGATGCAGTCGGTCGCCGTCTTCGCCTGATCGAGCGATGCGTTCGGGAGGGGCCGCCAAGTCCCTCCCATGCCGCACCAATGCGGCGCACATCCCGCCGTGCCGCGACAAATTGCGACACTTGCCGGCCGTAACGGCACACTCGCGCGACAGATGGGTTCCATATCGGTCCCATCAGCGGGGAAGGTCCCCGCATCGCACGAAGGATCATTACGGATGAAGCGTATCATCATCGCCGCCGCGCTCGCAGGCACCACCATCACCGGCATCGCCGCGGCGCAGACCGCTGGTCAGACGACCGCGCCGACCGCAGCGGGCAAGTTCCGCGGGGATCGCGGCATGGGCCTCGATCTTAACAAGGACGGCGTGATCACCCGCGCCGAAGTCATCGCCGCCACTGACGCGCGCTTCGCGAAGCTCGATGCCAACAAGGACGGCAAGATCACCGCCGACGAGCGGTCCGGCCGCCGCACCAACATGCCGGACATCACGCAGGAGCAGATGCGTCAGGCGGCGCTTGCCCGCTTCGACCGGGCGGATGCCAACAAGGACGGCAAGATCGACGCGACCGAACGCCAGGCAATGCGCGGCATGCACCGCGGCGGGCGCGGCGGGCCGGACGGCATGCGCCACGGCGGGCGCGGCCACGGCGGCGCGATGGCCGCAATGGCCATGGCCGACACCAACCGCGACGGCGTCGTCACCAAGGCCGAAGCCGTCGCCGCAACCCAGGCCATGTTCGACCGGCTCGACACCAATCGAGACGGCAAGATCGACCAGGCCGAACGCGACGCCGCCCGTGACGCCATGAAGGCGCGTCGCGGCGGTGGCGCAGCGCAGCCCGGCGGCGCTCGCTGACGCCGGCGCGCGCCGGGCGGGGACCTCTCAGCCCGCCCGGCGCTTCCCGCGGGAGCATGACATGCTAGACACCGACGCCATGGCCGAACTGCCCCACCTGCTGCTCGTCGACGACGAGCGCTCTATCCGCGAGCCGCTGGCGCAATATCTCACCAAACAGGGCTTCCGTGTCACCCAGGTGGGTGATGCCGAGGCTGCCCGTACGCGGCTCGGCGCTTATGCGATCGATCTTGTGGTGCTCGACATCATGATGCCGGGCGAGGACGGGCTCAGCCTGTGTCGCCACATTCGCGAGACCAGCGATATCCCCGTCATCCTGCTCACCGCGCGTACCGAGGAGACCGACCGGATCGTCGGCCTGGAAATGGGCGCCGACGATTATGTCGTAAAGCCCTTCTCCCCGCGCGAGCTTGCCGCCCGGATCAAGGTCGTGCTGCGCCGGCTGCGCGGCGGCGGCACGCGGCAGCATGCACCTGACGCGAGCGCCTATGCCTTTGCCGGCTGGGTGCTGAAGACGGGCGAGCGCACCCTGGTCGATCGCGAGGGCGTCGCCGTCCCGCTGTCGACCGGCGAGTACAACCTCCTCCACGCCTTGGTCACCCGGCCGCGCCAGGTGCTGACCCGCGACCAGCTGCTCGATCTCACGCAAGGGCGCGAAGCGGCCGCCTTCGATCGCGCGATCGACAACCAGGTCAGCCGCCTGCGCAAGAAGATCGAGGCCGACCCCAAGTCGCCGCAGCTGATCAAGACGGTATGGGGCGGCGGCTATACGCTGGCCGCGGAAGTAACCCGGCTGTGACGGCCCGAGCGTGAGGCTCCCCTTCCCTCGCAACCTGCCGGGCCAGTTGGCGCTGCTGCTGGCGATCGCCCTGTTCGCCGCGCAGGCGATCAATCTTGCGCTCGTGCTGCGCGATCGCGCCAACTTCCGCCTCGCCCAGGCCACCCGTCCGGCCGCGGTGCGGATCGCCGACGCACTGGAACGCGCGGACGAGCGGCCGATCTTCGACGATCGCGGCCGCGTCCGGCGCCGCGCCGCCAATCCACTCGAGCCGGCCTGGGAACGTCACCCTGACGTCGCTGAGGAGCTGCGCCGCCAGCTGATCGAGGCCGGCGTTACGCCGGGGCGAATAGAGGTCGGCGTCCGCCCCGCCGATGCCCGCCCGTCCGCGACCCGCCCCGCCGACGAACGGCCGCGGCGCCTCGGCCGGGCGCACCGCCCGCGAATCGCTGACACGTTGGTCATCGCGGTGCAGCAGCCCGACGGAAGCTGGATCAGCACCAACGCGCCCTGGCCGCGCCGGGACATGCGCATCATCTGGGCGCTCTTTGCCCAGACGCTGATCATCTATGTCCTGATCCTCGTCCCTGTCCTGTGGCTGGCGCGCCGCATCGCGCGCCCGCTGCGAGCGCTTGCGGTGGCAGCCCGCACCTTCACGCCGGGCAGCGCGCCCGAGCCGCTGGCGGTCGACGGGCCGAGCGATGTGCGCGACGTGGTCGCCGCGTTCAACGCGCTTACTCGCCGCGTCACCGGGATGCTCGAGGAAAAGGACCGGATGCTCGGCGCAATCGGCCACGATCTGCGCACGCCCCTTGCGGCGCTTCGCGTGCGGATCGAGTCGGTCGAGGACGAGCAGGACCGCGCCCGCATGGCCGACACGATCGAGGAAATGAGCCGCACGCTGGACGACATCCTCTCGCTCGCCCGCCTTGGCCGGCCGAGCGAAGCGATCACTGAAGTCGATCTCGCCGCGCTGGTCGATGCGGTGGTCGAGGATTTCCGCGATCTTGGTGCCGATGTCTCGTTCGAGGAGGCCGATCGCCTCCGCATGCGGCTTCGCCCCACGCTCTTCCGCCGCGCGGTGCGCAACCTCATCGAGAATGCGATCAAATATGCCGGCGCCGTCGAGGTCTCGCTGCAGCAGACACCCGGCCGCGTCCTCGTCTGCGTCGCCGATCGCGGCCCCGGCATCCCGGCCGATCGCATGGAGGCCGTGTTCGATCCCTTCACGCGCCTCGAAGGATCACGCAACCGCGATACCGGTGGCATCGGCCTTGGCCTGGCGCTCGCCCGCGCCATCGTCCGCGATGCCGGCGGCGACATCACCCTCGCCAACCGCGACGGCGGCGGCCTGACCGCCACGATCACCCTGCCGCGGTGACGGGCGGCGGCGCAGTGCTTCGCCGATCGGCAGCGGCCAACGCAGCAGCGCCGCGCCAGCAGGCATGATCCCCACGGCACCATTCGAGGCCGACGTCTGGCGCCTGCTCGATGAAGCGCTCATCAACACACCGATGGCGCCGGCAAGGGCGCCGAGCGGCCGGTTCCACCATTTTGGCCAGATCGCCATCTATGCGTCGCTAAGCCCGGAGGGCGCGGAGCTCGCCATGCGCCGCTACGCCGCCGATGGCATCCGGCGCATCCTCGTTCCGCTACGCCTCCTGACGAACCGTGCCGCGGACATTCGAGGGGTGACGGCGGCCTCGGCTGACTGGCAGGATTTCATCAGGCGAGGCGAGACGCCGCCCACCTGGCCATTGTCTGACGCGGCAAGACAGCTCGGCGCGAAAGCGATGGTCTACTCGTCGCGCTCGAGCCCCCGCCTCTCGCACGTCGTGGTCTTTGAACCTCGCTGCCTGACGCCCCTCGACAGACCGTTGGCGCACGGCAGCTGATCTCCACGAGCCGGCCACATCCTCTCGCACCGCCACACGCACCAGCACCTTGCCAAGCCGCGCGCGGGCGGCGAAGAGCGCGGCGGAGGGAGCGCAACAATGTCCGTGCAGTCAGACCGATGGATTCGCGAGCAGGCGCTGACCAACGGCATGATCGAGCCGTTCGTCGAGGCACAGCGGCGCGATGGCTGCATCAGCTACGGTCTCAGCTCCTACGGCTATGACGCTCGGGTCGCAGACGAATTCAAGATCTTCACCAACGTCGATTCGGCGACGGTGGACCCCAAGGATTTCGCCGCCAACAGCTTCGTCGATCGCAAGACGGACGTCTGCATCATCCCGCCCAACAGCTTCGCGCTGGCGCGGACGGTGGAATATTTCCGCGTGCCCCGCGACGTGCTGGTGATCTGCCTCGGCAAGTCGACCTATGCGCGCTGCGGGATCATCGTGAACGTCACCCCGCTGGAACCCGGCTGGGAAGGCCATGTGACCCTTGAGTTCTCGAACACCACCCCGCTGCCGGCCAAGATCTACGCCAACGAGGGCGCGTGCCAGTTCCTGTTCCTGCAAGGGAACGAGCCGTGCGAGATCAGCTACGCCGATCGCGCCGGCAAATATATGGGTCAGCGCGGCGTCACCCTGCCGCGGCTGTGAGCGGAAGGCGGTAAGGCCCTCCAACAACAAGGGGCGAACCACAGAACCCGACAAGACTGATGCCCTGCGGGAAGCCAGGTGCAGTCAGGACGCGCTCAGGTATTCTGACGGCTCCCCGGCGCGGCGCCACCTCGTCACGGCCGCCCCGACGGAGGAGATTTCTTCGGGCACGCCGGCACCGGTGAACGATCATCCACGCCCAAGCCGATTGGTCATTCCGCCTGGGCCAGAAAGCGTCCGAGCGCTTCTTGCCGATAGTGCCGGGACGCCCCGGCACCCCGGGCTGGACCCGGGATCCCGCTTCTACCTCGAGCTTAGCTGAACGCCGGCAGCATTCAGGGGCAAGGCATGCGCCGTCAGCGCCCTCAAAGCGACCGCGCAAACCAGCTTACGCGGTTGATCAGCGCCCCGCGAGCGTCACCCCGCCCAGCCGGTCGAGCCCGCGTTGTGCCACCTCGCGGGAGGACTCCACCTCGCCATTGGGCATCGCCATCTCGACATCGCTCGCGTTCAGTGCCGCACGGTACAGCGACGCCGCCTCGCCGATGCGGCCGGTGCGGGCATAGACGGTCGCAAGGTTGATCATCAGCTCAGGCCGGCGCGGGAAGATGCGCCGCTCCGCCACAAGCGTGGCTTCCGCTGCCTGGTAATCACCGGCCGAGATTGCCTGGTAGCCGGTCCGGTCGCTCGCCGCCGCCGGTGTAGCGGCGATCGCAGCACCGCAGAGCGCCAAGAGGATAACGCGCATATCCATTCTCCCAGCATGACAGGCGCATGACGCCTGCGTTTCATTTTTGTGACAGGAGAATGTCACTTTTGAGACAGTGATGCAATGACCTCAGGGGCCGACGCGCGACGCACATAAAAAAAGGGCGGCCCGCCAGGGGCCGCCCGTATCGTTCGCAGATCGCCGCGGACTTAGAAGTCGCGGTAATACTGCTCGTTGCCGATGAAGCCGAGCTTCGTGATGTTCGACCGCTTGATCACCGCCAGCGTCTGATCAACGACGTCGTAGCGCACCTGCGGATCAGGCTGGAAGTGCAGCTCCGGCTCCGGGTTCATCGCTGCCGACACGTCGAGGTACTGACGCAGCCGCACCGCATCGACCGGCGAACCGTTCCACGTGATCGTGCCATCGGCCGCGATCGCGATCTTGTTCTTGTCCGGCTGGACCGGCGGCGGCGCGTTGTTCGGCGAATTCTGCGGAAGATCCACCTTCACCGCGTGGGTCTGGATCGGGATGGTGATGATGAACATGATGAGGAGCACGAGCATGACGTCGATCAACGGCGTCGTGTTCATCTCCATCATCGGCTCGCCATCGTCTTTGCCGCCACTCATTGCCATTTCGATTACTCCTCGTGGCTGTGCTTAAAGACGCGAGACGTTCTCACCCGGGGGCGGTTCGGAAATGAACCCCACCTTGGCGAAGCCTGCCATCTGCATGTTGTAGATCGCGCCTGCCACGCACTTCCACGGCGTGTTTACGTCGCCGCGCACATGCGCTTCCGGAAGCTCCAGGCCCGGAGCATTGACCCCGCCCTGGCGCTCGATCTCGGCCTTCAGCTTGGCCACCGCGCGATCGAGCAGCTCCTGGTGGGTCACCTTCGTCATGCCCCAGTACACGGCGCACTGACCGTCCTCCGAGGTGATCGAGAGCGAGACATTCTCAGGCTTGGTCGTCGTCGGGTCGAAGCGGACCTGCGGCAGCTGCACCGGGACCGTCTGGATCACGACCGGGACCGCGATCAGGAAGATGATGAGGAGCACCAGCATGACGTCCACGAGGGGCGTCGTGTTGATGTCCGACATCGGGGTTTCTGCGGCGGAGTCTCCACCAACGCTCATCGCCATAAGTCAGGCTATCCTATGTCTTCGTTCCCGCCGGTCATCCGGCCGGGAAAGGTGGCGGGGCCGCCGAGCGGCAACCCCGCTTTCCCCCATTACGAGCGGGTCGGCTGCACGCCGCCGGTCTGGCCGGCCGTGGTGGTGCCGACCGGCTTGGCAGCAACCGGCTTGGCCGCGCCGGCAACCGTCGGGCGCACCGCGCCGTTCGACGCGAGGTAGCCGAGCACGTCGTTCGAGAAGGCCGACAGCTCTTCCGCGATCGACTTGTTGCGACGCTGCAGCCAGTTGTAGCCGAGCACCGCCGGAACGGCGACGGCGAGACCGAGCGCGGTCATGATGAGCGCTTCACCGACCGGACCGGCGACCGCGTCGATCGACGCCTGGCCAGCCGCACCGATCTTGATGAGCGCGCGGTAGATGCCGATAACCGTACCGAACAGGCCGATGAACGGCGCCGTCGCACCCACGGTCGCGAGGAACGCGAGGCCGGTGCCCAGACGCGAGTTGATCATCGCTTCCGAGCGAGCGAGCGAGCCGTGCAGCCAGTCATGTGCTTCGACCGGATCGGTCAGCTTGGCGTGCTGCTCCTGCGCCTGCAGGCCGTCGTCGACGATCTGCTTGTAGGCCGAGTTCTTCTCCAGCTTCGCCGAACCTTCGCGCAGCGAGGTCGTCTGCCAGAACGAGGCGCGCACGCGCTTCGCCTGGTTGATGATCTTCTGCTGCTCGAAGAGCTTGGTGAACATGATGTAGAACGAGACGACCGACATCAGCACGAGGATGCCGAAGGTGCTCTGGGCGATGATGCCGCCCTGCTCGAGCGCGGCGGCCAGGCCGTACGGGTTTTCGCCGCCGTGTGCGGCCGGCTCGGCGGCTGCAGCGAGGATGGTGGTGATCATTCGATTGGTATCCCTCTGAAAAGCGCAAATTCTGGCGTGTGAAGATCAGTCCCGCGGCAGGCGCCAGACCACGCGACGGCTCTGCGTCGTTGCGATCGGGTTACCCGCAGCGTCGGTCGCCGGCGAATAGCGCGCCCGGCGGGTCAGTGCCCGGCAAGCCGCCTGGTCGAGGGCGTTGGATCCGCTCGATTCCGTCACGACACAGTTCTCGACACGTCCCTGCGTATTGATTGTCCACTTGATCGCAGTCGTGCCTTCTTCCTCGGCACGGATCGAGCTGGGCGGATAATCGTCATTCGTGATCCACTGTGCCGGATCGCCCTTGGCACCCGCAGCCTTGCTGACCACCGGCGGAGCCGGGGGAGCGGGCGGCGGCGCAGGCGGCGAGACCGGCGTCGGCACGTATACCGGCGGCGGAGTCGGCACGGTCGCGATGACGACGGGCGGCGACGGAGTCGTCACGATGGGCGGCGGCGCCACGACGGGCGGCGGCGTCATCGGAATATCCGGCGGCGGGGGCGGCGGCTCATCCGGCGGCGGGGGAGGCGGCTCCTCCACGTCGAACGTATTCAGCTTCTCCGAAACCTTTTTCACGTATTGGAACGCGAGGCCGGTGACGAAGGCGTAGCCGAGAGCAGCATGGATCAACGCGACAATAACGATCGCGACGATCTTGCTCCCGCTCATCTTCTGGTCAGAGTAGGCCATTCAGCAAAAGCACTCCCTAATCCCTATGGCCCGAAGGGGCCGGGCGGCCTGCCACGGCCTCCGCGGGGGGCGGAGTAGGCGTGCCGGTCCGTCCGCAAGGGCTAAACGACACCCCTGCGGTGTGCGAGTCCTAACTTGCGCCTTAACGACACGCAAACGCTTTGTCGGACGCAACAAACGAACAATCGCCTTGCTGCAGATTTATTTCTGTATCACGGGAAGGGGATCGATTAACCGAAGGGCATGGCTTCCCTAAGAAAAAGTTCGGTTTGGCTGGGCCTCGCGATGGCCACGGCGCCGCTCCAGATTCCCGCCGCGCTCAATGCGCAACAACCGGGACCCGCGATGGTTCCCGCCGCCCCCGCGCTGTCCTATGCGCGGATCGCGGACATGGTGATCGCGAGTCCGGTGATCGTTGATGCAACGATCCGTTCCGCCACGCGCATCAAGGGCGCGGAGGCCGCCAATGTCTCGCCGGGGTACACACGCTATTATATAGAGGCCGATGTCCTGGCGCTGGTCCGCGGCCCCGGGGCCATCCCGCCGCGCGTCGGCTATCTCCTCGATGCCCCGCTCGGCCCCGACGGGCGCCAGCCGAAGCTGAAACGCGCCCGCGTGCTGCTGTTCGCCCGCCCGGTTCCCGGCAGCCCGACTCAGCTCCAGCTCATCTCCCCCTCGGCGCAGCTATGGTGGTCGCCCGAGGTTGACGCCCTCACCCGCCGCATCGCGCAGGAAGTGATCGCCGGTGATGCGCCTCCGGTCGTCACCGGCATCGGTAACGCCTTCCACGTGCCCGGCTCGCTGCCGGGCGAAGGCGAGACCCAGGTGTTCCTGACGACGCAGGACAATCGCCCCGTCTCGCTCTCGATCCTGCGCCGCCCGGGCGAGCAGCCGCGCTGGGCCGTCGCGCTGTCGGAGATCGTGGATGACGCCGCCGGCCCGCCGCAGCGTGACACGCTGCTTTGGTATCGCCTCGCCTGCGCCCTGCCCCCCGCGTTGCCGGCGCGCAGCACGCAGGCGCTGGAGCCCGCCGACGCCGCCGTCGCGCGCGAGGATTATCGCTACGTGATCCAGCAGCTCGGCCCGTGCGATCGCGGCGATCAGGGCCCGGCGCAGTAACGTTGAAAGCCTCGCCCTGCGCCATCGCGGGGCGAGGCGGACACCCGCCGCGCCTTAACGGCGGTGGCGGACCAGCGTGATCCCGATCGATTCGCCCGCCTCGGCGATCGCCAGCTTGACGATCTTCACCTTCACCCGCCGCACCCGCTTGTCCTGCAGGAACAATGTCTCGGCGATATGATCGGCAACGCCCTCGATCAGGGTGAAATGCACGCCCGGCGGCAATGCGTCGGTCGCGGCATGCTTCAGGTCGAGATAGTTCTTCGATGCCGTCAGCGGCGTATCCGGCGCGAAATGCGGCAGGGCATCCAGCAGCACCGTCAACGATATCCGCAGCGGCTGCGGCAGGTGCGTCTCCTCTGAATAGACGCCGGTCAGCACCGGCACTTCCAGATCGTGCACTTCGAGTTCGAGCGTGTCTTCCACCCCCGCGCGCTTAGCGGCACTTTCGCCGCGGCGCCATTCCGCTTGCGTTCAGGCCTGCAGGGTCTAAGGCGCGCCACCCCCTGATTCTGGGGCGGGAGGCAGGCATGATCGAGCTCGTGGGGCTGGAAACGGTGGAATCGCAGGCGGTGGAGCAATTGCTCGATCGTGCCTTCGGCGCCGACCGCCACGGCCGCACCGCATACCGCCTGCGCGACGGAGTCGCCGCCCTCACCGGCCCCAGCCTTGCTGCGGTTGACGATGGCGCGTTGGTCGGCTCGATCCAGCTCTGGCCGGTGCAATTCACCGGCGATGACGGGCGCTGCGTGCCCATGGCGCTGGTCGGCCCGGTGGCGGTGGAGCCCGCCCGGCAACGTGACGGCATCGGCCGGATGCTGGTCGCCGCGGCGCTGGAACGGATGGGTGATGCGCCGCTGATGCTCATCGGCGATCCCGAATATTACGGCCGCTTTTTCGGCTTCTCCGCCGATCGCACCGGCGAATGGCGCCTGCCCGGCCCGTTCGAGCAGCGGCGCCTCCTCGCCCGCGGCGCCGGGGTGCCTGCGGGCGCCGGGACGATCGGCCCGCGCGTCGCGGCGCTGGCGTGATCGTGGGCGGCATCTTTACCCGGATGCCGCGCTTCCCTACCTCGGGCTCATGCCAATGGCGCCTCCCCCCGAATTCAGCACGCTGACGATCGCCGACATCGCGCGGCTGACCGAAGCGGATCGTCTGCCGCCCGTCGATCTGTGGAACCCGGCGCATTGCGGGCACAGCGATATGCGGATCGCGCGTGACGGCACCTGGTTTCACGAAGGCTCTCCGATCGGCCGCATGGCGATGGTGCGCGCGTTCAGCCGCATCCTGCGCCGCGAGCCCGATGGCGGCTATGTCCTCGTCACCCCGGTCGAGAAGCTCGATATCGAGGTGGAGGACGCGCCCTTCGTCGCGGTGGAGATCAAGACCGAGGGCGAAGGCCGCGAGTCGCAGATCGCCTTCCGGCTCAACACGGGTGAGATGGTGACGGTATCGGCCGATCATCCGCTGCGCTTCGAAGAACGCGAGGACGGCCCCCACCCTTACGTCCACGTGCGGGGCGGGCTGGAGGCGCTGATCTCGCGGCCGCTCTTTTACGAGCTTGCGGAACGCGCCCTGTCGGGTGACGACGAGCCGCCCGGCATCTGGAGCGGCGGGGCCTTCTTCCCGATCGAATCATGACCGCACTCATTGACCGGCTCGGCCGCGCGCTCGCCGCCGGCATGGGCCAGGAGACGGTCCTCTTGGCCGGCGACCATGTCGATCTGCCGCGCGCGTCGGACGGCAGCCTCAAGCCCGCCGCCGTGCTGGTGCCAGTGACCGATCGGTCCCGCCCCGGCGTGATCCTCACCCAGCGCACCGAGACACTGCGCAGCCACGCCGGCCAGGTGGCGTTCCCCGGCGGTCGGCTTGATCCGGGCGAAGATGCCGTCACCGCTGCATTGCGCGAGGCGGACGAAGAAATCGCGCTGCCGCCGAGCGCCGTGACCGTGCTTGGCGAGGCCGATCGCTACCGCACCGTCACCGGCTATGCCGTGACGCCCATCGTCGGCGTGGTGCCGCCCGATCTGCCGCTCCGCCCCTCGGAGGCGGAGGTCGCCAGCGTGTTCGAAGTGCCGCTCGATTTCCTCCTCGATCCCAAGAATCAGATCGAGGCGAGCGTTGAGTGGAATGGCCGCCAGCGGCGCTATTACGAGATCCTCTGGGAGGATCGCCGAATTTGGGGAGCGACTGCCGCCATGATCGTCAACCTGTCGCGGCGGCTGCGATGGACCGCGTGATGCTGCCCGACGCCGCCTGGCGTCATCGCGCTGGCCTTGGTCGTCTCGCCGAGGCGCTGGACGCGGCCGACGGCGGCGCGCGCTATGTCGGCGGCGCGGTACGCGACACCCTGCTCGGACATGACGTGTCCGATCTCGATCTTGCGACCCCGCATTCGCCGCAGGACGTGATCGCACGGCTGGAGGGTGCCGGGATAAAGGCAATCCCGACTGGTATCGCCCACGGCACTGTCACCGCCGTGTCGCAAGGCACGGTGGTGGAGGTGACGACGCTGCGGCGCGACGTCTCCACCGATGGCCGGCACGCCGTGGTCGCCTTCACCGATGACTGGCGCGAGGATGCGGCGCGGCGCGATTTCACCATGAACGCGCTTTACGCCGATCCGGTCTCCGGCGAGGTGTTCGACTGGTTCGACGGGCTCGCCGATCTTCAGGCGCGGCACGTGCGCTTCATCGGCGATCCCTATCGTCGAATCGCGGAGGATCATTTGCGGATCCTGCGCTTCTTCCGCTTTCACGCGCGCTTCGGCGACGTGATCGACTCCTCCGGGCTCGATGCCTGCACCGATCGCGCCAACGATCTCATGGCCTTGTCGCGCGAGCGAATCGCGGCAGAATTGCTGAAGCTCCTCGTCGCGCCGCGCGCCGTGCCGGTCGTGCGCCTGATGCTAGAGCGCGGCATCTTCCGCCCCGTCCTCCCTGAGATCGCCGATGTGACGGCGCTCGAGGATCTCGCCGCCGCCGAAGCCGCTGCTGGCCTCGCCCCCGATCCGATCCGCCGCCTCGCCGCGCTCATCCCCGCCGCCACCGCCGATTCGGTCGGTGCGCGGCTTCGCCTGTCCAACGCCGATCGCAAGCGCCTGATCGCGGCGAGCGATGGCCCCGGCAGCGAAGGCCCGCGTGGGCTCGCCTTCCGCGTCGGGCGCGAGATCGCGATCGATCGCCTGCTGCTCGCCGGCCAAAGCATCGATGCGCTGGCGGACTGGACGCCCCCGCGGCTCCCGATCTCCGGCGGCGATCTCGTCGCGCGCGGCATTGCCCGCGGCCCTGAAGTCGCCCGTGCGCTGCGCCAGGTCGAAAGCCAGTGGATTGCTGAAGGCTTTCCGGATGCCACCCGCGTCGCCGAGATCGCTGACGCGGTGACGGCTCAGCTGTTGGTCGACACCAGCAGCCGGTAAGCTTCCTCCGCCGGCAGCGGCCGCGAATAGGCATAGCCCTGACCGTAGGTGCAGCCGAGCGCGGCCAGCGTCTGCCCCAGTTCCTGTGCCTCGATCCCTTCCGCGATCGTCTCCATGCCCAGCGCCTGGGCGAGGCTCAGGATCGCGCGGACGATGGCGATCTTGTCGCGGTCGCCCAGCATCCCGGTCACGAAACTGCGGTCGATCTTCAATATGTCGATCGGCAGCCGCTGGAGATAGGCGAGGTTGGAATAGCCGGTGCCGAAATCGTCCATCGCGATCGTCGCGCCCGTCGCCTTCAGCGCGCGCAGGATCTCGGCATTGCCGTCCGGATCGGCGATCAGCGCGCTTTCTGTCAGCTCCAGCTTCAGCCGGTCGCCGCTCAGCCGATGCTGCGCCAGCGCTTCGGCCACCACGGGTGCGATCCGGTCGCGCTGCAGCTGGATCGGCGACAGGTTCACCGCCACCTTGACGCCGCATGTTCCGCCCGACCGCTGGTCCCATTGCGCCAGCGTGCGGATCGCCTCGTCGATCGCCCACCGGCCCAGCGGCACGATCAGGCCCGATTCCTCGGCGACGGGGATGAAATCGTTGGGCGGTATGTCGACGCCGTTCTCGCCCGGCCAGCGCGCCAGCGATTCGAACGCCACGATCCGCCCGGTGCCCAGGTCGCAGATCGGCTGGTAATGAAGCTCCAGCCGGTTCGCCTCGATCACACGGCGAAGCGCGGTCTCCATCACGAATTGCTCGCGTGCCCGGTCCAGGGCCCGCGTCTGATAGGCTTCGGCCTGCCCCGTCTCCTTGGATCGGCGCACGGCGAATTGCGCATGGCGGATCACGTCCTCCGCATCGCCCGTAGCCTCGCTGCCGAAGGCAATGCCGATCGCGCAGGAAATGCGGATCTCCAGTTCACTCAGCCGGAACGGCGTCGACAGCACCGCCCTGATCCGCTGCGCCGCCCGGTCGGTTTCGCTCCGGTCCGAATCGATCGCCAGCAGGATGCCGAATTCGTCCCCGCCGATCCGGCCGAGCACGTCGTTCGTCCGCAGCGCACCCTTGATCCGCCTTGCGACGGTGATGAGCAATTCGTCACCCGCCATGCTGCCAAGGCAGGAATTCACGCGGCCGAAGCGGTCGAGATCGATCACCAGCACCGCGTAATCGCGCGCGCCGGCCTCGATCATCGCCTCCAGCCGGTCACTGAACCCGGCGCGGTTCGGCAGCCCGGTCAGGCTGTCGGTGCTCATCTCGCGCCGCAGGCTCAGCTCCGTGCGCACTTCGCCGGTATGATCGATCAGCGTGACGAGGCAGCGCGCCCGCGCGCCATCATCGAGCCGCGCCAGCGGCACGTCGAAATGGCGCTGCTCCACCGCATTGCCCGTCCGCCACGGCAGCTGGTCGCGTACCGCGCCACCGCCGAGGAAAGCGATGATCCGCCCACCCAGATCGCGCGCCAATGGGGAGGTGACCGGGTCCATGCCGAGGCCCAGGCTGCGGAATACCGCATTGGGCAGGTCGAAGGTCAGCTTGCCCTCGACCAGCGTCGCCACCACCGCCGCGATCGGCAGCAGCTCTAGCGCGCGTTCGGACGCCGAGAGCCCGTCGGGCGTGGCGAACGCGTCATGGTCCGGTCGTGCTGCGGCGGTGAAGCGCATCGGCCGACGCCTAAGGCTCTGCGGTAAAGTTTGGCTTAACCGCGAAAAGCTTGTCAGGCGAAGCGGTTGTCGCGCGGGAAGCCGGTCGGCGGCATCCGCCCGGCCGCGCCGCGCGCGGTGCGCCATGGCGACAGGTCCGCCTCGGTCCGCGTCCGCCCGCTGTCGCCGCCCATCGGCCAGCTCAGCCCGTCGCTGAACTTGAACGTGATGGCGTCGCTCAGGCCACCGTCGCGATAGCGCTGCAGCTGCGATCCCTGCCCGCGCGTCATCTCCGCCAGCTCCGCCAGCGGGAAGACGACCATCTTGCGATTGTCACCGATCGCCGCGACGTAATCGTCGTCCTTCGCCACCGGCCGCACCACCGCCAGCTTCGCGCCGGTGCGCGGCGTGACCACCGTCTTGCCCTTGCGCGTCTCGGCCAGCACCTCGTTCACCGGCACGATGAAGCCGCGTCCGTCGCTCGCCGCCACCAGCAATTTGCCGTCGCGCTCCGCCTTCAGCAGCCGAACGATGCCGATCCCGCCATCGAGGTCGATCGTCGCGCGCACCGGCTCGCCGAAGCCGCGCCCGCCCGGCAACTTGTCCGCCGCCAGCGTGTAGAAACGCCCGTTCTCCGCCGCGAGCAGCAGCTTGTCCGTCGTCTGCGCATGGAAGGCAAAGGCGGGTCCATCCCCTTCCTTGAACTTCAGCGTCTCCGCGGACGCCAGCTCGACATGCCCCTTCATCGCGCGTATCCAGCCGCGCTGCGACAGGATGACGGTGATCGGCTCGCGCTCGATCATCGCCTCCAGCGGGATGTCGCGCGCCGGCGCGGCTTCCTCGATCGTCGTGCGCCGCTTGCCCAGCGCCGTTTCGGGGCCGTAGCGATCGCGGATCTTTTCCAGATCCTTCTTCATCCGCGTCCGCTGCCGCGCGTCCGATCCCAGCAGCAGCTGAAGGCTCGCCTGCTCCTTCTCCAGGGCCGCCTGCTCGCGCTTCAGCTCCATTTCCTCAAGCTTGCGCAAGCTGCGCAGCCGCATGTTGAGGATCGCCTCGGCCTGCCGGTCGGTCAGGTCGAACTCAGCGATCATCACCGCCTTGGGCTCGTCCTCGGTGCGGATGATCTCGATCACCCGGTCGAGGTTGAGGAAGGCGGTGATATAGCCCTTCACCAGCTCAAGCCGGTCGGCGATCTTGTTCAGCCGATGCTCGGTGCGGCGGCGAAGCACGATGAACTGATGTTCCAGCCACGACGCCAGCGCCTGCGCCAGGCTCATCACCCGCGGCGTGCGCTGCGCATCCAGCACGTTGAGGTTGAGCGGCACGCGCGTCTCGAGATCGGACAGGCGATAGAGCCCGTCCATCAGCACTTGCGGATCGACCGTGCGGCTGCGCGGCTCGAGCACCAGGCGGATCTCCGCGTCGGATTCGTCGCGCACATCGGCCAGGATCGGCAGCTTCTTGTCGTTCACCAGGCCGGCGATCTGCTCGATCAGCTTGCCCTTCTGCACCCCGTACGGGATCTCGCTGACGATGATCTGCCAGCCCCCGCCCTTCTCGCGCTCCACGCTCCAGCGGCAGCGCACGCGGAACGATCCGCGCCCCGTGGCATAGGCCTCGCGGATGATCGCCGGCGGATCGACCAAGAGGCCGCCCGTCGGGAAGTCCGGCCCCTGAACGAACGCCAGCGGATCGGCGGCGGGATCGTCGATCAGCGCGATCGCCGCGTCCAGCAGCTCGGCCGCATTGTGCGGCGGAATGCTGGTCGCCATGCCCACGGCAATGCCGCTCGCGCCATTTGCCAGCAGGTTGGGGAACAGGCCCGGGAACAGTTCGGGCTCCTGGTCCTCGCCATTGTACGTCGGGCGGAAGGCGACGGCATCCTCGTCCAGCCCGTCCATCAGGTCGATTGCGACCTGCGTCAGACGCGCCTCGGTGTAGCGGTAGGCCGCAGCATTATCGCCGTCGATGTTGCCGAAATTGCCCTGACCGTCGACGAGCGGATAACGCAGCGCGAAATCCTGCGCGAGGCGGACCATCGCGTCATAGACCGACTGGTCGCCGTGCGGGTGGTATTTACCGATCACGTCGCCGACGACGCGCGCGCACTTCTTGTAGCCCTGCGTCGGATCGAGCCGCAGCAGCCGCATCGCCCACAACAAGCGGCGATGCACCGGCTTCAGCCCATCACGGACATCGGGCAGAGATCGCGCGGTGATCGTCGACAGCGCATAGACGAGATAGCGTTCGGAAAGCGCGGAATCGAACGGCGCGTCCAGCACGCCGATCGGGGGGTCATCACGAAGATCGGTCATTGTCGCCCACGATAGCAGCGGGTGCGGGGCGCGGCTATCGCCCGCTTGCGATCTCCGCCAGCAGCCATTCCCGGAAACGCGCGATCTTGGGCACGCGCCGGCGATGCTCCTGGCAGACCAGCCAGTAGCTGATGCCAAGCTCCGAAACCTGGACGAACGGCTGCACCAGCCGGCCCGTCGCGATCTCGCCTTGCCACAGCTTCGGCGTCAGCATCGCGATGCCGTGCCCGGCCATCGCCGCCTGCCCCTCGCTCGACTGGGAATCGTAACGAATGGCCGGGCGTAGCGATGCGGCGGCAAAGTCCACCCCCGCATCGCGCAGCCATTGCTCGATCCAGGGATCGTCCGGGCTGATCAGCGGCAGCCGCAGCAGATCGGCCGGCACCCTCGGCCCGCCGTGGCGCTCGAAGAACTCGGGGCTGCACATCGGCGTGAAGTCGACCGCCATCAGCCGTTCCTGCGTCAGCCCCGGCCAGCCGCCCGTGCCACTGCGGATCGCCAGATCCACCTCCGCGGTCGCGAAATCGATCATCGTGTTGGTCGTCTGGATGCGCACTTCCAGATCGCGGTGCGCCGCCTGGAACCCGCCGATCCGCCGCGCCAGCCATGTCGAGCCGAAGGTATTGGTCGTGGTGATCGACAGCACCCCGGCATCCTCCGCCCGTACCATCGCGAAGGCGGCGTCGATCGCATCGAACGCCGGGATTAGCTGCGCAGCGACCCGATAACCGATATCGGTGAGCGCGACGCGGCGCTTTTCCCTGCGAAACAAGGTAGTTGCAAGCCGTTCTTCCAGCACCTTGATCTGATAGCTGACGGCCGCCTGGGTCATGCCCAGCTCCTGCGCGGCCGCGGTGAAATTATGGTGCCGCGCCGCCGCCTCGAACACCCGAACGGCAGCAAGGGGCGGCAGGCGTCGCATTGCCGAAGATGATAAGCTCCGCTTATCGAAATGGTCCAGCGATTTGTTGGCCGCGTTGGGCGGCAAGCGTCATCTTCTTCTCGTCAACGAGAGGAGTCAGTGATGCGAGACGATTTCTTGGGCCGGGACTGGGCCGAGCACCACCGCAGCATGTCGAGCGGGATCGGCCGGCTGATCGATAACACGATGGCCGCCTTCGCCCGACTTCGCGCCAGGCAGTTCGACGCCCCCTGGAAGACGGCGCGGCGCGAGCGCTGCGGCTGATGCGAGGATTACGGCCGCGGGTCCGAACAACATACATCCCCGGCTTGTCGAGAGCACGCCGCCCCGCCCTCACGGCATAGAGGCCAGCGCGGCCGGCACTTCGACAACCCCGCTACGAAACACACCAGCGCGCACTTCTTCATAGTATCGACGCAGAAGCCGACGTAGCGTAGCCGCGTGATCGTCCTATTTCTGCCGCTGCTGCTCGCCGCCATGCCCGAAACCAACGCAAAGCTTCTCACCTGGCCGGATCTGCTGTCGCGTACCCGGCCAAGCGCCGACGCGACGATCGTCTACGGGCCGGACCCGTATCAGAAGGTGGATCTGTGGCGCCCCGCCGGCCCCGGTCCCCACCCCGTCGTGGTGATGGTCCACGGCGGCTGCTGGCAGACCAGCATCGCCGATCGAACGATCATGGACTGGATTGCAGACGACCTGCGCGGTGCCGGGATCGCGGTGTGGAATATCGATTACCGCGGCGTGGATCGTGCGGGTGGCGGCTATCCCGGCACCTTCATAGACGCCGCGAAAGCTGCCGATCAACTCGCGGCAAACGCACGGAAGTATAATCTCGACACCAGCCGTGTCATCGCCGTCGGCCACTCCGCGGGCGGGCACCTCGCGCTGTGGCTCGCCGCCCGCGCCAGATTGCCGGCTACCAGCCCGCTCTACATGGCCGCACCGCTCAAGATCGCGCATGTCATCAGCCTCGGCGGCCTCCCGGATCTCGAAGCCACCGCATCGAGTCCGGACAATGGCTGCGGCACCGAGGTGGTGGGCAAGCTCGTCGGCACCGACCGCGCCGATCCGTATGCCGACACCTCCGTGCCTCGCCTCTTCCCGCTCCGCGTCTCGCAAACGCTGGTCAATGGACGCGAGGATCGCATCATCCCGTTCCGCATGGCCACCGACTATGTTGCCCGCGCGAGGAACGCCAGGGACGCGGTTGAACTCATCGAGGTGCCCGCCACCGGCCATGTCGAACTCGTGACGCCGGATACCGGCGCCTGGGCTCGGACACGCCAGTTGATCCAGTCGTTCTTTGCGGGCTCCCCGGCCACGCGCCACTGATCATCCGGCCCGGCGTGATTGCGCCATCGGCACCCTTGGCCTATACGCGCCCCCATTCCCGCCCCGGCCGCGCCGCTTCCGTCGCGTCGCCGGGGCTGTCCATTTCAGGGGTGATGCGATGGCGCGGCGCCGGCAGATTTACGAAGGCAAGGCGAAGATCCTGTACGAGGGTCCCGAACCCGGCACCTTGATCCAGTATTTCAAGGACGACGCGACGGCGTTCAATGCCCAGAAGAAGGGCACGATCAACGGCAAGGGCGTCCTCAACAACCGCATCAGCGAGCACATCTTCACGCTGCTCGATGCGATCGGCGTCCCGACGCACTTCATCCGCCGTCTCAACATGCGCGAACAACTTATTCGCCAGGTTGAGATCGTGCCGATCGAGGTGGTGGTGCGCAACGTCGCCGCGGGTTCGCTGACGAAGCGGCTCGGGATCGAGGAAGGCACCAAGCTGCCGCGCACGATCATCGAATATTATTACAAGGACGATGCGCTCGGCGATCCGATGATCTCCGACGAGCATATCGCCGCCTTCGGCTGGGCCAGCCAGGAAGAGATGCACGACATCGCCGATCTGGCGATTCGGGTGAACGATTTCCTCTCCGGCCTGTTCGCTGGCGTCGGCATCCGCCTCGTCGACTTCAAGCTCGAATTCGGTCGAATCTGGGATAACGACTACGGCCGCATCATCCTCGCGGACGAGATCAGCCCCGATGGCTGCCGCCTGTGGGACATGACCACCAACGAGAAGCTCGACAAGGATCGCTTCCGCCGCGATCTCGGCGGCGAAGTCGAGGCCTATCAAGAGGTTGCACGTCGCCTTGGCCTTCTCCCCGAAGGTGGCGAGACGGCCGTGCTCGACATGGCCGAACACCGCGAGAAGCGCGGAAAGTAACGACGAACAGGCTCTCGGATCGTAGCCGGAGCGATGCTCCGACGGTTGCGATCCGACAGCGCATCGAATAGCGGATCGCCATGAAACTGCGCATCCATGTCACGCTCAAGCCCGGCGTCCTCGATCCCCAGGGCAAGGCGATCGAACACGCTTTGACCGGGCTCGGTTTTGCCGGTGTCGAAGGCGTACGCGTCGGTAAGCTGATCGAGCTCGACGTCGCCGATAATGTTGACGATGCGCAGGTTGACGCCATGTGCCGACAGCTCCTCGCCAACACGGTGATCGAGAATTATCGGATCGAACGGGCATGAAAACCGCCGTTGTCGTCTTTCCGGGCTCGAATTGCGATCGCGACATCGCCGTCGCGCTCGAGGACGTCACCGGCCGCGCGCCGGAGATGGTCTGGCACCGCGATACCGAGCTGCCCGACGGCGTTGGCCTCGTCGCGGTTCCCGGCGGTTTCTCCTACGGCGATTACCTGCGCTCCGGCGCGCTCGCCGCTCGCTCGCCGATCCTGCGCGCGGTCGCCGAACAGGCGAATCGCGGCCTGCCGGTGCTTGGCGTCTGCAACGGCTTCCAGATCCTCACCGAATCCGGCCTCCTGCCCGGCGCCTTGATGCGCAACGCCGGCCTCAACTTCGTCTGCCGCGATGTCGCGCTGACGGTCGAGAACGCGCAGAGCAGCTTCACCAGCCGCTACGATGCGGGCGAAACGATCGAGATCCCCGTCGCCCACCACGACGGCAATTACGTCGCCGACGCCGAAACGCTGGACCGGCTCGAAGGCGAAGGCCGCGTCGCCTTCCGCTACGCCGAGGAAGTGAACGGCTCCGCCCGCCGCATCGCCGGCATCCTCAATCCGGCCGGCAACGTGCTCGGCATGATGCCCCACCCCGAACGCCGCATCGGCCCGGCCCATGGCGGCGACGATGGCCGCCGGCTCTTCGAAGGGCTGCTGGAACTGGTCGCATGATCCCCGCCGCCACGCTCCCGATGGAGTGTGGCGGCGTTTCGATTGCCCGGCCGGGTCGGTGAGCGCCGCCGCTCCGGTTCGCGTCGGCATCATCCTCTATGTGAACCGCTCGGGCTCGACGCTCCTGTCGCGGCTCCTCGCCGAATCGCTGGAGGACACCTTCGTCTTCCCCGAACTGCGCTTCACGCTCGACGTGCTCGTGGCGCTCCGCCGTGGCCGCACGATCCCGCCACCGGAGTTGCTCCGCCTGATGCGCGAGGACGTTCGCCTCGCCAGCCTCGGTCTCGCCGACGAGCAACTCGCCGCCGCCGCCCGCGATCACGGCGCCAGAGATCTTCGCGGCCTCCTCACCGCGCTCGCCACCGCCGCTTCCGGCCGGCGCCCGCGCGCGATGATCCTGAAGCTGGAGCCCTATATCGGCTTCATCCCGGAACTGGACACGGCACTGACCAAGCCACTCCTCATCCACGCGCTCCGCGATCCCCGCGCCGTCGCGCGATCGATGCTCGCCACGCCCGTTCCGGAAAAGCCCGGCTTCGACATGGCCCGCGGCAGCATCCTCTACGCCGCCCGCCATTGGCGCGACTATATGAGGCGCATCGACCGGCTCGCCGTCACCCGGGATGTCGTCACGATCCGCTACGAGCGCCTAACCGATCCCAATGCTCTACCATTGACGGCCATCGCTGATCGTCTGGGAACCAAGATCGCGCAAAACGCACCATCCGCCTTCCAAATCGCGCCATTGGACACCGCGATACACCCGCATGTGCACGCCCCTTTCGATGGCGCTCGCGCCGATCAATGGCAGCATGACCTTCCCACTTCGGACGTCGCCTTGATTGAGACGATCTGCGCCACTGAGATGGATCGCACAGGCTACAAGCGTACTACCCCGTCCCTCGGCCCTGCCGCGCTGACCATCGCTCACCTCCGCCATTGTCGCGCGATGACCCGGCATCTCTTGCGAACCGGCAGGATCTACGCAGAGCGCCCCGATTCCCTCCGTCGCCTCGCTGCCCGGCTCCAGCTCGCCCGAAGCGCAGGCGAGTTGTGACGCCTAAACCTGTGCACGGAATGGCGTGAAATCAGTGCCTTCGTCGTAAACGTCGATGCCCTCCGCCCGCTTCAGCCACCCGACAACGAGGTAGGTGACGGGGGTCAGCAGCGCCTCCCAGCCAACCTTCAGCACCCATTGCGTGAACAGCACGGTGATCACCAACTGCGTCGTCCATCCTTCCGCGCCAAGGAACGCGAGCGGGTAGAAGATCAGGCTGTCCACCCCCTGACCCGCGATGGTCGAACCGATGGTGCGCATCCACAGATGCTTCCCCTCCGTCATCACCTTCATGCGGGCGAGCACGTAGGAGTTCACGAACTCCCCGGCCCAAAACGCGCAGATGCTGGCAAACACGATCCGCGGCACCTGGCCGAACACCGCCTCATACGCCGCCTGGTTGGTCCAGTCTGGCGCCGGGGGGAGCGCGACGACGACCCAAGCCATGAAGGCCATGAAGATCGTCGCGGCGAACCCTGCCCAGATCACCCGCCGCGCGCGGGCATAGCCATAGACCTCGGTCAGCACGTCTCCGATGACATAGCCGACGGGAAAGAAGAGAATGCCGGCGCCGAACGGCCAATATCCGATCCCCGGCAACCACACCTGTGCAACTTTGCCTGCGCCCAGAACATTGGACAACAACAGGATGGCAACGAACGCTGCCATCACATAGTCGTAGTAGCGCAGGCTCTTCCCGTGCAGCGCAGCCGCTGCGACACGGTTCGGCAATTCCTCGTCCCTCATGGCCAGGCATCATGACGACGGTTTCCCGAGCCCGCAATCCACGCTAACAGCCCTTTGGTGGCGCCCGTAGCTCAGTTGGATAGAGCACGAGCCTTCTAAGCTTGGGGCCGCTGGTTCGAATCCAGCCGGGCGCGCCAGTATTCAATGGCTTAGCTGGAACCTTAAGTTCGATGCACCCACCCCAGGTAACAGGTAGGTAACGCTGTGCCACGTTGCCCTACGCTCATCCTGAGCATGTAAGCGATTCTCACCGGAGCGCGAGATGGACGAAGAACATCGCGAAGGATCGACGTACTATAAGCCGTCAGTGGGAGATCTGCGCTTTCGCAACGCAGTTTTGAACTCGAAGCCAAACCCGTTTGATGAAGCCTTTCTACTTCGAAAGGTCAGCGATACATACCTTTCGGTCTTGATCAGTGACAACTCTGGAGAACGATCAGCCGGATACCGCGCGTTGTTAGAAGCGGAGCTTACTCGGCGGGGATTGGTCGCAGCCGCTCGGGCCAATGTCATTTCAGGCATGGCACTGGCTGTCTCGGTGCTTGCGCTCGCGACGGCGGTGCTCGCGTTTGCCCTCGGAAAATAATGGTGGCTTTCCTGAGCCCCTGAAGAAGGGACAGCGCAGAGCCATCCGCAAAGGGGACGCTTCCGCGCATTCTCGGCAACTGCTAAACACACTTTGATGGAAACGGACGAACATCGCATTGCCGCCGTGGTTGCTGAGCAACAGGCCAAAGCGGAAGCAGAGAAGATGGCTGTTGCGTCAGCCTACAACAGAACGGTCGATCTCTTAACCCGCGACGGATTGTACACGCGCGTGAACGTTGAGAAAGAACCACTCGTTCTGCAAAATCTAGCAGATGAGAAAAGCCTCGGCTTTGATACGTTCTGCTCGGGTTGCCGAAAAGAAACCACCTTCCGGGTTTCCTCCAGACCGTTCCCGTCACGCGGCGTTGCAGGGCTAAAAAACGAAACTCAGGTAACCCGCCCCAGGTTATTTGGAATTGTCGCAGTATGCCAGCGTTGTTACGGAACAATCAACTATGTGTTTCAGGTAATTGAAGACGATCTTATTAAGATAGGTCAAATGCCCTCCCCTGCTGATCTGTCGTTTTCTGAGCTGCGACACATAGATGCCGGCATTGGGGATCAGGACCGCAAGGAACTTGGACAAGCTCTCGGGCTTTTCGCTCATGATGCTGCAATTGGCGCTTACGTGTATCTGCGCCGCACCTTCGAAAGACTAATTGAGCGTGCCTTTGTAGCAAAGTTGGGCTCAGCGGCAGAGTGTCGAGCTTTACGCATGGAAGACCGCATCGAAGCTTTGAAGGGCGTTCTCCCAGACAGCGTGGTGAAGCACAGCGCAATCTTTCAGCACTTAAGTCAAGGCATCCACTCATTAAGTGATGATGAATGTAAGAAATACTTTCCTGTTATGAAGGCTGTTCTTTTTCAGATGCTTGAACAAGAAGCTCACCAGCGAGCACAAGCTAAAGCGCAGAAAGAGACTGATCGAGCTTTCCAAAAGATACTATCGGGTGACGCAAGCGACTGAATCAACTATCGTGAAGTTGGCGTAGTAGCAGTGAAAGTCAGTGATTTAACATCGTACTGATTAGCCCATCGTCACGCGCCAAAGCGACACGGAGCCAGCGAACAGCGAGAATAGTGCAAATATTGTAGAGCACATGAGCACGCTTCCGTTGATTTTCATCAAGCGATTGTTGTCGCCAATGCGATCCGAAAGATCGTCGCAATATTCACGGAGCGCATCAGCAAGGTCTCGCCTGCTATTTAGGTCCGCGCTCCAGCTTCTTGGGATAGAACCCGGAAAACACCAGCGGGACGGGCGTGCCGCGTAAATCGCAAGGAAGAGACTAACCAGAAGCCCGAAGTCGACACAGATGGCGATCACCCCTAGCGCTCGCCGCGGCGTATCCCCTGTTAATGCGACACCTGCGGCACCACCGACCGCAGCCGCTGCTGCCGCAAGAAGCCCCGCAAAGACCATAGCGCGCTGATCCGCCGCCAACGCCGTAGTAAGCTGTGCTTGCAAGCGAACTTCTGCGCGTTGCGCCAGCATTTCCCAAACCTTCGGGTCGTTGGCGTCGAGAAGCTGCTGTGTCATTAAAAGCTCCAAGTTCGATTCGGGGGATTTTACATGTTTCCGGGCAAAGACGGTGATGGCGTGAAAGGATGGCCCGGCCGGGATGGAGTTTACACCCCGTCTCCGCCGCCGCCCCCGCCGCCGCCCCCGCCGCCGCCCCCACCGCCGCCGCCGCCGCCTTCGAAGAAGTAGGCGTCGGGTGAGCTCTTAGGAGGCAAACGCTACATCCATGCGCGACGGGATGTGCTCGCCGGCTAGGCTGCCGTCGAGCACATCGCCGACCTGCTCAGGAAAGCGGATCAGCTCGTCAAAGTGCACGCCATCCGCTCCGATGCGGTAGAACTCGCATACTCCGCCCAAGCCGCAGCCGTTCGCCATGTGCGGCACCGCGACTCGGCGCTGGATCTCCAGCAACCGGCGAAGCTCCTTGCGCGGCAGCCGCAGGTGGCCGGCGGGCCAAACCTCGACCTCGCGCTCGGCGCCGATCGGTGGCGCTGCAATGCCGGGAATTTCCGTTAGCATGAACGGGTCGGGCGTGGCCGGTGAGGGTGCGCCATCCGCCCAGGCATGGAACAGGCGCGGGCGACGTTCCTCAGCGTCAAACATCGCGATTGTCACTGACACTCCAGCGCCGGCGAAATCTGCCGCCAAGCCATCCGCCTGCGAGCGGCCGTGAAGGTCACGCATGGCCGGCACAACCGCTGCCAGAATATCAGCCTGCTTCGGGAGGATCGTCACCGGGCAATGCCGATCCAGCGCCTCCACTGCCGCCTCCAAGCCGTACCAGCGCCCGCTGAACGCAATCACCATGCGCAGCGGCTCCAGCACTATCGCTTTCGAGCCCATCCCGATAATGCGGCCGGTCGCACAATCGTAGATCGCGCGATCCGCTGTCATGTAGGCGAAGTGATTGTCCGTAAGCGCGTTGATCGAAGTCATGTGGCGGCCTCTTGAGAGTGACGACAGCAGCGGGAAGTGTTGGGATGGCCGAAGTGGCCGCGGCGATCTTCGCGACTGTCGCCAGCGCGGCACCACCAGCGCCAAGCGTTGATGCGGTAAGCGCCAGCGCGCCGACGACACCGGCGACCTTCCCGACTGTGGCTAATGCTTTGCCCATTTGAGCTCCTGAGATTGATGCGGCGTTGCTTGATTGGCCCTCGAACCACCTTGCGGCGCCCGCCCAGGGATCAAGCTATCTGCTGTTGGACGCGCCGCGGCGCCCGCAATGATGGGCGGGGAAGCCCGTTAAGCCTTGCGCTTGCGAGGGGCCGCCTTCGCCGCCGCCTCGATCGTCACGATGCTCTTGTCCGCCAGCGCCTCTGCCTCTGCGCGTTCGCGCTGGTAGGCGTCGCCGGGGGCCTTCAGGCCGTCCGCGGTGTCGTGCGGTCGAAGGGCCCGCACAGTCACCGGGTCAACCAAAGCGATCGGCTCTGGCTTGGCCGGCGTGTAGGCGCCGCTCAGGCCCGTCACGGGATCATGCGACATTGCCGAAGTCCCCATAGACCAGCGCCTTCGCCTGCTTCACGGCAAGGCCCAGGCGCTGCTCGCAAAGGATCGCGACAAGGTTGCGGGTGAAGAAGTCGGCGTGTTCGGTCGAAACCTCCACACGGGGCGCCCAGCGGTCATAGATGGTGGCCGCCTGCGGGAACGCGCCGATCAGGAACTTGTCGATCGTCATGGAGGTGGTGGCGACCACCGGCAGGCCAAACAGGCGGGGATCGACGGTCGAGCCGGGATCGCCCAGCAGATATTCGCCGTCTGCGTTCTTCAGCAGGCGAATGCGCATCCAGTCGGACGGGTGCATGACAATGCCGGTCGGCATGAAGTCCGCCAGCGTGGTCTGCAGCATGCCCAGACCGATCGTATCCAGCATGGTGCCGCCGGTGACGGTGAAAGGCGCGCTGTAGGCCGTGGCGTTCGGAATGAGGCCGGAAAGGTTCTGGCCCGTGCCGTCGCCCGCCAGAAGCTGCGCGTCTTCCTTCAGGGACAGACCATAGCGAAGCTCGGTGTCGATCAGGCCGCGAAGCTGCGGAGCGTCATCAAGGATCTGGCGCGAGGCCGGAACCCAATGCGCGATCACCTTCGGGGTGCCGCGGTCCATTTCCCAGCCATACGCGCTCTCAGGCTTCAGGGCGCCCTCTGCCACCGTGTTCGCAGCGTTGGTTCGCACCGTCTGCCGTGCGAACTCAAATTCGCCCGTCGAGATGCCCACCGTGGGGATCAGGTCGCGGACGCGAAGCTGACGGGTCGGCATCCCGACGATGCTGTCGCGATAGGCTTGCCCCGCTGCCGCCCCGGCGCTGGTCGCGTCGGTCGTGATCGTGGTCTTAAGCTCCATGCGGAGCCGGCCCGGTCGCGAATGGTCTTCCGCGAAGTTCTTCAGCTCGTCGGCGGCGCGCTCGGTGAACTGCTCGCCCCAGCTCTTCTGCTCGATCGGCACGCCTTCGGGGCCGCCGCGCTGCGCCATCTTCTGTTCAATATCGAAAATGATGTGGTTGGCGGTATCTGCGCTCTTGAGCGCCTGCTGCACGTCAGCGTTCAGCTTGGCGAACTGCTGCTCGACGGCGTCGGTAAATTCCTTCGTCAGTGCATTCATGTTCTTAGCTCCAGTCAAAGCCCGCGCCGACGCTGGTCGGGGCAGGGGAAAAGGATTTGCCGCTGATGCGCGCGGCGGACGCCTTCAGGATCGCGGCGACTTCCGCCTCGTCCTCAGTCTCGTTGGTGTTAATGGCGCGCCAGGCGGCGCCGGCTGCGGCCTTGGCTTGCCGGCCCGAGAGCCCAGCCTCGCGGAGAATGTCGGCAATGTCGCCGGCCCCCGCGATGCTTTTCACGCTGGACACGCGAGCGCGCGGATGCATGGGGATGGCGACAAGGCTAGCTTCGTAAAGCTCCACCTCCGGCAGCACGCGCACCTTGCCCTCAAAGCGCGCTTTCTGGTCGCCTACATAGCCAATCGAAATGCCGGTAATCGCGCCACTACGCACAAGGTCGCGCGCCTCTTGTCCGTCGCGCGTGCTGGTCGTGATTGCCCCTTTGACCATCAGGCCATCGGGGGTCTCGCGCCACTCCCGCCACGCCCCGACAGGGCGCTTCTGGTCATGGTGCAAAAGCATCGGGAGGGGGCGGCCCTGCCGCGCCTCCAGCGTCTTCGTCATGGCGCCGAACAGCAGCTTGTCGCCGCCGCTATCGACGTCACCGTAGCCCGCCGCCAAGCCCTCGATAAGGCCGGCGTCGTCCACGCTCTTAATCTCGAATGGGGAATCCCAAGCGTCCAACATATGCGCAACTCGACTGTTGAGGGAAACAAGTCCCGGTTCAGCCGATCGGCGCGTTAGACGCGGGGAAGATCGGGTGACGAGCCGTAGCAGCTACGGCGGTCAGCGGGACGGTACATGGCAGATTATGGCCGAAAAGTCAATGTGCTTGGCTGGTCTTCCCAAGATCATCGCCATTCGCGAGCGCCATTGCAGCCATTCGATTGAGCCAGCCGGCAGCGGCAGCAACTCCATTCGTCCGCGTCACTCGCTCGACAAGCACCAGCATCAGCGCCGAGACAATCGTCGGTTCTTGCAGGCCGGCAACCTGCATGGCGTTGATGAACTCGTGACCTTTGCGGACCAGCGCCTTTGCTTCGCGCTCCACCTCAGTGTCGACGCTCTGAGCATTGCGGATGATCCCGTCTTCAATCCTGCCGGCCTCGATCCGCAGCAGCGCCGCCGCTTGTTCGGGCGAATACTCTACGGTCAGCAGCTGGCTCAGGCCGTCACACACGGCCTCGATCACATCCTCCGCCGCCACGCCCGCCGCGATACACTCGCGCGACACGTTCACGACAGCCTGCGACATGTTGATGAGACGAGGGTCGCTCATGGTCTTCTCCTTGGTGATAGGGGGATGGGGATTGTTGAGGCGACGCGATCGGCAGGACCGGCTCCAAGCTTGCGCGTTAGAATTGCCCCGAAAAAAGGTTCGCGGCGGGGGGCTGGTGATTGTTCGCGCCGCCCGATCGGCAGGACCGACCGCCTCTGAAATTCGCGCATCTGCAATTCAGACTTCAGGGGGTCGCGCGCGCACGCGCGGGTGAAAACCTGTGTTAGCGATTGAAGGAAGGGGGCGGTCGGTCCTGAAGCCGGCGAGGCTCTGGAGTTTCGACGCGCCCCCTCCCCGTCGAGGCTTTGAAAGCCCGCTCGCAAATCAAACAGGCTCGAAAAATCTCCGCGTGGGATGGCAGCCGGTGTGGGCTCAGGCGAGATGGTCGGCATTCACCGTCCCCCCTCGTCGTCATCAACGATCAGGCTCGCAGCAAAGGCCGTCACGGTCCTCTGCGTTGCCCCATCCTGAATCCGACACATGGCTTGTATCGCCATCAGCGCTGCGGCCTGGTCGCGATCCGGCATGCCAAGTATCATAAGCTCGGCAATCGCGTCATCGATCGTTGCGCGGACCTTCGCGTTAAGGTCGGCGTGCGTCCTGTCGGTCATCGCTCGCCCTCCACCGGCCAGCCGTCGAGGCCCGTCACCGGCTTGCGAGCCGACGCGATGCGCCCGTTGTCCTTCGCCAGCTTCACGCGATCGCAGTCGACGCACAGCAATTGATAGTTGCTGCGGTCGCTGGTGCCGCCGGCTGCCAGCGGCTTGATGTGGTCGGCGATCGTGCCGAGGGTGACGCGGCCGTTCCGCCTGCACTCCTCGCACACGACGACAGTTGCCATCAGGTGCTCGCGCATCTTCTCGTGCTCGCGACCATAGCCGCGCTGGTGACGCGACTTGCCGCCGTGATCCCATGCTTTGCGGGTCATCGTGCGTTCGCCTCGCCGGTTTCCCAGGCGCAATAGTCGATCCAATTGTCGACCGTTTCGCTCAGGCGCATCGCACGGTTGCTGGCGATCACATCGTCGCCGGCAAACGCCTCTGCCTGTTCGTAAAGCCAGTCGCGCCATTCAGGCAGCCGATCACGGAAGACCGTCCAGTCAGTCTTCCATTGCCGCTCAAACTTGGCGAGCGTTTCGTTGATGGGCTCAACGTCGCGGAAACTCACTGCACATCTGGCAGCAACGCGCGGCGCATCAGCGACGCGCACCTTAGGTGAATCTAGTTCCTCTGTTTCTACAGAATCTAGTTCCCCCTTTAAGGGAATATAGTGTTGAGCGGTTTTTGGCTGATTTTCGCGGGTTTCAGAAGATGGCCGGCCAACTACTTTTGCCTGTTCGGCGGCGTCCCGGCCAACTACTTTGAGCGGATCATTGGCCGGATCGCCAACTATCGGCTGTCCAGATACTTGGCCGTTTGACCAACCATCGGGGAAGTCGAAGACGCAACGATAGGTGGTACAGCGGCGGTCTTCCGCGTGCCGCTCCTTGAGCAGATAACCCCAGGTGACAAGGCGACTGAGCGACTTCGACAGGCTCGTGTAATCGCAGCCGATCATGCCGGCGAGCTTGAGATTGGAGGCGTAGCAACCCGCCCCCTTCCCCTTCACCAGCGACATGCCATCGTGCAGCGACACACACGCATAGACGCGCAGGTCCAGCGCCGATGGACGCTGATCACCGATCAACGCCACCGCTCCGGTGAAGAACTTGCGCGCGGCCATCAGGCAGCCTCGTCACCGCCGGCATGATCAACGATCGGCCAGCCGGTGGCGCGTGACAGCGTGCCCGCGTAGGATCTCGCTTCCACAAGGTCGCGAAACTCGCGATCGTGGCCGATGCCTGCCGGGGGCGGCAGCACGCGCACGTCGAAGCCATAGCCGAACGGCTCAAGCTCAATCGTGATGCGGTGCTCCGGCGCGACGCGAGCGGGCACCAGCTTAAGAACGGGACGCGCGCTCAATGCGCTTCCTCCGGCTCGCGGCCGTCGTGCTCGCAGCCGCCAGGGTCTGCTACGGGGCAGCCAGGGCCGAACCCAAACTGCGCGTGAAAGTCGTCCTCGCCCAAGCTGCCATCCAGCTCGTCGCCATTCGGCTCAAGGTCGGGGTCGCCGTCAGCCAGGTCGAGTAGGTCGATCGCAACTGCGATGAACCCTTCCAACTGGTTCCGGTCAAAGGTGGCCAACACGCGGGTGACCGCGGCAGGCGGCGGCGGTGTGAAGGTGGCGCCCATATCAGCGCGCCTCCCCGGCTGCTGCCAGCCGCTTGGCGTCTGCGATCACGAACTCAACGATGTCGATCCGCCAGGAGCCCGAATAGCCGCTCTCTCCCCCATCGGAGAAAAGGTAATCCAGCTTCCACGTCAAAGCCTCGCAGTGCGGCGCCGGCGTGAACATCAGACGAAGCCAAGCGTCGCCTTCCGCATCCGCCAGCGTGTCAGGCGCGTCGCCTTCGCAAGCAACCTCGTAGGCGGCATGATGTGCCCGCTTCCATTCGGAAAACACCGCGTCCCAGCTTTCGGCGCTCGGCTCGATTGCTGGAGTGACTAAAACATTCGTGGTATGGCTCTGCGCGTCGCCCGCCAGGTTGACGCTAGAGCCCTCGCCGCTTGCCCGGCGGGGGCTTTCCATAACCATCATGCGGCCTCGCGTTCGGCGATCCGGGCCGCGATGTAATCGTCAACTTCATTTTCAGGCCACGCGTTCACGCGGCCACCACCAATCTTTACTGGCTTAGGAAAGTTGCCTTTAGCGATCTCAAGATAAAGACCTGAACGAGATAGACCGGTCTTTTGCAGCACTATAGGCTGGCGAAGGAGTGTGGGCATTTGCGTCGTCCTCTTCTGTAGAACGACGCCCTATTTACCTACGTTTACAGGACGCGCGACAAGATTGAGGTTCGCCTATTTCCCGTAAATAGCTTCTCTCTCTCGATTGAGCTCATGCAACGCCCAGCGTCGCCGTTCGCGGCGGTCTGCTAGCCACTCCGATGCTTCCGTTCGGGAAAGCCCTGTCTCCGCGCAGACTTCCGTGAGCCTCGCCTCATAACTGTCGCCGTTCTCCAAATCCGCCGCCGCCTTGTCGAAGGCTGTTCTCAAAGTGACAAAATCAACCCGCTTGCGCGGCTTGGGCCCGCGCCTCCGCTTGTTGAATGTCAACTTCATCACAGAGTCGCCATCAGGATCTAGCGCCGTATCGAGCATCACAAGGAGCGGGGAGACAGATGCGAGAAGCTCGTCAGTGGAACTGTCAGCGCCCACACTGATACGGACCTTTGTGAACGCGAGTAACTCTTGCACGTACGCCCGAAGGCAATCCTCATCTTCCAGGCCGGTCGCGATGCTATCCCAAGCCCGTAAAGCAGCTAGAACGCGGCTGTTCTTATCGGCACACTCACCCACGAAGCGCCACCACGTTACCGCGGCCCTCCCCATGCAAAACGCGTTCGATCTCGGCGGCCCAGGCGTCGAGCGCGTGCCGCTTCTCGGCCGAATAGCTGTGGAGCGCGTACACCTTGCCGGTCACGCCCTGCACGGCATGGTTGAGCACGCGGCCGACCACCAGCTCGGGAACGCCTAGCCGCACCATGTGCGTTGCCATCGAGCGTCGCAGGTCGTGGAACACCCATCCCGCCAGCGGCTCGCCGCCATCGGCCGCTATGAACTTGTCGAGCCGGCCTTTCACCTTCGCATAGGACTGCAAGTGGCTTCGGCCATCAGAGGACCACACGTACGACCCAAACCGCGGCGCAGCTTGCACCGTCGCCACCATCAGCGCCGATAGCGGCACCATGTGCGCCCGCGCCGACTTGCTCGCCTCAGCGGGCATCATCCACGTCCCTGCTTCAAGGTCGAGGTCAGCCCAGCGCATCCCAGCTACTTCCGTGCGCCGCTGCCCGGTCAGGACCATGGCGCGCACGAAGCCTGAGTAGGGATAACCAAGCAATTCGGCAGCGGAATAGATACGGCGGATCTCGTCCATATCGAGCACGCGGTCGCGGCTGGTCTCCGCCTTCGGCTTGTCGATTGCCTCGGCTGGCGATGCGTCGATCCAGTCGCGCGACATGGCATAGCGAAACAAGGTACGGATCAGCGTCAACGCGCGGTTCGGAGCGACCTCGCCTTCGATCGCCTCCACCAGCTCCCGCACGTCAGCCCGGCGGATCGTCTCCAGCTTGCGACCCTTCCAAGCCGGCAAGACGTGGATCTCAAGTCGCCGCTTCTGCAGCTTCCATGATCGATTGTTCGGCTCTGCAACGTTGGCGATCCAGTGATCTACCAATTCGCCGAACGTGCGTGACTTGCGCGGCGCGCCGTTGCTGGCGATCTCGACCAACAGCTTCTTGGCTTCCTCGCGGGCCTTGCCAAGCGACAGGATCGGGTATGCGCCAAGTGTCTTGTTGATCGCCTTTCCCGCCGCTCGCGTGCGGACAATCCAAGCTTTCTTTCCGCCGGCGCCGACGCGCAGCCTTAGGCCGGTCACTAGCTCGTCAGGGTGCTCCTCCTGCCCCGCAGCTGGTGGCTTGATTGCAGCCACTCGTGAATCTGTCAGCCGGGCCATGTTACCTAACTCCGCTCTAGGTAGCATCCTAGGTAACAGAGCACTGGATATTGCGCAACGTCACCGGACATGCCGGGACACCTTATGCGCGCTTTTCCGCCATTCTTGAACACCGCAGGATGCCCCTTGCTGAGCCTTCTAAGCTTGGGGCCGCTGGTTCGAATCCAGCCGGGCGCGCCATCAGATGTTGTGCCTCGCCCCCCGACAGGGGGCCACGCTGCCTCAAGTCGCGTGCCCCTTCGGTCGCACAGACGAAAATCTCTGCGCTTGGTGAACGATCCTCCTTGATCTGCATTAAGGTTTGATGCCGGATCAACATGCTCCCTTTGCAGTTGTCGTCGACGACGAAACCCTCATCCGCCTCGATGCCTGCGACATCCTTGATCGAGCAGGCTTCCGCTGCCTTGACGCAGCGAACGCGGAAGAGGCGATCGACATCCTGGAGCGGCATGGCGGCCAGGTTGCCTTGCTGTTCAGCGACGTTGATCTCGGGAGCGGCATGAACGGCTTCGCGCTGGCGACAATCGTTAGCGAGCGCTGGCCGGACGTCGGCATTCTCGTCGCATCGGGCGCTTCGGTGCCTGATGAGGGGCAGCTCCCAGAAGGCGCCGTCTTCATCCGCAAGCCATTCTCCGCGGAGGTGGTGCACGATCGCGTGGCCGAAATTCTACCGGACGGCAAGAAACCCGCGCCGCTGCGTCGTGAACAATCCGAGGCGCGGCCGGCCCGCTAGCTTATCGCGTCTGGGTCACTCACGCGGCGCGCGCAGCAACCGCGACCGACAGTGCTGCACATAGCTCGTCCAGCCGCTTCGCCTGAAGGGCCATCACCTCGGGGATGGCACCCTCACATGTAAGCGGAAGCAGCATGTTCTGGTGCAGATACTCCAGGCACTCCTTTGACAGAAGGCCGCCTCCTGCCATTGCTGCTGCGAGTGCGAAGACGCCGTTGAAAGCCGACTGGCTAAGCGCGATTGCCGTCTGCGCCGCTTCGGCAATGCTCGCCTCGAATTTCTCGTTCACACTCGGAACTCCTGTCGCATCGGGCAACCTTGCGATGGTTGCTCCCTGCACACGCGACCAGCCGAGAATTGGCCAAGGCCGGATCGAACCGCAATCGGGGTTTCCCGTAGTTTCGGGCGCCAAAGATGGCGGCCGCATCGCCATTGACTCATTGTGCAACTCACTCGTACCTGTCGCAGATTAGGTCGGTCGACTTAATTGAGCTGATCCTCTGTCTACGATGACGGCGGGCGGTCTGGAGAGCGGGCATGGCGTACGACATCATCGTGATCGGCGGCGGGATCGGCGGGTCAGCGCTGGCCGCGGTGATGGCGCGAGCGGGACGGTCCGTTCTGCTGCTCGAAAAGACCACCGTTTACGAAGACAAGGTCCGCGGAGAGTGGATCGCGCCTTGGGGCGTGACGGAAACGAAGCGGCTGGGCCTGTACGGCACCTTGGTCGCCGCCGGCGGCCATCACTTGACCAGCCATGTCACGTACGACGAGACGCGCGATCCGGCCGAGGCGGAGGCGCGCACCCTGCCACTTGGCATGTTCGCACCGGATGTGCCGGGTCCCTTATGCATCCGGCACCCGGTGCACTGCCAGACCTTGTTCGACACGGCCGCCGCATCAGGCGCGACCGCACTGCGCGGCGTCGAGGTAAAGCAGATCGAACTCGGCGCCTCCCCCCGCGTCACCTATGCCCATGATGGCGCGGAGCATGTCGCGCGCGCATCGCTCGTGGTCGGCGCCGAGGGCCGCCAGTCGGCGGTGAGGCGCGCGGCCCGCATCGCGCTCCATCAGGACAAGCCGCATCACTGGTTCGCTGGCCTCCTCGTCGACGACGTGAAGGGCTGGGACGATCGCCGCCAGGCCATCGGCACCGAAGACGATTTTGCCTTTCTTGCCTTCCCGCAGGGCGGCCATCGGGTGCGCGTTTATGGTGGATGGTCTCTCGCCGACGCAAAGCGCTTCGCCGGGCCGGAGGGGCCGGCACGTTTCCTACAGGCGTTCCGCATGCAGTCCGCGCCGCACAATGAAGCGATCGCTTCCGGCACGCCCGCCGGCCCGCTGTTCGCCTACCACAACAATTGCAGTGCCGCGGAGCGCCCGTTCGCCCCCGGCGCAGTGCTGGTGGGGGATGCGGCTGGATGGAACGATCCTATCCTGGGCCTTGGGCTGTCCATAACATACCGGGACGTCCGGTTCGTCAGCGACATTCTGACAGAAACCCCGACCGGCGCTGCACCGGATTTCCGGCCCTACGCCGAAGAGCGCGCCGAGCGGATGCGGCGGCTGCGCATCGCGTCGGAAATGCAGGCGACGCTCGACATAGAATTCGGCGAGGCGGCGCGCACCCGCCGGCGACGCTATCACGAGGCAAGCGCGGCGGATCCGATGCTCGGTCTCCATGGGGTCGCCACGCTAGCGGGGCCAGAAGCGGTCCCGGCCGAGATCTTTGAGCCTGCGCATGTCGCACGTGTGATCGGAGGCTGATCGATGGATATCGCCCGCTACAATGCTGACTGGCTTGCGGCCTGGACAGCCAAGGACGTGGAAACGCTACTTGGCTTCTACGCCGAGGACTGCCGCTATTTCGATCCGCAGACCGCGGCCGGCATCATCGGCCACGATGGGCTGCGCAACTATCTGACGCAGCTATTCGCCGCGACGCCCGCCATGACCTACACGCCCGACGAGACGTGGCCGATCCCCGGCGGCTTCTGTGGTCGCTGGTATTGCGACGTGGCGAGTGGTGGACGCCTGCGCGGTTTCGACATGGTGCTGCTGGACGGCGACCGGATTTCCCACAACGAAGTGTACGTTCACCAGCTTCCTCAGGAATAGGAGAGGAATCGATGCAGTTCGATTTCAGCGAACAACAGAATGAATTCCGCGCTGAGGCCCGCCGCTTCCTCGCGGCGGAATGCTCGACCGAGCGAGTACGCAAGGTTCTGGAAGGCGGCGGCTTTGATCGCGCGCTGTGGAACGGCGTTGCCGAAATGGGCTTTCTCGGGATCGCGATTCCGGAGGAGCATGGCGGTCTCGGCCTTGGCTATCTCGAGCTGTGCGCCGTCGCGGAGGAATTCGGCCGCGCCCTTGCGCCACTGCCGATCCTCTCGTCGGTCTACCTTGCGGCCGAGGCGATCAAGTCGATCGGCAACGCGCAGCAACAGAGCGAATGGCTGCCCAAGATCGCTGCCGGCGCGGCGATCGGCTGCCTCGCCACCGCCGAAGGGGAGCGGCTGACGGAGAAGTCGGTCCGGGCCACCTTCGCCAACGGCGCGCTGAATGGAAGCAAGGCGCCGGTCCTCGACGGCGATATCGCCGACGTAGCAATCGTGCTGGCGAAGGAAGGCGACGCGCTTAGCCTCGTGCTCGTCGATCTGTCGCAGGACGCCGTTACCCGCCGCTCCGTCGACACGATCGATCCGACCCGCGGGCAAGCGCATCTCACCTTCAACAATTCCGCCGCCGAACGGCTCGGAGAGCGCGGCGAAGGCTGGGCGAACCTCCAGATCCTGCTTGATCGTGCGGCCGTTCTGGTCGCCTTCGAACAGATTGGCGGCGCGGATCGCGCGCTGGAGATGGGCCGCGACTATGCACTGGAACGCATGGCGTTTGGTCGCCAGATCGGCAGCTTCCAGGCGATCAAGCACATGCTGGCCGACATGTACGTGTCGGCGACGCTGGCGCGCTCCAACGCCTATTACGGGGCCTGGGCACTTTCCACGGGCGCGGCCGAGTTGCCACGTGCCGCGGCCACGGCGCGCGTCTCGGCGACCAACGCCTTCCGCCACTGCGCCAAGAACAACATTCAGGTGCACGGCGGGATGGGCTTCACGTGGCAGATGGATTGCCACCTCTTCTATCGCCGCGCGAACCAACTGGCGCTGGCGCTCGGCAGCCTGCCGGACTGGGAAGAAAAGCTGGTCACCCGCCTCGCCGCGGCGAACGAGCCGCTGGCGGCGTGATGCCGGCCACCCTACCCCTCAGCGAACCCTCATCGGAGGCCTAGAGCCATGAACTTCGACGATACTCCCGAAGAAGCCGCCTTCCGCGCCGAGGCCCGCGCCTGGATTGACGCAAATGCGCCCAAGCACCTCTACCCGATCCTGTCCGGCTCCGGCCGCGGGACGTCAGGCGACATCGCGGATTTCGACATGCTTGCCGAGAGCAAGGCGTGGCAGAAGAAGAAATATGATGCCGGATGGGCCTGCCTTCACTGGCCCAAGGAGTACGGCGGCCGGGGCGCGACGCCGATGCAGCGCGTCATCTGGAACCAGGAGGAAGGCGTCTATGCCCAGCTCTCCTTCACCTTCATCATCGGCCAGGGAATGTGCGGCCCGACGGTGATGGCGTGGGGTAGCGAGGAAGACAAACAGGCGCTTCTTCCACCGCTTGCCGCGGGCGAGGACATCTGGTGCCAGATGTTTTCCGAGCCCTCCGCCGGCTCAGACCTGGCGGGTTTGCGTACACGCGCGGTCAAAGATGGTGACGAATGGGTCATCAATGGTTCGAAAATCTGGACCTCTGGTGCCCATATCTCGCAATATGGCATCCTCCTGACCCGCACTGATCCGAGCGTCGCGAAGCACAAGGGGCTGACGATGTTCTGGGTCGACATGCGCTCGCCCGGCATCGAGGTGAGGCCGATCCTGCAAGCGCACGGCCAGTCGGGCTTCAACGAGGTGTTCTTCACCGATCTGCGCATCCCGGACAGCCAACGCCTAGGCGGCGTCGGCCAGGGATGGACGGTGTCGCTGACGACACTGATGAACGAGCGGCTTTCGATCGGGTCGGGCATGTCGACGGGGTTCGAGACCTTGCTTGATTATGCGGTGCGGGCGCCGGGTGCCGATGGGCGCCGGCTGGTGGACGATCCCGCGATCCGCTCCAAACTGGCGGACTGGGCGACGAAATCAAGCGGACTCAAATACACCTCGATGCGCGCGCTCACTGCCCTGTCAAAAGGCCAGGAGCCAGGACCGGAGAATTCGATCGGCAAGCTGGTAGCCGGCGCGACGAGCCAGGAAATCGCCACCTTCGCGATCGACCTGCAGGGAGAGGCCGGCGTGTTCACCGATCCGGCACAGGCGGCGCACGCCGCACGCTTCCAGGCGACGCTGATGCGAAGCCCCGCGACACGGATCGAAGGCGGCACGGACGAGATCCTGCGCAACATCATCGCCGAACGCGTGCTTGGCCTGCCGGGCGACGTGCGCGTCGACAAGGACGTGCCGTTCGAGAAGATTCCTACCCGCGCCTGAGACGCAGCAAGTGACGGGGCGCCCTCAGGCGAGCGGCGCCCCCAGATCCGGGTCAGCAGGCAAGATCGCATCCGGCAGGGCGATCACATCCCGCAACTTCGATCCGATCATGAAAGGGCGCGCGTCAATCTCGTTGCCGGCGCGACTATCGGGCAAGCGAAACATCGCGATCTCGTGCTGCATCGCAAGTTCGAGATGGGCTCGGCGTGCACGTTCGTCGATCGCATGAGCAGCAGCTCTTCGCTCGCTGAGCGCACGTTGGCGATGATATATAGCGGTAGCGCCGTCGAATTCGCTGCCTCGCATTCGCCTCCGCCCTTCCTGACATTATCTCCTGGAAAACAAAGATCACTGCTGACGCTTAACGACTTGCTGTTGAAACTGGTTAACTCCCTTCCGCGAAGGATCTCGATTTCTATTCTTGGCGCTTTCGGCGAAGTGGCAACGCCGCAAATGCTCGGCGGGTAATTGATGCGCGTGTCTCTGTCTAAACTCTCTGTGCTTCAACTATGCGATGGCGCTCGCTGTCGGCCCAATTGCTGCACCGCCAGCCGGTGCCGCGTTGCAGGTAATACGCTTAGTTCTCCCCCGTTGCCCCTTCCCCGGAGCGGATCTGGCGTTAGGTTCGTTTCGCAGGTCCAATGCCACGCCTTCACAAAGGGCAGGTGAGCATTCGACGAGCCAGGGGGGAAACGACAGCGAATGAAGGTCACCGTCTTCAGCACCAAGAGCTATGATCGCCAGTTCTTGGAGGCAGCCAATCAGGACAAGGCACATGCCCTCGTCTTCATCGAGGCTCGGTTGAACCAACACACCGCTGCGCTTGCCGCGGGGTCCGAGGCGATCTGCGCCTTCGTCAACGATCAGCTGGATCGCGAGACACTGATCCAATTGGCAGACGGCGGCTGTCGCCTCGTGGCGCTGCGCAGCGCGGGCTTCAACAATGTCGATCTTGCGGCAGCCCGGGATCTTGGCCTGACCATCGCGCGCGTGCCGGCATATTCGCCAAGCGCGATCGCCGAACATACCGTCGCGCTGATCCTGTCGCTCAATCGCAGGATCCACCGCGCCTATGCACGCGTTCGCGAAGGCAATTTCGCGCTGGACGGCCTGCTGGGCTTCGGCATGCGCGGGCGCACGATCGGGATCGTCGGGACAGGCGAGATCGGGATCGAGGTGGCCCGCATCCTCGGCGGCTTCGGCTGCCGCCTGATCGGCAGCGATCCGGTTGCGAGCGAGGAGTTCGTTGGCCTTGGCGGCAGCTACGTGCCGCTGGAGACGGTGTTTGCCGAAAGCGACATCATCACGCTGCATTGCCCGCTGACGCCGGCCACGCGTCACCTGATCGATGATGCCGCCATCGCGACGATGAAGCCAGGCGTCATGCTGATCAACACCAGCCGCGGCACGGTGGTGGACACGCGAGCCGCGATCGAGGGGCTCAAGTCCGGCCGCATCGGCTACCTTGGCCTCGACGTGTATGAGGAAGAGGAAGAGCTCTTTTTCGAGAACCTGTCCGACCAGATGATCCGCGACGATCTGTTCGCGCGGCTGCTGACCTTTCCGAACGTGCTGATCACCGGCCACCAGGGCTTCTTCACGACGGAAGCACTGACCGCCATCGCGGAAACGACGATCGGCAATATCAACGCCTATGCCGCCACTGGTCGGCCGCTCCATGCTGTCTCCACGGAACGCCTGGCCTGACGCGACAAAGCCACCGGAACCCGCGCAGCCGGCCGCGGGGAGATACGTATTCCCCCACTTTCTGACCAAAGCTACGCCTCCGGCAAGCAATATGACAGGAGGTCTCCGTGGCTCGTGATATAGCTGTTCTCCCCTCCCAGAAGCGACAAACTCCGAACATCCAGGTTCTGGCGCCGCTCGCGCGGCTGCGTGAGGAAATGGATCAATGGCTCGGCGACTTGCCGCAGCTGATGCAACATCTTCAGACCGGGAAGTTCCGTCTTCCCCTCGCCGCCCCTGCGGTCGACATGAAGGAAACGGAAACCGGCTATCAACTGACCGCCGAAGTACCGGGCATCGACGCGAAGGATGTCGAGGTGTCGGTGGTGGATGGGATGATCAGGATCGCTGGCGAGAAGAAGGAAGAGCGCCAGGAGAAGGACCGGGACTATACCTATTCGGAGCGTTCCTACGGCACCTTCGAACGCCAGATCGCAGCGCCGCCTGACGCTGATCTCCAAAAGATCAAGGCCAAGGTGAAGAAGGGCGTACTGGAAATCACCTTGCCCAAGGACAAGAGTGCCGAGGATCGCAAACGGCAAATTCCGGTGGAGGCTGAATAACCCCTGCCGGAGCGGCGGGACGGTTGCGCCGCCGCGCGCTGCTTCGACGATCTTGCCACCCAATGATCGACTGCCGTCCAGCCAGCCGGGGGAACAGAAGGATCAGGATGCAACGCAGCCACGCGGCCTACACACGGCTGGTCGATGCCGCCAAGTCCTCGGGCGAGCCATTGCGCACGGCAGTGGCGCATCCATGCAGCGCCGGCGCACTTCAGGCGGTGGCAGAAGCATCAGGGGCGGGGCTGATCGATCCGATACTGGTCGGGCCGTCCGCGCGCATTGAAGCGGCAGCGCGGAAAGCCGGGCTTCGCCTCGACGAATTCACGATCATGCTGGCACCGCACAGCCACGCGGCGGCAGCGGAAGCGGTGAGACTGGCGGCCCGCGGAGACGCCGCGCTGCTGATGAAAGGCTCGCTCCACACCGATGAGTTGATGCACGCAGTGTTGGACAGGGGAACCGGCCTGCGCACCGAACGCCGGATCAGCCACTGTTATCTGATGGACGTCGAAGTTTACCCGGCGCCGCTCATCATCACCGACGCCGCGATCAATATCGCTCCTAGCCTGCTCGAGAAGGCGGACATCGTCCGCAATGCGATCCACCTTGCCCATGTGCTGGGGATTGCAGAGCCGCGCGTCGCGATCCTTTCCGCCGTCGAGACGATCAACCCTGCCCTTCAATCCACGATCGACGCGGCTGCCCTGTGCAAGATGGCGGATCGCGGCCAGATCACCGGTGGGTTGCTGGACGGCCCGCTCGCGTTCGACAATGCGGTGAACGCCGAAGCAGCGCGGGACAAGGGCATCATCTCGCCCGTCGCGGGCCGGGCGCAGATCCTGGTCGTGCCCAACATCGAGGCAGGTAACATGCTGGCCAAGCAACTCACCTTCCTGGGCGGTGCGGATGCCGCCGGAATCGTCCTTGGCGCACGAGTGCCGATCGTGCTCACCAGTCGCGCGGACGCCGTTCGTACCCGGCTCGCTTCCTGTGCCGTGGGCGTGTTGCTGGCACGCGCGTCCGCCGGGGAAGGTGCGAAGGCATCGATGGGCGCGATCGCATGAGCGGCGCAATCCTCAGCCTCAACTCCGGCTCGTCCAGCATCAAGTTCGGGCTGTTCACGATCGAGCCCGACCGGCCGTGCCGCACCATGCACGGCAAGATCGAGGGGATCGGAACCACGCCCCACCTCGTCGTGCGAGAAACCGGCGGCACAATCCTGATCGATCGTGCCCTGAACAAGTCAGACACGCATGATGCGCTGCTGGGCCAACTGATCGATTTCGCCGTCGCACAGCTGCCACAGCACAGGCTGGCCTCGGTCGGGCATCGCGTCGTTCATGGCGGCCCTGACTTCAGCCAGCCGCAGGTGGTGGACGATGCCCTGCTCGACGCGCTTGACGCACTGTCTCGTCTCGCGCCGCTGCATCAACCGCACAATGTTGCCGCGATTCGCGCCCTTCGCGCGCGCCGCCCGGACGTGCCGCAGATCGCCTGTTTCGACACCGAGTTTCACACCCGCCGCCCCGCGGTGGCCAAGCGCTATGCCGTGCCGGCCGACTGGGAGGCGCGCGGCATCATGAGCTACGGCTTTCATGGCATCTCGTACGAACACATCGCACTGACGCTTGCGCGTGAGGAGCCGGAACTGGCGCGCGGGCGTGTTCTCGTCGCTCACCTCGGCAACGGGGCCAGTCTCTGCGCGATGGTGGACGGACGAAGCGTCGACACGACGATGGGGTTCAGCGTGATTGACGGCCTGATGATGGGGACGCGCTGCGGATCGCTCGATCCCGGCGTCGTCCTTCACATGATCCGTGAAGAGGGCCTGTCGCCGGACGAGGTGCAGGCGACGCTATATACGAAGTCAGGCCTGCTCGGCGTGTCGGGCATATCGAGCGACATGCGGGTGCTCCAGGCCAGCAGCGAGCAAGGCGCGGCAGATGCAATCGCTCTGTTCCTGTGGCGGATCGTCCGAGAGCTTGGCGCGCTGGTGGCGGCGATGGGCGGGCTGGATGCGATCGTCTTCACCGGCGGCATCGGGGAGAATGACGCGATGATCCGAAGCACCATCTGCGAGCGGCTGGCGTGGCTCGGCGTGCGTCTGGACGCGGCAGCCAATGAGGAAGGCAGCCGGATCATCGATACGCCGGGCAGCGCGGTGGACGTGCGCATCATCCCGGCCGACGAGGAGCAGATGATCGCGATCCACTGCCAGCGGCTGCTGGCGCTTACCTGACAGCGGAAAATGATACGGCCAGCCATGATCGTCACCCCGGGCGCCGCGCCCGGGGTGACGATCAGAAGGCCGTTACTGCTTGGGCATCTGGATCGTCGGGCCAAGGTTGGCGAGCACCTGGCGAGCGTCGAACGTCGTCCGGTCGTTCGGCGTCGTGCCCTTGCTCATCTTGATCTCGGCCGTCGCCTCATATTTGCTGACGGTCGAGATATCGATGTTGTCCGCCCAGAACGGGCCGCCGTACCACGGATCCCACGAGCGCCAGCCGAAGCCGCCGTAATAGCGCCAGCTCGGCCGCCACCAGCCATAGGGGCCTGCAAAGGCAGGATCGGTGTTGATGCGGGTTTCCACATTCCGGTCCGTCGCCCGGTTGACGATGGTGAAGCTGTCATAGCCCTGCTGAACCGTCAGCTGCGCGGCGCGATAGAGCAGATAATTCTCCACCGTCTGGCGCGAGGTCAGCGTGTTGCCGACGAAGGTGACGCGCCAAATGTCTGAAGTGATCTGCTGATCGGAATAGCCGCCGCTTGCGCCGGTGCCGCGGGCGCCCAGCGGCTGATAGGGCGTTGCCGTTTCGCACCCGGCCAGCATCGCCGTGGCTGAGGCCATTGCAGCTACGATTGTCGCCTTTTGGAACCTGTTCATGGGAGACACCTATCCTTGAAACTGAAGAAGATCCGACTTCCGGCGCGCCGGCAATCAGGGCGGCTCGTCGCGCGTCGTGCCACCGCGGCGCGCGCCCGGCGGCCCGGTCGGCCCCGGGATTTCAGGCGCGGTTGGAGGGCATGGAGGCACGATCCACCTCGTCAGTGCGACATGAACAGGCTGCACGGGCTGTGCTGCGAAAAATCGAGGGTCACCCCGCCGAACATCCGTTCGCGAAGGTGGGGGCGGCCATAGGCGCCCATCACGATGTAATTGGCCTCGAGCTCCAGCGCGGCGCGGCGCAGCGCGTCATGCACCGTCTCGTCGCCGCGCGGCTGCTCGCGTATTTCCGACTTTATGTCGTGATAGCTGAGATACTGCGCGGCATCGACCAGCGGACGACCTGCACGGTCCTCCGCAATGCGCACGATCGTGACGTTGCCAGCGAACTTCAGCAGCGGCACGGCGTAGCGCAAGGCGCGGCTGACTTCGGGCGAGCCGTTCCACGCCACCATGACATTACCGCCGACGTCGATCCGCGGCCCGTCCGATGCGACCGCGAGGATGGGCGTGTCGGTGCGGGTTGCGAGCTTTGCCGCAGCCGGTGCGTGATCCGGGAGATCCCCCTCGCCGCCGGTGCTGACCACCGCGAGGTCCATGAGATCCATGCGATCGAGCGCGGCGCCCTGCGGATCGCCGTTCTCGTTGATCCAGGTCCATGATGCGCCAGCCCGTTCGAGCCGGGCCTGCAGCTCATTCTGGTTTTCGATCTCGCGCTCGCGGATGTCGGCGAGCATCTCCGCCATGCCATAGACGCCGCCAAACGGGTCCATGACAACGAAGTTGTTGTAAGGAGTTACCTGAAGACAGTGAATATGGCTGTTAAATGCAGCTGCGACAGTGAGCGCCACCTCAAGCCGGTCGATCGTGCCAGCATCACGATTCGCGTAAAGCAGAACCGACCTCATATTCCACAGTCTTTCTAAGTGGTTTCACTGTTGAAGATGGTGGACTTCAGATCGGTTATATATACGTAACGATCCCTACGCTTGATAATGACCACGCTAAATCATCGTTCTACCAAGCGAGCGTTCAGGCATCCTCTTCCTTGTTCAAGTCCCATTCGGCATCGTAGACGATGCGCAGCAACTCAGAGAGACTGTGCACGTTAAGCTTCGACATCAGGTGAGCACGGTGTATCTCCGCGGTCCGTGAACTGATGCCCAGATCGTGGCCGATCGTCTTGTTCGGAAAGCCGCGCGCCAGGCCGAGAAGAACATCACGCTCACGCGGCGTGAGACATGATAGTTTTCGCTCCGCCTCGGCCGCCACATCGTGCCGCCAAGCGCCTTTCTTCAAGACGACTTCGCTTTGCTCAATCGCGGACGCGAGTGCTTCCGTCTGCGGCGGCTTGATGAGGACGTCGAGCGCCCCAAGCTTCATTGCCCGAACAACGGCACCGATGTCGCTGAGCCCCGTGATGATCACAACGGGAAATGTCGAACGGCGGTCGTAGAGCTGTTCAAGGATTTCTATGCCGCTACCGTCCGGCATGCACAGGTCAAGCAGAATGCAGCCTGGCTCTAGGGTGCCTTCCTCAACTAGGCTTCTACCTGAAGTGAAGTATTTCACATTGTAGCCCAGGCGCTGAACCGTCATTCCGATGGCTCTTCTGCTGACACTGTCATCGTCAACGATATACACGATCATGTGTCTTACTCCGTATCCGTGCAGCGTCACGCAAGGCGCGACCAGTTAGCTATTTCAAGACCGTCCCTTTTCATTCCAATGGAGAAGGCAGTTATCGTTTGTAACAACGCCCGTTAGTGCCCCTTCATGAAAACACCGCGAAGCACCGCATAACAATGTTGGCGATTTAGATAGGTTCCGTTTGAGACCAATCTGCAATGCTGATCTTAAAAATAAAGAATCGTCAATGACTTGGGCGACACCCAAGTCACCGGCGCAAGTGGACAATCCTTCTCGGCGTTGCAAGAAAGACGCACTCGGATCGCTCGTTAACCATTGCTTGCACGCGAACCATGGGCGGGACATGACAGGTTGGCGCCCGCCCGACACTGAAGGGGCCAGCCCGATGATCAATGTTTGAAGCCGAGACGACTTAGCGCCAAATAACGTCGGGCCAGTTCAAGGTGAATGACCCGAGCCTCGATACATCGCGCTCGCGCCGCCATCCGTGTTTCGGAGCGTGCTCGCTCCCGGGCATATTCCGTGTCCATCATCATGCAGCCCCCTGCAGAAAATGAGACCCACCGTATGATAGCAACAATTCGACGCAATTACGTAGTTTCACGTAAAGCACTGATCGTTCTCGTCAAAATCCGCCAACATCAGCGGCAGAAACATCGAAGAAGTCCGATCCGGCGGAGGTAAATCGCACATTTGCTCGCGTTTCAGCAGCTTCCGTTACGGAACCGGGACAACTTTGGGGAAACTTCGCCTCACGACTCGGAGGTAGGGGACGGCCAGTTGTCGATTCGCTGATCCCCCCGACGCCGCAACATTCGCTTGGCGATCTCCGCAGCGACAGCAGTGACGACGGCGCCGCCCAGGCAGGCGATCAGGCTGTCACTGTCCGGCATCCGTATACCCAGCAGCTTCTCGACCGGCGGAAACGTCATTGCGAACACCTGCAGCCCAAGGGCGGCGCCCACACCGCCAATGAGCCAAGCGATCCCCCCCGGCGGGCGGTCCCACAGAGGTCGTCGGTCGTTCCACAGGGCGAGGACGAACATGTTCTCGAACAGGATCACGCCGACGAGCACGCTGTTGCGCGCTGTTTCCAGGCTTTCGCCACGAGCAAGCTCCCAGCCGAACAGCGCGGCCAGGAACGCAGACATGGCAACCGCCGGGATCGCCATCAGAAGCAGCGCGGATCCATCGATCAATCGCCGGTCCGCGGCGCGGGGCGGGCGACGAAGCTCGTCGCCCCTGCCCCGCCCCATGGCCAGCGCGATCGCCTGCGGCGTTTCAGTGATGAGATTGCTCCACAGCAGTTGAACCGCCGTCAGGGGCGGCGGAAGGCCAGCCGCTATCGCCAGCAGGAAGAGCGCGATCTCCGCAATGCCGGTGCCAAGCAGGAAGATCGCTATCTTCCGCAGATTGCCGAATGTGATGCGTCCTTCTTCGATCCCAGAGACAATCGACGCGAAGTTGTCGTCGACGATGATGAGGTCGGCCGCACCACGCGCAACATCCGTCCCACCCTCGCCCATCGCAACACCGATGTTCGCCGCATGGAGCGCCGGACCGTCGTTCACCCCGTCGCCCGTCACGGCAACGATGTGCCCGCTATTGCGCAAGGTCTCGACAATCAGCAGCTTCTGCGCCGGATCGGTACGCGCGAATACTTTTGCCTGGCCAATCGCTTCCGCCTGAGCCTCACGTTGACCCGAGAGCGCAGACAATGCCGCACCCGACAGGACATCAGCTTGCGAGTGGGCAAGGCCAAGCTGGCGCCCGATGGTGAGCGCGGTTGCCGCGTGATCGCCAGTGATCATCCGGACCTCGATCCCCGCGTCCCGACACGCCGCGACCGCGGCAGCGGCTTCAGGGCGCAGCGGATCGAGCAGCCCGACGCAGCCGAGGCAGCGCAGCCGCGCCGGATGGGCGAGATCAACCATCTCAAGGTCCGGCATCGAGCGTTCGGCGAGAGCAAGAACGCGGTATCCGTCTGACGCGAGACCATCGGCCGCGCCGAGGAGCGACGGATCGGGTTCGGCGCACATCGCAACAATCGTCTCGACGGCGCCCTTCGCGACGACGCGCACCTCATCGTCGTCCTCGATCCCAACGCTCGAAAAGCGGTTTACCGGTTCGTAGGCGAAAAGGCCGATCCGCGGGTGATCCTCGATCTGCTCCATGTCTTCGGCGAAGCGCAAAAGCGCGACGTCGACACTGTCGCCGATCGCTTCACCCCCGGCGACGCGGTTCGCCTCGTTGCAGATCGCCCCTGCTCGCGCCAGACGCCTGACCGCGGCTAAGTCATCCTTCCACTCGCCCGCGTTCAGCCGACGTCCATCGGGGGTGATAATTGCGCCCACGGACAACCAGTTGACGGTGAGCGTGCCCGTCTTGTCAGTGGCGATGATCGTACAAGCGCCAAGCCCCTCCACGGCCGGGAGGCTTCGCACGATGACGTTGCGCTCCGCCATTCGGCGTGTCGCCACCGCGAGCCCGACCGTGACCGCGACCGGAAGCGCCTCCGGAATTGCGGACACGGCCAGCGCCACGGCAACGATCAGGATCTCCGCCGGCGCAGCCCCCCTCACCAACAGGAGTAGCGCCAGCACGGCCACCAAGGCGGCCATCCCGACGGAGATCTGCTTCGACAAACGCTCCAGATACTGGATCAACGGCGGCGGGGTAGGCTCAGTCTCACGCAGCGAAACGCCGATCCTGCCCAGTTCGGTGCGCTCACCGGTCGCGACTACCACCCCTCTGGCACGGCCGGCGAGCAATGTGGTGCCGGCGTGCAGCATCGTGGTGCGGTCGCCGAGCGGCACGTCGACATCCAGCGCGGCATAAGCGCTTTTGGCGACCGGCAGCGCTTCCCCCGTCAGCAATGACTCGTCGGCCTGAACGTCTGAAGCCGCAAGCAGCCGAGTATCCGCAGGAATCCCCGCACCCGGCTCCAGCAAGATGATGTCTCCGGGCACCAGATCGGCTGCATCCAGCTCGCGCACCGCCCCATCCCGTTCGACGCGGGCCGTGTGCTTCACCATTTGCTGCAACGCGTCGGCGCTGGCGCCAGCGCGCCCCTCCTGGACAGCTCCGATGACCGCGTTCAGCACAAGGACCGCGACGATGAACAGCGCATCCGTCCGTTCGCCCATCCACAGCGACAAAGCCGCCGCACCCAGCAGCAGGTAGATCAGCGGGCTGCGGAACTGGCGAACGAAAAGCTCGGGCCAGGAGGCGCGGCGATGGCGCGGGAGTTCGTTGCGGCCCCAGTGCTGGCGGCGCTCGACGACTTGCCGCTCGGTCAGTCCCTCCGGATCCGCGCCAAGCCTGGCAAGACACTCCTTGCCGGAAAGCGCAAACCACGGCGTTGTTGCCGCCGCAATGCCTCCGGCCGGCGGTTTGACGAGATTACGGGGCATGGCGAAGTTTATGCTGGCGACCGGGCGAAATGGCGCTGCTGTTGAAGCAGGCCCGTGCCAGATCGCCGACGTAGGTCACAGCGCCGGATGGGGCGCGGCCCTCCGGTGTCGTTCGAAGCGCAATCGCTGAGATCCGTTGCTTGCCGGCCGGGGGCTCATCTATGGCGCTTCGCTGAACTTCTGCATCGTCGAAGGACCTCGTTCGATCCCTTGGCGCTCAACGCTCGGTTCGACTGACGACCAGCGCGGTACCGTTCGGATCCACCGTGATAAGGTGATAGGTACCATTGTCGCAGCGCGCGCGCCATTCAGGCCTGGCCGGGTTCGTGTTGATGAGTTGTGCGCCGGTGACGCTCTGGCACGGCAGGCCGGCATCACGAATGGCGCGGAACAAGGCGATCTCGCGGGATTGCTGGGGTAATGCCAGCATCTGGGCAGCGAAATTCGTGGTGGGTTGGTCGACCACGGTCACGTTCTTCGTATCGCTCGGCTTCCCGCAGCCTGCGATCAGCATCAGGACAAGGAGATATCCCTTTTTCATCCGCATGCTCCCCAAGAGCGCACCACGTTTCGCTACCAGAAGGAATAGGTTTTAGGCATATCATCGGTAATCCGGGATACTACGGATGCTGACCAGATTGTTTGATCAAGAAGCACGGAGATTGTGGCTTTTCGTACAATTTTTCGAATGAGATGGGCCGCGAGCAATAAAGAAAGCGCCGCGCGAGATCATCGCCTCAGCAGTAGTCATACCTATTCTATATGTCACCATTGGCGTCCATTCTTGCCTCAATTATCCGACGCCTGCCGTAAGGGGCCGGGGTGTCATTCAGGGTTGTCGCGTAAGGTGACCGTCATGTACCGGACGCTTTGTCTTGCATCAGCCGCGATCGGCTGCCTCGTCGCAACCACCGCAGCAGCACAGGATGGCCTGATCGGAACATGGCAGGATCCGAAGGACAGCGTCCACGTCCGAACGCAGCCGTGCGGAAATGCAATCTGCGGGGTCGTCATCTGGGCAACCGATCAGGCGAAAGAGCGCGCTCGTCGCGGCGGCACGCAGCAACTGATCGGCACCACGGTGTTCCGCGATTTCCGGCAACAAAAGACGAACCAGTGGCGCGGGCGCGTGTTCGTGCCCGATCAGAACACCACCTTTTCCGGCACAATCACATTGGTCGACCCGAACACGATCCGCGGCACGGGATGCCTCATCGGCCGGATCATCTGCAAAAGCCGGACGTGGCATCGAGTGCCATAGGTCCTGGTCGTCACGCAGGCGTCGCCGGTTCACGGTTGAGCCGGCGCACCCGAAGCAGGAAGCCTGCGGTGTAGCATGCGGCAAGCACTGCCAGCACACAGAACGGCCCCCATGCCTCCGCCAAGCTGGCCCCCATCTGGTTGAAGCGGATGAAGAGATGTGTCGCCGGCGTTGCCGGGGAGAACCAGGCGATGGTCGCAAGCCATTGCGGCATGGCGTAGAGTGGCCAGGCGAAGCCGCCGAGGAACAGCAGCGGCAGCGACGTAGGAAGGATTACCTTCAAGGCATCGTCACCGGTGGGAAACAGGCTGCCGAGCAACTGGCCGAGGCTTGACACGGCGACCGCAAACAGCGGGATCGCGAGCAGCAGCCCCGGCATGTTGCCGCCGCGTGGCACGCCCTGGGCCCAGTAGACGAAGCCGAAGTAGAATCCCGCGGCCAGCGCGCCGACAAGGGCAGCAGCGGTCACCATCCCCAGCGCCTCCGCCCGGCGCATCACCGTCCATCCGCGCTGGCGCCGATCCGCCACCAGACGCGCCGAGGCGGCGAGCAACGTCTGCTGCAGAATGATGTTCGCAACAGCAGGAAAAACGTAATCGCGGTATCCGCCCGTTGTGAAGATCGGCTGCACCAGCACCTCGGGCGCGCGCTGCCGTGCAACCGCGGGCACGGTATCCGCCAGCTCGTTCACCGCGTCGAGCGCCACCTCGGCCAGCGTCTCCCCGATCGCCTCCGCGCGAACGAAATAGGCGCCGTTTAGCCACAGCGCGATCCCCGTCCCTGTACCGCGCGAAAGGACGCGCTGTTGCAGGTGCGGGGCGAGGTACACGACGCCATCAGCCTTGCGCGCACGCACCAACTCCCGTGCCTCGCCCAGATTGCCTGTTTCCACCACGACGAAGACGGCGCGGGTATCCGACAGATGACGCACCAGCGCGCGCGACAAGGGCGAGCGATCCGCATCCACCACCACCAGCGCAATGTCGGTCGCGGTCTGTTGCTGGTACGGTGCAGGGTAATAGAAAGCGTAGAAGAGCACGGAGATGATCGCGAGCATCAGCAACTCGCGCGTGCGGAGGATCGTCAGCAGTGTCTGCTCGATCGCGCCGATGAAGCTCATGCCGGGCGCTTCGATCGCAGGATCAGCACCATGCCGGTGACGCCGCCGATCAGCGGATAGAGCAGCAGCGCGATCATCGGCGTCAGATCGGCCCGCACGGTGACGCCGATCAACTGATCCATCTGCAGTATGATGAAGTGAGTGAGCGGCAGCACCTTGCTCCAGTCCTGCGCGAACCACAGCCCGCCGCTGAGCGGAAGCGTTGCCCCGGAGTACGCAAGCGCCGAGCCGGCAACGATGACGGCGCCGGAGAAGGAGGTGCCGACTTCCCTGGTGACCGCGATGAACAGCAGGCCGATCGCCGCGGTCGCAACGAACAGGAGGACGAAGCCGACGACGATGAGGAAAACGCTTCCTTCAGCACGATAGCCGCGCGCCAACGTCATCCAGAGCAGCCAGGCGATCGCCCAGAGGGTGCCTACCAGAACATGAACCGCCAGCCGCCCCGACAGCGCCGCCACGGGCGCCTGCGTGTCGCTAACGTAGGCGCCGAACGACTTGTCCCGCATCAGCAGCCCGAGCGAGCCGATGCACGAGATGGCGATCACCAGATGGAGGATGCTCGGCCCGATCAGCATGCCCAAGAACCACTCCAGGCTGAGCGTCGGATTGCCGAGCAGCGTGATCTGGATCGTCGGCAAGGTGCGGTCCGCGACTGATGCGCCGGCGACGCCGAGGTTGCGCGGCGTCTGCCGAAGCAGGGTCGCCGTGGTCACGAGCCGCAGATAGGTGGAGGCGACCGAGCCGGTCGACAGGAACACCGCCTCGTAGAACACCGTTACCGGCGGGGAACTCGACGAGCGGGCGCTGATGCCCTTGGGAATGACCATGAAGGCCACGGCCTGTTCGCGGCGAACCATGGCCAATGCCTCGGCCCGCTGCGGCGTCTGCGCCACCACCTCCAGATAAGGCGTCGCGTCGATGTTGCGCGTAATCGTGCGGGCCAGCGCACCGCCGTCCTGATCGACGATAACGACCGGCAAGTTGGTCAGCGTGCCGCCCCACATCATCGCTGCCATCGACCCCAGCATCACGAGCGGAAACAGCGTCAGCAGCAGAAAGTCGACCGGGGTGCGGGCGATCCGTACGGCTTCCTGCCAAAAGGACGCCGCGAACACCCTCATTGCGGCCAATCGAACAGGACGCTCATCCCCGGCCGGAGCCCGGTAGCGCGCTGCATCGGCTCCAGCTTCACGGCAAAGGCGTGGACATCGTAACCGGTCGACTGCCGCGTCGCGCGAAACGTGGCGTAGCTTCCTTGCGGTGCGATGTTCGTCACGCGGAAATCGATCGTCCTTCCCAGTGCCGGCACCTCCCCGCGCAGCACCATGCCCTGCTTCATGCCCTTGTAATCGTCTTCCTGGACGTTGACCGTCACCCACGGCCGATCGATCGCGATCAGCTGGATCGCGGGAAGAATGGGGCTGACGATCTCGCCGGGCTGCACCAGCCGCCGGGACACTTCGCCGTCGATCGGCGACACGAGCTCGGTCTCGCGTTGCATAGCCGTGGCAGCGGCAACCAAGGCTTGCGCCGAGCGGACCTGAGCGGCCGCGACCTCCTTGCTTTCCGGTCGTGTACCGGAAGCGAGCTTCTCATACTCCAGCCGCGCCGCTTCCGCGATGCGCGCCGTCGAGATCTGGGCCGCGCGTGCTTCGTCGCGACGCTGCGCGGAAACGACGCCCTGCGCGTACAGGCTGTCGGTTCGCCGCCTGGTCACCTGCGCCAGGTTGGCCGTCGCCTTCGCCGCTTCCCAATTGGCACGCAGAGCAGCGACGTCCTGTTCACGGGCGCCCTTGTCGGCGATCTCCTGCAGCGCCCGGGCACTTTGCAGGGCGGCATCGGCCTGTTGCGCGCCGCTCTCCACCTCCGGCGCGTTCAGGATGGCGAGCACTTCACCACGCCGCACGCGATCACCTTCGCTGACCTTGATCTCGGCGAGGCGTGACAGAGCCTTCGTGGCGACGTTGACCTCCTCCGCCTCCACCTCACCTTGCAGCGGCGGCGCGGCGGGGCGGCTCGCCAGCCACAAGCCGATCGCAACCCCGATTGCGACGATCGCGATGCCGCCCCATAGAAGCAACCGCGCGCGTCGCGACGGCGGTCGATCGGCGCCGATCGCCGGGTCGTGGCGCGCCGCGTCCGTCACGGCTTGGCCGATACCGGGATACGTACATTCGCCTGCGCCAGATACTGCGGGAAGCTCTCCAGCCGACCAGCAGCCGTGAGCAGCGCGGCAAGCGCCAGATCGTACTCATAGGCCACCGCCACGCGCTGCGTCCGCGCCGCGGCTAGCGCCGCCTCTGCCCCGGTCACCGCCGTCACCGTCCCCTCCCCTTCGCGGAAACTGATCTGCTGAACGCGCAGGTTCTCGGTCGCGGCGGCAAGGCTGCTGTCGAGCGAAACGAACGAGCGACGAGCGCTTTCGACGAGGTTCCACGCCCGCAACGTCGTGGAACGGCTGGTCTGCCGCGCGCCCCGTGCGGCCTCGTCAGCGGCGGCCTCCTGTTCCCGCGCCGCAGCCACCGCGCGCGAACGGCCGATATTGGAGATCAGGGTGTAGCGAACGCCGACGCCGACGATCCAGTCCGGCTCGACCGGCAAGGCATTGGAGCGATTGGCGTTATATTCCCCGAAGGCGAACGCCTGCGGGCGCTGCTGGGACTTCGCCAGATCGACCGACGCACGCGCGATCGACTTCGCTGCATCGGCTTCGCGCGTCTGCGGCAAATTCTCCTCGCCGCCAACGAACTCGCTCGACGGCGGCAAGGGCGCAGTCTGGACGAACAACGGCGTGGTCGGCGTTACCGCGTCCACCTCAAGCAGGCTCGCCAGATCTGTCCGCGCGCTGTCATGCGCCAGTACCGCGCGTTCGTGCTCACGCTCCGCCGCGTCGCGGGCTACCTGCGCCTCCAGGCGGCGCGCGCGCGGAATGAGACCGCCCATTTCCAGCTTGATCGCGTCCGACAGCAGGCTGTCGAGCGCCTCCAGCGACTCACGGGTAGAATCCTCGAGCGAGGCGGCGGCCAGTTGACCGAAATAGGCACGGATCAGGTTCACCTGCGTCAAATCGCGTGCCGATCGCGCCCGCGCCTCGCTCAGGGCCGTTCCCGCCTCAGCACCGCGCTTGATCGCGGAGATCGCCCCCCCGGTATAGATCGGCAGAATACCCTGGATGGTCGGGCGGAACACGTCCTGGCGGAAGTGATAGGACAAGTCGCTCGGCAAGGCAGCGAACAGCCCCGGCAGTGCCTGGGAAATGCGCCCGACGATGTCGCTTGCGATCGCCTGGAAGGCCGGGGCGACCGAGCCGGGAATGGAGTTGAGGAAGCTGTTGGTGCTGTCGAGCGCATCCTGCCGCGGCCCCCTGAGGTCCAAGGACAGCGTCTTCTGATACTCGACATATTGCGCGGAGACGGTGATGATCGGCCGGTTGAGCGTCGACAGCGACTCTTCCGTGAGCCGCGCGGCATTTTCGCTGTGCTTCGCCGCGGCAAGCGCCGGCGCGACACGATCCGATCGCTCGAGCGCTGCGCTGAAGCTCATCGCGACGGGCTGACCGGCAGCGGGGGACGGAGCGCAGAGGGTAGCCGCGGTGGCCATCGCCACCCAGAAACTCTCTCCCCGGCTTGCGCCTCGACCGTGCCCCTCACCGCTTTGGGGTGGCAAGTCGAAGCCGCGGGGAGATCCTCTCCACATCAGCTTAGCCTACCCCTCTTCATGGCTGATTGCCAGTTGAAGCAAAGTGGCGCCACGGAACATGAGTGGGATCCAGAAGAGCTGACGAAACAGCCATAGTCACCGCCGATTCGGGAGACCGGCAGGTGACTGGCCGTGCGCCTCGACGGTGCCACTTCTGCCGCTTCGCTCCTAGATCTTGTCGCCGTTGGCAGCCGCGGTGGACGAAGACGCGCTGCTGTTCGTCGCAGAGGACAATGCAGCCTGCAGCTTGGCCTCCTGCTCCGATGAGAGCGAGGTCCGCAAGACCTTCCCGTGCACGCCGGAAAGCTCCGCAAGAACCTTTTCCGGCTGCGCCTTGCGCACCAGGACGAACAGCGCAGACGTATTCGGCTGCAGGGTTTCCGCCAGTTCCTTGATGAAGGAATCGTTGATCCCGTAATCGATCAGCGACCCCGAAAGCGCGCCGGTACCGGCCCCGATCGCACCGCCGATCGCCATGCCGGCGACAGGGTTGAGGAACAACAGGCCGACCAGCGTGCCCCACAGGACCCCCGAGAGGCCCCCCGAGGCGGCGCCAGTGCCGACCATGCTGACGCTCTGCTTGAGGTTCACCTTGCCGTCCGGCTGGCGGATCGCGACCACGGCGTCCTCGAGATCGATGAGATACTCGCGCTGCATCAAGTTCAGCTTGCTGAGCACGCGATCCGCTTCCTGTGGATCATCGAAGCCGACCACCACCAAGTCTGCCATTGCCACTCTCCTTCATGCCTGTCGAAAGCGCGAGCGACCGCCGGCGGTATGGCCGCTCAAGGGCATCGCCGCTTGCCCTGGCGCGCCGCCGCAGCGCTCATCGATCGTCTTGAGGATCACCCAAAGAAGTCGCCCCGTCGCGCCGGCTAGGGCGCGGCGGGGCGAAGTTCCCCGTCTTTCCTTCTTGGGGGGAGGGAGGAGGTGCGGCGGGGATACGGGAGATCCTTGAGATGTTAATCGTCAGCTGCCAATCTGGCGATGTCGCATAATAGTCGCCTCGCATCGGTGACTACGTACATTGGTGTTATCGGGATACCATCCGCTAACAACTTGCTTTTACCGCCCTTCATACTGGCGATTCGATACGCAATTTTCCGTACCGTTTCCTAAATTTTATGAAGCAACTCTGGACACTGTCGCCGTTCGCCACAGACTCTAGGCAATCGTGCGCCACGCAGAGGCACATTCACCCGAAATCACGCCATCGTGACCAACACTTTGCGGAACCGGGCCAGCGCAGTGAGGTAGAAGACCGATCCGATCACCATCAGCGCAAGGAACTGCGGCCATACGACGTCAAGGCCCGCCCCCCTGAACAGGATCGCCTGGCCAAGCTCGACGAAGTGGGTCGTCGGCGCAGCAAGCATCACATCCTGCACCACCTCGGGCATGCTCTCGCGCGGGGTGATGCCGCCCGACAGCATCTCGAGCGGCAGCAGGACAAGCACGGTCAACATGCCGAACTGCGGCATGTTGCGCGCGACCGTCGCCATGAAAATGCCGATCGATGTCATCGCGAACATCGACAGCGCTGCAGCGATGAAGAACAGCAGCAAAGATCCCGCGATGGGTACGTGCAATAATCCCCGGACGACGAGCTGGATCGACAGAAAGGAAGCGAGCAGCACGACGAGGCTCATCGACCACACCTTGCTGGCCATGATCTCGAACGGCCGCACCGGCATGACGAGCAAATGTTCGATCGTCCCGCGCTCGCGCTCCCGGATCAGCGCGGCGCCGGTGAGGATGATCGACAGCAGGGTGATCTGGTTGATCACTTGGGTCAGCGCGCCGAACCATATCCGGTCCAGCGTCGGGTTGAACCGGGCCCGCAGCTCGAGTTCAACCGGCAGGCCGCCCTGCCCCTGGCGCCGCACGACGAACGCCGTCACCTCCCCCAGCGCGATCTGCTGGATGTAGGCGCTGCCGGAGAAAGCCTGCGTCATGCGTGTGGCGTCGGTATTGAGCTGGATCTCCGCCGGCCGACCGGCCAGAACGTCCCGCTGAAAGCCTTCGGGGATCTGCAGCACGAATGTGTAGCGGCCCGCATCCATGCCGGGATCGATCTGCGTGCTGTTTATCATCACCGGGGGCGCGAACAGCGGCGGATAGAAAGCGTCCGTGATCCGCTGCGACAAGGGCGAGCGATCTTCGTCCACGATTGCGATCGACGCCATGTTCAACGTCTCCGGCATTGCCTTGGCTGACGTGTAGATGACACCGGTGAAGGTGAAGAGGATCAGCACCAGCATGATCGGATCGCGCCACAGGCTCCACAGTTCCTTGACGCCCAGCCGATAGATCGCGGAGACGGCGCGCACCGATCAATGCTCCTGCTTGCGCAGCGTGAGGATCGCCACCCCGGTGATCACCGGCCACGTCACCAGCAGCGGCCACAGCGATGGCCACAATTCGTGGAAGCCCAGCGCCTTGTTGAACACGCCGCGAGTGATCGTGATCATATAGGCGGACGGATAAAGCTCCCCGAAGATACGGGCGCCGCCCTGCAGCGACGTAACCGGATCGATCATCCCACCATACGTCAGCGTCGGGATCAGGGTGCCGATCATGGCAAGGAACATCGCCGCGATCTGGCTTCGCGTGACCGCGGAGGCGAGCAGACCCATGCCGGTCGCGATGAAGGAGAAGACCAGCGCGCCGACCGTAAGAGCCGCGAAGCTGCCGGTAATCGGCACGCGGAACACCCACTCGGCCAACGCGACCATGACGAGGTAGTTGATCATCGCGATGCCGACATAGGGAAGCTGTTTGCCCAGGAGGAATTCGGTGCGCGTCACTGGCGTCACGTAGAAATTGATAATCGAGCCGGTCTCCTTCTCGCGCACCACGGCCATCGCTGCGAGCATGGCGGGGAGGACGAGGAGCAGCAGCGGAATCACGCTCGGCACCATCGCCGGCAGGCTGCGCACCTCGGGATTGTAGCGATAGCGGTTCTCGATCGAGACAGTGGCGCCCGCGCCTGCGCGCGGCCCGCCGGTCAGGCCGGCCGCGCGCATTTCCTGGCTCAGCCAGCGCTGGTGCATACCCTGTATGTAGCCGCGGACCGTTTCGGCGCGGATCGGCATCGCGCCATTGAACCAGGCGGCGATCGGCTGCGGCCGCCCGCGGCGAAGATCGCGGCCGAACCCGGGTGGAATCTCGATCGCCAGCGTCAGTTCGCCGCTGCGCAGCCGCTGGTCCATGTCGGCGTAATCGGTGATCGGGCGTTCCCGGATGAAATAGCGTGAGCCGGACAGTTCGAGCTCGTAGCGCTGGCTGGCGCTGCTCTGATCGCGGTCGAGCACGGCGAAGCGGATGTCGTTGACGTCGAAACTGATGCCGTAGCCAATGACGAACAGCAGCACGACGGACCCGGCGAGCGCGAGCGCCCCGCGCACCGGATCGCGCTGCAGCTCCAGCACCTCGCGCCACAGATAGCTGTACATCCGCCGGAAGCTGAACGGGTGGCGGCGGCTGGCGCCGGCCGTCTCCTCCGGGTCCTCAGCTGGAAAGGCGATGGTATCCGCCGCCCCGTCCTCGCCCCCCGCCTCGACCAGATAGGAGATGAAGGCTTCTTCCAGCGTCGCCGTCCCGCGCTTCTCGATCAGCCGCTCCGGCGTGTCACTGTCCAGCACCTTGCCGGCATGCATCATCGAGATGCGATCGCAGCGCTCAGCCTCGTTCATGAAATGCGTCGAGATGAAGATCGTGACCCGGTCACGCCGGGAAAGCTCGATCAGCAGGCGCCAGAAGGTGTCGCGGGCGACGGGATCGACGCCGGAGGTCGGCTCGTCGAGGATCAGCATCTCCGGCCGGTGCACCATCGCCACGGCGAGCGAGAGGCGCTGGCGGGCGCCGAGCGGCATTCCAGGCGGCAAGCTGTCGGCAGCGCTCTGGAGACCGAAGCGCTCGATCATTTCGGCGACGCGCCCGGCGATCTCGTGTGCCGGCACCTCGAACAGTCGGGCGTGGAGCTCAAGGTTCTGGCGAACGGTCAGCTCGCTATAGAGCGAGAACGCCTGGCTCATATAGCCGACGCGGCGGCGCACGGCGATGTCATGCGGGTCGATCGGCTTGCCGAACAGCATTGCCTCCCCCTCCGTCGGAGGAAGCAGCCCGGTGAGCATCTTCATCGTCGTGCTCTTGCCGCAGCCATTCGAGCCGAGGAAACCGAAGATCTCGCCGCGGCGGATGCGGAAGCTGACATGGTCGACCGCGGTGAAATCCCCGAACTGCATGGTCAGATCGCGGGCTTCGATGGCGACATCCGTATCGTCACTGGTCAGCGGTGGCTTGGATACGGGCGTGTGATCGCGGCGCTTTTCCTCCGGCAACAGCGCTATGAAGGCGTCGTCCAGTGAGGTGCTGCCGGTCCGCTCCAGCAGTTCCTGCGGCGAGCCGGTGGCGAGCACCGCGCCGCCGTCCATAGCAACCAGCCAGTCGAACCGCTGCGCCTCGTCCATGTAAGCGGTGGCGACGATCACGCTCATGCCCGGGTTCTGCTGCCGGATGCGCGCGATCAGCTCCCAGAAACGCGCGCGGGCGAGCGGGTCGACGCCGGTGGTCGGTTCGTCGAGGATCAGCAGCAGCGGTTCGTGAATGAGCGCGCAGCATAGCCCCAGCTTCTGCTTCATCCCGCCCGAAAGCTTGCCCGCGGGGCGGCCGGTGAAGTCGTAGAGCCCGGTGCTGCGCGTCAGATCGTCGATCCGTTCACGCCGCTCGGCCGCATCCTGGCCGAACAGCCGGGCGAAGAACTGCAGGTTCTCCTCTACCGAAAGCGTGGGGTAGAGGTTTTTGCCCAACCCCTGCGGCATGTAGGCGATGCGCGGGCACACGGCGTTGCGATGCGCGCGATCCGCCATGCTGCCGCCCAGCACATAGACCGAGCCTTCCCGCACCGCGCGCGATCCGGCGACGAGCGAGAAGAGGCTCGATTTGCCAACCCCGTCCGGCCCGATGAGGCCGACCATCCGCCCGGCGGGCACATCGAGATCGAGCCCGCACAGTGCCTGAGTCCGCCCGTAATGCAGCGTGACACCGGACAGCTGGACCACCGGCTCCGCGGCGGGAGCGGGTTCTGGCTGAGCAAAGGCACCGGGCTTCACCCGTGCTACTCCGAGATGACGTTCGACAGGTTCTTCGGCCAGGGAATGGCGGGATCGAGACGCAGGTAGGCGGTGCCAGGAAGCCCCGTCTTCACCAGCGTGATGTGCCGGCGAAGGAGCGCGGGATCGATTCGAGCCTTCACCCGGAACATCAGCTTCTGGCGCTCGCTTTGCGTCTCCACCGTCTTCGGCGTGAACTGCGCCACGTCAGCAACGAAGCTGACCCGCGCGGGGATGACGCGACCGGCCAAAGCATCCAGCACGATGCGCACCTCACTGCCCAGCGCCACGCGGCCCGCGACGGTTTCCGGCAGGAAGAACACCATCGATACGTCGGAGAGATCGAGCATCGTCAGCACGCGGCCGCCAGCGCCCACCACTTCACCCGGCTGCGCGACGCGATACTGGATCCGCCCGCTGCGCGGCGCTCGAAGGTCGGCGTCATTGATATCGGCCATGATCCGCTGAACGGTGGCCCGGGCGGCCTCGACGTTCGTCCCCGCACCCGCAACCTGGCTGCGCGTCGCGGCGATGCCCGCCGTCACGGCCGCGACCTGCGCCCGCGCCGCCTGCACCGCAGCGGACGCGCCTTCCACGGCAGCCTGATCATTATCGCGCTCCTGCACGGGTGTCGCGCCCTCGCGCGCCAGCGTGGTCGAGCGCGCGAGCCGCTTCTGTGCGGCGTTGAGCTCGGCAACACGCTGGCGGACGGTCGCTTCTGCGAATGCGCGGTCGCTCTCGCGCTGCGCCACCTGGGACTCGTTTGTCCGCACCGCATTCAGCGCCTGCGCCAGCCGCGCCTGCGCCTCCGCGAGTTGCGCGACCAGCGTGTCGGTATCCATTTGCGCCACGACTTGCCCGGCCTTGACGAACTCTCCCTCGCTGACGGTGATGTCGCGAATCCGCCCCGGCATCTTGGCCGCGATATCGACCTCAACTGCCTCGATCCGGCCGTTGCCACTGACGATTCCCTCGGGAATGCCGGAAGGACGCAGAAAGAACCACGCGAGCGCGGCGGCGATGACGATCGCCACTGCCACCAAGATACGGTTGCGCCATTGGGGCGTCAGCGTTTGCGTCATGGCTCAGGCGCCCTTCGGTTTTCGCGCGGATCGGAATCGAACACCGTCGGCGGCGTGAACCCGCCCCCCAGCGCAGCGTAGAGCGCAACCGCGCTGGCCAGATCGGCGCGGCGCAGCTGTACGAGCAGCTGCTCCGTTTCGAACAGGTCACGCTGCGCTTCGAGCACCTCGAGATAGGTGGAGCGGCCATATTCGAAGCGAAGATTGGCGAGGCGGGCGCGCTCGGTGAGCGCATCGAGCACCTGCCGGGTCGTATCGATCTGCCGCGCGAGCTGCTGGCGGCGCACTAATGCATCCGCCACGTCGCGGAAGGCGACCTGGATGGTGCGTTCATATTCCGCCACCGATCGCACCTGCTGCGCGCGTGCGACATCAAGGTTCGATCGCAGCCGCCCGCCGTTGAAGATCGGGACGCTAATCGTCGGCGCGAAGCTCCAGATCGTCACCGGATCGCTGAACAGATCCCCCAGCTCCACGCTGCCGATCCCGAGTTCGCCGTTGGAAACGCCGACTCCGCCGGTGAGCCTGATGTTCGGGAAGAAGGCAGCGCGGGCCGCACCGATATTGGCATTTGCGGCGCGCAGCTGGCGTTCGGCCGCGATGATGTCCGGCCGATTGACCAGCAGCTCGGAGGGAAGCCCGGGCGGAAGCTGGATATCTTCCGAAATCGCCGCCAGCCTGCGGTTGGAGGACGCGACGGTCACTGGGCGACCGACCAGCAGCGCCAGCGCATTGCGATTCACCGCCTGATCCTGCACCAGCGCGTAAAGGGCCGTCTGCGCCTGGCCCAGGAGCGTCTGCGCCTGTGTCATGTCCAGCTTCGAGCCGGATCCCACCTCGAAGCGACGGCGAATGATCCTGAGCGATTCCTGCCGCGTGCGGATCGACGATTGCGCGAGCGCGGCGCGCTCTTCGTATTCGCGTTCGAGCAAATACCCGCTGGCCACTTGGGCGACGAGCTGGGTGGCGACGCCGCGCCGCGCCTCTTCCGACGCAAGATATTGCCAGCGCGCGGCATCCCGCAGGTTGCGCAGCCGCCCCCAGAAATCGATCTCCCACCCCGCCCCCACCTCGACGTTGATCAGCCGAACGTCGAGCGGGACACTGCGGGCAAGCGGCAGGTCGACCTCCGTGCGTCCGAACTGCCCGCTCGCGGCAACGTTCAGCTGCGGATACAGTGATGCGCCCTCGATCCGCCACGCTGCGCGCGCTTCCTGCACGCGCGCGGCGGCAATGCGAATGTCGCGATTATTCTCCAGCGCCAGCGCAATCAGCCGGCGCAACTCCGGATCGCGGAAGAAATCCTGCCAGCCGAGCCGGGCCACCGACTCCCCAGCCGGCACGGCGCCCGGGTACTGCGCCGGTACCGGCAGCTCAGGCTGAACATAGGCCGGCGCAAAGGAGCAGCCGGCCAGCAGCAACGCCGGCCACCCCCTCCACAGAGGTCCCGTGACGCGCGTGGAACAAAACGAGCCGAGATACGGCTTCGGCTTCGCCTGGCACTGCCCGCGTCGCGATTGTGACGCGCCGGCCACCACCCTGCCCGCCTATTGCCGAAACAGGATGCCGATGCGGCCGACGAAGCCATCGTACCGCCGCGTCGGAACGTTCGATTTGTTGCGCGCATAGCCTGCCTCGCCGAACAGACTGAAGCGCTGGTCCAGGCTCTTCTCCAGCCCGCCCGTCAGCCGCAACTGCGTGTCCTTCCTCTTGTAGGGATAGAGCGTCGTGAACGGTGCCTTGTAATCGCGGTGCACGAGATACAGGCGGCCATAGGCCTCCAGCCCCTCGCTGAGCGGCGTGCGCGCGGTCAGGAGCGTACCGTAGCCGTTGTAGCTGAAGCGGTTCGCCTCAGCGTCTGCGAAAAGACCAAGCAGCGAGGCGTTGATCCGCGTTGGCCCGCCGCCGGGGCGCCAGAAATGGCGGAGTTCGGTGAGCCATTCGCTCTGGTCATAGCCCGAGAAGCGCCGCTCGGTCTGATTGCGGTAGCCGTAGCGCACCCGGAAGGTAGTGATGTTCGACGGATTGTGTCGGTGGATGAGCTGCGCATCGAGCCGCAGCCGATCGAACACGCGGCCATCATTGCCGAATACATATTCGTAGCTCGGCAGCAGCCGCAGCCGCGTCCGCCGATCCTTCGACAGGGGCACATCGAAGCGCGCACCGATCGTCAGCGGGTAGCGGTTGTAATCGCTTTCCGACGGGAAGACGCGGGCACCTGCCGACGCGCGGACCACGGCTGGACCGATATCGTAGGACACCCCGAACTCGCCCTCGAACATGCCGCGGATGCGATCCTGATCGGGCGAGGTATCGACAACGTCCGGCGGCACGACGTCGAGCCCGTAAACCAACAATCCGTCGAGGCTGACGCGCTTGTCCTGTGCCCAGGCGTATTGCGGGATCGTCACGCAGGCGGCCACCGCCACCAAGGCTATCCTGTTCATACGGCCTCCGTGATGCGTGGCCTCGGCGGCGTTTTCGGCCAAGGCTGGCGCCCGATCTGGATCCGGGTCGACGTCGAGGTGATCGGGATGCTGAGGGTCGATTCCAGCGTGTACCAGGAGCGCAGTGCGCGGAAGAGGATGTACGCCGGCAACGATAACAGCGCGCCCGGTCGCCCGTTCACCAGGATGGCGAAGGTCGCTGCCAGCATCGGCGAGCCGACCAGGACCGCGGCGATCGCCTGCCAATGCGGCAGTGCGATCGTGCCGGAGGTAACCAGAAGCTCCAGCAGACCGAACACGACCAGCGGGATCATCATCGCGCGCCGGGCGGTGTTCAGCAACATGTACGGCAGCACCAGCTTGCCGCGAACGCTGAAGTTGGGCGAGCTGATCAGCGAGTGGGCGCGCGCGCTGACATGATAGACCGATCGGAACCAGCGCAGCCGCTGTTCGCGCAAATGTGCAAAGCTGGCCGGCACTTCCGAAACGAAGGTAATGCGCTGATCGACCAGGGTACGGTAACCGCGCTCGGCGATCCGCAGCGACACGTCCGTATCCTCGCCATTCATCCCGCTGGCGAAGGTGCCGACGGCATGCAGCGCCTCGGCGCGGTAGACGACGAACATGCCCGGTATGCCCACAAGGCCCGAGGCGGCGCCAAGCGCTGGTGAGTAATAGCCGTGCTTGACGATCACCTCGATAAGCCGACCGGCGTCGAACATCGCGCCGCCGGGAGGCAGTGGTACGCCACCAACCGCACCGACCTCAGGATCACCGAAATTCTGCATGGCGAGGGTCAGATTGTCTTCGCCTACCAGCGTATCCGCATCGATCCGCACGATGAAGTCGTGGCTCGCCTCAACTACCCCGCGGTTCAGGGCCTCGGCCTTGCCACCGGATGCGACCGTGATGATTCGGACGCTGATCGAGTGGCAGATGGTGGTAACCGCTTGCACCGTCTCGACCGTCTCGTCGGTTGAGGCATCGTCGACGACAATCACCTCGACGGGCGCGCCATAATGCGCGGCGGCACGATCAATGTACCGGATCGTGTGGCCGATCACATATTCCTCATTGTAGGCGGGAATGACGACCGACAGCGGCGGCCGGAAATCCTCACGCGATCGACGGCGGCGCTCGATGACCCCGATGATGTAAAGCTGCGCGAAGAGCACCAGGAGAAAGAGGATGACGCCCGGCCCAAGCCCGCCCAGCAGCGCCACGCGGCGCAGTTCGTCAAAGAGCGGGATTTGAGACACAGCCGCCCAGGTGGACGCAAACAGTGCGACCGTTCCCGTTACGCCGAGTCGTAGGAAGGCACGCAATTGCGGCTGGGTCCCACGCACCACTTCCTCCGGCGACGGCATGGCACCACGCCGGATGATGACAAAGGCAAAGACGCCCATCCCCGCGAAACCCGCCATCACCTGGATCGCGACCATCGGGAATGGCCTGCCGGTGTAGGTGTACAGCGCGATGCTGCCGGCATCGAGGATGCCGCAGAGCAGGATGAAGCGGAAGCACAGATCAAGACAGAACAGGGTGCGGGCCTTGGCGGTGCCCGAAGTGAAGATCGAGAAAGCGATGAAAAACGACAGCATGAACGTACGGATCGACACCGCACTGATCCCGGTGTGCGGCCCGGCCACGTAATCCCCGACGCTGAAGATCCTGTTGAAATAGCCTAGCTCGAACGCTGAAAGCTGAAGCAGCGACAGGATCGAGAAGGTCAGAAGAAGCGCCGGTGCCTGCAACAGCGACACCGGGTCGGCGAGCCCGCCGGCCAAGCTGTCGGATGATCCGAAACTTGCGCGCTTCCGATCAGACTCCGCTGGCGAGGCATTATCGCGCAGCATCGGCTGTGGCGCGGGGCCGGGCGGTCGCAGACGCGGTCGGCGAGGGTGCTGGAGCGGGCTGAACAATTGCCGGCCGGTTGATCGTGACCAGCAAGGCGACATCGGTATCGCCGAGCGCGGGGCGGGAAGAGAATGGTACCACCCATGCGCCCTCGCGCTCGTCCGTCGGGAAGTACATCAGCCACTGTTGGCCGGTCGGCTGGACGCGACGGATCGCCGCATCCAGGTCACCGGTGATCGCCTGCACCGTGGCGACGGGTTGCGCCCCGCCGAACGTCAGCCCGTCGGGGTGCAGATCAGCCAGCAGCAGCGCAACACTATGAGCTTGCGGGGCGCTGAGTTCGCCCGTCCTGAAGGCAACCGCTGCCTTCGGACCGAGTGCAGCACGCAGCCGCGCAGCCTCCGTCACCAGGCGCTCACCGCCGCCGCGAAGGACGCTGTCGGGGAGCAACTCGGCCGCGATCAACCGCATCGCGCCGCACCGTGTTTCGTCCTCCAGCCGCGACGTCAGCGTAATCTCAAGCTCATTACGGTCGAGATGGTCGGCTGCCGGCAGCGCCAGCGAGTTGGCAAAGCGCTCATCCGTGTCTCCAAGGGCGCGGGTGAGCAGCAGATGGTTGTTGAGCGTCACGAACAGCGAGGTGCGCGTGCCGGCGACCGGACCGAGCATGATGCGCAGGTCGACCGCGGAGGGAAGCTCGCCGTTGGGAAGCTGCGACGCATTGTAGCGGAAGCGCCACGTCGTCTCACGATCGAACCGCCGCGCGCCCGCGTTTTCCACCTGGGAGACCAGTGAAATCGGGTAGGTCAGCTGCGGCAGGCCATCGACGCGCAGCGGCGCGCCTTTGGTGATGTCGGCGAGAGAAGCAGCCGAAAAACCACCGTCGCCGAAGTAAAGCCCATAGCCGCGTTCCGCGAGCCGGGCCGCATTGAGCAAGGTTCCGGTATCAGCCGCCTTTTCACCATTCCACTTCACCGGGATCAGATCACCCCAGAGTGCCAGGCGATCCCGGATGCTCTCCGGCGACTTGTCGAGTCGCAGGCGCAGGCCGGTCTCGGGGAGCACCGTCAGCACAGCTGCGATCGCCTGGTTCGGCGTGCATTCGGCCATCGGCCCCTGCCCCACCAGCGCCAGCCGCACGTCGAGCTCTCCCGCCGCCAGCTCGGTCGGCGTCAGTTCGACTCGAACGCGCTGACGGAAGGTGCCGTGCTGCAGCACGGTTTCAGCGCGCTTGATGCCGTTGATGGTGATCCGAAGCGCACCCTCTGCGCCATTCACCGCATCCGCCGCGAAGCTGATGTCATACGTGCCGCTCTCCGGTCGACTGTCGACCGGCAGGCGGAACTTGGTGCTGGCGTAGGACGGGAAGCCGGTGAGGATTTGCGGGCTGTTCGGATGGATCTGCGCCACGAACACGCTCTTGCCATCGGCATCGACGAACGGGATCGAACCGCGCTCATAATCCTGGAAGATCGGCGCGTTGTTGCGCACGTTACGGCCTGTGACCGTGTCGAAAAGCCCGCTTTGCTCCACCGCGACCAGCAGGCCGACCAGCAGTAGCGCCAACAGACATAGCACCCATAGTCTCATATGCGCGCTCCCTCCGATTTTGCGCTGCGTTCGGCGGTCTGCCGGTCGAGCCCGGCCTGCTGCGTCCGGTTCCAGGCCGAGCGGGCGAGGATGTGGCTGCGATCGACGCGATCGGCGTAGCGCGCGGCGATCTCCAACGTTTCCGTCGTCAGGCCGTCGGACAGGCGGATCGGCTCAAGGCCCAGCCCGCGGAACGTGGCGTTGCGCATCTCCAGTTCGTTTTCGGCGGCCTCGTTGCGCGGGTTCGCCACATGGTCGATCGTCGCGCCGGTTACGCGCGCCACCAGTTCCGCGAGGTCCTGCACCCGCAGCGTTTCGGCCACCTGGTTGATGATCTTCACCCGGTCGCCGCGCCGCGGCGGATTGTCGACCGCCAGTTCGACGCAGCGGACGGTATCCTCGATGTTGATGAAGGCCCGGGTCTGGCCGCCCGTGCCGTGCACGGTCAGCGGGTAGCCGATGGTCGCCTGAACCAGGAAGCGGTTCAGCACCGTTCCATATTCGCCTTCATAGTCGAAGCGGTTGATCAGCGCCGGGTGCAGCCGGGTTTCCTGCGTCTGCGTACCCCAGACGATGCCCTGGTGCAGATCGGTGATCCGCAGGCGATCGTTCTCGGCGTAATATTGAAACAGCAGTTGATCGATCGACTTCGTCGTATGATAGACGCTGCCTGGCTTGGTCGGATAAAGGATCTCGCGTTCATGGATCGTGCCATGCTCGTCCTTGACCATGACGGGCAGATAGCCTTCCGGAATCTCGAAACCGGCGCCGGCATAACCATAGACGCCAGTCGTTCCGAGATGGACGACATGGCAGTCGAGATCAGCCTCCACCAGTGAAACCAGCAGATTGTGCGTGCCGCGCACATTGTTATCGACCGTGTAGCGTTTCTCGACCTGGCTTCGCATTGAATACGGCGCGGACCGCTGTTCGGCAAAGTGCACCACCACGTCCGGCCGTTCCTCGGCGATCAGCGCCGCGAGCCGCGCGTATTCCTGCGCGATATCGATGTACTGGTAACGGATCTCCTTGCCGCTGGCTTCGCGCCAGGCCTGAAGCCGCATGTCGATCGGGGTGATCGGCGTCAGGCTGCGCACGCCCATCTCGGCGTCGATCCGGCGGCGGGAGAGATTGTCGACGATCAGCACGTCGTGGCCCAGCGCAGACAGGTGAAGTGAGGTGGGCCATCCGCAGAAGCCATCCCCACCAAGAACGAAAATCTTCTTTGCCATCAACTGGTCCTCACCCGCTCGCGACGAGCTCGGCCGACGACCAAGCAGCCTGATTGGAGCAACTGAGTTTTGCGTTGTGCAGCGGTTATGAATATAAGGAATTGTACGCACTTAGCGCGCAGACCACGTCTCATTCCTTGTACATCCGGGGTTTGAGACCTGTCTAAGTCAACAGGATAATTGCGCCGCTTTCACCTTTCTCGACTTCCTCCGCGGCATGAACTTCCGGTTTTCCGATACCGGCATCAGGGACTGATCCGCTTTGCTAGTTCCAGACAGCCGTAGCAGCCAAAATCGCCCCTAAGGAACATTACTGACTGTATTCACAAGTTAAAGCGCGGATGACGACGGCTGTCGGAGACCTTTCGACGGCTGGGGATGATGACATCCATGTCGGAGGATATTGCACGAGCGAAAGAAGGCGCGGGTCGTGCGCTCTGGACAAGCACGATTGCCTTCACCGTCTGCTTTGCGATCTGGACCATCTTCTCCATCGTCGGGCTCGGCGTGAAAGAGGAACTGGGCCTTTCGGACACGCAATTCGGCCTGTTGACCGGCACACCGATCCTCACCGGGTCGCTGGTGCGCGTGTTCCTGGGCGTCTGGTCGGACCAGATCGGCGGGCGGCGGGTGTTCGCCGCGGTTATGGTGCTGTCGGGCATCGCGACGTTCCTGATGTCGTACGCCCACACCTATACCTGGCTGCTGATCGCGGCGCTGGGCGTCGGGTTGGCGGGCGGCTCCTTCTCGGTCGGCGTCGCCTATGTCTCCAAATTCTATCCCGCCGAGCGCCAGGGCACCGCGCTCGGCATCTTTGGCGCGGGCAATATTGGCGCCGCGGTGACCAAGTTCCTCGCCCCGTTCGTGATGGTGGCGATGGGCTGGGAAATGGTGGCGAAGATCTGGGCCGTGGCGATCATCCTGATGGGGGTGATCTTCCTGTTCGTCACGCCAGAGGACCCCGACCAGCACGCCCGCGAACGCGGCGGCCAGAAGGCCGAGAGCATGGCGAGCCAGCTGAAGGTGCTGCGCAACGTCCAGGTGTGGCGGTTCTCGCTTTATTATTTCTTCGTGTTCGGCGGGTTCGTCGCGCTGGCGATGTGGCTGCCGCGCTACCTGATCGGGGTCTACGGCCTCGACATTCGCACGGCCGGGATGCTCGCGGCCTTTTACTCGGTCCCGGCGAGCCTGTTCCGCATCTATGGCGGCACGCTGTCGGACCGCTACGGCGCGCGCAAGGTGATGTACGCGACCTTCATCGTGTCGGTGGCGTGCACGTTCCTCTTGTCCTACCCGCCAACGTCCTACGTCATCGAGGGGGTCAACGGGCCGATCACCTTCAGCACCTCGATGGGGCTGGTGCCGTTCCTGATCGTCATCTTCCTGCTCGGCTTCTTCATGAGCCTGGGCAAGGCGGCGGTCTACAAGCACATCCCGGTCTATTACCCCAACCATGTCGGCGCGGTCGGCGGGCTGGTCGGGATGATCGGCGGGCTGGGCGGGTTCATCCTGCCGCTGGCCTTTGGCGCGTTGCTTGACCTCACGGGCATCTGGACGAGCAGCTTTGCGCTCCTGTTCCTGATCGTGCTCGTCTCGCTGTTGTGGATGCACGGCGCGATCCAGCACATGGAGCGCGACGCGGCGGTGGTGGCGAACGTGCCGCAAAGCCCCGAGCTGCCCGAGTTCCGCGGCATGGGCGAACCCGGCGCGAAGCGCCCGGTGGTGCGCGCCGGGCCGATCGCCGACTGGCGCCCGGAGGACCCGGAATTCTGGGAGGCGACCGGGCGGCCGATCGCCAAGCGGAACCTGTGGATCTCCACCTACTGCCTGCTGCTGTCCTTCGCCGTGTGGATGGTGTGGAGCGTGGTTGTCGCGCGGCTGCCGAGCATCGGCTACACCTTCACCACCGACCAATTGTTCTGGCTGGCCGCGGTGCCCGGCATTTCGGGCGCGACGCTGCGCATCTTCTACGCCTTTCTGGTGCCGATCTTCGGCGGGCGACTGTGGACCACGTTGTCGACCGCATCGCTGCTGATCCCCGCCTTTGGCATCGGCTATGCCGTGCAGAACCCGGGGACGCCGTTCTTCATCTTCCTGGTGCTGGCGCTGCTGTGCGGTTTTGGCGGCGGCAATTTCGCCTCATCGGTCGCCAATATCAGTTTCTTCTACCCCGCGGCCGAGAAGGGCCGCGCGCTGGCGATCAATTCCGGGATCGGCAACCTTGGCGTCAGCGTGATGCAGCTCGTCGTCCCGGTGGCGATCACCATGAGCCTGTTCGGCGCGCTGGGCGGACAGGCGCAGGTGGCGAACGACGGCACGAGCCTGTGGCTGCAGAATGCCGGCTTCATCTGGGTGCCGCCGGTGATGCTGGGGACGGTGCTGGCCTGGTTCGGGATGAACGACATCCTGAGCGCCAAATCCTCCTTCGCCGACCAGGCGACGATCTTTGGCCGGCGCGACAATTGGATCATGTGCTGGCTGTACACCGGCACGTTCGGGACGTTCATCGGCATGTCGGCGGGCTTCCCGCTGTTGTGCAAGCTGGTCTTCCCGGAAATCGACGCGCTGCATTATGCCTTTGTCGGGCCGCTGGTCGGCGCGCTGGCACGGGCCGGGAGCGGCGGCCTGTCGGACCGGATCGGCGGCGCGAAGGTCAGCTTCTGGGTGTTCATCGTCCAGGCGATCGCGATCGCCGGCATGATCTGGTCGCTCGACGCGCGCAGTTTCGGCGGGTTCTTCGGGACGACGGTGCTGCTGTTCTTCGTCAGCGGCGTCGGCAATGCCTCCACCTTCCAGATGGTGCCGGCGATCATGCGCCGGGTGTTCGACGCGGAACATGCCGACATGCGCGCTGACGAGCGGCGGCTGCATGCCGATCGCGAGGCGGCGGCGATCGTCGGCTTCATCTCGGCGATCGCGGCCTATGGCGCCTTCTACATCCCCAAGGCCTATGGCTGGTCGATCAGCAGCAGCGGATCGGCCGATGCCGCGCTGTGGGCGTTCTTCGTCTTCTACCTCAGCTGCGCGGCGATCACCTGGGTCGCCTACAGCGGCCCGCGCGGCATGTTCGGATCGCGCCCCCGGCTTGGCACCCCCCCTTCCGGCGCTGGCAAGCGCGACCTGACCAGCGGAGCCTATACATGAGCCATTTCCTCGACCGCCTGACGTATTTCCGCCGAGCGCAGGAGAAGTTCTCCGATGGCCTCGGCATCACCACCGATGAGACGCGGGCGTGGGAGGATGCGTACCGCAAGCGCTGGGCGGCGGACAAGATCGTGCGGTCGACGCATGGCGTGAACTGCACCGGATCCTGTTCGTGGAAGATCTACGTCAAGGGCGGGATCGTCACCTGGGAGACGCAGCAGACCGATTATCCGCGCACCCGGCCGGACCTGCCCAATCACGAGCCGCGCGGCTGCCCGCGCGGCGCCAGCTACAGCTGGTATCTGTATTCGGGCACGCGGATCAAATATCCGCTCGTCCGCGCGCGGCTGATCCGCCACTGGCGCGAGGCGCGAAAGTCGCTGCCGCCGGTCGCCGCTTGGCAATCGATCGTGCAGGACAGCGACAAGAGGCGCGACTGGGTGTCGCGGCGCGGGCGCGGCGGATTTGTCCGCATCGGCTGGGACGAGGCGACCGAGATCATCGCCGCCGCCAACGCCTATACGATCAAGGAATATGGGCCGGACCGGATCGCAGGATTTTCCCCGATCCCCGCCATGTCGATGATCTCCTACGCCGCGGGCAGCCGCTACCTGTCGCTGCTGGGCGGCACGTTGCTCAGCTTCTACGACTGGTATTGCGACCTGCCGCCATCGTCGCCGCAGACCTGGGGCGAGCAGACCGACGTTCCCGAAAGCGCCGACTGGTACAATGCCGGTTTCCTGCTGGTGTGGGGATCGAACATCCCGATGACACGCGCTCCCGACGCGCATTTCTATTCGGAGGTGCGCTATCGCGGCGCCAAGAGCGTCGTCATCTCGCCCGATTATAACGAGGCGGCGAAATTCTCCGACATGTGGCTCCACCCCAAGCAGGGGACCGATGCCGCGCTGGCGCTGGCGCTGGGCCATGTCGTGCTGAAGGAATTCCACGTCGACCGGCAGGTGGAGTATTTCGCGGACTATACGCGGCAATATTCCGACTTCCCGTTCCTCGTCCGGCTGGTCGAGCGCGACGGGCGGCTGGTGCCCGACCGGCTGCTGCGCGCGGCCGACCTCGACGGGGCGCTGGGCGAGCTCAACAACACCGACTGGAAGCCGGTGGCGATCAACGACGCCAATGGCGAACTGGTCGCGCCGCGCGGGACGATCGGCTTCCGCTGGGGCGAGGTCGGCAAGTGGAACCTCGAGGAGAAGGACGCCGACGGCAACGAAGTGCGGCTGCGCACCACGCTGGCGGCGCACAATGACGGCGTCGAGCCGGTCGCCTTCCCCTATTTCGGCTCCACCGCGCCGCACGATTTCGTCGCCACCAGCCATGACGAGGTGCTGCTGCGCAACCTGCCGGTGCGGCGCATCACGCTGGCCGATGGCAGCAGCGCGGCGGTGACCACCGTGTTCGACCTGATGTGCGGCAATTACGGCGTCGACCGCGGCTTTGGCGGGGAGAATGTCGGCACCAGCTTCGACCAGGACGTGCCCTTCACCCCGGCCTGGGCGGAAAAGGTGACGGGCGTGCCGCGCCAGGCGATCATTCAGGTGGCGCGCGAATTCGCCGCCAATGCCGAAGTCACCAAGGGCCGCTCGATGGTGATCCTCGGCGCGGGGCTCAACCATTGGTACCATATGGACATGAGCTATCGCGGGATCATCGCGTTGCTCGTGATGTGCGGCTGCGTCGGCCAGTCGGGCGGCGGCTGGTCGCATTATGTCGGGCAGGAGAAGCTGCGCCCGCAGACCGGCTGGCTGCCGCTGGCTTTCGCACTCGACTGGGCACGGCCGCCGCGCCAGATGAACGGCACCAGCTTCTTCTACGCGCATACCGATCAATGGCGCTACGAGACGCTGCGCATGTCCGAGATCCTCTCGCCGCTGGCGCCCGAGGGCAACTGGTCGGGCAGCATGCTGGATTACAATGCCAAGGCCGAACGGATGGGCTGGCTCCCCTCCTCGCCTCAGCTTCAGCTCAATCCGATCGACCTTGGCCGCGGCCTGCACGAGAGCAAGGGCGATCCCGCCAGCGTCGTTTCCGAAGGCTGGAAGACGGGCGTGATCAAGCCCGCCAGCCTCGATCCGGACAATCCGGTGAACTGGCCGCGCAACATGTTCTTCTGGCGCTCGAACGTGCTGGGTGCGAGCGGCAAGGGCCACGAATACTTCCTCAAGCACCTCGTCGGATCATTGCACGGCGTCGTCGGTACCGACGAGGATGCGGAGCGGATCGACCGGCCGCAGGACGTGGTGTGGCGCGACGACGCGCCCGTCGGGAAGCTCGACCTCATGGTCAACATCGACTTCCGCATGTCCACCACCAGCATGTATTCCGACATCGTGCTGCCGACCGCGACCTGGTACGAAAAGCACGATCTCAACACGTCGGACATGCACCCCTTCATCCACCCGCTGACCGCCGCGGTGGATCCGGCGTGGGAGAGCCGGAGCGACTGGAACATCTTCCGCTCGATCGCCGAGAAATTCTCGGAGATCTGCCCCGAGGTGCTGGGGGTCGAACATGACGTCGTCCTCTCCCCGATCCAGCACGACAGCCCCGGCGAACTGGCACAGCCCTATGAGCCGCAGGATTGGCTGAAGGGCGAATGCGACCCCATTCCCGGCAAGACCATGCCCAACGTGCAGATCGTTGAGCGCAATTACCCCGAGACCTTCGCGCGCTTCACCTCGATGGGTCCGCTGCTCGAGAAGCTGGGGAATGGCGGCAAGGGGATCAGCTGGGACACCACCCACGAGATCGAGCTGCTCGGCAATCTGAACGGCCGCGTACCAAGCGGGCCCACCGAGGGCCGCCCGCGGATCAACACCGATATCGACGCCTGCGAGACGATCCTGATGCTCGCGCCCGAGACCAACGGCGAGGTTGCGCTGAAGGCGTGGGAGGCGCTGGGCCACACCACCGGGCGCGACCATCGGCATCTGGCCGAGGGCAAGGAGGAGGAGAAAATCCGCTTCCGCGATGTCGCCGCGCAGCCGCGCAAGATCATCTCCTCGCCGATCTGGTCGGGACTCGAAAGCGAGAAGGTCTGCTACAACGCGGGCTACACCAACGTCCACGAACGCATTCCGTGGCGCACGATGACCGGCCGGCAATCGCTCTACCAGGATCATCTGTGGATGCGCGCATTCGGCGAAAGCCTCGTCACCTGGCGCCCGCCGATCGATACGAAGACGGTCCATGACGTCGTCGGGCAGCTGCCCAACGGCAACAAGGAAATCCTGCTCAATATCCTCACCCCACACCAGAAATGGGGCATCCATTCGACCTATTCGGAAAACCTCCTGCTGCTGAGCCTCAGCCGCGGCGGCCCGACGGTCTGGATCAGCGAGGACGACGCGACCGCCGCTGGGATCGAGGACAATGACTGGATCGAGGTGTTCAACATCAACGGCGCAGTGACGGCACGGGCGATCGTATCACAGCGGATCATGCCGGGATCGGCGATCATGTACCACGCGCAGGAAAAGCTGGTGAATACCGTCGGTTCGGAGATCACCGGCCAGCGCGGCGGCGTCCACAACTCCATCACGCGGATCAACATGAAGCCGACCCACATGATCGGCGGCTACGCCCACCTTGCCTATGGCTTCAACTATTACGGCACCGTCGGCGCGAACCGCGATGAATTCGTGATCGTGCGCAAGATGAGCCAGGTGAACTGGTTCGACAAGCGCGCGGACGATGCCGCCAACGTCACTGGCGGCACCGCAGACTGGGGCACCGGATCGAATGTGGAGGCCGCAGAATGAAGGTCCGTGCGCAAATCGCCATGGTGCTGAACCTCGACAAGTGCATCGGGTGTCACACCTGCTCGATCACCTGCAAGAATGTCTGGACCAACCGCGAAGGCGTCGAATACGCTTGGTTCAACAACGTCGAGACCAAGCCCGGCATCGGTTACCCGAAGGATTGGGAGAACCAGAAGCGCTGGAAGGGTGGCTGGATCCGCAAGAAGAATGGCAGCATTCAGCCGCGCCAGGGATCGAAATGGCGCATCCTGTCGAAGATCTTTGCGAACCCGCATTTGCCGGAGATCGACGACTTCTACGAGCCGTACACGTTCGAATATGAGTGGCTGCAGGCCGCGCCCGAGCTTCAGGCGCAGCCGACCGCCCGCCCCCGCTCGCTGCTGACCGGCGAGGCGCTCAACAAGATCGAGTGGAGCGGCAATTGGGAGGACATGCTGGGCGGCGAGTTCGCCAAGCGCAGCCAGGACGCCAATTTCGACGGGGTCGAGAAGGAGATCTACGGCCAGTTCGAACAGACGTTCATGATGTACCTGCCGCGATTGTGCGAGCATTGCCTCAATCCCGCCTGCCTCGCCTCGTGCCCGTCGGGCGCGATCTACAAGCGGGCGGAGGACGGCATCGTTCTGATTGACCAGGAGAAATGCCGCGGCTGGCGGATGTGCGTATCGGGCTGCCCGTACAAGAAGATCTACTACAATTGGTCCACCGGTAAGTCCGAGAAATGCATCTTCTGCTACCCCCGGATCGAGACGGGGCAGCCAACCGTCTGCTCGGAAACCTGCGTCGGGCGCATCCGCTATCTCGGTGTCGTCCTGTATGATGCCGACCGGATCGAGGCCGCCGCCTCGGTCGAGGATCCGCAGGACCTGTACGAGGCGCAGCTGGGCGTCTTCCTCGATCCCAACGATCTTGCGGTGCAGGAAGCCGCGCGGCGCGACGGCGTGCCCGAATTGTGGCTGGAGGCGGCCACCCGCTCGCCGGTGTACAAGATGGCGGTGGAATGGCGCGTCGCCTTCCCGCTCCACCCCGAATATCGCACGCTGCCGATGGTCTGGTACGTGCCGCCCCTCTCGCCGATCCAGTCGGCGGCGGAGGCGGGCAAGATGTCCGCCAAGGACGGCATGCCCGACGTGCGCAGCCTGCGCATCCCGCTGCGTTACCTCGCCAACCTGCTTACCGCGGGCAAGGAGGAGCCGATCGCGCTGGCGCTCGAACGGATGCTGGCGATGCGCGCCTATATGCGGGCGAAATCGATCGACGGCCGCATCGACGAGGCGATCGCCGAACGCGTCGGCCTCACCCGCGCCCGGGTAGAGGACATGTACCGCATCATGGCGCTCGCTGCCTATGAGGACCGCTACGTCATCCCGACCACGCACCGCGAGATGGAGGAGGACGCCTATGTCCTGCGCGGCAACAGCGGCTTCGGCTTCCGCGAGGACAGCAACGGCTCGACCAAGGTGAACCTGTTCGGCGGCGCCAAGCGAACGCCGCGCAAGCGCTACATGGATGCCCCGACATGAGGATGACGCTGAAGGCCCTCGCCGCGCTGCTGGGCTATCCCTCGGCCGAGCTGCAGGAAAATGCCGCCGAGATCGGCGCGCTGCTGCGGACGGACGGCGCGCTGCGCAAGGGCACGCTCGCGCGGCTCCAGCCGCTCATCGACAGCCTCGCGAACGATGATCTGCTCGACCTCCAGATCACCTACAGCGACCTGTTCGATCGCTCGCGCCGATTGTCGCTTCACCTGTTCGAACACGTCCATGGAGATGGGCGCGAACGCGGCCAGGCGATGATCGACCTTGGCGAGCAATATGCCGCCAGCGGCTTGCTGCTCGACACGCGCGAGCTTCCCGATTTCGTGCCGGTGTTCCTCGAATATGCTTCCAACCTGCCGCCGCGCGAGGCGCAGGCGTTCCTAGCCCAGCCGGCGCACGTCTTCGCCGCACTGGCGGAGCGGCTGGACGAACGCGAGGCGCCCTACGCCGGGATCTTCCACGCGCTGCTCGCGCTCGCCGGCGTGAAGCCGGATGCCGCGGCGTTGGCCGAGCTTCAGGAACGCCAACCTTCCGAGGATCCGGCGAAGATCGATGACGAATGGGCCGAGGCGCCCGTTACCTTCCTGGCCTCCGCCGCGCACGACATGGGCGGGCCGACAGGGGTCGTCGCGAAGATCCGCGCCTCGAACCGCGCCGCCAGCAGGGAAGCGGGCAACAGGGAGCCGGGAGCATGAACGCGTTCATCAACCAACTCGCATTCGGCTGGTACCCGTATCTCGCGGTGACCGTGCTGATCGTCGGCAGCATCCTTCGCTTCGACGCCAGCCAGTTCAGCTGGCGATCGCAGTCGAGCCAGTTCCTGCGCCGCCGCCAGATGGTGCTGGGATCGAACCTGTTCCACATGGGGCTGCTGATCCTGCTGTTCGGCCATTTCGTCGGGCTGCTGACCCCGGTGACGGTGATCGACCGGCTGGGGATCGGGCATGAGTTCAAGCAGCTCGCCGCGCTGATCGTCGGCGGCATCGCCGGGGTCATGGCCTACATCGGCTGCACCCTGCTGCTGCACCGCCGGCTGGCCGATCCGCGCATCTGGCGCAGCTCTTCGTGGGGCGACATATTGGTGCTGGTGCTGATCTGGGTGCAGCTGACGCTGGGCATCCTGACCACCTTCTGGACGATCCGCCACGTCGACGGCACCGAGATGCTCCGTTTCATGAACTGGGCAAACGGCATCCTGACGCTCAACCCCGGCGCGCCGGAAGAAATCGCCGACGTCGCGCTCGTCTACAAGCTGCACATCATCCTGGGGCTGACGCTGTTCCTGATCACCCCGTTCACCCGACTGGTGCATGTCTGGAGCGCGCCGCTCTGGTTCCTGTTCCGCCCCGGCTACCAGATCGTCCGGTCGCGCCTGCCGATCGGCAAGCGCTACCTGTCGCCGACGCGCGGGATGGCCGGGGGCGCAGCGAGCTACGGCGGAGATACGATGCTTCGCCAGCAGGCCGAGGAGAGCCAGGCGATATGACCCGACAGGCAGACACGATCGATCTGACGCCGCGCACCGGCATGCCCTCCGCCTGCGCCAGCGGCGGCTGCGGCGGGGCGGAACCCCTGCTCCCCCCGCCGCCGAGCTTTGGCGACGTGCGCGTCAACGGCGTCGAGATCGACCCCGAGAGCATCGCCCAGGAAATCCAGCATCACCCCGCGCCCGACATGGAGACGGCCTGGGCGGAGGCGGCGCGTGCGCTCGCGGTGCGCGAACTGCTGTTGCAGGAGGCACGTCGGCTGGATCTGACCGCCGATCCCGAGGAGGACGAGGCCGGCCGGATCGAGCCCGAAGACGACGCGCTGATCCGCTGCGTGCTGGAAACGGAGGTCAGCCCCGAGCTTCCCGACGATGCGGAATGCCAGCGTTACTATGCGGCGAACCAGCAGCGGCTGCGCACGCCCGACTTGTTCGACGCGGCGCATATCCTGATCGAGCCTGACAGCGACGAACCCGATGCCTGGGCCGCGGCGGAGCAGCGCGCTCGCGAGATCGCGCAGACCGTCGGCGATGATCCCGCCGCCTTCGCCGTCGCCGCACGTGCGCATTCCAGCTGCCCCTCGGCGCAACAGGACGGATCGCTCGGCCAGGTCCGTCGCGGCGAATTGGTCGGCGAGATCCATGCCGCGCTGGAGGAACTTGCCGACGGCGCCACCATGCCGCGCCCGGTCCGCTCGCGCTTCGGCTGGCACGTGCTTCGGCTGCAACGCCGAATTCCTGGCCGAACGCTTCCCTATGAAGTGGTGCGGCCGAAGATCGCCGAGATGCTGGAGGCGCGCAGCTGGACGATGGCGTCGGCCCGCTACATTGCCGCGCTGGCCGAACGCGGCCATGTCGAGGGCATCCGGATCGGGGGCGAGTGATGGCAACGCTGGGCGACATCCTTGCTTCCGCCCGCCGCTCGTCCGACGGGCTCGAACAATGGCTCGGCGACACCGATCCCTCGCTTGCCGGGGAAGCCGCCGCCGCGGCCGACCGGTTCGGCCTCAGCGTCTCGGGCTATGCGCGCATGGCGATCGCCGACTTCACGCGCCTTGCCGGCGAAGAGGATTGGGTGACCTTGATGTCGGGGCTGCGCGACAGCAGCGATCCAGGCACCAGCTGCCTTGCGGCGATGGTCCACTGGCGGCTGACCGCGCCCGACTGCCGCTCGCGTTCAGACACCATCGAAGCGGGAGCGACCCATGCCTGACGGACAGAAGACGCAGCTCAACCGCGCGCTCAAAAGCAGCACCGAGACGCAATACGACACCGGCGCCAGTTCACCGGCACCGATCGACACCACGTCGGCGACGGAGGGCGAGGGCGAAAGCTGGCCCGTGATCTGGATCATCGTTCTTGCCATCTGCCTGGTCATCACCGGCTATCTGGTGATCTGACGCGACGGGCGCCGCTCGCCGCCAGTCCTGCACCGCTCAAGACACAAAACGTCGCGCCAATCATTATCCAGAAGCGATAGGGTGCGGCGAAGGGGACAGGTTTGACCAGCGAGGTGGCGGTGGTGACCAGCGGTGGCGCGGGAACGGGCGCGGTTAGGGTGGCGGCCAGCTATTGCGGCACGCCCCCGCTCCCGGGCGAGCTCTGGCTGCGGTGGAATCTCGATCCGGTGTTGCTTCTGGCGATCGCCGCTGCGGCCGTGCTTTTGTGGCGGATGACCGCGGGCGATCTGGTCGCAAGGCGTTCAGCGATGGTCGGCATCGGCGCCCTCCTGGCCGCCTTCGTCTCTCCCTTGTGTGCGCTGACGAATGCTCTGTTCGCCGCCCGCACCGTCCACCACCTGCTGATCGTGCTGGTCGCGGCGCCGCTGATCGCGCCGGCATTCATCACGCATCGAAAGGGCGCCGGCTCCCCCATCCCTGCCCTCCTCGCCGCGACGGTCACATTGTGGCTCTGGCATTGGCCGATCGCCTATGATGCAGCCCTGTCGCGCACTACCGTCTATTGGGCGACGCAGGCGGGCCTGCTCGCCAGCGCAACCTGGTTCTGGCGGCGCGTGCTTCATCCGGCCGGCGAACCGGTGACAGCGCTGCTCACCATCCTCGCGGCCATGGCGCAGATGGGGCTGCTCGGCGCGATCCTCACCTTCGCGCCCGATCCGCTCTACGCCGCCCATCTGGTGACGACGGCGCCGTTCGGCCTGTCCCCGCAGGAGGACCAGCAGCTTGCCGGGCTCATCATGTGGGTGCCGGCGATGATCCCCTATTTCCTCATCGGTACGCTTATCGCGCGGCGGGCATGGCGGCGGGATCTGTCGCCGGCATGATCATCACGCTTCTGAAGGCAATCCACATCATGGCGCTGCTGCTGTGGACGGCTGGGCTATTGTCGCTGCCGCTGATGCTGGCGCGGCACGAGGAGGGCGAGCACCAGTTCCGCTACGCCCGCATCCGCAAGTTCACGCATTACAGCTATACCCGGCTGGTGACCCCAGCCGCCGTGATCGCGATCGCCGCAGGTACGCCGCTCATCTTCCTGCGCGGGATGTTCGTGCCCTGGCTGTTCGCGAAGCTGGCGCTGGTGGCGATGCTCGTCGCGCTTCACGCCTTCGTCGGTCACATCGTGCTGAAGATGGGCGAGGAAGCCGGCGAGCAGCAGCCGCCGCCGGCGTGGCCGATGATGGCAGGGCTCTGCGTGCTGATCCTCGGCATCCTGATCCTGGTGCTGCTGAAGCCGCCGCTCGACGTGCAGCAACTGCCCGATCTGCTGCGCGCGCCGGTCGGCCGTCAGTTGCCGCTGGACGAGGTTCCCAATTGATAGTCGAAGACGAGCTTCCCCCCGTGCCAGCCGGTGAAGCCGGTGAAGGCCACGCACAGGATCGACAGCAGGATGCCGAGCGGCAGCACCGCCTGTTCGTAGCCGCCGAGGCGATAACCCCAGTTCGTGCCGAGCAGCGCCAGCAGCATCACCGCGATGATGAAGTGCGTCCAGCTGGCGGCGCGCGCACGGATGCCGGGTACCAGCAGCAACTCGACGGTGCCGGACAGGCCGGCGAGCAGCCCCATCAGGAACGCCATGCCGATCGCCCACAGTCCGGCGCGCGCCCAGAAGGCGTCGCCCGTCCACCAGTAGAACAGGTCCGCCCCCAGCGTGCAGACGCTCATCGCGATCGGAAAGGCGACGAGCATGGCGTGGATCGGATGGCCGGCGATCGCGATCTTCGATTCGGACCGGTGGAAATGGGGCGAGGCGCTGATCGGATCGATCAGCTGGGCTTCGGGCGTCGGTTCGTTCGTGGCCATGTGCCTTATCCTACGCACGCCTTCCGCGTCCTGACACCCCCTGCCGTGCTGCTCGCCGGGATGGCGGCGGCGGGGTGCAGTGGCCCGCTGTCGACGCTTGACCCCGCCGGGCCGTCAGCGGCGGCCATCGCGCGGCTGTGGTGGATCATGCTCGCCGGGGCCGCCGCGATCCTCGCATTGGTGCTGGGGCTGCTCGCCCTCTCCTTCCGCCGCCCGCCGCAGCGCAGCCCGGAGCGCTTGTGGCTGATCGGCGGCGGCATCGTCTTTCCGATGACGGTGCTGACCGCATTGCTCGTCACCGGCGTTGTGCTTGGCGAACGATCGATCCCCGCGCGCGCGGACGCGCTTGAGGTAAGTGCGGAGGCGAGCCAGTACCGCTGGCGCTTCGCCTATCCCGGCACCGCCGCCGCACCTACCGAAGGTGTGCTCCACATCCCGGCCGGGCAGCCAGTGACGGTTGCGATCAGCACCGCCGACGTGATCCACAGCTTCTGGGTGCCACGGCTCGGCGGCAAGCTCGACGCGATCCCCGGCCATGTGAACCGGCTGTCGATCCAGGCGGATGCGCCCGGCATCTATTATGGCCAGTGCGCGGAGTATTGCGGCACCGGCCACGCCCGGCACAACTTCCGCGTGATCGCCCATGCCCCGGCGGAGTGGCGCCGGTTCGCCGCGGGAGGCGCGCGATGAAGGCGCTTCGCCTCCACCGTGAGCTAAGCGCGATCTGGGGCGCACCGCCCGGCTGGCGCGGCACGATCAGCACCGTCAACCACAGCGACATCGGGCGCCGGCTGATCATCGCCGCCTTCACCTTCTTCGCGATCGGCGGCGTGCTCGCGATGCTCATCCGCGCCCAGCTTGCCACACCGCGCAGCGCCTTTGCCGGGCCGGAAATCTACAACCAGCTCTTCACGATGCACGGCAGCATCATGATGTTCCTGTTCGCCATCCCGATGTTCGAGGGGCTGGCGATCTACATGCTGCCCAAGCTGCTCGGCACGCGCGACCTCGCCTTCCCGCGCCTCTCCGCCTACGGCTGGTGGTGCTATCTCTTCGGCGGCTCGCTGCTGATCCTCTCGCTGCTGCTCGGCGTCGCGCCCGACAACGGCTGGTTCATGTACACCCCGCTTTCGTCACGGCCCTATTCGCCGGGGATCAACTCGGATTTCTGGCTGCTCGGCATCACCTTCGTCGAGATTTCCGCCATCGCCGCCGCGGTGGAGATCACCGTCTCGATCCTGCGCGTGCGGGCGCCGGGCATGTCGCTGGACCGGCTGCCCCTCTTCGCCTGGTACCTGCTGGCGACCGCGCTGATGATGCTGATCGGCTTCCCGCCGCTGATCCTGGGATCGATCCTGCTCGAGATCGAGCGCGCCTTCGACTGGCCGTTCTTCGACGTGGCGCGCGGCGGGGATTCGCTCCTGTGGCAGCACCTGTTCTGGCTTTTCGGCCACCCGGAAGTGTACATCATCTTCCTGCCCGCGGCGGGCGTGGTCTCGACCGTGCTGCCGGTGATGGCGCGCACCCCGATCCTTGGATACCGCATCATCGTCGCCTCGGTGCTGACGCTCGCCTTCCTCAGCTTCGGCCTGTGGGTCCACCACATGTTCACCGTCGGCATCCCGCACATGGCGCTGGCCTTCTTCTCTGCCGCCTCGACGTTGGTCGCGGTGCCGACGGGGGTGCAGATCTTCGCCTGGCTGGGCACGCTATGGGCCGGCCGGCCGCAGATGAAGCTGCCGATGCTGTACCTGATCGGCTTCTTCGTCACCTTCGTCATGGGCGGGCTCACGGGCGTGATGGTCGCCGTCGTCCCGTTCGACTGGCAGGCGCATGACACCGCCTTCGTCACCGCCCACCTCCACTATGTGCTGGTCGGAGGATTCGTCTTCCCGATGCTGGCCGGCGCTTATTACTGGCTGCCGCATTTCACCGGGCGCCAGCGCACCTTCCGGCTGGGGGAGCTTGCCTTCTGGCTGATCTTCGTCGGCTTCCACGCGACCTTCCTCCTGCTCCACCTCGCCGGGCTGCTCGGCCAGCCACGCCGCGTGGAAACCTACCCCGGAGACGTCGGCTGGACGTGGATGAACCTCATCTCGTCGGTCGGCGGCTTCGTCATGGCGATCGGCTTCGCGCTGTTCGCGATCGACGTGGCGCTCCAGCTATTCCTGTCGCGCCGCTCGCCGCACAATCCGTGGCACGCCAGCACGCTGGAATGGGCGATGATGATCCCCCCACCAGCCTACAACATCGCCAGCCTGCCCACCGTCGCCTCGCGCGAGCCGGGCTATGACACGCCCGATCTCGCCAACCAGTTGGCGCGCGGCGAAGGCTACCTCGGCGAGGCGCGGCATCGCTGGCGCGAGGTGCTGGCGGTCGATCTCAAGGGTCGCGTCCGGCACGTCATCGTTCTGCCCGGCAACACGCGGCTGCCGATCGTCACCGCGCTGGTCACCGGCACGTTCTTCGTCGCGCTGCTCCTCAAGCTTTACTGGTTTGCCCCGATCGCGCTCGTCGGCGTCGCTGCGCTCGGCTGGCGCTGGGCCTGGGCACTTGGCCGGCGCGAGGATCTGGGCGAGCTCCCGATCGGCCATGGCGAAACCGCGCCCACCCATGCCGAGGTGGATGATCCGCCGGGCTGGCTCGGCAGCGTCGCCCTGTTGCTGGCCGATGCGACGCTGTTCGGCTCGCTCCTGTTCGGCCAGGTCTTCCTGCTGACCGTCGCGCCCGGCTGGCCGCCGCCGCTGCCCTTCTCCGGATCGTGGCTCGTGATCCTTGGCGCCGCCGCCGGAGCTGCCCTCGCCGCCTTTGCGCCGCGCCGCGCCGGTGCGCAGCCGGAGCAGGCGATCATCGGCCAGCTGCTGTTGATCGCGACGCTGGTAGCGAGCCAGGTGATCGCCCCGCCTCCTACCGTGCACGCCGCCGCTGCGCTGATCGGCATGATGAACGGCTATGCATTGCTCCACGCCGCGCTCGCCGTGCTGATGCTCACCTTCATCCGCGCGCGGCGCCGGGCCGGCTATCAGTCCGCCGCGCGGCGTGGCGAGGTGCGCATCGCAACGCTGTGGAGCAACTATGCCGCCGCCGCCGGCCTGATCGCCGCGCTCGCCACGCAGCTTCCAGCGCTGCTGCGATGACGGCGCTGCTGCGGGCCATTTCGGGGCTGATCGGCTGGGCGCTCGCCTTCTCGCTGATCTACGGGCTGCAGGGCCTCGTCTGTTCGCCGCAGCTCGCTCGCGTGATGACGGCGCTTCCGCTCGGTGGGCGCGAGCTGCTGATCGCGGCGTGGCTGCTATGCCTCACGCTGCTGGCGTCGCTCGCCTGGGTGCTGTGGCACCGCGCCACGCGCGAGACTCTGCTCGACTGGCTCGCACCGACACTGGCGCTGACCGGCCTTGCCGCGACGACCTTCACCGGCTTTCCGGTGGTCTTCGCTACCACGTGCAGCTGAGGCCGCGGCCTTGTGCTGCCGCCGCATGCAGGCCATCTTCCTATTGGAAGGTAGATGATCGTGAAGGCACCCGGAACTACGGCAGGTCGGCTGGTCGACAGCGCAACGGTAATGATGATGCGCGGCGGCTATGCCGGGTTCAGCTATGCCGACCTTGCCGAGCATATCGGCATTCGCAAGGCGAGCATCCACCACCACTTTCCCTCCAAGGTCGATCTGGTGGTCGCCGCGGTAGAGCAGGCGCGTGCCGCGATCCGTGCGCAGATCGCGGCGCTGGATGAAACCACCTCCGTCGCGATGGATCAGCTGGGCCTCTACACCGGCTATTGGGAACGCTGCATCCGCGACCAGACCGCGCCCTTCTGCCTCGCCGCGGTGCTCGCCGCCGAGCTGCCGAACCTCCCCCCGCAGGTCGGCACGGCCGTGCGCGGACATTTCGATGATCTGTCGACGTGGCTGGAGCGCGTCTTGGCGCTCGGCGTCGCGCAAGGATCGATGACGCTACAGGGGTCGCCGCGCGCGGAAGCGGAAATCTTCATGGCCACCACGTACGGCGCCATGCTGGCCGCGCGTGCCTATGACGATCCGGCGCGATTCGCGATGATCGTCGAGGCGTCGATCGACCGCATCCGCGTCTGACGCGCCGCTAGCCTCAGCCCGCGCTGTCGGCGGGCTCCAGGCTCAGCAGCACCGTCGGGATCAGTTCCGACACGGTCGGGTGGATCGGCACCGCCCACCGCAAGGCCTCGATCGTCTGGCCGGCATTCATCATGTCGAGAATGCCGTGGATCGCCTCGTCGCCACCGGTGCCGAGGATCGCCGCGCCCAGGATGTGGCGGCTCTCCGCATCGGCGACGATCTTGATGAAGCCCTGCGTCTCCCCCTTCTCCACTGCCCGCCCGACGCGAGTCATCGGCCGCTTGGCGTGGAGCAGGGGTCGGCCGCTTTTCGCCGCTTCCGTCTCGGTCATGCCGACGCGCCCGAGCGGCGGATCGATGTACAGCGCATAGCCCGGCAGCCGATCGCTCACCTTCCGCTTCTCGCCATCGAGCAGGTTGGCAGCGACGATCTCGAAGTCGTTGTACGCAGTATGGGTGAAGGCGCCGCGGCCGTTGCAATCACCCAGCGCGTAAATGCCAGGGACATTGGTCTCCAGCCCATCATCGACCTTGATATAGCCGCGCTCGTCGGTCGCGACGCCAGCGACCTCGAGCCCGAGATCGTCGGTATTCGGCCGCCGCCCGACCGCCACCAGCACATGGCTGCCGATCGCCGGCGCATCGTCCTGACGGCAGCTGACCGTGACCGACACGTCCTCGCCATGCGGCGCGAAGCCGATGCATTCCGCACCGGTGCGCACGCGAATCCCTTCGCGCTCGAGGATCGCGCGCACCTCGTCCGACACGTCCGAATCCTCCCGCGCGATCAGCCGGTCCGATCGCTCGACCACCGTCACTTCGGCGCCAAAGCGGCGGTACATCTGCGCGAACTCGAGCCCGATATAGCTGCCGCCGACGACGACGAGGTGGCGCGGCAACTCGTCCAGCGCGACCATGTCGCTGTTCGTGAGGACGCGCACCTGGTCGATGCCGGGCATATCGGGCAGCACCGCCCGCCCGCCGACGTTGATGAAGATCTGCGGCGCCGTCAGGCGCTCCCCGTTCACCTCGATCGTCCGCTCGGCCACGAAGTGCGCATGGCCACGGATCAGCGTGACATTGGGCATGCCTTCCAGCCACGTCTCGTTGCTGCTGCGGGAATCGAGGATCACCTTGCGTGCCCGCGCCGCCGTCGCGGTCATGTCGACCGCCGGCTCGCCGCCCAGCGTGAAGCCATAGTCCCCGCCGCGCCGCGCGGTGTGGAGCGCATAGGCGCTCGCCACCAGCGTCTTGGTCGGCTTGCACCCGGTGTTGACGCAGGTGCCGCCGACGAGATGCCGCTCGATGATCGCGACGCGCTTGCCCGCGTCGTTCAGGCGGCCGGCGAGCGGCGGGCCCGCCTGGCCTGCGCCGATGATGATCGCGTCATACTGCCGTTCGCTCGTCATGTCGGAAGACCTCCCCCGGCCAAACCGCCGGTCAGCTCAGGCAACATCCAGAGCCACGTCGATGTTGCCGCGCGTCGCCGTCGAATAGGGACATATTTCGTACGCCGCCGCAACGAGTTGTTCCGCCATCGTGCGGTCGATCGTCGGCATGGTGGCAAGGATCGTTGCATTCAGCGGGAACCCGCCGAAGTAGGGCTGCGTGATGCCGATCGTCGCCGTCACCAGCGTGCCCGCGACAAGGGTGACCCTGCGCTGCGTCGCCACGCGTTGAAGCGAGGTGAGAAAGCAGGCGGCGTAGCCGGTCGCGAACAGTTGCTCGGCATTGGTGCCCGGCGTCCCCGGCCCCGTCAGCAGCACCTCCAGCGCGCCGTCCTCGGTGGCTGCGGTGCCGGTATGGGCGTCCAGCACCGTGGCAGTGGCGCGATAGATGATGTCGTTCGACAAGGGGGCTCCTTTCCTGTCTGAAGCTTCGTGCGCTGCCGCCCCTCGAGGGAATAAGGGGCGGCAGCGCACGGCGGGGGCGTAGCGCGCTCAGGGGGCTAAACGCGGGGCGCCTCCCGACCCGGAACAGCGGGACGGCACCTGGTGCGGCGCCGAGGCGCGCGCGCCAGTCACCGTCAGCCAGACAGCGGAAACGAGGAAGTAGAAGGCGCCGAAGGCGGCATAAGGCGCGACGGTCGTGATCCCGATCGGCATCGTGCCCGCGGCCATCTTGACGAAGAAGACACCGGCCAGTGCCGATTGTGCCCCGCTCAGGATCATTGCCCATTGCGCACCATAGGAGCGCCACCGGCGTGCAGCCGTCGCCAGTTGGAGGACGCCGGCAAAACCTGCCCAGACGCCGAATACCACCAGCACGCTGTTCATCGACTGACGCAGCGTGACCGCGACCGCCACGGCGGTGAGCGTGCTGACGACGACGTTGAGCAACTGTGTCGGATTGCGCCCCAGTCCGCCGCTGTGCCGCGCATCAATATAGTTCGCGGCCGCGTCCCACGCCGGATAAGCGATCAGCATCACCGCTGCGAGCGTCGGCATGTGCGCAGCCAGCGTGAAGGCAGCGGCCACCCACGCGGCCGCCACCGCAAAGCGCAGGGAGTAATAGGTTTTGAGCCATGCTGCGTTCGCATCGGCAGCCGGAAGTCGAACGTTGGTTGCGGCCATGACGGCCTCCTCTATGTTGCCTACCAACTGATAGGTAGTTCAGGTCTGCGAGGTTGGTAACTTATACCTTGGTTGCGGGTGGTAGCCGGGGCGCGGCCACGCTCAGTGACGGCGATCCAGCCCCGCCATTAGGACGTATTTAACGTCCACATATTCCTCGATGCCGTAATGGCTGCCCTCGCGGCCGTAGCCCGATTCCTTCACCCCGCCGAACGGAACCGAAGCGGTGCCGACCGAACCGGAATTGAGGATCACCATCCCCGCCTCGAGTTCACGGGAAAGGCGGAAGGCGCGTCCGAGATCGCGGGTATAAGCGTAGGCGACCAGGCCATAATCGGTGTTGTTCGCGCGGCTGATCACCTCTTCCTCGGTGGTGAAGCGATAGACCGGCAGCACCGGGCCGAAGATCTCGGTCTGCGCAGCCTTGGCGCGTTCATCCATGTCCGCAAGGACGGTTGGCTCGTAGAACAGGCCGCCCAGCGCATCGAGCTTGCCGCCGGTCAGCACCCGCGCGCCGTGATCGCAGGCATCCGCCACCAGCGCGGCGACCTTGTCGACGCCGGCCTGATTGATCATCGGCCCGACGACGAAGTCCTCCCGCATCCCGTCGCCCACTTCGATCGCCCCGACCTTCTCGGCGATCGCCGCGACGAAGCGGTCATAGATCGCGTCCTGGACGTAGAAGCGGTTGGGCGAGATGCACACCTGGCCGGAATTGCGCAGCTTGGCCGCCACCGCGCCCGCCACTGCTTCATCGAAGTCCGCGTCATCGAAGACGATGAACGGCGCGTTTCCGCCCAGTTCCAGCGTCATCCGCGTCAGCGTCGCGCCGCTTGCGCTGGCAAGCAGCTTGCCCACCGCGGTCGATCCGGTGAACGAGATCTTGCGGATGCGCCGATCGGAGGTGAAGATCTCGCCGATCTCCTTCGGGTCCCCCGTCACCATCTCGAACACGCCCTCCGGAATGCCGGCCTGCCGGGCGTAGTCCAGCAGCTTGTAGGCGGTGAGCGGCGTCTCTTCAGACGGCTTGATGATCATCGTGCAGCCCGCCGCAAGAGCGGTCGCGATCTTGCGGCAGATCATCATGAACGGGAAATTCCACGGCGTGATCGCCGCGGTCGGCCCAACCGGCTCCTTCGTCACAAGGACGGACGCCCCCGCCGCATGGCTGGGGATCGTGTCGCCGTAGACCCGCTTGGCTTCCTCGGCATACCATTCGATGAACCCAAGGCCGTAGTCGATCTCGCCCAGCGCCTCGGACAGGCACTTGCCATTTTCCTTCACCATGATCTCGGCAAAGGCGCGCCGGTCGGCACTCACCAGATCGAACCAGCGGCGCAGCAGCGCGCTGCGATCGCGGGCGAGCTGGCGCGACCAGACCGGGAAGGCAGCGCAGGTGCGGTCGACCGCCGCGCGAACCGCGGCCGCATCCATCTGCGGCGCTTCACCGACCACCGATCCGTCAGCGGGATTGTAAACGGTAATCATAAGAGCCTCTGTTTCTGAATTTTGGAGCCCGGCGCCATCAACACGGCGCTCCCGGGCGGTGCCGGCAAGTTGGGAAGAGGCCGCCAAACCGTCCAATATATCGAATATTATTGTTGATACGTCCGGCGTATCATTTCGCGGATGGAGCTTCGCCACCTTCGCTACTTCCTGGCGGTCGCTGACGACCTCAACTTCCGCCGCGCCGCCGAGCGGCTGGGCATCGCGCAGCCGCCGCTCAGCTCGCAGATCCGCGATCTCGAGCGCGAGCTTGGCACGCCGCTGTTCCGCCGCACGCCCAAGGGCGCGGAGCTTACCGAGGCCGGCCACGCCTTCCTCGCCGCCGTCCCCGCCGTGTTCGAGCGCCTCGACCGCGCGGTCCGCATGGCAAAGCGCGGCGCGCGCGGCGAAGTCGGCCTGCTGCGCGTCGGCTATACCGGCTCGACGACGTTCAATCCGCTGATCCCCACCACGCTGCGCACCTTCCGCCGCGCCTATCCCGAGGTGGAAATGGTGCTGGAGGAACTGAACAGCGCCGAACTGCTGGTCCGTCTCGGGCAAGGCCGCTTGGACGCCACCTTCTTCCGCCCCGGCAAGGAGCCGCCCCCCGCCTTTTCCGTGCTGCCGCTTGCCGAAGCGAAGATGGCGATCGTCGTGCCCGCCGAACACCGGCTCGCCGGCCGCGCATCAGCGACGCTGCGCGAACTGGAGGGCGAGCCGCTGATCCTCTTCTCCCGCGTCCTCGGCCCCGGCCTCTACGACGAACTGATCGAGGTCTGTCGTGATGCGGGTCTCGATCCACTCGTCGAGCAGGTCGCGCCCCAGATCACCTCGATCGCGAACCTCGTCGCGGTCGAGCTTGGCGTGTCGATTATCCCGTCCGAACTGGCGAGCGCGCGGCTCCCCGGCGTGCATTACCTGTCGATCAGCGGCCCGGGCCCCGTCGCCCGCATCTCGCTTGCCACGCGTCCCGATGATCGCAGCGTCATCACGATGAACTTCCGCACCATCGCGCAGCAGGTCGCCCGGCAATGTGGAACCGCCGGCTAGCCCGCCGCCAACGTAAACCAGCGTATGATTCCACCAGCGTCCGCCCCCGCGCGATGATGGCGACACCATAACGCCTGGGGGCTGACGATCATGGACACCATCGCTGCCGATCCATCAGCCGAGTGCATCGTCCTCCCGGCGCTGCGCGAACCGGACATGGTGGACGAAAGCAATCACCGGATCGCCAATAACCTCCAGCTCCTGATCCAGATGATCGCGCTCGCCGCGCGCAACCTGACCGACGAGGTCGCGCGCGACGTTCTGCACATGACGACGCACCGCATCGCCGCCATGGCGAGCCTCCATCGCCACCTGCACCAGACGCGCCGGGCCGACCGCGTGGCGCTCCACGATTATCTCCGCGCGATCGTGACCGGACTGGAGCAAAGCTTCGCGGACCCCGCGCAGGGCCGCCGGGTGCATCTGACGGCGGACCCGGTTGAAGTGGCAACCGCCAGCGCCACCGCAATCGGCGTGATCACGTCCGAGCTGGTCGCCAATGCCTGGAAGCACGCCTATCGCGCCGATGAGCCGGGCGAGGTGCACGTCACCCTGCGCCGCGAGCGCGGCGAATACGTGCTCCAGGTGGCAGATCGCGGATGCGGCTTCTCTGCGGAGGCAGGCGCCCAGTCCCCCAGCCTCGGCATGCAGCTCATCACCATGATGTCGGCGCGGATCGGCGGCCGGTTGACCTGGGCGGACGAACAGCCCGGCACCCGCTTCATCCTGCGCGTGCCGCTATGACCGACGCCGAACTGCGCGACCGGGCGGAAAGCGGTTCCGTCAGCATCGATCCGCCATCCGCGGCACCGGCAGAGTTCATCCCGGCACCGCCTGCGTCCGCTACGGGTGATTGCCGGTTGCGCATCGACGAACCTCGCGTCAGCCTCCCTCCGCTCGGCCGTGTAGCCGGGCTGATGGAGGCGATGATGCGGGAGGACCCCTCAGGCCAACGCTTGCTTCAGCGGGTGTACGGCGGCGCGGCCATGCTGCTCGCGCTGGTCATCTTCCTGCTCGACGTTCTGAGCCCGCTGCAGGGCGCGGTCGCCGTCCTCTACACCACCGTCGTGCTGCTGATCGCGCGCACGCAACGCCCCCTGCTCATCATCGGCACTTCCCTGTTCGTCATCTGGCTGGCGCTTGCGGGTTATCTCATCAGCCATTTGTACGAGCCGTTCGGCTCACCCGCGGTGCGCCTAGCGGTCAGCCTGGTGGCGATCGGCATCACCACCCTGCTGTGCCTGCGCAACCAGAAGATCGCCAAGTCGCGGCGCGAGTCCGAGCTTCGCTACCGCACGATCTTCAACGCCGCCGCGCTGCCAATCTGGGAAGAGGACTGGTCCGACGCGTATCGCACCTTGCGATCGGGCGACCTGCACGATCACCGGGTGCTGCAGGGGGCGGCGCGCAGCGGCATCATTCGCGATGCGAATGATGCAACCGCGGCGATGTTCGGCCTCGACGATCGCGCCGCGCTGATCGGCAACACCATCGCCGATCACCTGACACCGGCGGCGGAGTTTGCGTTCGGCCGCATCATCGCGGCGCTGATCCGCGGCGAGACGACGATCGTGGAAGAGGCGCGCTTCCGCACCGCGCAGGGCGATCTGGTCGACGTGGTGGTTCACGTCACCCTGCCCCCCAGCGACGGCCAGTGGCAGCGCGTGCTGCTGATGGCGATGGACGTCACCGAAAGGCGGCGCGCCGAGGCTCGCTTCAAACAGGCACAGGCGGAGCTCACTCATGTTTCGCGCGTGACGACATTGGGGCAGCTTGCCGCCTCGATCGCGCATGAGGTGAACCAGCCGCTCTCCGCCATCATGGCCTATGCCATGTCGGGCAAGCGCTGGCTGAACCGCGACGTGCCCGAGACGGCTGAGGCGATCACGTGCCTCGAGCAGATCGCCGCCAACGGCGGCCGCGCCTCGGACGTGATCGCCCGCGTCCGGGCGCTCGCCCGCAACAGCCAGCCGCAGCAGCGACTGATCTCGCTCGGCCGACTGGTCGAGGAAACGGCCGCGCTGCTCAGCCTCGATCTCAACGCGAACGGCGTCGGGCTGCAGCTCGACATCGCGCCCGAGCTCCCGCCCGTCAAAGGCGATCCGATCCAGATCCAGCAAGTGGTGATGAACCTGATGCTGAACGCCGAGCAGGCGATGATGGAGCTGCCCGATGACGCGCGCACCTTGTGCGTGAAGGCCGTCGCCGAGGATGGCGAGGTGATCGTCAACGTCAGCGACTGCGGCACCGGCATCCAGGGCGATCCAGAGGCGCTGTTCGCGCCCTTCTTCACCACCAAGCCGGCCGGGCTCGGCATGGGCCTGTCGATCTGCCGCTCGATCATCGAGCGGCATGGCGGACGGCTGCTCGCCGCCAACAACCCCGAAAGCGGCGCAACCTTCACCTTCCGGTTGCCCGCCGCTCGAAACAGCGAGCTGACGACATGACGACAACGCCTTGCATCTGCGTGATCGACGACGATCCGGACGTGCGCGCCTCGCTCGGCAGCCTGCTGCGCTCGGCCGGGTTCGACGTGATCCTGTACGATTCGCCGGAGGCGTTCCTCGAAGGCGGGCATGTGGCCGGCGCTTCGTGCCTGGTCCTCGACATCCGGCTTCACGGGCAAAGCGGGCTCGATTTCCAAGACCGGCTGGCAGCGCTCGGCCACTCGCTTCCGGTCGTGCTCATCACCGGTCACGGCGATATCCCGATGACGGTGCGCGGCATGCGCGCCGGCGCGGTTGACGTGCTGCCCAAGCCGTTCAGCGAGGAGCAGATCCTGAACGCCGTCTCGGCCGCCGTGGAGGCGGATCGCGCGCGGCGCGCTGCTGCTGCCGACACGGCTGCGCTGCACCGGCTCTACAGCCGGCTCACGCCGCGTGAGCGCGAGGTGATGACGCTGGTCGTCGCCGGGCTGATGAACAAGCAGGTCGCCGGCCGGCTGCAGCTTTCCGAAATCACGGTGAAAATCCACCGCGGTAACGTGATGCGCAAGATGGAGGCGCAGTCGCTCGCCGATCTCGTGCGCATGGCGGAGGCGCTCGCCGTCCGCGACGAAAGCGCCCATCGCTATCAGACCTCCGTCTGATGGAGCGGCAATGCGCGACCGCGCATCTCTATCGTATCGGCGCCCGGCGCCGCAGTTCCGGAGTACCCATCTGTGCAGCCTGTGCAGCGATTCGCGCTCATTGCCATCGTCGATGACGATCCTGACGTACGGGCAAGCCTCGACGCACTGATGCGCTCCGCCGGCCACGGCGCGCGCTGCTTCGCCCGCGCGCGGGATCTCCTCGGTGATCTGACGGCGGACGCCCTGTCTTGCATCGTCACCGATGTGCACATGCCCGAGATGTCAGGGCTGGAGCTCCAGCGCGAAATGGCGCGTCGTCACTGGCTCCAGCCGTTGATCATGATGACCGCCTATCCCACCGACGAGGCGCGCGACGAGGCACTTGGCCATGGTGCGCGTGCCTTCCTGTCAAAGCCGATCGACCCCGACGCGCTACTCGCCGCCATCGAGGGGGCGATCCACCCCCGCCCCTGATGCAAGCCGGTGCGCGACAGCGCTCAGGCCCCGACCGGTTCGCCCGGCCGCCCATCGTTCCTCTTGCGCAGCGGGATACGGCGCCCGATCGTCAGGCAGCGCCACACCCATTCCAGCGGCCCCATCTCGAACCGGGCCAGCCACCAGGGGGACCAGGCGAGCTGCAGCGCCCAGACGGCGATGGTGATCGCCCATAGCCCTGGCCGGTCAACCTCTCCCATCAGCCCGCCGCGCCCGCCGTAGAAGATCGACGTCATGATCAGCGACTGGCTGATGTAGTTGGTGAAGGTCATCCGCCCGGCCCCGGCAAGCGGCGCCAGAACGCGCGCCACGCCGCCGTTCAGCAGCAGGATGAGCGCACTGACATAAGCGAGCGACACAAAGGGTGACAGAAGCAGCACCGCACCATGCGCGCCGGGGATCGGGCGCTCCAGCACCGCGACCTGCCAGGCGATCCAGCCCGTCGGGATCAACGCAACCGCGCCTGCCGCCAGCGCAATCAGGTATCGCCGGCGGCTCGATCGACCCGCTAGGAACCCGGTCTTGAACAACCCGAGCCCGATCATCATCAGCCCGAGCGTCGACGGGATCAGCCACGGGTCTCCCGACAGCAGGTTGCGATACTCCTGCGCATTGAGGCTGTAGGCCCCGGCCCAGGACGCCTTCGCCTGCTCGATCCGCGTCGCGACAACGGCCTTGCGCTCGGCGATCGCCTCCGGCTTGGGCGTCATCGCCACAATCGCGTCCTGCCGGGCCTGCGGGGAGGCGAAGGGCAGTGCGGCACCCGGAATGGTCGCGATCGCCATCCCGCCATAAAGCGCGATGCCGCCCAGCAGCAGCAGTTTTGGCCGCCACCCGCGGGCCAGCGCCATGAGGAAGCCGGTCACGGCGTAGAGCGACAGGATGTCGCCCCACCAGATGGCGAAGCCGTGGATGAGGCCGAACAGCAGCAGGACGGCAAGGCGCCGAACGAGCATCCTGTTGCGTTGTCGATCGCTGCCGTCGCCTCCGACGAGGAACAGCGACACGCCGAACAGCATCGAAAAGATGATCAGGAACTTCTCGTGGAAGAAGGTCTCCATGATCCAATAGGAAAAGGCGGTCCAACCCTCATTCGGGTACATCCACAGCAGCGGCTTGAGCGACGCCGATTGCGGTGCGGCAAAGCCGTCCGCGTTGACGGCAAGGATACCGAGGATCGCCATACCGCGGATCACGTCGAGCGATTGGATGCGCGGCCGGCGGGCGGTCGTATCGCGCGCGGGGGGTGAGTTCATGCCTTGAGGGGTCACGCCTGCTCCAACGCTTGCACATGGTCCGGGATCGGGCGGTGAGACCCTGGCGGGGGATCTAGGCCCCGCCAGTCTGCTTACGTATAGCTACCTAGGTATAGGCTTGATCTGCTCTTCCCTCACCAGGCGGACGTCTTCAGCCGCACCCGCGCCACCTTGTCGCTCGACGCGAGGAACAACGTGCGCCCATCCTCGCCGAAAGCGCAATTGGCGATCGCCTTGCCGGTCGCGATCAGCCCCAGCTTCCGCCCCTCCGGCGTGATGACGTAGATACCGCCCGGCCCGCTCGCGAACAGATGCCCGGATGCTGCAACCTTCAGCCCGTCGGGCAGTCCCGGCAGACCGCGGGCATGCTCTGCGGCGAAGTCGACCAACTGCCGTCCGGGTCCCGTCGCCAGCCCGTCCTTCCCCAGATCATAGACGCGGATTTCCGGTGCCGCTTCATCCGAGCAGGCGACGTACAGCCGGTCCCCGGCCGGCGACAGCGCGACGCCGTTGGGCCGGCGAAGGCTGCGGTCGATCAACTGCGGCGCGTCGCCGGGCACCACCCGATAGACGCCGTTGAACGCCAGCTCCTTCAGCGGCGACGCGTCACCATCGGCAAGGCCATAGGGCGGATCGGTGAAATAGATCGCGCCGTCGCGCGCGATCGCGACGTCATTGCAGCTGTTGAACCTTTTGCCCTCGAACCGGTCCGCCAGGATCGTCTTGCGCTTCGTCGTCAGATCGACGCGTGCGATCGCGCGCGTGCCCGAGTCCGCCATGATCAGTGCGCCGTCCGCGTCGATCGCCAGGCCGTTCGCCCCCGCCTCACGGATCCCCGCCTGGACCGGCCCGGCGAGTCCCGACGGCGCCAGGAACGGCCGCGCCCCCTCGCCCTTCCGCCACCGGTGGACGACATTCGCCGGCACGTCGGAGAACAGCAGGTAACCGTCCTCCCGCACCCACACCGGCCCCTCTGCCCACCGCAGCCCGTCCGCGATCACCTCGATCGGACTGGCGGTATTGAGCAGTTGATCGAGCGCAGCGTCGAAACGGGTGATCTTTCCCGTACCACCAGTGCCCGCTCGCGCGCCACTGGCGACCAAAGTCGAACCAATGCCGATCAAAACCGACCGTCGACCAACCGTCATACCAACGCCACTGCACGCCGTTCCCGGGCCGAACGATAGATCGCCTCGATCAACTTCATGTCGCGCAGCCCCTCTTCGCCGGACGCGCGCAGCGGCACCCCGGTCAGGATGCTCTCCGGCAAATGATCGAGTTGCGCCACGAACTGGTTCTTCTTCGGCGTCGGCAGCGTCACCTGCTCGGTCTTGCCGTTTTGTCTGGTCCACATCTGGTGGCCTTCATAGGGCGTCGCCGGTTCCATTTCCACCCAGCCCCTGGTTCCCGTCACGCGATAGGCGTTGTGCCCGGAGGAATAGCTCGACACGCAATTGGCGATCACGCCCGACGGAAATTTCATCTGGAAATCAATGCGATCCTCTACGTTTCGGAAACGCGGATCATTACGATCGGTCGCCTCGGTGGCGACCACTTCCACCGGCTCCTCACCGGCAAGATAGCGCGCCGCGTTGAGGCTGTAGATGCCGATGTCCATCAGCGAACCGCCGCCCGACAACGGCCGGTCGAGCCGCCACTGGTTCGGCTGCGCATTGAACCCGTGTTCCGCGGTGATCAGCGTCGGCCGCCCGACAAACCCGGATTTCACCAGCGCGATCGCCCGCTGATTGTACGGCTCGAAATGGCTGCGATACCCGATCATCAGCTTGCGGTCCGCCTTGCGCGCCGCCGCGATCATCGCCTCTGCTTCTGTCGCGGAAACCGCCATCGGCTTCTCGCACATCACATGCTTGCCGGCTTGGCTTGCCCGGATCGAATACTCGGCGTGCATCGAGTTGGGCAGCACGACATAGACGATGTCGATATCCGGATTGTCGCGGATCCGATGGTAATCGGCATAGCTGTAGCGATGCGTCTTAGGCACGCCATATTCGCTGCCAAAGCGCTCCAGCTTCTCGGGCGTGCCGCTGACCAGCGCGGTGAGCCGGGCGAACTCGCAGTCCTTCAGCCGCGGCATGATCTGCCGCGTGGCGTAGCTGCCAAGGCCGACGATCGCATAGCCTAGCTTGCGCGGCGGCGCGCCCGCCTGAGCCTTAGCACCCGCCGGCAGCGCGACGCTCGCCACGCCCGCACCGATGCCCCGCAGCACGGTTCGCCTGTTCCACTCGATCATCGCCCTCTCCCTCTCCAGGCGTCAAAGTTACGGGCGGACGCGATAGAGCCCGCCATGCGCCAGCATGAACAAGGTGCACCCATCGGCCCCACCAAAGACCAGCTGGATCGGCCGTTCCGGCATATCGATCCGCCCGATCTCACGCCCGTCCTTGTCGTGAACGAAGATCTGCCCGTTGGCGATGAACACGCGTCCGTCAGGATGGGTTGCGACGCTCTCGCCGCCGCGATCCGCGAAGACCTTCAGATCCGTAAGCGCACCGGTCGGAGTCACCAGCGCGCTATATGTCCGCGCCTCTGACGCATTGCTGACGTGCACGCGGCCGCCTGGCTGTCCGGCGACGAAGCCATAGGTATCGAGCATCGGGGAGAAACGACGTGCGCGGAAATCAGCTGGCCCCTGCTGGAACACACGATAGGCAGGCAGGACAATGCTGCCATCCGTCGAGACATATTGCTGGGCGGGGGGCACCGCAACATCGCGTGCGAACATCTCCGCCAGCGTCGGGAACTGCAGCGTCTTCGTGTCGAGTTGGTCCTTGAACTCGCCATTGTTCCACCAGTTGCCCGGCAGTGCGATGCGCGCCTCGCCAAGCGGCCGGGCCGGCGTCGCTGGCAACACCGTGAGCTCGGTCTCGGGCGAGCCAGGGCGGAAGCTGTAGACCGTGCCGTTGCGCCCCAAGGCGGAGAGAACCAGCAGATTGCCGGACTGGTCCGCGGCAAGGTTGATCGCGTCGAGCGTGTTATCGCGCTCAATGCCGAGGCCGCGCGCTTCGTCCCAGCGAAAGATGCGCTGCTGCGTGCGATCCACGAAATAAAGCGTGCCATCCGGCGTCGTGACTGCGCCCCCCAGCGCGTCGAAGCCCCCGGCGAGCTTCTCGACCACGCTCTCTCCAATCCGCGTTGGCGGAGGAACTGCCGGCAGCTTCGATCCGACGTCCAGCATCGCGAACTCGCGCTCGCGCACCTGGAGCCCGCTTGGCACGTCGACGATGGCATTTTCGTACGGGAACTTGTTCGCGCGCAAATAGGTCGCACAGCCATTCTCGTCGCAGGTGCCGAGCCCGCTTTCGGCGTTCACGTGGACATTGCGGAAGCGGATGTTGCGACTGTTGTAGAGCGTCACGGCCGCCGGCTTCGCCTTGCTCGTGCGGGTCACGCGATAGGCGTGGAGATTGGCGACCAAGATGTCGCGGGAGTCGCGGATCTCCAGCGCCACCGCATCGCGACTTTCCCCGCCCTCCTCTTCGGTTTGTGGCGCGAGCAAGTCCCAGTTCGCGACGCGGTTGAGCGCGATCTCGACCCGGCCATGATGTTCGGCTGACATCTGATAGAGGTGGCCGGGCGTTTCGGTATCGGAGACGTAGAAGCCCGCCTGCGAATAGGTGTTCGGGGTCCAGATATTGTTGAACGTGCCGCCCCCGCCCCGCGTGACCCACAGACTCGGATATTGCGCGTCCCAGCGCTTGGCCGGATCGGGATCGCCGGTTGCAGTTGCGTTATAGGGGTTGAAGCGCTTACCGCCGACCAGGTCAGTGCCGTGGCCACCCTGGAACTTGACGTCGTCGACCAGCGAATTCTCGCCGGCCATCCACAGCAAGGCCGTCGCGCGCTGGTTGATGCCGCCGGTGAAGAGCCCGAGGCCGGAAACGATCGCGTCTCCGCCCCGCGCCGTTTCCACCAATGCTTTCGGCGTGCCGACACCCTGAAATGCGGGCGTACCATCCGGCAGGATGATTTGCGTCAGGTTCGGATGCAGGGCGATGAGGACGCTGTCCGGCCGCAGCTTCAGCGTATCGGTGACGACGTAGCGGCCGGCCGGAAAATAGACGACGCGATTGCCGCTGATCGCTTGCTGGATGGCCGCGGTATCGTCGGTGCGATCGTCGCCCTTGGCACCATCCAGCCTAACATTGCGCCACTCGCTGGTGGGCGGAAGTGCGCGGATCGCAGGGGCGCGGCGCTCTGGCAGCGCCGGTAGCGGCGATGCGTCCATCACCGTCTTGTACGTTCCCATCCGGCCCAGCGCCGGCACGGCGAGGCCGTAGTTGAATGCGCTTACCTTGTAGGAGGCACTGGGCCCGGCAACCGTCTGGCCGCTCTCGCGAAAGCGGGCGAAGACCGGGGTGCCACTGGCAAGGGCGTTCTCGAACCCGATCTGCGTATAGACGTTGTTCTCGTTCGAGATGACGACTGCCGCCTTGCCGATATTCTCGAAGCGGACATCCTTGCCCCAAAGCCAGTCGCCATAGCCCTTGTCGATGTCGACCCCGACTGGCGTGTCGCGGATCGAGACGTTGACCAATGTGAGGCCCGCTTCGTGCTCCCGGATCGCCGCGTCACGCTGCCCGTCAAAAGTCGCGTCGATCAGTGCGAAAGGCCATGCGGGGGACGGCTTCTCCGTCAGTATGCCGTAGCGGCCACCGCGGAAATGCAAGTCTTGGCCAATGTTGCCGACTTGATAGAGCCCGGCGAGGCCGGAGCCGAGATCGAACCGCATGTGGCTGACGAAGGCGTGCTGCGCGACGTGGAAGCGAATGGCGACGGCAGCCGGATTGCCCTTTCCAATCACGATGTCGACATTGCTCATCGCGGAGTAGAACGTGGTCGGGTTGGCGTCTGCAATGTTTGGATCGAACGGCACGCTGCCGGGCGGCGGGAACGGGACGCGCACCTGCCCCGGCTCGACCCGCCGTGCGCCCGCGAAAATGATCATGTTCGCAAGCCCGCGCTGATAGCCGGGGGTGCGGTCCCCAAGTACGATCTTGGGCCGCGCATTCCCGACGCCGAACAGTCGCACGCCCGGCCAGATGTAGACGGTGCGCGTGATCCGATAGGTGCCTTCAGGCAGGAACACGATGCCACCGCCACCCTGGTCCGCAGCTTCATGGATCGCGCGCTGGATCTCTGCGGTGTCGTCCGCCCGCCCATCCCCAATGCCGCGCACTGTGGTAGCACGCGCGTCGTTCGGCGCGGCGAGAAAAGCGGAAGCGTGCGCCAGAGCAGAAGTGCTCGCGACGAGCGCTGCGGCGAACGCCGCCATGGTGCAAACAATGCGACGCTTCACGCCGGCCTCCTTGATAAAAAAGTGTCCCGGCCGGGGCGCCGGGACAGTTGGGGGATCAGCGGCAGCCGAACCCGGCTGCCCAGTGGTTAGAACTTGAAGCGGACGCCTGCGCGATAAACACGGCAAGTGATGTCATAGAGTTGCTGGTTGATGCCATACCGGTGTTGCTCTGCGGTGAAGGTCGTGGATCGCGGTCGAACAGATTGTCGACGTTGAAACCCGCGTTCAACAAGTCGAGAGATCGTAGACGCGATTTACGTCGAGAGAGCCGGCGTCAGCAGCGTCGTCGCCAGTAGAGCCGTGGTCCGCATTCTCCCTCCTATGTACGAGTGATACGTGCCGCCACGCCATGGACGAGTTGATAAGCCGCGCCGGGTGGCAGAGCATCCGCGACCATGGTCGTAGTTCCGGCACGCGACAGCCGCCGCTAGTCAGGCGGCGAACCCACTCGTCGTCCGGTGATGGGCGGGCAAGCCAGCGGGGTGCCGACGTGGACCAACAAGTCGCGAACAGGAACGCGCCGATGGCGATCGTGGTCATGGGCGTCAGCGGCAGCGGCAAGTCGACGCTCGGCAGGCTATTAGCCGATGCGCTCGGTTGCCCGTTTCTCGAGGGCGATGAGTTCCACGATGCAGCCGCGATCGCAAAGATGAGCGCGGGACAGCCGCTGGACGATACCGATCGCTGGCCATGGCTTGATCGCGTTGGGCATGCTCTGGGCGAAGCGGCGGCGACAAACGGTTGCGCCGTGGCGGCCTGCTCGGCGTTACGTCGATCCTATCGCGAGCGACTGGCAGCCGCGGCCGGAGGGCATATGCGCTTCATATTGCTCGATAATGATCGCGATGAACTGGTGCGCCGATTGTCCGACCGAACGGACCACTACATGCCCGCGAGCCTCCTCAACAGTCAGTTGGCGACACTGGAGCGACCAACGGCTGACGAGGCAGTGCTGACGTTACGATCGAGCGCAGCTCCGCCGGACTTGTGCCGCATGGCGCTGGAATGGCTGGACGCAGGCGGCGCCTGAGCGTCGCAGCTCGCATAAGCCACTCCCATACCAGTCGTCTTGGTGCGCTGGGTAAGTGACCGTCAGGCTAGCTGTTTTTCCAGCAGAAGGGTCGTCAGGCCGCTGTTCCATTCCTGATCGGGATATTCATCGATCTCGCGATAACCGCGGCGAGCATAAAAGGCGCGACTTCGGCTGTTGAACGTATCCGTTTCGAGGCGGGCGGAAGGGAAGCCGGCGGCGGCAATCTCGGCCTCCGCCTTTTCCATGAGAACGGTGCCGACGCCGGCACGCGCGACCGACGGGCGGACATGCAGCGCGTGGACGAAGTTCGCATGGAAATCGAGAAGGCCGACGACCGCAGCCTCGCGAACGGCGACCCAAAACAGGTGGCCGCGCTCCTCAATATATTCGACCGACCTGTCCAGGTAGCGGGCAGCCGCTTCGCTCGTCACCTCTGGCTCCCACGTGCTCGTGAAGGTTTCACGCAGCACCAGCTTTAGAATCGGAAAGTCCGCCGCCTGAGCGCGCCGGATCGTGATTGCTGACTTCATCATCATCAAATCATATCATGGCTTCAGCCGCATTGTCGCAATCGCGGGTCAGGCAACATGACTTGGTCAGCGCCTCGCGGGCTGACCCCCCGATGCCAGCCGCGGCAGTTTCATTCCCAGCAGTACTAGTTTGCCCTCGATCCCGAACCAATGCGGCACGCCGGCGGGGATCAAGATAATGTCTCCCGGAGACAGTGTTCGGGATGTGCCACCCTCGATCCCGTGTCCCTCGACCAGCCCTGGCTTGGTCGTGCGCGGCGCCACTAATGCACCGCCGGAGACCAGCGTACCCGCGCCTTCGATGACAATGGCATATTCGGCCGCATCAGGGTGAACTGCCGGCTTTCCCGGTGCCTTCCAATACTCCAGCGCGGCGACCGTCTCGCCATCCATCAACAATGGATCATAGGCAAAGCTGCTGGCGCCCATCCTCTCGGCAAGCACAGCGACGCGGGCGCGGATTTCGGACGCGCTTGCGGCGTCGGCAGGAATCGTCTGCGCGATCACGGCCGAGCTCATCGAGACCGCGCTGCCGAGGCAAAGCAGATGGCGAAGAAGGCGCATCGTCACGATCTCCGAAGCAAGAAGCTCGAGCGTAGGGAGCGCATTGCAGTCACCGCAAGTACGCCAAAAGTCGCGGCTGCGGTGCGTCCGGCTGCGGCCTAATTACCTTGCACGAGCGAGGCAGGTCGACGGGACAGGCTGGGGCAAAAGGTGGCGCCAGAGGTCTGGCCTTCCAATCCGGCGTCTGACCGGACGCCGACGATCGAGAGAAAACGGTCGACCCAGATTCAGACCGCAGGTTATCTGAATGACGCGGATCGGACCAGCCCGCGCCGCCGGCCAATGGCGCCGTTTGCCGACGCCCGGCTCGAGACGCAGCGCCCCGCCGACAACTGGAACCAGCCTCATCTCCGATCGACCATCCTGCGACCTTGCGAAGCCATTCGCTCTGCCACGATCTGGCGACTCGAATCGGCGCGGGATGCTCTGCGCTACTGAATTCGTTCCGGAACCTCTGCTGCGTCCTCCGCAAGTGCCTCTTTCGATGCGAGCGCCTCCCATGGGAAGACGAACCAATCCTTGACCACACGGCGATCAATGGTTCTGGCGCAATATTCGACCCGCTCGGCCGACACCTCATTGTCCAGCAACGTCGCGAAGCGGACGCTGCCCGGCGCTGCGTCGAAATCGGAGAGGCGGCGGCGCAACAGGCCGATGGTGCGGCCGCTGTCGTTGATATCGTCCACGAAGAGAAGCCGGGTGCCGTCGCGCGTGCGCTCCGCGAGCCGCGCTAGCGTCGCATCCGCGAACGCCGTCGCGTGGCTCGACAAGTCACAGGAGATCATCGGCAGATCGGTTGCATGACTTAGATACACGGCTGGAACCAAGCCGCCGCGCCCCATGCCGATGAGCAGGCTGGGCTGCCAGTCAGGCGTGGCCGTCAGCGCCGCTGCAAGCGCACGCACATCCGCCGCGAAAGCATCATGGCTGATGAAAGTAAGGGTCGGCGCCACGATACCTCGCTTGTGGTCGAAAGATCTGAAGTCACGGCCGTCAACTGTCGGCGACCCAACCGGTGCCGCTAAGGTCGACGCTGATCTGCGACGACCGATCCCTACACGAAGCCTGCCCCGACCGTCGAGCCAGTTACAGATACTCACGCGCGAGAGAGTGAGTGTTGACACATGTAACCAGTTCGGGCACCCAGACGCTCAACAAGCTCAGGCTTGGGTTCAGGGAGGGGATCGATGAGGGCCATGTTGCTGGCGTCCGCTGCGGCGGTGACGCTTATCTCAATTGCACCGGCAGCTGCGCAGGAGGCGCCGGTTTCAGATCAGGTTGGGACCGATCAGGCCAGCACTAATCAGCCTGCGGGCGATCTGACGGCTGGCGCGAGCGACGACGCGACCGGTTCCGGCGACATTTACGTCACGGCGACGCGCCGCGCCGAACGCATCCAGGATGTGCCGATCAGCGTCAGCGCGTTCCAGCAGCAGGAGCTGACCGAAAAGGGCATCGTCGGCTTCGAAGGGATCGCACGCGAGACCCCGGGCGTCGTGCTCAACCGCCCAACGCAGAATTTCAACAACTTCACCGCCCGCGGTATCGCGACGAACGGCTATAACGCCAATCTGCAAAGCTCGGTCGCCGTTTACATTGACGAGCTGCCGGTCTCGACGATCGGCAACACTACCGTTGTCGATCCGAACCTTTTCGACGTCGAACGCGTCGAATTCCTGCGCGGTCCGCAGGGCACACTGTTCGGTTCGGGGTCCCTGTCGGGCGCGATGCGCATCCTGACCAAGAGCCCGGATCTCAATCATTTCGACACGTCGGCGCTCGTCGACATCGGCCTGACCGGCTCCGACAGCCTGCGCCAGCGCTACAACCTGATGGTCAACGTGCCGATCGTCAGCGACAAGCTCGCGATCCGCGGCGTCGGCTTTTACCGCCATGAAGAAGGCTATCTCGACAACGTCGGGACCGGCGTGCGCAATTCTAACACGCTCGTGGACTGGGGGGGCCGGCTGACGATGCTGTGGAAGCCGACCGATCGTTTGTCGATCAAGCTGCTCGGCTCCTACGAAGACAGCGACCCGAAGGACTCATCGCTCACCAGCCCGTCGCTCGGCCGCGAGAAGCGTATCTCCGACCAGCCGGACCGGTTCACCGGCAAGCAGCTGATCGCCAACGCGACGATCGATTACGAGTTCGATTTCGCACGTCTGACCAGTTCCTCGACCTTCTCTGACTTCGACCAGCGCTTCTGGCTGGATCTCGCCGGCACCTTCCCGGCAGGCTCCTTCCCGGGCGCGCCGATCGCCTTCGGGCTCGATGCGAATGCCTATGACAAGGTGTTCGTGCAGGAGACGCGCTTTGTTTCGACGCTGGATGGGCCGCTGCAGTTCACGCTGGGCGGTTTCTACCTGAAGCGTCGCCGCGATACTGATTTCTTCTATCGTTCGAACCCGGAGTTCCTGGCCGCGCGCGGCATGGCTGGGTTGCCGGACCAATATTACCAGAAGCAGTACACGCACCAGATCAACGAGGAACTCGCCGGATTCGGCGAGCTGACGTATCGCTTCTCCGATCGCTTCTGGCTGACGGGCGGCATGCGTTATGGCCGCATCTCGGCGCAGGCGTTCACCGAAGCCGGCGGCTATCTCGCGATGGCGACGTATCCAGAGTTCGGGGTCGACCTGAACTATCTGCAGCTTGCGCTGGGGAACGTGCGCAACCTGCCATTCAATCGCTTCCCCGCGTACGAAGCGGCCGAGGGTGTGAAGGCGAAAGGCCAGAAGCCGCAGTGGAAGGCGAGCGCCTCCTTCAAGCCGACGGACACGGTGACGACCTATGCCACCTTCTCCACCGGCTTTCGCGCGCCGATCGTCAACGCCTTCGCAGGCCGCGCGAGCGTCGTCGATCAGAATGACATCATCATTCCCAATGGGGCATCGTCGGACCGGCTCGAAAGCTATGAGATCGGCGCAAAGGGCCGCTGGCTCGACGGACGCGTGACGATGAACGTCGCCGCGTACCTGATCGACTGGAGCAACATCCAGGCGCAGGCCAACCGTGTGTCGGACTCGGTGCAGTTCGCCACCAACATTGGCGCGGCGCGCAGCAAGGGCTTCGAGGTGGAGATGGGGATCATCCCCGCCACTGACGTCTTCATCGGCTTCAATGCGGCTTACAATGATTCCAAGATCACAAAGCTGACACCGGAAGAGGCAGCGATTTCGGGCGCGGTGCTGGGGCATCGCCTGTCAGCGCCGCGGCTACAGGGCGCAGCCTATACCTCGATCGGCTTTGATCTTGGCGAAAGCACTAAGGGCACGTTCGCGGTGAACGCGCAATATGTCGGATCGTACAACAGTTCCTTCCCGAATACGCCCGGCAATCCGAACCTCCGCCTGTCAACGTTCGGCAAGACCGACGAATATGTGAACGTGAACGTCAACCTTGGCGTGAAACGTGGTGCATGGACGGGGCAATTGTATGTCGAGAACGTCTTCGATGATCATTCGATCACTTACATCCATCCGGAGGCGTTCCTCGTCAGCCGCTTCGGCACATTGCGGCCGAGGACCGTGGGGATCCGCCTCGGCTACGGGATCTGATCGATGACCGCGGCCACCAGCGCGGCGGTTGAAGCGCACGGGGCGAGCCCCCGTGGGCAGCGGCCGGCCCTCGTGCTGGCGACGTTGACGTTCGTCTATGTGCTGAACTTCCTCGATCGCCAGTTGATCGGCATTGTCGCCAAGCCGATCCAAGACTCGCTCGGCGTTACAGACGGCCAGCTGGGCCTCATCGGCGGCTTGTATTTCGCGATGTTCTATTGCTTCATCGCGATCCCGGTGGGCTGGCTGGCGGATCGATCCAGCCGTGTCACGGTGCTGTCGCTGGCCTGCGCGATCTGGAGCGGCGCTACCGTCGCCTGCGGGCTGGCACAGAACTACACCCAGCTGGTGATCGCGCGCATGACCGTCGGCTTCGGCGAAGCGGGCGGCGTGCCGCCATCCTATGCGATCATTACTGACACCTATCCGCCGGGCAAGCGCGCCGCCGCGTTCGGTATCTTCAATCTCGGCCCGGCAATCGGCGCTGCGATTGGCGTCGCATTCGGTGCGCTGATCGCCGAGCATTTCGGCTGGCGGATGCCGTTCATCATCATCGGCGCCGTAGGCGTCGTCACTGCAGTACTGCTGCGCATCTTCATGAAGGAACCTCCGCGCGGCGCGACCGACCCGGCGGGGGCCAACGCCATTGCAGCGGTGCCGCCTGCCGGCTTCTGGTCCACCGTCCGCATGTTCCTGACAAATCCGGTACTGATGTTGGCGGCGCTGGGCAGCGGAGCGACCCAGTTCGTCACTTATGGCCTGGGCAATTTCGCGGTCCTGTTCCTGATGCGCGAAAAGGGCATGGAGCTGAGCGACGTCGCCGTCTGGTATGCGCTGGTGCTGGCCATCGGCATGGGCGGCGGCATGGTCGTCTCCGGCCGCGTGATCGACCGAATGACACGCCGCACACGCGTTGGCTATGCGACCGCTCCGGCGATGTCGCTGGCGATCGCAATGCCATTCTACCTCGGCTTCATCTGGGCCCCCACCTGGCCGATGGCGCTGATGCTGCTGTCGGTGGTCATGGTGTTCAACTATTTCTACCTCTCTGCGTCCGTGGCGCTGGTGCAGGAAGAGGTACGGCCAGACCAACGCGTGCTGTCGGGCGCGCTGCTGCTGCTGATCATGAACTTCATCGGGCTGGGTCTGGGGCCGACGTGGGTCGGTCAGGCGAGCGACTGGTTCAAGGCGCAGGGTGACGGCCATGCGCTGCAGACCGCGCTTTATACTCTGACGCCCTTCTATCTCATCGCGATCGCGCTGTTCCTGTGGCTGGCGCGACTGCTTCGCCGCGAGGAAACGCGCGCATGACATCATCAACTGGCACCGCACTCGCGGCGTCCCTGCTGGCAGCTGCCATTCCTGCAGCGGCCGGCCCTGCATCCGCCAATGCTCCCATCGTCCGCGCGCCAGATGGCGCGGTGGCGGGTACCACACAGGGTAAGGTGCGGGTGTTCAAGGGCATTCCTTATGCGGAAGCGCCGATCGGGACGCTTCGCTGGAAGCCGCCCGTGCCCGCCAAGCTCTGGACGGACGTGCGCCCAGCGAACGGCTTCGCTGCAGCCTGCGTACAGCCGACCTTCCCGGGGACGAACATTTACGCCAATCCGCCACAGCGGATGAGCGAGGACTGCCTGGCGCTCAACATCTGGGCGCCGCAAGACGCCAAGGACCTGCCGGTGGTCGTGTGGATCCATGGCGGCGCGCTGGTCAGTGGCTATGGTCATGAGGCGATGTACGATGGCGAGAGGATGGCCGCTCGCGGCGCCATCGTCGTCTCGATCAATTATCGCCTCGGCATCATTGGTTATCTGGCACATCCGGAACTGAGCAGGGAATCTCCCGACGGCATCTCCGGCAACTACGGCCTGATGGACCAGATGGCAGCGCTTCGCTGGGTGAAGCGCAACATCGCGGCGTTCGGCGGCGATCCCGCCAATGTCACCGTCGCCGGCGAGTCCGCCGGGGCACTCAGCGTCATGTATCTGATGGCGAGCCCGGAGGCGCGCGGCCTGTTCCACAAGGCGATCGCGCAAAGCGCCTACATGATCACGGCGCCGGAACTGAAGCAGGCCCGCCACGGCCTTCCGGCTGCTGAAGACGCTGGCAAGCAGATCATGACGACGCTGGGCGCGAAGGATCTTGCGGGCTTACGCGAGATGGACGCCGTAACGCTGACTCAGAATGCGGCGATGAAGGGCTACGGCCCGTGGGGCACGATCGACGGCAAGCTACTCACCCACCAGCTGGTCGACACCTGGGACCGCGGCGAACAAGCACCGGTTCCGGTGCTGACCGGCTATAATGCTGGTGAAGTGCGCTCGCTCCGCATGTTGCTACCCCCCGCCCCCGCCAATGCTGCCGCTTATGAAGCGACGATCAAGGATCGCTATGGCGATCTCGCCGAGCCGTTCCTGCGGCTTTACCCATCGAGCAGCATCGGCGAATCGATGCTCGCGACGACGCGCGACGCGCTCTACGGCTGGACGTCGCATCGGCTGGCAATCGGCCAAACCGCGATCGGGCGGCCAGGGTACCTTTATTATTTCGACCATGCCTATCCGGCGGCGAGCGAGAACGGCCTTCACGCCTTTCACGCTGCCGAAATCCCCTACGTCTTCGGTACCAACGGCAACACGCCGCCGTTGTGGCCGAAGGGCCCGGATGGCGTGGTCGACCGGCGGCTGTCTGCCGCGATGATGGAATATTGGCTGTCGTTCGCGCGCACCGGTCAGCCCGTCGCAACTAGTGAGCCGCAATGGCAGCCGTTCGGTGATGCCGGCCATTACATGGCGTTTACCCAGGCACCCAAGCCCAGCACGAGGCTGTCCCCCGGCATGTTCGCGCTGCACGAGGCGGCGATGTGCCGGCGCCGCGCTGCGGGCGACCAGCCATGGAACTGGAACGCGGGCCTCGCCTCACCGGTCTTGACGAAGGCGGCGGGCTGCCGATGATCGACGGATCAATGCAGGACTTTCCGCTGACGCTGGACAAGTTCCTGACGCATGCCGCCAAATGGAACCCCGAGGCGGAAGTGGTCACGGCGCAGGAGAACGGAAGCGTGCGACGGATCGGATACGCCGCGCTGCACGACCGCGCTCGGCGAGTGTCCGGCGTGCTCTCCGACCTCGGCATCGAGCCTGGCGATCGCGTCGCCACGCTGGCATGGAACAGCCAAGCGCATGTCGAGGCATGGTATGGCGTCATGGGCATGGGCGCGGTCTGCCACACGCTGAACCCGCGGCTGACGGCGACGCAACTCGCCGAAATGGCCCGACAGTCGCAGGCGAAGCTGCTCATTGCGAGCACTGACCTTCTTCCTCTTGCGCACGACATTGCGCGTTTGGCGAGCAACATCGGGCAGGTTCTGGTCATCGATGGCGAAGTGACGCCGACTGCTCGGGCGCAAGCGCTTGAGCCGCTGATCGAAACGGTGACGACGAGTGTCGCCTGGGGTGCCTTCCCCGAGACGGCGCCTTCCGGACTGTGCTTCACGTCCGGCACGACCGGCGCGCCCAAGGGCGTCACCTACACGCATCGCTCGAGTTTCCTCCACACGCTGCGCACGCTGCAGACGGATGTGATGGCCATCGCGCGAACTGATGCGGTGCTCGCCGTGGTACCGATGTTCCACGCCAACGCCTGGGGCCTGCCATTTGCCGTTCCCGCCGCTGGTGGCCGCTTGGTGCTGCCCGGGCGACGCAACGACGGCGCGAGCCTCGCACGATTGATCAGGGAGGCTGGGGTAACGGTGGGCGTCGGCGTGCCGACGGTTTGGCTGGGGCTGGTGGAGCATCTTGACGCAACCGGCGAGGAGGTGCCGACCCTGAATCGCATCATCGTTGGCGGCGCACCCATGCCGCCGGCGTTGATGGAGCGGCTCGAGCAGCGGCTTGGCGTCTCCGTCCAGACCAGCTGGGGGATGACGGAGCTCTCTCCCTCCGGCACCGTTTCGCCGCCGCATGATCCAGCACGCTCCGCTGCCGTATCGGGCAAGCCCGCCATTGGCGTTGACCTGCTGCTTACCGACGCGGACGGCACCCCCCTGCCCCAGCAGCGCGACATCGAAGGGCATCTACGCGTGCGCGGCGCCGCAGTGATCGAGCGCTATTTCGGCCAGGACACCCCGGCCACCGATGGGCGCGGCTGGTTCGCCACCGGCGATCTGGCGCGGATCGATCGTGACGGCAACCTCATCATTACGGGCCGCGCGAAGGACCTGATCAAGTCGGGCGGCGAATGGATCAACCCGGCCGAGATCGAGGCGATCATCGGCGGGCTGCCGCAAGTGGCGCAAGCCGCGGTAATCGGACGTACCGATCCGAAGTGGGGCGAGCGACCGATCCTGCTGGTGGAAATGCGCGACGAAGCTCTAGGCGACGATGGCCTGCTGGCGGCGCTCGCTGGCCGCGTCGCGCCCTGGTGGGTGCCTGACGCTGTCGTCAGGCTACCGGCCCTGCCGCTTGCCCCCACGGGGAAGATCGACAAGATACGCTTGCGGGCCGAGCATGGAGGCGCTTGAGGAAAGCGGCGGGCAAGGCGCGCCAAGCAAAGGGACTGTCGACCGCGTGACCGCTATCGAAACGCCGCAGAAGAAGCCCCGTCGCCGTACCACCAAGGCCGAACAGCGCGCCGACACGATGGAACAGATCCTCGACGAAGCCGAGTTCCTGTTCTCCAAACATGGCCTGCATGGCGTGACACTGAAGGACGTGGCGAAGCGCGTTGGCGTGCATCACACGCTGATGAATTATTATTTCGAAGACAAGAAGAAGCTGTTCGACGCGGTCTTTGCACGTCGCGCCGTGGTGACCAGCGAACAGCGGATGCGCGCGCTTGATGAATATGAGGCTGCCAGCGGCGACAAGCCGACCGTCGAAGGGGCGCTTCACGCGTTTCTCGACACCGACCTCGATCTCTACATCAAGGGCGGCGAAGGCTGGAAGAATTACGGGGCGCTCGGCGCGTTGGTCGCCAATACGCCAGAATGGGGAGCGGAACTCATGGACGAGCACTTCGACCCCGTGGTGCTGCGGCTCATCGCGTTGCTGAAGAAGGCGCTGCCGGGTTGCGCCGAGGAAGACATCTACTGGGGCTATCACTTTGTGACGGGCGCGCTGATGGTCACGCTCGCGCGCACGGGTCGCATCGACAAGCTTTCGAACGGGCTGTGCCGGTCCGACGACTTTGAGGCGGTGAAGGCGCGAATGGCGTCGTTCATGGCCGCTGGGCTGCGCGATATTTGTTGCGAGCGAACCAAGAACTGAGGAGGCGGGCGACCTCCGCGCCACGCTTTCAATACTCACTATCTAGTTAGTGAACTGCCAAAAGGATGAACAGGATGCTGGACGGAAAGGTCGCAATCGTCACCGGATCAGGCGGCGGGCTGGGCCGCGCCCATGCACTCTATCTGGCCGGCAAAGGCGCCAGTGTGGTCGTCAACGACCTTTCGCTTAAGTCTGCCGAGACGGTCGCAGCCGAGATCACCGCGCGGGGCGGCCGCGCCATGGCAGTTGCCGCTTCGGTGACCGACGAGGCGGCCATCAGCGCGATGGTTGCAAAGGTCACCGACGACTGGGGGCGGATCGACATCCTGATCAACAATGCCGGCATCCTGCGCGACAAGAGTTTCGCCAAGATGACCATGGATGATTTCCGCCTGGTCGTGGACGTTCACCTGATGGGTGCGGCGATCTGCTGCAAGGCGGTGTGGGAGACGATGCGCGCGCAGGGCCATGGCCGGATCGTCATGACCACCTCCTCCTCGGGACTCTACGGGAATTTCGGCCAGGCCAATTACGGCGCGGCGAAGATGGCTCTCGTCGGCCTGATGCAGACGCTGGCGATCGAGGGCGAGAAATACGGCATCCGCGTGAACAGCCTGGCGCCGACCGCGGCGACCCAGATGACCGAAGGCGTGCTATCGGACGAAAGCCTCGACGCGCTCGACCCGACGCTGGTCAGCCCCGGGCTGCTCGCGCTGGTTGGCCCCGACGCGCCGACCCGCACGATCCTGAACGCCGGCGCGGGCCATTTCGCCTGCGCCAACGTGACACTCACCCAAGGCGCCCACATCGGGGGCGGCCCGGAGGCCGGCGAGACGCTACTCGCCAAGTGGCAGCAGGTATCCGATCGTGCTGGCGAGATCATCCCGGATTACGGCTTCGTCCAGGCCGAACGAGAAGTGGAAAGCGCCCGCGCCGCTTGCGCGTGAGGTAGCCACATCTTCCTGCCGTTCTTGTCGGCAGCCGAGATTGGCGGCGGCGCTGGACTGTGCCTAGAAGCTGTAACGAAGCGACGCGCGCACTTGTCGCGGCTCAACCGGATGGAGGTGATAATCCTCCACCCCCTCCTCCGGTTCGCCCGGCAGGCGCGACGCGTAGAAGTAAGTGATGTCCGCCTTCCGGCTATTGAAGACGTTGAGCACATCGAGCCCGACGCGCAGTTTGCCGATCCGGTAATAAGCACCGGCGTTGACCAAGGTGGTAGGATCAGACCGCGCGCTGTTGTCCTCCACGAGCGGCGCGGCGCCGAAGTGCCGCAGTCGCGCGGTCAAGGTCAATGCCGGCACGGGTGTCCATGTTGCCCCACCCGAGATTACCTCGCTCACTGCGTTGGGGATGCGGTTCTCGCTTTTCGGTACGCCCCTGAAGCGGGCATTGGTGAGCGCGCCCTGCGCGTCGAGCACCAATGTATCGTTGATGCGCCAAAACAATGTCGCCTCCGCGCCGTAACGTCGCGAGGCGGCGTTCGGCTCAGTTGTTCCTACATCGCCGACAAAAACGAGCTCGGATGCGAGCGTCAGATGATAGGCCGCGAAAGTAGCGCTGATTGCCCCCGTCTCGATCCGCGCGCCCAGTTCCTGGCCGCGGGCACGTACGAGCAGCGGAACGGGATCCGCCGGCGTGCCGGTTGCGGGGTCGATCCTTGTGGTTGCACCACGCGCATCGTTGGAATGGTAGCTATCGCCGTAATTGGCATAGAGTTCTACAGCCGGCGCAATTCTCCACGCGAGACCGGCCTTGGGTGACAAAAGCGCATCGCTCCCGGAGCCCGAATTGGCGGCCAGTTCTGACCGCACGTCATAGCCGTAGAGCGGGAAATTGCCGCCGAGGATCAGCCGTAGCGATGGCGCAACCCGTGCTTCGATCTGCGCCCAGGCATTACCGCTCACCTCATCGACGCGGTCTTGGCGGATGGTGCCGGTGCGCATGCCCGCCGTGCTCGTGTAGAGACCCACTTTGTCGATCAAATCATATCGAAGATTGGCACCCGCGAGGATGGTTGCTGGCGCGCCGAACACCATCGCCTCTCCAAAGGTGTGTTCCACGGACCCGCCAAAGATCCCGCGCCGATCCGCCTGCTGGAATTCGTCTCCGTTCACCGGATCATTGAGGAAATAGGTAAAATTGGAGGTCAACTTGAAATCATAGTAGGTCGCGTAGGCCAAAGCGCGCGTGCTGCCGCTATGCCACTCGCCTGCGAGATCCAGCCTCGTTGTTCGACCGCCCAGGTCAGGGTCGATGTACCCGTACCGAGAGATCGCGCCGCTTTCGATCGCCCGCAACGGCACCTGATCCGTCGACGTCCAAGTGGCATGATAGCCACTGAACTTCACGCTCCAGCCGCTGGCGTCCGTGCCAGATGAGAATTTCGCAAGACCGTTTACCTTGCGCAGATCCTCGGCGAGTGTCCAAGGCCCATCGTAGAGCGTTCCATCAAGCGCGAGCAGCAACGTACCCTCGCCCACTGGCGTGCTGCCTGCCGCCAGCGCGCGTGCATAGCCATTGCTGCCGACCATAACTCGGCGATCGTAGTGGGCAGTGCATCGGAGGTGCGGAACTGAACCGTACCTGCCGCCGAAAAGTCGCCCGCGTCCGCGCTGTATGGCCCCTTCGAGTAGTCGATCCGCTCGACTAGTTCGGGGATCAGGAAGTTGAGATCGAGATATCCCTGTCCGTGGCCATGGCTGCGCATATTGATCGGAACGCCATCGACGTAGCCTGCAAGATCCGTCCCGTGATCAAGGTTGAACCCACGGAGGAAATACTGATTGGCCTTGCCCGTGCCAGAGTGCTGCGTTGCTATCAGACCTGGCACATTTTCTGCCAGTTCGCCTACTCGCGAAACGGGTCGGTTACAGAAGTCTTCGTAACCGACCGTACCTTGAGATGCACTTGTGGCGATGCCGATCTGCGGTAGCGCCCGCCCATAAACAACGATGTCGGCTTCGTTCATGGCATCGCGGTGCTCGTCCACGGATGCCTCGCTCTGCTGGGCATCCACCTCATTGGCGAGCAGCATTGCGGTGGCGCATACCGCGCAGATTACAAAGGAAAGGCGCAGTGGCGCGCGTGGCGAAGTTTCCTTGCGTCCGCAGGCCCATTGTTCACTGGGATGCAGAGAAGAGCGGAGGGTGCTTGGGTTCGGATCGACCATAAGTCCCTCCCAATGGTGATCGGCGCGGATCAGGCCGCTTCATCCACGCGCCGACCCGTCGCGTTCTTGCTGGAGAGCAGGTAAGCAACACGCCTGTCGCCATCAGTGCAGTATTCTGCGGCACGTTAGGCGCGAATAAGGGTAAACACGTAACGATCTTAACACCGCGACTGTAATATTACCGCGAGCGGCGATGCGCGCCGGAAGAAATGGCATTTTCTAATGTTTGTCAGGCAATGTTACCTGCCGCGGTCCATTAGAGTGCCAAATCTCGCTCGGCGAAAAGCTACCTGAGGTGACGCGCCTAAATCGACTGAAATTCTTGGTTCTCGGCGCGGATCCAGCGCTTTTTGCGCTTCGGCTTTCGAGCGGCATGATCGTTGCTATGGCGCTCGTTTGCGGCATCCTGTCGCTCATCGGGAGGTGGTACCCGATGCCGCGGCCAGCTTTCGTCCTGGCACTCATCGCGACCATGCAAGGCGCTCTGCAGGTCAACGATAGCTCGGCTTCAGCGCGCGCAATCACCCGCATCTGTGCCGCTTTATCGGCTTTCGCCGCCATCGTCACCATCACCGCGGTTCACGGTTCCCTGGAACAAATCAACATGGTCCTCGTGATGATCGCGTTCGCTGCCAGCTATGCGGCTCGGTTCGGCGTGCGATGGCGGGGCGTTGGAACCTTCACATTCATGTGCGCCGTTATCGCTTCCTATCTACGGGAGGACGAGCGCGATTTGTGGACGGTTGCGACCGCGCTGCTGATCTCCGGCGTTGTCGTCCATCTGGTCCGCAATGTCGTCGTGCCCGATAGGCCGGCGCTGGAATTCAGGCGCCTTGTCAGCGCGGCCCTCTCAGTATCGCAGAAGCTCAGAAAGTTAGTTGACGCTGTTGGGAGGGCTGAGCCGCGAGCCTCGGACCTGCGGCTCGTGATGACCGCCCTCAGCGCAGAGATCAGGGCCTGCGAAGCCGCCCTTCCTCTCGAGAATCCCGGACTTGACGACAGCGAAACGTCCATCGCGCTCAGGCTGCTCGACCTCCAGGTCGCGGCCGAAACGCTGATCCACGAGGCGTCGCGACAGCAAGCTGAGAACCGGCAAGCGCGACCCCGAACCGACGCAGCAATCAGCGAGGTGCTGAAGGCAGAGACTGCTTTGCAAGCCGGGCTTACCGCCCTTCCCGCAAGTTTCCCGTCATCCGTGGGCAATGACACGCCCGTCACAAAAGCAGACTCGTTCCCGAAGCGCGGGGAGTGGCTGCGGGACCAAACCCTGCGCCGCGCTCTTCAGGTGACCCTCGCCTGCGCGATAGCCGCCCTATTAGGCGAAGCAATCTCGTCTGAGCGCTGGTTCTGGGCTGTGATCAGCGCGTTCATGATCTTCAACAATGCGCAATCCGGCGCGGCGGTGGCCGTACGTGGCTTCGATCGAGCCTGGGGAACTGCAATCGGCATTGTCATCGGCATCGTACTCGCCACGCTGACGCACGATCATCTCCTGTGGCTCAGCGCAGCGCTCGCGATCTCCGTTTTCATCACCTTCTTCATGGCGCGAGTTTCCTACGTCGCGATGAGCCTGTTTCTCACCATCTCGCTGTCCCTGATTTACGGCTTGATCGGCATCTTCACGCCAGAGCTGCTTGTCCTTCGTCTCCAGGAAACCGCGATCGGCGTCGGATCAGGCGCCCTCGTCGCGCTGCTCCTGTTCCCGATCAGCCTGCACCAGCAAATTGCCAAGGCCATTAACGCGCTGCTTATCGCACTTGCAGACCTCCTCGAGGCGATCTCGGACGTCGGAAAGCAGGATCGCGGACGATCACTCGCGCGCAACGCCGCAGCGGTGGACCGCAATGTGGGCGCAGTTCTGACCACTATCGGCCCGCTCCGGAGCACATGGTCCGTCGGGAACATGATGACCGCCGGGCGCGATGTTCTGCGCGAGGCCTATGTCATGGCCTATGCTGCCCATCAGCTGGAGCGCACTTTCCGCACCAAGGAGCCGAACGAGCAGCAGAGGGGCGCACTGCTTGCCCTGAGCCGCCGTCTGCGAACAACGGCAGCGAACGGGTCAACCAGCGGCCACCCCGTTCCAGACCCCGCCGACACAGCCTCCGCTCGAACACTGGAAAAGGATGGACAGGCAGGATCATCGGCAGTGATCCTGTCGCGAATACTGGACGTTATCGAAAGGGAACGGCGTTCCGGTTGATGCCGGCGGCGCAGTGAAAGCGGTGCGTCCCATTCAGATCATCAGCCAGATAATCGCGATGATCATCGTAGCCCCCGTGACCAAAGCTCCTGCCTTGGAGAATTCGGTAGCGGAAATCCTCACCCCGCGGTCCTTCGCCTGTTCGACCATGATGATCCCTGCCAGACTGCCGAACACGACCAGATTGCTGGAAAAGTGCGTGCCGAGCGACAGTGCCGCACCCAGGTAATTCGCGTCCCCTTCGGAATGAAGATAAGGCACGAGCATCATCACAGCTGGATTGTTCCCGACCAGATCGCTGATGACGCTGCTGATCAGGAAGAGGATCGGCGGATTGTTTAGGTCAATCCCCTCCGCCGCAAGGCCGGTCACCAGATGCTGTGGCAGCCCCGTCCCAGCGAGCCCGGCGTTGACGATGAAGAGCCCCATGATGAGGAGGATGAGTTCGCCATCCACCTCATGTAGCAGTGATTTTGAAGAGATCCGCCTGCTGAGCAGAAGAAAGCCCGCCGCGGTCAAAGCAACGGTCTCGCGCGGCCAATCGCTGAAGATGAAGGCGAACACGACGATGATCGCGGTGAACGCGGCCTTCAGTGTCTCACCAAGCGAGAACGGTGGCGGCGCCGGCGCCCGGCCGGCATCCTCGCCGCTGCCGGCTGGAGCAGCCAGTTTCCACCGATTGCGGTACAGAAAGGTGATCACAAGCCAGATTACCGGCAGCGACATCAGCGCCGGGATGGCGGTGATTTGGGACATGCCGGCGAATGACAAGTTCAGTTTCTGCGCCGCGATGATATTCTGCGGGCTGCCGATGATCGTGCCGGCCGCTCCGGTATTGGCGGCGAAACAGAACCCGAGGAGAAACGGAACCGGGTTCAATCCCCTCGCCAGGGTGATCGACAGCAACAACGGGCACATCGATACCGCGACGACGTCATTGGTCAGAAAGGCGGCCATGACGCCGCCGACGACGATCAGGATGGCCAGCAAAGCGCGCTCCGACACGTTGGAGCTTGCTGCCTTGCTCGCCAGCCAGCCGTAGAAGCCGGAGACCACAAACGCGGCTGAGACTACCATGAGGCCGAACAACATCCCCATGGTGGAATAGTCGATCGCATTCCAGGCCTGTCGCGGCGTGATGCTCCCGATCGTCAACATTGCCATGCCGCCGATAACTGCAGCGCCGGTCCGCCCGACACGGAAGAAGGGCAGCGAGCCCAGCCCCATGGCGAGGTAGACGAGGAAGAAGATGACGAGCGTCAGTTCCATCGCAGAGGCGATCCAACCCAGGCGGGAGAAGGAAAAATGCAGGCGGCCGGTGCTGTGTCACGGCCCCCGGCGCGGCGGCTCAGTCCGGCTTTCCCGCTTTCATGCCCCATAGGCTATAGGCGCTCTCCCCGTAGAACGGCTCGTCCAGGCCCTCGCGCTGCACCTCCACCGGCACGCGCAGCTTGCTAAGCTTGTCGAGCAGGAACAAGATGATGGTGGTGATGATGACGGCGTAGATGACGACGATCGCCACCGCGATCGCCTGAACCAACAGTTGCCGGCTCCCCGCCGCGACGGCATTGATCGCGGGGCTCGCCAGTACGCCGATCAACAGCGAGCCGGTAATTCCGCCAATGCCATGCGCGCGAAACACCTCCAGCGTGTCCTCTGCCTTGAGCCATGACTGGATGTACTTGGCGAAATAGCAGCAGGTGGCGCCGATCGCGCCGATCAGCAGTGCAGACATTGGCTCAACATACCCCGATGCGGGGGTGATCGTGGCAAGCCCCGTCACTGAGCCGACCAGCACGCCGGAGAATGTCGGGTGACCGGCGTCCCGCCATTCCCAGAACATCCACACCAGCATCGCCATCGCTCCGGCAAGCATGGTGTTGGTGAAGGCGTAGGCGGCAAGGCCGTCGGCGGCGTAGGCGCCACCCGCATTGAAGCCGAACCATCCGCACCACAACAGACCTGCGCCTAGCGCGACCAACGGCAGGCTGGCCGGAACCGGCCCGCTGTCACCGGTTGGCCGGCGCCCAAGATAGATGGCGGTCACCAGCGCGGACGCGCCGGCCGAGGCATGGATCACGATCCCGCCAGCAAAATCCACGACGCCCAGCTGCGACAGGAAACCGCCGCCCCAGATCCAGTGCGCCACAGGCAGATAGACGAAGATTGTCCACAGTGCGACAAACCAGAGGAACGGGCCGAACCGCATCCGGCCAACGAACGCGCCGGTCATCAGCGCCGGGGTGATGATGGCGAACATCATCTGGTAACCGAACACCAGGATGAATGGCACATTTGCGGCATAAGTGGGATCGGCCGCGACGCCGATGCCGTGCATGCCGAAGTAGGTGCGGAAGTCCCCGATAAAGCCACCGATCGACGGCCCGAACGCCAGGCTGAAGCCGCCGAATACCCAGATGATCCCGACGACACCGATGCAGACGAAGTTCTGGATCATGACGGACAGAACGTTGCGTTCCCTCACAAGCCCCCCATAGAACAGCGCCAATGCGGGCGTCATCATGAGGACAAGCGCAGTGCAGGCTAGCAGAAAGGCGGTATCGCCCGGCTCGATTCCTCTCATCAGCGCTTCCTCTCAGGGTAATTGGCTCAGGCAGGAGCTTTCATCTTCGGTCGGCTGGCCGCCTACCGACTGGGTTTCTTGGCCGCGGAAATTGAAGTGAGATTGGCCGGTCCATGATCGGCTGGCTTGAGCGCATGCTCGGCCACGGGCTTGTGCGGATGAGGCGGCGCGAATTTGCGCGGCGCGATGAACAGGTACATCGTCAGCACATAGGCCGCGGTGTAGGATGGCAGCCCGATCGGCGCGAGGATCAGGTCGAACGCCGCCTGCAGGATCACCGTCACGATGACGCCCAGCGCAGCGTAAGCGATCACCATCGCTGATGGCTGGACGAAAACCACGCTCAACGCCATTGCAGTCAGTACCGGGCTGAAACCGTACAGCCCCTGCGACACCAAGCTGGGATCTGCCCGCATCACGAACGCCGTCCCCATCGCAAGAAGCGATCCGCCCACCGCCGCGATACCGGCAGGACGGGAGGCGATGAAGATGCCGAGCAATATGATCGCGCCCGAGATCCAGCTGCCCAGCAGAAAGACCTGGCCGATGTTGCGGAAGAAGATCTCCCCCGCCTCCACCGGCCCGGGCAGCGATACCGCGCCAAGCTGGTAATCGGTCGCGAGCTTCTGTGTTTCGCTCAATATGTGGAGGGACCCGAAGGAATAAGCGCCGGCAAGCATCAACCAGGCAATCAACACGAACGGACCAGTCGATCCGGGGACGCCCCAACTCTTGGTGAGGGTCGCAGCGAAGGCGGCGGTCACGACAGTGGTGAAGGCTGCGCCAACGATGATGTACAGCCACAACTCGGGCGACGGTGCGACGAATGTCGGCAGAGCGATGCCGATGAGGATGCCGTTGAAGCCGAACACGCCCGAGGCGCGCGAGCTTGCGTCGAAATTGAGCATGTAGGCGACAGCGCTGGCAACGACGACGCCAACGAGCGCGCCAATGAACGTCGCGAGCGACTGGCTCATCACAGCGGCATAGAAGATCGCGACGAGGAACAGCGCGCCCGTGATCACATTCTCCATGAAGAAGACCTGCGAGGCGCCCTTCAGGCAGACCGTGATGAAATTGCCGTTCTCGCCTCGCATGATCATTCCCTCAGGATGTCACTGCCACAGGAAGTCGTCGGGCAGGGTTCGCCCCCGCGCCTCTTCGCGCACCACGGTCCAGAAGCGCTTCACCTCCGCCCGCACGTCATAGCTTTCCACCCCGACCGCCCGGAACATGAGGCCCGCGCCATTGGGCAATCGCGACACGCCCGACATGGCGCGCGGATGGCCCGGCGCGGCGTTGATCGTCATCCGTTGGTCGATCCGCGCCGCCGTCTCGGGCGGCGTCAGGCACAGGACATTGGCAAAGGCGTCATAGCCCCGCGCCACCGCCGGCAGGTCGAGCGTGTCATTGCCCTGTTCGATCAGCAGCTTCTCGGCGAACAGCAATCGCCCATCGGGCCGCCGTGCGCGCACCCGCATCGACAGAAGGTCAAAGCCGAACCGCTCCAGCGCATGGTGATGCTTGCGCCCGGTCATCGCCATCTCGGCATAGAGAACAGTCGCGCTCTCATCGGCGATGATCTCGGTCTCGCTGACGAAGCGTGAGGTGCGATAGGGGATGGTGAAGTTCGGCAGATATTCGAGATAGGATCCCGCCGCCGCGCGTATCTCCTGATGCTGCGAGGCGTAATTCGCGTCCATCTGGTGGATGCGGTTCGCGCCTTGCGAGGTGACGTGCGCGCACGCTCCCTCCCCAACGTCGATCGCGACATGATAGCGGTCGCCCTGAAGGATGCCGCCGCCGACCGAGATCACCGAGACGATCGGCAATTCCGGCATCGCCTCGTCCCAATAGAGCGCCTGCTGCACCAGCAGCGGCGCTACCCGGTACAGGTCGTGCAACACGGAGCGGCCGTTGCGCAGTGAAAAGCCGAGCCGCAATCCGCCGATCTTGCCCGGGCCCGCAGCGCGCATTTGCGCCGGCTCGGTCTGGAACCCTGCGAGTTCCCGGTAGCGGTCGATCCGCGCCAGTTGCTCGTGAAGCGCCATCGGCTAGCCTTGCGCCCCCACCATCGCTGGCGCCTCAACCAACGCTGGGTCCGTTGGGGCCGGCCGCACGTCGAACAGCGCCATGTCCATGATCATGTCCATCAGCATCTCGACGCCCTCACCCGTCTTGCAATTGGTGAAGACGAACGGCTTGGTCCCGCGCATCAGGCGTGAATCGCGGTCCATCACTTCAAGGCTGGCGTCGACATAGGGCGCCAGGTCGATCTTGTTGATCACCAGGATGTCGGACTGGCAGACGCCGGCGCCGTTCTTGCGCGGGATCTTGTCGCCCGCCGCGACATCGATGACGTAGATGTAGAAATCAGCGAGCGCGGGGCTGAACGTCAGCGTCAGATTGTCGCCGCCGGATTCGATCAGCACGACGTCGCTGTCGGGATAGCGCCCTTCCAGTTCCTCGACCGCGGCGATGTTCATCGACGGATCCTCGCGCACGGCGGTGTGCGGGCAGGCGCCGGTTTCGACGCCGACGATCTTTTCCTCGACCAGGATGCCGTTCAGCGTGCGCCGGACCTGCTTGGCGTCCTCCGTGGTCACCACGTCATTGGTGATGATCAGCGGCCGGACACCGCGCGCGATGAGCCGCGGGGTGATCGTCTCGATCACCGCGGTCTTGCCGGAACCGACCGGTCCCCCGATGCCAATGCGCGTGATCTTCTTCATCGAATGCTCCTGATTGGACAGGTCAGTTCATGAACAGGCGCAGGTGCGTCCTGGTGTGATGGGCAACGACGACTTCGAACACGGGGGCGAAGCTCGACATTTCCTCAAGCTCCAGCGCCCGCGCGCCGCGGTACTGGTCGTGGGTGGCGGCTTGCGCCTCGAACAACAACCGCTGCGTCGCGACATGATCGATCCGCATCAGCCGAAGCGCGGCGTTCAGGATCATCGACGCCAGCCCATATTGGTGGACGGCGAACGCCTCCGCCTCATGCGCGCCAAGGCCCGTAAGCACGATCCCCTGCGCGACCGGCAGGCATCCGGGCGTCGCATTGCTGCGTATATCGTCCAGCCAGCGCGTCAGCAGCGGCGACGGCGCGATGGCGGACGCGAGCTCGGCGAACTTCTTGCCCATGCGCGCCAGCATCATCTGCTGCTCCTCGCCGACACGGCGGATCCACAGCGCGCTGTCGGCGGCCAGCAGCGCCGCGTAGTCGCCGCGCGCCGCCGCGCGGCAGGCATGGAGCAGCGCGACGCCATCCATATGGGCCGCCTGCCGGAGGATGAGCGTCAGGTAATCCCGCAGGCTGTCGGCGTCGGTGACGATGTGCAGCTGGACCGCGGATTCCAGCCCCTGGGAAAAGGAGAAGGCACCGACCGGCAGGGTGGAATCGGCAAATTGCAACAAGCGCGCGAGGCGACCCACATCGGGGCCGATCGTCTGCGCCGCGAGCTTCATAGGGGCCTGACCTGCCCCTGCCCCTGCCCCTGCGCCTGCACCTGGCCGTTGCCATGATGATGGTGCGGCGTGGCGTCCGCGCCGCCGAACAGCAGCCGGATCTCGCTCGGCTCCAGGCGCTGCGCCACCGTCTCGCCCGGCTCGAAGCGGATCGACGCATGCTGGAACGCATGGGTCTTCATCACCGACAGCATGACCTTCCGGTCGACCGACAGCGGCACGTAGATCGTCTGCCCCTTGATGACGGCGGGCCAATGCTGGTTGCCGAGCGCGTGGCCCAGCTCGAACACCAGCCGCAGCATCTCCGCCTGCGGCATCAGCGCCGGCAGGTCGAGGTCGATGACCATCACTTCCTTCAGCGGGATGCGGGCAACCACGATCCGGCGATTGTCGGGATCATGGTAGAGGACGTCGCCGTCATGCAGATGCTCGGACCGCGGCAGCGAGATGGCGAGCTCGATCCCGCTCGGCGTATTCTTGCGCAGCCGGCTCTTCGGCGCTTCCCATTGTTCGAGAACGAGATCCTCGACACTCGCACCCTCCCACCCCTGATCCCTGACATTGCCGAGCGTCTTTTCCACCAGGATCATCATTCTCTCCGATTGGCGTCGATCTCTGTTCTCGCGGTCAGCTGAAGAAGTGCAGTTGCGTCAAAGGCAGCGATTGCGCCGGCTCGATCGTCGCGTGGGTGCCGTCCACCGTCACGGCGAACGTCTCCGGGTTCACCTCGATCACGGGAAGCGCATTGTTGCGTACCATGCTCGACTTGCCGATCGTGCGGGTCGCGTACACCGGCATCACCTGTGACTGCAGGTCGTACCGGTCGACGATCCCGTCCTCGAACGCCGCGCGCGAGGTGAAGGTGACGCGCGTCTGCGCCAGCGCCGACCCCATCTGGCCGAACATTGGGCGATAGGTCACCGGCTGGGGCGTCGGCAGCGATGCGTTCGGATCGCCCATCAACGCCCAGGAAATGAACCCGCCCTTGATCACCATCTTGGGCTTGGCGCCGAAGAAGGCGGGCGACCACAGCACCAGATCCGCCATCTTGCCGACCTCGACCGATCCGATGACCTGGCTCACCCCCTGCGCGATCGCGGGGTTGATCGTCACCTTGGCAACGAAACGGAGCACGCGTTGATTGTCGTTGTTCGACGTGTCGCCCGCATAGGCCCCGCGCCGCGCCTTCATCAGATGCGCCATCTGGACGGCGCGCAGCCAGGATTCCCCGACCCGCCCCATCGCCTGGCTGTCGCTGGAGATGATCGAGATCGCGCCCAGATCATGCAGCACGTTCTCCGCCGCGATCGTCTCCGGCCGCACGCGGCTTTCGGCGAAGGACACGTCGGTCGGGATCTTGGGGCTCAGATTGTGGCAGATCATCGTCATGTCGAAGAGTTCGGCCTGCGAATTGACGCCATAAGGCAGCGTCGGGTTGGTCGAACTCGGCAGCACGTTGGGCTGTCCCGCCACGCGGATGATGTCGGGCGCGTGCCCCCCGCCGGCACCCTCGGTGTGATAGGTGTGGATCGTGCGCCCTTCGAAAGCGGCGATCGTATTCTCAACGAAGCCCGCCTCGTTGAGCGTGTCGGTGTGGATGCAGACCTGCACGTCGAACCGGTCGGCAACCCCCAGTGCGGAGCGGATCGCCGCGGGGGTGGATCCCCAATCCTCGTGGATCTTCAGCCCCATCGCGCCCGCGATCAGTTGCTCCTCGATCGGTCCTGCGGTCGAACAATTGCCCTTGCCCAGCACGCCGGCATTGACCGGCCAGCCATCGAATGACCGCAGCATCGCTTCGATGTTCCAGGTGCCGGGCGTGATCGTCGTGCCGTTGGTGCCGTCGGTCGGCCCGATGCCGCCGCCGAACAGCGTGGTGATGCCGTTGCTGAGCGCCGCCTGCGCCTGTTGCGGCGAGATGAAATGGACGTGTGCGTCGATACCCCCCGCCGTCAGGATCAGATGCTCGCCCGAAATCGCGTCGGTTCCCGGCCCCAGCGCCAGCGACGGCGTCACATTGGGCATGATCGACGGATTACCCGCCTTGCCGATGCCGCAGATGAGCCCGTTCTTGATCCCGACATCGGCCTTGATCACCCCTTGGACCGCATCGACGATGGTGACGTTGGTGATGACGAGGTCGGGCGCGCCGCCAGCGCTGGTCAGTTCATTGTCGAACCCCATGCCGTCGCGCAGCGTCTTGCCGCCGCCGTACACGGCCTCTTCGCCATAGACACGCAGGTCCTGTTCGATCTCGATATAGAGGTCCGTGTCGCCGAGCCGGATCTTGTCGCCGGTGGTGGGGCCGTACAGGTCGGCATATTGACGCCGGGAGATGTTCGCCATGGTTCAACTGCCTTCTATGGAGTGGGCAAAAGGATCGGCGGTGCTCACGACCTGTCCTTGAACCCGTAGCGCGCGACCCGCTCCTTCGCGTCCGCCAGCCGCGGACGGAAGGCGTCGTAGCTCTCATTCCCGACCCAGCCGTCGACCAGGCCGTTGAAGCCGATCGCGCGCTGCCGGCCCCGGAACGGGATCAGCACGACCTCCTTCTCGTCGCCCGGTTCGAAGCGGATCGCGGTGGTCGCCGGAATGTTCAGCCGTTGCCCGAACGCTTGCTCGCGCGGGAATTCCAGCGCGGCATTCACCTCGAAGAAGTGGAAATGCGATCCCACCTGGATCGGGCGGTCACCCGTGTTACGAACCTTCATCGTGGTGGTCGGGCAGCCGGCGTTGATCTCGATCTCGCCCGCTGCGAGGATGAGCCCGCCGACGGGCGCAGTCTGCGTCTTGGGATCTGTCTTAGCCGCCATCACGCGCGTCCTTCCTGCTGGATGGGCCTTTTGGACGGGCCTATTGAATCGGATTGTGGACGGTCACGAGCCGGCTGCCGTCGGTGAAGACAGCCTCGACCTGGACATAGGGGATCATGTCGACCACGCCGTCCATCACGTCGCTCGTGGTGATGGTCTTGCGGGCCAGCTCCATCACCTCCTCCACCGTCTTGCCCGCGCGCGCACTGTCGAGCGCGGCAGCCGCGATCAGCGAGACGGCCTCGGGATGGTTGAGCTTCAGCCCCGCGTCCTTGCGGCGCTGCGCTACCATGGACATCATGTAGATGAGCAGCTTGTCGGTTTCTCGCGGCGTCAGATGCATTACCAACCTCTGAATTCTTATTATCTCACGGTTCCGCGCGTCCTCCCGCGCAAGATGCGGCGTCAGGATCAAGTGTTGTCATCTGCAGCAGTACTGCATGGGAGAAACCGTGCCATCTGTGATAACTACGTAGGTCCGGTGCTTATCTCGACAGGCAGCGGAGAACGCGCGGGGATGCAGGCCCAGGAACCGATTTGCTCACCCAGACGAGCAAAGGAACTTAAAGGCACGGCACGAGAAAGCGGCGATGATGGGAGGCTTCCGGCCGCCTGCTCAGGCCGAGCGCCCCCTGCGCCCGATCGACCGGCCGAATTTGAGGCCGGCAAGCGCCAACGCAAAGCCCACGATTAGATTTGCGCCGATGTAGAGAAGGCCGGCCCCGACCGCCGACCCCGCGAGCAAAACGAAGGTGGCATAAACCAGGCTCGAGAAGGTCGACATACCACCGGTCAGCCCCGTTCCAAGCATCAGATTGGCATCGGTCCCGAGCGCCTTGCGGGAATGCAGCGCCGTCACCATGCCGAGAATGAATGCTGCCACGATGTTAGCGACGAAGATCGACCACACGAACCCGTCCTTCGCGGTTGGCACGCTGAGCATCAGCAATTCCCTGATCACCGCGCCGACAGCACCGCCGATGAACACCAGAGCTACTGCACGCATTATACCGGCCTCCTTCGTCCGAGACGTGGGACCCTGCTACGGCCGGATCGCCTTTGCTCAGCGGCCTTACTAAGCACCGCCACGGGCCAATTCTGCGCCGAGGCCCGCCACCGCCACGCCAAGTGCGAGTTGCCCGATGATGTAGAAGGCAGCCTTTACCGCATTGCCGGCGCGAAACATCTTTACGGTATCGAGCTCCATGGTGCTGAACGTCGTGTAGCCACCAAGAACGCCGGTCAGGATCGCGGACTTCAGGAAGCTGCCGTATCGGTCATGCCATTCGACGGAAAACAGCGCGGAGAGGTAGCCGATCGCAAAAGCGCCCGTGATATTGATGATGATGGTGGACCAAGGAATGCCGCCTGACCCGGGGACCAGCTTTCCGAAGCCCCATCGCAGAAGCGAGCCCACGCCTCCACCCAGGGCGACCAATGCGACGTCCGATAACAGCATAGTCACCCGCTTCCGCGTTACGCACCCGTATTTTCCCGGGGATCGTCGGCTTACCAACGGTCATCGGCGCGTCAGATCAAAGCCTCAGCGTCCGCCCAGAACCAGTTTGCTTAGGCAATCGTGCTCATCACCAAAGTAGCGCTCAGTCTGTACGCTGGCACCATAGTATTATTCCTGATCTACTTTCCCACGACTCTTCGTCATTTGAGCCATCGGGGAGCCATGGGAATGATGGAGCGAGAAGGATGACTCGAGACACATCCAAGACCCTGAAAAGTCTGATGCGCATGCTGGGGCTCGCCCTGCTCGTGCTCCCTGGAACTGCTCTTGCCCATCCCGGTCATGAAGTGGCCGGCGTCGTCCACGGCATCCTGCATCCCTTCACGGGGCTCGACCATCTTCTGGCGATGGTGCTGGTGGGGATGTTCGCCTACCAACTCGGCGGCCGGGCGCTATGGTTGCTGCCGCTCTCGTTTCTTGGCGCCATGGCGCTGGGCGGCTTTCTCGGTTTTGCTGCGCCAGGCACCACAGCCATCGAAACAGGCATCGCTGTCTCAGTGATCGCGCTCGGAGCTGCTGTGGCGCTCAACGTCAAGACGCCGGTCGCCGTGGCTGCAGCAGCGGTCGGGCTCCTCGCCGTCTTCCACGGATTTGCCCATGGCGCAGAAACGCCCGCAGGCGGTGGGGCGCCATCCTATGGAGCCGGGTTCATGCTTGGGACCGCGCTGCTGATCACGATCGGCATTGCCTCAGCTTATGCTCTCGGCATCGTTGCGCGCAGAGCTGGCAGCAGCCTGCTTCGACCCGTCGGCACGCTGGCGGCGGTCGTTGGCGTCGGATTCCTCACGGGTATGGCCTGACCGCGTTCGCTGTCCGAAGGCGGGTGGCAGCAGCCTTGTACCAACGTGATCATCCCCCCAAGCACCGCGCCTGGGGGGACAATCGCGTCATGTCCATCAAGCGCCGAACGCGCCATCGATCGTGTGCATCGCACCCGTAACGAAACCTGCCTCCGGGCCGGCCAGCCACGCGACCATGCCGGCCACTTCCTCGGACCGGCCGTGGCGCTTGATGGCCATGAAGCTGTGCAGGAGATCGCTCATCGGTCCGTCTGCCGGGTTCGCATCGGTGTCGATCGGTCCGGGTTGCACCACGTTGATGGTAATGCCGCGTGGCCCGAAATCACGCGCCAAGCCGCGCGCCAAGCCCTGAAGCGCGGATTTGCTGAGCGCGTACGCAGCCATGCCCGGCACCGGCATACGGTCACCGTTCACCGACCCGATGATGATGATGCGCCCGCCTTCCGGCATCTGACGCGCCGCTTCGACGGATGCGTGATAAGGCGCGTGCACATTGATGCGCAGCAGACGGTCGATCGCGTCCGGATCCTGCTCTAGGGCGTCACCGAAGATTGCGATGCCAGAATTCACCACCAGCACGTCGATCGGACCAGCGTCACGCACCGTCGCGATCACCGTATCGCGATCTGCGCTATCCGCCTGTACCGCCGTCGCTCCCGTTTCCGCCGCAAGATCCTGCGCGGCCTGTGGCGAGCCGGAGTAAGTGAAAGTCACCGTCGCGCCATCAGCGACGAAGCGCCGTACGATCGCCGCGCCGATCCCGCGGCTTCCGCCGAGCACGAGCACAGATTTCCCATGATATCCTGGCATCACTGTTCACCTTGAGGTTTTATATAGTGGTAGCTACATAACCTCTCGAGACGCTGCGTCAAGGATTATGTAGTGATGGATACAGAAAAGAAGCAGCGCCGGGGCCGGCCGCGCCGCTTCGACCCCGAGGAAGCGGTAGCGACGGCGCAGCAGCTATTCCATGCTCGCGGGTACGACGCGGTCGGCGTGGCGGAAGTGACTGACGCGCTCGGAATCAAGCCGCCGAGCTTCTACGCAGCCTTCGGCAGCAAGGCGGGGCTCTACAACCGCGTTCTCGATCGCTGGACCGAGACCGGCGCCATCCCGTTTGCCGAAATCCTCACCGAGGATAGGCCGGTGGCCGATGCTCTGTCGTCGCTGCTGGAAGAGGCGGCACGCCGCTACGCCGGCGATGCGGAAGCGGCCGGCTGCCTTGTCATAGAGGGAACGCGCTGCAACGATCCGGATGCGCGCGCCGCCGCCTGCAGCCGCAATGTCGCGGCCGAAGCAGGTCTCCGGGAGTATATCGCGCGGCGCCATCCCCAGCAGGCTGACAGCGTCGCCGATTTTGTCAGCACCACCATGTCCGGAATGTCGGCAAAGGCGCGCAATGGCCACGGGTTGGAACAGCTACTGTCCACTGCGAAGCTTGCGAGTGCAGCAATCCGTCAGGCGCTCGCCGACTGATCCGACGCGCGCTCAAGGTCAGTGCGTCCGATCAACATCCCTTGCCCGCGGCGTCCAACGCGGCGGCGCGCAGCATTAGGCGCCTGGCCCAAATGCTTTGCGGGCGGCGACGGAGCCGCCCTTCTGCGAGGCGGCGCGCCGCTTCGCGACGGCCTGCCCGGAGCGCGGCGTGAAGCGCCGTCAGCTCCAGAACGTCGCGTTGCGCGTGCGATCCACCAAACCCTTGAGCGATTGGAAGATCGGCACCGATTGCATCAAGCGCTGCGTCGAACCGCTCCTCGGCAAATGCTAGGAAGCCGGTGGCCAGAGGCAAAGCGATCGTTCGGGCCATGACGCCATTATCAATCGGTTCCGTCGCAGTTGCCTCCAGCGCTCGTATGCTCCGCCGCGCCTGCTCCATCCGATTTGCGCCGAGAAAAGCCATGGTGGCATGCAAATCGTTGAAGGCGTAAATGCGGTCATCGACAGCGCGCTCCCATCGATCAGCAAGCAGAGCGAAACGGTTGCCAGTGTCGACGCAGTCAAGGTGCAGCCGCCACAGCAGTGCCGACGCGTCAATCCACTCCAGGACCACGTCACTCGCCGGATCTGGCCGTACCTTCGTGTCATAAACATCCAGCGCGGCGCGATGATCGTCACGATCAAGGTGCAGCAGCGCAAGATGCCACCAATTGTGATACATGAGCCCGTTGTCAGGAGAGAGCCCGCTAGCACTGGCATTCAGCCAGTTCAGCCCGGCGTCGGTGTCACCGCGCATCTCATACACTTGGGCAATCGCGTGAACTGCCCAGGCGTCGCGCGGATCCCGCGCCACGGCTTCATGCCCGAGCACTTCCGCCGCGCTATAGTCGCCGGTTTCTTCCAGTCCGAACGCCGCCATGCCAAGGACTGCCGCGCGTCCCTCCGAATGCTCCGGTGCGTTTCCAGGACATGACGAGGAAGATCGCGCAGCGCCTCGGCGTCGCCAACAAAGAAATACCCGAGGTGCGCTGTCTGTAACGCAGCCATATCATTCGGATTGTCGCGAACGATGCCGACAAACCCGTTCAGTGCAGAAATTATCCGACCATCCGCCCAGCATCAAGGTGCGCGCCCTCGGTCGCGTCGCCCGCACAGGCCCTGCCCCGCGCGATCGATCGTCGCGCTTCCGCGACCAGCGCGCGATCGGTCTGCTGCAGCAACAGTTCCGCCCGAACTGCCCACGCCATTGAGAAGTAGGGGTCTTCAGCAAGTGCCGCGTCGAGCGCTGCCAGCGGATCCCCTTCGTAGCGCCGCATCAGGACAAGCGCCCGGTCATAATGATCGACGGCCGTCCGCGACGCAGTGATGACATGGTTGCCGTATAGATCCAGCACGTCCGCTACCCTTCCGCTTTCTCCGCCAATCGCGTGCAGCATGCGGAAGATGGCGCGAAATAAAAGCAGGAACTTGTGCCTTGCGACGAAAGTGTTTCTCCGCAATTGCGATGCGCAGGTGAAACTTACGAGGTCTTGGCATCTAGAAACACCCCCCATCGCTTGATCGATAAAGAGCAACGCTTTCCGGCGGGAGCGATTCCGCACTGCTTGCACACTCGCTTGACCGGCCAGCATCTCCTCCGTAGCGGGCGCGCCGGGCTCCTCATGCTGCGCCCGCACGAACGGGAGGCAAATGTGAAGCGAGCGATGGTGATTCTAGCGGGCGTCACCAGCGCTCCGGTCGTTGCACAGGAGACACCGCTACCTGAGCGCCAAGGTGTCGGCGACATCGTCGTCACCGCTCAACGCCGCGAACAAAGCGTGCAGGACGTGCCGCTTGCCGTAACCGCGGTCTCCGATGCGCGGATCGAGGAAGAGGCAATGTCAAACCTCGACCGGATCGGCGCATCTGTCCCCAATCTGTATCTGGCGCGCAACTTCGGCACGAGTTCGGGCGCGCTCATCTTCCTTCGCGGCATTGGCGAGGGCGACTCGATCTTCACCAACGATCCGCCCGTCGGCATCTATGTCGATGACGTGATCTTCCCACGTTCGACGGGCTCGCTGTTCGATCTCATCGACATCGAACGGATCGAGGTGCTGCGCGGACCGCAAGGCACGCTGTACGGCCGCAACACCAGCGGCGGCGCGATCAAGCTGGTGACGAAGCGCCCGTCCTTTGACGGGGTTGGTGGCAACGCTGATGTGACGGTCGGCACTTACGGCCGGCTCGACGCCCGAGCAGCGATCAACCTGCCGCTGACGTCAAAAGTCGCGGTGCGGGTATCCGGCCTTTCGCGCAACCAGAGCGGCTGGGGTCGCAATCTCACCAATGATGCGCGCGTCAACACCCAGGATCTGCTGGGTGGGCGAATGTCCCTGCTGTGGGAGCCGATCGCGGACCTCTCGCTCTACGCCGCGGTCGACCTGACCCGCGACCGCTCAAGCCCCCGCTTCCCGCAACGCTTCCTCGCCGATCCCGCGATCCCTGGACGCTACACCAACCAATTCGACACCACCGGCGGCAACATCGACCAGTTCGAATCGGCCGACACCGATCCGCTGAACCGCACCGAATATGGTGGCGCGTCGCTGCACGCTGACTACCGCCTGGGCACTGTGAAGGTGTCGTCGATCACCGCCTATCGTAGCCTGCGATCGGAAATCGGCTTCGACCAGACGGCCAATCCGCCTGGCATTGGAAGCAATGTCATCCTGTTGCAGGATCAGCGGCAACACAGCTTCAGCCAGGAACTGCAGTTCGCCGGCACCGCCCTCGACGGGCGCCTCGAATGGCTCGCCGGCGCCTTCTATTTCAACGAGCATAATGATCAGCTGACCGCGGTCAGCCTCGCGACACCTGTCGGCACCGCCGCGCGCTTCCGCAATCGGGATTTCTTCAACGCGCCCTCGCGTTCGCCCGGTGTTAGCGGCAACTGGTCACCCTACGAACCTCGGCTGGACACGCACAGCTATTCGGTTTTCGGCTCGGCGACGATGGCGCTCGGCGCGCGCGCCAACCTCACCGCCGGCCTGCGTTATACAAATGAGCGCAAGCGGTATGCAGTCCGCTTTCTGACGGCGCCCGATGAAGTGTTGGCGCTTCCGGACGGCAGGGCCGCAAGCCGTCGGATTGCCGACCGCTGGACAGATGTCTCGCCGCGCCTCGCGATCGACTACAAGCTTGTCGACGGCAAGAATGCGGCCCTGCTCTATGGCTCAGTCACCAAGGGCTTCCGCAGCGGCAGTTTCGATGGCCGCGCCCGCAACATCGATTTCGTGCTCAATCGGCAGGGCCCGATCGCTCCGGAAACCGTCTGGACCTATGAGGCAGGCGTCAAATCCGACTGGTTCGATCGACGCCTGCGCATCAACGCGGGCTTTTTCGTCAGCGACTATACCAATATCGCCTTCTCCGCTTCGCGGGTTACGGCAGGTCCCCCCGACATCTTCCGCCAGAACGTAGGGGATGCGGAGATCCAGGGTCTGGAGGTGGAATGGACCGCACACCCGCTGCCCGGCGTCGAGTTCGGCGGCTGGATCGCGACGCTGGCCGATCGCTTCACGCGCTTGGCGTCCAGCCCGGGCTGCACCGCATTCATCGCGAATGAGCGCGATCTCGATCTGCGTTTCACGCCTTCGTTCCGCTATCAGGTGCGCGCGAGCGTTACGCGCCCGGTGGGGGAAGCGCAGGTCCGGGTTGGCGCCGACTACAGCGGCGCCTCCCCCTACAACATTGCGTTGTGCAATGAGCCGCAGCATCGCGTCACCAACGCGTCTGCGCTCAACATGCAGGCTGGCGTTCAATATCGCGGCTGGAATGTCACGCTGGCGGCGACCAATCTTACCGACCGCCGCTACAACACCGGCAGTGTCGGAACGATCGGCTATCCCGCCGAACCGCGAGAGGTGATCGTACGGGTAGCAAAGGAGTTCTAGCGTAGAGGCAGATCAGCGGGTGAAACGGCGCTGATCGGCCAACTCAAGGCAAGTGGCACACAGTCCGCTCCCGCTAACGCGAGCATGCACTCGTTGCTCTGTCACAAGAGGGAAGATGGCACCGCATGATGCGGCCCGTCCTCAGGACGCTCCGCGGTATCTGCGGAAACTTGGAATGGTGGAGCCGAGGGGGATCGAACCCCTGACCTTCGCAATGCCATTGCGACGCTCTCCCAGCTGAGCTACGGCCCCATTCCCGTCCGGGAAGCGCCCACTAGCGGGGCGCTGCGAGTGTGGCAAGCGGCTATTTCATGCCGCCTGCCCACCTGGATCAATTATTTTCGTCGTCGTCCGTCGGAGCTTCCACGCCGAGGTCGTCGTCGCCACCCAGATCGACTTCGTCGTCTGCGCTGGGCTCCTCGTCCTCGTCAGCCACCAGATCGGCATCGTCATCGCCAGCGAGATCGCTGTCGGGTTCCTTCTCCGACTTCGCCGCCTCAAACGGCATCGGCTGCTTGGACTTCAGGATCGGCTCGGGAAGCCAGGTGTAGCCGCATTCGATGCAGGCAACCGGGTCTTCCTTTTGCAGGTCATAGAAACGCGTGGCGCATTTCGGGCACGTCCGCTTCGTGCCCCATTCCGGCTTAATCATGCCGCGTCGTGCCTTTCGGATGGGATGGGTCAACAGGCCGAGGATGGCCCCGGTCTGCGAAGTGGGGCGGCCATTGCCATAGCACAACCCCGCTGGCAAGGCGCGGCGCGCAATGTCGCATCCCCTCCCCCGCCCCGTCACCATCCACGCCGCCTCCCAGCTGCGCGGCCATGTCCGTATTCCCGGCGACAAGTCGATCAGCCACCGCGCGCTGATGCTCTCTGCGCTCGCGGTCGGCGAAAGCCGGATCGAGGGTCTGCTGGAAGGCGAGGATGTGCTCGCCACCGCCGCTGCCATGCGGGCCATGGGCGCCACGATCAACCGCGGCGACGATGGCATTTGGCGGGTGAGCGGGGTCGGGATCGGCGGCTTGCTTCAGCCGCAGTCCGCGCTGGAGATGGGAAACTCGGGCACGTCGACCCGGTTGCTGATGGGGCTGGTGGCGAGCCACCCGATCACCGCCACGTTCACGGGCGACGCGTCGCTCTCGTCCCGGCCGATGAAGCGGGTGATCGATCCACTTACGTCCATGGGCGCAGACTTCACCGCGACGTCCGGCGATCGCCTGCCGCTGATGGTCCGGGGCATCTGCCCGTCCGTGCCGATCACCTACGAGCTTCCGGTCGCCTCGGCGCAGGTGAAATCGGCAATCCTGCTCGCCGCACTCAATACGCCGGGCACCACCAAGGTGATCGAGCCGGTGGCGACGCGCGATCATAGCGAGCGCATGCTGGCGGGTTTCGGCGCCGATATCCGCGTGGAGCAGAACGACAGCGGCAAGATCATCTCGCTGACCGGCGAAGCGGAGCTGAAGCCGCAATCGATCGTGGTGCCCGGTGATCCTTCGTCGGCAGCCTTCTGGATGGTGGCAGCGTCCATTGTCCCGGGCAGTGACCTGGTGATCGAGAACGTCGGCCTGAACCCCACACGCGCCGGCCTTCTCGTCGCGCTGCGCATGATGGGCGCCGATATTGTCGAGCTTGATCAGCGTGTTGTAGGGGGGGAACCGGTGGCGGACCTGCGCGTGCGACATGCGGCGTTGAGCGGGATCGAGGTGCCGCCCGATCTCGCGCCGTCGATGATCGACGAATATCCCGTCCTGTTCGTTGCCGCTGCCTTCGCAAAGGGCCCCACCGTAGCGCGCGGCGCGGAGGAGTTGCGGGTCAAGGAATCCGATCGCATCGCCGTGATGAAGGCGGCGCTCGACGCGAACGGCGTGGTGACTCAGGAACATCCCGACGGGCTGACGATCGAGGGCAGCGGTGGGGAGCCGATTGCGGGCGGCGCGACGATCGCGTCGAAGCTGGATCACCGCATAGCGATGAGCATGGCCATCGCCGGACTGCACGCGCGCCGGCCGATCTCGATCGACGACGCGGCGCCGGTCAGCACGAGTTTTCCGACCTTCTTTGAACAACTTGGCGCACTCGGCGGCGGCGTCGAATGGTCGTGATCGGTAGGCGCGCCCTCCTCGGCGCGATTACCTGCCTGGCTGCCGCGCCCGCGCGCGCCGCGTTCCTCCCGGTCTATCCGGCGCCGACGCGCGAAGCGATGGTGCCGGTAGAGGGTGGGCGCGTCTATGTGCGCGTGAATGGTGATCTGAGCGCCGCGAAGCCGCCCGTCGTGTTCATCCATGGCGGCCCCGGGGGCACGCATTCGGCATTTCTGGAGATGCTGCCGCTGGCATCGGACCGCGCGGTGATCCTGTACGACCAGCTCGATTCGGGCCGCTCCGACCAGCCAAATGCCGTGCAAAACTGGCATGTCTCTCGGTTCGTAAAGGAGCTGGATGGCGTAAGAGAGTACCTCGACGTGCCGCGATGGCATGTGATCGGGCACAGCTGGGGCGGAACGGTCGCGTTGGAGTATGGCGCGCAGCGGCCCGCAGCGCTCGCCGGCCTTGCACTCGCCAGCCCGTTGGTGGCGACGCGCAGCTGGCTGGCGGATGCCGATGCGCTGATCGACGACTTGCCGGCAGCAACCGCGCAGGAACTCCGCCGCTGCAAGCCCCTGCCCGCACCCCAGCCCGCCACGTGCAACGCGGCGACGGGCGACTTCTACGCCAGCTACAACGGCAGGACGCCGCCTGGCCCGGCGCTGCAGGCGTATCGCCGCGACCAATCCGGCCGCGGCTTCAACCCGGCCCTGTACCGCGCGATGTGGGGCGACAGCGAGTTCGTCTCGACCGGTACGCTGAAGGATTATGACGGTGAACCGCTGCTCGCGCGACTGGACGGCAGGCGCACGCTGTTCGTATGCGGCCAGTACGACGAGGCGCGACCGGCCACGATGGAGCGCTATGCGCGCCGCGTTCCGGCCGCCGAATATGCCGTGGTGCCCGGTGGCTCGCACGGCTTCTTCACCGAGCGGCCGGAGGAAACCAGGGCGATCCTGGGCCAATGGCTGGCACGACAGGATAGGCTTGTATGATTATCGCCGTGGATGGGCCCGCTGCATCGGGCAAGGGAACGATCGCCCGCGCGCTCGCGAAACACTATGGCCTGCCGCATCTCGACACCGGCCTGCTCTATCGCGCGGTCGGCGCGACAGTGAAGCGGATGGGCCTTGATCCGAGCAAGGAAGCCGATGCGGTTGCCGCCTGCAGCTTCGACGATGCGACGCTGGCCGATCCGGAACTGCGCGAGGACGAGATCGGCCAGCTCGCCTCGATCGTCTCGGCACATCCGCTGGTACGTGCGGCGCTGCTCCAGCGCCAGAAGCGCTTTGCCCATCAGGACGGCGGCGCGGTGCTCGACGGGCGTGACATCGGCACGGTGATCGCGCCGGATGCCGATGCCAAGCTGTTCGTGCGCGCGACGCCGACCATCCGCGCGCGGCGACGCCATGCCGAGCTTCAGGCCAATGGATCCAGCGTGACGTTCGACCAGGTGCTGGCGGACATCCGCGCGCGGGACCAGCGCGACAGCTCACGCGCCGCCGCACCGCTGGTGCCGGCGACCGACGCGGCGCTGCTCGATACCAGCTTCCTGTCGATCGCCGCGGCGGTAGAGAAAGCGATCGCGCTGGTGGAGGCGCGCCGCCAGTCCTGACCTGCCGCTACGGCATCCTTGTTCCGCAGGCATATTTCGGCCGTCACCGCTTTCATCGGCGCAGACCGGCATTCTCCTTGTTCGGCAAGGCACTTTGCAGTATGGCGCGCCGTCCGGCGAGCTGGAGCTCGTGGAGGCGCGGCGCAGAGGAGATCCTCTCGCGCCCCTTTTCGCATTCAAGCGTCTTGGCCTCCATCTCCTCTGGTTCGCCCGGATGCCGCGACGGCACGGGGCCGGCGCGGCAGTGAAGGCCAAGACCAGCGGAACCAACCGCTTGGCCGGAAACGAACTGACTAGGAAACACTTTTTTATGGCCTCAACGGCAGCTCCCTCGCGGGACGATTTCGCGGCGATGCTCGATGACATGTTCGGCGGCGCCGACAGCTTCGAGGGCCGCGTGGTGCTCGGCACCGTCACTGGCATCGAGAACGACCTGGCCGTCATCGACGTCGGCCTGAAGAGCGAAGGCCGCGTGCCACTGCGCGAGTTCGCGCCGGCGCCGGGTCAGAAGGCCGAGCTGAAGGTCGGTGACGAAGTCGAAGTCTATGTCGACCGCGTCGAGAACATGCATGGCGAAGCGATGCTGTCGCGTGACCGCGCACGCCGCGAAGCCGCATGGGACAAGCTGGAAACCGAGTTCGCCAAGACCGCCCGCGTCGAAGGCGTGATCTTCGGCCGCGTGAAGGGCGGCTTCACCGTCGACCTGAACGGCGCCGTGGCCTTCCTGCCGGGTTCGCAGGTCGACATCCGTCCGGTACGTGACGTCACGCCGCTGATGGACATCCCGCAGCCGTTCCAGATCCTGAAGATGGACCGCAAGCGCGGCAACATCGTCGTGTCGCGTCGCGCCGTTCTGGAAGAAACCCGCGCCGAGCAGCGTTCGGGCCTGATCCAGAGCCTGCACGAGGGCCAGATCATCGAAGGCGTGGTGAAGAACATCACCGATTACGGCGCGTTCGTGGATCTGGGCGGCATCGACGGCCTGCTGCACGTCACCGACCTCTCCTACAAGCGCGTCCAGCACCCGTCGGAGATGATCAACATTGGCGACACCGTGAAGGTGCAGATCATCCGCATCAACAAGGACACGCAGCGCATCTCGCTGGGCATGAAGCAGCTCGAGAGCGATCCGTGGGATGGCGCATCGGTCAAGTATCCGGTCGGCGCGAAGCTTTCGGGCCGCGTCACGAACATCACCGAATATGGTGCGTTCGTCGAGCTGGAGCCGGGCATCGAGGGCCTGGTGCACGTCAGCGAAATGTCGTGGACCAAGAAGAACGTCCACCCGGGCAAGATCGTGTCGACCTCGCAGGAAGTCGACGTGGTGGTGCTCGAGGTCGATGCCGACAAGCGTCGTATCTCGCTGGGCCTGAAGCAGGCGCAGCAGAACCCGTGGGAGCGCTTCGCTGCCGAGCATCCGGTCGGTTCGACTGTCGAGGGCGAAGTCAAGAACGCAACCGAGTTCGGCCTGTTCATCGGCCTCGACAACGACGTCGACGGCATGGTCCACATGTCCGACATCGCCTGGGGTGTTTCGGGTGAGGACGCGCTCAACCTGCACCGCAAGGGTGAGACCGTTCAGGCGATCGTGCTTGACGTCGATCCGGAGAAGGAGCGCATCAGCCTCGGCATGAAGCAGCTGGAGCGCGGCGCACCGGCAGCTGGCGGCGCAGCCGCTGGCGGCGAGCGTGTCGGCAAGAACCAGATCGTCACCGTCACTGTCCTCGAAGTTCGCGACGCGGGCCTCGAAGTGCAGGCTGGCGACGATGGCGCGACCGGCTTCATCAAGCGCACCGATCTTGGCCGTGACCGTGACGAGCAGCGTCCGGAGCGCTTCCAGGTCGGCCAGAAGTTCGACGCGATGGTCACCGGCTTCGATCGTTCGAAGAAGCCGACCTTCTCGATCAAGGCGATGCAGATCTCCGAAGAGAAGCAGGCTGTGGCGCAGTACGGTTCGTCCGATTCGGGCGCATCGCTGGGCGACATCTTGGGCGAGGCCCTCAAGGCCCGCGACAGCAAGAAGTAAGTAGCGGGCACCGGGCGGTTTTCATGCCGCCCGGTGCAGCTTCGTCGAGGAATCGACGCTGTTCGTCGCTTCCCTGCTATTCCGGCGCGGCTTGACGTGTGTTAAGTCGATTTCGATTTTTCGGGGTGGGTGATGATCAGATCGGAACTGGTGCAGCAGCTGGCGGAACAGAACCCCGAGCTTTCGCTGCGCGATATCGAAGCGATCGTATCCACCTTCTTCGACGAGATCGTGCGCCGGCTGGCCGAGGATGGCCGCGTCGAGCTGCGTGGTTTCGGTGCTTTCTCCACCCGCGCGCGCGATGCCCGCACCGGCCGCAATCCGCGCACCGGCGAACTGGTGGACGTGACGGCCAAGCGCGTGCCGTACTTCAAACCCGGCAAGGAAATGCGCCAGCGCCTCAACGTGTAAGCGCTTGACGCGACGCGGCTGGTGCCGCTTTCGGTCCCAGTGATGCGCGGACGTGGCGGAATCGGTAGACGCCGGAGACTTAAAATCTTCTGCCCGTATGGGCGTGCGGGTTCGAGTCCCGCCGTCCGCACCATCACGCTGTCGCTGGTGCTCGCAATGGCACCAGCGCTTGGCGGATGCGAGCGCCGGGCCGATGTCGGCCCCGTGATCGTCAGCGCGATCGGCGTAACACCCAGCCTTTCCACCTCCATCACCGAAAGCAGCGACGCGGCCGAGCGGATGCTGGTCGACAGCGTGGCGCAGGGCCTGGTGCGCTTCGATGCTGCTGGCCAGATCGAACCCGGTGTGGCGGAACGCTGGATCGTGAAGGACGAGGGGCGGACCTTCATCTTCCGCCTGCGTGACCTGACATGGTCGGACGGGCGGCCGCTGCGCGCGGCCGAAGTCGTCGCCATCCTGCGCCGCCGCTTGTCGCCGCGCGCGGACAATCCGCTGTCGCCTTATCTCACCGCGGTCGACTCGGTCGTCGAGATGACGCCGCAGGTGATCCAGATCGAGTTGTCGCGGCCGCGGCCTGACCTGCTGAAACTGTTCGCGCAGCCCGAGCTCGCGATCATCCGCCTTGGCCGGCCGGCCGGAACCGGGCCGATGCGGATCGTCGGCACCGCGGGGCGCGTGACGCGGCTGACGCCGATCGTCGATCGTGACCGTGCGAGCGACGAGCAGGTCGAGCTGGCGCCGGAGGATGACGTCCTGCTGATTGCGGAACGGGCGGCAGCGGCGGTGGCGCGGTTCGCCGTGCGCAAGTCCGATCTGGTGGCCGGCGGGACGATCGGTGACTGGCCACTGGTGGGCGCGGCGGACGTGGCGCCGGCCAACGTCCGGCTCGATTCGGCGGCCGGGCTGTTCGGCCTGGCCGTCACCAGCCGCGAGGGCTTCCTCGCGCTGCCGGAGAACCGCGCCGTCATCGCCCTTGCGATCGATCGTACCGCGTTGGTGCGCAGCATCGCGGCGGACTGGCTGCCGACCGAGACGCTGCTTCCCGCAGCGCTCGATTCGGGCGCGCCGCCGGCTCAGTCGCCCTGGACGATCATCAGCGCGCGTGACCGGCGCGGTGCGGCGCGTGCGCAGGTCAACGCGTGGCGTGCGGACGTAGGCGAGCTGCCGACGCTGCGCATTGCCCTGCCGGGCGGGCCGGGCGGCACGCTGCTTTGGGCGCGGATCGCGGCGGATCTCTATGCGGTTGGCATCACACCGGTGCGCGTGGCGCTTGACGACGAGGCGGAGCTTCGCCTGATCGATGCCGTCGCGCCTTACGACAGTGCGCGCTGGTACCTCGCCACCGCCTGCCAGCCTTGCGGCGAGGCGGCGACGCTGGCGATCCAGGCAGCGCGGACTGCGCCGACGCTGGAGGCGCGCGCACGGGCGCTGGCGGAGGCGGACGCCGCGCTGGCGGCGGACGTCTCCTTCATCCCGATCGCGCGGCCGCTGCGCTGGTCCCTCGTCTCGCAGCGGCTGCGGGCCTGGCAGCCGAACGACCGCGTGCTGCACCCGTTGAACCGGCTTCGCCGCGATACCAATTAAGTGGCATGAACGACCGCGCCACTCGCCATCCCGCCAGCCAGTTCGCCGGCTCGCTGCCCCTGGGCCGCGATCCCGCGTCGGTTCGCCGGCGCATCGAGGCGATGGAGCAGCTGCTCGAAGGCATGTTCGTCGTGCCGGGGATGAACCGGCGCGTCGGGCTGGACTTCATCATCGGCCTCGTCCCGGTGATCGGTGACGCTGTCGCCGCGGCGCTTGGCGCGTGGATCGTGTGGGAAGCGCGCAACCTTGGCATGACGAAGCTGCAGCTGGCGCGGATGGGCGCGCGGGTCGGCTTCGACACCGCGATTGGGCTCATCCCCTTCGTCGGCGACGCGGCGGACTTCTTCTACCGATCGAACACGCGCAACCTGAAGACGATCAAGCGCCACCTCGATCGCCACCATCCCTCGACGGTGACGATCGATCGCTGATCAGCCGCGGCGCTGATCCGGCGTTACCGCGCCGTCGCGGCGAGCCTTTCTTCCAGCCGGAGCAGGCTGTCACGGATCTCCGTCAGCAGCTGGCGTTCGGGATCGACCGCGGCGGGCGCCTTTTGACCGAGTGACGACAACACGTCGCGCTGCGCAAGGATGCGGTCGCGGACGGCACGCGCGTTTACCAGGCCGATGAGGTCGGCATCCGACCGCCCGGTGGCGGCATTGCTCTGCCCCGCCGTCTCAAGCCGCAGGCGCAAGAGGCCGAAGGCGGTGAGCAGCGGCCCCTCGTGGATCGAGATGTCCTGGATCTTGTCCAGGGGGATGGTGACTTCGCGGCGAAAGATCAGCCCCTTGCCCACGACGACATCGCGCTCGGTCAGCTCGCAGCGAAGCGTCGCGTGGTATTTGCGCATCAGGATCGGGCCTAGCACTAGCCAGATCGGCAGGATGACGATCCCGACGATGGTGCAGGCGATCAGCGCCGTCCAATAAGCCAAGAAATAGATACGCAGCTTCGGGCTGAAATCGCCCTTCAGCATTATCGTCGACGGCGATCGTTTCCCGTCCAGCGTCTGCGCCATTCTTCCCCCCGTTGCCGAAACTTCCCCTGGCCGATGCGGCCGCTACTCCGCCGTTCGATCGCGCGGGCGGTGGATGACGCCGCCGGTGAGCGGCGACGGCGCGCCTGTGGTGCCCGGAAAGGAGATCGGCAGGCCCTTCAGCGTGCGCACCGCCATATAGGCGAAGCCCTCCGCCTCCATTGCGTCCCCGTTCCAGCCGAGCATATCGACCGGCTGCGGCGTGAGGCCGGTACGCTCGGCGATCATCGCCAGCATCGTCGCATTGTGCCGCCCCCCGCCGGCGACGAGCAGGCGCGCGGGCCGCTGCGGCAGCAGCGCGAGCGCCTCGGCGATCGTCGCCGCGGTAAAGGCCGTCAGCGTCGCGGCGCCGTCTGCGCTCGCGAGGCCCCGCGCCGGCTGGATAGTGAAATCGTTGCGGTCGAGGGACTTGGGCGCTGGTTGCGCGAAAAAGGGATGGTCGAGCATCGCGGTCAGCACCGCCTCGTTCACGCGGCCCGACGCCGCAAGCGCGCCGCCCTCGTCGAAGCGCGCGCCCGTTTGCGCCTCCACCCAGCTGTCGATCAGGCCGTTGGCGGGCCCTGTGTCGAATGCCACCAGCGCCCCGTCCGCGCCGATCCAGGTGATGTTCGCGACACCACCTAGGTTCAGCACCGCCACCGGCCGCGGGAGCGAGGCGGTGAGCGCGGCGTGATAGATGGGGATCAGCGGCGCCCCCTGCCCGCCTGCCGCCACGTCCGCGCTGCGAAAATCCGCTACCGTGGCGATGCCGGTCGCGTCAGCCAGCGCCTGGCCGTCCCCGATCTGCCACGTCCAGCCGCGATCAGGGCGATGCGCGACCGTCTGGCCGTGGAACCCGATCACGTCGACTTCGTCCGCCGAAAGACCGGCATCGCGCAGGAGCTTCTGCACCGCGAAGACGTGGGTTCGGGTGATCAGCTCCGCCGCGGCGACGATCTCCGGGTTCTGCCGCGGCTTTTCGAAGGTAAGCGCCAGCGCCGTCGCGGCGGCGAGCTGCGCGCGCGCGGCATCCGAATAGGGCTCCCCGCGGAACGCGACCGCGCGAACCTCGCCCTCCCCGTCCGTCTCGATCAGCGCCGCATCGATCCCGTCGAGCGACGTCCCAGACATGAGACCAATCGCCAGCATCATTCCATTCCCGCTTCCAACCGCCCCCGCGGCACAAAGGCGAACTCATAAGTCGCGCATTTCGGCGGCGATATGGCAAATCGGCCAAAGGCGCATTATGTGCGCCGCCACTCATGGCAACGCGTCTTCCCTCACCGCCCCGCGTGGGCATGGTGTCGCTCGGCTGTCCGAAGAACCTCGTGGACAGCGAACGTATCCTCACCCAGCTGCGCGCAGACGGCTATCACATGTCCCCCGACTATGCCGGGGCGGACGTGGTGCTGGTCAACACCTGCGGCTTCCTCGATTCGGCCAAGGAGGAAAGCCTCGAGGCGATCGGCGAGGCCATCGCGGAAAACGGCCGCGTCATCGTCACGGGCTGCATGGGCAACGAGGCGGAGGTGATCCGCGCGCGCTTTCCCAACGTCTTGGCCGTCACCGGTGCGCACCAGTACGAACAGGTGGTGGAGGCGGTGCACGAGGCGGCGCCGGCGAACCTGTCACCGTACATCGATCTGGTGCCCGACGCCGGGCTGAAGCTGACGCCGCGGCACTACAGCTATCTGAAGATCTCCGAAGGCTGCAATCATCGCTGCGCCTTCTGCATCATCCCCTCGCTGCGCGGCGACCTCGTCAGCCGCCGGCCGGACGCGATCCTGCGCGAGGCGGAGAAGCTGGTCGCGGCGGGCACCAAGGAACTGCTGGTCATCAGCCAGGACACCTCGGCCTATGGCGTCGACCTGCGCCACGCGAGCTATCCGCTGAAGCCCAGCGCGCCCGGCGAGCCGCCGCGCGAGGTGCGCGCGCACATGACGGACCTGGCGCGCGAGCTGGGCCGGATCGCGCCCTGGGTGCGGCTGCACTATGTGTATCCCTATCCGCACGTCGACCATGTCATCTCGCTGATGGCCGAGGGGCTGATCCTGCCCTATCTCGACATCCCCTTCCAGCATGCCGCACCGAACGTGTTGCGCGCGATGAAGCGCCCGGCGAACGATGCCAAGGTGCTGAGCCGGATCCGGGCCTGGCGCGAGATCTGCCCGGACATCACGATCCGCTCCACCTTCGTCGTCGGCTTCCCCGGTGAGACCGAGGCGGATTTCAACTACCTGCTCGACTGGCTGGACGAGGCACAGCTCGACCGCGTCGGCGCCTTCCGCTTCGAGCCCGTCGAGGGCGCGAGCGCGAACCTGCTGCCTAATCCGGTGCCGGAAGAGGTGAAGGAGGAGCGCTACGCACGAATCATGGCGAAGACCGCGGCGATCAGCGCCGCCAAGCTGCAGGCGAAGATCGGCCGTACGTTCGAGGTGATCATCGACGCCGTGGGCGACGAAGGCGCCACCGGGCGCTCCTATGCCGATGCGCCGGAGATCGACGGCGAGGTGCATCTGCGCGAAGCAAGCCACCTTTCCGAAGGCGATATCGTCCGGGTGACGATCGAGGATGCCGACGAACACGATCTGTTTGGCGTTCCCGCTTGACGCGTAGGCGCGCCCTGCTATCAGGCGCGCCTCGCCCGGCCGAACGGCCGCCGGCGGATGCCCTTGGGGCGGAGTAGCTCAGCTGGTTAGAGCAGCGGAATCATAATCCGCGTGTCGGGGGTTCAAGTCCCTCCTCCGCTACCATTCCCTGAATTGCTTACGGTTTGGCTCGCGCGCGCTCAATGGGCGCCCTGCCGACACGCCCAGCGCCAGCGCGTGGCCTGTCGTCAGTTTGCACCATCATTGCCGCGTTGCGCGGCGCCTAGGTGCTGACGATGGCAGTTGTGGATACTGCTTCTCCGTGCGGCACTCGGCCTACCTCGGATGCATCAGCCCTGGGCGGCCACTCAAATCGCCGAAGAGGTGATCGACGCGATGTTCGAGGCGGATCGCGGGTGTGACTCTGATCTGATCGCCATCGTCTTTTTTCGATGTCTTAAGCTCTTCAGCCGGGCACGACCACAATAGCCTTGTTTCTTCCAACGCACCCCAGTCATCATGATCAAGCGCAAGGGGACGAGCGGAAGCCCGGCAATTCCCCACGACGAATGAGATGGTGACTGTTGATATATATCTACAGCATCAGCGCTCATGCCGCGGCGCATCACGTGATTATGATCCCTGCCCGCAGCGTCACACCCAGCGGCCACATTGCGAAGCGGGCCTGTCTTCCTGTTATCGACCGCAGACGCGGGAAGCGTTGTGATAACACAACACTGCAGCAGTTAATCGGCAAAGTGCAGTGCCGAAAAAGTAGCACTTTAGGTCATTTGCCAAATGCTGAAGCACCGCGCTGTCGCCAAAATGCAACATGTCCGTCAAAGTGCGAGATGCGGCAGCTAGGCTGCATTGTTTAGCGGCGCTGCTGCAGTGCAAGGCAAAAGTGGGCCGGATCGGTCCCGAAGGTGTCACGGGGGTGGCATCTGTCGTATTGGGGGAAACAACAAATGGCATCTAAGATGCGCCATTATCTTTTGGCGTCGACCATCGCTGCAGGCGCGGTTTTCGCAGCTTTGCCTGCCGCCGCACAGGTCAGTGTTCCGGTGGAGGCATCGCCGGAAGCACAGAGCAATCAGGCCGAGGCCGCTGAAGGCCGCGAGGAAATCGTCGTCACCGGTTCGCGCATTGCGCGCCCCGATCTCGAAACGTCGAGCCCGGTCGCCGTCATCGGTCAGCAGGAACTGAACTTCCGCCAGCCGGGCACCGCGGAAGAGCTGCTGCGTGACTTGCCGGCGGTTCGTCCGTCGATCGGCCCGGGCGTGAACAACGGCTCGGGCGGCGCGGCGACGATCGATCTGCGCGGCATCGGCGTGGAGCGTACGCTCGTGCTGCTCGACGGCCGTCGTATCGTGCCGTTCGGGCTCGACGGCGTGGTCGATCTCAACACCATCCCGGTCGCGCTGCTCGATCGCGTCGACGTCGTCACCGGCGGTGCGTCGACCGTGTACGGTGCGGACGCGGTTGCCGGCGTCGTGAACTTCATCACGAAGCGCAACTTCAAGGGCGTCGACCTCAACGCCAATTATCGCATTTCCGAGCGTGGCGACGCAGCGCGCCTTCGTGCGGACCTGACGATGGGCGTCAACTTCGACGATGATCGCGGCAATGCCGTGCTCTCGATCGGCTACACCAAGTCGGATCCGCTGCTGCACACGCAGCGCGACATCAGCGCGGTGCCGATCAGCTCGGTGACCGGCCTCTATTCGGGCGCGACCGCGGCACAGGTGACGATCTTCGCCTCGCCGACCAATGCGGCGCTTGGCCTGCCGGCTGGCTCAAACCTTGGTGCGGTCGTCAACCCGACCACCGGCCTGCTGCAGACCGCGACCCCGGCCGACACCTACAACACCAACATCGGCACGTACTTCCAGACGCCGCTTAACCGCATCAACGTGTTTAGCAGCGCCCGGTATGAAATCACGCCGGCGATCGAAGCCTATGCCTCGGGTCAGTTCACCCGCAACGAGGTTCGCCTGCAGCTCGCCTCCTCGGGCACGTTCAGCAACACCTATCAGCTGCCGCTGAACAACCCGTACCTGCCGGCCGGCATCCGCAACCAGCTGTGCGCCGCATTTGACACCAACACGTCGCTTGCCGGCATCCAGCCGATCGCGCCGGCTGCTTGCGCTGCGGCGGCTGCCGTTCAGGGCGGGCCTGGCACGCCGGGCTACGTCGAAATCCCGGTCGTCGCGCAGCGCCGCTTCACCGAATACGGGCCGCGCGGCAACGTGGTCGAATCGCGCCAGTTCCAGGTCCAGGCCGGGCTGCGCGGCACGATCGTCGACGGTATCAAGTTCGACATCTCGGGCCAGTACGGCGAAACGACGCAGAACCAGACCCGCGAGAACTGGGGCTCCTTCTCGAAGGTGCAGCAGGCGCTTCGGGCCTACACCAACGCCGCCGGCACACCGGTCTGCACGAACACGGCGAACGGCTGCGTACCGCTCAACCTGTTCGGGCCGAACGGCAGCATCACGCAGGACCAGCTGGCGTTCATCGATCTCGACGCGCTGATCAACCGCAAGGTGACGCTGGGCGTCGTGACGGGCAGCATCTCGGGTGACCTGTTCGGTGCCACCTCGCCGCTCGCCAACGCACCGATCGGCTTCGCGATCGGCGGCGAATACCGTCGCATCACCGCCGAGAGCCTCCCGGACAATCCCAGCCAGATCCAGGGCGAAGTCCTCGGCACCGGCGCACGCACCCCGCCGGATCGCGGCGCGTACAGCGTGAAGGAAGTGTTCGGCGAGCTCATTGTCCCGCTGATCGAGAACAAGCCCTTCTTCTATCGCCTGACGGCTGAAGGCGGCATCCGCTATTCCGACTATACCACGACGGGCAGCAGCACGACGTGGAAGGCGGGCGGTAACTACGAGCCGTTCGAAGGCTTCAAGTTCCGCGGCATGTATCAGAAGGCAGTTCGCTCGCCGAACATCTCGGAGCTGTTCCAGTCTCCGGTGCAGGCGCTCGGCAACCTGACGAGCGATCCGTGCCAGGGCGCAGGGCCGGTGAGCAACGCGGCGCTCGCCGCGCTGTGCGTCGCGACCGGGGCACCTCCGGGCACGATCGGATCGATCCCGGCGCCGACGTCGGGCCAGATCAACAACACCACCTCGGGCAACCGCAACCTCGATGTCGAGCGCGCGCGCACCTACACGCTGGGTGGTGTGATCTCGCCGCGCGAGTTCCTGCCGGGCTTCGCGTTCACGCTGGACTATTTCAACATCCGCGTGACCAATGCGATCACGCAGCCGGCGCAGGGCGACATCCTGAACGGCTGCTATTCGGCAGCGCTGAACCCGACCTTCACCTTCAACTCGTTCTGCGCGCTGATCGGACGTAATCCGCTCACCGGCACGCTGAACGGCGCGGGTGAGACGCCGGGCGTCATCCTGTCGTCATCGAACCTCGGCGTGATCGAGACGGCGGGCTTCGACATCGGCGTCAGCCAGCGCGTGCGGCTGAGCGACCTGGGCATCAATAGCGAGGACGGCGCCTTCACCTTCGGGATGAACGCGACCCGCCTGAACTATTACCACTTCCAGGCGACGCCGAACGCGATCAACCGCGACTGCACCGGTTATTACAGCCCGAGCGGCTGCACGAACCCGCGTGCCAAGTGGAAGTGGAACGGGCGTGCGACGTACAGCACCAACCTGTTCGACGTGTCGCTGCTGTGGACCCACATCAGCCCCGTCTCGCTGGAGCCGTACCTCCCGACGCGTCTGCCGGGTAACACCCCGCAGCCGGGCGGCCCGAACCCGGCGCTGACCGGCAGCTCGAGCTTCGTGCTGAACGGCATCCAGTACACCAACGTGCCGACGGCTGGTGTTCAGCCGGCATTCCGCCGCATCAAGGCCTATGATTACTTCGATCTGGCCCTGCGGATCATGCCGACCGAGCAGTTCGAGCTGAGCCTCACGATCGACAATCTGTTCGATCGCGACCCGCCGCTCGTCGGTTCGGGCGTGGGTGGTACGTCGTTCAACAGCGGCAACACCTTCCCGACGCTGTACGATCCGATCGGTCGGGCGTTCACCGTGGGTGCGCGCGTGAAGTTCTGATGCCTTTCGCGAGGATCTGAAAAGCCGGGGGGCGGCGGTCTTCGGACCGCCGCCCTTTGTCGTTCCGGGCGGGCGTGATGGCGCGTTGGCGGCACCAAGGCCAGCGTCGCTCGTTCCTTCAGCGAAGGAGTGGACGATGCCCGATCACAAGCCAGACCAGCCCGAGCCGAGCGGTTTACGGGAAAGCGCGAACCGTAGTGAGGACGCCGGCATCGCGGAGGAGACCGCTGCCGGTCAGGATACAGCACCAGCGGTCGATGGGGATTTAAGGCGCAGCGAGGATGAGAGCGAAGCCCACCCCAGCTGAGCGCTGCCTCAGCGGAACAGGTGGCGCGACAGCGGCTCCCACGGGCCGCCGCGATACCACCAGGCGGCTAGACCGATGATCGAGACCGGGCGTGCGACGAATCCGCGTGAGAGCTCGGCCAGCAGCGCTTTCGCTTCGCCTGGCGCGACCTTGTTCTGCACCGTCACATGCGGGCGCCAGCCGGCCTGATCCTGCGGCGTCAGCAGGCCGGTGAAGGCGTCGGCGATCCGCGCGCGCGCTGCCTCCAGATCGGGGCTGTGGATGCGATAGGCGACGCCCCGCCCCAGCGAGTAAGGCGCCGCGAGCGTCGCACGCGGCGCACCGACACCGCGTGTCTCGTCTTGCAGCCGCCGCAACACTTCGCCGGCTGCGCTCGGCGGCAAATGGTGGAACATGGTGAGGTGCGCGGCGAGTTGGTTGCGCTCCGGCGGGAAGTGCGCCCGGCGTAGCGCATCGAACCACGCCTGATCCGCCTTGCCGAACAGCGCCGTCACGATGATCGGCGCGGCCTCAGCAGGCGAGAGCACGGCGCCCGTCAAATCTCGATCTGGCTGCCGAGTTCGACCACACGGTTGGTGGGCAAGCGGAAGAACTCCATCGCGCTTTCCGCATTGCGCAGCATCCACGCGAACAGCTTCTCGCGCCAGATCGCCATGCCCGGCCGGTCGGAAGCAAGCAGCGTCTGGCGCGACAGGAAGAAGCTCGTCTCCATCATGCGGAAGTCGTCGCCGCATTCGTGGAACGACTTGAGCGCCGCGGGGATATCAGGCGACTCCATGAAGCCGTAGCGCAGGATCACGCGGTGGAACCCCTCGCCCAGATCCTCGTGCAGGAACCGGTCGACTTCCGGGAAGTACGGCATGTCCGTCACCTTCACCGTCAGCAGGATGACGCGATCGTGCAGCACGCGGTTGTGCTTCAGATTGTGGAGCAACGCGTGCGGCACGCCATCGGGCGTCGACGTCATGAACACCGCGGTGCCGCCAACGCGAGTCGCGCTGTTCGCGGCGGAGTTAATGAACACCTTGATCGGCATCGCCCCCTCCCGCATCCGCTGCAGCATCAGCTTGCGCCCGGTCGCCCAGGTGGTGAGCAGGACGAAGACGATGATCGCAACGAGCAGCGGGAACCAGCCGCCGTCGGGCACCTTCGTCAGGTTCGACGAGAAATACAGCCCGTCGATCAGCAGGAAAGCGGCGATGAACGGCACCACCGTCCACGTCGGCCAGTGCCACACGCGCCGGATCAGCACCGCGACCATGCAGGTCGAGATGAACATCGTGCCGGTGACCGCGATGCCATAGGCGGCGGCGAGGTTCGACGATTCGCGAAAGCCCAGGATCAGCAGCAGCACCATCGTCAGCAGCGCCCAGTTCACCGACGGAATGTAAATCTGCCCGGCAGCAGAGGCGCTGGTGTGCGAGATGCGCAGCCGCGGCATCAGGCCCAGCTGGATCGCCTGCTGCACCACCGAATAGGCGCCGGTAATCACCGCCTGGCTGGCGATGACGGTGGCAAGCGTCGCGAGGATGACGAGCGGCAGGCGCCAGCTTTCCGGCGCCATCAGGAAGAACGGGTTCTGCGCCGCGGTGGGATCCGACAGCAGCAGCGCGCCCTGCCCGAGGTAATTGATCATCAGCGCCGGGAACACCATCCACAGCCAGGCGAGCGCGATCGGGCGGCGGCCGAAATGGCCCATGTCGGCATAGAGCGCTTCTGCGCCCGTCACCGCCAGCACGACCGAGCCCAGCGCCAGGAACGCCAGCATGCCGTCCGTCGCCGCGAAGCGCACGGCCCAGCGCGGATCGAGCGCGAGCAGGATCTGCGGCTCGGCAATGATATGGCTGAGGCCAAGTCCCGCGAGGGTGACGAAATAGACCCCCATGATAGGCCCGAACAGCCGCCCCACCCGTGCCGTGCCGACCGACTGGAGATAGAACAGGCCGACCAGGATGGTGACCGAGATGGGGATGACGAAGCTGTCGAACCGTTGCTCTACCGTCGCCAAACCCTCCACCGCCGATAGCACGGAGATGGCCGGCGTGATCATGCAATCGCCGAAGAACAAGGCGGTGGCGAGCACGCCGAGCACGATCAGCCCCGGTTCCCAGCGCTTGCCGGCCCCGCTGCGCCGCTGGATCAGCGCGAGCAGCGCCAGGCTGCCGCCCTCGCCATTATTGTCGGCGCGCAGGATCACCATGACGTATTTGAACGTCACGATCAGCACCAGCGACCAGAAGATAAGGCTGACGACGCCGAAGATATGAAGCTGATCGACCGCCAGAGGATGGTGGCCGACGAAGACTTCCTTCATCGCGTACAAAGGGCTCGTACCGATGTCGCCATAGACGACGCCGATCGCCCCCAGCGCCAGTTTTGCCAAACCGTCGTTGTGGTGGTGGTGATCGTGCCCGGCGGGCACGGTTGCGCTGTCGGTGGTGGTCACCGGCTAGTCGCTGGACTCAGGGTCACGGGAAAAGAAACCGCCATCATCCTGTCGAAGCCTCGGCGCGCCTAGCACCGGGCAGAGCCCGCCGCAAAGGGAACGTTGCGAGAACATAGGTGTTGGATGTGCCGAAAGGAAGATGTCCATGGCCGATGCCGATCCAAAGACCCAACCCTTCTCCAATGCAGAGAAGGATCCTGACGACTGGACCACTGGCGACGAGCCGATGACGGGCGCGCAAGCAAGTTATTTGAAGACGTTGAGCGAAGAAGCAGGCGAGACGTTCGACGACTCGCTCACCAAGGCGGACGCGTCAAAGCGGATCGACGCGCTGCAGGAGAAAACCGGCCGGGGCAAATAGGCCCGGCCGCTTCGTCGATCAGGGCTGCGGCGCGGGGGAACCGGCGGCGCGGGCGCGCTCGATCTGCTCGCTCGCCGCCATATAGCGATCGAGCATGGCGAGCTGCCCGGCGATCGTGTCGCGATAGTCGGCGCCCGGTGCCGACAACGCGACGGCGCGGGCGATGAGCCGCCGTGCCGTCGCGAGGTCACCCGAGCGCAGATAGGAAAGGCCGGCGTAATAAGGCGGCGCGGGATGGTTCGGCGCCAGCTTAAGCGCGCGGCCGAACGCGAGCTTCGCTGCCGGCGACAGCTGGTCATTGTCGAGCAGCGCTAGGTTCGTGCCAAGCTGCGTCCATAGGATGTAGCTGCCCGGAATCGCCCTGACGCCGCCAAGCACCACGTTGGCGGCGGCGCGGCGGTTGCCGGTGCGCAGCATCGCATCGGACGCGACGAGATAGGCGGTGTCGGCGGTGAAGCGACCCATCAGGCGATCGCGCAACGCAATCGATTCGGGATCGATCTCCATAGTGTCGGCTTGCGGGCGCGCGGGCGACGCGGCCAAGGCCGGCCTGCCCTGCCAGGCGTAGCCCGCCGCGCCGAGGAACAGCGCCGCCCCAGCGAACGACCAGACGAACCGCGGCAGGCGCAGAAGAAGCAATGCACCGAAGGCCAAGGCGCCGACGATCGCGAGTGCGACGAAGCCGCTCACGGTTCCAGGCTCGTCGTCTCGTGCATCTTCCCGGCAAGCTGCGGCGGCATGTACTTCTCGTCATGCTTGGCGAGCAGGTTCGTGGCGACGAACAGGCCGTCGGGGCGGAAGCTGCCTTCGGCCACCACGCCCGAATTCTCGCGGAACAGGTCAGGCACGATGCCCGCGAAGGTCACCGGCGTCATCGCCTTGCCGTCCGTCACCCGGAACTGCACCGTCACGCCGTCCGCCGCGCGCGACACCGATCCCGCCGCGACCATGCCGCCGAGGCGAACGGCCCGGTCGGAAGACAGGACCTCGCGCGTCACGTCCGAGGGCGCATAGAAGAATGCTGCCTGGTCGCGCAGGCCGGAAAGTGCGAGCAGCGCCGCAATGGCGATCGCCACCACGGCTGCCCCCGCGAGCGCCAGTCGCTGATGCTTTGCCTTCATCGGTCCGATTTTTCCGCGCGGCGCATCGCGCGCCAGCTCAACAGGGCAACGATCGCCGTTCCCCCCAGGGATACCGCGTAGGCGGCAAGGACATAGGGCCAGGCGTTCATGCGGTTGCTCGCCGGCGCATCCGCGCTTCTGCCTTGGCAGTCGCAAGCATCGCGCGCATCCGCATCAGCACGATGGCGCCGAACAGCAGGCTGAAGCCCAGCGCCATGATCGGCAGTGGCCACAGGATCGAGGTGTCGATGCTGGACTTGGTGAGGCCGATGCTGGGCCCCTGGTGCAGCGTGTTCCACCACACCACCGAATAACGGATGATCGGCAGCAGCACCGTGCCCGCGATGCCGAACAGCGCCGGGATGCGGCCGTCTCCGCCGCGCTCGCGGTCCGCCATCGTCAGCGCGATATGGCCGAGATAGACGAAGAACAGCAGCAGCATCGACGTCAGCCGGCCGTCCCACTGCCAATACGTGCCCCAGGTGGGCCGGCCCCAGATCGCGCCGGAAACCAGGCAGATGGCAGCAAAGGTTGCGCCCGGCACGGCAATCGCGCGCGCGGCAACCTCTGCCAGTGGATGGCGCCAGACGAGATAGGCGATGCTGGCGATGGCGATGCCGCTCCACCCGCCCATGCCAAGCCAGGCGGCGGGCACATGGACGTACATGATGCGCACCGATTCGCCCTGCAGGTAATCCGGCGGCGTCTGCGTGAGCCCGGCCCAGCAGCCGATGGCGACCAGCACCGCGCCGGCCCAGAAGAGCAGCGGCGTGAGCGGGCGCGCAATCTTCAGGAAACGCGCAGGGTTGGCGAAGGCATGAAGGGCGGGCACGACGGATCACCCCTTATGGCGAAATTTGCCGGACGTCATCCGCTAGGTACCGGGGAAGCGACCGTCTGGTCGCTTCCGTCACGGCAAACACGGGTCCGGCGATGGTTCAGCCGCGGCCGATCAGCCGCTGCGCGATCCGATCGGCGACTTCGGAGATCGGGTCCCCGCTCGCCTGGCTCTCGTCCCACACCTCGATGAGGCGTTCCGGGATGCGGGCGATGCGCGCCATCACCTCGGCCTCGTCGCCGTGGCCGAGATATTCCAGCCCGACGTTGATGATGCCGCCGGCGTTGATGACGTAGTCGGGCGCATAGAGGATGCCGCGTTCGTGCAGGCGGCGCCCGTCCTCACGCGTCGCAAGCTGGTTGTTCGCCCCGCCGGCGACAACCTTCACCTTCAGCGCATCGATCGACTTCTCGGTCAGCACCGCGCCAAGCGCGTTCGGGCTGACCAGATCGACGTCCGCAGCAAGGATCGTCTCGGTTGGCGCGGTCGTCGCGCCAAGTTCCGCGGCGAGCGCGCCGGCCCGCGCCTGGTTCACATCAGCCAGCGTCAGGATCGCGCCGTCCGCGGCGAGCAGCTTCGCAAGTCCGCCGCCGACCGAGCCGACACCCTGGATCGCGACCCGCACGCCCTTCATGTCGGTCGCGCCAAGGCCGCGCTTCGCCGCCGCCTTCACGCCGAGATAGACGCCGTGCGCGGTGTAAGGGCCGGGATCACCGCCCGCCGCGCCGCTGGCCACAGGCAGGCCGGAGACGTAGCGTGTTTCCTCCGCAATCACCTTCATCCGCGCTTCGGACATGCCGACATCTTCCGCCGTCACATAGCGGCCGACGAGCGACTCGACGGCACGGCCAAAGGCACGCAGCTGCGCTTCGGTGATCGTCGCACCCGGCGCGTCGGCCAGCACCACGCCCTTGCCGCCGCCAAGCTCCAGACCCGCCATGGCGTTCTTGAAGCTCATGCCGCGCGACAGGCGAAGCGCATCGGTGATGGCGCTCGTGTGATCGGCGTAATGCCAGAAACGCACGCCGCCCGCCGCCGGGCCAAGCGCGGTCGAATGGACCGCGATTACTGCCTGAAGACCGGATGCCGGATCGGTGAAAAGATGGACGCCTTCATGGTCGTCGAAATCGGGGAGGCCCCACGCGGTCATGTCATTCCCGGGGAAAAGAATGGGGCGATCGACGGGACTTGAACCCGCGACCCTCGGTACCACAAACCGATGCTCTAACCAACTGAGCTACGATCGCCGCAAGAGAGCGCGCCCCTACGGCTAGGGCGCGGAAGCGTCAAGCTTGCGGCGCGAGAATTCTGTGGTTGCCGCGCCGATCAACAGTGCGGCAATCAGAAACGCCCCTCGATCGCCAGTTCCATGCCGTTCGTCGTCTGGACGAAGCCCGCGCCCTGCAGCCGCGCAGTGGCGGCCGGGTCGCCGGGTTGCAGCGTGAGTTCAACGCGGTAGCGGCCGTCCGGCCACAGGCGGATCGTGCTCCCCTCGCCGCCCGCCGCGCTGGTCAGCGGCAGCAGCAAGGCGCCGCCGTCGCAGCGCGCCGTGCCGGTCAGCGCCGCCGGCACCGGCAGCCCGCCGATCTCACCCGCCAGCGTCGCGCGCACCCGGCCCTCCGCCCGCTCGCAGACGTCGCCGCGGAACCGCACCGTCACTTCATCGAGGTTCAGCGTGGTGACCGGCACCGGGCGAAAGGCCGTGCCAACCGGCAGCGTCGCGCTGATCCCGTCCAGTTCGAACGTATGACGCGTGATGCCAATCGCGCCCGCGAGTTGCGGGGCGGGCGGCGGCGCGCTGCCGCGCAGATGCACGCGGCCACGGCCAAGCAGCAGCTGGAGCGGCGAGACCCCGGCGGAAAGATCCCCAAGCACGATGTCGCCGAACCGCGCCTCGCGCAGGCTGCCGGCCCAGATGCTGCCGCGCACCTCGCGCGCAGTCATCCCCTGTTCCGCCAGCCCCAGCCAGCCGAGCGCGAGCCGCAGCGGCAGGAAGGCAATCAGCGCCGCGACGAAGAAGGCGAGGAACAACGCGCCGGGGCCGGTCGCCAGCCGGATCCGCCTCATGCCGCGCGTCCCTTCAGCGTCAGCGTCGCTGCCACCGTGCCGTCACCATTGCCGGTGATGCTCGACGAATCGACCAATATGCCATCGGCCTCCAGCCCGGCGATCCAGGCGAGCAGCGCTCCGGGCTTGGCCGTCGCGATCGTGATGCGCACCCGTGCGCCATCGGGATCGAGGCTGGCGAGCGCAAAGCCGGCCTCGTCGGCGCGCATCCGCACCGCATCGGCGATCGGCCCTTCCAGCGGGCGAACGCGCCCGCGCTGCAGCGCCTTCACCGCCGCCACCTGCCGCTGCACCTCGCCCAGCCGGATGGTGGCCGCGATCTGGCGCTCGCGCGTCGATTCTAGCCCGTCGCGCACTGGGCGGATGATCCCGGTCCAGACGATCGTCACCGCCAGCAGCGCCAGCATCACCAGGATCAGCCGCTTCTCGCGCAGCGACCGACCATTGTACCACGTGATTAGCCCGGTCATGGCACACTCACCGTCACATCGCCGCGCAGCCGCTCGCCATTCGCCTCGAAGGTGCTGGCCGTCACGCGAAAGCCCATGTTGCGAAGTCGGGCCACCAGCTGGTTCGCCTGCGCCTCGCCCTGTGCGGCGATGGTGACGCGGCACTCGCCGGTCGGCTCGAAGGCCAACGCAACGATCTCCGTCCCGGCGATACCACGCACCGCATCCGCCACCGCAGCCGTGGTCGCCGTAAACCCGGCACCTGGGCCACGCAGGTCGGAGAGCCGCTCGGCGAGCAGCCGGTCCGCATGCCCCTGGTCGGCACCCCGCGGCAGGCCGCTGCGCGCCAGCACCTCGGCCTTCGCCTCGGCGGCATCGGCAGCGATCGAATACTTGGCGATCCGCGCAAGGTCGATAACCAGCGTCACCAGCAGGATCAGCGCGCCAAGCGCGGCCAGCCGGCGCACCAATCGCCAGTCGATCGCCCGCCGCTTGCGCCGCGCGAACGGCCCCTGGCGCAGATCGAGCACGGGCCGGGCGGCCGCAGCTGCCACCGCCGCGTCGAGCGCGTCGCGCGTCAGCGTCTCGGGTGGATCACCGGTGATGAGCTCGGTCAGCCGCGCCTCGTCGGCAAAGCCGCTCGCGGTGCCGCGCACCACCGACTGGCCGCCGATATTCGCCCGCACGAAGCCGCTCTCCGGCCGCGGCAGCAGCAACGGCGCAGGCAGGATCGCAACGGGATCGATCCCGAGGGCGGCGAAGGATGCCAACCAGCCGCGCATCCGCGCACCGGCGACGACGCCGATCGGCCGTTCCTCCTGCCCCTCGTCACCCACCGCGACATGCAGATCGTCAAGCGGCCCGGCCACCGCGTCCATCACCAGGATGCGCGCCGCCGCACTCGCCTGCGCGGGGGAGCGGGCCGGCAGCACCGCCCAGTGAAGCGTCACCGCATCCGCCGGCGCGACACCTATTACCGCGCCGAGATCGCCATCAGGCAGCCCCTCGCCGTCGCTCACGACGCCATCCTCGGTGGTGCGCAGCCAATGCGACGGATCGTCGGCATGGGCGGGAAGGAAGATCAGCGTCGTCATGTCGCCTCGCCCCATTGCCGCGAGACGAGCCGCGCGGGAAGCGTCGTCGCGTCGATCAGCGCCCGCTCCGAAAGATCGCTGCCTGCGACGCTCACATCAACGGTGAGATCAAACCAGCTGGTCTTCACGCCCGTCTGCTGCTCGGCCGCCGGATCGGCGGTGATGCCGGACGCGGCATAGATCTTCCAGAAATCCTGCGTATCGGCAAAGCCGCCCGGCGGCCGGCGCAGCAGCCCCGCGGCGGCGCCCGCCACGCCCAGCGTATCCGGCAGCAGCATCGCGATCAGCGGCGCCTGTTCGGGCATCAGCGTGTTGACGTTGATCGTCGCGCGGGTGGTGCGCGGCAAGGTGCACAGCCACGGCCGCAGCTGCTGATAGGCTTCCTGCGTTACGCCAGCGACCGCGCGCAGCTCGCTCGGGTCCGCCATCAGCGTGCCGGCGGTGCGATACGGCGTCGCGAGCCCGGTATAGGCACTGTCTTCCGCGCCGCCGGCCAGCGGCTGATCATCGCTGTCGATCCAGTCCGCCGCCGCCGCCGCGATCGCGTCTCCGCCTGGCACGTTCAGCAACCTCGCAAGCCGCGCGAACTGGGTGATCGTCGTCGGATCCGCCACATACGTGCCATCAAGATCGCTCACCAGGCTGTTGAGATTGAAGCAGTTCCCTCCGTCCTTGACGCGCGCGACGGCACGCCCGTTCGGAAGGGGGATGGTGTAGGGCCGGTTGCTCCAGCCGCCATCCAGCGTCACCCGATCCGGGTTCTGCCGCAGCAGATCGGAGACCCGGCTCGTCGCCAGCGCCTCGGCTGCGAAGGCAAGTCCGCGCGCCTGATCCAGTGCGACGGCATTGGCCGTCAGCCTGGTCGACAGGCGCAGCCGCTCGAGCGCCGTAGCCGCCATCACAGCGATCACCGCGACGAGCAGCAGCACGGTAAGCAGCGCCGCGCCCCGCTCCCCCGGCCTGCCTGGGGCGGGCTCACGACGCATCGGTCGGCACCTTCGGCACGGGGGGCGCCCCGCTCCCGACGAGGAACAACTGGCGGAACACGGCACCGTCGGCGCGCTGCACCACCAGTTCCAGCGCCTGCGGCAGCGGCGCGGTGGCACCATCCCAGCGATCGCTCCAGGCACCTGAAATGCGATAGCGCAACGAGGCGCGCTGCACGCCCGCCAGCACCGGCACCGGCGTCAATGCGGCGGCGCCGTCCACCATCGGCCAGGCGATCCGCTCCAGCGCGTCACCGTTCACGCGATAGCTCACCTTCTGCAGCGCGGATCGCGGCTGTCCGTCGATATTGGTCCAGCCGTTGCGCACGAAGGTGACGCTGGCCGCATCCCCGACAAAGGCCGGCAGCAACGTACCACGCTCGTCGCGGGCGGGCCGGTTCACCGCCTGCGCCAGATCCGATGCGAGCAGCGACGACTGCCGCGCCAGCGCGCCGATATCGTCCAGCCGCGCGGTCGTCGCGCCCTGCGCACGCACGCTGACGGCCAGCAGCGCAACGCCCGCCGAGGCGATCAGCCCGAAGATCATCAGCGCGACCATCACCTCGACCAAGGTGAAGCCGTTGCGGACCGGCGAGGCCCGCGCGCGCCGCCGCGTCACGAGACGGTCACTTCGGGCTGCTCCTGGCGAATCATCGTCAGCCGGCCGAGCGCGCGGCCCGCGGCGTCGCTCACCGCGACATCGATCCGCAGCACGCGCGAGTCGCCGGTGGGGCGGACGTCGCGGGTCCAGCGCCACGCGCGGCCCCCGTTCTGCTCCACGCCCGCCGCTCGCCCGAGCGCCGGTGCCCGCGCCGCCGTCACCGCTTCGATCGCAACGTTGCGTGCGACCATCTGAGCCATCACCGTATCACCGAGGATCGCGGTTGAGCGGACCGTCGCCCCCTGCAGCCGGATCAACGCGAGCGCGGCGAGGCTGAACACCGCCAGCGCCACCATCACCTCGACCAGGGTAAAGCCCCGTTCGCTGGTTTTGCCCCGATCTGCCCCCCCGCGCCGCATCTCAGCTGTCGACCTTCGCGCGCCCGTCCGCACCGATCGACACGGTCACGCGCGTGCGATCGCGCCGCAAGAGGACACTCAACGGCCGATCGGTCATGCCCGTCGGATCGAACGTCACGCGGGTGCGCTCCCGGATCACGGCCTGCGTGCCCTCACCCCAATTGGCGACGCGCAGCGGCTTGTCCGCCAGCGCCACCCAGCGCCCGTCACGGCGCTCGTCGAAGCCATAGCCGGTCGGCGTCACCCAGACGCTGACCGGGCGGCCGGTAATGACCGCGGAATCCTGCGCCGCCCGAACCCGGGCGGCAAAGCGCGCGCCCTCGTCAACCAGGCGCCCGCGCGGATCCGGCATCGCCAGCACGGCGGCCGCGGAGGCAAGGCCGATCACGGTCAGTACGACCATCAGCTCGACGAGCGTGAAGCCGCGTTCGGCCGCAGGGCGGCTATTGCCAGGAGCCGATATCGGCATTGATCCCCTCGCCGCCTTCCTGCCCGTCGGCGCCGTTGGTCCAGACGTCCGCCGCGCCGTGCTTTCCGGGCGACGCATAAAGATACGGCCGGCCCCAAGGATCGTCCGGCAAGCGCTTGATATAACCGCCCGGTTGATAGGCGGCCGGGTTGGCAAGGCCGGCGGGCGGGCTTGTCAGTGCGGCAAGGCCCTGCGCGGTCGTCGGGTAATTGTTCTGCTGCAGCCGGTACATCTCCAGCGCCTGCTCGATCGTCGCGATATCCGCCTTCGCCTTCTGCACCCGCGCCGTGTCCCCCGACGGGATGACGTTGAGCGCGACGATCGTCGCCAGAAGGCCGATGATGACGATCACGACCATCAGCTCCACCAGGGTGAAACCGTTCTTCTTCCGACGCTTGTGGGCTTCTTTTCGCATCATCTCTCTCATTGGCCGGCAAGGGTGTTGAGTTGCAGGATCGGGAGCAGGATCGATAGCACGATCGTCGCCACCACGCCGCCCATGACGACAATGATCGCGGGTTCGAGCAGCGACATGGCGGTGGCGGTGAAGCGATCGAACTCGCGCTCCAGATAGTCGGCGGCGCGCTCCAGCATCTCGTCCAGCCGCCCCGCCGCCTCGCCGGAGGCAGCAAGATAGATCAGCAGCGGCGGGAAGACGGCGGCACGGCGCATCGCCGCCGAGAGGCTGCCGCCGGCGCGGATCGAATCGGTGATTTCGTCGGATGCGGCGCGAAGCCGCCGGTTGTGGATCGTCCCCGCCGTGAGCGACAAACCCTCCAGCAGCGGCAGGCGGCTTGCCACCATCGTGCCGAGCGTACGCGCCATCCGCGCGGCGTGAAGATCACGCAGCAACCGCCCCAGCAGCGGCACGCGCAGCAGCCACGTGTCGAACGCGAGCCGGATCGGCGGCTGGCTCAGCGCGACGACTAACAGCCCGACCATCGCCGCAGCCGCCAGAAGCATCAGCCACCACCAGCCGACCAGCACGTCCGAAAGCCCAATCACCAGCCGGGTGAGCAGCGGAAGCTCCTGTCCCATCGTGTCGAACTGCTCCACGACCTGCGGCACGACGAACATCATCAGCGCCGTGACGACACCCATCGCAACGACGGCAAGGATCGTTGGATAAGCCAGCGCCGTCAGGAGCTTGCCACGGATCTCTGCCTGACGCTCGAGGAGCGCGGAGAGCCGCTCGAGGATCGTCGGCAGGGTGCCGGAGCTTTCGCCGGCGGCCACCATCGCGCGGTATAGTGGCGGGAAGCTCTTGGGCTCACGCGCCATGGCATCCGCGAGCCGCCGCCCCTCGACGACGCCGGCGTGAACCGCCTGCACGATCTCGCGCACCTTTTCCTGCTCGGTCTGGCGCGTGATCGTTCGGAGCGACTCTTCGAGCGGGGAAACGAGCGACAGGGTCGCGAGCTGGCGCGTGAACAACGTCAGCTGCTTGGCCGACATCTTGGGGCGGCCCAGCTGCAGCCCGAACAGCGGGCGCCCACGTGCGGCGGGGGCGCTGCCCGGTTCAATCCGAACGACGTACAGCCGTCGCCGGTCGAGCATCGCGCGCGCCGTCTCGGCGTCGACCGCCGCGACATGGCCGCGCGTTTCCTGTCCGCGCGTGTCGATCGCGAGATAATCGAAGTCAGGCACCGGGCTGACCCGAACGCACGCCGCAGCCGGAAGCGTTGCGATCAGCCATCGCTGTCACGGCGCGACACGCGCACCGCTTCCTCCGGCGTCGTCACGCCCTGTTCCACCATGCGCCTGGCCGCCGCCGCGAGCGTTTCGCCGCGCGTGAAGGCGTGCGCAGCGATCGCCGTCTCGTCCGCGCCGTCGTTGATCAGCCGCCGCACCGTCTCGTCGATGCGGATCGCCTCGAACACGCCGACGCGGCCTTTGAAGCCGGTGCCGTTGCATTCCGCGCAGCCCACCGGTTCGTACACCGTGGCCTCGCGCGCGATGCCCAGAAGCGGCGCCACCGTGTCCCCAGCCGGAACCGCGCGACGGCATTCCGGGCACAGCCGCCGCACCAGCCGCTGCGCGATCACCGCGCGCAAGGTGGAGGCGAGCAGGAAGGGCTCGACGCCCATGTCGCGCATGCGGGTGATCGCGCCCACGGCGTCATTGGTGTGAACGGTGGACAGCACCAGATGCCCGGTCAGCGATGCCTGCACCGCGATCTCCGCCGTCTCGCGATCGCGGATTTCACCCACCATCACCACGTCCGGATCCTGGCGCAGGATCGCGCGGAGGCCGGCGGCAAAGGTGAGTCCCACCTTCGCGTTGACCTGCATCTGTCCGACGCCGTCGACGGCATATTCGACCGGGTCCTCGACGGTCAGGATATTGCGGCTGCCATCGTTCAGCATGCGCAGCGCGGCGTAGAGCGTCGTGGTCTTGCCGCTGCCGGTCGGGCCGGTGACGAGGACGATGCCGTTCGGCTCATGGATCGCCGCGTCGAGCATGCCGTGCATCCGCGGGTCCATGCCCAGCGCGTTCAGGTCGATCCCCGCCTTGTCCTTGTCGAGGATACGCAGCACCACGCGCTCGCCCGCGCGGTTCGGCAGCGTGGAGACGCGCACGTCGAGCAGCTTGCCGCCCAGCGTCAGCCCCATGCGCCCGTCCTGCGGCACGCGCCGCTCGGCGATGTCGAGCCGCGCCATCACCTTGATCCGGCTGACGACGACGGGCGCGACATGCGGCGGCATGCGCAGTGTCTCGCGAAGCACACCGTCGATCCGCATCCGCACGACGAGGCCGCTCTCATACGGCTCGATATGGATATCGGACACGTCGTGGCGGGCCGCGTCGGCGATCACGCCGTTGATCAGGCGGATGGCGGGTGCATCGTCCGCCGTATCGAGCAGGTCCTCGGCGGTCGGGATGCCGTCGGCGAGCAGGTCGAGCTCGTCTCCCATGCCAACCGCGGCGAGCGCGGTCGCCTGCCCGTCCATCGCGTAATTGTCGCCCAGCAACCGGTCGAACGCAGCCGGCTCCAGCACCGTCACATCGAACGGGCGGCCGAGCACACGGCGCACCTCGATCAGTGCGCGCGGGTCCGCCCCTTCACGCAGCGCGACGCCCTCGCCTGACAGCGTCACGCCGAACTTGCGCGCGAAGGCATAGGGAAGCGCGACGGGCGCAAGCGCCTCCGCCTCCAGTTCCGCGCCCAGCCGCAACACCGGCTCCGGCAGCGGCTGCGCCCCGGCGAGCGACAGTGGCAGCGGATCGCTCACGCCCCGCCCCGGCCCGCGCGCACGATCAAGCACCAAGGCGCGCGCGCGATCAATTGCCGCGCCGCTTGATCGTGACGGTGGAATTGCGTTGCACAGGCACGTTCACGCGCGAGTCCTCGATATTCCCCGGCACCGGCGCGCTGGGGATCGGCGGGGCGGCGCCCATGTAATCGCGCACCAGCTGGTCGATCGAGGGCTCGCGGCCGGGATCCTGCACCCCCTGCTCCAGCCTGAGATATCCGTAACGTTGCTCGGTCACCCGCCGCGTGTCCTGCGGCGTGCGCAGAATAGTGGGGCGGATGAACACCATGAGGTTCGTCTTCGTCCGCTGCCGGCCCTTGGAGCGGAAGAGGTTGCCCAGCACCGGAATGTCACCAAGGAACGGCAGCTTCTCCAGCGTGCGGCGCTCGTCGTCGCTCAAGAGGCCGCCGATGATCGCGATCTGCCCGTCGTCCACGGTCAGCGTCGTCTCCACCTCGCGCTTGTTGAGGATGAGATCCGAATTGTCGTCGCTGACGGGCCCGGCGATCGAGCTCACCTGCTGGTGGAGGAACAGCTTGATCGAGCCGGAGGAATTCACCTGCGGCCGCACCTCCAGCTGGATGCCGACATTCTCGCGCTGCACGGTGCGAAAGGCATTGTCGAAATTCTGGCTCAATGCCTGGCCCGTGGTGATCGGGATTTCCTGGCCAACAAGAATGCGCGCTTCCTGGTTGTCGAGCGTGATGAGGCTGGGTGCCTGCAGCAGGTTCGACGTCGTGTCGCTCTTCACCGCGTTGATGATCGCGCCGAAGATCGTGTCCCCGCCGATATTGCCGCCGAACCCGCCGAAGCCACCCCCAGCGCCCAGGATCGAGCTGACCGCCTGCTGCGCCAGCGCATCGCTGATCGAATTGTCGGTGGTCGTCGTCGTGGTGGTGCCATTCACCGTGGTGGTCGTCGTCGCCAGGCTCCGCGCCCCGATCGCCCCGGCGATGGAAAGCAGGTTCGGCGCCGAATTGGAAAAGCTGGTCGCGCCGAACGCCCCGCCGGAAAGGCTGCCGAGCAGGAACTGGAAGCCGAGCCGGCTCGCCGTCTGGTCGGAAACTTCGGCGACGATCGCCTCGACCAGCACTTGCTCGCGCCGCGTATCGAGCTGGCGCACGACCTCGGCCAGCTGCCGCTGGATATCGGCCGGGGCGGCGATGACGATCGCATTGGCGCCGACGAAGCGGGTGACCACGGCGGGCGCCCTGCCCCCCTGCGCCTGCACCGCCGCCTGGCCGCTCGCGCCGCCGCCCGGGGCCGCCTGGCTCTGCTGCTGGCTGGCGCCGCCGCCGCCGATGCTAGGCTGGCCGGTGCCGCTGCCGCCATTGGCACTGTTGCCGAAGTTCGACTGGCTCAGCGTCGTTTGCGGCACGGAATCCGGGGTTTGGCCGACGAGTTGCTGAAGCACTGGCAGGAGCTGCGCGGCATCGGCGTTCTCCAGGAACACAACCCGGATCTCGGTGCCGCTCTTCGCCTTCTGATCGAGATCGAGCGCAACCTGTGCCAGCCGCCCGACCGTCGACGGATCGCCGCGCAGCGCGATTGAATTGGCGCCTTCCACTGCCACCACGCTGGTCGTCTGCGTCGATCCCTGCGCCGGCGTGCCAACCAGCCCTTGCAGCGCCGTGGCGATATCGCGCGCGCCGGCGTTCTTCAAAGCAATCACGCGGGTCGAATTATTGTCGGTATCGATCCGGCGCAGCACTTCGCGCAAGCGGCGGACGTTGTCGGCAAAATCCGCGATGACGATCGAGTTGCCGCCGCGATTGGCGCTGACCGAGCCTTGCGGCGAGACGAGCGGCCGCACCGTATCGACCGCGGATTGCGCATCGACCGCAGACAGGCGGACGATTTCCGTCACGAACTGGTTGCGCGCGGCGCCGGCGCTGCCGACCCGCCCGGGCTGGGCGGCGGCATTCTCGATCGGCTGGACGCGCAGCGCACCGGTCGCGGTGGGCACCGTGACCAGCCCGTTGGCGCGCAACGTGGAGAGGAACACCTCGAAATATTCCGAGCGGCTGAGCGGCCGGTCCGTCACCACCGTCACCTTGCCCTGCACCCGGCTGTCGATGATGAAGGTGCGTCCCGTCACCTTGGCGGCATCGGCGATGAAGGCGCGGATATCCGCGTCCCGCACGTTCAGCGTCGTCTGCGCCGCGGCCTGCGTCGCCAGGACGAGCGCCAGCGCCGGCGCTAACAGCAATCGCTTCATCGGCCGGCCACCTGCACGCTCAGCGGCAGGCTCTGCCCGCCCCGGTTCACCGTCATCGTCAAGGTGCCACCCCCGCTAAATTGCGCGGCGAGCCGCTCCACGTCGGACGGCCCCTGCACCGGCCGCCCCCCGATTTCGATGATGATATCGCCTTCGCGCAAGCCTGCGGCGCGGAATGCCGCGCCCGTGCCCTGCGGCCGAACGACAAGGCCGTTGATCCGGCCTCCTTCGACGCGTGGAACGAAGCCGATATCGTCCTGGAACTGCTGCACGGTGATGCCGCCCGCCCCGGCCTGCACCGGCTCGGACGCGAACGATCCACCGTCCGACACCGGCAGCGCAGCCCCGGCGCCCGCCGCCCCGGCCGATTGATCGAGGAACAAATCCTCGCGCACCCCGCCGCGCTCGATCGTCACATGATCGAACGCGACTTCCCTCAGCACCACGCCCGGAATGATCTCTTCTCCCACCGCGATGCTCTTCTGCACCCCGTCAGGCCCGGCGAGGATCGCCGAGCCGCGGCCCATTGCCTCGTCGATGCGCGTGCCGAACAGCTTGAGCTGGAGCGAGGTGACCACCGCCGGGCCGCCCTGCGTGCCCCCGATGCGATAGAACGGATCGAACCCACGCAGCACCTCGCCCGGCGCGGCCGGCAGAGTCACCCCGGCAGGCCGCCAGTCCCCCAGCGGCGACACCGGGGTCAGCACCGTCCACACCAGCCGCGCGCATTGCACGGCAAGCACGCCAAGCAGAACCAGCTCGGCCAGCGAATAGACGTTGACGGCGGGCATCCGCCGCAGAAGCGCCCGCGCACGAGCGTCGAAACTCAATCGCATGGACCTGCCAATTCCCGCCCCTGCCGCCGCTATGTCGGTGATGTTACAGCGGCATTGCAAGGAAGTGTAATATTTCCGAGGCTGGTGAGCCATCATTCGCCTTGGCAGAATGGCCACCATGGACACATCGCTCATTGACCCCGCCCTGTCCGGCCTGGACGAGGCCGCGGTGATCGCCCAGCTGGCCGCGCACCCCGGCATCCAGCGGGTGCCGAGCCCCAAGGTCAGCCTGTTCATGAAGCGCGGCTTCCTCGATGCCGAGACCTGCGCTGCGCTGGTCGCGCTGATCGACGCGAACCGCCGTCCCTCCACGATCGCAGACGCCAATAGCGATGCCGCCTTCCGTACCAGCGAGACCTGCGATCTCGACGCCGCCGACCCGGTCGTGCAGCAGGTGGAGGCGGCGATTGGCGCCGCGACGGGGCTCCACCCGATGTTCGGCGAGCCGCTGCAGGGCCAGCGCTATGCGCCCGGGCAGGAGTTCAAGGCGCATACCGACTATTTCGAGCCCAACGGGGTCGACTTCCACCGCTTCTGCGCCGTGGCCGGCAACCGCACCTGGACGGTGATGATCTACCTCAACGAGCCGGAGGCCGGCGGCGCCACCCGCTTCAAAACGATCGAAAAGACGATCCAGCCCGAAACCGGCAAGCTGGTGGCGTGGAACAACCGACGCGCCGATGGTTCGCCCAACCCCGCCACCATCCATCACGGGATGAAGGTGCGCGCCGGCACCAAGTATATCATCACCAAATGGTTTCGCGAGAAGCCGTGGGGCTGAGACGCGCCGAGCCCGGCGGCACCCGCTCGGGCTGCCGCTGGGCCGGGGATGGAAGCACCTCCTAGAAGGTGATGCTGGCGCCCAGCGTCAGCAACCGGCCCTGGTTGTAGCGGTTGATGAACACCCGTTGCCCGTCCGCGAAGGTCTGGAACTCCTGGTACTTCGTGCCCGTCAGGTTGCGCGCCTCACCCTTCAGCTCCACCCGCTGGCCAAGGAAGTCGACCGTCTGGCGTGCCACGAAATCCAGCCGGATTCCCGGCTTCTCGATGATGTCCGGCTGGAAGCCGACGCCCGTCAGCAGCGAGGGCCCACGGTTCGTCACGCGGTTGCTGGCATAGTTGAACAGGAACGTCGCCTGCATCTCGTTCTCCTTGTCCTCGTAGCCGAGCTGGAGATTGACGAGATGGTCGGACTGGCCGGTCAGCGGCGCGCCGTCACGGAACTGGAGGTTCGCCGGCGCGAACCCGTCGCCGCACCCGCCCAGCGTCACGCCCAGCACGCTCGGCACGCACTGGCTGTTCGCGGTGATCTTGGACTGGGTGTAGGTATAGTTGGCGATCACCACCAAGCGCTTGCCGGCCCAGCCGTCGTTGATGAAATCGAGCGGCACGTATTTCTGCATCTCGATCTCGCCGCCCCACAAGGTGGCCTTGGGCAGATAGGTAAAGCCGGTCTGCAGCCGCGCGTCGGGCGTCGGGTAGAAGCCCACCTGCTCGATCGGCCGGTTGATCTCCTTGTAGAAGCCCGCCGCCGTCAGCCGCTGGTCACGGTCGAAGAACCATTCGTAGCGCGCCTCGAGGTTGTAGAGCGTCGAATCGCGCAGCAGCGGGTTGCCGAAGAACAGGCGGTCGGATTCGAAATCGCGGAACGCCTGGGGGGCAAGCTCGCGGAATTGCGGCCGCGCGATCGTCTTCGCCGCCGCAACGCGCAGCTGCATGTCGGGTGCGAAGTTCCAAGTCAGCGTCGCGGCGGGCAACCAGTAATCGTTGTTGAGCCGCGTCGAGGTCGCGCCGATCGGCGTCACTTGCTGCTTCGCCGTTTCGTAGCGCACACCCACGATCGCGCGCACGCCGTCGATCGCCTCGGCCTCGGCCTGGACATAGCCCGCGTGGATCTTGAGGCTCGCGTCATAGGCGTAGGAGCCGTTCAGGCCGGAGTCGAAGCGCAGCTGCACCGCATTCTCCGCCTGGCTGCCGCTCGTCGCCACCGGGCAGCCGTTCAGCACGTCCGGCGACAGCAGATAGTCCGGCCGGAACAGGTTGCACGGGAACGGGATCGCCCCGCCCGTAGTCGTCTGATACGTGAACGGCAGGCGCAGCGACGTGCGCTCGTTCTGCGAATAATAATAGCCCGCCGACAGCGTGAACGGCCGCTCGGTCGACAGCTTGTACGTCAGGTCCGCCTGGCCCGAGTAGAGATCCTCGTTGAGCTCGCTGAACACCACGGTGGCGAAGCGGTCGAAGGCGTTGGTCGCCTGCCACACGCCGGGGCACGTGATCGCGCCCACGCCCGGCACGCTGCCCGGCTGGCTCGGCCGCACGTCGAGGCTGGTGTTGCAGTTATAGATGAACTGCCGCTCGTACGGCGAATTGCGCTTCGAATTGGCATAGGCGCCGCGCACGTCGATCGAGAAATCGTCGATCGGCTTGAACTCGCCCACCAGCTGCGTCTCGATCAGCTGCCGTTCGAACCAGTTGGTGTTCTGCTGGAAGATCGGGTTGCCCGACGAATTGTTGAACACCGTCGCGGCGGATGCTCGGCCCTGCTTCAGCGTGTCGTGGATATAGACGTTGGTCCAGCGGATGCGGTTCTCGTCGAATTCGTAACCGAAGCCGAGCAGGCCGTTCACCACCGCGCGATTGTCCGTGATCACGGTATCGAAGTCGTTGCGCAGCGCGCCCGTCGCGGTGACGGTGTCCTGCTGCGTCGTGTCACGCGTGCGCCACGTGTTCGAGACGCTGCCAGTGGCGATCATGCCGATCCGCCCCGCGCCGAGGTCACCGACGAGGCCGAGGTTGAGGTCCCCCGACCAGTTCGCCGGAATGTCGAAATTCTGCTGCAGCAAGGTGGTGCGCGCATTGGAGAGCTGCGCCACCTGCGCGGTCGGGATCACGCCATTGCCGAACGGCGCGTTGCGGATGAACGCGGGCACCTTGCGGGTGCCGGAGTCATAGCCGAGCCAGTCCGACTTGGATCCGTAATAGGTGTAGCCGAGCTTTCCGGTCGTCACCGTGTCGATCCCGCCCGACGCACCGATGGTGACGTAATTCTCGTCCGGGATCGCCTTGGTGGTGAGGTTGATCACGCCCCCGCCGAACTCGCCGGGATAGTTCACCGAATAGGTCTTCTGCACCAGCGCGGAGCCGACGATGCTGGTCGGGAAGATGTCGAGCGGCACCGTGCGGCGCAGCGGCTCGGGGCTCGGCAGCGGCGAGCCGTTGAGCAGCGCCGAGGAATAGCGATCGCCAAGCCCGCGCACGAAGACATAGCCGTTGCCGACCACCGACAGCCCGGTGACGCGCGTCAGCGCCCCGGCGATGTCGCCCTCGCCGGTCCGCGCGATATCCGCCGTGGACAGCACGCTGATGACCTGCGCGGTCGAGCGGATAGAATTGGGGATGTTGCGCCCCACCACCACGATGTCGTCACCCGAGGTGGCATCGACGCCCGGCGCCGAGACCTCCGCCGCCTGCTGCTCCGTTCCCGCGGCCACCTCGGGCGCGCTGGTGGCAGTGGTGCTGGTCGGTTCGGGACCGGCGGGCGCGCTGGTCGACGGGGCGCCGGTGGACGGGGCGACCTGCGCCAGCGCGGCGGGGGCCACCAGGATGGTGGTCAGCAGAAGCAGGGATGAATAGGCGATGCGCTGGCGCATGATCGGGCCTTCCGGTCGATATTGGTGAACGGGCCCGCGGTGCCGCCATGCTGGCGATCACCGGGGCCCGCGGTCGTCACAAGGGGAGTGGCTGGCTCAGCGGCCCTGGCACTGGAAGTAGACCGAGTTGAACGTCGGGGCGCCGGCATCCTGCAGCGCCGCATTCGCCGGGCGGATCGTCGTGCGGCTGTCGCCCGAACCCTCGCCGGCGATGATGTTGACGCAGCCCTGGCCCGACGCCGTCTTCACCACGCCGTTGACGAAGGCGAAGTCCGCGCCGCCACGCAGGCGGATCGCCGCCGGCGCCGAGGACGGGCTCTGGATGAAGGTGAAATTGGCATAGCGGCCGAAGGTGCGCGGCAGCAGGTCCTCGGCGTTGTTCGAGTCGATCTCGGTCGCGAACGAGTCCGCCGTCGAGCCCGACGCCTTCTGCGCCGCGATGATGAACTGCATGAAGCCGCGCCAGCCGTTGTCGACATCGAAGCCGTCGTCGTCCGCGCCGGTGACGACGAAATACTTGAGGTTCGTCGTGCCGCCGAAGATCTCGATCCCGTCATCGGCCGAATTGTGGCTCTGCACGTGATCGATCGTCGTGCCGCTGCCGGTGCCGCCCAGCGTCAGGCCCTGAAGCTCGTTGCCCTCGCTGATCGCGATACCGGTGTAGCGGATCTGGACGTACTGCAGCGTGCCCGAATTGCTCTCCTTGTTCGGCCCGCCATAGAAGCGGCCCGTCACGCCCTCGATCGGGTTCTGGCACGTCGTGCTGGAGCCGTCGGCATTGTTCGGGCCGGTGCCCGACGCGCACACCGCGGTCGGCGCCTGGCCGAGCAGGATCAGCCCGCCCCACTGGCCCTGCGTCGCATCCGACACGCCATTGCTGCTGAGGTTCTGCTGCGAGGTGAAGATGATCGGCGCTTCCGCCGTGCCCACTGCGTTGATGCGGCTGCCACGGTTGACGATGATGAGGTCGTTCGACGCTTCCGACGAATCCGCCGCCAGCACCACGCCCGGCGCGATCGTCAGCACGACGCCCGAGGAGGCACCGGTCGTGCCGACATCCACGCCCACTTCGGTCTGACCGCGGAAGCGGTAGAACACGCCCGGGATCTTCGGCAGCGACAGGCTGGACGAGATGACCGTCGGCAGCCGGCACGCACGGAACGTCGCGACGATCCCGTCATCGACCGTGCCCGCCGGGCACGCCGCGGTCGCACCGCCGCTGCCGATGCTGGGCACTGCCGTGCAGGCGACCGACGCACCGCCGAAGTTCGCCGCAGTCGAATTGCAGGTCCAGCCCTGGAAGGACGTGTCGTTCGGCCCGTTCAGCGCGCCGACAAAGTTGGTGGCGGTGAAGAAGCTGCCAAGCGAGGTCGGGTTGCTGGCGGCGGTCAGCGATGACGCGCTGGCGGGATAGACGCCGTTCAGCCCGGCCGCGCCGTTCACATTGTTGTTCGCGCCGGCATTGACGATCGCCAGCTGCTCGTCGGCCGTGATCGTCACGCCGTTGACGGTCGTCGCCACGGCGAACTGCGCCGCGGTGATCGGCGACGGGGTCGGCGTGCCGGTCGGGGTGGGCGTCGGCGCCGGCGGCGTCACGATCACGTCGATGTTGCCGGCACCAGGCGAGGCGACACCATCCGCACCGCCGCAGGCGGCGAGCAGAAGGCAGGCGGTGCCCGCGAGAAACTGGTTACGGCGGCCGATGCTCAGCATGTGTCACTCCCGTTGATCGTCGGCCCGTCCCCCGGACCAAAGACGAGTCGAGCCGCTTGCCCGTTCGCCTTTCGAGAGCGCCGCTAGAGGCGCGCGATGACAGCTGCGTGGAGGTTCGGAGACGCCGGCGTGACGGATATGTTGCGAAGGCGTGACAAACGCGGCGCCGGTCCCGCGGCGGGACGCTCGGTACGGCGGTTGGCCGATGGAGCCCGCAAACCAAAAGCCCCGCCGGTCAAGTGACCGACGGGGCTGAATATGGTGGGCGCGACAGGGATTGAACCTGTGACCCCACCCGTGTGAAGGGTGTGCTCTACCGCTGAGCTACGCGCCCGGTGTGAACCGGAAGCGGGCCTTTAGGCGGCACGTCGCCGCCTGTCCAGCCCGTCAAAACACATTCAGTTCAACGAATCCTTCAGCACCTTGCCGGCCTTGAACTTCGGCTGACTCGACGCCTTGATGCTCATCGGCTCGCCGGTGCGCGGATTGCGGCCCGTGGAGGCCTTGCGCTTCGACACCGCGAAGGTGCCGAAGCCAACCAGTCGGACCTCGTCGCCCTTCTTGAGCTGCGCGGTGATCGTGTCGAACACGGCCTCGACCGCGCGGACCGCATCGCCCTTGGCAAGTCCCGACGCGTTCGCCACGGCCGCAATCAACTCCTGCTTGTTCATGCACGGACCCCCGTCTGCTGTGCGTATGTGTGAATAATTGGATTCGGCCCATCGATGGGCTGATCGGACCAGTAAGGCGGCTGCCCGACGCGCTGTCAAACGAAACCACGGCGGTTGCGACGAACCGCCGTGGTCGATGCGCCTATTAATCAGAACGACTTAGTGGTGAAGTTCACCCCCGGCCGGCGCGATCGGGGCCGGCGGCTGGGCCGCCAGTTCGTCCGCATCGGTCCAGTCGATCGCCTCCAGCGGCTCGGTCAGCGCCAGGCGAAGCACCTCGTCGACATGCGTCACGGGGATGATCTTCAGGCCATCCTTGATGTTCTGCGGGATGTCCGCGAGGTCCTTCTCATTCTCCTGCGGGATCAGCACCGTGGTGATGCCGCCGCGCAGCGCCGCAAGCATCTTTTCCTTCAGGCCGCCGATCGGCAGCACCCGCCCGCGCAGCGTGACCTCGCCGGTCATCGCCACTTCTTTCTTCACCGGCACGCCGGTCAGAGTGGAAACGATGCAAGTGACAAGGCCGATGCCGGCCGACGGGCCGTCCTTCGGCACCGCGCCCTCCGGCAGGTGGACGTGCACGTCCTTGCGATGGAACAGGCTCGGCTTGATCCCGTAGGACGGCGCGCGTGCCTTGATGAAGCTCATCGCCGTCTCCGCCGATTCCTTCATCACGTCGCCCAGCTTGCCGGTCAGCTTGATCGCGCCCTTGCCGGGCACGGTCACGCTTTCGATCGTCAGCAGCTCGCCGCCCACTTCGGTCCAGGCGAGGCCGGTGACGGCGCCGATCTGGTTTTCCTCCTCGGACAGGCCGTGGCGATACTTCTGCACGCCCGCGAACTCGTGGAGGTTCTCCGGCGTGATGGTCACGCTGGTCGCTTTGCCTTCCAGGATCTGGCGCAGCGCCTTGCGCGCAAGCTTGGCGATCTCGCGCTCCAGCGTGCGGACGCCCGCCTCGCGGGTGTAGCGCTGGATCAGCGCACGCAGGCCTTCCGGGGTCAGCGTGAACTCGCCTTCCTTCAGGCCGTGCGCCTCGATCTGCTTGGCGATCAGGTGACGCTCGGCGATCTCGACCTTCTCGTCCTCGGTATAGCCTTCGAGGCGGATGATCTCCATGCGGTCGAGCAGCGGCTGCGGCAGGTTCAGCGTGTTCGCCGTGCAGACGAACATCACGTCGCTGAGATCGATGTCGATCTCGAGGTAGTGATCGTTGAACTTGCTGTTCTGCTCGGGATCCAGAACCTCGAGCAGCGCCGATGCCGGATCGCCGCGGAAATCCTGGCCCAGTTTGTCGATCTCGTCGAGCAGGAACAGCGGGTTCGCCGCCCCTGCCTTGCGCAGGTTCGTCACGATCTTGCCGGGGAGCGAGCCAATGTACGTCCGCCGGTGGCCACGGATCTCGGCCTCGTCACGCACGCCGCCCAGCGACTGGCGGATGAACTCGCGCCCGGTCGCCTTGGCGATCGACTTGCCCAACGAGGTCTTGCCCACGCCCGGTGGGCCAACGAGGCACAGGATCGGCCCCTTCAGCTTGTTGGTGCGCGCCTGGACCGCGAGATATTCGACGATCCGGTCCTTCACCTTCTCCAGCGCATAATGATCCTCGTCGAGGATCGCCTGCGCGGCGGCGATGTCCTTCTTCAGCTTCGACTTCTTGCCCCACGGCAAGCCGAGCAGCACGTCGAGGTAATTGCGCACGACGGTCGCCTCGGCGCTCATCGGCGCCATGGTCTTCAGCTTCTTCAGCTCCGCGGTCGCCTTGGTGCGCGCTTCCTTGGAAAGCTTCAGCGTCGCGATCTTCTGGGTCAGCTCGGCGACCTCGTCGCCCTCGCCGTCCTCGCCCTCGTTGCCGAGCTCGCGCTGAATCGCCTTCAGCTGCTCGTTGAGGTAATATTCGCGCTGCGTCTTCTCCATCTGGCGCTTGACGCGGCTCTTGATCTTCTTCTCGACCTGCAGGACGCCGAGCTCGCCTTCCATGAAGGCATAGACCATCTCCAGCCGGCGGGCGGGATCACCCTCCACCAGCAGCGCCTGCTTGTCGGCCACCTTGATCGAGATGTTGCCTGCAACCGCGTCGGCGAGGCGCGAGGCGTCCTCGATCTCCGCCAGCTGCACCGCCGTCTCGGCCGGCAGCTTGCGGTTGAGCTTGGCGTAATTCTCGAACTGGTCGATCACCGATCGCATCAGCGCGGAAACCTCGGTCCCTTCGGCCTCCACTTCGTCAATCAGCGTCACTTCCGTGGTGACATAGGTGCCGGCATCGATCAGCCCGCCCAGCCGGCCGCGCTGCTTGCCTTCGACCAGTACGCGTACCGTGCCGTCGGGCAGCTTCAGCAGCTGCAGGACCGTGGCGGTCACGCCGATGTCGTAGAGATCATCTTCCTTGGGATCATCCTCCGCCGGATCGAGCTGGGCGACGAGGAAAATTTCCTTGTCAGCCGCCATCGCCGCTTCGAGTGCGGCGACCGACTTGTCGCGGCCGACGAACAGCGGCACGATCATGTGTGGAAAAACAACGATGTCGCGCAGCGGAAGAACGGGGAAAGTCTGGGTCATGAAAACTCCGGTGCCGCTCCGAACAGGCGGCATACTCGGCTTATATGGGGTTAAAGTCGTTTCCATCAATCGGCCAGCGTCCGAGTGCCGCTAATCCACGCCGCCCTGCTGCTTGCAGCCGTAGCGTCTCAGCCCGCCAAGGGAGAGCCGCCGCTCACCGCCCAAACGCAGAAGTCGGGCGGCCCCCGCCCGGCGGAGCAGACCGCGGTCGTCTTCGACCATGCCGATCTCGCCTTCGAGGTGCTGCCCAAGCGGCGCCGGATCACCGGCGTGGCGACGCTCACCTTCACTGCCCGCGCGCCCTTGTCGCGGCTCGTGATCGATCTCGATCGCAACCTGCCGGTCTCGGCGATCGCGATCGACGACGTGGACGTGCCCAAAGATGCCTGGTCGAACCCCGATGGGCAGCTGACGATCACCCTCCCGCGCCCGCTGGTCGCGGGGCAGACGGTGCGCGCGCGAATCAGCTACGGCGGCACGCCGCACGTCGCGCTTAATCCGCCATGGGACGACGGCATCGTCTGGTCCACCACGCCGGACGGCAAGCCGTGGGTGGCGACGACGACCGAGGGCTATGGCTGCGACCTGCTGTGGCCCTGCCTCGACTTTCCGACCGGCGAGCCCAAATCGGTCGATTTCCACATTACCGTGCCGGCGGGGTTGAAGGCACCTTCAAACGGTCGCCTCCTCGGCGTCGACGTGCTGCCGGACGGGCGCACTCGCTGGAACTGGCGCGCGCGCCAGCCGAATACCTATGCGGTGTCGCTGGCGGTGGGCCCCTATGAGGAGATCACCGGCAGCTATCGCAGCCGCTTCGGCAACACGATCCCGCTTCATTACTGGCACTTGCCTGGCAAGGCAGCAGAAGCACGCGCGCTGTTCGACGAGTTCGCCCCGACGCTCGATTTCTTCGAGCAGGTGATCGGGCCCTATCCCTTCGCCGACGAGAAGATGGCGGTGGTGGAGACGCCCCACCTGGGCATGGAGCACCAGACCATCAACGCCTATGGCAACAACTACGCCAAGGCGCCGGAGGGGTTCGACTGGCTGTTCCAGCACGAGTTCGCGCACGAATGGTTCGCCAACCAGATGACGGCGGCGAACTGGGACGATTACTGGCTGCACGAAGGTTTCGCCCAATACATGCAGCCGCTTTACGGCCAGTGGCGCGAAGGCGACGCGCGTTATGCCGTGATGCTGGATGCGCAGCGCAACCGGATCACCAACAAGGCGCCGGTGGTGCGCGACAAGCTCCTGACCGAGGAGGAAGTGTACGAACCCGCGCTCGGCGGCGCCGGAACCGACGTATATTTCAAGGGCGCCTGGACGCTGCACACCCTTCGCTGGCTGATCGGCGACGAGGCCTTCTTCCGCGCCACCCGCCGCCTCGTCTATGGCCGACCCGATCCCAAGCCCGGCAATTTCGCACCCCGCTTCGCCTCGACGCGCGAGTTCCAGCAGATCGTCGCGGAAGAGGCCGGCCGCAATCTCGACTGGTTCTTTGACGCCTACCTCCGCCGCGCCGCCCTCCCCGAACTGGTCGAGGCGCGCGACGGCGACAGGCTGCGGCTCGAATGGCGTGCCGGCGGGCCGTTCCCGATGCCGGTCAAGGTGCGCATCGGCAACCGGGTGGAGCGCGTGACGATGGAGGGCGGGCGCGGCGAACTCACCGTCCCGGCTGGCACCCATGTCGTGATCGATCCCGCCGCGCGCGTGCTGCGCCGATCCGAAGCGGTCGAACGCTATCAGGCCTGGCAGGCGAAGGCGCGGCGCTAGGCGATCAGCCGAAAAGCCGCTTCAGGCTCCGCTCCAACATGACAAACTGCCACAAGGTGCGGCCATGCTCCGACCGTCCGACACCATGCGCTTCCGCCAGGCTACCAATCGCGTGCATGTCGAACCATCCGGTGTCCGCAAGTGTACGGGATTTCGCGAGCCCCTCAGCCTCCTGCGCCAGCGCGCCGCGGAACCAGGCGCTCACCGGCGTCACGAAACCCATCTTCGGCCGATACAGCACTTCCTTTGGCAGATAGCGTTCCATCGCCTTCTTCATCAGCCACTTGCCCTCCCCCCGGCGCAGCCGCATCGCCGCTGGCAACCGCGCGGCAAAGGAGACGAGCCGGTGGTCGAGCAGCGGCTCGCGCGCCTCAAGGCTGACCGCCATGCTGGTGCGATCGGTCTTGGTGAGGATGTCCCCGGGAAGCCAGATCTTGATGTCGGCATATTGCGCGCGGTCGATCGCATCGCGCGCTGGCGCATCGCGCATCGCGCAAACGTAGCGGTCTTCCGCCCGGTGCCCGCCTAGCGCGCGCCGCGCCGCGTCGGTAAACAGCATCGCGCGCGTAGCCGGCGTGGTCACGCCGACGGAGCGCGCATACGCCTCCGCCCCGTCTTCGGCGAGCGCCAGCAGGGTCGTCTTCGCGCGCAATGGCCGCGGCGCCCAGTCGGCCTTCGGATAAATTGCGCCCAGCCTCCCGAACACGCTGCGACGAAATTCGTCCGGCAGTATCCCTCGCACCCGCTCCTCCACCGCCTGGAAGCGATAGCGGCGATACCCGGCGAAGATCTCGTCTGCACCATCCCCGGAGAGCGCGACAGTCACCTTCTCCCGCGCCAACGCACACACCTGGTAGGTGGCCAGTGCGGACGCATCGGCAAAGGGCTCGTCGAACGCCGACACCAGCCGGTCGATCAACCCGAAATCATCAGATCGCACGACACGCTCGCGGTGATCGGTACGGAACCGATCCGCGATGGTGGCGGCATAGCTTCGCTCGTCGTGCCCCGCCTCATCGAAGCCGATCGTGCAGGTCTGCACCGCCTGCTTCGACGCCTCGGCCATCAGCGCGACGACCGCCGAGCTATCCACCCCGCCGGAAAGGAAGGCGCCCAGCGGCACGTCAGAAACGAGGCGCGCGCGGACGGCGCTTCGCATATGCTCGACCAGTTCCTCGCCCAAAGCCTTCGCTGAGCCCTTGGCGCGATCGGCGAAGGAAACGTCCCACCATTGCACCGGCGCGGGCACCGGCTTGCCGCGCTCGATCAGCAGATAATGGCCGGCGGGCAGTTTGCTGACCCCAGCAACGATGCAGGCATCGTCCGGCACATAGCCGTAGGCGAGATAATCCTCGATCGCGCGAACGTCGGGGACGCGGCGGAGCAGCGGGTGGGCGATCAGCCCCTTCAGCTCGGATGCAAACGCCAGCGCGCCGTCCGCCAGCCGCGCATAATGCAGCGGTTTGATCCCCAGCCGATCCCGCGCCATGAACAGCCGCTGCGTACGCGCATCATGGATGACGAAGGCGAACATGCCGTTCAGCCGATCGAGCATCGCCGGGCCCCAGGCAGCCCAAGCGGCGAGCAGCACCTCGGTGTCGCCGGCGGTACGGAATGCCCAGCCCTTGGCGCCCAGTTCTGCGCGCAACTCCTGGTAATTGTAGATGCAACCGTTGAAGAGAACCGACAGCGCGCCGCTTCCGTCGTGCATCGGCTGCGGTGAGCCTTCCAGGTCGATGATAGACAGCCGCCGATGGCCAAGGCCAACGCCAGGCGCGGTCCACACGCCCTCCCCATCCGGCCCACGCACCGCCATGGCATCGGTCATCGCGCGGATCCGGGCGGGATCAACGGGCTTAGGAGTCTCGGGATAATAGAGCCCGGCGAGCCCACACATCAGCGCGTGACCCGCGCGGTGGCGTCGTCGATCGGGCCAAGCGCTGCACGAAAGCGCGCAATGGCCACCACGGGATCACGGCCCGGCTGCTTCTCGGCGGACAGATGAAGCGCGACAGCAGCCGGCTCCGCGCCCAGAAGCCGAGCGTTGAGGGTAGCGAGTTTCACGATGATCGGTCGGTCAGTCACGGTTCCGCCGGCGCGGTACCACGTCGCAACCACGCGCTCCACCGGTCTGCCATCGGTGCCCGGCGCGGTGATCCGAACCGCCGCGCCGCCATCGATCCGCGGCAAATCGGTAACCCGGACCCATCGATCGCCCTCACGCAGCACACCGGTGCCATACGTCACGACTTCCTTTCCCTCATGCTGCTCGGCAAACACCGCAATGCCGAGATCCACGGCATTGCCGGCGCCATCCACATAGCGGCCGAACAGCCGGTGATCGGCGTCGGGGTAGAAGGGCTGCCAGGGCGCGTCGCTACTGAGTGGTGCGCGCGCCCAGCCGGGCACCTCCGGCAGCGCCAATTGCTGCGGCAGCGGCTGACTGCGCCCAGCAATCGCCCCGGCCCAACTTGGGAAGATCGCCACGGTTACCAGCACCATCAGGGCAGCGGGGGCAAGCGCCAGCGTATGTCGCCGCGGTGGCGGCAGCGCGGCCGGATCGAAAGCGGGATCGTCAGGCGCGCGGTCGAACCAGCGCCACGCCCCTGCCATCACCACCGCCATCACCAGCGCGAAGAAGATCCAGCCATAGACGATGTGGTCAAAGCCCGTCGCCGCTTCCAGGCTGGTGAGGTCCGCGGCATAGATCGTCCCGAAGGCGCGCACGCCGTTGGCCAGCACCGGCACGACCAGCGACACGGCCATGAACGCCGCTCGCCGCCGCCAGGAGCGAAAACAGGTGTTTGCAACGAGTACGCCGAAGGCAAGCATCGACAGGACGAACTTGGAACCCGAACACGCCTCCGCCACCTCGAACCAGTAGCGACCAGCACGGATCAGCACGCCGTCCACCTCGGCCGGCACGCCGAACAGATGAAGCAGCGGCATCACCATTGCGACGGTGATGCTCTGCAACGGCGGCTCCAGCCACTCGCCAAACGGCACCATGAAGAAGCCGAAGATCAGTGGGAAGGTAAGCCCGCGCGCGACATGCGGCCCGAGGATCGTGATCACGGCTCCTTGCAGCATCACGACAAGGCCGAACTGCCGCGCGAAGGCGACGCCGGCCGCTTCACCGAGCAGCCAGCCAAATCCTCCTGTCGCGACAACAGCAAGGCCCGGCCACCAGGCTCGCGGAGAAAGCTGCGACAACTCCTCACGCCGAGTCCACACCAGCCAGGCGACCACCGGGGCAATGAACAGGCAATGGCCGTAGGTGGTACTGGTCCACCAAAGGGTCAGCAGCGCGGCAACATCACGGTGGAACAGCAGCAGGATAACCGCGCTAACTGCTGCCAACGCGCCGAGATGGCGACGCCACGTCGCGGGCGCGATCGTATCCGTGCGAGCGATCGCCAGCGTCATGCGGTTTCGCTTGTCAGTTTTGGGAGCCCAAGCAAATCGTCGAGCGGCGCGAGTCGGGCTTCCCAGCCATAGCGCGCGATTGCCTGAGCTCGGGCCGCCTCGCCAAGCCTCGTAGCGCCCGCGCGATCGGCAATCAGCCGGCCGACTGCCGCTGCGAACTCCGAAGCACTGGCCGCAACACGGATCGTATCGGCGTGGTCGATCCCTTCGGCCGCGGCGGGGCTTGCCACCACAGGGCGACCCATCGCCATTGCCTCAAGCACCTTGTTCTGGATTCCACGTGCCAGCTTGAGCGGCGCCACGACCACGTCTGCCGCGGCAAGCCAGCCGCGCACGTCAGGCACTTCGCCAGTGACCGTCACGTTTGTGGCGGCAAGTCCGCGCACGGCCGCTGTTGGCGCCCGCCCCACAATGGCGAAGTGCGCGCCCGAAATGCACGGCAGCACGTCTCGCGCGAACCAGGTCACCGCCTCCACGTTGGGGCGATAATCCATCTGGCCGGTGAAGACGATCAACGGCCGCGGTGCAGCAACCGGCAGCGTCGCGGGATCGTAGAAGGTGCTGTCAATGCCATTCTCCAGCACCCGGCTCCCCGGCAGCAAGGCCGCTTCGGGGGCGCTGACGAACAAGCTGGCGTGAACGCGCGCGGCAACCTCACGCTCGACCTCAGCAAGGAGGCGCGCCTCGCGCCGCATCATCCAGCGCATCGGGCCGCGCGCGTCCGCCGCATAGGCGGCGAACTTGGCTGAATCGCGATCGACGAAGTCCATGACAGCGCGAGGGCCTGTCGCGGGGATATATTGCGCCATCTGGCCGGAGAAGACGTAGATCGCGTGGATCTGCCGCCGCGCAAGCAGGTCGTTGACTGCAGCGCTGACCCGGTGATCGCGAAACGCGGCGAGCGAAACTGGTTCGCCGTTCGCCAAGGCCTCTACCGCGGCGCGCGCCTGCGATTTGCGCCGCGGTACCAGCACGCATTCGTCAACCATCGCGGCATCCTGCGCGCTCATCCCCGCTTCATCATCAGTGAAGGCGACGAGGTGAACGCGCGCGCGCGCGCTCAGGTACCTCAGGACGTTGTAGCTGCGGATCCGGTCACCGCGATCCGGCGGAAAGGGCGCGCGGTGCGCCAGAAACAGGATTTCCACCTCAACCCAGCCCGCGGCTGATCCACGGGCCAAGCCGCATCGCGACGGGCAGCGGCAGCTTCTTCCAGGCACGCACCATCAAGGCGTATTTCGGGTTGTGCGGGTTCACCTCCCGCAGCGGCCCGGTCGACCATCTTGCATAGGCCAGCGGCACGCCCTCGAAGCCCCAGTTCTTCTTGAATGCGGCGGGACCACTCCCGGCCTTGGATCGCCCGAAGTCGAACCGCGTACAGCCGCGCGCCCGGGCATGCCCCATCAGCGCGAAATACATCCGGTCATTGGCGCGCAGCCCCCGCGCCGCCGCCGTCCCCCCGCCCCAATAAGGGTAAACCGTGCCGTTGAAGTACAGGCTGAGGACGCTCGCCACCGCCTTGCCGCGGTGCCGTACAGTCAGGATGTCGGCGTCCATCGTCGCCAGAACCTCGCGGAACATCCTGCCGGGGAAGACCGGGGTTCCAAGGTTGCGGACGGACTCGGCGTAGATCCGGTGATGCTCGGCGGCGAGACCGAGCGAGCCGGTCACCACCTCCAGATCGTTCGCCAGCGCCTTGCGTACCTCCGCGCGCTGCTTGCGGGGGATCGCCAGCAGCTCGGCCTCGTCGTCTGCCGCGAGCGGGCGCGCGAAACCGAGATTGGTGTGCGTGTCGACCGTCCACCCGACAGGCGCCGCGCCGCCGCGCAATTCGATCGAGGGATAACCGAGCGCTTTGGCAGCTGCGGCGAGCGGCTCCACTCCCTCGCCCAGCACACCGCCATCGACCGCGAAGCCGGCGGAGACGAGCGACTTGCCGAAAAGCGGCGAGCGTACCTCGGTGAGCGGCAGCAGGCCGACGATCTCTCCTGCTCGTTCGCCGACGAGGAAGCGCGCACGCTGGCCGCAGCCGCGCTCCACCGCGCGGCTCCATGCGGGCAGATGAAAGGGTGTCGCATCCGGGTGCGCGCGGACGAAGGTGTCGACCCTCGCATCGTCTGTGGACTCGCCCACGATCAGCGCGTGGTCAATCGTGGCATTCGCGTTCACCAGCGCCGCTCCATCGCAGCAACCTCATCGACCCGGCCCCAAGGATGCCGGCCGACCAGACCGCGCAGCTTGCCCGCCATCGCCGACAAGCGGCTGTAATGGCGCAGCCGCGAACGAAGCGGCGCTCCGGGCACCCGCGGCTGGGCCGGGTCGACCTCCCACGGATGGAAATAGAACATGCCGGCGTGGCCCTGCCGGTTCGCCTGGCGAACCGCCGTGTCGGTCAGCACGGCCGGCAGCAGGCGAAAGAATCCGCCGCCCACCGCCATCCGGCGCCCAGCAAGCTCCGCGACCGACACCGGAAGCTCGATCAAGTCGCTGTCCGCCAGCGGCCGCCATGCAAAGCGCGGACTATCGCGCCAGCCATAGTGATCGTGCGCGACCGGCGCGACGCTGGACGAATAGGCATAGCCCTCCTCCGCCAGCACCTGATGCGCCCAAGGCGTGCGCGCGTCGATCGAGAAGCTCGGCGCGCGATAGCCGGTGATCGCGACGCCGGCCGCATCCTCCAGCGCTGCGCGCGCCCTGGCGAGGTCCGCGCGAAACTCCTCAGCGCTCATGGTGAAGACGCGCTGATGGTCCCAGCCGTGGCTTGCGATCTCGTGACCCTCGGTGACGATCCGGCGGATCAGCGCAGGGTGGCGATGCGCGACCCAGCCGAGCGTGAAGAATGTGGCCTTGGCGCCGCTTTCGGCGAACAGATCGAGCACCATGCCGGTATTCGCGACGACGCGACTGTCCCAGCGATCCCAGTCGCTTTTCCCGATCGTCCGCTCGAAGGCGCCGACCTGGAAATATTCCTCGACGTCGACGGACAGGCCGTTGACGAGCGTGGCCGGCGCGCCCGCAGGCTTCAAAGGCGCGTTCATCTCACGCAGCAGCGCCGCGCACCGCTTCCAGCCCGCCGCGGGGCGCAGGCGCATCGCTTTCCACCCAGTCGACCAGAAGCGTCAGCACGCGGCGGAGCGCGGCGTCCTGCTCCTCGATCCGCTTCTCCAGCATGGTAATCCGTTCGAGCAGGTCCGAGTCCACGGCAGCCGCCGACGCTGACGGAGACGCCGCTGCCGGCGCGGACTGCGAAGGCACCGCCCGCATGATTGGTGTGGCGCGGCCGGCACTCGGCAAGTCGCGCGCGGCATCGGCGCGTACGGCATTGATCAACGTGGCATCGATCAGCGTGGCATCGGTGATGGCGGCATGCAGCAGCACGCGGCCCATCAACTGGTTCAGCCGCCGCGGGACGCCTCCGGACGCACGGTGCAACACCGCAAACGCGTTCTCAGCGAAGTCGGGTGATCCCTTCCAACCGGCGATGCGCAGCCGGTGGCCGACGTAGTTGGCCACTTCCTCAGGCGCCATCGGATCGAGATGGTGGATCGCGATGACCCGCTGCCGCAACTGCTCCAGCCGATCCGATCCGTTCAGCCGCTCGCGAAACTCGGGCTGGCCGAGGAGGAAGATCTGCAGCACCGCACGCCCGCCGGCCTGGAAGTTCGACAGCATGCGCAATTCTTCGAGCGACGAGACCGGCAGCGCCTGCGCCTCGTCCACGATCAGCAACGTGCGTCGCCCGGTGCGCGCCACCGCATGAAGGCCGCGCTCGATCAGCGTCAGCAGTTCGGCTTTGGTCTTCCCGATGGGCTCGATGTCCAGCCCGACAGCGACGACGCGCAGCAGATCGTCCGCCTCGATTGCGGTCGACACGAGCTTGATGACGTTGAGGTTCGCCGGATCAATCTGCTCGGTGACGTGCGCAACGAGCGTCGTCTTGCCCGCGCCGATATCGCCGGTGATGACGATGAAGCCCTCGCCCTGGGCCAGGCCATAGCCGAGATAGGCCATCGCCTTCTTGTGCGTCGCGGAATCGAACCAGTAACGCGCGTCCGGCGTCAGCTGGAAGGGTTTGTCGGTTAGGCCGAAATGTTCCTCGTACATGCCGGGCTTCCTCAGAATGTATATCGTGCGCCAAGCAGCGCCTGTGCCGACCATTGGCTGTCGAAGCGTTCCTGGTCGAAGGTGTAGATGCCGAGCGAGGCAATCGTGCCGAGCCGGCCGAACCGATGGCTGTAGGTGCCGGTGGCGTTCAACGCGACCACGCCATCGGCTCCCGGCAGGCCGCTCTGGTAGTAATTGGCGAACAGGTTTGCATCGATCTGTGACACGCGGCTGAGCGCGCGTGACCAGAAGAGCTGGGCATAATAGCTCTCGTCCGTCACGCCGAACACAGTGGTGCCGGGTGCGACCTGCGGCGCGTTCAGCTTCCGGTTCGCATAGCCGGCGCCGAAGCCCATGCTGGTGCGCCCGCGCGTGGTGGAGATTACCCCATCGATACCACGCGCGCGGTAGCTCGCCGTCGAGATCGACAGGAACACGTCGTTGAGGCACCCGCCGGCGCCCGCACCGCCCTGCCCCGGCTGGCTGCCGAAGATGCAGCCGTTGAACTGCTGCCCGAACGGGCTCGCGGTGCCCTGGAATGCCGTCGGCGTATCGCGAAGCCCGTCGCGGAGCTGGCGCCCGAACGTTTCGATCCCGTCGTAGAGCACCACCTGCAGCCCGGTGTCGCGCGCCATCGCCCAGTTGAGCGAGCCGAAATAGATGTCACCGCCATAGCGGTAACCGGCGTTCGCCTGCAGCTCGAACCGCGGGCTTGGCCGCCAGATCACGCCCGCGTCATAGATCAGGCCATCGGTGTTGTAGGCAATCCGTTCCGGCGACGCGGGATCGGTGACGAAGCGGCCATTGCCGTCCAGCACCGGATTGCCGTTAGCGTCTACCAGCGCGTCACGCTGCGTCGCCTCGATCTTCTCATATCCGGCGCCGCCGCGGATCGCGACTGTCCGGCTCACCGGCACCGTCACGTCACCGCGGGCGAAATAACCCTCATACTTCTGGTCGAGCTGTCCTGCATCCTCGCGCTCATAGGCGCCGCTCACCGTCACGCCGACCGGCAGCACCGTTCCCGCCGCGACGCCGGCTGAGGCCTGGCCAACGAAGTTCTTGGAATCATCGTAATAGTCGAGCCGCGGCTGGCCAGGAGCAACGCCCGTCGCATTGGGCGCTTCGACCTTCGTGTAACCGCCGAAGGCAGACGCGGCGATCTGCACCGGTCCCGCATTGGTCGACACCGTCGGCCCGGCGTACACTGAATAGACCTGTGTCAGATTATCGACATTGCCGACGAAGCTGCCCGGCGCCGCGCCGCGGATATCACTGCGGGCACGGGTGGCAATGGCGCCCCCTTCCAAGGCAAATCCAGGCGCAACCCGCACCGAGCCACGGGCAAGGCCGGTGTGAACATCATCGTCGCCGATGCGATCGTCCCACTGGATGCGCCGTTCGTAACGATAGCTTACCTGTGCTTCGGCCCGGCGACCGCGCACGCCCGCATCGATGCCAGCGGCGACCTGCGAATAGGTGACGACATCATCATTGGAGAGATCAGCGGTGACGACCTGGGCGAGCTCGATGTACGGCTGCACATAGCGATTGCGCGACTGCGCCTGCGCGACGCCACTCACCAGGATCATCGCGAACGCGATCCCACCGGCCAGCGCCTGATCCCGCAGCCTCAGCACCTTACCGCTCCTGCCCATAATAGCTGCCGAACCGGCCGCGGTGCGGCTCGTAGGACACCGAATTGATAACGAGGCTGATCTGCTCGCACCCGTCGAGCAGGTTCACCGCCTCCCGCACATCCGCCTCCGTGGTGCGATCGGCGCGCACCACCAGCATCACCTGACCGACGTGCAGCGCCAGCACCGATGCCGGCGACGCAGCCAGCGTCGGCGGCGTATCGAACACGATCAGGCGCCGCGGATTGGCCGCGAGCAAGCGATCGATGACTTCACCGGTCCGTGCGCTGGCCAGCAACTCGGTATCCGAATGCGTGCGCTCGCCCGCAGGCAGCAGCGACAGCTGCGGCACATCCGTGCGGACAACACAGCTTTCCGGATCAATCGTCGGATCACCCAGCACGTCGAGGAAACCAGTCGAATCGTCGAGGCCGAGTGACGCCATCACGTCGGGCTTCGCGAAGTCACCGTCGACCAGCAGCACTTCAACGTCACGCTCGGCCGCGAGGCTGATCGCCAGGTTGATCGCGCAAAACGTCTTGCCGTCACCCGGCTTGCCCGATCCGACCAGGATGGTGCGCGCGCGCTGACCAAGCGGCCCCTCGGCGATCGTACGGGCGTTGAGCAGCAGCTGCCGTTTGATGAGGCGGAACTCCTCCGCCAGCGCACCGATCGGGGCGCCGGGCACCAGCATGCCCTTCTCGGCAAGCATCGTGCGATCGATGTGCGCGATTCCGGGCGGCAGCAGCTCGCCCTCAGTGTCGGGTTCAGCACCTGCGCGCAGTTCCGGCGGAATTGCGGCAAGTGTGGCGGCAGCTTCCGGGGACAGCCGCTCGGCCCCAAGCGGCGGCGGCGGCGCTGCGTGGACGAGATCCAGCGTCAGATCGAGCGGTTCGCCGGCCTGCACGGCCGCGTCATCTGTTTCCGCCCGGACCTCCACCGAAGCGTCGGATGCTGTGTCACGGCGGCGCAAGTGCGCGCCAAAGTCATAGACCTTCGCAGCCCGCTCGATCAGCGATTCGTCGCTGCGCTTGGGAACCTGCGTCATGCCGCTAGTCCTCGCTGGAGCATCTCGATGCCAAGCAGTGCCACGTAGCTGACGCCAAGCGCGCCGACCCCGCCGGCAAACAGCTTCAGCTTCTTGCGCCGTTGTTCCACCTGAAGCCGGGTCAGCATTTCGCCAACCGATCCGATCACCGGCATGCCAGAGGCTTTCTCGAGCCGCTGCGCGGTCGGGAAGGTCGTCTGCAGCTTGTCCATGGCGAAGGCAGCCCCGATGCCGCCAAGGATGCCAGCCAGCAGCACCCCCGTCAGCAGCAGCGGACGATTCGGCGCAGTCGGCGTTCGCGGCTGGGTCGGCGGATCGATCACGGAGAACTTAACCGCATCGGTCTGCGTCTGTGCCTGGCTACGCAGGTTCACCTGCTCGCGCTGGGCAAGAAGGCGATCATATTGATCCTTCAGTACGGTGTAGTTGCGCTCGATCTCGCCCTGCTGCGCCGCCACCTCCGGATCACCCGAAAGCTTCGCGTTCAGCGTATCCAGATCGGCCTGCAGCTGCTGGCGGCGCATGCGAAGCGCCGCCACCGCCGCTTGGCGATCCGCCAGCATCGACTGGAGCGAGAGATACGCCGGATTGGGCGACCCGCCGGCAGCGGCACCCGCCGGCTCGCCGCGGGCCGCGCCCTGTGCCTGCGACAGCTGCGACTTGAGCGCGACCACATCGGGATGATTCTCGGTGTAACCACGGCCGCGCGCGTCGGCGAGCTGGCCCTGGATCGCAGCAACCCGCGCGCGTGCTGGGCCCACGCCCGGCGCAATCCCCGGTCCTGCTATCGTCGGCGGTGTACCGGCGAGTTGACCCTGAAGGGCGGCGAGGCTGGAGTTCGCCGCCGCGAGATCGCCGTCTACCTGGCTCACCTGCGCCCGCGCCGCACCGATCCGATCGCTCACCGAGCCGGTGCCTGGCAGCGAGCCGAGATAGCGGTTCTGGAAATCCGCACGCTTCGCCTCGGCGTCCTGCAGCTTCGCGCCAAGCGCCTGAAGCTGCCCGTCTAGGAATTGCAGAGTCTGGCTGTTCTGCGTCCGGTCGCCCGACAAGTTCGTCTCCACGAAGATGTCGATCAGTTTCTGCGTGATGCTGCTCGCCAGCTTCGGCGTTGCCGCCGTCGTGACGATCTCAAACAGATTGTCCTGCTGCGCGGTGATCTTGATCGAATTCTGGAGGCCTGCGGCGCGGTCCGCCACTTCGCGATCGTTCGACACGGTCTTGGCAAGGTCCGTGCCGCGGACGACCTTCTGCAGGTTCACCGACGAGGTCAGAGTCTGACGGACGGTGTCCACGTCACGCTGCTGATCACCCAGCGCCCCGGGATCGGTTCCGCTCGGCAGGATCGAGCGCATCTGAACGAACACGCGCGCACGGCTCTCGTAGCGGCTCGGCACCTGGCTCACCACCAGCCACCCGAGCACGCAGATCGCCCAAGCGACGGCCAGCGCCAGCCAGCGCCGCGTCCAGATCGCGTGCAGCGCGATCCTCACTTCTTCGAACAGACCGTTCACGCCGATCGCCTCAGAACATGCTTTCGGGAATGATGATCACGTCGCCCGGCTCCAGCCGCACATTGGCGGAGGCGTCGCCGTTCTTGAGCAGGCGGTTCAGGCGAAGGTTGTATTCCTTCTGCTTGCCGGTCGCGCGGTCATAGCGAACCAGCCGGGCGCGGTTGCCCGCGGCATATTCGTTGAGCCCGCCAACGGCGATCATGGCATCGAGCAGCGTCATGTTGGCGCGATACGGCAGCGACGCGGGCTTCTCCGTCGCACCGACGATGCGGATCTGCTGGCTGTACGTGCCCGAGAAGCTGTCGACGATGACGCTGACGATCGGATCGTTGATGTACTGGCGTAGCGCCAGCTTCATGTCGTCCGCCAGCATCGCCGGCGTCTTGCCCACCGCCGGCATGTCGTTGACGAGCGGGGTCGTGATCCGGCCATCGGGGCGTACCTGCACCTTAGCCGAGAGCTCCGGATTGCGCCACACGAAGATCTGCAGCGAATCGAGCGGGCCGATGACATATTCCTCGCCCGGCTGCTCCTTGCTGGCCACAAAGGCTGCCGGCGGCAGCTCGGCTGCCGGGCGCGCACTCATGCACCCGGCAAGCGCCGTCGACGCCAGCGACGCCGTAAGCAGGACCCTGGAACCACGCGAGAAACGCATTGCAAAAACCTCCGTCGGCGCCTTCTGACCAGCCGGAGATTCTACCTCTCGGCCGGTTGCGCTCTCCTCCGGATATCAAAGAAAGAGGTGAAGATAGCGTTTAGGACAGGCTAGGCGATGACCTGTCCCGCAATGGGATGCCCAAGGAAGGCCGTCGGGCTGGCGGTGAGGCCATAGGCCCCCGCCAGGAAGATCGCAATCACATCACCCACGTCGGCATGCGGCAACACGACCCGATCCGCCAATCGGTCGAGCGGCGTGCACAAGCACCCTACAACCGATACCGTTTCCGCGCCATCTGCGCCCATCTTATGTGCAACGGCCACCGGATAATTCCGCCGGACCACCGTCCCGAAGTTGCCGCTGGCGGCCAATTGGTGGTGCAGGCCGCCGTCGACGACGAGGAATGTTTCCCCGCGGCTCTCCTTCCGATCCACTACCTGCGTCAGGTAGACGCCACTTTCGCCCACCAGCCAGCGGCCGAGTTCAATCGCGAAGCGGCTATCCGCAAGGATTGATGCCCGTGCGGCAAGCGCCTGGCTGAGCGCCTCGCCAACTCGGGCCACGTCCACCGGCGTGTCGCCTGGGAAGTAGGGAATGCCGAACCCACCGCCGAGATTTACGAGCGGCGGCGCTTTGCCAGCCTCATCTGCCAACCGAGCCGCAAGCGCGAGCGTCGCCGCCTGGGTATCGATGATCGCCGTCGTATCGAGGGCTTGGCTGCCGGCGAAGATATGGAAGCCGCGCCATTCTGCGCCGGCTGTGACGATCTCACGCACAACCGCGCCAGCCTGCTCAGCATCGATCCCGAAGGGTGACGGGCGACCGCCCATCTTCATGCCCGAACCCTTGAGCTCCATGTCCGGATTGACGCGGACGGCGAGACGGGGAGTCACGCCAGTGCGGTCGCCGATTGCAAGCGCCCGCCGCGCCTCCCCGGCAGACTCGACGTTCAGCGTCGCGCCGGTCGTGATCGCCGCTTCCAGCTCCGCGTCCCGCTTTCCCGGCCCGGCGAAGCTGATCCCGGCGGCAGGCTTCACCTGAAGTGCATTCGCCAGTTCCCCGCCCGATGCTACGTCCAGCCCATCGACCAGGGGTGCAACGGCGGCGAGCCAGGGGGCCCATGGGTTGGCCTTGATCGCGTGATGAAGATCGACGGCAGGGAAGGCCGCACGAAAGACAGCGACACGCGCGGCGACGATCGCGGGATCATAGACGAACAGCGGTGAGCCGTACTCGCTTACCCAGTCGTTGGCGCTACGCCCGCCGATGACGAGATCGCCCGATTGGCCTGCGAACTCCGGCGGCAGAGGACCGAACGGTTTGCTCACGACGATGCCTCCTTCGCCTTCGCAGCAGCACGCACACTGGTGGTGAGGCTGGCGCGGTCCAGCTTGCCATTCGCGTTCCGCGGCAGCTCGTCCAGCCATACGAAACGAGCCGGCTGCATGAAGTTCGGCAACTCACGCTTCAGCCGCTCACGCAACTCGCCCTCCCGTGTCCCGTCGCCGCGTGCGACCACCACGATCGCCTGCCCGAGCCGCGGATCGGGCACGCCGATCGCCACGGCTTCCAGCGCTTCGCCACCGGCCACGACGGCTTCCTCAACCTCCACCGGGCTGATCCGGTTGCCGGCAGATTTAATCATCTCGTCGTCACGCCCGACGAACCGCAGCAGGCCCTCGGCGTCCTCAACCACGGTGTCGCCTGACCAAACCGCCGTCCCGCCATATCTCGACGATTTCGGTGCCGGCCGAAACCGCGCCGCCGTCCGCTCCGGATCCTTCCAATAACCTTGCGCCACCAGCGGGCCAGCATGAACCAATTCCCCCGGTTCCCCGTGTGCGGCGCGGCTGCCGTCTCCCCGTACCACTATCACCTCGGCATGCGGGACTGCGCGTCCGATCGACTCTGGATGCGAATCGGCCAGCGCGGGCGACAAATAGGTCGAGCGGAACGCCTCGGTCAGACCGTACATCGGGTAGAGATCCGCCGCCGGAAAACGTTCGCGAAGCAAACGGACCATCCGCACCGTCAGCGCACCGCCGGAGTTGGTCAGCCGACGCAGGCGCGCAGCCGTCTCCATCGGCCAATCCGCTTCGAGAAGTTGCACCCACAAGGGCGGTACACCAGCCAATGTCGTCGCGCCCACTCGGTCTACCGCCTTCACCACGTCCCGCGCGGTAAGATAGTCGAGCGGCGCCGCCGCCGCGCCGGCGGCCCAAGTGGAAAATAGCTGGTTCTGGCCATAGTCGAAGCTCAACGGGAGCACGCCGAGCACCACGTCATCCGGTGCCAGCCCCAGGTAGTGCGCGACACTGTTTGCTCCGAGCCACAGATTGGCGTGGCTCAGCATCACCCCTTTCGGACGCCCAGTAGAACCAGAGGTGTAGAGGATGGCCGCGAGACTAGCTGGATCCGCATCAGAGGGAGGCAGCGGATCACCCTCGCCTGCTACATCGTGCACAGCCGCTTGGCCGATATCGCCCGGCTCAAGCGTGGCCGACCTCGCGGCCTGGGTCAGCAGCAATCGGGCACCGCTATCGTGAAGAATATGCGCGACCTGTGCGCGCTTCAGCAGCGGGTTGATCGGCACGTGCACCAGCCCGGCGCGCGGCGCGGCCAGCGGCATCAGGCACGCCTCGCGCGTCTTCGGCAGCCACGTCGCCACACGGTCGCCCGGCGCGAAACCCTGCGCCGCGAGCCAGCCCGCGAGCCCCGCCACCCTCGCCTCCACCTCCGCATAGCTCAGCGTGCCGGCGCGGTCGATGAGCGCCGGCGCATCGGACGCGCCGGCAAGCACGCGATCGATCGGCTTTGCATTTGTGTCGAGCGGGACCATCGGACACCCATAGCGCCGGGGCGTTGCGGATTTCATCCCCCCGGCTTAACGCACTGCAACATAACCGAGGGGACGAAGGTGATTCCGGAAGGAAAAACGGAAGTCGACGCGACGGTTCGCGCGGTATTGAAGGATGTGCTCGGCCTGTCCGACGAGCGCGTAGCGGCGTTCGATGACACGACCCCGCTGTTCGGCGCGCTGCCTGAGCTCGATTCGATGGCGGTTGCCGGCGTGCTGACCGAGATCGAGGATCGGCTGGGCATCGTCGTCGATGATGACGAGGTCGATGGCGACATGCTCGAGACGTTTGGCGCGCTCACCACTTTTGCCGCCGCCAAGGCACTGGTCTGATCCCTATGGCCGGCACGACCGGCCTTCACATCGACTCCTACGACCATGCTAGCGGGCGCGAAGCGGTGCTTCAGCTCGGACCGCGGCATGGCCCGACCATCGTGGCAGCGCTTCCGATGTTCGAGGAGGCGAACCGAACCCGTACCGCCATGGTCGACGTACTGCGCCGGCTTGCCGCCCGTGGCATCGGGAGTGCCCTGCCCGATCTGCCCGGGACCGGCGAAAGTCTGAAGCGAACGTCAGACGTTAGCCTGGTCGACTGGCGCGAAGCCTTCGCCGCAGCCTGCGCCGCCGTGCCACAACCGGTGCACGTGGTCGCTTGGCGCAGCGGTGCGCTGGTGGACAGCGCAGCCGATGTTGCCAGCCGCTGGTATCTCGCCCCACAGTCGGGCGCCGACCTGATGCGCGAACTCGCCCGCGTGCGGGGCCTGGGTGGCGGCGAGGATTATGCCGGCAATCTGTTGTCCGACGCGATGATCGAGGGGCTGGCCGCCGCGCAACCTACTTCCAGCGGTCTATTGCGGGTCGTGCGTCTTGAAAGCGATGCGAAGGGCGCGGATCGAAAACTGGCCGCTGCGCCGCTGTGGAGAGCAAGCGAGCCGGGCAGTGACCCCGTTTTTCAGCAGCAGGTCGCGGAGGATATCGCAGACTGGATCGCCGCTTGTGCGGGCGGGTCGGCGCAGCAATGAGCCGCCGGCACCTGACTTTCCCCTGCGCCGGGGAAAGCCTCGTCGGCACACTCGACGATGCACGGGGAAAAACCGGTCTGCTGATCGTCACCGGCGGCAACGAAGTTCGCTGCGGCGCGCATCGCGGCATGGCGATGCTGGCGGCGCGTCTGGCCGCGAGCGGGATTCCGGTATTCCGCTATGACCGTCGCGGGATCGGCGACTCCAGCGGTAGCAACACCGGGTACGAAGGCGCCCGTGAGGATCTTCTCGCTGCTGCGCGGGCGTTTCGGTCCGCAGCGTCTGACGTCACTCACCTGACCGGCTTCGGCAATTGTGACGCGGCCACCACCCTTGCCTGGTGGGGACGCGAGGCGGGTTGCGAGGCGGTTGTCCTTGCCAATCCATGGGTTGTCGAACCGGCATCCGACCTGCCCCCGCCGGCGGCCGTCCGCGCACATTATGCCGCACAGCTGCGCAGCCCGGCCGCTTGGGCTCGAATCGCGCGAAGGGGCGTGTCGTTGCCGAAGCTGGCGCGCGGGCTGTTGAGCATCACCAAGCCTGCGGCGGAAACGGACCTCACCAGCAAAACGCTGGACGCGATCCGTGGCTGGGGCGACGACGCGACGATCGTGCTCGCTCGCGGCGATGCGACCGCAATCGCTTACGGCGACGCGGCGCGGCGGCACGGCATCGCGCCCCGCACCGTCATGATCGACACCGGTTCGCACAGCTTCGCGCGCCGCGGGGATGACGCGGCGCTTGAAGCGGTGATTCGCCAGGTGATTACCGCGCGCGAATGAACGCGCGGATATCGTTCGACAGCTTCCGCAGATCCTCGTCGCGCACGTACATCATGTGTCCCGCGTGGTACCAATGCCAGGTGATGCGACCGTCATTCGGAATACCCGTGCGGTTCAGCGAATATTCCGCCCCGAAGAACGGCGTGGCGAAATCATAATAGCCCTGGCCGACGAACACGCGCAGGCCGCTGTTCTCGCGCAGCGCGCGGCCGATGTACGGCGCAACGTTGAGATACCCCTCGCCGCCGCGCGGCCCGCCGATCTTCCAGTCCCAATCGCGCACGCCGCCGATCGAGGTGTACGTGATGTCGGGCGAATATTTCAGCACCTCGCGCGAGTGCTGGTTCATCGCCGCGGTGTAGGCGCCGTCGATCGCGTAGAAGCTCGGATCATTGTCCGGCTCCTCCCCGGCGTCATCATAGTCCTTGCCAAGATAACGCGTGTCGAGCCGGCCGATCGTCTGCCCGCGATCGCGCAGCAGTTCCTTGTAGAAACGGCCCGGCGACAGGCGCAGGTCGGCGCGGGCGAGGTACTCCTGCGAGACACCGGTATAGCGCGACAGCTGCGGCAGGACCTGCTGGCGCTCTTCGGCGGTCAGCGCATTTCCCTTGAGGAGTGCAGAGGCATAGGGGCCGATCGCAAAGGCCTTCGCCTCGGCGACGAACTCCTCGACGGTTGCCGGGCGGTTGGCGACCTTGTTGTGATACCAAGCGGTTGCCGCCATCGACGGCAGGTTGGTCACATAGCCAAGCTCGTTCCCCGGCGTATCGGCCGCGACACTAAAGTCGAGGATCGAGGAAATGAGGATGATCCCGTTCACCGAGACGTCGGTGAAGCCGGCGCCCTCGAGTTCGTTGATCACGGCTGCCGACCGGGTGGTGCCGTAGCTTTCGCCGCCAATGAACTTGGGCGCGTTCCAGCGGCCGTGCGCGTTCAGCCACAGCCGGATGAACTCCGCCATCGACTTCGCGTCCTTGGTGACGCCCCAATAATCCTTGGGATCGGTCTTGCCGAGCGCGCGGCTGAACCCCGTTCCGACCGGATCGATGAAGACGATGTCGGTGACGTCCAGCAGCGAATCGGGATTGTCGATGATCGGATAGGGCGGCGCGCCATCGTCCTTCGCGTCCGAAGGGATCACCACCCGGCGCGGGCCGAAGGCCCCCATGTGCAGCCACAGCGAGCCGGAACCGGGGCCGCCGTTCCACAGGAACGTCACCGGCCGCTTCGGATCAACCGGGCCTTCCTTGATGTAGCTGTAGGAGGTGATCGCCGCGAGCGGCTTGCCTTCCTTGTCCTTGAGGTAGGTTTCGCCGGCAATCGCGCGATAGTTGATCCGCGTGCCGCCGAAGGTGCCGGAATGGCGGGTGACCGAGACGACAGGCGGCGGGATTGCCGGAGCCTCGGCCTTCTCGGCCTTCGCGTCAGGCTTGTCCTGCGCAGTGAGCGGCACGGCAAACAATGCGGCGCCCATCGCGAGCGCGATACGAAACTTCATGAAACCCCCTCTTCGTCGTGCCGGGTCTTTACCCGGCACCCCCGCTTCCCCTCCTGATGGGAAGAAGCGGGGCCGTGGGTCAAGCCCACAGGACGGAGAAAGAAGGTTATTCCGCAGCTTCCGCCAGCTTTTCGAAATCGGCCTCGGCCAGGAAGCGCTCCGCATCGAGCGCGGCCATGCAGCCGGTGCCCGCCGCCGTCACTGCCTGGCGGTACGTCTTGTCCATCACGTCGCCGCAGGCGAACACGCCCGGCACGCTGGTGCGCGTCGAGCCCTTCTCGACCTTGATGTAATGGTCCTCGTCAAGCTCGAGATGTCCGCGGAAGAGCTCGGTCGCCGGGTGATGGCCGATGGCGACGAACCCACCCTCCACGTCGAGGCGGGAATGCTCGCCCGTCACCGTGTCGACGAGATCGAGCGCGACCAGGCCGGCATTGCCGCCGCCGTCCACGAACTCGCGCACTTCCTTGTTCCACAACACCTTCACGTTGGGATGCGCGAACAGCCGTTCCTGCAGGATCTTCTCGGCGCGCAGCGAATCGCGGCGGTGGATCAGCGTCACGTCGTCGGAATGGTTGGTGAGGTACAGCGCTTCCTCGACCGCGGTGTTGCCGCCGCCGATCACCGCCACCTTCTTGCCGCGATAGAAGAAGCCGTCGCAGGTGGCGCAGGCGCTGACACCCTTGCCCTTCATCGCATCCTCGCTGGCGAGGCCGAGCCACTTGGCCTGCGCGCCGGTGGCGATCACCAGCACCTCGCCCTCGTACACGTCGCCACTGTCGCCGATCAGGCGGAACGGACGGCGGGTCAGATCGACCTCGACGATCGTGTCCCACATCAGCGTGGTGCCGACATGCTCGGCCTGCTTCTGCATCTGCTCCATCAGCCACGGGCCCTGGATAACGTCCGCGAAGCCGGGGTAGTTCTCGACATCGGTGGTCGTCATCAGCTGGCCGCCGGGCTGGATGCCCTGGACGAGGATCGGCTTCATCCCGGCGCGCGCGCCATAGATGGCGGCGGAAAGCCCGGCCGGACCGGAACCGAGGATGAGCATGCGAGTCGTATGGGTAGTCATGCCCGCGATGTAGGATGCGGCACCGGCCATGGGAACCTTGCGTTGCGCGCCGCCACAAGTCCTGCTTTGCTCCCCCCATGACCGACTTTTCACAGTTCCTCAGCCCCGATCGCGGACAGCCCGCGCGCACCATCCATGTCGTTCACCCGGATCGCTTCGAGGTGTGGCTGGCGCAACAGCCGGCGCGCACGCGCACGGCGGTCGCGGCCAACAAGGTGGTGGGCAAGGCAGGCAATCGTGCGATCCTCCCCGGCGACGCGGCGGACGATTGGGCGATGCTGCTGGTGTGCAACGAGGACGTGACCTCGCCATGGCGCATCGCCTCGCTGGGTGACGGGCTGCCCGAAGGAACGTACCGACTGGCCGACGGCGAGCCGGGCGCGGCGATGCTCGGCTGGTGTCTCGCCCAGCACCGCTTCACGCGCTACCGCAAGGCGGAACCGCAGGCGCCGCGCGTGCTGCTGACCGGCGAGCCGGCGCGGATCGAGGAGACGGTGCGACTGGCGGAGGCGACCGCGCTGGTGCGCGATCTCGTCGACACCGGTGCCTCCGACCTGGGGCCGGCCGAACTCGAGGCGATCGTCGACACCCTGGCGAAGAAGCATGGCGCCACGACCAGCGTGACCCGCGGCGATGCGCTGGCCGAGGGTTACCCGATGATCCACGTGGTGGGCCAGGCAGCATCCAAGGATCGCGCGCCGCGGCTGATCGAGCTGGAATGGGGCGATCCTGCGCACCCGCGCGTCGCACTGGTCGGCAAGGGCGTCTGCTTCGATTCCGGCGGCCTCGACATCAAGACCTCGGCCGGGATGCGGCTGATGAAGAAGGACATGGGCGGCGCAGCGCACATGATCGCGCTGGCCGGGCTCGTCATGGCAGCGAAACTGAAGGTGCGGCTCCACCTGCTGGTGCCGGCGGTGGAGAATGCGGTCGCGGGCAACGCCTTCCGCCCGGGCGATGTTCTGCGCAGCCGGCTGGGGCTGACGGTGGAGAATACCAATACGGACGCCGAAGGGCGGCTGATCCTGGGCGACGCGCTCGCCAAGGCAGGCGAAGGCGAGCCGGCGCTGATTCTCGATTTCGCGACCCTGACCGGGGCCGCGCGCGTCGCGCTCGGCCCCGATCTGCCGCCGGTGTTCGCCAATGACGAGACGCTGGCGGCGGACTTCCTGGCCGCGGCAGCGGCGGCGCATGACCCGCTGTGGCGGCTGCCTTTGTGGGACGGCTATGACGACATGCTGAAATCCGACGTGGCGGACATGGTCAATGCCCCGGACGGCGGCTTTGCCGGGGCCGTGACGGCCGCGCTGTTCCTCCGCCGCTTCGTGCCCAAAGAGGTGCCGTGGGCGCATGTCGACACATTCGCCTGGCGCCCGGCTGCAAAGCCGGGCCGGCCGAAGGGCGGCGACGCACTCGGCCTGCGCGCCGCGTGGGGCCTTCTGAAGACCCGCTTCGGCTGAGGCACGACAGCGCGAATGTTGAGGAAGTTGAGGCGCGGGCGCGTTTTTCACGCCGGCCTCAACATTCGGATTTCGCCGGTGCGTGCACCGCTCAGCGCCCACTTCGAGCGCGGCGCGGCGCCGCGAATGTTGAGGAAGTTGAGGCTCTGGCGTGTTTTTCGCGTCGGCCTCAACATTGGGATCTGACGGGCGCTCGCTCATCCGCCATGTCATGCCACGCCGGGCGGGCTGTAGGACAGCGGAGCGGCACCACCGGCCACACTGATCCGGCGTTCTAAAGGTAGGTGACGGACCAGCGATCGAGCCGGATCTTCGCCGTACCCTTGGACGGTTCCACGCCCCAGGCGACGCCATTGTAGCATTCGCGGCAACCGGCTTTCCCGTCGCGGTTGCCCGCTTCAGGCAAGGCACCCCGATCAGCTTCGCCGGCTTTTGCCCTCGCGTGTGCCGTCGATCAGCACGAAGGCGATGCGTGCCATCTCGTCGGAGCGGTTTTCCCAGCCATGGGCGGTGCCGCGCTGGATCAGGATATCGCCGGTGCGCATCAGCGTCTCGTCGCGGTCCATCACCGCCCAGATCTCGCCCGCCAGCACGATCGCATAATCGATCGTGTCGGTGGTGTGCATGCTGGCGCTGCGGCTCGAATCGGCGTGATGATCGGCGTCGGGGTAAAGCTCCGCGAACACGCGCGCCGTGAGCGCGGCCTGCTCCTCGCGGCTGGCGACCATCGGCGGGAAGTCGATCACGCGGAGCACGCTGCCGCCCAGCGGCGGGAGAACGCCCTTGTGCGCGGTGATGTCGTCCGGCGCCTCCACGGGGCTTGGCGCTGACCCTGTGCGCCACAGGTTCGCGTTGCGATAGGGCGAGCCGGGCAGCATCAGCGTCGCCGGGCTCTCGCCAGCCTCGGCGATATAGGATTGCCCGGCGTCGTCGATCGCCGTCACGATTCGACGCACGGGTGGTAACGGTTCGGGCATCATCCTCTCCTGTTGGGCGCGGTCGGCACGGTCGCGACAGGATCGTGCCGAACCGCACGTTGGGCAAGCGCACGCCGCTTATGATGCGTCACGCCTGTGCTGGGCGCCGGCCAGGCGCCCATGCTTAGGTTCAGGCGATGGCCGCGCGGATGATAGGCACGAACTTCGCCGCCGTCAGGCTCGCGCCACCGACGAGAGCGCCGTCTACCTCGGCCGCATGGAGCAAGCCGGGCGCGTTTTCCGCCGTTACCGAACCGCCATAAAGCAGGCGAATCGCCTGGCCGGTCTCCTCGCCCAGTGCCTTCACCAGCGCCGCCCGGATCGCCGCATGCATCGCCTCGACGTCGGCGACCGTCGCCACCTGGCCGGTGCCGATCGCCCAGATTGGTTCGTACGCGATTGCCAGCCAGTCACCGCCGGCGCCGTCGGGCAGCGAGGCGAGCACCTGCGCGGTGACTACCGCTTCCGCTTCGCCGGCGCTGCGCTGTTCCAGCGTCTCGCCGACGCAGAGGATTGCATCGAGGCCGTGGCGGCGGCAGGCCTCGGCCTTTGCCTTCACATCGGCGTCGGTTTCGCCATGGCCCTGGCGGCGTTCGGAGTGGCCGACGATGGAGAAGTTGGCGCCCGCTTCCTTCACCATCGGGACGGAGACGTCTCCGGTATGCGCGCCGCTGTCCTGGCCGTGCACGTCCTCGGCGCCGATCGGAAATTTCGCGCGGGCAGCGGCGGGGTGGATCAAGGTTGCGGGGACGGCGATGGCGACATCGACGGTGGCTTCCAGGCTGGCGCCGATCGCATCAAGTTCTGCCAAAGCTGCCAGGTTGCCGTTCATCTTCCAGTTTCCGGCTACGAACTTCCGCCGCATGATCCCTCCCAGATTGTTGCGGCCGTTGCGGTAACGAAGGCGCCCCCTTAAAGCGAGCGCCGTTCAACAGATTGGCGTTTCATGCTCGGTTTCTTCCGTCGGATCATCAATTCGCGCGTCGGCGTGATCGTTTCGGGCCTTGTCCTGGGCATCATCGCGCTGGCGTTCGCGCTCGGCGACATCACTGGCCTCAGGAGCACCGGCATCACCGGCAGCTCGGTCGCGAGCGTCGGCGGCGAGAAAGTGAGCGAGCAGGAACTCACCGAGCGTTCGCAGAGCGAGCTTCGCGCGGCGCAGCAGAACAACCCGGGCGTCGACATGGCACAGTTCGTCAACGCCGGCGGCGTCGACAGCGTGCTGAACCGGATCGTCAACGGACTGGCACTGGCCGAATATGGCAAGCAGCAGGGGATGGTGGTGAGCCGCGCGCTGGTGGGCAGCGAGCTGCGTAACATCCCTGCGCTTCAGGGGCCCACTGGCAAGTTCGACCAGGCGATCTACGAGCAGGTGCTGGCGCGCAACCGGCTGACCGATGCGCAGGTGCAGGGCGATATCGCGCGCGAGACGATGGTGCAGTTCCTCGTCCGCCCGCAGCTTGGCGCGAGCCAGGTTCCGGCGTCACTCGCCCTCCCCTATGCCTCGCTGCTGCTGGAGCGGCGCGCCGGCGATGTCGCGATGATCCCGTCGACCGGCGTCGGATCGGGCGCTGCGCCGACCGAGAAGGAACTGCAGGAATGGTACGGCCGCAACACGGCGCGCTATTCGGTGCCCGAGCGGCGCGTGATGCGCTACGCGATCGTCACGCCCGAGGCGGTGAAGGCGCGCGCGACGCCGACCGATGCGGACATCGCCAAGGCCTATAACGGCGACAAGGCACGCTGGGCAGCGCGGCAGACCCGCACCGTCTCGCTCGTCACCGTGCTCGACCAGAATGCGGCCAATGCGCTAGCGGCCAAAGTGCGCGGCGGCGCGTCCGTGGCCGACGCAGCACGTGCGGCGGGCCTCGAGGCACGCAAGCTGGAAGGGCAGGATAAGGGCGCACTGACGCAGGCGACCTCGACCGCGGTGGCGGACGCAGCATTCGCGGCAGCCACCGGCGGCGTGATCGGGCCGGTGCGCGGGCCGATCGGCTTCGTCGTCGGCAAGGTGGACGGCGTGGCGCAGGTGCCCGGCAAGTCGCTGGCCGAAGCGCGCGGCACGCTGGTCGAGGAACTGACCAAGTCGAAGACGGCGGAAGCGCTGAACGGCATCCGCGAGGCGCTGGAAGGCGCGATCGGCGACAATGCGAACTTCTCCGAACTGGTCGCGGACCAGAAGCTGAACGCGGCGACCACGCCGCCGCTGACGGCGGCCGGCACCGACCCCGCGAACCCCGCCTACAAGCCCGATCCGGCGCTGGCGCCGATCCTGTCGGCGGGCTTCCAATCCGAGGAAGGCGACGATCCGCAGGTGGTACAGACCGGCCCCGACGGCAGCTTCGCCCTCGTCGCGCTCGACCGCGTGGTCCGCGCCGCCCCCCGCCCCTTCGCACAGGTGCGCGACCAGGTGATCGTGGACGTCGCCGACGACCGCGCGCGCCGCGCCGCCCGCGCTGCGGCCACCAAGGTGCTGGCGGCGGTGAACGGCGGCAAGACTCTGCAGCAGGCGCTGTCCGAAGCGAAGGTGGTCGGCGGCGAGGTCGACCGGGTGGTGGCCGCACGCGCGCAGATCAATGCCGATCCGCGCGGGCCGAACCCGGTGCTGGCGCTGCTGTTCAGCATGAAGGGCGGCACCGCCAAGATGCTTGAATCGCCCGACGGCAAGGGCTGGCTGATCGTGAAGCTCAACCAGATCTCGCCGGGTGACGCCGCGAAGGTGCCGCCGGTCGTCGCCTCCACGCGGCAGGACCTGGGCCGCTTCGTCGGTGCCGAATATGCGCAGCAGTTCACCGAGGCGGTGAAGGCGAAGCTGAAGGTGACGCGCAATCCGGAAGCGATCGCCAAGGTGAAGGCGGCGCTGAACGGCCAGGGTGGCTCCAATCCGTAAGCCGGCCGAAGCCCTGGCGGCGGGGCAGCCGGCGCTCGTCTGGCGGCGCCGGATCGCCGACACCGAGACGCCGGTTGCCGCTGCGCTGAAGCTGATCGAGCCGGGGCGCGGCGACTTCCTGCTCGAATCGGTCGAAGGCGGCGCGGTGCGCGGGCGGCACAGCCTGATCGGCCTTGCCCCCGACTTGGTCTTTCGTGCCGAGGGCAATCAGGCGGCGATCAATCGCCACTGGCTGACGGATCGTTCGGCGTTCGAGCCCTGCACCGCGCCGACACTCGACGCGCTGCGCGCGCTGGTCGCCTCGTGCCGGATGGAGGTGCCCGACGAGCTGCCGCGCGCGCTCGCCTGCCTCGTCGGCTATTTCGGCTATGAGACGATCGGGCTGGTCGAGAAGCTGCCGCCGCGCGAGGTGGACGCGCTTGGGCTGCCCGACATGATGTTCGTTCGGCCGACGGTGATCCTGGTGTTCGACCGGCTGGCCGACGCGCTGTTCCTCGTCGCGCCGGTGTGGCCGGACGAAGCACGCGATACCGCGGCGATCGTCGCAGAGGCGGAGGAGCGGCTGGATGCGGCCGAGGCGAGGCTCGCGGCCGGCACGCTGCCGCCGCGGGCGCAGGGCGAGCCGGGCGAGATCGCGCTGACGCCGACCTTGCCCGAGGGCCGCTATGCCGAGATGGTGCGCCGGGCGAAGGATTATATCGTCGCGGGCGACATCTTTCAGGTGGTGCTGGCGCAGCGCTTCACCGCGCCCTTCAGGCTGCCGCCGTTCGAGCTGTACCGCGCGCTGCGGCGGATCAACCCCTCGCCCTTCCTCTATCATCTGGACCTGCCGGGCTTCGCGCTGACGGGATCGAGCCCCGAGATCCTGGTGCGGGTGCGTGACGGCGAAGTCACGATCCGCCCGATCGCCGGCACGCGGCCGCGGGGCAAGACGGCAAGCGAGGATGAGGCGAATCGCGCAAGCCTGCTCGCCGATCCCAAGGAGCGCGCCGAGCATCTGATGCTGCTCGATCTCGGCCGCAACGATGTCGGCCGCGTCTCCGAGGCGGGATCGGTGAGCGTGACCGACAGTTATACCGTCGAATTCTACAGCCACGTCATGCACATCGTGTCGAACGTGGTGGGGCGACTGGACCCGAAGCATGACGCGATCGACGCGCTCTTCGCCGGCTTCCCGGCGGGCACCGTCAGCGGCGCGCCCAAGGTGCGCGCGTGCCAGATCATCGCCGAGCTTGAGCAGGAGAAGCGCGGCGCGTACGCCGGCGGCGTCGGCTATTTCTCCCCCGACGGATCGATGGATTCGTGCATCGTGCTGCGCACCGCGGTGGTGAAGGACGGGCAGATCCACGTCCAGGCCGGCGCTGGCATCGTCGCCGATAGCGACCCGGCGTACGAGCAACGCGAATGCGAGGCGAAGGCGGGCGCGTTGCTGGCGGCGGCGCGCGAGGCGATCGCACAGGCAAGCGCGGGCGGATTCGGGCAGTAATCTGCCACGTCTGACGGTCAGCTTCCGTTCGACAGCAATGGATCACCGAGTGCGTCGACCACGCCGCCGATAAGGTTCCCGTCCAGCAGCAATGGTCGCGTGCGGCGCGCTGCGGCGATTCGCGAGAGCCACGCCGCGTCTCGCGCGGCGGCGGCACGGGTGAGCGCGACCGCTTCATCCGGCTCGACGATCGCGAAGCGTAGCGGCGCGCCCGGCGGCAATTGGGCGATACGATCGATGTCCGGTTCGATTACCACCGCGATCCGGGGATAGCCGCCGGTCGTCTGGTGATCGGCCGTCAGCAGGCTGACCCGGCCTGCCCCGTCCACCTGCAGCGCGCCGCGCACCGCCGGTTCGCTCGGCATGTCGATCCGCGTCGGCGGCAACAGCGGACCATCCAGCACCATGCCCATGCGATCGAACCGCGCGCTCGCCGCAAAGGGCTGCGCCGCCAGTGTCGCCACCACGGCATCGTCAAAATAGCGCTGCTGCGGGCCGAGCAGGACACGTGCAATGGTGATAGGCTGGGCCTCCGGCGACGGAATCGCGGCGGCGGCAAGGTCGGCCGCCGCGTCGGCGATGGCCAGCACGTCGCCCTCAGCAATCCGGCCACCGCCGAGACCGGCGATCAGGTGCGTGGCGGCACTGCCGAGCCAGCGCGGGCGATCGATCCGGCCAGCGACGGCGAGATAACCCCAATTGCCCCCTTGCTGGCGGATCCGGCAGCGCATCCCGGGCTTGAGGGCCGCGACGCACCATCCACCGATCTCCACCCCGTCGATCGCTGCCGATGCAGCGCCCGTCAGCGCGATCGAGACCGGCGCTTCCTCGCACACCATTGTGAGGCCGCCGAGCGACAGTTCGATAGCAGCTCCATCCGCCTCCGCCCCGATCGCGGCAAGCGCGCCAGCGAAGGCGCGGCGATCGACAGGGCCGGACGGCGGCACACCGAAGCGCCGCCAACCGGGGCGGCCGCGATCCTGCACGCTCGTGAGCGGCCCCGCCGCCTCCACGCGCAGCCGCCCAGCCGTCATGTCGCCGCGCTCCGGGTGAAGCGAACGCGGTCTCCAGGCTCGAAGCGGAACGGCTTGTCGGCCGTCGCATCGAGCACGCGTAGCGGCGTGCGGCCGATCACCCACCAGCCGGTGGGCATCGGCAAGGTGGTGATGAGGCATTGCGGCCCGGCGATCATGACGCTGCCGACCGGATGCCCGCGCACCGCCGCTTCCTTGCGCGGCAGGTGTAGCGGCCCCGGCACGCCGCCGAGATAAGCGTAGCCGGGCGCGAAGCCGTACATGAAGACGCGGTAGTCGCCGGCCAGATGCGCCGCGACTACGGCCTCTGGCGACATCCCCAGGCGATCGGCCACTTCGGCGAGATCCGGCCCGTCATCGCCGCCGTAGCAGACCGGCACCTCATGTGTCGCGGCATCGGCGAAGCCGGCGGGGGCGTCAGCCGCAAGCGGCGCGACATGGCGCTCGATGGCGGCGTGATCGGTCACCAGCGGATCGAACACGAGCAGCAGGCTGGTATAGGCCGGCACCGTCTCCGTCAGCCCGCGCGGCGGCGCTGCTGTAAGAGCGTGATCCAGCGCGACCACGCGCGCGAAGATCGCCTCGTCGATGCCGCCGCCGAAATCCACCAGCAGCGCCCCCGCGCCCGCGGGACGGAACACCGGACCCGTCATGCCGGATCTGGTACCGCTTGCGTAACCATCTGCTTGCCTCCACACCCGCAGCAGAACACTCCCCGGGAGAGAGACATAATGCGCACCATCGCCTTTGCGACCCTTCTGCTTGCCAGTGCAACCGCGATCGCCGCGACGCCTGCCGCCACCCCATCCGCCGAAATCAAGGCAGCGATTGCCGACGGGCAGCGCAGCGCCGCCAACCGCGCGCGCGACCAATATCGCCACCCTGCCGAAACGCTCGCCTTCTTCGGCGTGAAGCCGACCGACACGGTGGTGGAATTCAGCCCCGGCGGCGGCTGGTACACCGAGATCCTCGCGCCGCTGGTGAACGGCAAGGGCAGCTATGTCGCGCTGGTTCCGGCGCGCGGCGTCGAGGGCGCGCAGAAGATGCTGGCAGCGAAGCAGGCATGGTTCGGCACCACGAGTGTGGCGACGCTGGATCCCGCCGCTGGCACCAGCACGGTGCCCGCCGGCAGCGCCGACGTGGTGCTGACGTTCCGCAACGTCCACAACCTGCTGATGAACGACGATCCGAAGGCGGCGGCCGGCGCCTTTGCCGCCTTCTTCACCGCGCTGAAGCCGGGCGGCACGTTGGGCGTCGTCGATCATCGCCTGCCGGAGGACATGGACACCGCGCTCGAGAAGAAGAGCGGCTATATCAAGCGCTCGACGGTCGTCCGGCTGGCCGAGGCGGCGGGGTTCAAGCTGGCCGGGGAGAGCCAGGTGAATGCGAACCCGAAGGACACGCATGATCATCCGGGCGGCGTGTGGACGCTGCCGCCGACGCTGACGCTGAAGGATCAGGACCGCGCCAAGTACACCGCGATCGGCGAAAGCGATCGCTTCACCCTGAAGTTCGTGAAGCCGAACTGAGTCGATCGGCTCGCTGCGCGTCATCCGCCCAGGGCGGCCGGGTGACGCCGCGGCGGCGTCAGCCGAGCTTGTCGACCTTTTCCTGAAGCTTCGCGAGTTCCGCCTTCAGCGCGGCGATCTCGTCATCCTTGCTGGCGGCAGGAGCCGGCGACGCGGGCTGATTCTGCGGCTTGAACGCGCTGGTCGCCGCCTCGAACATCGCCATGTTGCGCTTCGCCATCTCGGCGAACGGCGAGCCCGCGAAGGCACCTTCCACGGCGGATTTGAACTGCGCCTGATTGCGGCGGAAGCTCTCCATTGATTCCTCGAGGTACCCCGGCACCATCGCCTGCATCGAATCGCCGTACATCGCGATCAGCTGGCGCAGGAAATTTACCGGCAGCATCGGCGTTGCGCCGCGGCCTTCCTCTTCCATGATGATCTGCGTCAGAACATTGTGCGTAATATCCTCATCGGTCTTCGCATCGACGACCTTGAACTCGCGGCCCTGGCGCGTCATCGCGGCAAGGTGATCGAGCGTGATGTAGGACGAGCTTTCAGTGTTGTAGAGCCGGCGATTCGCGTATTTCTTGATGACGACCACGCCATCGGCGTCGTGCTGCTTCTTCATCGCGGGCCCCCGCTTTTATGATGGTTTCGAGGGCTACATCATCTCTTGCGGCGCCGCAACATGGCCCGCGCCCGCTGCCGCTCTTCCTGGAGATGCTGCGCAGCGAAACCGCAACATCAGCGGAGCGGCAGGCAAAGGCGCTGGCGGGGCTGCGCCGCTATCAGGAGGCGCCGCGGGTGCGCCGCACCATGGCGCCCGTGAAGCGGCGACAGGGCCGCGCGCGGCTGCGTGATTATGGCGGCAGCGGGCGGCCGGTGCTGATCGTGCCGTCGCTGATCAACCCGCCCATCATCCTCGATCTGATGCCGGAACGCTCGCTGGTGCGCTGGCTCGCGAAACAGGGATTTCGCGTGTGGCTGCTCGACTGGGGGGAGCCAGCGCCCGCCGATCGGGCGCAGAGCGTCACCGGTCATATTGAGCAATTGCTGCTGCCGTTGCTGCGGCGCTTCCACGTGCCGCCGATCCTCGTCGGCTACTGCCTGGGCGGGACGATGAGCCTTGCCGCGGCTGCGAGCGGCCTCACGGCCGGCGTCGCGACGATTGCTGCGCCGTGGCATTTCGACGGTTACGGCGACGCGGCCCGCGCACACATGGCGGCGTTATGGTCCGCCGCCGAGCCCGGCTGCGCGCAGCTGGGCCTCGTGCCGATCGAAGTGCTGCAGGCCGGGTTCTGGAAGCTGGATCCCGCGCGCACGATCGCCAAGTACGAAGCGTTTGCCGACATGTCCGGCGATGCCGCCGCGATGTTCGTCGCGATGGAGGACTGGGCCAACGCCGGGGCACCGCTCACCTATGCTGCGGGGGCGGAATTGTTCGAGCGGATGCTGGTTGCGGACCTGCCTGGGCAAGGCGCGTGGCAGGTGGCAGGCGTGACGGTCGATCCGCTTGCCCTGCCTTGCCCGGCGACTGAGTTCGTCTCGCTGGGCGACCGGATCGTACCGGCCGCGACCGCCATCGGCCTGCCCGACCGGCGCGACCTCGGCGCGGGGCACGTCGGCATGGTGGTCGGCAGCCGCGCCCGCGCGCAGCTGTGGGAGTCGCTGCGCGACTGGCTAGGCGGGATCTAGACCCAGAGCCGGGCGAACCGCCGGCCGAGGCCGGTGAGAAGCTCGTATTGCGATTCGCCCGATGCCGAGGCGGCGCGTGGCAGATCGGGATCGAACGCGAGCCAATCCCCTTCCGCGACATCCACGCCGGTCACGTCCACCGCGGTCAGATCCATCGACACGCGGCCGACCACCGGGAGCGCCCGATCGCCGACAAAGGCGGTGCCGCGGCTGGAGAAGGCCCGGCGATAGCCGTCGGCGTAGCCAAGATTGACGACTGCCACCTCCCGATCCTCGGGCGCGGTCCAGGTGGCATTGTACCCGACCTTGCTGCCAGCCGGCACGCGGCGGCGTTGCAGTACCTCGGCTTCGATCGTCACCACCGGGCGGATCACGCCGGCCAGCTCTGCCCGCGGCACGCCGCCGTAAAGCGCGAGGCCCGGGCGGGTCAGGTCGAAGGCATAGTCCGTGCCCAGCGCCACGCCGGCGGAGTTAGCGAGACTGAGCCGGCGGGCGTTCGAGCGGTCAGCGATGCCGGTGAAGACCGCGCGCTGCTCGGCGTTCATCGCCGAATCCTCGTCGGCGCAGGCAAGGTGGCTGATCAGCGTCTCCACCGTCAGGCCGTCCAGCAGGCCGGCGGCAATGTCAGCCGGCGCCACGCCCAGCCGGTTCATCCCCGTATCCACCATCACGTCGCAGTCGCCGCCGCCTGCCTCGCGCCAGCGCTGCACCTGCTCGGGCGAGTTGAGCACCGGGCGCGCGACACCGGCCAGCGGCAGATCCGCGGCGCGCACGCCGTGGAGGACAGACAGCGAAACGCCGAGATCCGCCAGCGCTGCTGCCTCGGCCCAGGTGGCGACGAAGAAGTCGCGGCACCCTGCCCCTGCCAGCCGCTGCACCACCTCGCGCGCGCCGAGGCCGTACCCGTCCGCCTTCACCGCCGCGCCGCAGGCGGCGCTGCCGCTCAGCCGTGCCAGGGCGCGCCAGTTATCGGCAAGGGCGGAACCATCGAGACGCAAACGACTGGGAGCATTCATGCGCGCGGCGTTAGCGCCGCCAGCGCGATCATGCCACCGTCGCGCGCCCATCCGCATCGTCGCGCAGCCAGATCACGCACACGATCAGCGCGACGAGCGTGATGCCCCAGGTGTACCACAGGCCGGCGAACGGATTACCGGTGCGCGCCACGATATACTGGCTGATGAAGGGCAGGAATCCGCCGAAGTAACCGGTGCCGAGGTGATACGGGATCGAGAGCGAGGAATAGCGGATCTCGGGCGGGAACATCTCCGCCAGCGCCGCCGCCACCGGGCCATAGGTGATGCCGGATAGGCCAGTGATCGCCAGGATCGCGAGCAGGATCAGCGCGACGTTGCCCGCCCCCGGCACGACCTTCGTCAAGTCATAGCCGGCAGCGGTGAGCGCCCGGTCGATCGCTTCGGGCGAGCGATCCGCGATCGGCTGCGCGCCGATCGTCAGGCTCGTCTCGGGCGCCTGCGCTGTGGTGTAAGGCACGCCCTTCTTGGACAGCACGTCGAGCAGCTGGCCGCACTCCGTCTTCTGTTTGGCGGCGAAGGGGCTGTAGGTGCAATCCGGCCCGGCGACGACCACCGGCGATATCTCGCCGGCTCGGGCCAGCCCCGGGTTGGCAGCTGCTGCGATCAGCCAGAAGATCGGGAACAGCAGGACGAGCGTCAGGGCGTAGCCGATCACGATCGGCTTCTTGCGCCCGATCCGATCCGACAGGCGGCCGAAATAGACGAACCAGAACAGCCCCATCAGCGCGCCCGCGCCGGACAGAAGCTGCGCCGTCGTCTCCTCCACCCGCATCGTCGTCTGCAGGAAGGAGAGGACGATGAACATCGAGGTGTACCAGATCACCGTCAGACCGGCGGCGATGCCGATCATCGCTACGAACATGCGCTTCAGATTGCCGGGATAGGTGAAGCTGCGCTTGACCGGGTTCGCCACCGTCTCGCCTGCCGCGCGCATCTGCTTAAACACCGGGCTTTCGGACAGCTTCACGCGCATCCACAGCGAGATGGCGAGCAGCACGATCGAGAACAGGAACGGCGTGCGCCAGCCCCAAGCGCCCCAGGCATCGGCGGGGATGATCGCCTTGAAGCCGAGCACCACCGCAAGGCTGAGGACGAAGCCGCCAGCGACGCCCGCCTGGATGAAGCTGGTGTAGAAGCCGCTTTTGCCCGGCGGCGAGTGCTCCGCCACATAGACCGCGGCGCCGCCATACTCGCCGCCCAGCGCCAGCCCCTGCGCGATGCGAAGCAGGATGACGATGATCGGCGCGGCCATGCCGATCGCCTCGTAAGAGGGAACGAGGCCGACGCCGGCAGTCGCCACGCCCATCAGCGCGATCGTGACGAGGAAGGTGTATTTGCGCCCCAGCCGATCGCCGAGGTAGCCGAACACGACGGCGCCGAGCGGGCGGAAGCCGAACCCGACCGCGAACCCCGCCCAGGCGAGCAACGCCTGCACCATCTCGTTCCCGGCGGGGAAGAAGGTGCGCCCGATCACACCCGACGCAGCAAGCGTGCCGTAGATGAAGAAATCATACCATTCGAAGACAGTGCCGAGCGCCGAGGCGGAAATGACCAGCCGTACGTCGCTGGGCGCGGGTTCCTGCGAATCGTGTGTCGGCGCAATCGTCGCCATGTCGGCCCCTCCCCTTATGTTGCTCGTCTAGCGCAACGGGAGGGGCCGGCAAGCATCAGTCCTTGAGGCTGGCGGGGACGAGGCCGCCGTTCTTCTCCAGCTCTCGCATCACGGCCTTGTGCAGCCAGATGTTCATTTCCGCCGAACCGTCCTTGGCGCCGGTATAACCAAGCTCGGTCGCCAGCTCCTTGCGGTTGTCGAGGCTGGAATCGATGCCGAGCAGCTTCATCAGGTCGACGATCGAGGTGCGCCAGTTAAGCGCAGGGCCGCTATGCTTGGCGGCAAGATCGCTCAGCACCTTTTCGACGTCGACCGGCCCGGCGGCGGGTGCAGGCGTTGCCGCGGGCGGCGGCGTGGCGGGGGCTGAGGGCTGAGGTGTCGGCGTCGCTTGCGGGGCCGCTTGCGGCGCGGGAGCGGGCTTGCCGGAGAACTGGCCACCAAGGGGGCCGCGATCGCCGAAGATCGCCTTCTTGATCGAGCCGAAGATACTCATGTGCTCACTCCTGTCGTTTCACTGCGACAGGAACGCGGCGGGCGGGGGATGGTGCCTCGCCCGCAGCGCAGGATCACCCGATGGCAAGGATCTCGATCGCATCCTCGCGGCCGTTGAAGGCGACGAGGTCACCTTCGCAGGCGCCGATCATGGCGCGGGCGAGCGGCGCGGAGAATGCGATGAGCCCCGCCGCAGGATCAGCCTCGTCGTCGCCGACGATCCTCAGTTCCTGCTCCTTGCCGTTCAGGCGGAACCGCACACGGCTGCCGAAGGCGATCTCGTCCGCCGGCGGCGCGGGCGCGAGGATCGCGGTGGCCCGCCGCGTTTTCCAGTAGCGCAGCTGGCGCGCGATATCCTCGCGGCCAAGCTCGTCGGCGGCGGGAAGCGCCGCCTCCAGCGCCGCAATCCGCTCGTCGATCAGCGCGCGGCCCCGCTCGGTGACGAGATTGGGCCCAGACGGCAGTGGCAGCTCGAAGCGCGGTTCCTTGTGTTCTTCATCGCTCTCGCGGCGGAAGGCGACGCTCATGACTGGCCTTGGGACGTCTTGATGATCGCGGAGAAATCGAGGTTGCCGTGCTCGGCGGCGAATGCCTCGTACAACTCGGTCGCGCGGGTGCCGAGCGGCAGGTTCGCGCCCGCCTCGGCGGCAGCGGCCATGGCGAGGCGCAGGTCCTTCAGCATCAGCGCGGCAGCGAACCCGCCCTGATAATCGCGGTCGGCGGGGCTTTCCGGCCCGACGCCGGGCAGCGGGCAGTAGCTGGTCATCGACCAGCTCTGGCCGGTCGCCTTGCTGGAAATATCGTAGAACACCTGCGGATCGAGCCCGAGCTTCTCGGCAAGCGCGAAGCCTTCGCAGGTCGCGATCATCGTGCCGGCGAGGATCAGGTTGTTGCACATCTTCACCGCCTGGCCCGCGCCGCTTGCCCCGGCATGGATCACGGCCTTGCCCATGTCCTCGAGAAACGGCTGTGCCGCGACGAAGCCGGCCTCCGAGCCACCAACCATGAAGGTGAGCGTGCCGCCATTGGCGGCGGCGATCCCGCCCGATACCGGCGCGTCTACCGCTTCCAGACCGCGGCCCTGCGCATCACTGGCAAGCTGCCGCGCGGTGGCGACATCGATCGTCGAGCAATCGATCAGGATCGCGCCCGGCGCGGCCTTGCCGAAGACGGCGTCGGCGTAAACCTGTGCGACATGCTTGCCGGCGGGAAGCATGGTGATGATCGCTTCCGCGCCCTCCACCGCTTCCGCCGCGCCCGCGACGGGCAGGCAGCCGGCCTTCTTCGCGCGATCGAGCGCCTCGGCGTTCAGGTCGAAGGCGCGTACGTCATGCCCCGCCTTGGCGAGGTTCGCGGCCATGCCCCCGCCCATGTTGCCCAGACCGATGAAAGCGACGCGTGCCATGCCAAACTCTCCTAATCTTCAACTTTCCCTCCCGTCCGCGGGAGGGATCGGGGGAGGCCGGGCCGGTCCGCGACAATGCCGCGGACGGGCTCTCCCCTAACTCCTCCCGCCAGCGGGAGGGGAACGTGACTCACCGGCCCTTCCAGACGCCTGGGCGCTTCTCGATGAAGGCGGCCATGCCCTCGGCCTTGTCCTCGGTCGCGGTCAGGATCTGGAACAGGCGACGCTCGGTCAGGATGCCCTGCGCGAGGTTCGTCTCGAACGCGGTGTTGACCATTTCCTTGTTCACCATCGCGGCCATCGGCGGCATCGAGGCAATGAGCTCGGCGGTCTTCAACGTTTCTTCAAGCAGCGAGGCGAGCGGCACGACCTTGGCGACGAGGCCCGAGTGCTCCGCTTCGGCCGCATCCATCATCCGGCCGGTGAGGCACATTTCCATCGCCTTGGCCTTGCCGATCGCGCGGGTCAGCCGCTGCGAGCCGCCCATGCCGGGTGCCACCCCAAGCTTGATCTCCGGCTGGCCGAACTTCGCGGTGTCGGCGGCGTAGATGAAGTCAGCCATCATCGCGAGCTCGCAGCCACCGCCCAGCGCGAAGCCGTTGACTGCCGCGATCCACGGCTTGCGCGTGGCGACGACGCCGGTCTGCCAGCCGGCAAAGAAGTCCTGCAGGAAGAAATCGGCCGCCGCCATGTCTGCCATCTGCTTGATGTCCGCGCCGGCAGCGAACGCCTTTTCGCCGGACCCGGTGAGGACGAGGCAACGCTGGCTTTCGTCCTTGTCATAGGCACCGAACGCCGCCGACAGGTCGGCGAGGACGTCGCTGTTCAGCGCATTCAGCGAATGCGGGCGATTGAGCGTGACGAGCGTGACGGCAGAGCGCTGCTCAACGAGGATATTGGCATATTCGGTCATCGTTCTCTCCCCATCCCTCGCCGCGGCACTGCCGGCGGCGAGAGGTTCATTGGTCAGTCGTGCGGCGTCCATGCCTCGGCGTCGGGCAGCGGCGCGAAGATCTGGTCGATCACGTGATCGCTGACGCCCTCGGGCGTCGCCGGTTCCCATTTGGGCGCATTGTCCTTGTCGACGATCACCGCGCGGACGCCTTCGAGAAAGTCGTGGCGCTGCACAACGCGCGCGCCGACGGCATATTCCTGGCGCATCTCGTCCGCAAAGCTCGCCATCCCCTTACCATCCTTCAGCAGCTTGAGGCTGACCTTCATCGTCTGCGGCGACTTGGTCTTGAGCGTCGCGAGCGTTGCCGCCGCGAACTCACCGCCATCCGCCTCAAGCGCGGCGTAGATTTCCTCGAGCTTGTCAGAGGCGAACAGCCGGTCGATCTCCGCGCGGTTGCCGAGCAGCGCCGCCTGCCCCGGCTCAGTGGACAGCGTATCCAGCGTCGCGGCGATCGCAGTGGGATCGGCAGCGATGCGGCGCTTCGCCTCCTCGACCTGCTCGGCCGGCAGGTAATGCGTGGCGAGGCCGAGCGCGAACGTCTCGGCACCGTCAAGGCGGTGGCCGGTCAGCGCGAGATATTGCCCCATCCGCCCCGGCAGGCGGGAGAGGTACCAGCCGCCACCAACATCCGGGAACAGGCCGATCCCGGTTTCGGGCATGGCGAACTTCGTGTTCTCGGTCGCCACGCGATAGCGGCACGGCTGCGAGATGCCGACGCCGCCGCCCATGGTGATGCCGTCCATGAAGGCGACCGTGTCCTTGGCGTAGGTGAACAGCCGGTGGTTCATGCGGTATTCGGTGTGGAAGAACTGGCGCGCCTCCGCGCCGTCCTTGGCGCCGCTGTCGGCCAGCATGCGAATATCACCGCCGGCGCAGAAGCCACGCCCCTCGGCATGATCGATGATGATCGCCCGGACCGCGTCGTCAGCGCGCCAAGCCTCCAGCGCGTCGAGCACGGCGACGCACATCGGAGTGGTCAGCGCGTGGATCGCCTTCGGGCGGTTCAGCCGGATGCGGCCGATCGGGCCGTCGACAAGGGTCAGAACGTCACTGGTCATCCGCAAAATTCCCGAAACTTGTGCGTGTGAGAGAGAAGATAAGGACGTTCGTTTCGTTCGCGTTCCTATCTTCTCTCACACGAACCGCATGTTGGACAGTTACTGGCGCGTCAGTTCGCGGCCGACGATCATCCGCATCACCTGGTTGGTGCCTTCGAGGATCGAATGGACGCGCAGGTCGCGCCAGAAGCGCTCGATCGGGTAATCCATGAGGTAACCGTAGCCGCCGTGGAGCTGCAGCGCGCGATCGACCACCGAGGATCCGGTGTCGGTCGCCAGCCGCTTCGCCATCGCGGCGAAGCGCGTCTTGTCCGGTGCATTCGCGGTCACCTTGGCCGCGGCAACATAGAGCAGGTAGCGCGCGGCCTGAAGCTCGGTGTCCATGTCGGCGAGCGTGAACTGGGTGTTCTGGAAATCGGCGATGCGCTGGCCGAACTGCTGGCGATCCCTGGTGTAGGCGATCGCCTCGTCGAGGCAGCGCTGTGCCCCGCCGAGCGAGCAGGCGCCGATGTTCAGGCGGCCGCCGTCGAGGCCCATCATGGCGAAGCGGAAGCCCTCGCCTTCCTGCCCGACGCGGTTGGCCACCGGCACCTTCACGTTATCGAACAACACCTGCCGCGTGGGCTGCGCATGCCAACCCAGCTTTCGCTCGTTCGCGCCGAAGGAGACGCCCGGCATGTCCTTGTCGATGACGAGGCAGGAGATGCCCTTGGGCCCCTCCGCGCCCGTGCGCACCATGGTGACATAGACTTCATTCTCGCCCGCGCCGGAGATGAACTGCTTCGATCCGTTGACGATATAATGATCGCCCTCGAGCCGCGCGCTGGTCTTCAGCGCTGCCGCGTCGGACCCGGAGCCCGGCTCCGTCAGGCAATAGCTGGCCATCTTGTCCATGGTGACGAGGCTGGGGAGATAGCGGCCCTTCAGATCGTCCGAGCCGAAGCGGTCGATCATCCACGACGCCATGTTGTGGATCGAGATGAAGGCGCTGGTGGCGGGGCAGCCATAGGCCATCGCCTCCATGATCAGCGCTGCTTCCAGCCTGCCGAGATTGATCCCGCCGCTTTCCTCACTGACGTAGATCGCGGCGAAGCCTAGTTCCGCCGCAGCCTTGATCGTCTCTCGGGGGAAGATGTGCTTCTCGTCCCACTCTGCCGCGAACGGCGTGATCCGGTCCGCCGTGAAGCGCCGGGCGAGCTCCTGGATCTCGCGCTGGTCATCAGTGAGGTCGAATTGGTCAGTCATTCTATGGGCCCTAACGGAAGACGACGGTGCGCGCACCATTGGCCAGAACGCGCCGCTCGGCGATCCAGCGCACGGCGCGGGCAAGAACCTGCGCCTCGATATCGCGGCCGATCGCGATCAGCTCGTTCACCGTCGCGCGATGGTCGACGCGCTCGGCGGCCTGTTCGATGATCGGCCCCTCATCGAGGTCGGTGGTGACGAAATGGGCGGTGGCGCCGATCAGCTTCACGCCGCGAGCATGCGCCTGGTGATAGGGTTTCGCGCCCTTGAAGCTCGGCAGGAAGCTGTGATGGATGTTGACGCAGCGGCCCTCGACCGCGGCGACCAGCTCGGGCGAGAGAACCTGCATGTAGCGGGCGAGAACCAGCAGGTCCGCGCCGCTATCCTCCATCACGCGCAGCAGCGCCGCTTCCTGCTCGGCGCGATTGGCGGCCGATACCGGCAGATGATGGAACGGCACGTTATGCCATTCGGCAAGGCCGCGCAGCACCTCGTGATTGGAGACGACGGCGACCGGATCGATCGGCAGCGCGCCGATCGACCAGCGGTGGAGCAGATCGTTCAGGCAATGCGACGTGGTGGAACAGGCGATCACCACCTTGGGGCGATGATCCGCGGGCACCAACGTCCAGTCGAAGCCGAACTGATCGGCGACGTCGCTGAGGCGATCGCGCATGTCGGGCCCGGTGAACACCAGCCGCATGAAGAAGCGGTCAGTGTCGAGATCGGCATATTGCTGGCTGTCGAGGATGAAGCCGCCGGCCTCCGCCAGACGCCCGGTCACCGCGGCGACGATGCCGCGGCGGTCGTGGCAGGAGAAGGTGAGGATCCAGCTCGGCTCGGCGGCGGCCGTTTCGGGAAGGGCGGATCGGATCATGGAAGTGTCAGGCATTGCAGCGCGTGTAGCGAAGCCTTTCGCCATCGACCACGCGGACGAGCACGCGGCCGCCCTCCTCCAGCACCAGGCCGGTTTCCTCGCGCCACTCCTGCCCCTCGCCGGTGAAGGCCAGGGTGGCGCGAAACTCGGCCGGAGACACGCCCTCCAGCCGCGCGATTGTGGCGCGCGATTCGTAGAAGGTCAGGCGATCGGGGGCGACCGTCATCAGGCCCTTGTTGTCGCCCTTTCTTGAGGTGCAGTCCGCTGGCACGAGGCCCCAGCGCCCGACGAAGGCTGGCGGCAGGCGCACGTCTGCGATCGCCGCCGGTGCCGGCGCCGCAAGGGGCTGCCCCCCTGCGCTGCCCATCACTGCTGCGGTGCTCGGGCTGCTGGGCAAGGCACGGCCGATGACCGCCACCTCCTCCGACTCCTCGGGCACGCGGCACGCCGTCACCCCGACGAGCGCGGCGACAACCGTCAGCTTTCGAACCATGCGATCGATCAGCCCATCGTCGGGATGACGAACGCGTCCTGGATCCGGCTGGGCCCGCCATCCTCGCTGCCGCGCGGCAGATCGCCGCCCGACAAGCCGCTGCCGTCCGGCCAGCGCTGCGTGATCGTCTTCACCTTCGTCCAGAACTTCACGCCTTCCATGCCGTGCTGGTTGGTGTCGCCGAACGCCGAGCGCTTCCAGCCGCCGAAGGTGTGATAGGCGACCGGCACCGGGATCGGCACGTTGATGCCCACCATGCCGACGTTGACGCGCGCGGCGAATTCACGCGCGGCATGGCCGTTGCGGGTGAAGATCGCGACGCCATTGCCGTATTGATGCTCGCTCGGCAGGCGAAGCGCGGTCTCGAAATCGGGCGCGCGGACGATCTGCAGCACCGGGCCGAAAATCTCTTCCTTGTAGCTCTGCATGTCGGGCGTGACATGGTCGAACAGCGATGGGCCGATGAAGAAGCCCTCCTCATGCCCCTGTAGCTTGAAGCCGCGGCCATCGACCACCAGTTCCGCGCCCTCGTCGACGCCGGTCTGGATCCAGTTCTCGACGCGCTGCTTGTGCGCGGCGTTCACGACCGGGCCGTAATGCGCCTCCGCATCGGTGGAGACGCCGACGCGCAACGCCTCGATCGCCGGCAGCAGCTTCTCGCGCAGCGCCACCGCGGTCTTCTCCCCGACCGGCACGACGACGGGAAGCGCCATGCAACGCTCGCCAGCGGAACCGAAAGCGGCGCCCGACAGATCCGCCACCACCTGATCGAGATCGGCGTCCGGCATGACGATGCCGTGGTTCTTGGCGCCGCCCATGGCCTGGACACGCTTTCCGGCCGCGACGCCGCGATTGTAGACATAATGCGCGATGTCACTGCTGCCGACGAAGCTGACCGCCGCGATCACCGGGTGATCGAGGATCGCGTCGACCATTTCCTTGTCGCCATGGACGACCTGGAAGATCCCCTCGGGCATCCCCGCCTCGCGCATCAGCTCGGCGAGGCGCACCGGCACCGACGGATCACGCTCCGACGGCTTCAGGATGAAGGCGTTGCCGCAGGCCGTCGCCACCGCGCCCATCCACAAGGGGATCATCGCGGGGAAGTTGAACGGGGTGATGCCAGCACCGATGCCAACCGGCTGGCGCATCGAATAGACGTCAATGCCGGGGCCGGCGCCCTGGGTATATTCGCCCTTCAGCACGTGCGGGATGCCGCAGGCGAATTCGACGACCTCGAGCCCGCGCTGAATATCACCCTTGGAATCGGCGATGACCTTGCCGTGTTCGGACGAGAGGAGATGCGCGAGCTCATCCATGTTCGCTTCGACCAGCGCCTTGAACGCGAACATCACGCGGGCGCGGCGCTGCGGATTGGTCGCCGCCCAGGCCGGCTGTGCCGCCTGCGCCGCTGCCACTGCGCGATCGAGATCGGCCTGGGTGCCGAGCGTGACGCGTGCCTGGACCCGCCCGGTGTTGGGATCGAACACGTCCGCGGTGCGCGCCCCGGCACCGCCAGTTCCGACGATATGATGATCGATCACGCGCATGTTCACTCTCCGGATTAGTTGCGCGGCTTGTACGCTCATGGTGTTTCTGCACACAAGGGCGCGAATTCGCAGCGTGGAGGTGCAATTTTGCGCGTATCCACCGATTGTATGAGGATCGCCGCGCCATGCAGAATTGGGACGACCTGCGCATCTTCCTCGCCGTCGCCCATGCCGGGCGGGTCGCGGCGGCCGCGCGCGCACTCGGCATCGACACCACCACCGTCGGCCGGCGGCTGCAGCGGCTGGAGGCAGCGATCGGCCAGCCCCTGTTCGAATCCGTCGCAGGCGAGCGGCGGCTGAGCGATGCGGGGCAGAAGCTGCTCGATCACGCCGAGACGATCCACGCCGCGATCCTTTCCGCCTCGGAAGGCGAGCGCGGCGGCGGGGTCGCTGGGCATGTGCGGCTCAGCGTGGCGGAGGGGCTGGCAACGCACGTGCTGGCGCCGCGGCTAGGCGACTTCCAGGCTGCCCACCCGCTGATCCGGCTGGATCTCATCACTGCCTCGGGCTTCCTCGATCCGTCGAAGCGCGAGGCTGACATTGCGGTGATGCTCGCCCGTCCGCGCAACCGGCAGCTGATCGCCACCCGCCTCACCGATTATCGCCTGCGGCTCTATGCCGCGCCAGCGCATTTGGCGCAGCACGGCACGCCGGCAACGGCCGAGGCGCTGAAGCAGCACGTGCTGATCGGCTACGTGCCCGAGCATATCCACGCGCCGGAGCTCGATTATCTGTCCGAGGTGCATGACGGGCTGGTCGCTCGGCTGCGATCGACCAGCATCAACGTGCAGCATGCGATGGTCCGCTCCGGCGCGGGGATCGGCATCCTGCCCGACTTCGTCGCGGCGAAGGACCCGGCGCTGGTGCCGGTGCTGCCCAAGGTGGTGCTGACGCGTGCCTTCTGGCTCGTCACCCATGCCGACGGCCATGCCGCGCCGCGGGTGCAGGCCGTGACCCGCTGGCTGCGCGAGGCAACGGCCTCCAATGTGTGACCGTTGCTGATGGATGGGCGCACGACCATGATGACGCGCCGAGGGAGGTGATCGATGACCGACAGACGAGAGCCGCCGCTGGAAGACCTGCCGCCCGGGGTGCCCGATTCCGATGGTCCGCCGCAGTTCGTCGATGCGCCGGAACGTGATCCGGGCCGCGGGCACCTGATCTTCGTCGCGCTCGCGCTGGCGCTGATGGTGGTCGCCTGGTGGGGGCTATAGCGCGGGCAGCTACAGGTGGGGCGCGCTAGGCCGGCACGCGATCGCGCACCACTTGCGGCAGGATCGCGTCGAGCAGCAGCATGCCCTGTTCCGGCACGCACAGCCGATCGCCGTCTCGCTGGATGAAGCCGGTAAGCCGGGCGACGGCGCCCTCGTCGATCACCTCGTCGATCCGCGCACCAGCGAGCCGCGCTATGCGCGCAAGGTCGACGCCCTCGCCCAGCCGTAGCCCCATCAGCAGCGCCTCGGACGCCTGCGTTGCTGGCGCCAGCGGCTCTTCCAGCTCCAGCCCGTGGCCGTTGCGATCGACCGCGGCGAGCCAGTTCTCCGGCTTCTTGCGCCGCACCGTCGCAAGGCCGCCGCGCCGCCCGTGGGCGCCGGGGCCGACGCCGGCATATTCCCAATAGCGCCAATAGGCGAGGTTGTGGCGGCTCTCCGCGCCGGGCCGCGCATGGTTGCTGATCTCATAGGCGGGGATGCCGGCCGCCGCCGTCATCGCGCGGGTTGCCTCGAACAGGTCCGCGGCCGCATCGCCATCGGGGATGGTGAGGCGCCCGGCCGCAGCCTCGGTATGGAAGCGCGTGCCGGGTTCGATCGTCAGCTGGTAGAGCGAGAGATGCTCGGTGCCGAAGCCGATCGCGCGGGCAAGCTCCGCCTCCCAGGCTGGCAGCGTCTGGCCCGGGCGTGCATAGATGATGTCGAAGCTGACGCGCGGGAACACCGCCTGCGCCACGTCCAGCGCGGCCAGCCCCTCGCCCACGTCATGCGCGCGGCCGAGAAAGGCGAGCGCTTCATCCTCCAGTGCCTGGAGGCCGAGCGACACGCGGTTGACCCCGGCCGCCGCGAGATTGGCGAAATTCGCCGCCTCCACCGACGAGGGGTTCGCTTCCAGCGTGATCTCGATCCCCGGCTCGAACCCCCAATGCTGCTCCGCCGCCTCGAGCAGCGCCGCGACGGTTGCGGGCGGCATCAGCGAGGGGGTGCCACCGCCGAAGAAGATCGAGCCGAGCCGCTTGCCCGGCAGCATCCGCGCCTCATGCGCCAGATCGGCCAGCAGCGAATCGCGCCAGCGTTGCTGGTCCACCCCGTCGCGCACGTGGCTGTTGAAGTCACAATAAGGGCATTTGGAGACGCAGAACGGCCAGTGGATGTACAGCGCCAGAGGATTGTCGGAGGCCATGGTGGCGCCGATATGGTCGCAATGACGCTCCGACGCCACCTCGCCGCCGCGCTTGCCCTCCTGATCGCCGCTTGCACCCCCGGGACGGGCGATGCGCCCCAGCGGGTGGTGGAACGCCGCACGTCGGAGGCGCCGGCACCGCGCGGGGCGGAGCTGCTGCGCACCACCATGCTGGCCGGGCACAACAAGGCCCGCGCCGAAGCCAGTCTGCCGCCGCTGGTGTGGGATGAGCGGCTGGTCGCCTCCGCCCGCGCCTATGCGCAGGAGATGGCCCGCACCCGCCGCTTCGCCCACGCCGCCCAGCCGCATGGCCCGACGCGCGAAGGCGAGAACCTGTGGACGGGCACGCGCGACGCGTACCGCTACCGCGAGATGATCGGGCACTGGCTGGCCGAGAAGCGCGATTTCGTGAACAATGTGACGCCCACCTTCAGCCGCACCGGCCGCTGGCAGGACGTCGCGCATTACACCCAGATCATGTGGCGCGACACCCAACGCCTCGGCTGCGCCACCGCCTCCAATGCTGGCGAAGACTATCTGGTGTGCCGCTACAGCCCGGCGGGGAATGTGGTGGGCGAGCGGGCGTATTGAGGGAGTTCTCCGTCGGCGTGGAGCGGACGTTCAACTGACGCCCGGTTATCGTCGTCAGAGGGGCTGACGACCATAACGGAAAGAGCTCATTCCAAGTCGGCTGCTGCTCCACCTGTCATTGGAGCAGGCTTCGGACCAGAAGGCGCTGGCTCAGGTTCAAGGCCGCCTTCGTCACGATATCCATGCCGTCTTGGTAACGGCATACCCAGACGGTTGTGCAACTCTATTAGGAGCGCTTTCTCTTCGGCAGTAGGAGGAGGCGGGCCGACAAGATCTTTTACTGGCATCGCGGGCCTCGCTCACTAGCTAGAATGTAGCCGTAGCACACATGGCTGCCGGCGGCCCAACGTCTGCTTTTCGCAATTCGGGACCGAACGCCGCCATTCCGCTCCCCTCCCCTCCCATCTCTAGACGTCGCGCGCTCACCCTCAGGGGTTTTTAGCCGGCCATGCGCTGCGATCAGAAGATAGCCGCGACCAGCTGGCGGAAAGCGTCGGCGCGGTGGCTGATGGTGTGCTTTTCGGCCTGATCCATCTCGCCGAACGTCTCGTCGCGGCCGTTGGGCAGGAACATCGGATCATAGCCGAAGCCCTTGTCGCCGCGCGGCGGCCAGACGAGCGTGCCGTCGACCCGGCCCTCGAACCATTCGACATGGCCGTCCGGCCAGGCGAGCGCCAGCGCGCAGACGAAATGCGCGTCGCGCGACGCGCCCTCGATCGCGGCGACCTTCGCGTGGACGCGGCGCATCGCCTCGCCGAAATCCTTGCCCTCGCCGGCCCAGCGCGCGGAGAAGATGCCGGGATCGCCATCCAGCGCATCGACGCACAGGCCGCTGTCGTCAGCGAGCGCAGGGAAACCGGAGAGGTCCGCCGCCGCGCGCGCCTTCAGTTCGGCGTTGGCAACGAAGGTGGTGCCGGTCTCTTCCGGCTCCGGCAAACCGAGGTCCTTGGCGGAGACGACATCCAGCCCGTGGCCGGCAAGCAGCTCGGCGATTTCGCGCACCTTGCCCGGATTATGGCTGGCGATCACCAGCTTGCCGGGCAGGAGCTTGCGCAGCGCCTGGGGGGTGTCGCCCTCGCCGCTCACTGACCGACGGCCTTGGCTTGCGCCGCGAAGATTTCCGCGCAGCCGATCCGCGCCAGGCGCAGCAGGCGAAGCAGCGATTCCTCGTCATAGGTCGCGTTCTCGGCGGTCGCCTGCGCTTCGGCGATGTTGCCGTTTTCCAGCAGCACGAAATTGCCGTCCGCGTCGGCGTTCGAATCCTCGATATAGTCGAGGTCGAGCACCGGCTGGCCCTGATAGATGCCGCAGCTGACCGCGGCGACCTTCTGGCTGATCGGATCCTTCTCGATCTTGCCGTCGGCGATGAGGCTGTTCACTGCCAGGCGAAGCGCGACCCACGCGCCAGAGATCGCCGCGGTGCGCGTGCCGCCATCGGCCTGGATCACGTCGCAATCGAGCGTGATCTGCCGCTCGCCAAGCGCGGTCATGTCCGTCACGGCGCGCAGGCTGCGGCCGATCAGGCGCTGGATCTCCTGGGTGCGGCCCGACTGCTTGCCCTTTGCCGCCTCGCGGCTGCCGCGGGTGTGCGTCGCGCGGGGCAGCATGCCGTATTCCGCCGTCACCCAACCCTGGCCCTTGCCGCGCAGGAACGGCGGCACGCGTTCCTCGACGCTGGCGGTGACGAGCACGCGGGTGTCGCCGAAGCCGATCAGCACCGATCCTTCCGCATGGCGGGTGAAATGGGGCTCGATGGTGATGGTGCGCATCTGATCTGGCGCACGGCCGCTGGGACGCATGATTGGGCAACTCCGCAAGGCCGTTCGGGTTGCGCCCTGATCCGGGCGCCCCGATCATCGGGATGCGGCCGGGCGACAGGATCGCGGGCGAACAGCGGTGATTTGCGCGGCGCGTAGCCGCTCAAAGATTGCCGCGCCAGTATCAACACCCTAGATTTTGTGCGTGACTGCCTCGCCCCCCATCACCGAGCTTTCCGACCGGGCGCGCGACATCTTCCGCCGCGTGGTCGACGGCTATCTCGCCAACGGCCAGCCCGTGGGATCGAAGACGCTGGCGCAGGCCGGCCTGAACCTCTCGCCCGCCTCGATCCGCAGCGTGCTGGCGCAGCTGGAGGACGTCGGCCTCCTCGCCTCCCCGCATACCTCCGCTGGCCGCATGCCGACCGAGCTTGGCCTGCGGCTTTTCGTCGACGGCATGATGCAGGCGCTGGAGCCCTCGGCCGAGGAACGCGCGACGATCGAATCGCGCGCTGGCCGCGGCGGCCCGGTCGAGGAAGCGCTGGCGGCGACCACCGCGGCGCTATCCGGGCTTTCCGCATGCGCCGGCCTCGTCATGGTGCCAAAGCGCGAGCAGGTGCTGCGCTCGATCGGCTTCGTGCCGCTATCGCATGCCCAGGCGCTGGCGGTGCTGGTTAGCGAGGACGGCGCGGTGGAGAATCGCGTGATCGACCTGCCGCCCGGCGTCGGCGCTTCGGCGCTGATCGAGGCGGGCAATTTCATGTCCGCGACGCTTTCCGGCCTGACGCTGACGGCGGCGCGCGCGCGGATCGAGCGTGAGCTGGCGCAGGATCGCGCCGCGGTCGACGCGGCGGCGCGCGCGCTGATCGAGCGCGGCCTTGCCGTGTGGAGCGAGGATGGCGACCGGCGCCCGGTGCTGATCGTGCGTGGCCAGGGGCGGTTGCTCGACGACGCCGCCACGGCCGATCTCGATCGCATCCGCGAGTTGCTCGACGACCTGGACGGCAAGCAGGAGATCGCCGCGCTGCTCGATTCGGCCCGCGCGGGAGACGCCACACGCATCTTCATTGGCGCGGAGAACAAGCTTTTCGCCCTCTCCGGCTCGTCGGTGATCGCCAAGCCCTTTCATGGCAGCGATGGCCGGGTGGTCGGCGTGGTGGGCGTGATCGGCCCCACGCGGTTGAACTACGCGCGCGTCGTGCCCATGGTGGATTTCACGGCCGCAACGCTCGCCCGGCTGATGGGTTGAGCCGCCAGTAAGACAGGGAAACGATGACTGATACCGAAGCGAACACCCCCGGAACCGACAACGGCGAGGATCTGCGCGAGGAAACCGCCGCTACCGCGCCCGAGGTTGCCGAGCATGATCGCGTGGCCGAGCTGGAAAACCAGCTTGCCGAGGCGAAGCAGCAGACCTTGTATGCGCAGGCCGAGATCCAGAACGTGCGCCGCCGCGCCGAAAAGGACGCCGCGGATGCGCGCGCTTATGCCGCCACTTCGTTCGCGCGTGACGTGCTGAGCGTGAACGACAATCTGGAGCGCGCGCTCGCCGCCATCCCCGCCGAGCTGCGCGAGGACGAGAAGCTGAAGGGCCTCGTCACCGGGCTGGAGGCGACCGGGCGCGAACTGGTCAACGTATTCCAGCGCAACGGCCTGACCCGCATCGAGGCGATGGGCCAGCCGCTCGACCCCAATCGTCACCAGGCGATGCTGGAAGTCCCGTCCGATGCGGAGCCGGGCACGATCGTGCAGGAAATGCAGTCCGGCTGGATGATCCGCGATCGCCTGCTGCGCCCGGCATTGGTGGGCGTGGCGAAGAAGCCTGACTGATCGAGATGTGCTCTCCCCACGCCTGCCGGGCTGGGGAGAGGTTTCAGCCGGCCCGCGCGAACCAGATGGTATGCGTGGGCCCCTTGCCGTTTTCCCGCGCGCGCACCTTCACTTCGTCCACCGCGAAGCCGGCGAGCTTCAGCCGCCGCGTGAAGGCCGCATCCGCCCCTGCCGACCAGACCGCGAGCACCCCGCCGGGGCGAAGCGCCGCACGGGCCCGGTCCAGACCGCGCGCCGAATAGAGGCCGTCATTCGCCTCCCGCGTCAGGCCATCGGGGCCATTGTCCACATCGAGCAGGATCGCGTCGTAGGCGCCCCGCCCTTCGGCGATCACCGCGCCGACATCCGCGATCCGCAAGTCGACACGGGGATCGTCGAGGCAGCCGGCGGCGAGTTCCTGCATCGGCCCGCGTGCCCATTCGATCACGCCCGGCACCAGCTCCGCCACCGTCACGCGCGCGTCGGGCCCAAGCTTCACCAGCACGGCGCGGAGTGTGAACCCCATGCCATAGCCGCCGATCAGGAGATGCGGCGCGGGCGCGCGAAGCCGCTCGAGCGTCATCGTACCGAGCGCCACTTCCGAGCCGCTCATCCGGCTGCTCATCAGTTCGTTGCGATCGAGCATGATGATGAAGTCGCGGCCGTGGCGGACGAGGCGGAGCGGCGGGCCGCCCGGCACCTCGGCCACGCCCACCACTTCGCGTGGGATCACTTCTTGCGGGCCTTGCGCGCCGCATAGCGCGCATCGCGCGCGGCCTTCAGTGCCGCCGCATCGAGCAGCGGTTTCTTGGGCTTGGCCGCCTCGGCCTTCGCGGCCTCTTCCGCCGCCTTCGCCGCGGCACGGGCCGCCTTGGCTTCCTCGATCTCGCGCTGGCGCGCCGCGCGGCGTTCTGCTGCAGCGGCCTCCCGTGCTGCCTGCGCCGCCTGACGCGCGGCGATCACGGCCGGATCGGGCTCCGGCTTGTTGCGCAACTTCTCGATCGCGGCCTGCTTGGCCGCACGCGCCGCCTCGGCGCGATCATTGAACGTCGGTGTCTTGTAGCCTGCCATGAGAATCCATTTGATGACGGTGGCCGGAGTGACCACCCTGAGCCGACGTGTAGCACAAAGCGCGCCGTTGCGCTGCAACGAACCCGTGCGCGCCGAAAAGGCGCCGCCTGCACCGGTTCGCAATGTCTCAGCGCACCGTCGCGGACGTCAGTTCCAGCGCGTTCGCCATGGCCGCGCCGGACGCGGTGTTGTCGTAGATCGTCCAGCACTCGGCGCCGGCCGCGCGGCACGCCGCCACCCGGCGCGCATGGGCGGCAATCGCGGCGTCGTCATAGGAGGAGCGGTAGATCACCGGCGATCCATGCAGCCGATAATAGGCGAGGCCGGCCCAGCCGCCCGGCTCGGCCGCCTCCGGCAGACGTGCGGGATCCGCTGCCACGCGCGCCACGCCTGCCGCGGCGAGCAGGCGATCCATGTCAGGCCCGAACCAGCTCGCATGGCGCGGCTCCAGCACGATCGACGGGCCGAGCAGCGCCGTGACCTCCGCGAAGAAGGCGCGCACGTCTCCTTCATCCGGTGCAGCCAGGCTCGGCGGCAGTTGAACGAGCGTCGGCCCGCGTCTGTCGCCCAGTCCCGCCACCTCGTCGGCAAAGCGCGCCAGCAGGTCTTGGCAATCGACCAGCCGGCGATCGTGCGTGATCGTCCGGGGCATCTTCACCGCGAAGCGAAAGCCCGGCGGCACGCTCGCCGCCCACCGTTCATAGGTGGATCGGCGGTGCGGGCGATGGAAGCTGCTGTTGATCTCCGCCGCGGAGAGATGGGCCGCATAGCGGTGGAGGTGCGAGCCTTCGCCTGGCAGCTGATCGGCGCAATCGCGCGGGATCGACCATCCCGCGGTCCCGATCCTGGCCAGCGGCGGAGTCACGATAGCTGGTCAGCCCCGCGCATCGCTTCCGGGATCAGCGCCTCGAGCTCGGCGATACTGCTCGCCGCATCGCGATGATGGACGAAGATCCCGCCGGCGCCGGTCCACAGATCGCGGTACTTCAGCGTGTCATCGACCAGTATGTCACCGTCGCGGGCGTGGCGGCGCTTGTCCGCGGCGAGGCAGGTGATGATGCGCGTGCCGGGGAAATGCTCGGCGGCCCAGCGCACCTTCTGCGGGGCCGCCCAATTGCCGCGCGGCAGCCCGGTGAGGATGATCGGATCGAGGTGACGCACCGCATCGAAGAGCATCATCGCGTCGGGCATCAGCGGCAGCGAGCCGTAGAAGTCGGGATGCGCGGCCAGCCGTTTCCAGAAGGCAGGCGGGCCGTGTCGCTTCTCGAACTGGCGCGGTGGCATCCCGAGCAGCGCGGTCGCGGCGCGATCGAAATCGGCCAGCACGCCATCACAATCGAGGTAGAGCTGCATCTCCGTCAGAACCTGGCCGGCCGCAGGCGGATCGGGATCGGCACCGCCAGCGCACGCCAGCCCAGCCGGCGGATCACGTCATTACTCTCGACCGGCCGTCGCCCACCGGCGCGATCGAGCGACCAGGTGATGTGATAGGTGCTGCCGTCGCTGCGATCCGTGGTGCCGCCGATCCGCACCACCAGTGCCTCCACGCCGGCGCCGTCGTCGATCTCGCCAACCACCTCGCCCTGCGTCTCGCGCGGCAGCGGCGTCCCTTCGTCGGTGCCGGTGCGCAGCGTCACGTGATCGGCCACCACGTCGCGGAAACGCGGCACGAAGCGCGCCAGCAGCGCGGCGCGATCCTGTTCGTCGAGTTTCCAGCCCGTCACCCAGCGTCTGCCCATGGCCCTTCAACCCGTCGCCCGGCGGATCTTTCCATCCGCGGCGCTGTGTGCGCTTACGCCTCGTGAACGATCGGCAAATCGTCCATCCGCCCCGCCCAGCCATGGCGGCGTTCCTCGTAGACGGAAACGCGGGGCGGCGGGAACGTGGGATCGGCGAACGCCCCTACCGCCACATAGACGAGCTCCGGCCCGCCGTCCGGCTGCCAGTACACCGTGGCGCTGCACCGCGGACAGGAATGGAAGGTGGAGCTGCTCCCGCTGTCGCCCTGCCGCGTCCAGCTGGTGGAGACGCCGGCGACCTCCACCTGCTTCGCCGCAAAGCGTGCCTGCATGCCGAAGATGCTGCCGGTACGCCGCTGGCAATCGAGGCAGTGGCAGATCGAGATCCGCCCCGGCTCGCCCTCGCACGTGACGCGAAGCTGTCCGCAGCTGCAGGAGGCGGTCCGCCGAGTCATCACTCGACTTTACGCCTCCTGCACCGCGCTGGGTAGCGGCGCGATCAGACCTGCGCCTGGCCGCCGTCGACGAAGATCTCGCTCCCTGTCATGTAGCTGCTGTCGCCCGACGCGAGGAAAGCTGCCGCCGCCGCGGTCTCGCTCGGATCGCCCAGACGGCCGAGCGGCGTGGTCTTGCCCAGCCCTTCCATGCCTTCCGCGCCAACCACTTCGAGGGCGAGTTCGGTACGCGTCGGCCCCGGCGACAGCACGTTCACGCGGATGCCGGTGCCAGCCAGATCCTGCGCCCAGCTGCGGGCGAAATTGCGCACCGCGGCCTTGCTCGCGCTGTAGATGCTGAAGCTAGCGCCGCCTTTCTCGCCGACGGTCGATCCGGTCAGGATGATCGAGCCGCCCGGCCCCATCAGCGGCAGCCCCTTCTGCACGGTGAACAGCGTGCCCTTCACGTTGATGTCGAACGTGCGATCATATTGCTCGGCCGTGATCTCGCCCAGCGGCACCAGATCGCCGGTGCCGGCATTGGCAAAGAGGATGTCGAGGCTGCCCCGCTCCTCGCGCACGGCGGTGAACAGCCGGTCGAGATCATCCGGATCGGCAACCGACCCCGCGACGGCGCGCGCATTAGGCCCGAGCTTCTCGGCCGCCGCATCCAGCAGGTCCTTGCGCCGTCCGAAGATGAAGACGAACGCGCCCTCCTCGATGAAGCGCTGCGCGCTCGCGAAGCCGATGCCCGTGCCGCCGCCGGTGATCACTGCGGTCTTGCCATTCAATCTGGTCATTGATGCCTCCTTCAACAGGTGGCGGGAAGCTGGCGCCGCACCTACCTATCGACAAGTATGCACCTTTTGGTAAGTAACCAAGAAATGAAGACGGGTGAAGTAATGACCGAGCCAACCGACTATCAGGCCTGCACCTTCAGTTGCGGCCTGGACGCGACCCTTCGGGTGATCGCGGGCAAGTGGAAGCCGCTGATCCTCTATTTTCTGCTGCAGGGCCCCAACCGCTACGGCGAGCTGAAACGCGCCGTGAAGGGCGTCAGCGACAAGGTGCTGATCCAGCAGCTGAAGGAGCTGGAGGCGGACGGCGTCCTCCTGCGCACCGATTACAAGGAAGTGCCGCCGCGCGTGGATTATGCGCTGACGCCGCTTGGCCGCAGCCTGGCGCAGGCGCTGGAGCCGCTGTGCGCCTGGGGCACGCAGAACATGGCCGAAGTCACCCGCGTGATGGCGGAGCGGGACGGGTGGCAGCGGCGCCAGTCCGCCTGACGCCCCGCCCCCACGTCAAAGCAACTTGTCCAGCGTGATGGGCAGGTCGCGCACCCGCTTGCCCGTGGCATTGAACACCGCGTTGGCGACCGCCGCGGCGACGCCGGTGATGCCGATCTCACCGATCCCGCGCGCACCCAGCGGCGATCGCGGATCGGGGATGCCGGTCCACATCACCTCGATATCGGGCACGTCGAGGTGCGCGGGCACGTGATAATCGGCGAGCGTCGGGTTCATGATCCGCCCGCTCCGCTCGTCGAGCCAGGTCTCCTCGGTCAGCGCCAGGCCAAGCCCCATGATCATGCCGCCGCGAAACTGGCTGGCCGCGGTGCGCGGGTTGAGGATCGTGCCGCAGTCGAACGAGCCGAGCAGCCGGTCGACCCTGATCTCCCCCGTCACGTCGCTGACGCGCAACTCGCAGAACATCGCCGCGGTGGAGTGCATGGCGAACTTCATCATCTCCAGCGGCGGGGTGCCCGACGCGGTGACGCTCACCTCGTCGCGATTGGCGCGGGCGAGGACAGAGCGGAAGGTTTCGTGCCGGCTGGGGTCGGCAGCGCTCGCCATCCCCTCCTGCCCAAGCCGGATCTCGCCGGGCCGAAGCCCCGCGAGCGGGCTGTCGTTGCCGGCGAGGCGCAGCAGTTCGGCGGGTAGCTTCTCCGACGCGGCCAGCAAAGCGCCGGCGATCGAGACGCTCTGGCCCGAGCCGCCCGCCATTGGCGCTGGGGGCAGGTCGGAATCGCCGGTTTCGACCACGACGGCGTCGAGGGGGATGCCCAACCGATCGGCGACCTGCTGCGCGAGCACCGTCGAGGTGCCCATGCCCATTTCCTGCGCCGAGCAGGCGAGCGTCGCGGTGCCGTCGCGCCGGATCGTCAGGCGCACCGCGGCGCCGGGCATGCGGACATAAGGGAAGCTGCCGCTGCCGCAGCCCATGCCGATGCGCCATTCCCCGTCGCGCCGGGCGCCCGGCGTGGCGGAGCGCCGTTCCCACCCGAAGCGCGCCGCGCCGTCAGCCCAGGACTTGGCGGGGGCATGTTGCGAGAAAGGCGCGCCGGTGATCGGGTGCTTGTCCGGCAGGTTGCGCAGGCGAAGCTCGATCGGGTCGATCGCGAGCTCATGCGCCAGTTCGTCGACCGCGCTTTCCAGCGCAAAGGTGCCGATCGCCTCGCCCGGCGCGCGCATGAAGGTGTTGGGCACCACCGCCATGTCGATATGCCGCTGCAGGATCTCGAAGCTCTTGGCGCGATAGGCCGATCGCGTGCCGAGCGTATAGGCTTCCGGGCAGGCGCCGTAGGGCGGCATCACCGAATAGCCGTTGTGGATCAGCGCGGTGAACCGGCCCTCTTGGTCGGCACCGATCGCCACGCGCTGCTCGGTCGCGCTTCGTCCGCCGACGATGCGATAGACGCCCTCGCGGCTGAGCTGCAGCCGCAGCGGGCGGCCGACCATGCGCGCCGCGGCCACGGCAACCACCTGATGATCCCAGAAGCCCTTGCCGCCGAAGCCGCCGCCGACGAAGGGCGAGAGCACGCGCACATCCTCGCGCTTCAGCCCGAACAGCTTGGCGAGCGTCGCGGCTTCCGCGGCGATCATCTGCGTCGTGTCGTGCACGGTCAGCGTCTCGCCCTCCCACGCGACGGTCAGCGCGTGGAGCCCGATCGCATTATGGTTCTGCCATTGCGTGCGATAGAGATTGTCGACCTTGTGCGGCGATCGGGTGAGTTCCCGCTCCGCCTTGCCGAGCGACAGGTGATTGCGCTCGATCAGCAGCGACGGAATGATCCGCGCGCCGGCCTTCGCTTCCTCGAAGCGGGTCTCGGCCGGCTCGGCCGCATAGTCGATCTCGATCAGCGACGCGGCATGATCGGCCTGCTCCTGTGTCTCCGCAACGACCGCGGCGACGACTTGGCCGTTGTAATGCACGTGATCGTCCTGAAGGATCGGCAGGCTGCTGTTGCCCACCGCCGTCGGATCGGTGATCGCAATGAGCGACGGCCCGGACACGCGCGGCATGTTACGGTGGGTGACGACCAGCAGCACGCCCTCCGCGCTTTCAGCCTTTGCCGTGTCGAGCCGCGTGATACGCCCGCGCGTGATCGTGCCGTGGACGAGCGCGGCGTAGCAGAGGTTGTCCAACGGCACTTCGGCGGAGAAGCGCGCCTGCCCCTGCACCTTCACGTCACCGTCCAGCCGCGCGGCCTGGCGGCCTACTTCGCCGCGACGACCGATCAGCGGATCGGGTGTGCCACCGGGCAGCCATTGTGCGGGCACCCAGCCGAGTGCGCTGCGCACCGTGCCGACGAGGACATTCTGTACCCTGCTCATGCCTGATCCTCGCAAAGCCCGGAAAGAACCGCGGCGAGCGTGCGCTTCGCTAGCGTCACCTTGAACATATTGCCCGGCTGCGGCTCGGCCGCGGCGAGTTCCGCTTCGGCCGCCGCAATGAACGCCGCTTCGGTTGGCGCCTCGCCCTGCAGCGCGGCCTCCGCGCGCCACGCCCGCCACGGCCGGTGCGCGACGCCGCCCAGCGCGATCCGCGCCTCCGCTATCCGCCCGTCCTCGATCACCAGCCCCGCGGCGACCGAGACCAGCGCAAAGGCGTAGGAGGCCCGATCGCGCACCTTGCGATAGTCGGATCGCGTCGCGAGGCGCGATGGCGGCAGCTCGATCGCGACGATCACTTCGTTCGGCGCCAGTTCGGTCTCGATATCGGGCCGGTCACCCGGCAGGCGGTGGAAGTCGGTCAGCGGCAGCGCGCGCGCACCGTCCGCGCCGGCGACATGCGCCCGCGCGTCGAGCGCGGCGAGCGCCACCGCCATGTCCGACGGGTGCGTCGCGATGCACGCGGGCGACGCCCCGAGGATCGCATGATAGCGGGTGAAGCCGCCGATCGCGTCGCACCCGCTGCCGGGCGCGCGCTTGTTGCAGCGCGATCCCGCCGCATCGGCAAAATAGACGCAGCGCGTCCGCTGCAACAGGTTGCCGCCCGCGGTCGCCATGTTGCGAATCTGCGCCGACGCGCCGGCCAGGATCGCGCGCGAGAGCATCGGATAGCGGCTGCGGATCAGCGGGTGGGCGGCGATCGCGCTGTTGCGCGCGCCGGCGCCGATCACGATGCTGCCGTCGGCCGCTTCCTCGATCGCGCCGGGGAGGCCAGTCACGTCGACCAGCGTATCCGGCCGCTCGACGCCCTTGCGCATCAAATCGACGAGGTTGGTGCCGCCGCCCAGCAGCCGATGCCCGGCGGTGCCCGCCAGCCGGATCGCGTCGCTTGCGCTTTCGGCGCGCCGATACTGAACCGGGGTCATGCCGCCTGCTCCTCGGCCACCGCCATGATCGCGTCGATGATGCCGTTATGCGCGCCGCAACGGCACAGGTTGCCGCTCATCCGCTCGCGCACTTCCTCGCGCGTCAGCCGCGCCGGCGCGGCGAGGTCGCGCGTCACATAGCTCGGCATCCCGGCGGCAACTTCCTCCAGCATCGCGCTTGCCGCGCAGATCTGGCCCGGCGTGCAATAGCCGCACTGGAAGCCGTCATGCTCGAGGAACGCCTGCTGCAGCGGGTGGAGCCCGTCCGCGCCGAGCCCCTCGATCGTCGTGACGGCGCGGCCATCCGCCTGCACCGCCAGTATCAGGCATGAGAGCACCCGCTGGCCGTCGATCAGCACCGTGCAGGCGCCGCATGCGCCCTGGTTGCAGCCCACCTTGGTGCCGGTGAGGTGCAACCGCTCGCGCATGAGATCGAGCAGGGAGACACGCGTATCCGCCGGCGGATCGACCGGGGTGCCGTTGATCGTGATTGCCATGAACCTCTCCTGGCGACGCGAATGGCGCGCCGTCAGGAAGGTATCACGAACTTCGTACTATTCAAGCGTCGTCGTTTGCGACCTTGGCCATCATCGCGATCATCTGCCGCCGCTCCTCCGCGTCGAGCGGCGCGAGCATGCGGCGATGAAGCTCGCCATACATCGCCTGAAGCGCGGCGACCCTGCCCTCCCCGGCGGGGGTCAGGTGAAGCGCCACCGCGCGCCGGTCCGCCTCCGGCCGCTGCCGGCGCAGAAGCTCGCGCTTCACCAGCCGGTCGGTGGCGGAGGAAACGGTGGTGTTCGCCACCCCCAGGTACCGCGCGATGTCGGTCGGCCCGCAGCCGTCGTTCTTCGCGATATAGGACAGGATCTGCTTGTCGAGTTCATTCAGCGGCTTTTCCGGCCCGAGCGCTTCCGCCAGCTTGTAGCGGCGCGCGAACAGGTCGAACGCAGCGCCAAGCGCAGCTAGTTCCTCGTCGGTCGGCATCGTCATGGCGACCGCTTAAACGCACCAGATGCGATTTTGCGAGTCGCATCGCAGCAGATCGCATCATGCCGCGCCGATCCGCTGCATTCGGCTCAGCCGCCGGGCGCTGCGACCCCCGTCTGTTGCCATCCGCCACCAAGCGCGCGGAAGACGTCGATCTGCGCGCGCGCGATCTGCGCATCCGCCAGTGCGAGCGCGGCTTCCGCATCGGCAAAGGTGCGTTCGGTATCGAGCTGCGACAGGCTGTCGATCTGCCCCTCGCGCCGCTGCGCGCGGGTGATCCGCGCCGCCCGCTCCGCCGCCTCGCGCGCTTGGCCCAGCGCCGCGCGCCGCTCGATCGCCTGCTTGTAATTGGAGAGCGCCGTCTCCGTTTCTTCCAGAGCGGTCAGCACCGTTCCGTCGAACGTGGCGAGCGCGGCCTGCGTATCCGCTTCCGCCCCGGCGATGCGGGCGCGGGCGCGGCCCTGATTGAGGTTCCAGTTCAGCAGCGGCCCGATCAGCCAGTTGAGCGGCCCGCCGCCGAACAGATTGCCAAGCCCCGTGCTGGTCTGCCCAATCGATCCGCCCAGCGTGATGCGCGGATAGAGATCGGCGGTCGCCACACCGATGCGCGCGGTGGCCGCGGCGAGCCGTCGCTCGGCCGCGCGCACATCGGGCCGGCGGGCGAGCAGCCCCGCCCCGTCGCCGACCGGGATTGGCCGGTCGAGCCGCAACATCCGATCGCGCTGCGCCGCGATCGGCGGCAGCTCCTGCGGCGTGCGCCCGGTCAGCGTCGCCAGCCGGAACAGCGCCGCCTGCCGCTCGGCGGCGATCGTCGGCACGTCGGCGCGCCGCTGGTCGCGCAGCGCGGCAATGCGCGTCGCGTCGAGCGGCGTCGTCATGCCCACCTCGACGCGCCGCTCGGTCACGCGCAGCGACTGATCGAGCAAGGCGACGATCCGCTCCGCCACGGCCAGCCGCTCGGCCGCCGATGCCGCATCGGCATAGGCCCGCGTCGTCTCGGCGACGACGGACACGCGCACTGCGTCGGCATCCGCCTCCGCCGCGCCGACGTCACCGCGCGCCGCCTCGACGTTGCGGCTGACGCGGCCGAACAGGTCCACCTCATAAGAGACGTCCAGCCCGCCATCGATCAGCCAGCTTTCGCTGTCGATCCCGGGTGCGCGCTGCACCTGGGAGAAGCGATTGTAGGTCGCACTGGCGCCGACATTCGCCTGCGGCAGGCGATCGTTGCGGACCTCGCGCAGCGCTGCGCGTGCTCGGGCGAGCCGCGCGACTGCGACGCGCACGTCGGTGTTCGCCGCCAGCGCATCGCCGATCAGGCCGTCGAGCACCGGATCCTGGTACAGCCGCCACCAATCCTCGGCCGGCGCGGCGGTCGAGACCGCCGGGCTGGTCGATACGAATGGCGCGGCCGCCGTGGCCGGCGTGGCGGGTCGGGCATAATCCGGCCCCGTCGCGCAGGCCGCCAGCGTCAGCGCGGACGCGGCCACCATCAACTTGGTGAAGTGCATGAGCATCGTTTCGCTCCTCATTCGGCCGGCTGCAGCGCGGGGTCGGTATCGGCCGCGGGGCGGCGACGGCCGCGCCCGATCCGCTCCGCCAGCCCGCGGCAGACGACGTAGAAGGTGGGGGTGAAGATCAGGCCGAAGCCGGTGACGCCGATCATCCCGAAGAACACCGCCGTGCCCAGCGCCTGGCGAAGCTCCGCCCCCGCGCCAGTGGCGATCAGCAGCGGCACCGCGCCCAGGATAAAGGCGAAGCTCGTCATCAGGATCGGGCGAAGCCGGTCCTGCGCCGCGCGCACCGCCGCCTCGATCGGCGACAGGCCTTCCTGCTCCTCCGCCTGCTTGGCGAACTCGACCACCAGGATCGCGTTCTTTGCGGCAAGCGCGATCAGCACCACCAGCCCGATCTGCGTCAGCACGTTATTGTCCATGCCGCGCAGGTTCACGCCGATCATCGCCGCCAACAGGCACATCGGCACGATCAGGATGATCGACAGCGGCAGGAACAGGCTCTCATATTGCGCCGCCAGCACCAGGAAGACGAACACCACCGCCAGCGCGAAGACGATCCCCGCCGTGCTGCCCGCCGCCTTTTCCTGGAAGGCGATGCCGGTCCATTCGCTGCCATAGCCCTTGGGCAGCGTCTCGGCGGCGAGCTTCTCCATCGCTACCAGCGACGCGCCGGAGGAATAGCCGGGCGCGGTGTCGCCATCCACTTCGACCGCCGGGAAGAGGTTGTAGCGCGTGACGCGATACGGCCCCGTCTTGTCCTCGAAATTGGCCACCGATCCGATCGGCACCATGCTGCCGGCGTTCGAGCGCGTCTTGAGATTGGCGATATCCGCCGGGGTCGAGCGGAACGGTGCGTCGGCCTGTGCCGTCACGCGATAGGTGCGGCCGAGCAGGTTGAAGTCGTTGACGAAAGCACTGCCGAGATAGACCTGAAGCGCCTCGAAGACGCGTTCCGGCGGCACGCCCAGCATGTCGGCCTTGGCGCGATCGATATCGGCAAAGATGCGCGGCGTGGCGGTGTCGAAGAAGGTGAAGACCTGCGCCAGCCCCTCCGTCTCGTTCGCCTTGGCGATCAGCTTCTGCGTTTCCTCGCCCAGCTTCTGATAGCCCGCGCCCTCACGGTCCTGCACGATCATGCGATAGCCGCCGGCCGAACCGATGCCCTGGATGAGCGGCGGGGGGATGACGAGGATCCGCGCCTCGTCGATATCCGCGGTCGCCTTGCGCGCCTCGTCCATCAGCCCGGCGAAGGTGACGCCTAGCTCGGCACGCTCCTCGAAGGACTTCAAGGGCACGTAGGCCGCGGCCGTGTTGGGCGCGAGCGTCTGCGACGGGCCGTCGAAGCCCGCGAGCATGACGACGCCCTTAACGCCGGCGAGCGGCAGGATGCGCTTCGCCACCTTCTGCACCACCGCGTCGGTGCGTTCGACCGAGGCGCCGGCGGGTAGCTGAACGACGGTCAGGAAATAGCCCTGGTCCTGCGCCGGGATGAAGCCGGTCGGCGTCGCCCAGAACACCGCGCCCGTCGCGGCGATGAGGCCGGCATAGGTCAGCATCATCCGCCTGGGCCGGCGCACCAGCCGGTCGGTCAGCCGCGCATAGCGATCGCTCATCCGCTCGAACCCGCGGTTGAACCAGCCGCCGGCGCGGGCGAGCGCACGGGTCACGCGGTTGCCCTGCCCTTCCGCCTGATGCCCCTTGAGCAGGATCGCGGCGAGCGCGGGCGAGAGCGTCAGCGACACGATCAGCGAGATGATCGTCGCGGTGGCGATGGTAACGGCGAACTGCTGGTAGAAGGCGCCCGACATGCCGGTGAGAAACAGCGTCGGCACGAACACCGCGCACAGCACCAGCACGATCGCGACCAATGCGCCGGACACTTCGTCCATCGACGTGCGCGCCGCCTCCAGCGGGCTCAACCCGTTGGCGAGGTTGCGCTCGACATTCTCGACCACCACGATCGCGTCATCGACGACGATGCCGATCGCCAGCACCAGGCCGAACAGCGACAGCGTGTTGAGCGAATAGCCGAACGCCGCCAGCACCGCGAACGTGCCGACCAGCGACACCGGGATGGCCACGATCGGGATGATCGCCGCGCGCCACTTCTGCAGGAACACCAGGATGACGAGGACGACGAGGATCATCGCCTCGAACAAGGTATCGATCACCGCATCCACCGATTGCGCGATGAATTCGGTTGGGTTGTAGATCACGCGATATTCCAGGCCCTTGGGGAAGGACTTGGCCATCGCCTCCATCTCGGCCGTCACCTTTTCGGCGGCGGCGAGCGCATTGGTGCCGGGGCGCTGGAACACCGCCGCGATGACGGTCGGCTGGCCCGAGAGGTAGGTGTTCGAATTATAGTCCTGCGCGCCAAGCTCCACCCGGGCGACATCGCGCACGCGCACCTGATGGCCATCGGCATCGGTGCGCACGATCACGTCGGCGAATTGCGCCGGATCGACGAGCCGCCCTTGCGTCTCGACGCTGAGCTGGAAGGCATTGCCCTGTGCGTAAGGCGGCTGGCCGAGCGTGCCGGCGGCGACCTGCACGTTCTGCGCGCGCAGCGCCGAGACGATGTCGCCGGCAGTGAGGTTCAGGGCAGCGGCACGGCCGGGATCGATCCACACCCGCATGGCGTAATCGCGGCTGCCGAACAGGCGCACGTCCCCGACGCCGTCGATCCGCGCCAGCCGGTCCCGCACCTGCGTCAGCGCGTAATTGGAGATATACCCGCGATCGAGCGATCCGTCGGGGGAGATGAGGTTCACCACCATCAGGAAGTCGGGCGAGGTCTTGCGCGTGACGACGCCCAGCCGCTGAACCTCCTCGGGCAGCCGCGGCACGGCGACGGCAACGCGGTTCTGCACCAGCACCTGCGCGGCATCGAGGTCGGTGCCGATCTTGAAGGTGACGGTGATGGTGACGACGCCGTCGCCGGTCGACTGGCTCGACTGATACAGCATGTTGTCGACGCCGTTGATTTCCTGCTCGATCGGCGCGGCGACCGTCTCCGCGACGGTCTCGGCCGAGGCGCCGGGGTAGGTCGCGGTCACCGTGACGGTCGGCGGCACGATGTCGGGATATTGCGCGACTGGCAGTTGCCAATAAGCGATCGCGCCGATGATGGTGATGACCACCGCGATGACGCCGGCAAAGATCGGGCGGGTGATGAAGAAGCGCGACAGGCGCATGGCAGGCTCCCCGGAAACGAGGATGGAAGGGATCGGCCCTTGGGGGCCGGATGTTTGCTCAGATCACTGCCGTTCGCCCTGAGCTTGTCGAAGGGCGCGCCCCGAACGCGACGGTTCGCGGCACGTGCTTCGACAGGCTCAGCACGGACGGATCTATACTGCGGCTACCGCGCCGCGAACGTCGCCTGGCCGGCCAGTGCATTCGCGCCGATGCTGCCAGCGGAGGCCGCCTCGCGCGTCGGTGCGATCCGGCCGGGTCGCACCTGAACCCTGGTGCCCGGCATCGCCATCTGCGTGCCGCTGATGACGACGCGGTCGGTGGCGGCGATGCCGCTGCGCACGACGCGCAGGCCATCCACCACCGGCCCGAGCTGCACCGCCTTGGCGGCGACCGTGCCGTCACGACCCACCGTCAGCAGCGTCTTGCGCGCCTGGTCGGTCTGCACCGCGGCGTCCGGCACCAGCAGCGCCTTGGCCGCCCCGCCGCTCGCCAGCCGCATGTTGCCGAACATGCCCGGCGTCAGGAAGAAGTCGGGGTTGTTCAGCACGGCGCGTCCGCGGATCGTGCCCGATCGCGGGTCGAGGCCATTGTCGGTGAAGTCGAGCCGCCCGCTCCAGCGGAAATCGCCTTCGTCCTGCAGCTTGATCTCCACGTCCGACGGCGGCGTGCCGGCAGCCCGCGCGCGCTTGGTCTTCAGGAACAGCGCCTCGGAACCGTCAAAGGTGAAGTAGATCGGGTCGAGCGCGTTGATCGTCGTCAGCAGCGTGCCGTTGGTGTCCCCGCCGGCGACGAGGTTGCCCGGATCGATCTTCCGGTCCGACACGCGGCCGCTGATCGGCGCGCGCACCTGCGTGAACTCGACATCGAGCGCCCGGGCACGAACCCGCGCCTCCGCGCCGGCCAGCGCGGCATTGGCGGCGCGCAGCCGCGCGGTCAGCTGGTCGATGTCGCTCTTCGATACCGCCTCGTCCGCCACCAGCCGCTGCGCGCGATCGAGGTTGGCGCGCGCCAGTTCAACGTCGCTGCGCGCGCTGATCAGCCCGGCGCGCGCCTCGGCGAGTGCGGCGGTGAACGGCCGCTGGTCGAGCGTGAAGAGCAATTGCCCCTTCCGCACGATCGCGCCGTCGGTGAAATGGACCGCGGTGATCGCGCCGGAAACACGCGGGCGCACCTCCACCGACTTGCTGGCCTCGAACCGGCCGACATAGCTGTCCCATTCGTTGATCGGCCGGACGAGCGGGCTGGCGACCGTCACGGTCGGTGGCGGCGGCGCGGCCTGCACCGGCGCCTCGCGATTGAGCGCGGCGCCGGCGATCGCCGCCACCAGCACGGGGGCCGCGACCATCGCGCCAAGCCGCCAGCGCGGCCGTTCACGCTCGCGCGCCGGCGTCAGATGTTCGGTGTTGATCTTGCTGTGCATGTTCATGCGTATCGGCCCTTGTTCAGGCTTGCGGCACCGATGCTGGCGAGCAGGGTGCGATATTGGCCGGTGGTGAAGCCAGCGGCAGTGAAGGCCTCCACCTCCGCATCGCTCAGCGCCTTGGCGCCGCGATGCCAGGCGAGCACCGCGACGCGCCGCAGCGCTTCGAGGCGCGGATCGGCGAGACGCGGGTTCTGCTGGCGGCCGAAGAGGCTGCCGAGCGCCACCGACAAGCGCGAGGGTTCGCGCAGCGACGATGGGCGGTCGCGCCGGGCAAGCGCCACGACGGACCATTCGAGGGCGGTAAGCCGGTTCGCCCGGTCGGCGCCCGAATGCGGCGCGGCGACAGCCGTCTTGCCGCTATTGGCAACTGATCCGTGACGGTCGAAAGCCATGAACGCCATGAGAATTCCCCTTGAATAGGCGTGCGCCGGCGCCCGGCCGATGCGATCGGCCGACGGGCGCACAGGGGACCGCGATCGCGCCGACTGGAGGGTCGACGGTCCGCTGATCCGGAAAGTGATAAAGAGTGAGGGGGAGAAGCAGGCGCCTACTAACGCGCGCCGGCCACTCCGGTCAGACAATCAGCCATGGAAGCGGCCTTTCGCTTGGATGCCACGGTGACATCCTTTCGATACCGACTGGTATAGAAATCCCGCTGCACCGCGTCAACCAGCTTTTTGTACCAGACGGTATTTTTTACCGCAAGAGGGCTCGCACAGGTGCGATTTGCACCTTTTCTCCCCCGACGTGGCGTGTTTCTTCCCTCTCACGGCAATGGTATGATGCGGGCCGTCAGGAGGATCGCCCGATGATCGTGACGTCGCGACGCTTCAATGCCCCCGCCTCGTGGCGGATCGCTCTCTGGGGAACGCTTGCCGCTCTCCTCGTCCTGCCGCTGGTCGCGATGCAGCTGACGCCCGAAGTGCGCTGGACGCCCTTCGATTTCGCCGCCGCCGCCGTGCTGCTTGGCGGGCTTGGCCTGGCAATCGAGGCGGCGCTGCGCATCACCGCCCGCTCATCCCTGCGCGCCACCGTCATCGCCTTGGCAGTCGCCGGCACCCTGCTGCTCTGGGTGCAAGGCGCCGTCGGCCTGTTCTGACGCTCCGGCCTCAGCTGGCGCTGACTGGCATCTGGATGAGGTTCAGGAAGGTCATGACGATCGCACCTTCCTGATTCGTCACCGTCATCCGCATCGTCAGCACGCCGCGATCGGGCTTGCTGCGCGAGGCCGAGATATCGACCACCTCGCGCGTGATCGACAGCACGTCTCCCGGCCGCACCGGATGGCGCCACTGCAGATCGTCGACCTTCAACCCCAGCATCGGCGTGTCGCCGAACGGCGCCTTGTCGACGAAGTCGCGCATCACGCGCGATGCGACATGCCAGCCGCTCGCGATCAGCCCACCGAACCGGCCCGCGGCTGCGGCTTCCTTGTCGACATGCATCGGCTGGGGATCGAACTCCTCGGCGAAGCGGATGATGTCCGCCTCGCCCATGGTGATCGGGCCGCCCGACCAGCGTTGGCCGATCTCAAGGTCGTTCAGGTAAAGCGACGGTCGCACGATCTTCCTCTTTCACGGCCAGCCATCGTCCGCCGCACCGCGAATCCGTGATGATCGCGGGTGCCTGCCGATGGCCTGTGATATGGTCCCCAACGCAAAGGCACACGGCCCGGAAATGACTTAGCCCCAAGCCACCTTCCGGCAGCTCGGGGCTAAGATTGAAACCTTGGCGCGCCCGGAACGATTCGAACGTCCGACCCTCAGATTCGTAGTCTGATGCTCTATCCAGCTGAGCTACGGGCGCTTGGGAGTGGCGCTGATAGAAGGGACTTTCTGATTGCGCAAGAGCGTTGCGCAGGACTTTTTCGCTTCGTAGACGATTTTTCATGTTGCATCGCTCCATGCTCGCTCCGCCGCTGCTCGCTCTCATGCTGGCGGCCTGCTCCAGCACGGAAGGATACCCGTCGCTGCTGCCTCGTCCGGCGGAATCGCAGAGCCTGGAGGAGCCGGCACCGGCGCCGGAAGCTCCGGTCGCGCCTGATCCAGCGCTCGATGCGCGAATCGCTACCGCCCTGCAGACGCTGGATCAGCGCATCGCTGCCTTTGACGAAGCTGCAACGCGTGCCGCGCGGCCGATCACTGCGGCCGCCGGTGCGCCGGCGGGCAGCGATCGCTGGCTCGACGCGCAGGTCGCGCTGGCCGAGCTCGATGCCGCGCGTTCCTCGACGCAGGACATTTCCGGGGAGCTTCAGGATATCGCGGCGGAACGCGCGCTCGCGCTTGAGCCCGACTATCCCGCGCTCGACGCGGCGGTCGAGCGCGCGCGCGCCGCCGTCGTTGCCCAGCTCGATCGGATCACGCAGTTGCAGCAGGGCCTCGCCCCCGCCTGAGGCAGGGTCATCGCCCGGCCGATCAGGCGCCGGGCTTGATCGGCCGCAGCGCGCCGCCGCTCAGATACATGGCGGTGATGGTGATCTCCGTCACGCCCGGCCCGACGTTGATCGCGGTCGTCTTGGGCGAAGGCTTCCGGCCGAACACGAAATCGAGCAGCGTCACCTTCGGATCGCCCGAGGCGCCGCCGCCGTCCGATCGATCCGTATCGCCATTGCCGTTGATGTCGTGGCGCATGTCGACCGCGTACGTGCCGGGCGCGGACACCGGCAGGCAGATACGCACCGGTCCGCTCGGCGGCGTCGGCAATTCGACGCGGGTGAGCCAGCTCTTCTTGTCGAACCAGGTTTTTGACGGGCCACCAAAGGTGCGCACGCGCACCGTGCCGGCGCGATTCTTCAGCCCCACGATGTTGACCAGGATCGCCGGCCCATTGCCGGATGTGCAGCGGGCGGCGTGCGGGCCGAGCACTGCCCCGCCGCCCTGCACCGCCGCTGCCGGAGGCGCGCCGAGAACCGCCGAGGCCATGAACAACGCGAGGAAAGCCGATTTCTTCATAAGCCCCATGTGGCGATGGCAGATGGCACAATCGAGGCAAATTGCCGGCGAACCGGGCAGGATTCGTCCCAAAGCGTATCAAGATCGCGACGCAATGGCCGCCTTGGCGCGCATTTCTACGCGCTTCACCAGCAGCATCCGCTTCAAAGCGGGGCGGAACTTCATTACGCAGGTGCAATGCGCCTCCTGCCCCTGATCGCCGCCGGCACCGCCTTGACGCTTGCCGCTTCCGCCACCGCCCAGACGACCCAGCCGGTCGCAACCCCGGCGAGCCCGGCGCCCGCCGCGACCAAGTGGCCGACGAAGGAAGGCGACGTCACCCTCCCCGCCTTCCGCTTCAAGACCGGCGAGGTGATGGACGTGCGGATGCATTATACGACGCTCGGCACGCCGCATCGCGGGGCCGACGGGCGGATCGACAATGCCGTGATGGTGCTCCACGGCACCGGCGGCACGGGCAAGCAGTTCCTCCAGCCGCAATTCGCCGACGAGCTCTACGGCCCCGGCCAGCCGTTCGACATCAGCAAGACCTTCGTCATCCTCCCCGACAATATCGGCCACGGCCAATCCTCGAAGCCGTCGGACGGGAAACGAATGGCGTTCCCCAAGTACGATTATGACGACATGGTCGCCGCGCAAAAGGCGATGCTGGAGAAGATCGGCGTCACGAAGCTGAACGTGATCCTCGGCACTTCGATGGGCTGCATGCACGCCTTCGTCTGGGGCGAGACATACCCAGGCTTTGCCGAGCGGCTCGCCCCCTTCGCCTGCCTCCCCGTCCCCATCGCCGGCCTCAACCGCATGTGGCGCAAGCTGTCGATCGACGCGATTCAGGCCGATCCAGCGTGGAACGGCGGCAATTATACCGCCCAGCCAGAACAGGGCCTGCGCACCGCCGCCAGCCTGTCGATCATCGCGGGCAGCAATCCGATCGCGCTGCAGCAGCAATATCCGACCCGCGACGCCGCCGAGGCGTTCCTCGCGCAGGCCTTCGCCCGCAATTCCGCCGGTCGCGACGCCAACGACTATATCTATCAACTCGATGCGTCGCGGAACTACGATCCCTCGCCCGCACTGGAAAAGATCACCGTGCCGGTCCTGTGGATCAACTCGAGCGACGATTTCATCAACCCGTCAGGCTACGGCATCGCCGAGCCCGCGGCGGAGCGCATGCCGCGCGCCACTTTCCGCCTGATCCAGGCCACGCCCGAGACGAAGGGCCACGGCACCCACACCTGGGCCAAGTTCTGGAAGGCCGACCTGACGAAGCTCCTCGCCACCAACTAGGCGCGCGTGCCGGGGCACGCCGCGCGGCCCCGGCATCAGCCGATCAGGCTCAATTGTCCTGATCGTCTTCCTGCGCCGCGGTCGAGGGCGCGGCCTGCGCCGCCTCGCGCTGCGCCTGGCGCCGCTCCGCCGCCCAGGCCTGGCCTGCCGCGATGCTGCACCCGGTCTGCCCGCCGGTGCCGATCGGCGAGCAGGTGTTGGGTAGCCCGCCGGCCACCCGCCCGACACGGTCCGCCGCCGCCGCTCGGTTGATCCAGCTCTGGTTTTGCGCCGGCACTTCGGGAGGCTGGCGCAGTTCCTTGGGCACGCGATACGCCTCGTTCGGATTGATCCGGCTGCACACCACGATCTCGTCCGCGGCCGCCGTCGGGCACGCCTCATTGCCCTGCAGCGTCACCTGCCGGATGCGCTGCGGCGGCTGGCCGGACTGCGCCTGCGGCTGCTCGGCGGACGCGGAATCGACCGGCGCCCGCGCCTGATTGCCTGCCGGATCCTGCGCCGCCGCGACTTGCGGTAGCAGCGCCAGTGCAGCGGCAGTGGTGAGGGACGTGAGCGAGCGGAACATCGGCGGCAACCTCCTGGCAATCACACAACGATCGCCACACCGGCTTTTATCCCGGCTGAACGATATGTCATCGCCTACGCGATCCCGCCGCGCCGCAACAAGCGTTGCGGCACCGCGCGGTTCGGCTATGGCTGGCGGCGACATGATCCTGGTCATCGACAATTACGACAGCTTCACCTGGAACCTGGTCCATTACCTGATGGATTTCGGCGCCGAGGTGCGGGTCGAACGCAACGACGCGCTGACGGCCGCAGAAGCGCTCGCCTCCAACGCCACCGGCTTCCTGGTGTCGCCCGGCCCCTGCACCCCGAACGAGGCGGGCGTCAGTCTCGATCTCGTCGCAGCGTGCGCAGAAAGCCGTCGCCCGCTGCTCGGCGTGTGCCTCGGCCATCAGGCGATCGGCCAGCATTTCGGCGGCCGGGTCGTGCGCGGCGGGCTGATGCACGGCAAGACCAGCGCGATCGAGCATGATTCGACCGGCGTCTTTGCCGGCATCCCCTCGCCCTTCACCGCGACGCGCTATCATTCGCTGGTGGTGGAGGACGTGCCCGACGTGCTCGTCCCCAATGCCCATGCCGCGGACGGATCGGTGATGGGGCTGCGCCACCGCGAGCTGCCGATCCACGGCGTCCAGTTTCATCCCGAAAGCATCGCGACCGAGCACGGCCACGACCTCCTGGCGAACTTCCTCGCGTTAACCGGCGCGCGGCCGACGACGAGGGCCGCGGCATGACGACCATCACGCTCCTGCCTGATCCGGCATCGCCCTTGTCGCGCGAGACGGCCGCACAGGCCTTCGCCGATATCCTCGACGGCCACGCCAGCGAGGACGCCATCGCCCGCTTCCTGCTCGATCTGTCCGATCGCGGCGAAACCTCGATCGAGATCGCCGAGGCGGCCCGCGCGCTGCGTGAGCGGCTGATCCCGATCAGCGCTCCCGTCGGCGCCATCGACGTGTGCGGCACCGGCGGCGACGGACACCATACGCTCAACGTCTCCACCGCGGTCAGCCTGGTCGTCGCGGCTTGCGGCGTGCCGGTCGCCAAGCACGGCAATCGCGCCGCCTCGTCCAAGGCCGGCGCGGCGGATACGCTGGAGGCGCTCGGCCTCGACATGGAGCGCGCCGGCGCGCTGGCCGAGGAAACCTTGAACGAACTCGGCATCTGCTTCCTGTTCGCCGCCAATCACCACCCGGCGATGAAGCGGATCACCCCGATCCGCCAGCGGCTGGGGAAGCGCACCATCTTCAACCTGATGGGCCCGCTCGCCAACCCGGCGCACGTCACGCGCCAGCTGATCGGCATCGCCCGTCCGGATTACGCCCCGGTCTATGCGGAGGCGCTGGAGCAGCTCGGCACCGAGGCCGCGCTGGTCGTCTCCGGCGAAGAGGGGCTGGACGAAGTCTCGGGCGCCGGCCCGACGGTCGCCGTCGCGATCGGCGATGTCGCGGTTGGGCACCGGATCGTGCCCGAGGACGCCGGCGTGCCGCGCCACCCGATCGAGGCAATCCGGGGCGGCGACCCTGAGCATAACGCACTCGCCCTGCGCCGCCTGCTGAACGGCGAGCATGGCGCCTATCGCGATGCCGTGCTGCTCAACGCCGCCACCGCGCTCGCGCTGGTCGGCGAGCCGATGGAAAGCGGCGCTTCCCGCGCAACCGAGGCGATCGACAGCGGCGCCGCACGTGACCTGCTCGATCGCTGGATCGCCTGGGCATGACCATTCTGGACCGGATCCTCGCCACCAAGCACGAGGAAGTCGCCGCCCGCCGTGCGCAGCGCTCGATCACCGATCTCGACGCCCTCGCCGCCGCGCAGAGCGCGCCCCGCGGCTTCAAGGCAGCGCTGGACAACACGCCGGCGACCTACGGCCTCATTGCTGAGATCAAGAAGGCGAGCCCCTCCAAGGGTCTGATCCGCGCCGATTTCGATCCGCCCGCGCACGCCCGCGCATATGCCGCCGGTGGTGCCACCTGCCTCTCGATCCTCACCGATCACCAATATTTCCAGGGGCATGAGGATTATCTGATCGCCGCGCGCGCAGCGTGTGACCTGCCGGTGATCCGCAAGGATTTCCTGGTAGATCCGTGGCAGGTGGCCGAGGCTCGTGCGATCGGCGCCGACGCGATCCTCATCATCATGTCCGCGCTCGACGATGTCGCCGCGGCCGAGATCGAGGCCGCCGCGTTCGAACGCGGCATGGACGTGCTGGTCGAAGTGCATGACGCAGACGAGCTCGAACGCGCGCTCAGCCTCAAGTCGCGGCTGATCGGCGTCAACAACCGAAACCTGCGCGATTTCTCGGTCAGCTTCGAACGCACCTATGAACTCGTCGGTCAGGCGCCGGCAGGCTGCACCTTCGTCGCCGAAAGCGGCCTCAACACCCGCGCCGATCTCGATGCGATGGCGGAGCATGGTGTGCGCTGCTTCCTGATCGGCGAGTCGCTGATGCGGCAGGACGATGTCGCCGCCGCCACCCGCGCGCTGGTCGGCTAACGGCGATGAGCGGCCTCACCCATCTCGATGACGCCGGCGCCGCGCGGATGGTCGATGTCGGCGGCAAGAGCGAGACCGTGCGTGAGGCGGTGGCCGAGGGTCGCATCATCATGTCGGCCGAGGCAGCACAGGCGATCGCCGACGGTGCCGTGGCCAAGGGCGACGTGCTTGCCGTTGCCCGCGTGGCCGGCATCATGGCCGCGAAGCGCACCAGCGAGTTGATCCCGCTCTGCCATCCCCTGCCGCTCACCAAGGTCTCGATCGATCTCACCGTCCAGCCGGAGGGGGTCGTCGCCACCGCAACCGTGGCCACGGCCGGGCGCACCGGCGTGGAGATGGAGGCGCTCACAGCCGTCTCCACGGCGCTCCTCACCGTCTACGACATGGCGAAGGCGCTCGATAAGCGGATGACGATCGAGGGCATCCGGCTGCTGCGCAAGACGGGCGGGAAGTCGGGCGACTTCACCGCCTGATCCCGCCTCGCCCCCGGCTCGGCCTTAGCGCCCAGCGGGCAACGAACACCCTGTCGCCGCCTCCCGTAATCTGCCACTCCCGCACCATGAGCGAATTGCTTCCCGTGGCCGAAGCGCAAGCGCGTCTGCTCGCCAGCGTCACCCCCGTCTCGATCGAGACGCTGCCGATCACGCAGGCGATCGGCCGCTGGGCTGCGGCCCCGCTGGTGGCGCAGCGCACCCAGCCCGCACGCGATCTGTCCGCGATGGATGGCTATGCACTGCGCTTCGCCGATCTCCCGGGCCCGTGGCGCGTGATCGGTGAAAGTGCCGCCGGCCGCCCGTTCGAGGGCAAGGTGGCGGTGGGCGAAGCGGTGCGCATCTTCACCGGTGCGGCACTGCCGGACGGCGCCGACACGGTCATGGTGCAGGAAGAGGCAGCGCGGGACGGCGACCAGCTGATGCTCGATGGCGAAGGGCCGCTTAAGCTCGGCGGCAACGTCCGCCGTCGCGGCCTCGATTTCACGCAAGGCGACACCTTGGCGGCGGCGGGCGAACGCCTCGTCCCCGCCCGCCTTGCGGTCGCCGCGACCGGCGGTGTCGGTGACGTCGCGGTGCATCGCCGCGTGCGGGTGGCCATTGCCGCGACGGGCGACGAGCTGGTCGATCCCGGCACTGCTGCCCGCGCCGATGCCCTTCCCGAATCCAATCGCCTGCTGATCCGCGCTTTGCTCGCCGATCTGCCGGCGGACATTATCGACCTCGGCATTCTCCCCGATCGACTGGACGTGCTCACCGACGCCTTCGCCTCCGTCGACGCGGACCTGCTCGTCACCACCGGCGGTGCCTCGGTCGGCGATCACGATCTGGTCCGCCCTGCGCTGATCGCGGCCGGCGCCAGTATCGACTTCTGGCGCGTGGCGCTTCGTCCCGGCAAGCCGCTGATGGCCGGTCGGCGCGGCGCCATGGCGGTGCTTGGCCTGCCGGGCAATCCGGTCTCCGCCTTCGTCACCGCGCTACTGTTCGTGAAGCCGCTGATCGCGCGCCTCGCCGGCGCCGCGCAGCCGCTGCCGCTCACCACCCGCGCCACCCTTGGCGAAGCGCTGCCGCCGAACGGCCCGCGCACCGATTACATGCGCGCCGCGCTGGTCGATGGCGAGGCATTCGTCGCCGCCATCCAGGACAGTTCCATGCTGCTCACGCTTGCCCGGGCCGGCTGCCTGATCGTCCGCCCACCGCACGACCCGGCGCGGGAACGCGGCGACTCGGCAGAAATCCTGATGATCGCTTGACGCCTTGAGGAACGTTCCATAAAGGTTCTTCGTCTGTTCGCGGCGGAGGCGATGCGATGCTTACGAAAAAGCAGCACGAGCTGATCTGTTTCATCAACGACCGGCTGGTCGACACCGGCGTGTCGCCCTCGTTCGAGGAAATGAAGGAGGCGCTCGACCTCAAGTCGAAGTCCGGCGTCCACCGCCTGATCTCGGCGCTGGAGGAACGCGGCTTCCTGCGTCGCCTGCCGAACCGTGCGCGCGCGCTCGAAGTGCTCAAGATGCCCGAGCGTCTGGACGCGAAGAAGGCGCCCGCACCGGCCGCCCGGCCCGCCGTGCCCGAACCCGCCAACGACGTCATCGAAGTGCCGCTGCACGGCCGCATTGCCGCCGGTGTGCCGATCGAGGCGATGGAGGGTGCGTCCTCGCTCCCCGTCCCCGCTGCGCTGCTTAGCTCGGGTGAGCATTTCGCGCTCGAGGTCGCTGGTGACTCGATGGTCGAGGCCGGCATTCTCGACGGCGATTTCGCGCTGATCCGCAAGCAGGACGTGGCCCGCGACGGCGAGATCGTGGTTGCGCTGATCGAGGACAGCGAAGCGACGCTTAAATATTTCCGTCGCGAGGGGGCGATGATCCGGCTCGATCCGGCGAACCGCGCTTATGATCCGCAGCGCTACGCCCCGGCGCAGGTGCGCGTGCAGGGTAAGCTCGCGGGAATCCTTCGCCGCTATTCCTGATCGCCGCCATCACCCAGGGGTGCGTGTCTCCGGGCCGTTGAACCGTCATGACACTCCCGGTCGCCAGCGTGACGGCGACCCCGCCGGTCCTCGCCAGCGTCTCGCGATCTAGGCGTAGCCAGCGCGGCTGGCACCGCCGCGGCAGCCGACGCTCGCTGATCACCACGTCCGCGGCCAGGCACGCCTCGATCAGTTCGCCCGCCGGCACTAGGTACGCGCTCCGCGTCGCAAGGATGCGCCAGCTGCGCTCACCCGCGGCCAGGTCGACGCGGCAAAGGTCGCGGCTGCACTGCGCAGCTGACTGTTCGGACAGCAGCACCGGCTCCACGTCGCTGCCGCCATTCTCCGCCAGCATGTCGCGCGCATAATCGCCCGCGCGATCACGCAGCAGCGCGACCCGGCCGTCCGGCAACCGGATCCCGACGTGCCGTCCGTCCCCCGTTACCAACAGGTCCGGCGCGGGCACCATCAGCGCCCATAGCGCACCGATCGCCACCGGTATCGCGCCAATCCGGCGCATGTTCGTCCGCCACAGTGCCAGCCACAATCCGCCCGCGACCATCAATCCAAAGGCGCCGCGCGGCATGGCGGGCAAGGCAGCGACCGCGCCCGGCGCCTCCGCCGTCACCCGCGCAAGTCCCAGCAGCAGCGCCAGCGCCTGCCCCGCCAGCCACCATACCGGCCCGCCAAGCCCCACACCGTCCAGCGCCAGCGCCATTGCCTCCAGTGGCATCACCACGAACGTCGTCAGCGGGATTGCGACGATATTGGCCAGCGCGCCGTAGATCCCCGCCTTGTGGAAATGGAACACCGCGATCGGCATCAGCGCGATCTCCACCGCGATGCCCGTCAGCAGCAGGGATCCCCCGCCGCGCAGCATCCGCGCCGCCCAGCCTTCCTCGCGCGGGCCGAACCACTGCCGCACCCGCGGATGCTCGGCGAGCGCGATGATCGCCGTGACCGCCGCGAACGACAGCTGGAAGCTTGGCCCGGCGAGCGACTCAGGCCACAGCAGAAGCACCACCACCGCGCCTGTCGCCACCAGCCGCAACGTCAGCGCCTCGCGCCCCAGCGCCATCGCGGCGAGCACCAGCAGCGCGGCGATGCAGCTTCGGATCGTCGGCACCTCGCTCCCCGTCAGCAAGGTGTAGCCGACCGCCGCCCCGGCCGCGACGGCGGCCGCGATCAGCGGCACCCGGCCTGTCAGCGCCAACCGCATGTTGAGCGCCAGCAGCCGCATCGCGATCACCATGGTGAGCCCCACCACCGCGGTGATGTGCAGTCCGCTCACCGACAACAGGTGCGCGAGGCCCGAGCGGCGCATCGCTTCCTGATCCTCCGCCGCGATGCCGCCGGTATCCCCCGTCGCCAGCGCCGCCGCGATCCCGCCAGCGCTCCCCTCCAGCCGCGCCTGGATGTGCCGTGACAGCCGCGCGCGCAGCGGCTCGGCCGTGTCGCCGGCGCTCAGTATCCGCGGTGGGCCCAGCACCCGCCCGGTCGCGCCGATAGAATCGAACCACGCGACCCGCGCAAAGTCATAGGCGCCCGGCACCGCGGGCCGCGGTGGCGGCATCAGCCGCGCCCTCACGGCAATGATCGTCCCGGGCACCAGCCCGGCCGGCACATCCTTCTCCGCCACGTTCAGCCGGATCCGCGCCGGCCGCGTCGCCGGTGCGCCCTCGCCCAACTTCAGGTCGCCAAGCTGCAGCCGCACCAGCGCGCGTGCCGGTATCCGCTGCACCCGCGCCACCCGCGCCGTCAGCGCGACGATCGCCGGCCGCGTCAGCACCGGTGCAGCGGCCCGTTCTGCCCGGAACCAGACGAGCGCCAGCCCCAGCGCCATCATCATGCTGCCGATCGCGACCGCCCGGGCGGCACGCCCGCCCCGCCCCAAGGCCAGCGCGACGCACGCAAGCGACGCGCAGCCGAGCAGCACCGCCTGCCACGCGCCCCGATCCGGCAACACGAACCACGCCGCCACGCCAGCGCCAAGCGCCACCGGCAGCCACAGGGCGAGCTGGTCGCGCTCCGCCTCCAGCCAAGCCTCCACCCGCGCCCGCGCGGTTTGAAGCGTCGGAAGCTGCGTGCTAGGGGGCTGCGCGGCCGTTGTCGCCATCTCGAATTCCAGCCTGGGAGCTAGCGCGCTTGAGCGCAACTACAGAAGCCCGCGAGCGCGGTGTCGTCACCCGCTTCGCCCCGTCGCCGACGGGATTTCTCCACCTCGGCGGCGCGCGCACTGCGCTGTTCAACCTGCTCTTCGCGCGCCACCACGGCGGCAAGTTCCTGCTAAGGATCGAGGACACCGATCGCGCGCGGTCCACGCAGCCGGCGATCGACGCGATCCTGTCCGGCATGCGCTGGCTCGAGCTCGATTGGGATGGCGAGGAAGTCTACCAGTCGAGTCGCGCCGATCGTCACGTCGAAGTGGCCGAGGCGATGATCGCCGCCGGCGCCGCCTATCGCTGCTACATGACGCCCGAGGAGATCGACGCGATGCGCGCCGAGGCCCAGGCGAAGAAGCAGCCGCTGCGCATCCGCTCGCCGTGGCGTGACAAGACCAATGACGATCCCAACGCCTCCTATGTCGTCCGCCTGAAGGCGCCGACCGAGGGCGCGACCACGATCGAGGATCGCGTTCAGGGCCCGATCACCGTCCAGAATGCCGAGCTCGACGATCTCGTCCTGCTGCGGTCGGATGGGACGCCGACTTACATGCTCGCGGTGGTGGTCGACGATCACGACATGGGCGTCACGCACGTCATCCGCGGCGACGATCATATCAACAACGCCTTCCGCCAGCTCCCGATCATCCGCGCGATGGATGCGATCGAGGGCAATTGGCCCGATCCGATCTACGCCCATATCCCGCTGATCCACGGCGCGGACGGCGCGAAGCTGTCGAAGCGGCACGGCGCGGTCGGGATCGAAGCCTATCGCGACGAGCTCGGCATCCTTCCGGAAGCGCTCGACAATTACCTCCTCCGCCTCGGCTGGGGCTATGGCGACAATGAAATCATCAGCCGCGAACAGGCGATCGAGTGGTTCGATCTGTCGGGCGTCGGCAAGTCACCGTCGCGCTTCGATCTGAAGAAGCTCGAGAACCTCAACGGCCATTACATCCGCGCCGCCGACGATGCGCGGCTCGCCGGTCTCGTGTCTGATCGCCTCGAGCTCGCCGAGAACGATGCGCGCCGCGCCACGATCGCCGCGGCGATGCCTGCGCTGAAGCCGCGGGCCGCGAACCTCAACGAACTGGCCGATGGCGCGCGCTTCCTGCTTGTCACCCGTCCGCTGCCGATTGCGGCCGATGCGGAACCGCTTCTGGCAGGCGATGCACCGGCCACACTCGCGAAGGTGCATGCTGCGCTTGACGCGGTGCACAAGTGGGATACGGAGACGCTCGAAAACGCGGTGCGGCAGGTTGCCGAGGCGCTGGGCTTGAAGCTCGGCCAGGTGGCTCAGCCGCTCCGTGCCGCACTCACCGGCCGCCGCACCTCGCCGGGGATCTTCGACGTGCTCGTCCTGCTCGGGCGCGACGAAAGCCTCGCCCGGATCGCAGATCAGATGGCCGCCCAGGGGAAGGACTGACCAATGACCGACGCCAAGCTAACGCTCGCCGACAAGGAATTCGGCTACCCGGTATTATCCGGCTCGGTTGGCCCGGACGTGGTCGACATTCGCAAGATGTACGGCCAGACCGGCGCGTTCACCTACGATCCCGGCTTCACCTCGACCGCGTCGTGCCAGTCGAAGCTGACCTATATCGATGGTGACGAAGGCGTGCTGCTTCATCGCGGCTATGCCATCGGTGAGCTTGCCGAACAGTCGAGCTTCATGGAGGTCGCGTACCTCCTGCTGAACGGCGAGCTGCCCAAGGCGGAGGAACTCAGCAAGTTCGAGACGACGATCACCCGCCACACCATGCTGCACGAGCAGCTCGCCACCTTCTATCGCGGCTTCCGCCGTGACGCGCACCCGATGGCGATCATGTGCGGCGTGGTCGGCGCGCTTTCGGCCTTCTACCACGATTCGACGGACATCCACGATCCGACGCAGCGCATGATTGCGTCGCATCGCCTGATCGCCAAGATGCCGACGATCGCGGCCATGGCGTACAAGTACAGCGTCGGCCAGCCGTTCCTGTATCCGGACAATTCGCTGTCCTACACCGGCAACTTCCTGCGCATGACGTTCGGCGTCCCGGCCGAGCAGTATGAAGTTCACCCGGCGGTCGAAAAGGCCATGGACCGGATCTTCATCCTCCATGCCGATCACGAGCAGAATGCGTCGACCTCAACGGTGCGCCTCGCCGGTTCGTCGGGCGCGAACCCGTTCGCCTGCATCGCGGCCGGCATCGCCTGCCTGTGGGGCCCGGCACATGGCGGCGCGAACGAAGCGGCGCTCAACATGCTGCAGGAAATCGGCACGCCCGATCGCATCCCGGAATTCATCAACCGCGCGAAGGACAAGAACGATCCGTTCCGCCTGATGGGCTTCGGCCACCGCGTGTACAAGAATTACGATCCGCGCGCGACGGTGATGCAGAAGACGGTGCGCGAAGTATTTGACGCGCTGAAGGTTAACGATCCGCTGTTCGAAACCGCGCTTCGGCTCGAAGAACTGGCGCTCAACGATGATTACTTCATCGAGAAGAAGCTGTTCCCGAACGTGGACTTCTACTCGGGCGTCATCCTCTCGGCGATCGGCTTCCCCACGTCGATGTTCACCGCGCTTTTCGCCCTTGCACGCACCGTCGGCTGGGTCGCGCAGTGGAACGAGATGATCACCGATCCGGATCAGAAGATCGGCCGTCCGCGTCAGCTGTACACCGGCCCGACGGCACGCCCGTACGTTCCGGTCGGCCAGCGCTGACATGCGGCGCCTGCGCCCCGCGCTCACCGCGCTGGGCGCAGCGCTGTTTCTGCTCGGCCTGCTCTGGATCGGCCAGGGGCTGGGCTATGTGAACTGGCCGCGATCGAGCTTTATGATCGATCAGCGGCCGTGGGCCGATCGCGGCGCCGGCGTGGCGGTTGCGGGATTGCTGATGATCCTCGCCGCCCGTCGCCTACGCTGACTTTTCCTTCCTGAGCCTTCGCCCGCCGGCGCCTACGCCGGATCCATGAAGCGCAGGATCGCGGATTGGCTTCCGCTAGCGATCATCGTCCCATCCTCGGCGAACATGTGGATCGCACCGTGCCCGAAGCCGCGGGCCGCGGCGCTGATGCGCACGTCGCACAGCACCCATTCGGTCGGCACGATCTTCGCGATGCGCATCGTGTTGTCGAGGCTGTTTCCACCGCCGCGCCGGCCGAACGCGGTGGATAGGCCGGACGGCACGAAATCGGCAAAGATCGCCAGCATGCTCGCGTCGATCGGCTCGCCCGTCTTGCTGCGCATCCACAGCACCATCCGCCCGTCCTCCGATGGCGTGCCATCGAGCGCGCGTGCACCGAACTTGCCCGGCGCCATCCGCACGTCCAGCCGGTCCATCAGGGTTGCGTCCTGCACCGGCCACAGCGGCCGCGCCTTGCATTCACCGGGCGGGGGCATCTCGGGCGGGGTGATCCATTGGCCGGAGGGCATGCCTTCGCGGTTCCCCAGCGCCGCATTCACCGTCAGGATCAGCTTGCCGGCATCCGTCGCCACCACGCGCACTTGGCTGATGTTCTTGCCCGCGGACAGCACCTCTACCGCCAGATCCAGCGTGTCGCCGATCCGCGCATAGGAAATGAACTGCGCGCTTGACCAGATCACGTCGCGCCCCGTCGCCCGCTCCGCGGCGATCGTTGCCGCGCCAAGGCCGACGCCACCGAACATGAACACATTACCCGGCGGGCCGACACAGATGCGGTCGGTTATTCGCAGCCGGAAGATGGACGGATCCGACGTATTCTCCACGTCGAGGAAAGAAGAAGTCATTCAGGCTCGTTTCCATGGCGCAACGGCCCTGTCCAGTCGCGATCCACAACTTGGTGGCCGCTCGCCTACGACTTAGACGATGCGCCACCCCACTTCGGGCGCCAGCGCCACCATCTCCTCACGCACCAATGCGACCAGCCGTTGAAGCGGCAGTCCCCCCGGCCGGCGTGCCGCCGTCGCGATGAGCAGTTGCCGCGCCACGCCGCCGGCAAGCGGCCATGTCGTGAGCCGCGACGCATGCGCGTCGCGCGCGGCCGCGGCTGCCGGCAGGATCGTCAGCGCCAGTCCCTCTGCGACCAGCTCGATGATCGCGCCCAGCGAATCGATCTCGAACTGGACCGGCAGATGCACCCCTGCCTCTCGCGCATGGCGGGCGACGAACTGGCGAAGCGAATGGTGGATGCTGGGCAGCACCAGCGGGTGCGTCGCCAGATCCGCGATTGCGGGCGTGGCATCGGCGGCGAGTTGCGGGTCCGCGCGCGCGCCCACTACCACCAGGTCCTCCTCCGCCACGCGTTCCGCCACCACCGGGCCGATGCCGGGATTGTCGTACAGGATCGCCAGATCGATCCGCCCGGCCTGAAGCGCCTCCAGCGTGGTGCCGCTGAACCCCTCGACGATGCGCAGCGACAGGCCAGGATAGCGCGCGGCCACTGCGCGGGTCAGCGGCACCGCCAGCACGCGGCCCACCGTCGGCGGCATGCCGATCACCGCTTCCCCCGCCGTCGCCCCGGCCAGGCTGCGCACTTCGTCCCGCAGCCGCTCGCTCTCGGCCAGCAGACGACGTGCCCCTTCCAGCAGATGGCGCCCGGCATGCGTCGGGGTGACGCCGCGGCCGGTGCGATGGAGCAGTTCCAGACCCATCTCCTGCTCAAGCTCGCGGATCTGACGGCTAAGCGCCGGTTGCGCCACGTCGATCGCAAGGCTCGCCGCGGTCAGGCTGCCACGGTCACACGCTTCGACGAAATAGGCCAAGCGCCGCAGGTCCATGGTCTGGCGCGTACCATCTCCCATGCCGGATCGCTATACCGGCTATGTAGATCATGGCATGGCTGCGGGGCGCGCCGCACCCTACCCCGGCCCACGACAACGGGAGGATTACGTGAGCAGCAACTGGCCCGATTATTCCGACATCCGCCGCGAAGTGGCCAAGCTGTGTGCCGAGTTTCCCGGGCCCTATTGGCGCGAGAAGGATCGCGACCGCGCCTACCCCACCGAGTTCGTCGACGCGCTGACCACCAGTGGTTTCCTCTCCGTGCTGATCCCGGAGGAATATGGCGGCGCCGGCCTGCCACTCTCGGGCGCAGCGGCGATCCTCGAGGAGATCCAGCAACAGGGCTGCAACGGCGCCGCGTGCCACGCGCAGATGTACGTGATGGGCACCATCCTGCGCCACGGCAGCGAGGAACAGAAGCGCCGCTACCTGCCCGATGTCGCCAGCGGCAAGCTGCGCCTTCAGGCGTTTGGAGTCACGGAGCCGACCAGCGGCACCGACACCGGCTCGCTGAAGACCTTCGCTCGCCGCGATGGGGACCGGTACATCGTGTCCGGCCAGAAGATCTGGACAAGCCGTGCACTCCAGTCGGACCTGATGGTGCTCCTCGCCCGCACCACGCCGCAGGATCAGGTGACGAAGCGCACGGATGGTCTTTCCGTTTTCCTCGTCGACATGCGCGAGGCGCTGAAGGACGGGATGACGATCCGTCCGATCCCGACGATGATGAACCACTCGACGACGGAGGTCTTCTTCGACGAGGTCTCGGTCCCCGCCGCCAATCTGATCGGCGAGGAGGGCAAGGGTTTCCGATACATCCTGTCCGGCATGAACGCGGAACGCGCGCTGATCGCGTCGGAATGCATCGGCGACGCGAAGTGGTTCATCGAGAAGGCCAGCGGCTATGCGCGCGAACGCAAGGTGTTCGGCCGCCCGATCGGCCAGAACCAGGGCATCCAGTTCCCGATCGCGCGTGCCTACGCCCAGATGCGCGCCGCCGAACTGCTGACGCATGAAGCGATCCGCCTGTACGAGGCGGGCGAGAATTGCGGGGCGGAGGCGAACATGGCCAAGATGCTCGCCGCCGAGGCCAGCTGGGCGGCGGGCGAGGCCTGTATCCAGACGCATGGCGGCTTCGGCTTCGCGGAGGAGTATGACATCGAACGCAAGTTCCGCGAGACGCGCCTCTATCAGGTCGCGCCGATCTCGACGAACCTGATCTTAAGCTTCGTTTCGGAGCACATTCTCGATCTTCCCCGCTCATTCTGACGCCATCGCGCGCCAATCATGACCATCAAGCCACCATCAAGACGCACGATTTGACCGCCCTGAACGCGCTTTCCGGGCTCACCGTCGTCGCGCTGGAACAGGCCGTGGCCGCGCCTTTTTGCACCGCGCGGCTCGCCGACGCCGGCGCGCGGGTGATCAAGATCGAGCGGCCGGAGGGCGATTTCGCGCGCTATTATGATCGCGCTGGCGGCAGCGACAGCAGCTATTTCGTCTGGCTCAACCGCGGCAAGGAAAGCCACGTCCTCGACCTGACCCAAGCCGCTGACAAGGCTCGCTTGGTCGCCCTGATCGACACTGCCGACGTGTTCATACAGAATCTGAAACCCGGCGCGCTGGGCCGCCTCGGTCTCGAAGTCGAGCTGCTGCGCGCCCGTCATCCGCGGCTAATATGCTGTTCTATCAGTGGCTTCGGCGACGATGGCCCCTATGCCAATCGCAAAGCCTATGACCTGCTGATCCAGGCGGAAGCCGGCTTGGCCCATATCACTGGCGCGCCCGCGGCGCCCGGCCGCGTCGGGGTGTCGGTGATCGACATCGCGACCGGCGCTGCCGCTCATGCCGCGATCCTCGAGGCGCTGATCGCGCGCGGCATCAGCGGCGACGGGTGCGATATCCGTATCGCCATGTTCGACGTGATCGCCGAGTGGATGACCGTGCCGCTCCTCAACCACCGCGCCGGCACGCCACCGCGCCGCGTCGGCCTCGCCCATCCCTCGATCGCCCCCTACGGCCTCTTCACCACCGCCGACGATCGCCTCCTCCTCCTATCGGTGCAAAGCGACCGCGAGTGGCGCGCCCTCGCGGCCGGGCTGCTCGGCCGGCCGGAGATTGGCGTGGATCCGCGCTTCGCTACCAACGTGGACCGTGTCATCAACCGCCAAGAAACTGACCGCCTCGTCCAAAAGGCCATCGGCGGACGTGATTCTGCGGCAGTCACCGCTCTACTGCTCGCCTCGGACATTGCATTTGCTGAGGTGAATGACCTCGCTGCCCTCTCCGCCCATCCGCATCTGCGCGAGACGGACGTCGAGACCGTCGCGGGAACGATCCGCCTCCCGGCTCCGCCTGTTCTGTTCAACGGCGAGAGCCGCGCCGTCGGCGCCGTGCCTGCGCTGGGTTCGCATACGCGCGCCGGCTGATCAGGCCTCTGCCAGCGCCGGCTCCGTACCACCTGAAATCAGCCGGCCATCAAGCAATTCGATTCGCCGCGGGCATCGCGCCGAGATATGCTCGTCATGGGTGGAGATGAGGAAGCACGTCCCCGTCTCCGCGTTGATCCGGTCGAGCAGCGCCATCACCTGATCGGCGGTCTGGCGGTCAAGGTTGCCGGTCGGCTCATCTGCCAGCACCAGCGCCGGCCGGTTCATCAGCGCGCGCGCCACCGCGACCCGCTGTCGCTGCCCGCCCGACATGGCGGCGGGACGATAGCCGCGCCGATCCGCCAGCCCGACCGCGTCGAGCAACTCACCGGCGCGCGTGCGCATCGCCGCCGTCTCGCGCCCGGCCTGCGCAGCGGCCGGCACCATGACGTTTTCGAGCGCCGTCAGGTCGGGGAGCAGGTGGTGAAACTGGAACACGAACCCGATGTTCTCGGCGCGGAAGCGCGCCCTTTCCGCCTCGCTTGCAGCGAACAGGTCGACACCGAGCATGTGGTACTCGCCGTTCGTCGGCTGCAGCAAGGTGCCAAGGATCGTCAGCAATGTGCTCTTGCCGGAGCCAGACGGCCCGAGAAGCGCTGCTAGCTCTCCCCTTGCAAGATCTAGGTCGATGCCATGCAACACGGTCGCCGCCGCCTCGCCTTCCCCGAAGCGCTTCACCAAGTGGCGAATGGAGAGTAGCGCCGCCTCAGTCATTGCCCGATGGCCTCTACAGGATCGATGCTTGCCGCGCGGCGCGCGGGCAGCACCGAGGCAAGCGCCGCCGCCAACGTCGTCAACAGGATCGCGAGCAGGAACTGGCCTTGCGCACGGTCCACGGGCAGACCGCCAGGCTGGACCTGCTCGATCGGCGGGAACGGCGCCAGCGCCGCCCAGGCAATCGCTGTGCCGAGTATCGCGCCGCTCGCACCGATCAACGTGCCTTCGAGTACGAAAATGGTCGTTACCAGCCGCTTGCCGGCCCCCATGGCGCGCAGGATGCCGATCTCGCTACGGCGACGGACGATCGACAACAGCATCGCGCTCGCGATCCCCACGACGATGGTGATCAACGCGAACGCCTTGATGATCGTGCCCGTCCGCCCCTGCGCCGCCAGCGCCTCGAACAGCTGGGCGTTGTCCTCCGTCCAGGGCGTCACCTTCAGGCCGGTCGCGCGGCGCAGGGTCGCTGCAATTTGCGGCGCGCGGGCGACGGGTGACACCTTCGTCTCGATCACCGAAATCCCGCTTGGCAGATCGAACAGCGCGCGTGCCGCGACGAAATTCATGTAGATCGCCTGCCGGTCAGCGCTCGCGATGCCGAGCGAGAAGATGCCACCGATGCGAAAGCTGCGCTCACGCCCGCGGTCCGACACCAGACGCAACACCTGGCCCACGCGGACGCCCAGATCCTCGGCAAGCGTCTTTCCGATTAGGATGCCGTCCACGGGCAGGTCCGCGCTGCCGCTGACGATGGCGCCGCCGATATTCGCGATCACCGAAAGATCTCCCGGCATCACACCGATTACGCCCACGGGTGCAATCGCCTGACCGCGCTCGATATAGGCGCTGCCTCGGATCTGCGGCGATACACCGGTCACACCGCTGGTGCCGGCGATCACGGGCAGAAACGTCTGCCATACGGGGATCTGCTCGCGCCGGCTGAGGTCCTTCTGCACCACCACCTGCGTTGCGGGGCCGCGGATCGGCATGGGATCGCGCTCGCGCATTTCCAGGGTGACGTGTGAGATGCTGCCCACCGTTCGCTGGGTCAAAAGCGTAGCGAGTCCCCCGATCAGCGCGCTCATGAAGATGAACACCGTCACGCCCAGCGCCACGCCGGTGGTCAGCAGGCCGGTCTGGCCTGGGCTCGACATCAAATGCCGGAATGCAATCTTCGCGGCGTAGCGCATGGCTTCAGTCGCGCAGGCGGACGCGCGCACCGGGCGCCGCGGCCTCAGGATCTGCCAGAATGCGCATGCCGGGCTCAAGACCCTGTGTCACCGTCACCGTTTGCGCCGGCCAGTCGACGAAGCGGATCGACCGCTCACTCACCTCGCCGTCCGCGCCGACGACCCGCACCCGAGGATCGCCATCGGGCTGAAGGATCGCACTGCGCGGAATGCTGATCGCGTCCGGCTCCCGCGCCACGATCAGGTTCACCGATAGCGTGAGCCCGGCCGGCACATCGTCCATTGATTCTGCCACGCTCAGCCGCACTTCGCGCGCACCGGTGAGCCGATCGACGCGCGGCTCGACGAAGACGATTCTTGCAGGCAGCGGCCGGGCCCGTCCTGGCACGGATACCATCGCCTCGCCGCCGGCCTTCAGGTTCACGGCATAGGTTTCGTCTACGTCGGCCGCGACTTGCGGCGCCGACAGGTCGGCAAGGCGGTACAGCACGGTCGTCCCGAGGATCGTCTGGCCGGGATCGACTGGCCGCTCCATGATCACACCGGCGAAGGGCGCACGCACCTCATAGCGTTGCTGCACCTCGCGGGCCTGCACCAGCGCCGCGCGGCGGCGGCGCAATTCCTGCTCGCCTTGCTCCACCGCCAGCCGCGCTTCCTCCTGTCGCTGCCGCGTCACGAACTCGCCAAGTGCCTGGAAGCGCGCGAGGTCGCGGCGTGCCTGGGCGAGAACGGCTTGCTGGGCGAGAACCGACGCCTGCGCCTCGCCGATCGCGGCGCGCTGCGGGGCATCATCGACCCGAGCGAGCAGCGCGCCCTTCGCCACGCGATCGCCGACGTCGAACGGCAGCGCGGTCAGCGTGCCCGCCACGGGCGATTGCACTTCTACCGACAGGCGCGGGCGGACGATGCCGTTCACTGCCAGCGTTCGCTCCGCCGGCGCGCGGCTGATCACGATGGTCTCGACCGCCTTCGGTCGCGGCCACATCAGCCATGCAAGCAACGCCAGCACCGCAGCGGCCACGACAAGAAGTGAGATGGTTTGCTTGTTGATCCGCACGGCGGCGGGATAACGCAGATCAACGGCAAAGGTGCAACGCCGTTGGCGCGCGACGGGTGCCTAGCGGCTGCCGGTCTCGGTCTGCGGCCTGTTCAGCGTCGCCAGCGTCTGGTCGAAGCGCCCTTCACGCTCGGCGTTGCGCAAGAAGCCCACACGCTCGACCAGGATCTCCGGTGGCGTCGGCTCTCTGGCGAACAGCGCCATGACTTCGTTGATGAAGTCATCGAGCGGCATATAGCCGTCGCGCGTCTCCTGTCCGGGCGTCAGCCCCGTCTGCACCGCCGGCGGCACCAGCTCGATCACCTCCACACGGTCACCGAGCGCGGCACGCAGCGACACGGTATAGGAATGGATCGCCGCTTTCGTGGCATCGTAGGTTGGCGCCGAGATCAGCGGTACGAACGCCAGGCCCGAGCTGACGTTGACGATCGCGGCATCTGGCTGCGCGACGAGATGATCGACCAGCGCATTGATGAGGCGGATCGGGCCGAGCAGGTTGGTCGTGATCGTCGCTTCGGCGTCGGCCAGATCGCGCGATCGATCGAGCGGCTCGCTGCGCATGATCCCGGCATTGTTGATGAGGACGTTCACCCCCGGATGCTCCGCCAGCAGCCGCTGCACGAATCCCGCGATCCCTTCGGCGCTGGTCAGGTCCAACTCGATTGCGTGCATGTTCGCCCGGCCATCGATCGCCGCTTCCAGCGCCGCGCGGCGGCGACCGGCAATGATCACCGTGTTACCTGCATCATGGAAGCGGTGCGCAAGCGCCTGCCCGATCCCCGAGCCGCCGCCGGTAATGAGGATGGTGTTGCCGCTGTTCTTCATCTTGTCTCCCCAGCCATTCGGTCAGTCGGGCAGCCCGACGAGCAGCTTGTCGAGCGTCACGGGAAACTCTCGAACGCGAACGCCGGTCGCATTATAGATCGCATTCGCGACCGCCGCGCCGGAGCCGCATGTGCCAAGCTCCCCCACGCCTTTCAGCATCAACGGATTGGCGACCGGATCGCGCTCTTCGAGGAACAGAACGTCGATAGGCGGAATGTCGGCGTGCACTGGCACGTGATATTCGCCCAGGTCCCGGTTCACGACCTTTCCGGTGCGTGGGTCGTGCACCAGTTCCTCGGTGAGGGCGCCGCCGATGCCGAAGACGATGCCGCCGATCGCCTGCGAGGTGGCCGTCCTTTCGTTTAGAATGCGTCCGGCCGCGAACACGCTGTTCCAGCGCGACACGCGCGTTTCACCGGTCACCGTGTTGACGCGCACTTCGCAGAAATGCGCGCCATAGGCCGACTGGCTGTAGGCGGTGTTGCTCTCACCCGGCTCGACGCGTCCCTCCTCTTCCATGCCGTCGCCGGCGAGACGTGCGAGCGGATGGCGTTCGTTGCGGGCAGTCAGCGCGTCGCCGGCGAAGGTGGCTTCATCAAGCGGCACGCCGGCCGCGTCTGCCAGGCGGGTGCGCAGTGCTGCGCAGGCGGCATATACGGCCGATCCTGCGGTCGCCGCGCCCCAGCTGCCGCCCGAGCCGGCGCTGCGTGGATCGTTCGTATCGCCCAGCCGCACCTCGATCCGATCGATGGACACACCGAGTATGTCAGCAACGATCTGAGTCAGGATCGTATAGGTGCCGGTGCCGATGTCGGTCATCTCGGTTTCGACGGTGATCTTCCCCTCTCCGTCAATCCGCACGCGGGCACTCGTCGGGCCGAAGAGGTTGCCGCGCGCCGAGGCTGCCATGCCATGGCCGATCAGCCATTCGCCATCGCGCGTGCTTCCCGGCACCGGATTGCGGCTGTCCCAACCGAACCGCTCCGCGCCGATCTTCAGGCACTCGACCAGTGACCGGCTGGAAAAGGGAATGCCAAGTTCGGGATGGCGCGCCGGTTCGTTGCGCAGGCGAAGTTCAACCGGGTCGAGGCCAAGGCGCTCGGCCAGTTCATCCATCGCGCATTCGAGCGCGAGTTGGCCGACCGCCTCGCCCGGCGCCCGCATCGAGACGCCAAGCAACTTGTTCACCCGCACGACCTTGTGATCGACCATGCGATTAGGGCCGTCGTAAAGGACGTGCGTGGCAAGGCCCGCGGGCTCGAAGAATACCTCTCCTTCCAGCTGATCCGTGATCGTCTCATGAGCGATCGCCGTCAGCTTTCCCGAGGCATCCGCGCCTAGTCGCAGGCGCTGGTGGGTCGCGGGGCGGCGACCGGTCGTCTCGAAAACGTTCTGCCGCGTCATCGCGATCTTCACCGGACGCCCGAGCTGCTTCGAGGCGATTGCGGCTGCCGCTCCCTCCGGCATCAGCCCCAGCTTTCCGCCGAAGCCGCCACCGACGAAGGGAGACAGGATGCGCACCTTCTCAGGCTCCATCCCAAGCAGCGTGGCAAGCTGGTCACGCGTCACCACCGGAGACTGATAGGAGGCGTTGAGTGTTATGAGGTCGCCTTCCCAGCTTGCGACGGAAGCGTGGGGCTCCATCGCGGCATGGCTCTGGCTCGGCGTGGTCCACACCTCGTCGACGGTGGCAGCGGCGCTTCGCATCGCCGCCTCGACATCACCTTGCTCGGTGTGGATCAGGAACAGGCCGTAGATGTCGTCGGTCGGCGGTTCGGCCTTGTCGAGAGCGGCCAACAAGTCAAATACGCCGTCCTCCGACTGGTACTCCACGCCAACGGTCAGCGCAGCGGCGCGCGCCTGCTCGTAGCTCTCCGCCACCACCACGCCGATCGGCTGACCGAAATAGACCACATCATCGACACCGTGCGGCGGTGCGGCCGCCCCGCCGAAGTCGCCGGCGTTGCGCAGCAACCGTTCGTCGGTGACGATCGCTAGCACGCCAGGCATCTCGCGGGCGGCGTCGGCATCGAGCCGCGTCACTCGTCCCCTGCCGAACGGTGCACGCAGCAACACGCCATGCGCGACATTGTCCGGGAAGTGCTCGGCAGCGTAGCGGGCCTGGCCGGAAACCTTGCGGGGCCCGTCGACACGCTCGAGCGGGCGGCCCACCTGCGGATCGGGCGCTGCGTCGAGCAGGCTCTCCGCGAAGCGCGCATCCATCTTGATCGTCGCGCTCATCGCCCGCCCTCCCGCGCCAGCGCCGCAAGGCAGGCGATCACTGTCCTCCTGAACAGCGGCAGTTTGAAGTCATTACTCCCGCTGCCGTGCGCGCCGGCGAGCACCGCGTCTGCCACCTTGCCAAACAAGGCGGCGGTCGGCGCCTCACCGATCAGCAGGGCCTCGGCAGACTGATCGCGCCATGGCATCGTACCGATCCCGCCGAAGGCGAGCGACGCATGGCTGATCCGCCCCGCCTCCATCGCGACAATCCCCGCGACAGACACCAGCGCAAAGGCATAAGAGGCGCGATCCCGTACCTTGCGGTAGCTCTGCCGACCGACCCGTGGCGGCGGCAAGGTAACGGCGGTGATGAGCTCGCCCGGCTCAAGCACCGTCTCGATGTGCGGCGTGTCGCCCGGCAGTCGATACAATTCGTCGAGAGTGAGCCGGCGACCCGCATCCGACCGCCGGGTTGTTTCGACGACCGCGTCCAGCGCCCGCATCGCCACTGCCATGTCCGACGGGTGAGAGGCGATGCAACTCTGCGAGGTACCCAGGATCGCCATGATCCGGTTGAAGCCGCCGACCGCGCTGCATCCTGCGCCGGGATCGCGCTTGTTGCAGGGCGTCGCCGGGTCGTAGAAATAAAAGCAGCGCGTGCGTTGGAGCAGGTTTCCGCCGGTGGTTGCCTTGTTACGCAACTGGGCCGACGCGCCGGCAAGGATCGCGCGCGACAGCACCGGGTAACGAGCGCGCACCCGCGGATCGGCAGCGAGGTCCGCGTTCGTCACGAGCGCGCCAATGCGCAGCCCGCCCTCGGGTGTCTCTTCGATCGCCCTCAGGTCGAGCGCATTGACGTCGACCAGGTGCCGTGGACGCTCGATACCGAGCTTCATCAGGTCGAGCAGATTGGTGCCTCCGGCGATGAAGCGCCCCGGCCCGCGCTCCTGCTGTGCGGTCAGCGCAGCGTCGATCGAGGTTGGCCGGACATAGTCGAACGCGATCATGCCGACACCTCCGACGCGGCTTTCGCATAGGAACTGATCGCCTCGACGATGCGAGGGTAGGCAGCGCAGCGGCACAGGTTGCCGCTCATCCGCTCGCGGATTTCCGTGGCATCGATCGGTGGCGGCGTTTCGATGTCATCGCTGACATGGCTCGGCCAGCCGGCCTCCGCCTCGCGAAGCATCCCGATCGCCGAACAGATCTGGCCGGAGGTGCAATAACCGCACTGGAAACCATCAGCGGCGATGAAAGCGGCCTGCAGCGGGTGCATTGCTTCCGGCGTGCCGAGCCCCTCTATCGTCGTGATCTCGTCGCCGCCGTGCATCATCGCCAGCGACAAGCAACTGTTGATGCGCCTTCCGTTGACCAGCACCGTGCAGGCACCGCACTGCCCATGATCGCAGCCCTTTTTGGTGCCAGTGAGCTGCAAATGCTCGCGCAGTGCATCAAGCAGCGTCACGCGGGTGTCGAGCGTGAGGCGCCTCTCGACGCCGTTCACCTTCAAGGAAATCTCGGCGCGCGCTTCCGCATCGATCCAGTCCACAATCCCTCCCGAGGCTTGTTCACTTTCATAGCTCGCCGGCGTGCGGGCCGTTCCGCGCCGATTTGTCGGCGCTGCGAGGACAGCAAGGCGTCAGTTGCGTGCGCTTCCGACTTTTGGACTACCCGAAGGCAGCGGCGTCGCGAGCGCGCGCTTGAAGGCCGCATTGTCGAGGAAGGCGGTTACCGCCGTTACCCGCCCGTCACGCACCGTCATGATCCAGAGGTACGTGTTGCGATAGGTCGTCCCGTCGACCAGCGGCGCCGTGCCTTCCCAGTGGACGATCACATCGTCTCCATCGCTCCAGATGCGCCGAACCGTCGGCTTGAGCGGCGCGGCAGCGCGTGCCGCAAGCGGCCGCGCTGCTCCGTCCAGCAAGGCCTCACGCGAATGATAGGTGGTGGCGATCGCCGGGTCCTGGCCAGTGATGTGCCACGTGACGTCGTCGGCGAGCAGGCTGAAGATGTCGAACTCGCCCTTCGCCCAGCGTGCGAACCCATCCTCGATCAGCGCCCGGCCATCGCTTTGCTGGCTACGGCGCGCCACTCGCGTGTCATCGGCGATAGCGACGGCAGAGATCGAGGCCACCAGCGCGGCGGCAATAGGAGCGAGACGTAAGCGCAAGATGTCCTCCCGGTTGAATCGGCTCATCAACCAGTGAGAGACGCCGCCAGTTCGTCGCCAAAACGTCGCGGCTGCGCGGACCGCCGGGCTCGCCGTACAGGCTAGTGAACCAGTCTCGCGCGGACGAACTCCATGAATGCGTCTAGCGCTGGCGAGCGGTGCGCATCAGCGGGCGTGTAGACGTAGGCCGGCCATTCTAGGCAATTCCACTCGGGCAGGATCTCCACCAGTCGCCCCTCGGTGAGATGCGGCTCGGCGACCACGTCAAGCAAACGCACGATGCCGTATCCGGTGAGCGCGGCTGCAACCAACGACGCCGCATCGTTGAATGTCAGGCCGCAATCGGGCGCAAGCGTATGGCCGTCGCCGGCCGCGTTGATGAAGTTCCAGGGATGCGGCTTGCTCGTCACATCATCCATCATGCGAACGCATCGATGTCGCTCGGCTAGGTCGGCGGGACTGCGCGGCGCTCCGAACTCGGCGATGTAGCCCGGGCTGGCGCAGGTCAGCACGCGACTGCGCATCAGCAGTTGCTTGTCGAGCCCACGGGAGTCCGGCTCTCCGAAGCGAAGCGCCACGTCAAAGCCGTCGTGCAGCAGATTGTCGATCCGATCACGCACGAGCACGTCGAGCTTCACGCGCGGGTGTGCAGCGAGGAAATCCGGCAATACCGGGATCAGCAAGGGCGGCCCGAACGCACCATCCGTCGAGATACGCAGGCGTCCGCGGATATCCGCCGATGCAGAGGGTGTCGCGATCCGCCCGAGCGCTTCGAGCATCGGCGTTGCTTCTTCCAGGAAGGTGCGGCCCTGATCGGTGAGCTTTAGCGCGCGGGCGTTTCGGTCGAACAGGCGAAGCCCGGTGCGCTCCTCCAACCGTCCGATCGCCTTGCCCACGCCTGAACGCGACAGGCCGAGAAGCTCGCTGGCCCGGGCATAACTGCCAGTGCGTGCCACCGCGACAAACACGGTGATGCCGGCGATGATCCGGCCGTCGAACAGCAAATATCCTTCCCCTTCGTCACATGGTGATAGCATATAAGAGCGCGCAGGACGATTGCCCGGATACCTTCGCGCAATTGCTCTAAGCTTGAAACACGCCCGCCATGCTCGCGAATATGTCAGCGCAGCACGGACAATTGGGCGAAGAACCGCCAACCCTCATTCCCGTTTCGACAGTGATGCCGAACGGCGGCCGACGCTTAATCGGCAGGTTGACGAAGGAGGCTGCGCCTTGAAGCACTACATGCTGATGATGGAATTCAGCGAAACCTACGCGGCCAGGAGGGCCGAGTTTCGCGACGCGCATCTGACCAGAGCCTGGGCTGCGGCAGCGCGCGGTGAGCTGATCCTCGCCGGTGCGCTGACCGATCCGCTCGACACCGGCCTTATCCTGTTCAAGGCCGACAGTCCTGAGGTGGTGGAACGCTTCGCCCGGGACGATCCCTACATTGCGAACGGCCTCGTCACGGCGTGGCGCGTCCGTCAGTGGGCAACCGTGGTTGGTGACGCTGCATCGGAGCCGCTGCGGCCCGTATAAGCCGCCCCTAGCTCGACCGATGCGCCCGCGATTGCGCAGGCGCATGAATCCGGAAGCAGGACCACGCTGTCACCTCGAATGGGTGCAGCGTGGTCCCGGGCCGTCCCTTAGAAGTTGACGCGAGCGCGGATGCCGTAGCTCTGCGCGTCGTTCAGGAAGCGGATGTTAAGCGCCGAGCCGACAAGCGCCTTGGTCGAGGCCTGCTGGTCAGTGAAGTTGGTCGCCCAAGCCTCCACGCGGTAGTTGCCGATCGTATAGCCGATACCGAGGTTCAGCGTCGCGTAGCCTTCCTGGCGGTCCGGGAAGCCCGCCTGCAGCGCAGTCAGGCGCGAGCCGTCGAGGAAGACGATGTCATTCTCGTTGAACTGCGACAGGTAGAAGGCCGACCGGTAGTTCAGCAGCGCCTGCCAATCGAGGCGGCCGGCCCCCACGTTGAACCACTGCGACAGTTTCGCGCTGATGTTGAACTTCGACGCGAGCGGCAGGCGGTTACCCGTCAGGTCGATGAGCGGCGACGCGCCACCCTGATCAAAATCCTGGCCGCGAGAATCCGCTACCGTGCCACGCGTGATCTTCGTGTCGAGGTAGGCGATATTCGTATCTAGCGCGAAGTTGCCCGGGAACTGGAAGCGCGCTTCTGCCTCCGCACCATAGATGCGCGAGGCACCGATGTTGCGGTTGACCAGCGAATAGCCGTTGCACACCGGCGGGGTCTGCGTCTGATCCAGGTTGATGCAGGTCAGATCCTGGAACACCTGGTCCTGATAATCATAATAGAAACCGGTCAGGTTCAGGTACGCGCGGCGACCAAAAGCGGTGAAGCTGTTACGCGAGCCAACTTCAAACACGGTGAGATTTTCGGGGCGGAATGCTTCCGGGATTGGCGAGCTTTCGAACGTGTCGTTAAACCCGCCCGACTTAGAGCCCGACTCATAATTCGAGTTTTGCGATACGGCGTGTCATGCGCCTGATGGAAGCGATGATGAGCCAGGCTTCGGCGGAGGCGACGGACGCCTCCCAATCTTTGGCGAGACGCCGACATCG